>Ga0209100_1000002_pt1 | contig 534812 bp, 548 predicted proteins | sample lystaG_FD_185480 | JGI IMG/M metagenome (GOLD analysis project Ga0209100, IMG submission 185480) | Glacier valley bacterial and archeal communities from Borup Fiord, Nunavut, Canada, to study Microbial Dark Matter (Phase II) -... | ecosystem: Environmental > Aquatic > Freshwater > Ice >...
CTGCCATGCACGGTCAGTCGCGCGTTAGGATGCGACACGAGGACCCCTCCTGTTCAGTTGTGGCTTGGACACCAACAACCGTTCAGGACGGGGTCCTCAACTGTCAACAACCTATGTGGGAACTACAGCTAGATGAGACCGCAGTGTGCCTTGAGATAGCGGTAGAGCGTGTCGGCCACGCCCCACTGGTCATCGGGCACGAACAGGATGGTGACGGTGCCGTACTCCTTCATGAGTTTGCAGACCCTATCGGGGTTCTTGTCGTCTCGCCCGAGTTCGGAGAGGTACTTGTCTTGGAACTGCGAGATCTTGAGGGTATTGCGCGTCATCCATCCTCTGAGACCCACGCTCGGGCCGAGGCTCTTCATCCAGTCGCACGCTGCGGACTTGCCCCGAGAGACGCCGCGGGGCCACTCGGCGTCGACGAAGATGCGATAGCCGTCATCAGGATGACGCGGGTCGTAGATCGATTTGAGTTTGATCATGGGGTACCTTCTCGGTCTCTGTGAGGTCGATGCGACCGGTGTGGGCTGATTCGCGAGGGGAAGAGTACCAGTATCGCCCAATCACCGCACTAGTGCAGCGTTCCTGGCCCCACCGCCACCTCAAGCGCGATGATTCCGAACGCACCCGAGGCGACGCCTGGCGGATGCAGGCGTCGCCTCGTCACGATTCATCGGGTCGCTCTCGCTGTTCCTGCTCATCTCACGCGTGAGACGTCCGAGAATGTCGATCCTGACCGGGCGGCATGGAGTCGCCAAGTCGCTCTAGAACTCTTCAAGCTCTTCCAGCGTGAAGAGCGCCAAGTCGAGGTGGTTCTCGTTGGTGGAGTCGAACTCATCGGACTCGAGCAGTGCGAGCATGTCAGCGACTTCGCCCTCGGGCTCGTAGCTGATGATCTCCGCGAAGTCGGCAGCGAACGCCGGGCTCTTGAGCACGTCGGCAACGGTTCCCCACGCGATGGCCTGAAGGCTCGGGTTGGTCTTCTTGCAGGTCTCGTTGAAGAGCCTGATGGCCTCGTCGGCATCGCCCTGACCATCGATGACGGCCTCGAGCTTGGCCGCGCACTCACGTATGGCCTGCTGGCGATCGGCCGGGAAGCCGGCAAGGTACTCGTCGATGTCGGAAACGTGGTCGACGTCGCGTGAACCTGAGTCCCACGCCACGCAGCGGGGCAGTTCCGAGCAGCGGAGGAATGCCGCGAAGTCGGCAGCGGACTCGAAGGCGAGCGCGAGTCGCAGCATGACCTCGTCGCCACTGTCGCCGCCGCGGTCGGAGTACATCACCACGAAGCTCTCGGCCGAGAAGTCGTCCAGGGACAGCCCTTCGTCGTCCTCTGCAGGGTTGCGGAACGCGGTCCAGCGGGTCCTGAGCTCAGCGGGGGTGGTCATAAGGCGTCCTCTCGATTGGTGCCACCTGGCACGGCCGTGAATGTCAGTGGTACGTGTAAAGCCGAGCGGGCCTGCGGATGCCCGGTAGCCCGCTCGACGGATCTACTCCAGTTTCCTCTTCAGAACCTCGTTGACCACAGCGGGATTCGCCTGTCCGCCCATCTCGCGCATGACCTGCCCCACGAACCAGCCGATGAGCCCGGTCTTGCCTCCGCGGTAGCCTTCTACCTGCCCGGCGTTGTCGGCCATGATCCGTTCGACGACAGCCTCGATAGCGCCGGTATCGCTGACCTGCTTCATACCCCGGATCTCGACGATGGCGCCGGGCGCGTCCCCGGTCTCGGCCATCTCGGCGAACACGTCCTTGGCCTGCTTACCGGAGATGGTTCCGTCCTCGACCAACGCGACGAGCTCGGCGACCATGCCGGGAACAACCAGCGAATCATCCACGCCGATACCTGCGGAGTTCAGGTGCGCAGCCAGATCGCCCAGCATGATGTTGCTGATGGCTCGGGCACGATCAGGACCAGCGATCGTCACGGCGCTTTCGAAGAACTCCGCCAGGTCGAACTCGTTCGTAAGGATCGTGGCGTCGTGTGCCGGCAGTCCGTAGTCGGCCATGAAGCGCGCATGCTTGTCATCGGGGAGCTCGGGCAGGCGGCTGCGGATCTCCTCGATGAACTCGTCGGTGAATTCGAAAGGCACCATATCGGGTTCGGGGAAGTAGCGATAGTCATGCGCCTCCTCCTTGCCGCGCAGGCTGCTCGTACGCTTCGCGGTGACATCGAAGTGGCGCGTCTCTTGGACCACGGCGCCGCCCGACTCCACAAGCTCAGCCTGACGCACGATCTCGTAGGCCAGCCCGTCGTGCATCGCCTTGAAGCTGTTCATGTTCTTGATCTCGGCCTTGGTGCCCAGCTCGCTGTCGCCTCGACGCCGGATCGACACGTTGGCGTCCACCCGCATCGACCCCTCCTCCATCGAGCAGTCCGAGATGCCCAGCGACACCCAGATCAGCCGGAGCTTCTGCGCGAATCGGCGGGCTTCCTCGGGCGTGCGCATGTCGGGTTCGCTCACGAGCTCGATAAGCGAGGTACCGGCGCGGTTGAAGTCCACGAGGCTGTGCGTGGCACCGGAGATGCGGCCTTCGCTGCCTCCCACGTGGATCATCTTGCCGGTGTCCTCTTCGAGGTGGATGCGGGTGATCCCGATCCGCGTCGTGTAGCCGCTTCCATCATCAAACGGCGTGACTCCCGCAGGCGAGGACGCGAGGCCGTTACGCTCCTTGGCGAGCTTGCCGTCGACCTCGACGTTCAAGAACCCGTCCGAGCAGAACGGCATGTCGTACTGGGAGATCTGGTAGTCCTTGGGCATGTCGGGATAGAAGTACTGCTTGCGGTGGAACTGGCTCCAATGCGCGATCTCGCAGTTGGTGGCCAGCCCGCAGAGCACGGTCGACTCGATGGCGGACTGGTTGGGAACGGGCAGCGCGCCGGGAAGACCGAGGCACACCGGGCACACGCGCGTGTTGGTCTCGCCGCCGAAGGCGACGGGACAGCCGCAGAACATCTTCGTGTTCAGCGTGGTCAGTTCGGTGTGGATCTCGAGGCCTATGACGGCTTCCCAGGTCTTGAGGACCTCTGTGAGGCGGTCTTTCGCCATGAATGCTGCTCCTTTTGATGCGACGATGCCGCGTGGCGGCTTCGGGGGTCTAGTCTGTACCCGCTCGATTCTACCCGAGCGCGCGGGTGCACGGGTATAGACCCTATGGAGTAGCACTCAGGCATCACGAGAGGAACACCATGACATCCAGAGAACCGACCCCCGCAGGCACCGACGAGACCGGTCCGTCACCCGCCTCCGAAGAGGTCCTCACGCCCGAATGGGCTTCGACGATTGCGCCGTTCATCGCCGGTCGGGTCGACGCTGAGAACCTGCAGGCCAATCTCGCGTGCATGGCAACGGTCCACGCCGAGAACCTGCAGGCGAATCTGAGCGCGCTCGTGGTTGCCAAGACCGACTTCGTCGCCTCGGTCGGCAGCGCCAACGGCATCATGCTCGTATCCGGCGATGCGGACGTGAACACATCGGCCGTGCCGATCCTGTCGGTGAAGGGCGATGTGAGCTTCCATCAGGCCTACGCCAGCGCGGTCATCGCCGGCGGAACCGTGCAAGTCCGCCAAGGCGGCGCCCCTCTCATGCTCGCCAAGGAGCTCAAGGTCAAGTACGGCGGCGGCGCGGTGCTGGTCGCGGGGAAGGCGAAGGTCAAGCACGGGTTCGTCGGCGTGCTGCTCGCCCGCGAGGCCGAGATGTCTGAGGACACACGCATTCTTCTGGACTCTCGCTCGGCACTGATGGTGGGAGCCGCGCTCTTCGGCGGGCTCGCGCTTGTCGCGATGGCGTTGCTGCGCACCCTCCCGTTGCACCATCCGCATCGTCCGGACCACCAGTAGCATCTCGGCTGGAAGCGGGGGGCACGAACGGCAACCGATTCGGGGAGGCACCAATGTCTGACGAGAAGAAGACCGAGACTCCGCTCGATCCGGCGGGGCTCGTCGAAAGCGCGTTTCTGCTTGGGATCGGCGTCTTGGAGATGACTCGTGAGAAGACGCAGGGCCTGGCCAGCGAGCTCATCGAACGCGGGAAGCTGTCTCAGTCCGACGCCAAGAAGGTCGTGAGCCGCATCGGCGACATCGCCGAGGAGCAGCAGGCCCACATGCGCAAGACGGTCGCCCAGGAAACCGATCGCCTGATCAAGTCGGGTGGGATGGCCACCAAGCACGAGGTCGAGGCGTTGCACGCAGAGATCGCCGAGCTCAAGGCGATGGTCGCGTCGCTCATGCCGGAGGCGGACGGCACCGACGACGACGTCTCCTAGCGAATGGCACCGCACAAGCACCTTGAGCGCTATCGGCAGATCGTCGGCGTACTTGCCGACGAAGGATTCGACAATCTCCTCGATACCACCGGGCTGCGCCGCTTCTCACCTGTCGCCAGCCGCGTGCGAAGCGGCCGAGACAATCCCGAGCCGGTTCCAGTGCGTCTTCGGCATACGCTCGAGAGGCTGGGACCGACGTTCGTCAAACTCGGCCAGGTCGCGTCCACCCGTCCAGACATCCTCCCTGAGGACATCGTGGATGAGCTGAGTCGCCTGCAAGACGACGTAGCCTCCTTCCCCGGTGACGAGGCGCGCGCACTCATCGAAGCCGAGCTCGGCGCGCCGATCGGCGAGTTGTTCGCGAGCTTCGACGACGAGGTCCTGGCCGCCGCGTCGCTCGGTCAGGTCTACGCCGCAACCCTGCCAAGCGGCGAGTCGGTGATCGTGAAGGTCCAGCGCCCGCACGCCGAGGAGCACGTCGACGTCGACCTCGACATCCTGCTCACGCAAGCGCGTTTCGCCGCCGCGCACTCCGGCTTCGGCGACCGCTACGACATCGTGGGCGTCGCTGACGAGTTCGCGCGCGCCGTACGAGGCGAGCTCGACTACCTCGCCGAGGCGGCCAACGCCGAGCGCCTCGCGACGATGTTCGCTAACGACGAGACCGTCGCGTTCCCCGCCGTGTTCTGGGAGTTCACCACGCGGCGAGTGCTCACGCTCGAGCGCTTCAAGGGCGTGCCGATGAACCGGCCGGACCTGCTCGACGAGGCCGGCATGGACCGGACGGAGTTGGCGCGCCGGGGCATCTACTGCTATCTCGAGCAGATTTTCACGCATGGCTTCTACCACGCCGACCCCCACCCGGGAAACCTCTTCGCTCTGGCCGACGGCCGCGTGGCCTTCACGGACTTCGGGCGCGCAGGGACCATCTCCGCGCTCGGCCGGGACCAGCTGGCCGACCTGTTCCTGGCCATCGTGGACAACGACACGACGCTGGCGGTGGACACCCTGCTCGCGGGAGCCGGAAGCCCGGGCGACATCGACGTCGACGAGCTGACGCGTGACATGTCGCGACTCCTTACGAAGTACTACAACAAGTCGCTCTCCGAGATACGAATCGGCGACCTGATCTCCGAGACCCTCGGACTGGTCCGCGGGCACAACCTCTTGCTCAACTCCGAGCTCGCACTGCTGCTGACCACGCTGGTGGTGCTCGAGGGACTCGGGCGAATGCTCGATCCCGGCTTTGACTTCATCGCGGTGACCACGCCGTTCGCCCGGCGCATTACGCTCGAGCGCATGTCGCCGCAGTCCGTCGCCCGCTCGTTGTCGGTCGCCCTGCGTCGAGGCGGCAAGCTGCTGGCCGAGCTGCCCGATTCGGTCCTGCGCGTCATGCGTCGCGCCGGCACCGGCGAGTTCCGCGTCGCCGTGCACCCGACGGGCTTCGAGCCACTGCTCAAACGCTTCGAGGAAGCGACCAACCGCGTCTCATTCGCCCTCGTGGTCTCGGCGTTCGTGATCGGGCTCTCACTGCTGCTCTCGCGCACCCCTCTGCCCGAGTGGTTCGTGTGGGTAGCCCGCGTCTTCTGGGCCGGAGCGCTCGGGGTGGGCAGCTGGTTCTTCCTTTCCAGCTACGCGGCGCGCTACCGCCGCAAGTAGCAGAGGAGACGCCGGCACCTTCGCCGACGCCCCTCGATCTGCCTGCTTCCCGGAGCCCGCTACGCGCGCACGAGTGGCGAGCGTACGTCCAAGGCGAGGTCACGCTCGAACGCCGCTGCCGCGCGGAACACCTTCGCCTCGGCGAAGTAGTCGCCGATGATCTGCAGGCCGACAGGGAGCCGAGTCCCGTCCTCGGCCGGCGCGAAGCCGCACGGGATGCTGATGCCGCAGTTACCGGCCAGGTTGACCGGAATCGTGTAGATATCGGACAGGTACATCGTCAGCGGGTCGCTCTTCTCGCCGAACTTCCACGCGACCTGCGGGCTGGTGGGAGTGATGAGCACGTCGTACTTCTCGAACGCCTCGGTGAACTCGCGGGCGATGAGCGTACGCGCCTTCTGCGCCTGGCCGTAGTACGCATCGTAGTAGCCGGCGGACAGCGCGTAGGTGCCGAGCATGATGCGACGCTTGGCCTCCGTACCGAAGCCCTCGGCGCGCGAACGCATGTACAGGTCGAGCACGTCTTCAGCTGCCTCGGCTCGATGTCCGTAGCGGATGCCGTCGAAGCGCGCGAGGTTCGACGACGCCTCGGCGGGACCGATGATGTAGTAGGCCGACAGCCCGTGCTGGCTGGTGGGCAGGTCGACGTCGCCGATTTCGGCACCCATAGCCTCGAAGCGAGCGGCGGCGTCGAGCACGCTCTGCCGGACCTCGGGCTGCACGCCTTCCATATCGAGCATGTCGCGCACGATGCCCACGCGCAGGCCCTTGGCGTCGGCGGTTCGCGCTACCTCGGCGAAGTCCTCGCGGGGACGCTCGACGCTCGTCGCATCCATCGGGTCCTTGCCCGAGATGACCGCGAGCGCGCGGGCGGAGTCCTCGACCGTGCGGGTGAACGGGCCGATCTGGTCGAGCGAGCTGGCGAACGCCACGCAGCCGTAGCGGCTGACGCGACCGTAGGTGGGCTTGAGTGCAACGGTTCCGGTGAGCGCGCCAGGCTGCCGGATCGAGCCGCCGGTGTCGCTGCCGAGCGTGATGGTGGCCATTCCCGCAGCCACAGCCGCAGCGCTTCCCGCACTCGAACCGCCGGGCACGCGCCCGAGGTCCCACGGGTTCTTCGCAGGTCCGGTCGCTGACGTCTCACCGGAAGATCCGAACGCGAACTCGTCCATGTTGCACTTGCCCAGCGGGAGCACGCCCGCCTCGACCATACGCGCAACGGCGGTGCAGTCGTACGGGCTCTCGTAGTTGGCCAGGATGCGGCTCGAGCACGTGGTGCGCGTGCCGATCAGGTTCATGTTGTCCTTGAAGGCGGCAGGCACGCCGGCGAGCAGCGGCAGCTCATCGGGGCCGGCGCCCGAGCGGACCATGTGGTCGACACGGTCGGCGGCGGCGTAGGCCAGCTCCGGCGTGACCTGATTGAACGCGTGCACTCCGCCGTCCAACGCTTCGATGCGCGACAGGGAGGCCTCGGCGACCTCGCGTGCCGAGAAGTCGCCTGCGATGATGCCGCCGCGTATCTCAGACGCGGTGAATGCGGAGAGGTTCAGCTCGCTCACGCCTCATCACCGCCGCCCACGATCTGCGGTATCAGGAATGCTCCATCTTCGGAGGCGGGAGCGTTCATCAGGGCGGCCTCTCGCGACAGGCCCGGGCGAACGACATCGGCGCGCGTCACGTTGACGACCGGGATCGCGTGCGCCGTCGGCGCCACGCTGGCCAGATCGAGCTGCTGGATCGTGTCGATGTGACCCAGGATCGAGTTCAGGTCGTCACGCAGGGTGGCGACCTCCTCGTCGGTGACCGCCAGGCGAGCGAGCATCGCCACGTGGCGAACCTCGTGCTCGGTAAGGGACATGGGAACGTCCTTTCGTGCCATGCCGCCGCGTTCGCACCGTGCGCGCGGGCGTGCAAGAACGGGTGTGGGAACAGATGCGTTCCATCATACCCGACGAGTGAACTCCCGCGACGACCCCTAGCGCACCGCCAGGAACGCGGCCGCAACCGCAACCCCGTTGTAGAGCACGTGCAAGGCGATTGCGGGGACCAGCGAGCGCCGGGTGAACGCGAGCCACCCCAGCGCTACGCCCAGCACGAACGTCGGGAAGAACAGCCATGCGCTCAGGTGGTAGACGGCATAGACCGCCGACGACGCCACGATAGCCGGCCACATGCCCCAGCTGCGGCGAAACGCCGAGGCGACCACGCCGCGGAAGGCGAACTCCTCAACGACGGGAGCCACCAGCACCACGAGCAGGCCGGACAACACCAGCCCTACCCCACCGCCGCCGAAGACCGCTGCCAGGTCGCTCGAGAGCCGCGCCGGCTGTTCCCACCCCAGCGCCCCCATAGCCAGCCCGTACCCTATCGCGATCGTTTCAGTGCCGAGGAACAGCGCCACGACCAGCCCCGCCGAGCCCAGCGACGACGGGCGAGCCTCCTGGGAACGTTGGTCCTGCGCACGGCGCAGGCCGAAACCAGCCATCAGGTCGGTGCCGTGGCGCCGCGCCAACCACCCGAACGCCGCGAGCTGCAGCGCATAGAACGCAGCAAGCACGAATGCGCGTACGACCGTTCTGCCGACCTGGGGCATGAGCTGCACGGGTCCAAGCGCCAATACGACGTTCTTGGAGACGAGCGTGAGGGCAAGCACGGCCAACACCGCAGCGACATCGGCGAGCGCCCAAGGGGCGGGTCCGGAAGTCGGAGGGGATGGAGGCGCGCCCGGCGTGGTCCTCGGCGCGACGTTGGCTCGTTTCGGCGGGGACGCCAAGCGGGTCGGCTCCCCTCCACGCGCGGCCGCTTTGGCCGGTTTGGGCACTTTGCGCGCTTTGGCCTGTGCCTTGGCGGCAACCTCAGCGGCCTTGCGCAGCTCCTTCGCCTCGGCCCGGGAGCCGACGACGACCTTGCTCACGTCCTTCAGCGGCACAGCGGCACCTCCCTTACCCGGGTGCAGCTGCACCACCTTGAGTTCGATTGCTCTGCGCTCACACACATCGACGCATGTGCTGCAGCCGGAACAGCGCTTCCAGTCAACGTAGATGTACGAAGCGCCGACGTTCAGAGCGCCGCTTGGACAGGACCGCACGCATCGCAGGCACCCATCGCAGCGCTCGGGATTGAGCGTCAGGTGCACGCTCGACTCGCTCACACTACACCGCGTGCGCGCAGCGCGAGTAGAAACACCACGCCCACACCGTTGAAGGCGGAGTGGCACGCTATCGAGACCCAGAGCGATTTCGACCTGATGAACAGAACGCTCAGCACCACCGCCACCGCGAGAATCGGCAGGAAGGAGAACAGGCTGATGTGCATCGCCGCGAACACGAACGAAGACGCGCCTATGGCGGCCGTGTCGCCCCACCGGGCACGTAGCGACGCGAGCACGACGCCGCGAAACACCATCTCCTCGACGATCGGTGCCACCACCACGACGATGAGCACCAGCAGAGCCGCGCCCAGCGGTCCCGGAGCGAAGTAGCGCATCGGGCTGGCGTCCCAGCCTTGGAGCTTGAGTCCCGCCGCGATCATGAACGCCGAGTACAGAAGAGCGAACACGCGCACCGTCGCTGCGGCACCGAGTGCGGAGCCGAACCATGCCACCGGACTCGTGACGCCGCGAAGACCCACCGATTCGGAGAGGTGGTAGCCATGTCTGCGTGCCACGACCCACAGCGTAGCCAGCTGGACCGCATAGGACAGCAGCAGGATCGCGCCCACCACGAGCGTCTCGATGGGAGCGCCCCACGCGCCTCTGAGAACGGACTTCGCAGCAAACCCTGCTGCCAGGTTGAGTGCGAGCGTCAGCGCGAGCAGGGCAATGGCCGACTTCACTGACCATACATACGCGGTAAGCGGCCCGCCGTCTCCGAATCCCCCACCCGGCGCAGCGGATCCTGACTGCACGGGCGGGGCGGGTGGCCGAGGCGGGCCGACGGGAGGCGCCCATGCCTCGGCAGGAGCCTGACCGCTCACTCCGGCGCGTCCACGCCGGGCATGTCCGGCAGCTTGCCGGAGTCGAGCACGCGAACCAGCTCCTCCTCGGCGAGCACGGGGACGCCGAGCTCCATGGCTCTGTCGTACTTGCTGCCGGCGTCCTCGCCTGCGATCACGAACGATGTCTTCTTGCTCACGCTGCCCGAGACCTTCGCGCCGAGCGCCTTGAGCGCCGCGCCTGCCTCGTCACGTGTGAAACGCGAGAGCGCGCCGGTGAGCACGAACGTCAGGCCGGCGAGGGTCTGCGGCGCCAAAGGCGCTCGATGCTCCTCGGCGAGCACGACACCGGCGTCGCGGAGCCTGCCGATCACGGAGACGTTGTCGGGATTGGAGAAGAACGCGCGCACGCTCGCTGCGATCTTCGGCCCGATACCATCGACACTGGCGAGCGGGTCCGCCGCCAGCGCTGCGGCGATCGTCACGCCGTCACCGGGTTTCGGGGCGTCGGTGGCGGCGGCCGCCTGAATCGCATCGATGCTGCCGAACGCCGCTGCGAGCGCCTCCCCCACAGTAGCGCCCACATGGCGGATGCCGAGGCCGAAGAGCAGCCGTGAGAGCGGCCGCGTCTTCGACGCCTGGATGCTCGCGAGCAGCTTCGCGGCGACCATTGCGCCGAGCTCGACCGACGAGCCATCCTTCTTCACGCGACCCATGTCGAGCCTGGCGAGCGAATCATGCGTGAGCACGTAGAAGTCCGAGACGTCCCGCACGAGGCCGGTGTCGACGAGCCGGGCGATGATCTCAGCGCCCATGCCATCGATGTCGGCCGCTCCCCGCGCCGCCCAATGCCCGAGGCGCTCGAGACGCTGCGCCGGACAGACGACGTTCGTGCAGCGTACCGCCACCTCTTCGGGCTCGCGCCACACGTCCGCGCCGCAACTCGGGCAGGTCTGGGGCATGCACCACTCCGCCGCGCCCGCGGGTCTCATCCCAAGCACCGGCCCGACGACCTCGGGGATCACGTCGCCCGCCTTGCGCACGACGATGGTGTCGCCCACGCGTACGTCCTTGCGATGGATCTCGTCCTCGTTGTGCAGGGTGGCGCGCGCGATCGTCGAACCCGCGACGGTCACAGGATCGAACTCGGCAAGCGGCGTCAGCACGCCCGTGCGCCCCACCTGTACGCGGATCGCGCGCAGCACGCTCGTCTTCTCCTCGGGCGGAAACTTGAACGCGATTGCCCACCTCGGCGCCTTGCTGGTGTAGCCCAGCTCATCTTGCAGCGCGAGGGAGTCGACCTTCACGACGACGCCGTCAATCTCGTAGGGCAGCGCGTCGCGCATCTCGAGCGCCGCCGTGCAGAAGTCGCGCACCGCCGAGGCGCTCGCGCAGGTGGTGACGTCCGGGTTCACCCGGAATCCGGCGCGCCGCAGCCATGCGAGTACGCCGGTGTGGTGCGTGATACCCAACGCCTTGGGGTCGCCGATCGCGTACATGAATGTAGCGAGGTCTCGGCTGGCGGTGATGCGCGGGTCCTTCTGACGCACGCTGCCGGCCGCGGCGTTGCGAGGGTTGGCGAAGGGCGACGCCCCGGCGAGGTCCTGCTCCTCGTTCAGGCGCTCGAAACTCGCCTTGGGCATGTAGACTTCGCCGCGCACCTCGACCCTCCCGGGGCCGGTCGCGCCACCTTCGCTCTGGCCGAAGAGGGCGCCCTGCGGCGAAGGGGCGGTCGCGACCGCTTCAGCACGCACGCGCAGCGGAACGTCCTTGACGGTGCGGATGTTGACGGTCACGTCCTCGCCCGTGCGGCCGTCGCCCCGAGTCGCCGCGCGCACGAGAACGCCGTCCTCGTAGGTCAATGCCAGGGAACTGCCGTCGATCTTGAGCTCGCACACGAATTCGCAGGCGCGCTCGCCCACTGCCTCGTACACGCGCGACAGCCAGGTATCGAGCTCATCGAGATCCATCGCGTTGTCGAGCGAGTAGAGGCGCACGGCATGCTTGACTGGCGCGAACTGGCTGCTTGGCGAGGCGCCTACGCGCTGCGTCGGCGACTCGGGCGTGATGAGGGAGGGGTACGCCGATTCAAGGCTCTCGAGCTCGCGGACGAGCGAGTCGTACGCGGCGTCGGAAAGCTCCGGCTCGTCGAGCGCGTAGTAGCGATACGCGTGTCGCTCGATTTCGCGCCGCAGCACTTCAGCACGTACACGTGCTACGGACACTCCTTCTGGGTCATCGACAACCATCAAGCGCCTACTCGTCGTCGCCGCGGAGCTTCTGAACGTGCACGGGGCCGACCTCATAGATGATGACCTCAGGCACGAAGCGCTGCGGCCGCTCGGCTTCGTAGATCCAGGTGTCAGTGAGTGTGACCTTGAAGTAGGTGCCCCCGGGTGCGGGAATCGGCTCCACATCAACTCCGTTGCACAAGTACGCACGCAGTTCGGTCTCAACGTAGAAGCCGAACACCCGAATCGCATCGCGGTACTCGTTGTAGAGCGCAAGCCGCTTTTCGGCCTCGTACATGTCCAGCTCGTCGATGCTGTCCACGAGCGTCCCCTCTCAAGTCGGCGAAGTCACGCGCGGGGCGGATTCGCGAAACGTGCGGCGTCTGCTACCCATTCTATCCCGCCGAGAGGCCCACACGGGGCAATCGCTTTGCGATTGTCCCCGGGCCGAAACGTAGCCGGGACGCCCGCTCCGAAGAACGGACGCCCCGAACAACATGAAGAAGAACCGCTGGGCGCTCATCCCAGCGACCCCCGTGAATCACTGTACCCCTACGAGACGACCCTAACCGAAAGAATCTGAAATACACTTAAAGTCATACTTTTTGGTCAGGTGCGGCTGTCGCAGCCGCACCTCTCAGGGCATACTCCTGATATGAAGGAAATCCTCGAACTGTGCATAGCCCTCGATACCACCGCCGCCGACATCTACGCGGTATTCGCGGACACGTGTCCTGACGTCGAAACGCGAGTGGTATTCCGTCGCATGGCCCGAGACGAAAAGGTTCATGTCTCGTGGTGGGCCGATCTGCGTGAAGCATGGTCGGCGGGGCTCCTGCCCGACATCGCTGACGAATCGGACCTGCTCGCCAGATTGACCGAACTCTCTCACGAGATCGAATTGGCGCTGCCCAGCACGCTCGAGGGACTGACAACCGATCAGATGCTCGATCTGGCCGCCCACCTCGAGTTCTACATGCTCGATCCCGCGTTCGGCGAGCTTCTTGACCTGACGGGTCCCGGTTCGTCTTCCGAACACCGCGATGCGTACTCGCGCCATGTCATGCTCCTCGTCAACGCCATAGAGCAGCGCCATTCGCGCACCGATCTGTCTCACTTCCTTGCGCGCGTGCTGGCGCGCACCTTCCGAGACCAGCAACGACTCGTTTCGCTCGCCACCCACGACCAGCTCACCGGACTCTACAACCGGCGCGGGTTCTACGGCTACGTGAGGCAGTGGACGTCGTGGGCCAGCCGCTACGGGCATGCGATCGGCGTCATCTTAGTCGACGTCGACCACTTCAAGCGGATCAACGACACCTTCGGCCATCCGGCCGGTGACGAGGCACTGCGCGCCATCGCAGTCGCGCTCGGCGACGCCGTGCGCACCTCTGACATCGTCGGACGGCACGGCGGGGACGAGTTCGCGATTCTCGCTCCGGAGACGGACGCGGACGAACTCGTACGCCTCATGGAACGCGTTCTCGACGTCGTGAGCAAGACTCGCTTCTCGGTCAGCGGCGTGCCGGTCAGCATCTCGGTGAGCGTGGGCGGCGCCTACCTTCTCGGCGACGCCCCCGTCACGATCGAACAGCTCACGAGCGCAGCCGACCACTCTCTCTACGAGGCCAAGGCGGCAGGCCGGGGTCGAGCCGGCCGGCCGGTCAACGCGGCAACTGCCGAGTAGGTCCTACTCCTCGCTCGTGCTGTCGCAGCTCGCTGCGTTTTCGGCAAGTTCGCCCGCGTGATAGCTCGAGCGCACGAACGGAGCACTCGCAACTGCCGAGAAGCCCAGCTTGTAGGCATCGCGGGCCAGTTGAGCGAACACGGCAGGCTCGACGAACTCCGTGACGGGGAGATGCGCTACGCTCGGCCTCAGGTACTGCCCGAGGGTCAGCATGGACACACCGTGCGCGCGAAGGTCGCCCATGACCTCTCGCACCTCGTCGGGCGTCTCGCCTAAGCCGAGCATGACGCCGGACTTCGTCGACAGGTCCGGCTGCGTGGCGTGCACGCGTGCCAGGACGTCGAGCGATCGTTGGTAGTCCGCGCCCGGCCGGACCTCGGTGTAGAGCCGTGGCACGGTCTCGAGATTGTGGTTGTAGACGTCGGGCCGCGCCGTCGCGACCGCGTCAACGCTTTCCATCCGTCCGCCGAAGTCGCTCGTGAGCACTTCGACCGCGATACCGGCAACGGCAGCGCGTACGGCCTCGATCGTGGCGACGAAGTGTGCCGCTCCCCCGTCGGGCAGATCGTCGCGTGTGACCGAGGTGATCACGAGGTGCTTGAGTCCCATGCGCGACGCGGCCTCGCCGATGCGGCGTGGCTCGTCGGCGTCGAGCGCAGACGGCGCGCGTGTTTCGACCGCGCAGAACCGGCACCCGCGCGTGCATGCGTCGCCCATGATGAGGAACGTCGCCGTGCCGGCACTGAAGCATTCGCCGCGGTTGGGGCACTTCGCCGACTGGCACACGGTGTTGAGCTCCAGCTCCGCGAGCAGGCCACTGACCGCATTCGCCTGTCCGGGCTGCGCGATCGGGCGCCGCAGCCACACCGGCAGGCGAGCCTTGGATGCACCATGTGTGTAATCACTCAAGGTCTGGCCTCACTCCCGAACGCCGCGCGGCAACGTGCGGGCCATCGTACCACCGGACACGCGATTCATGGCGGGACGGCGCGCGCGCGACTCCTTTAAGGTACCCTCTCTTTGAATGCGTCAGGGGGCTCCTGCTTCTTGCTGCGTTTCTGCCGTGCTGGGTCGGTTACTGGGGAGTCTCAAGTGAGCACACGCCGCGGGGTCCTTTCGCTTTCACGAACCACCGATAGAGCACTACGGCTCTTCCTCTCGTTCGCATTGGTATTCAGCTACATCCAGTTCAGACAGCTGATGCAGCCGGCTTCCCTCTCGGCGGCGCCCGCTCCTGTCCTCGCCGTCTCGGTGTCGGCATCTGACCGGCCCCTCCTTGGCGGTCAAGCCACGTTCACCGTGACGGTCACCAACAGCGGACCTGGCAAGGCGTTCAACATCGGGGTGTCCGATCTGTTCGGGTCCACGCTTGCCAATCCCAACGGACGTGTGACCCTTGTCAGCGCCTCCGACGGCTCCGGCGCACTCGCGCCGAACTCGGTGATCTCGTCTCCCACCACCACGGGCGACCTCAAGACCGACTTCGTCAACATCCGCGATCTCGAGGCTGGCGAGACCTACACCATGACGGTGCTCGTGGACACCTCCGGCGACCTCAGTTGGCAGGTGGGAGACTCCATCACCTCGACGGTAACCGCCACGGGATTCGGCGCCCCGGACGGAACCGACCCGAGCACTCCGGTCACGGCCGCGACCTCGGCGAAGCTCATTCCCATCAAGATCACGAGCAAGACGGTGAACCAGTCCACGGGAGTCGAGCAGGCCAGCGGTACCGAGGCGCGCACCTTCTCCTATGCGATCAACGTGCAGAACAACTACCGTGGCAACACCACGAGCACGGTGGTCATCGACCGGCTGCCCGACGGAATCGAATACCTGGGGCCGACCGGCGCGACACCTGCGCCTGCGGTTTCGCGAGACGCATCGAGCGGCGTCACCACCCTCAGCTGGAACCTCGGCACCTTGGGTGCTGCGGCCGCGCAGACGCTCACCTACAGCGCCGGAATCCGCTACGACTACTGGGGCACGTCGCAAGCCGGCACGAACCGGCTCACGAGCGACTTCACCTCGGCGTCAGCGATTCCGACCGCATCGATCGTCCCCGACAAGGTCACGCTGACCAACAACGTCAGCCTGTCCGGATCCTACGCGGGCCAGGTCGCCACCGATGCCGCAAGCGCGCGCGTGACCAACGCATACCTGACGGTTGCGAAGAGCAACGACCGGGGCAGCGGCGGCAATGAGACCACCGTGACCTACACGCTGGCAGCGTCGGCGTCTCAGTACTACGACATCGTGGACACCAGCACCATCGTGCTTCACGACAGACTCCCGGACGGGCAGACCTATGTCGCCGGCTCGGCGAGCTCGGTGCCCGACACGATCACCGCCAACCCTGATGGCACCACCGACCTGTACTGGGTGCTTTCTCCGATCCCCCACTCGTCAGCGCGCACGGTCACGTTCAAAGCCGTCATCGACTACTTGTGGCAGGGTGCGAGCCACCCCGCGGGGCTCTCGGTCATCGCCGGCGACTCGATGACGAACGTCTCCGACGTCACCGGTACCTACGACGACCTCATCAAGGACACACGGCCGAATGCGCCCTCGACATCGAGCGCCAGTGCCGGCTTCTCCACCTCGATTCCGAGCATCTACAAGGAAGTCAAGAACCCGGTGACCGGCGTATGGCAATCCACGGTGGCCAGCGCTACCCCCGGCGACGTGCTCGAGTTCCGCGTGCGCTTCAATACCACCGACGGTCTCACACCCGAGAAGACCAACATCATCATGGGCAAGACCGACGTTACGGACTGGCTCCCGCCCGCAACGCGCTACAACAACGATGCGGTCGTGACCTACTCCGACGCGACCGACTTCTCGGATCCCGATACGTCCACGGCTCCGGCCATCAACATCTCGACGCCGACCACTCCCACCATCGGAGGCTTGCAGGGCATCGAGTGGTATCTCGGCAACGTTCAGCGAGCGGGATGGTGGCAAGCGACGTTCTCCGTGACGGTCAACAATGTCACCGCTGTTGCAGCCGGCACGACCGTCAACAACTACTGGAAGCTCACCGGGCGAAACACATCCGACACCCCGTATTCCGCACGCGCTGTGGTACCGATCGCCTACTCGGAGCCCGTGGTGGGCATCGCGAAGTCCCTCGCCGCCACACCAACGGTGGGCACCGTCGTAGGCGGTCAGGAGATCACATACACGGTCACGCTCACGAATACCGGATCGGCGGCGGCTCGCGATGTCGTCGTGACCGATACGGTGCCGGTGGGCATGCGCACGACGCCCCCGACCGTCCTTGGAGTCTACAGTTCGTCTCTCGCCGCGACGCTGGCGCCCTCACCCGCGACCGGAAACAGCTGGCGTAGCTCATGGGATTCGACGTCCGGCGTGCTCACCGTCGATCTTCAGGACACCCCCGCGTCCGTTGACACCTCGATTCCGCCGGCTTCCTTCGTGCGAATCACCTACAAGACGCGTATCGATAACGGCATACCTGCGGCGACGTCGTTCACGAACTCGGCGCGGGCCACCTATGCCTCGCGGCCGAGCGGACCTGATTCGCGTCTCTACTCGACCGGGCCCGTCTCCTCGACGGTGCAGGTGGCCTCGCTCAACGTGGTGAAGAGCGGCCCTCAGACCGTCACGTTCGGCCAGACCGCGACATACACCGCGACGGTCACGGTCCCCGCGAACACCATCGCGCCGTGGACCAAGCTCATCGACACGATCAACATGGACGGCTTCGCCTACGTCCCGGGCTCATCCTCCCTGGCAGACATCTCCGGGACTCCGGTGAGCGGGGCGGCGTTCGACGGTACTTCAACGCCTATCGTGAACCGTACGACCAACGGCAACACCACGCTGGCGTGGCAGCTCAGGAACACCATCGACAACAGTGGCACTGTCACGCCCTACGTGTTCAGGCTCACCTTCTCGGTTCTCGCCGACGGAGTCGAGGACAACGGGACGTGGGAGAACGCGCCGACCAACACGTCTCCCTACAACCGCAACTACACGGCGAGCGACAACGTCCGCGCATGGTGGGCGGCCACCGCAGTGGCGTCACGCCCGTCCACCGGGACCGTTGCCGTCACGGGTCTTGTCAGCCCGACAGTGGGCGGCACGGTTCCCAACTCGAACACGGTCGTCACCACCGTGGTCCAACCCCTCCTGCGCACGGTCAAATCCGTGATCGGTGCCGGGCCCTTCTTCGGGACCTCCACCGTCGACTACCAGACCGTCATCAGCAACGTCGGCAGCTCGACCGCCTACGACCTGACCTGGAGAGACGTTCTTCCTTCGCGCATCGACAGCGCGACACTGCTTTCCGTGCAGCTCAACGGGACCACGCTGTCCGAAGGCGTCGACTACACCTCATCGTTTGCGGCGCTGCCGACCGCGACGATCGCGTTTGGCTCGGCTATCTCCCTTACGACCACGCAGACGATCACCATCCGCTACCGTGGCCGCATCATCCCCGCAGTGGCCTCGGGTGCAGCGATCACCAACACCGCCGACATGAACTGGTCGTCACTGCCGGGGTCGGTCACAGCAGAGCGCCTCTACAGCGACACCGCCTCGGAGTCCGCATACACCCTCGACACGTCATCGGTCACCGTCAACGCGCCCTCCCCCACAATCGCCAAGACACAGCCGAGCGGGCTTGCGACCGCCACCATCGGGCAGACGTTCAGCTACAAGGTGCTCGTGGGGATCCCCTCCAACACCACGGTCTACTCGGGCCAGGTCACCGATACCGTGAGTCCGGCATTCGAGGTCGTGAGCGTGGAGACCTCTCCGGCTGCGCTCGGTGCAGCCGCCGTAGGCGCGAGAACGTCGACGGGTACCGTCATCGTGTGGGCGCTCCCGGCCACCGTGACAAACCCGCCCTACGACACCCTCGAGATGACGGTGACGGTGAGAGTCGCCAACACCTACCCCGGCGGCGCCCCGGTCGACGGGCTGCCTGTCGGCGTGGATGGCACGGCGCAGGACACGCTTCAGAACAGAGCGACGCTGCGGTGGCTCGACGCGGCGGTCGGTTCGCTGATCACCAGGAGCTCGGCTCTCACGCCGGCGGTGAGCGTGGTAGCGCCCTTCATCCGGACGACCAAGACGTCCGCTGTCACGACCGCCCAGGCGGGACAGACCGTCGGCTACACCATCAGTATCGAGAACAGCGGGACCTCAACCGCCTATGACGTATCGTGGCGCGACGTCGTGCCCGCGCGCCTGGGTGCAGCAACGCTCACGGGCATCCAGCTCGTCAACGGCGCCACAACCGCGCTGGCCTCACCCGCGGACTTCTCGGCGGACTTCTCCGGGCTTCCCACCGTCACCGTCGACTTCGCGCGTCCGCTCCCCCCCGGCGCGAAGTTCCTCATCACGTACTCCTCCCCGGTCGATGCCGCAGTACAGTCCGGGCAGACACTCGTCAACCTGGAGACTGTGCTCGGGGCGTCGAGCTTCCCGGGCGTATCGACCGTGGGAGAGCGCGTCCTCGCGCCCGTTTCGGCGACCACGACCGTCACGCTGAAGTCGCCCGCACTCGTCGTGAGCAAGGCGATCAGCGATGCGTACGTACAGGCGGGTCAGGTCGTGACGTTCACCGTCAGTGTGAGCAATGTAGGAAACGCGTCCGCCTACTCGGTCAACGTCACGGACACGCTGCCCGCGGGCGTCACCTACGTCGCAGGCTCGACCGGCGCGGCGTGGAACGGCAGCGGCAGCTCGACTGCCGACCCCGCCGGCGCACCGGGGCCGAACCTGAGCTGGCCCCTTGCGGCGACACTCCCCGCTGGCGGCACGCTCACGCTCACGTACCGCGCCAGTATCGACGGCGCCGCGCCGTCGGCGAGCGCTACCAACACGGCGTCGGCGTTCGGGGTGGACGGTGCAGGCGCCCCGGTTCCTGCGGACGCCAGCGGCTGGATTCCCGGCGATACCGACAACGACGACACGGCGAGCAGGCCCTTCTCGATCACCCACCCCGGCATCTCGCAGATCAAGCTCAAGGTCGTCGGGCAGGATCCGTTCATCCAGGTCGGGCAGGCCGGATCGTTCAGCATCCGGGTCACCAACACCGGTGACACCGCCTTGGCCACGGTGCCGTTGATCGACGTCTTCGACTCTGCGGCTCTGACATTCGTGCCCGCCTCGATAGCGCCGAACTCCGTGGTGCCCGCTGGCACCCTCACCTGGAACGACATCACCGGCGCGGGCACCCTGGCTGCTGGCGCGACCACGACCATCACCGTGAACTTCACCGGAGCTTCGATACCGGTCGGGGCGATCACCACCAACACCGCCACCGCCAGCGGCACCGACGTCAACGGCGACCCGGCGGGAACGGTCGCCTCGGCTGACTCGATCACCCTCACCAGGCCCCACGTCACCATCACCAAGGTGCTCGATCCCTCGCAGGACACCGCGGTGCAGGTCGGCGAATCGGTCCGATTCCAGATCGGCGTCCGCAACACGGGCACCACCACGCTGGCCACGATTCCGTTGACAGACGCTTTCGACGCCGCCTCGCTCGGATATGTCGGCTCGGCGCCTGCCGGGGTCGCCGGCCCGGGCTCGATCACCTGGGCCACCGTCGGCCCGCTGGCGCCGGGAGCGGCGACCACCGTGACCGTCGACTTCATCGTGACCGCGCGACCGGCATCCGGCTCGACCGTGAACACCGCGTCGGCCTCGGGCGCTACAGACGAGAACACCGACACGGCGCCGACCAGCACCTCGACGCGACCGATACGCATCACCGCCCCTGCCGTCGCTATGGTCAAGTCGCTTGCCTCCGGGCAGGATCCGGTCGTCCGGGTCGGCGACGCAATCGCGTTCGATCTGGTCGTGACCAACAGCGGGGACACGACACTCACCACCGTGCCGCTCACAGACGCCTTCGACAGTGCCACGTTGAGCTTCGTCTCGGCCACGGTAGCGCCCGGCTCGACCGCTCCCGCAGGCACTCTGACGTGGGCGAACCTCGGCACGCTGGCACCGGGTGCCACCACCACCGTCACTGTGACGTTCACCGCGCTCGCAGTGCCCGCGGGCCAGGTGTCGACCGACACCGCCACCGTCTACGGCGCCAGGGACCTCAACAACGACGCCGCCCCGAACTCCTCCGATGATGCCGCCGTGCGGGTCACGGCTCCGGCGGTGCGGATCGTCAAGACCCGCTCGAGCGCCGACGGTGCGATTCAAGTCGGCGATATCGTGACCTTCGACCTTGCCATCTCGAACACGGGCGATACCACGCTCTCTACCGTTGTGCTTTCAGACGCCTTCGATCCGGCGGTGCTGGGCTTTGCCAACGCCACCATCGCACCCGACTCGGTCACCCCCGCAGGCACCCTGACGTGGACGAACCTGGGGACGCTGGCGCCGAGCGCAACTGCGACCGTCGCCGTGACCTTCACGGCGCTCTCGAACCCGGCGGGCCAGGTGACCACCGACACCGCGGGTGTGAGCGCCACCGACGTCTACGGTGATTCGCCCGTCCCCGATACCGACGCCGCAACCGTCAAGGTCACCGCTCCGGCTCTCTCGTTCACCAAGACGCGCGTGAGCCTCGACCCGGCTATCCAAACGAGCCAGACCGTGACCTTCGACCTCACCGTCAACAACACCGGCGACACGACGCTGACCACCGTGCCGCTGTCGGACACGTGGGACCCCGCGCACCTCGCATTCTTCTCTGCCAGCGCCCTGCCCGACGTGCTGGCGGCGGGCTCGGCCAAGTGGACGCTGGGGCCGATCGCTCCCGGCGGCTCGCAGACCGTGACCGTGACCTTCATCGCGATCGCAAACGTCCCCGGACTGACCACCACCGACAACGCGTCCGTCACCGGAGCGCTTGACGAGAACGGCGATCCCGCCGCCGACGCGAGCGGTACGGCCAATGTCGACGTGACCCGCCCTGCCGTCAGCGTTCTCAAGGCGCTGCATGCCGGACAGGACGCCAACGTCCAGGTGGGCGACACCGTGGCGTTCGATATCGCCGTCACCAACTCCGGCGACACCACGCTCGCGCTTGTCCCCCTCGCGGACGCCTACGATGCGGCGGTCTTCGCTCCCGTCTCGGCGACTCCGGCCAGCGTCGACTACGCCAACGACGGCGTGCTCGACTGGACCAACGTGGGGCCGCTCGCGCAGGGCCAGACCACGACGGTCACGGTCACCTTCACTGCGGTTGCCAGAAGCGCTGGAATCGACAGCGTCGATGCCGCCGCCGTCTCCGGCGCCACGGACGTGAACGGTGATGTGGCGGCCCAGGTCTCTGACGTCGCTGTGGCGCGCGTCACCGCCCCGAGCATCGCCATCCTCAAATCGCTCGCCCCCACCCAGGACCCGCAGGTGCAGGCGGGACAGTGGGTCGAGTACTACATCACCGTGACCAATACGGGTGACACGACGCTCACGGCGATCCCTCTGACCGACACGTGGGATCCTGCGGTGTTCGTGCCCGTCGCCGCGACCGGAGTGCACACCTTCACCGCCAGCAGCTGCACGTGGCTCGACATCGCCCCGCTCGCACCGGGCGATTCCGCGCTGCGTCGCCTGAGCCTCTCCGCGATTGCGGCTCCGGCCGGGCTCGTCTCGACCGACACCGCCACCGTCTCGGGCACCGACGAGTTCAGCGACGCCGCCGCCGTGACCAGCTCCTCGGCGAGCGTCCTCGTCACACGGCCTGAAGTCGCCGTGAACAAGATGCTGCACGCGGGCCAGGACGGCGAGATACAGGTCGGCGGTGACGTCACGTTCGACCTCACCGTGACCAACACGGGTGACACGACCCTGACAACCGTACCGCTCTCAGACACCTACGACAGCGCGGCCCTCGCCCCCGCTTCGGCCACGCCGGCCAGCGCCGACTACGTCAACGACGGCACGCTCGACTGGGCCGACGTCGGGCCGCTCGCGCAGGGTGAGACGACCACGATCACCGTGACGTTCACAGCGCTCGCCGTGCCCGCCGGTCAGGTCAGCACCGATACCGCCACCGTCTCCGGCGCCGAGGACCTCTACAACGACGCCGCCCCGAACGCCACCGACACCGCCACCATCCGCATCACGCACCCGAACCTCTCGATCGCGAAGTCGCTGCACGCCGGGCAAGACACCGCCGTACAGGCGGGTGGCATCGTGGTCTTCGACGTCACCGTCACCAACACGGGTGACACGACACTGACCACCGTGCCGCTCGACGACACCTACGACGCGGCCAGTCTCTCCTATGCGAGCGCTTCGCCTGCCGAGAACAGCGCGTCGGCCGGCAGTCTGCACTGGGACAACGTCGGTCCGCTTGCACCGGGCGCTTCGGCGACGATTCAGACGAACTTCACGGCGATCTCGAACCCGCCAGGCCAGATCACCACGAACACGGCGTCGACGAGCGGCGCCATCGACCAGTACGGCGATCTGCCCCCTGGCGCGACGGCCACCGCGGTCATCAAGATCACGGCGCCATCGCTGGTGCTCTCCAAGAACCTGGCGGCCGGACAAGACCCCTACATCCAAAGCGGGCAGACCGCCGACTTCGACCTTACCGTCACCAACAGCGGAGACACCACGCTCTCGACCGTGCCGCTCTCCGACACGTGGGACTCCGCGAACCTGCTCTACTCGTCGTCGGACCTGCCGCCTTCCCTGCTCACCGCAAACAGCGCGTCGTGGCTGCTCACCGATCTCGGTCCGAGCCAGTCGGTGACGGTGCGGCTCACCTTGCTCGCAGTCGGCGCGTTCACGCCTCACGCGTTGGTCGACACCGCCACCGTCGTCGGGGCACGCGACGAGAACAGCGACCTGACCGACGATTCGGTCTCCACAGCCGAGGTCAACCTGACTCGCGGGGCGGTCACCGTCACCAAGGCACTCACCGCTGGTCAGGATCCCTTCGTTCAGGTCGGCCAAACGGTCGCCTACGACATTACCGTCACCAACAGCGGAGACATCGACCTCGCTTCAGTCCCGCTGGCAGAGGCCTACGACGCGGCGATCTTCTCGTTGACCGCTGCGACGGTTTCGCCCGACACGACATCCTCGGGCAGTGCCCTCTGGAACAACGTCGGCCCGCTCGTTGTCGGACAGACGGCCACGGTCACCGTGACGATGACCGCCATCGGCACGAGCGATGCCGTCGCGAGTGTCGACACGGCGACCGTATCGGGTGCTCGTGACATCAACGATGACCCCGCCGCCGGCGATACCGCCACAGCCGCGGCTACCGTGACCCACCCCGCGATCGACGTCCGCAAAGCGCTCGCCCCCGGTCAGTCGCGCAACGTGGCGCGCGGCGCGCAGATCACCTACGACCTCGTCGTCAGCAATACGGGTGACACGACGCTGACAGCCGTGCCGCTCTCTGACACGTTCGATCCGTCGCAACTCGAGGTCGTGAGCACCTCGCTGCAGCCGACCTCCACGCCGGTCGCAGGCTCCGTGAGCTGGCCCAACGTCGCAGGTTCGCAGGGTATCGCACCCGGCGCTTCGGTGACCGTGCATGTCACCTTCCGCACGCTCGCTATCGGTCCAGACATCACGGACACGGCGCGCGTCACCGGAGCCACCGACGGCAACGGCGACTCTGCTGCCACTGCTGACGACACCGACTCGACGCTCGGCGTCTACGAGCCCAGCCTGTTCGTCATCTCGAAGACGGCCGATCCCGACAACGGCACAATCGTGCTTCCGGGCAGCACCATCACGTACACCATCTCGTGGAACAACACCCAGAACGTGACCGTCCCCGGCGTCGTCATCACAGATCCGCTGCCCGCCTCGGTCTCGTACACGTCCGGCACCCTGAGACTCGGGGGGGCCGCTCAGACCGATTCGGCGGACGCCGACGCGGGCAGCTTCGCCGCCACGTCGAATACCGTGACGTTCAACCTCGGTGAGGTGAGCGCGCTGTCCAGCGGTACCGCAACGTTCGACGTGAAGGTCGGCCCGGAGAGCGCTTCGAGGGCGGGCGTCATGAACACGGCTCTGTTCCGGAGTTCAGACGCCACCCTCGGCGCCGCAGGCCCGGTCTATCACCCGGTCGACCCGTTCGATATCACCAAGACCGCCCGAGACCTCAACGGTGGCAAGCTCAAGGGCGGCGACATCGTCGAGTGGACGATCACCGTCACCAACACCGGTCTGACGCCCACAACGCGCGTCGTCGTGACCGACACCGTCCCGCGCACCACAATCTACGTGGATGGCAGCATCCGCGGCCGTGGCGCCGACGATTCGGGCGCGCCGGGCCTGGTCTGGCGTATCGGCACCATGCAGGTAGACGAGACACAGGTGCTCACGTTGCGCACCCGCGTGAAGAAGGGTCTGCCGGCCGGAACACGGATTCTCAACCAGGCGACGGTCCGCTCGGACCAGAGCCGTCCGAAGAGGTCCGATAACCCTGCGACTCCCACGGGAGGCGACGCGACGATCCTTGTCGCCCAGACGAGTGGCTCGGAGGACTGGCGTCAGCCCCTGGCGGCCGGACTGCTGCTCATGGCTTGCGGCGCATGGCTTGCCGACCGGCGTCGCAAGACCACGCTCGCCCACGCGGCCACTGCCGCCGCCCGCAGAGCAGCGCGCGACGCACGCGACCGGAACGCGTAGCACGACCGTGAAGCTCCCCGGCATACGCACAGCCGCCGTCATCGTGCTCGTCGCGGTGGCGGCGGCGATCCTGATCTGGGACGCCGATCCGGTGATCAAGAGCGAGCTGGTGCTGCGCCGCATCGCCTTCGGCGACGGCGCGACGCTCCCCTACCCCTCGGCGCTGTACCCGCGCGGCAACCCCCGCCACGACCGGCCACCCGCAGGCAACCGTCTCGTGATTCCGAGCACGGGCATCGACGTTGCCGTGGTGCGGGCGAGTTCCGCCGATGCGGGCCTGCCACGCGGCATCTGGCTCGACCCGGTCGGCGGCGTGCCTGGCGGAGGCGAGCCGGTCGTGCTTGCCGGTCACCGAGTCCGGTCGCGCTTCGCGCCGCTGCACCTCGTGGAAATCGGCGACAGCGTCATCGTGTACTGGAATGGCGTCGAGCGAGACTACCGCGTCACGGCCATCCGCTCCATCCGGGCCGAGAACGGTATCGATCTGGCGAAAGACGCGCCGGGAACGGGCGAGCGGCTCGTGCTCTATACCTGTCTGCCTCGCTGGATGGGCAACAAGCGCACGGTCGTAACCGCGACGCCGATCACGCCGGCGTCGTCACCAGCGAGCGCGGCACTGCCCTAGCGCGCGGTACCGGTCTTGCTCGCGGCCTCGAGGCACGCGAACTTGATGACCTCGCTGACGGTGGGGTGTCCGAACACCGAGTGCCCGACCTGCGCCACGGTCATGCCGGCGCTCATCGGAATCGAGATCTCCTGGATGAGCTCGGCCGCGCTCGGGCCGACGATCTGCGCGCCGAGAATGCGCCCCGTCCCCTTCTCGGCGACGATCTGGACGAAGCCTTCAGCATGGCCTTCGGCGAGCGCCTTGCCGTTTCCCGCGAACTTCATGACCACCTGAACGCAGTCGATCCCGCGCTCCTTAGCGTCGTCGCGCGTCGATCCCACGACGCCGATCCCGGGCTCGGTGTAGACGGCAGCCGGCACGTGCGCGAGGTTCACCGAAGCCGTGGCGGCCTCACCCGACAGCTCAGCGACCGCGTTGCGCGCCGCGGCCTCGCCCTCTGCCTCCGCAACGTGAGCGAGCATCATCCCGCCGATCAGGTCGCCGATCGCGTAGACGCCCGTGACGTTGGTGCGGTAGAACTCGTCGACCCTGACCGCCGCGCGGTCCATCTCGATGCCGGCCTCGGGGAATCCAAAGCCCGTGCCGTTGGGCCTGCGTCCAGGCGCAGAGAGCACCACGTCGGCCTCGAGCACCGTTCCGTCCGTGAGCGTCGCGGTCATGCGCTCGCCCACCTGCACGACGCTGTCCACCGCGATGCCGAGGTGGAAGACAACCCCGTTCGCCTCCAGCGCCTTTTGCGCCTCGCGCTGCACGCGCTTGTCGTTGCCGGGCAGCACGGTCGGCGTGAGCTCGACTACGTGGACGTCTGAGCCGAAGCTCACGTAGGCGTCGGCGAACTCCAGGCCTATCACGCCGCCGCCGATGATGATGACCGAGGCGGGCACGTCGCTCAGCGCGGTTGCTTCGTCGCTCGTCCACACGCGTGCGAGCGAGTGATCGATGTTGGGAAGCAGGAACGGTACCGAGCCGGTCGCCAGGATGACCGCGTCAGCCTCCACGATCTCAGGTGAGCCGTCCGGCTGCGCAACCTCGATCGTCTTAGCCGCGATGAGCTTGCCCGCCCCGTACACCACGCGCACCTTGAGACGCTTGGCAGTGGCTTCGATCTGGCCGACGAGTTCGTCGACCACGCCCTCCTTGCGGGCGCGCAACGCGTCTATGTCGACCGTGGCGGGCGTCGCGACGAGTCCATAGTCGGCCGCATGGCGGGTGTCGGCGCAGAGGTGCGCTGAGCGCAGGATGGTCTTGGTGGGGATGCATCCCCAGATCAGGCACGTGCCCCCCAGCCGCTCGCGCTCGACGAGCGTGACCTCGGCGCCGAGCCGGGCCGCCTCGAACGCCGCCGCGTAACCGCCGGGACCTCCACCGAGAACTGCGATGCGCATCGCGTGCCTCCAAGAACCTCGTCATGCGAGCCTGAATGTCCGGAAATCTTAGCATGCAAACAGCCTCGCGAGCAGGTTCTCCTCCGGCTCCGAATGCCTCTCAGGCGAGAAAACTCGACCTGCTCCCGTGCGTGCGGGACTGGCGGCCTCGTGGTATGGGTACGCACACATCACGGCCACCTCGCGCGAGAGTGGAGCCATGCATGCCGCAGTTCTTTCCAGATGCCGAGCAGGTGGCTGAAGCTCGGAGGATCCTCGCCAACGGCCACTACGGCGATTTGGATCAGGCGATGGGGACCCCCGCGTTGCCGCGGCCCTATGAGACTGACATCCGCGCGATGATCGCCGAATTCGGCGCGCTCACGGACACACTGGGTCTGCGCGATGCCGATTCTTCCGGGTTCGTGGTGCTGGTCCCGGTGACGGTCAACTCCACGAGCCACACGACCCCCGTACTCGTCGATGTCGAGCATGGCGAACTGTCCTTCACCAGCCATCCCGAACTCGGCTCAGGCGCGATTCCCGACGACGTGCTCCAGTCCAATCTCGAGCTGGCTTCCGCCATCCGCGAAGAGCTTCTCGGCGTGCTCGCGACGTGGCGAAACTCCGAGAGTGCTACCGACTTCACATAGCGCGCGAATGAAGAGGTTCCACCGACGGTTGTCGTAATACGTTGGCACAAGTGCCAGCGAGCCGACCATAACCAAGGAGGATCAGATGGGCGAATTGCTCCGCATCGACATGTCCGACCTGAGCGTCACCCGCGAGCCAGTACCTACCGAATGGCACAAGTACAGCGGGCGCGCCCTGACTGACGCGATCATCTACCGCGACGTGCCCGCGGACACCGACCCCTTGGGCCCGGCCAACGAGCTCGTGTTCTCCCCCGGCGTGCTGGCCGGCACCAACGCCCCCAACGGCGGGCGTCTCTCGATCGGCGCCAAGAGCCCGCTGACGGGCGGCATCAAGGAGTCGAACTCGGGCGGACAGGCCGCTCACGGGCTCGCGCGCATCGGCATCTCGGCGCTCGTCATCTCCCGCATGCCTGAGGATCCTGCCGCCCGCTACATGATCACCATCGAGGCGGATGGCTCGGTCAAGTTCGACCGAGTCGACGAGTGGGCCGGCGTGGGCAACTACGACCTCGCCGCCGCGATCAAGAAGCTGCGACCCGAAGACGACCGCTATTCGACCATCACCAACGGCCCTGCCGGCGAGATGCTCTCGCGCGCGTCAGGCATCGCCGTCTCCGACCCCAAGGGCTATCCCAACCGCTTCGCCGGACGTGGTGGCCTCGGGGCGGTCATGGGCAGCAAGGGCGTCAAGGCGATCGTCATCTCCGACAAGGGGCTCTCGAGCGTCGAGCACGCCGACAAGGAAGAGTTCGTCGCCGCAACCCGCCGCTTCGCTGAAGGCATCAAGTCCCATCCGGTATCCGGACAGGGCCTGCCGATGTACGGCACGAACGTGCTGATGAACATCCTCTCCGAGGCCGGTGGACTACCCACGCGCAACTTCTCGGCGGGCACGTTCGAATCAGCCGATGATATCGGCGGCGAACGCCAGCGCGACATCATCCTCGAGCGGGGCGGCAACGTCTCGCACGGTTGCCAGACCGGCTGCGTCATCAAGTGCTCGCGCTACTGGGTCGACGCTGAGGGCGAGTACGTGACCAAGGGCCCGGAGTACGAGACCGCGTGGTCCATGGGGGCTGACTGCGGCATCAAGGACCTCGACCAGATCGCTGCGCTCGACCGTGCGGCGGGCGACCTGGGGCTCGACACCATCGAAATGGGCGCGGCACTCGCAGTCGTCATGGACTCAGGCAAGCTCGCCTTCGGCGATGCTGAAGGCGCGCTCGCGATGCTCAAGAGCGGGCTCTCCGGCGACGGGGACGGCCGGCTGCTGTGGGATGGCGCCGAGGCCATCGGCACCAAGCTCGGCGTGGAGCACCTCCCGGTCGTCAAGCACCAGGCCATGCCGGCATACGACCCGCGCTCCGTCCAGGGCATCGGCGTGACCTACGCCACGACGACCCAGGGTGCCGACCACACCGCCGGCTACACGATCACCTCGAACATCCTGGGGGTCGGAGGAAGCGTCGACCCGCTCTCGCCCGAAGGCCAGGTCGTGCTCTCCCGCAACCTGCAGATCGCCACGGCGATGCTCGACAGCCTCGGCCTGTGCATCTTCGTCGCGTTCCCCGTGCTCGACCTGCCGGAAGTCTTCACCGCCATCCACGAGATGATGACGGCCCACACGGGCGAGAAGTGGGACGCCGCCGATCTCATGCAGCTCGGTCGTGAGGTGCTCACGATGGAGCGCCTGTTCAACGAAGGCGCCGGATTCACCGCCGCCGACGACCGCCTGCCGGGCTGGATGAAGACCGCCGAGCTGCCGCCGCACAACGTGGTGTTCACAGTTACCGACGCCGATCTCGACTCTGTGTACGACTTCGTTCCCGAGACCGCCAAAGAGATGGGCCTCCAGTAGTCGCAGCGACTGCGACCCGTGCCGTCGCGTGAGGCGGCACGGGTCTCGCTGCCTCTCTCAGGTCATGAAGGTAACCGTCGCTCTCTTCGCATACCTATCCGCGTTTCAGCCCGACGGGCTCGGCGGTCGCGCGCCGCGCACCTTCGACCTCGCCGAGGGCACGGCGATCGCCGAAGTGATCGCTTCTCTCGGCCTCCCCGACCAGCCGCGCATCGTCTTCGTCAACGGCCGCCACGCCGAGGAGACCGTCGCTCTGTCCGAGGCTGACCGTCTCGCGATCTTCCCGCCGGTCGCTGGAGGCTGACCCCTTGAGCGATGACCTCTCAGGCGCGCTGTGCCGCCCTCCGCTCGAACCTGACGACGATCCGGCGCTGCGAGCCCGCCTCGCGGCAAGCCACGTCGCCATCGTGGGCTGTGGAGGCCTGGGCAGCAACGTAGCGGCGATGCTCCTGCGCAGCGGCGTGGGAGAGCTCACGTTGATCGACTTCGACGTGGTCGACGTGTCGAACCTCAACCGGCAGCTGTTCTTCCGTGACCAGATCGGCCGCTTCAAGACCGAGGCGCTCGCCGAGACGCTCCTGCGCATCACGCCCGATGCGAAGCTGCACCTCGTCCGGTGCTGCGTCACCGCTTCCGAACTCGTCGAGCTTGTGAGCCGCGCTGACGTGGTGGTGGAAGCGGTCGACCGCGCCGACGTCAAGGCGATGATCGCGAACACGCTCATGCGCGAGCGTCCCGATCTGCCGCTCGTGGGAGCGTCGGGGCTCGCCGGCTTCGACTCGGCCAACGCGATTGTGACCGAGCGCATCGCCGACACCTACTACCTCGTCGGCGACCAGGAAAGCGACGTCACGCGGGGACACTCGCTGTTCGCCTCGCGCGTGATGGTGGCATCCGCGCACCAGGCGCACGCGGTCATCCGCATCCTGCTCGGCTACCCCGAGCCGTAAGCGACGTTCCGTGGCGCGAGGCTACCTACGCGCCGTGGCGTGCCTACACCAGCCCGGCACCCTCGAGGATCGTCGCGACCGCATCGTCGGCTCCCAGCGGCATGATGTGCACGCCGTCGGCGATACCGCGCAGCTCGCGCACCTGCTCTGTGGCCAGAGCGATCGACTCGGCGAGCGGGTCGGCGGCCGAAGCGATGCGATCCGAGATGTGCTCGGGAATCATGAGTCCGGCGAGGCGCTCGTTGATGAACTTGATGACGCGCGGGTTCTTGAGCAGCAACACGCCGGCGATGAGCTTCGCGCCGGTGGGGCGCAGCGCATCGGCCGCGCGCGCGAACTTCTCGACGTCGGTGACCGCCTGCGTCTGGAAGAACACCGCACCGGCGTCGATCTTCTGAAGCGCCCGCTCGAGTTGGAACTCCCACGGCTCGGCTTCGGGAAAGAGCGCCCCGCCGATGAAGAAGTCCGTGCCGCCGTCGAGTGCAACTCCGTTCATGTCGACGCCCGCATTCATGCCGGCCGTGACCTCCATGAGCTGCGTGGAGTCCAGATCGAACACGCCCTTCGCCTTGGGGTGATCGCCCCCGCGGGGGTCGTCGCCGGTCACGACGAGCACGTTTTCCAGCCCGAGCGTCCACGCCGCCAGAAGGTCGCTTTGCAGCGCGAGGCGGTTGCGGTCCCGGCAGGTCTGCTGGAAGATCGGTTCGCAGCCGTTGCCGTTGTCGAGCACCACACGCGACGCGGCAAGCGAGCTGAGATGCAGCGTGGCGCCCTGGTTGTCGGTCACGTTGAGGGCATGACACACGGGAGAGAGTTTGCGCACGCTCTCGAGCATGCCCGAGTAGTCGCTGCCGTGCGGCGGGGCGACCTCGCCGGTGATGACGAACTCGCCTCGCTGAAGCATGTCGCGAAAGCGGCTCATGAGTGGTCCTTCTTCGCGCGATCCTCGCGCAGGTTGACCGAACCGGGCTTGAGCTTGGCCGAGTAGTCCTTGGGCTCGAGCCGCTTCACGCGACTGCGGCCCTGCTCGGCGAGACGCTGCTTGATCTTGACGTGGGCGCAGTCGCGGTCGGTGAGAACCTCGCACTTGCCGTTCCACATACCGCCGCACGGACCGTTGAGCAGGCCCTTGGGGCAGGTGGTCACAGGGCAGATGCCCGCGGTCTTGTCGAGCACGCAGTCCCCGCACATCTGGCAGCGCTCTTCGAACACACCGTGTCGGATGACGTTGCCGAGAAACACGCTCTCCAGCCCGGGGTAGACGGGCTTCTTCACGCTGTCGGCGACGGTCTGCACGCCGGCGCCACACGCCAGCACGAGCACGGCGTCAGCGGCGTCGATGTCGCCAACGTGCTTGCGCGCGTCGAGCTTGGTGCCTCCCAGGTGGCATGCGACCTCACCGATCGCCCATCCCGTGACCTCGCGGCCGTCGGCCTCGAGCGCGAGTTTGGCCTGCATGATCTCTGGCTCGCCACCGGTCCGCGCGACCGTGGCGCACTGCCCGCACCCCATGATGAAGACCGTCTTGGCGCCGATCTCGTCGAGGTTGGCGCGAATGCGCGCCCAGTCGCGAGCTTTCGTGATGATCATCGTGTCACCTTCGCGTCGTGGGTGACCGCAGCGCGCACGGCTCGGACGCAGCCCGGAGCATCGGCCGAGTAGCCCGCCCCAATCGAAGCGGCCCATTCCTGTGTGACGACAGCGCCGCCCACCAGCACCGGAGTGCTCGGGTGCGCCTGCATGAGCGCTGAGACCGTGTCACGCATGGCCGGCAGCGTGGTCGTCATGAGCGCAGAGAGACATACCGCGTCAGCGTCGTGTGAGGCCTCGAGCACCGAATCCAGCCCCACGTCGACGCCCAGATCGAGCACATCGAAGCCCTGGCTCTCGAGCAGCGACACACAGATGTCCTTGCCGATCGAGTGGATGTCGCCTTTCACGGTCGCGAACACCACGCGCCCCTCGCTCGTCTCAGCGGTCTCGGGCAGGTGCGTCTTGACCTGCTTGACCGCCGCCTTCATCGCGTCGGCTGCGATCATCATCTGCGGCAGGAACACCTCGCCGCGCCCGTAGGCATCGCCGAGGCGCTGGATCGCGGGGGTGAGCACAGCGCCGATGACCTCGGCGGCCGGCGTGCCGGCGGCGATCACCGCGTCGACGAGCGCGGGCGCCCCGTCGCTGTCGCCGCGAAGCACCGCACCTTCGAGCGCCGCGCGCGGATCGACGTCGCTGGCTCCCGATGCAGCATCACCGACGAGGGCCTCAGCGCCCGCCTCGGCGTGTGCGAGCGCAAGACCGTACGCGGTGTCCCACGCGGCCCATACCAGTTGGTGTGCATCGGGCTCGACGCCCGCCTCGCGCGTCTGGTTGGCGAGGCGCACCGCCTCCATCACCACGTGGTCGTTAGGGTTGGCGATCGCCGAGTCAAGACCGGCCGCAACGCAGGCGTCGAAGAACGCCGCGTTGAGCAGCTGACGGTCGGGCAGACCGTGGCTGACGTTGGACAGGCCGAGGATGGTCGCAAGCCCCATCTCGTGGGCGGCCGAGACGGTCGCGGCCGTGACGCGCGGCGCGTCGGCGTTGGTCGCCGCGGTCATCACAAGCGCGTCGACCACGATGTCGGCGTCGCCTAGGCCGATCGCGTGCGCAGCCTCACGGATGCGCTCGACGACCGCGATGCGGCTGGACGAGTCCTCGGGAATGCCGGCATCGTCGAGTGTGAGCACGACCACGGCGGCGCCATAGCGCTTCGCGAGCGGCAGCACCGCAGCGATCGACGCGGGATCCCCGTTCACGCTGTTGATGAGTGCCCTGCCGGGATAGACGCGCAGCGCGGCTTCAAGCGCCACGGGGTCGGTGGTGTCGAGCACGAGCGGCAGCTCGGTGGTGCCCACCAGGGCGAGCACGGCGGCGGGCAACACCGAGGCGGCGTCCACACCGGCTGCGCCGACGTTGACGTCGAGCAGATCGGCGCCTGCCGCCTCCTGCTCCGCAGCGAAGCTGCGCACGACGCTCATCGAGCCTTCGAGCAGGGTCGTCTTCAGTGTCGGTTTGCCGGTCGGGTTGATGCGCTCGCCGACCACACGAACCGGGCCGCCCGCGCCCAGCACGACCACGCGGCGCGGTCCCGCGAGCACGGTGCCCGCGTAACCGCGGCCGGGAATGTCCACGACGTCCTTGTCGGCCACCGCGTCGACGATCGAGCCGGTGTATGACGGCGTCGACCCGCAGCACGAGCCGATGACCGCCGCGCCCGCCGCCCGAAACGCAGCGGCGGCGACGCCCATCTCGGCCGAGGTCCCGGGAAAAACGGTGCGCCCTTCTGCGTCGAGCGTAGGCAGCCCGGCGTTGGGCTGCACGATGAGCGGGAGCGTGGTGGCCGCCGCCATGCGCTTCAGGAGCGGCAGCATCTGGTCCGGGCCGAGGCCGCAGTTCATGCCCACCGCGTCAGCGCCGGCGGCGGCAAGCACCACCGCAGCGGTCTCCGGGTCGGTCCCCGACAGGTCCATGCGACCGGACAGGCCGAAGGTGCACGTCACGAACACCGGCAGGTCGCAGGCGCTCTTCGCCGCGAGCACGGCACAGCGCGCCTCGGCGATGTCGGTCATGGTCTCGATGAGGATTGCGTCGGGCGTCTCGGCGGCAAGCGCGCGGACCTGTTCGGCGAAGGCCTCGAACACCTCGTCGAACGTAGCCGAACCGAGCGGCTGAAGCACCAGACCGGTCGGCCCCACGTCGGCCAGCACGTGCGGCGCCCCATCGCGCTTCGCGATGCGCACCGCAGCGCGGTTGAACTCCTCTACACGGTCGGCGTAGCCATACTCGGCGAGCTTGATCGAGCTGCCGCCGAAGGTATTCGTCACCGAGCAGTCAGCGCCGGCCAGCTTGTAGAGCCGGTGCACGTCGCCGATCATCTCCGGGGCGGTGATGTTGAGCAGCTCAGGACACTCGCCGGCAGGAAGACCCGCGCGGTGCAGCATGGTGCCCATGGCGCCTTCGACGACGAGAACGTCGCGGCCGAGGCGAAGCTGGATGTCCGGCATGGTGTTCCTTCCAGCGCGGGCGTACGCCCGCAACGGCGACTGGTCCTTCTCAGGCCCTAATCGCTCAGACTCTGCGTGTAGCGAATGGCCAAGAACCACAAGATGCCGATGAAGAGAGCCGAGAGCATCACCATCTCAGTCAACGGACCGAACCCGAACTGGAGCATGAAGCTCCTCCACTGGCCCGAGAACACCGCCCACACGATGTCTGCGACGCTTGCCACGAGGAGTGTCCCCGCGCACGCGTCGGTCCACATCTGCGCGGCGCGCTTGCCTCGAGCGGAGCCGACGGGATACACGAGGCACAGTGAGAGGCCGACGACCATGACGATCCAGAAGCCGACGAGCAAGAACGGGTACGCCGAGAGCGGCAGAAGGCCGAAGTACATCTCTGTGCGCCTCCTTCATGGCAACCGTAGATGCCAAGCGACAAGTAGGTGATTCCATTGCGCCGGGGTGCTGCTAACAAAACGCGCCCCTGCCCGACGACTAGACGCCGGAACAAGAAGCGCATCAGCATCTCGCGGGTACACCCGATTCTACCTGCTCGGATGGAATCGGGTCAAAGAGCACCGCGCTCGTGGAACGGATGCGGAATCGGGAGCGGAATCGGCAGAACAAGGGTGTCGTCACGCGCGCGGAACAGGCTACAGACAGCCGAGCCGCCATAGCGATGCCGCGATGATCTCCGAGTGGTCGAATGCCAGGTTCGAGGGGAGCTCGTCGACGAAGAACCACGCCGCCGCAGCCGCGTCATCACCCCCCACCACTGTGGGGGTTTCCAAACCGATGTCGGCGAGATAGGCGGCCGACACGTTCCAGCCGCGGGGGTCGCGCCCCGGGTCCCCAAACGCCCCCACCGGAACGAGCGGGCCTTCCCAGATCAGACCGGTCTCCTCAGCAAGCTCACGGCGGGCTGCCTCGACGACGCGCTCGCCTTCGTCGACGAATCCGCCCGGCAGCGCCCACGCCCCTTGGAAAGGAGCGGCCCCTCGCTTCACGAGCAGCACCTTGCGAGCGCTGACGGGTCCGGCGAACACCACGGTGTCGCACGTGAATGCCGGTCTTGGGTAGTCATACGTGAACTCACTCATGCGAATAGTGTAAACCCGTCGGGAGGGCGCGCGCACCCCCGAAGCATGGTCCGATTCGCTGCGCCGCTCTTCCGGGGACGGAACATACGGTTCGCGCTACACTCTTCCCCACGCGTCCGGTCAGGACTCGCCCCCACAACCCGAGAGGAACCGCAGGTGCCGCGTCTGTCACAGCGCACGAAGGTCATAGTCGCGATGCTCGTCCTCTATGTCGTGTGGGGCACCACATACCTCGCCATAAAGGTGGGTCTCGACGCGAGCCTGCCACCGGCGCTCTTCGCGGGAGTGCGCCAGATTCCCGCCGCCGCGATCATGTTCGCCATCGCCGCATGGCGAGGCGCTTCGCTCAAACTCACGACGAGCGACCTGCGCATCTCGGCGGTCTGCGGCCTTCTGCTCATCGTAGGGGGCCAGTACTTCACCTTCCTCGCCGAGCAGAACGTGCCCTCGGGAATCTCGGCGCTCGTGGTCGCGCTCATTCCGCTGTGGATCGCGCTCTCCGAGTCGGCCTTTCCTGATATGCAACGACCAGGCAAACTGGGATGGCTCGGGCTCGCAATCGGCTTCTCGGGACTCGGGATCCTGCTGTGGCCGCGCATCGTCGGCGTATCGACGGGCACCCACGAACTCATCGGAATCGGCACGCAGGTGGTCGGTACGTGGCTGTGGGCCAGCGGGACCATCTTCAGCAAACGCAACCCGGCCGCCGCAGACAACATGGTGATAACCGCGTGGGAGATGCTCATCGCTGGTGGAGTGCTCCTCGCTCTCGGCAGCGTGCTCGGCGAGTGGCCGCGCTTCCACATGGATGCCAAGGGCTTCGGCGCGATGGCATATCTCGTGGTCTTCGGCAGCGCCATCGCGTTCACGGCCTTCACCTATGCCCTGCAGCATCTCCCCGCGAGCAAGGTCATGACCTACGCCTTCGTCAACCCCGTAATCGCGGTGTTCGCCGGATGGGCCGCCGGGCGCGTCGGCCTGCTCTCACTGCCCGAACCGGTCACGCTTCCCACGCTTCTTGGCATGGTCGTCATCGTGGCAGGTGTCGCTTTGACGACCACGGCTCCTACGAGACCGCCGCGCCGCGCCCCGACCACCTCGGCTGAAGTCGCGCTCGCCAGTGAACCGCTTGTGGAGCCCGTACGCAGCGAGGTGTAACACGCCTGCTCAGCAGCGCATACGGCTGGAACTAGTTTCCTGCGCGCACCTCCATGCCTTCTCCACAGCGGGTTCATTGTGCCTCCTTCCCACATGGCGATAGTTGGAGGTGCAGAAGCGATTCGAGCTTCTGCAGTCACCGAGGGAGGAACGCGATGAGCATCATGGCAGTTGGCGTCTCCGCACTTGTCGCCTTTGCGACCCTCTCGCTCATCACCCGCAACAACGATGTCTTCGCAACGGCCGCTCCCGTTTCCACTCGCCCCTCGTCTCCGCTTGACGAAGCCGAGCGCATTCTCGCACGGCGCTACGCGACCGGAGAGATCACCGCTGAGGCGTACGAACGCATGCTGGTGATCGTCCGCAGATAACCATCCCTTGGCGTGCCCCCAAGCGCCAAAAGAACTTCCCCTCCTTGTGCGAAACGACCCGGTCTGGCAGAACCGGGTCGTTTCGTGTCTGGGGTAGAATCACCATCACCTGGGTTTGCGGGCTTGTTCCTTGAAGCCGACACCCCTCACCTCCTTCGAGGAGCTCGTATGTCCTCTGCTCTCATTCGCGCGCTGAAGTTCGTCCGCGCATATCGCTGGTACGCGGTTCTCGGGGTGCTCTCGGTACTGGCATCGGCCGCTGCCGATCTCGCAAGCCCCCAGCTCCTGCGCCGAATCATCGATGAGGGGATCTCGAAAGCCGACAACCGTGTGATCTTCACCGGGGCAGCAATGCTCGTCGGCGTCGCACTGCTGGGCGGCATCGCAAGCTTCCTGCAGGGCTACTTCTCGGCGACCGCGAGCCACGGGTCCGCCTACCAGATGCGCAACACCATCTTCGACAAGTTGCAGCGCCTGAGCTTTGCCTATCACGACCGTGCGCAGACCGGACAGCTGATAACGCGTGTCACCTCCGACGTGGATCAGGTCCGGGACTTCGTTGGAGGCGGGCTCGTCCAGGGGGTGTCGGCGCTCGTGATGCTGGTGGGCGCCGTGGTGCTGCTCGTGCGCATGAACCTCTCTCTCGCGCTGCTCGCGCTCACCGTCGTGCCCGCCACGGTGTTCGTGCTGTACTTCTTCGTGAGCAGACTGGGGCCCATGTTCCGAGGCCGGCAGCAGAAGCTCGCAGCCCTCAACACGGTGCTGCAGGAGAACGTCGCGGGCGCCCGAGTGGTGCGGGCGTTCGCCCGCGAGGAGCATGAGATCGAGCGCTATACCACGGCGAACCGTGCCTTGCTCGAGCAGGGACTGGTTGTCCGCCGCACCGTGGCCAACGCGTTTCCCCTCATGTTCTCCATCGGCACGATTGGCGTGGGACTCGTGACCTGGGCCGGGGCCGCGCAGATCGTTCGCGGCACGCTGACCGTCGGCGAACTGGTCGCCTTCTCCTCCTACATCTTCTTGCTGCTCGGGCCACTGGTGACGATCGGATTCGGCGCCCAGCAGATCGCCCAGGCCAGCGCTTCCGCCGAGCGCCTCTTCGAGGTGCTCGACGCCCCTGAGGACGTTGCCGAGAAGCCGGACGCCATCGAGCTGCCTCGACTTGAGGGCCGCGTCGAATTCCGGGACGTGCACCTCAGATACCCCGGTTCCGACCACGAGACGCTGTGCGGTGTCAGCTTCGTAGTCGAGGCCGACACGACCGTCGCGGTGGTCGGTGCGACCGGATCGGGAAAGACCAGCGCCGTCAACCTGGTCCCACGCTTCTACGACGTGTCCAAGGGCACGGTTCTCGTCGACGGCATCGACGTTCGCGATGCGACGCTGGCCTCGTTGCGCGGCCAGGTAGGATTCGTGATGCAGGACAGCATGCTGTTCTCAGGTACCGTCCGCGACAATATCGCCTACGGTCGCCCCGACGCCACAGACGACTCCGTGCGGGCAGCCGCGCAAGCAGCGCAGGCCGACGACTTCATCCGCGCACTCCCCGCAGGCTACGACACCCGTGTCGGCGAGCGCGGTGTGAAGCTCTCGGGCGGCCAACGACAGCGCATCGCGATTGCCCGGGCACTGCTCATAGACCCGCGCATTCTCGTCATGGACGACTCCACCTCCTCAGTGGACTCTGCCACCGAGGCCGCTATCCGTGCGAGACTCGACGGGCTGATGCGAGGCCGCACCACCTTCATCATCGCCCAGCGCCTGGCGACCGCCCGGAGGGCCGACGTGGTGCTCGTGATGGATGGGGGCAGGCTGGTCGATTCCGGCACTCACGACGAGTTGCTCGAGCGCAGCTGCCTGTATGCCGAGATAGCCGCGAGCCAGCTCGTGAACGCAGAAGACGCCGTGGCTCCGCACCACGCAAGCGCGCCTGTGGACGGAGGCGAGGGCTGATGGCTCACCGCGGCGGCGCATCGCTGAAGTCACTGGCAAAGAGCGACCGCCCCTCGTCGGCAAGGGAGGCGATAGTCCGGCTCGCGCGCTACCTGTCGCCCTACAAGCGCGACCTAGGCACCGGCGCGCTGTGGGTCGTCGTGTCCTCGGTCTCGTCAGCCGTGACGCCCGCGCTCACAGGACTGATCATCAACATCGCGGTGGCGTCGGCCAAGACCGGGGCCGGGGTCGACCGTCTGGTTCTCCCCGGACTCGGCATCGTGGCGGCTTCCGTGTTCGGCTGGTTTTCCACCCGACAGCAGATCCTCGGTCTGGGCACCGCAGGGCAGCGGGCGCTGTTCGACGCACGCACGGACGTGATCGCCAAGATCGAGAAGCTCGACATCGGCTACTTCGAGTCCGTCGAGTCGGGCGACCTGATGAGCCGGCTCATCAACGACATCAGCCAGGTCGACTCGTTTCTCTCCCAAGGCTTTCGCAGAGTGCTGGGCGCCGCCATGGGGCTGACCGCCACACTGGCCGCGATGCTCTGGGTCAACTGGCAGCTGGCTCTCGCCACGCTGCTCGTCGTGCCCGTCATGGTGGTCGTCACCAAGCTCTTCGGCGCAATCGCCCGCAGGGCGTTTCGGACGCGGCAGGAAGCGATCGGCGACGTATCGGCCACGCTCGCCGAGGAGCTCGACGGCATCAAGGTGGCCCAGGCCTTCAACCGAACCGACCTGAACCGCTCGCAGTTCACCACCCGCAATGCCGCCAACCGCGACGCCAGCGTGAGCGCGGCGGTGGTGTCGTCCGCGTTCTCCCCTGTGCTCGCGGTGATCTCGGCGATCGCGACAGCGCTCGTGGCTGCGCTCGGAGGGTTCTTCGCGGCGAAGCAGGTCGTATCCATTGGCGTCGTTGTCGCCTTCTTCAGCTACGCGCGGCAGTTCTTCAACTCCGTCTCGCAGCTCTCATCGCTGTACTCGGACACGCAGTCGGCCCTCGCCGGTGGAGAGCGCGTGTTCGCGCTGCTCGACACGCCCGTCGAGGTCACCGACACAGCCGAGGCTGTCGCTATCGGGCACAGCAGCGGACACGTCGAATTCAGGGGGGTGCGCTTCGCGTACGGATCCGGCTCCGAGATCCTTCACGGAATCGACCTTGATATCGGCGCAGGTGAGACTCTGGCCATCGTGGGATCAACGGGAGCGGGCAAGACAACACTGGTCAACCTGGTCCCGCGATTCTACGACCCCACCGCCGGGCAGGTTCTCATCGACGGCCGCGACGTCCGTGACATGAAGCTCAACTCCCTGCGGCGCAACTTCGGCATCGTTTTGCAGGACCCGTTCCTCTTCTCGGGAAGCGTTGCCGACAACATCAGGTACGGCAGGCTCGACGCCTCCGAGGAAGACGTGCGCTCTGCCGCCGAGACCGCAGGAGCGCTGGCATTCATCGACCTGCTTCCCCAAGGCTTCGACACACCCGTGAGCGAGCGGGGCGCGACCCTGTCGACCGGGCAGCGACAGCTCATCGCGTTCGCCCGCGCGATCGTCGGAGACCCCGCCATTCTCATACTCGACGAGGCCACTTCGTCGGTGGACACCCGCACCGAACTGGCGATCCAATCCGGCCTGCGCAGCATTCTGGCGGGGCGCACGGCGCTGATCATCGCTCACCGACTGTCCACCGTGCGAGACGCCGACCGCATCGTGGTGGTCGACGCCGGGCGGATCGCCGAGACCGGCGACTACAGAGAACTGCTCCGCGCCGACGGCGCCTTTGCAGCGCTGCATCGCGCCCAGTTCGGCTCCGACTAGCGCCTCTCGTCGTACGGCCAGCGCTCCCTGAGCTGCAGGCGGACTTCCTCGAGATTTCCTCTCCCATTGACCTCAACTTGAGCCCTCAGGCATAGGCTCTGAGCAGGTCTTACTTCCCATTGCTCACCCTCACCTTGATAGTTGCATTTCATATATGACTGTTCTACTATATGTCTCATCATATATACATCATTGAAGGCAGAAACGTGTCTCTGGAGTACTCACTTCTCGGATTCCTGAGCGAGAGGGCGCGATCGGGCTATGACCTGAAGACGCGCTGCTTCGATGATGCCGCTCGCGCCTTCTGGACCGCCGACCAGGCCCAGATCTATCGGACGCTCGAGCGCCTCAAGGACTCAAAGCTCGTCACCGCCACGCGCAAACGACAGACTGGCAGGCCCGACCGCAAGGTCTATGCGATCACGCTCGCAGGACGAGACGCGCTTGCGTCGTGGACATCAGTGCCATCCCCCCTTCCAGCCCCGAGAGAACCGTTTCTGCTCCAACTGTTCTTCTCGGCGGGGATGGACGACGCAGAGCTCACGGCGCTCCTCGCCGGACGCAGAGCGCTGCATCAGGCGCGCCTCGACGATCTGCGCGAGCAGGCCATCGCACTCTCCCGCGACCATGCGCTTGACGCTCGAACATCCGCGCTGCGGCAGATAGCGTTCGACGGAGCTATCGCGGGTGAACGCTCGGCGATCGACTGGCTCGACGACACGCTCGAGTCGATCGCAGGCGGGCTCATGCCCGGAGCGGCGGGTCTCGAGCCGGGCGCACAGAACGCGCTCTTCGGATGGGTGCCGGCGTGAGTGACAACTCCCCTACGGGAAGGATGCACGTATGAGAATCGTCGCGATTGACGCGAGCCCGGGACGAGGGGTGGTCAGCCTCTCCGTCGAGGCCGTCGCGCGTTCGGCTGAAGCCGCCGGGGCCACGGTCCAGCGGATACGGCTCTCGACTCTCGAACTGCGCGCCTGTACCGGTTGCGGCATGTGCCGCTATACGGGCGCCTGCAAGATCACTGACGACCTTCCGCTCATTGCCGAACAGATCGAGAATGCCGACGGGGTGATCTTCGGATTGCCGTCATACTTCCTGCACCCGGACTCCGCGACACAGGCCGTGCTCGATCGCATCACCCGGTTCTTCCCGGAGAACCGCCAGCTCACGCTCCCGGGACTGGGTCACCGAGACGTCCCGCAAGCCCCGCACGTGCGAGCGGCACGCCGCGCCGTGATCATCACTGCGTGTAAAGCACCGGAGCCGCTCGCCACGTTCTTCGGATACACGAACGGCCCCATACGCGAACTGCGCCGTGCTCTGGGCTCGGGAGGCATCAAGACCGTGGGGTCGCTCGCACTCACGGGCGGCTGGATGCGCGACTCCTTCGACGAGTGGGAGCGCGACAAGGCGACCTCGCTGGGGCGGATGCTCGCGGGCAGGATCTAGACGCGTAGCACCACCCCTTCAGCGAGCGTCGATCAGCGCAGCAGCTCGTCCATCACGAGATGACCGGGATCGAGGAGCAAACCCGTTGCCTCGGCCGCTTCCTCGCTGAATGCATCGCCACCGTTAGCGGCGATTCCCGGACCCGCCACCACGAACGGAACCGCCTCTCCGGTGTGCGTCTTGAGCGCGATCGGCGTCGGGTGGTCGGGCATCGCCAGAATGCGCACCTCCGCGGTCTCGGCGAAGGCGCGGACCCGCGAGACGACCTCGCGATCGATCGCCTCGATCGCACGCACCTTAGCCGCGGCGTCGCCGGCATGGCCTTCCTCGTCCGGTGACTCGACGTGGATGACGACCAGGTCGTGGTCGGACAGGGCAGCCAGGCCCTCAGTCGCCTGTCTGGCGTAGTCGTTGTCAGAGCCTCCGGTCACGCCCTCGATATCGAGGCGATCGATGCCGGCAAGCACCGCGAGACCGTTGAGCAGGTCCACGCCACTCGACAGTGCTGCGCTCAGACCCCGGGACTCCCCGAACGAGGCCATCACGCGGGGTGCCGCGCCAGGCCAGAACGGCCACACATCGGTGACGCTCGGGTGACCCGAGGCGGCGCGACACCGGTTGACGGCGCTGCTATTCAAGAGCGGCCGGGCGCGCCGCATGAAGTCGAGCAGCATCTCCGAGCCCGGCCCGGAGGGAAGGTGCGACGCTACCGGCTGATCCGAGATGTCGTGAGGCGGCGTGTAGCGTGTCTCGAGAAGCTCGAGATGTCCGGTGACCACAAGGATGTGGCGATACGCGACGCCGGGATAGAGCTTGAACGTGCCGTCGTCCAAGGCAGTCGCGATATCGGTGATGATCGCACGCGACTCCTCGGTGGCGATGTGACCGCAGGCGTACGACGTCATCGTCCCGTCGGTGACCGTGACCGTGTTGAGGCGCAGTGCGATCTGGTCGGGCTTCAGGCGAATGCCCATGCTCGCCGCTTCAATGGCGCCGCGGCCCACGTAGTCGGCGATGGGGTCGTAACCGAGGATCGACGTGCATGCCGCCGATGAAGACGGCTCCTCGCCCTCCGGGACCGTGCGCGCCAGGCCGAGCCGGCCCGCACGAGCAAGCGCGTCGAGATGCGGCGTCGACGCCGCCTGCAGCGTCGTCTTGCCGCCGAGCTCCGCGAGCGGCCATCCCGCCGCGCCGTCCAGAATCACGACCACGTACTTCATCGCGCCCCCTCGAATAGCGAGTCTTGGGTCAGAGCGTACCAGTGGCCGAGGGACAGAGCGACTGTTTGACATCCTCGATCATCACGCAATAGTATGAACGCTGTTCTTTTTATGAACGACGTTCATATTGGAGTGTGATCCCGGTGTCAGCCGCAACAACCAGGCGGGGCGAGCGAACCCGCGAAGAAATTCTCGCCGCCGCCACGGCGGTCGTTCTCGAGTCCGGTGCTGAGAGCTTCTCGCTTCGAGAAGTCGCCCGTCGCGCGGAGCTATCGCCCTCGGCGCTCTACAACCACTTCTCGAGCCGCGAAGACATCATCATGGCGATCGCGATACGGGGACTGGGCGCGCTCTCCGCGCACCTGACCGCAGCCTCTCAGGACGGTGCCGCCTCCTGCCGGTTGCGCGCCCTGAGCGCCGCCTACATCCGCTTCTCGCGCGAGCGAAACAGCGAGTACCGCCTCGTGTTCGACTGCCTCGAGAACCAACCGACCTCCTGGGAGGGATACCTGCGCATCGCGGAACCCTTCACCCTCATCGTGGCGGCGTGCGCCGACGGCCTCGCCTCGGGCGAGCTCGTGGACCGAAGCGGCACCGGCCCCGGAACCATGGCCTACGCACTGTGGGCCCTGTGCCATGGGCACGCGATGCTCACATCCAAGCACCTCAAGCACGTCGACGGTGACTTCGAGACGCTTGCGCTCGCAGGAATCGACGCGCTACTCGCCGGATACACGAAGAAAGCAGTCACCTCATGAACACCCGTCGCCAGCGACTCCGCCGTCTTCTGATCGCCGCGTTCTTCCTCGCGCTGCCGATCACACTCAACTACTACTCCCCTTACCTCATGACCACAGGCACCGCCGAACGTGTCGCGACCTTCTCGCTTCTGTTCTGGGGAGCGGTGTTCGTCACGTCGCTCATGCTCGGCCGCTCGTTCTGCGGTTGGCTCTGTCCGTTCAACGGTCTGCAGCAACTGTGGGAGTCGGTCGGCATCCGTCCGCTCAAGCACGTACGGTTCCTTGCCATCGCCAAGTACGCGCTGTGGGGCGCGTGGGTTGCCGCAGTCATCGGCATCGCCATCGCAGTGGGTGGGTGGCAACGCATAGAGCCGTTCTACCTGACGGAGAACGGCGTCTCGGTCACTGAGCTCGGTAACCTCGTCATGTACTTCCTACTCGTGCTCCTCACCCTCGCGCCTGCGGCATTGGGACGCCGCGGCTTCTGCCACTACCTGTGTCCGTTCGGCGTGTGGGGCATCGTCGGCGAGAAGATCGGCCACGCGCTGCGCATACCGCGTCTGCGCCTGACAGCAGAGCCTGCGTCCTGCACGTCATGCGGCTCGTGCATGCGCGCGTGCCCGATGCAGCTTCCGGTCACCGAGATGGTGCAGGCTGGATCGATGCGCACCAGTGAATGCTTCATGTGCGAGACCTGCGTCGACGTGTGCCCGAACAAGGCCGTGGGGGTCGGTTTCGGTCGGGCCGAGTAGGCCAAGGGGACTACTGCGAACAACCAACAACGCTGATTGTGGGAAAAAGCGTCAAGAAGCGACGAGAAGTGGGAGAAACCCCCAAGTGAGTTCGCTACCGAGGGGGAGCTCGTGACGCGTTGGAAGAGACCGGTACGAGGTCGGCGCCAGATCGTGTGGGTGCTCGTGGTCGTGGCGCTGGTAGGGGTGGTCGCGTTTGTGCCAGCAGGGCTGCTGACCGACAGGCCGGGGTTCTGCAGGAGTTGCCACGGGATGGTCCCGTTCTACGACGCATGGGCTCAAGGCCCCCACAAGAACACCTGGTGCATCGACTGCCACGTGAACGCCGGTATCCCCAACCGGTTCCTCCACAAGTTCGCAGCTCTCTCCGAGGTCTACGCAGAAGTCACCACACACGCGACGTATCCCAACTACAACGCCGACGTACCCGACCGCCGGTGCCTGCGCTGCCATGAAGGCGTTCAGAAGAAGGTCGTGGGCACGTTCGACCACAGCGTGCACCTATCCAAGGGTTTGACCTGTGCGAAATGCCACGCAGCAACGGGTCACAAGGTGACCTTCGCCGCGCTCGACGCCGCTGGCGTGCTGAACAAGGACAACGCACCAGCGGGGGCGTCCTACGTCGGTCAGGAGCTTCAGGTCTCAACCGGCACTCCGAGCGTGCTGGCCGGTCACAGAAAGGTCGTGTGCTCCAACTGCCACGACCACGCAAACCTCTCCTGCAGCTTCTGCCACACCCCGCCCATTGGGCACTTCAAAGCGAGCTGCAAGCTGTGTCACAAGCCGACGATCGCCTTCAAGGACACGGTGTTCAAGCACCCGTCGGCCGGCGAGCACAGCTACCGCAGCCGGCCGTGCGTGGCATGCCATCCGAGCGGCGGCAGCAAGGTGTTCTGCACGTGCCATAAAGGCAACCCTCCAAGGGAAGACTAGGGCCCTCGCGGAGCGAATCTCAGCAAACAGGATCACGAAGCAGGGTGACCACCCGCGACTCAGCATGCTGAACCTGTCACGCACGTGCTGCGAGCTCGGGTAGAATGGGCCCCATGAAAACCACCATGTATCACGACACGCGCGGGCTCGACGCCACGCACCGAACGTTCTCCGAAGCGATCATCGCGGGAATCGCGCCGGGCGGCGGGCTCTATGTGCCCGACACCCTGCCGCAGTTCACGCTCGATGAGATCCTCGCCTTCGAGGCGATGCCGTACTGGCGTCGCGCCGCAGCCGTGTTCTCTCGGTTCGGTGTCGACTTCGCGGCCGAGCGCGTCGACCTGCTCATGCAGGAAGCGTACGGTCAGCAGTGGGACGACGAGCGCATCGCGGCTGTCGAAGAGGTCGTGCCAGGGACACACGTTCTCGAGCTCTGGCACGGTCCCACAAGCGCGTTCAAGGACATGGCGCTCCAGTGCCTGCCGCTCTTCTTCAGCGAGGCGCTTCTGACGCAGCGTCTCCGCGGCCTCGAGCAGGACGACTACCTGATCCTCGTCGCGACGTCCGGCGACACGGGCAAGGCCGCCCTCGAGGGTTTCGCCAATCGAGAGCACACCAACATCGTCGTGTTCTATCCCGCCGACGGGGTCTCAGACATCCAGCGCAAGCAGATGGTCACGCAACATGGCGACAACGTTGGTGTTTTCGGCGTGCGAGGCAACTTCGACGACTGCCAAAGCGCGGTCAAGGCCGCGTTCAACGACACAACATTCGCCGATGAGCTGCACGCCGAGCATGGCCTGAAGCTCTCATCGGCCAACAGCATCAACTGGGGACGTCTGCTACCTCAGGTTGTCTACTACCTCAGCGCGTACGCCGACATGGTGGCGAGCGGCGGTGTGGTCGCGGGCGAGCCCATGGACGTATGCGTCCCAACCGGCAACTTCGGCAACGTGCTCGGCGCCTACTACGCCAAACGAATCGGCGTACCGATCGGGCGGCTCATCGTCGCAGCCAATGAGAACAACGTGCTCGTCGACTTCATCGCCACCGGCCTCTACGACATCTCCGACCGGCAGTTCGTGACCACACCCAGCCCGAGCATGGACATCCTCGTATCGAGCAACCTCGAGCGGCTGCTCTACGAGATGACGCGCGACCCCGCGCGCATCCGAGAGTGGATGGCTTCGCTGGCCGAGACGGGTCGCTTCCGCGTCGACCCCGACACCTTCAAGGCGATTCGCGATCTCTTCTCGGCTGACTACGTGAGCAACGACGAGTCGCTCACCACCATCCGAGAGGTCTTCGAAGAGACGGACTACCTGCTCGATCCTCACACCGCAGTCGCCTGGGAAGTGGCCGAGCGCCTGCGCGAACGCAACCCGGTGCTCGTGGTCTCGACCGCGCACTGGGCCAAGTTCGGTGTCGACGTCTACAAGGCACTGGAGGGCATCGACTACGCCGAAACGCTGCCTGACGGCATCCGTGAGCTCTCCGGCGTACAGCTGCTGAGCCACATCGAGGAGCTGGCCGACGGAACGCTCGCACCAAAGGCGCTCGCCGAGCTCGACGAGCGTGGAGAACGGTTCACCAACGTCGTGGGGCATGGCAGGGACAGCGTCGAGGACGCGGTTCGCAGCTGGCTCGCCCAGAGAGCGTAGGGAGAGCCGGTGCCCAGAGCAGCATGGTGTTCGCAGTGCGGCGCGTTCGTCTGGGTGAGGCCGGACGGATCCTGCCAGAACGGGCACGGTCCTGAGAGCCTGACGGGAACCTACGACGCATACCCCGCCCCGGGCGATGCATCCGGTCACGGCAGCGCGCCTGTCGCGCACGTGACTGGCGTCAAGCAACGGGTGTCCGCATGGATCATGGTGCCGCTGATCGTGTTCGCGGTGGCGATCGCGGGAGTCGTCGGCTCGGCCGCGTACAGCGCCTACTGGCCCGACCATCCCAGTGAAGCCGCCTCGCCTAGCGCCGAGCAGCCAATACCGTCCGAGCCGATCGAGTCCACGTTCGACGAAGACACACTCCTCCCGGAATCCCCTGCGTCGAGCGAGGCGGACTCGGCGGCCCTCGCGGCGTCTGTGCGAACCACGACAGATCCCGACATCGCAGCGCCGGCACTGGACGCCTTCATCGCGCGCCAGTATCCCGGCTACCGCGTCGTCAAGCGCATCTCCTTCCCGGACCAATGGGAAGACGGGCGCCTGTTCGTCGACTACCTGCTCCAGAGCAATCGCAGGCCGGAGTTCAGAGTTCTTGTGTCGATCACCAAGGCACGACCGGGTGACGCGGAGCGGGAGCTGGACTGGCCCTGCTACCTGGTGGGCGATGTGCTGACCGACGATGAGGTCTTCTCGGCAGACGCGCACAAGCAGTATCCGTATCTCACCGAGAAGTACCAAAACGCGACCATCGACGCCTTCCTCCCGCATTCCCCTACCGACGGCGCCTTCGCGTATGGCGCGTACGTGCTTCCCGCGACCGAGGACTCAATCCACTTCTCCCTCGACGCAGGCGCTGGCGGACTCGAGTCAGCCATGCGTGACTCGGGTGGCTTGGGAAGATGGTCCGTTGAGGCGCATGTTGAGCGGGGTGCCTCCGCGCCGCGCGTCGAGGCCATGGACCTCGGCGAGTAGCTGCCCGCTTCGAACAGCGCCCACTTTGGCACGACAACCCGCTACACTGTCCCCCATCGCACCTACGCCTGAAGGCTTTCGAAATGTCCACAGACGATCGCGAACTCCTCCAGCGCTTCTTGAACAGCCTCTTTCGCGACACCTCCCGCGTGACGAGGCTCGACGTGCTGCTCCGCGCGCAGACCTACGACCTGCCGGAGATCCTGCTCGACATCGTCAACAACCTGCCGCCGACGCCCTACACGCGCCACAAACTCGCCGACCAGCTCAACTCCGCCATCATCGGGCACGGGCTGACCCGCAGGTTCGGGACGGTCGAGTAACGCTGCGCAGCCGGCACGAGCCTGCCTCCGCCTCCCTCTAGCGCGAAGCCTTGGGCCGCCAGACACCCTTCTCCAGCTCGCCGAGCTGATCCATCACTTCGACGCCGGCGAACAGACCACAGTCGTCGAGCAGCACCTCGCCGTCGGACAGCCTCGTGAGCGTGGCGCGCATCGTCGCACCGAGCGATTCGTCGGCCCGCGCCACCATCCGACCGTGACGTGGAGCCTTGAGCGCCGAGGGGACCGCACCGTCGACCTCGACATCGAGCCTGAAGTCCTTGTCGGCGTAGGTCATCCGCGCGCAGCACTCCCAGCTCGCGAACGCGGTGAGCTTGGCGCCGGTGTAGGTCGTGAAGCGATACAGCGTGCCGTCGATCAGCACGCCGGCGATGAACCCCACAAACGAGCTGCCCATCCAGGGGATCTTGGCCACCGACACGCTCACCGAGATGCCGGGGCGGTCGAAGTGGTTCGACTGCGCCCACACCCATGAGGACGGGAACGAACGGCCCCAGTCCTTCTCGACGTAACCGCGCCCGCCGTCGAAGGATGCGCGCACGCCATCGACGGTGAGCGTTCCGCCGACCGAGTGATCGAGCGAGCACACACCGTGGTAGCACTCCATGCGCGGCACGAACCGGAACGGACCCATGATGCCCGGCACTGCGAGCGTCACCGGCCACGGGCGCCACGGCCCGAAGTGGAGTGCGCCGCGTACCTCGATGCCGTCGCGATCGATATCGAGCTCCACGCCCGCCGCAGAGAACACGTTCGGACCGACCCTCACCTCGAAGCGCTGACGGTCGTATGCGAAGGCCTCGAGCGGGTATTCGAGGTAGGTCGTCTCCCCACCGGCTTTGACGACCTGCACGAACGAGTGCGATGTGCCGCCCGCCGCGTCGTGGCTCACCCCGGGGATGAACGCGAGAGGGTGCTCCTCTGCGCCGTCGACGCACTTGATGTACCAGCCTTCGAAGTAGTCCTTCGTGCGCGCCCCGCCTTGGTAGAGCTCGGGCGCCCACACACGCCGAAGCGGGTACGGCACGATGTTGGCCCACCTCGGCGCTGCGGTTGTCACCGGCGCCCGCACGAGGCCGCTCATAGCGCCGCTCCGGCGAGGACATCGGCGTAGACCGCAAGCGTGTCGTCGAGCATGCGTTTCGGGGAGAAGGCGCTCACCGCGCGCAGGCGTGCCGCAGCCGAGAGCCTCGACGCGGTCTTCGGGTCGCCGATGAAGGCGAGGACCGCCGCCGCCAGGGCGTGGGGGTCGCCGGGTACCACGAGCAGCCCCGTGTCTCCGTCCAAGATGACCTCGGGCACGCCGCCCACGCGGGTCGCTACCACGGGCACGCCGGCAGCCCCGGCCTCGATGAGCGCCAGCGAGAAGCCCTCAGTCACGGAAGGCGACACGTACACGTCGAGCGCGGCGAGAAAGCGTGGCATGTCGGCGATCTGTCCAGGCCACAGAATCGATTCGGAGACGCCGAGTCTGGCAGCCTGTTCTCGCAGCGGGACTTCGAGGGGTCCGGATCCGCCGATGACCACGCGGATGCCCGGCATACGCTTCACCAGTTCAGGTGTCGCGGCGACGAGGTACCCCAGCCCCTTCTGGGTAGAGAAGCGGGCGGCGAGACCAACCACCGGGGCATCGGACGTCACGCCGAGCGACTCGCGCGCGAGGGAGCGACTCTGGGGCACGAGGAATGGCGCCGTGTCGATCCCGTTGTGGATCGTCACGACCTTGTCGGCGGACAGGCCAAACGCTTCGGTCAGCTCGCGCGCGATCGAATCGGAGACGGCGATGTAGCGGTCCACGAGACCCGACAGCGTCCGCTCGACCACGCGGTAGCGCCAGCGGGCCGTAGGGGAGGTGTCGGTTCGTCTGAGCACGTGGTTGTGGGCGGTGACCACGAAGGGGACGCCACCCACGCGCCGCACGGCAAGGCGGCCGACGAGCCCGGCCTTGGAGCCGTGCGCGTGCACGATGTCGAAGTCGCCGGCGTGTATTACGCGGGTCAGTTCGCCGATTGCAGTGCCGTCGGCGACGGGATGCTGCGGGCCGACGAGATGGATCTCGTGCACGGTTATGCCGGCCAGGCGGGCGGCTTCGGCGATGTCGGAGGCGCCTGGCGCGGCGATATCGACTGAGTGGCCGCGTGCGACCATTCCGCGCGCGAGCGTGAGGACGTGCTCTTTCATCCCGCCGACAGCCGGACGAACCACCATCAGCACCCGCACGTGAGTCTCCTTTTCCATGCTGCCAGTATAGGCACGTTCGCAGCAGGGAGGTCGGCGCAGCGCACGAGCGTCTAGGAGCGCGGCTCCGCACAGTGAGTCGCGCTGCAGTAGCGACTTAGAACGGCGAAGCCTATCACGCCAGCGAGGACCGAAGCCGAGAGAATCGCGGCCTTGGCGGCGCCCACAAGCCCGGGATCTCGAAACGCGAGGTTGGCGACGAAGATCGACATCGTGAAGCCGATGCCACCCAGTATTCCCGCGCCCATGACGTGGCCCCAGTTCACGTTCTCAGGTAGCTCCGCGAGGCCGAACCGGACGGCGAGCCACGACATCGCGACGATGCCGAGGGGCTTTCCCACCACGAGGCCAAGCACCACCCCGAGCGCCACAGGCGATGAGAACACGTCGGCCGCAGCCCCACCGGAGAACCGCACGCCCGCGTTGCCCAGTGCGAACAGCGGCAGCACCACGAATGTGGTGAACGGCTGCAGGACGAACTCCAGGCGCTGCAGGGGCGCCGTGGCGCGACGTGTGGCTCGGCGGATGTCGCGCGCCGCAAGCTGCTGCCGATCGTCGGAGAGCACGTGCACGCCGTCTACGTTGATCGCTTCGATGTCGTCAAGACGACCGCGTGCGCGGCGGGTGAACGTGAGGGGGTCGAGCTTGGCGGTGGTCGGTATGGTCATGGCGATCAGTACGCCGGCGATCGTGGCGTGCACGCCGCTGAGGAGCACGGCAAACCACAGCAGGCCGCCGATAATGAAGTACGGCCCAGGACTGTCGACGCCGAGCTTGTTGAGCGCGATGAGCACGCCGAGCAGCACGGCGGCGAACAGGAGCCAGACGCCGGCGAAGTCGGAGGCGTAGAAGATGGCGATCACGATGATCGCACCGATGTCGTCGGCGATGGCTAGCGCGGCGAGGAACACCTTGAGCCCCGCAGGCACCCGGCTGCCGAGGAGCGCCATCACGCCGAGCGCGAACGCGATGTCGGTCGCCATGGGAATGCCCCATCCGCGAGCGCCCGTGCCGCCGGCGTTGAGCGCGAAGTAGATCGCGGCCGGCACGACCATGCCGCCAAGCGCCGCCAGGATCGGCAACATCGCCTTGCGAGGCGCGGAGAGCTCGCCGACGAGCATCTCACGCTTCACTTCGAGCCCGACCACGAAGAAGAAGAGGGCCATCAGCCCATCGTCGACCCAGTGCAGCAGCGACTGGCTGAACTCGAACTTGCCGAGCGCGAATCCGGCGTCGGTGTTCCAGACGGCCTGCACTGCGGCGTTCATCGGCGAGTTCGCGATGATGAGAGCGATAATCGCCGCCGCGAGCAACACGACGGCGCCGGCGACTTCAGTGCCGAAGAACTGCGAGAACCCGTCGCGCACCCGCAACCCCATCGGCGCTGCGACCTTGTCGGCCGGGCGACTCATGCGCTCACTTCAGGCGCCAGCGCGGCGGGTGCGGCTTCGTCGACCGGGGGCACGAGGTACTCCATGAACACGAGGTCGAGCCAGCGGTCGAACTTGCGACCCACCTCGTGCAATACTCCGACCTGCTCGAAACCGAGGCGCGCCGTCATCTTCAGCGAAGGCCCGTTCTCGGACACGATCTGACTCACAAGCGCGTGATGCCCGATACGGCGCGCCGCGGCGATCAGCGACGTGGAGATCTCCGAGCCCAGCCCGCAGCCGACGGCATCCGGCGCCACGTACGCCGAGATCTCGACCGTGTGCCGGTAGGCGCACCGTGTCCCCCACCTGCTGAGCGACCCCCAGCCGATGACGACGCCGTCGCGCTCGGCCACCACGACCGGGTAGTCGTCGCCGTGCTCGGCGAGCCAGGCGTGCCGTTCCTCGAGCGTCTTCTCGGTGGTATCGAAGGTCGCTGTGGAGGTGCGCACATAGTGGTTGTAGATGTCGTTGATCGAACCGGCGTCCGAATCGAGCGCGGGGCGGATGGTGCAGTCGGTCATCTGGTCCTCCGGGCGCGCGTCGTGGATGTGTGGGAGCATGGCATGTCGGGAATCGTGAACGGACAAGCCCCCTCCCTAGTGATACCTGAGGCACCGCTGGCAGGCAAGAGTAACCCACGAAAGGTCGCACCGATGGGATGGCTCCGCGAGCTCTTCTCCCCTGCAAGACGGACACGCCCGCTCGCTTTCGCGCTCGGCGGCGGAGGAGCGCGCGGATTCGCTCACATCGGCGTGCTCAAGGTCGCCGAGGAGTTCGGCATCGTGCCCGACCTCGTTGTGGGCACGAGCATGGGGGCCATCGTCGGCGCGGCGTGGTGCGGCGGTACCAGCGCCCGCGAGATCGAGCAGCTCGTGCTGGAGCTCGATGCCCGGCGCATGCTGGGCCTCCTCGACCTGCTGCCGCCGGCCAGATCGCTCTCGACCGGCGAACGCGCGCTCGACCTCCTGCGGCCGATCCTGCCTGACACCTTCGAAGAGTGCCGCACGGCGTTCGCCTGCGTGAGCTGCGATCTCGCGGCTGGAACCGCCGTGGTGCGTCGGAGCGGAAGCGTCCCCGATGCACTGCGTGTGAGCTTCTCCGTGCCGTTCGTGTTCGAACCCGTCGAGATCGACGGGAGGCTCGAGGTCGACGGCGGCGTGGTCGAGCCCGTCCCGGTGCAGACGGCCAGGGAGCTGGGGGCGCGTCGCGTCGTCGCCGTGAGCGTATGCACCCTGCTCGGCCAGCCGCTGGCGCCGGTCGAGGGCCCGTTGCGCCTGCGGCAGCAGTTCGGGCGTATGCAGCCCGGTCCGCGCCTCCAGATGCTGCTCGACAGCATCGACGTGACGCAACGCGAGCTGGCCAAGACCGCCCTGAAGGGCGCAGACCTGGTGATCGAACCCGACTTGCACGGCTTCTCGCAGGTCAGCTTCTTGTCGGGCCGGCAGATCATCGATGCCGGCGAGGCCGCAGCCCGCGACGCGTTTGTGAACTTCACGTGAATCGTGGCGCGAGTCTCCGAGAATGGCACACCCATTGCTTTGTATTCGCCGAGAGCAGGGCGACCCGCCCAACCCCCCCGTAGGGTGGGGAACCGCCCCTCGAATATGACAGGACGCGCCTACCCCCCCCTCAGGCGCGTCCTGCGCATTCCGGATAATGCACCGTCCCCCCCGGCGGTGCCCGGGCCGGATGCACCAACGCCCCACTCGGGATTTCCCGAGCGGGGCGTTTGGTTTTCCGGCGATACCTCTAGCCGAAGCGGCCCGTAATATAGGACTCGGTTCGCTTGTCATGAGGTGTCGTGAACATCATCTTGGTGTCGCCCATCTCGATGAGATGCGCGGGCTCGTCCATCGATTCACGCAGCATGAAGGCGGTCTGATCGGAGATTCGCGCAGCCTGCTGCATGTTGTGCGTCACGATCACGATGGTGACGGTCGGCTTGAGCTTGTCGATCGTGTCCTCGATCTGCTGCGTCGAGATCGGATCGAGTGATGACGCGGGTTCGTCCATCAGCAGCACTTCGGGACGCGTGGCAAGAGCTCGTGCGATACACAGTCGCTGCTGCTGGCCTCCGGAGAGCTCGAAAGCGTGCTTCTTGAGCGAACCCTTCACCTCGGTCCACAGTGCGGCACGAGTGAGTGACTCCTCAACGAGTTCGTCGAGTTCGGCCTTGCGTCGAATACCTTGGGTACGCGGGCCGTAGCACACGTTGTCGTAGATGCTCATGGGAAACGGGTTGGGGCGCTGGAACACCATCCCGACGCGCATTCGCAGATCGACCGGGTCGACCTCTTCGGCATTGATGTCGACACCATCGAGCAGGACATGTCCGCCCACGGTGACGTTGCCGATCTCATCGTTCATGCGATTCAGGCATCGCAGGAGCGTGGACTTGCCGCACCCCGACGGACCGATGAGCGCGGTGACCGCTTGGGAAGGCACGTGCATCGAGACCCCTGAGAGTGCCTTCTCCTTGCCGTAGGAGACCGACACGTCCTTGAGGTCGAACGTTCCAGAAGTGCTCGGGATACCTTGCGCACCCGAGAATGCCTGTGTCACTACCATCTGAGCTTGCTCCTTTGCCGAGTACGCCAAGCCGCTGCGAGCACGCCCACCGACGCCACCCCGCCGACCAGTACGAATGCGGTGCCCCACACGATTGCCGGAGCAGGCTTCACAGCCTGCGTTGCCATGATGTAGAGATGGTACGGCAGTGCCATGACCGGATCGAACGGTGAGTTGGGCATCGGCGCGAAGAATGCCGCCGCGGTGAAGATGATAGGGGCGGTCTCCCCTGCCGCGCGCGACAAACCGAGAATCGTTCCGGTCACGATACCGGGCGCGGCCGCGGGAAGCACGACACGCAGGATGGTGCGCAGCTTCGTCGCGCCGAGCGCGAGCGAGGCCTGGCGCAAGTCACGAGGCACCTGCCTCAACGACTCCTCGGTGGCGCCGATGATGACCGGTAGTGTCAGGCACGCCAGCGTCAGCGAACCGGCCAGCAACGACGTGCCGAACTTCATCGCGATGACGAACAGGGCGAGTCCGAAGAGCCCGTAGACGATGGAAGGAACGCCGGCCATGTTGGCGATGGAGAGCCTCACGACCCGTGTACCGATGTTGCGCTTCGCGTACTCAGCGAGGTAGATTCCTGCACCGATACCGATTGGGACCGCGAACGCCGCCGTTCCCAGCGTGAGTGTGATGGTTCCCCAGATCGCTGGCCAGATGCCGCCCGCCGTCATCTGACTCTTGGGCATCGCGCTCAGGAACTCCCAGGAGATCGAGGCGGCCCCTCGATAGACGATCACCCCGATGATCGAAAGCGTGATTGCGATGGTGAAGAAGAGGCAGGCCCCGGTGACCGTCTTGGCAATCACTTCGACGACGCGAGCTCGTTTGATACGCGAGGAGCGCATGGAGGGCGTGCTCATCGGCGCCACTTCTTCCGTTGACGCTCGAGCACCATGTCGGCTGCCAGGTTGATAGCGAAGGTGATGGCGAACAGCACGAGGCCCATGGCGAACAGCACCGAGTAGTGCTGGCCCCCGCGTACGACCTCGCCCATCTCCTGGGCGATCGTGCCGGTCATCGTTCGTGCCGCCAGGAGCGGCGAGTTGGGGATGAGACCCGAGTTGCCTGCGAGCATGAGCACGACCATCGTCTCACCGATGGCGCGCCCGAGCCCCAGCATGGATGCGGCGAAGATGCCGCTGGATGCCGCTGGAACCACGACCTTGTACGTCGTCTGCCAGTTCGTGTTTCCCAGCGCCAAAGAACCTTGGCGCAGCTCCTTCGGGACGCTGTAGAGCGCGTCCTCCGAGATGGAGATGATGGTGGGCAGCGACATCGCCCCCACCACGATGCCTGCAGTCAGCGCGGAGAGGCCTGACTGCAGATGGAACACGCTGTTGACCACGGGTGCGACAAAGGCCAGACCCAGAAGGCCAAGGACCACCGAGGGCACCGCCGCCATGAACTCGACGACCGACTTCGCAATGTCTTTGAACCGGCCCTTGGCGAACTCCGAGAGATACACCGACGCCGCGATGCCGATCGGAACCGCCAGCAGCAGTGCGACGCCGGTCACCCACAACGAGCCGACCTCGGAGGGAAGGAATCCGAACAAAGGGGGTTCGGATGTGGGATACCAGTCGGTACCCGCGATCATGCCACCAAGACCGACCTCGCGGATGGCCTTCAATGCGTTGACGATCAAGAACGCGAAAATCGCGCCCAGCACCACGATGGCCACCCAGGCGCACAGCGCAATCAGTCTTCTAACGACGGCATCGGCCGCCCGGGAGAGTCCCGGGCGGCCTCTGCGCGCCGTCTCGTTCGACGGCCTTGTCATGTGCGTGTACTCGAATCTACTTCGTGAGCGGAACGAAACCCTGATCGGCGACGACCTTCTGACCAGCCGGGCTGAGAATCCAGTCGACGTAGGCCTTGAAGACACCGGCAGGCTCGCCATCGCTGATCATGTTCAGCGGGCGGCTCAGCGGGTAGCTGCCGTCCAGGACCGTGTCGACCGAAGCGGTCTGGCCGTCGACATCGATCGGCTTGATTGTAGCGTTCTCGTAGCCCAAGCCGATATAGCCGATCCCGTTGGCGTTCTTGGAGACCTCGTCCACGATCGCCTGGGTCGACTGGAGATTGCGAGTCGCCTTGGCGAACTTGCCTTCCTTGCCGATGACCTCATCCACCATGAAGCCGTACGTGCCGGAGGAGGAATCGCGGCTCAGCAGGACGATCGGTGCGTCAGCGCCGCCGAGGTCCTTCCAGTTCATGATCTCGCCGCGGTAGACCTTTCCCAGGTCGTCCTTGGAGATGTCGGTGACCTTGTTAGCAGTGTTGACGATGATGACGACGCCGTCCTTAGCGACCACGGTCGTGACCGCATCGACGCCGGCGGCCTTGCCCTGCTCGATTTCCTCGGGCTTGATGTCACGTGACGCGTCTGCAAAGTCCACGGTCTTGTTGAGCAGGGCCGCAATGCCGTTGCCGGAGCCGCCGCCCTTGACCGAGACCATGACGCCCGGGTTGGTCTTGCCGAACTCCTCGGCCCAGGCCTGAGCCAAGTTCACCATCGTGTCGGAGCCGGAAACGCTGACAGAACCGGTGAGCGCCTCCGCTGCGGGCTTGCCCGTGGTACCGCTGGTGTCGCTACTCTTGGTGCCGCAGCCGGCCAGCGCAAAGGCGCTGAGCGCAGCAACCGCGACAAGCGAGAGTGCAACCCGCTTCGAAACCTTCACGTGAAGCTCCTCTTCATAGTCGTTCGAGACCTTGGCGAACATCTGCGTCCGCTGTGAGAATCCTACGGGGACGATACCCGCAGGTGGTTGCAACGCTGTTAACTCTGGAACATAGGTGTAAAACGTGTGTAAAACGCCTGTTGCAGTCGGTTCGCGCGTGCAATGATGCGCATGTCCTTGCGGGCACTGGCATACACCCACTACAGAGGAGCCACGGGCATGGCCTCCATCCTCGTCGTCGAAGACGACCCGATCATCCGACAGACCGTCGAATACGCGCTCAAGCGTGCCGGCTTCCTCGTGCGCGGCGTAGCCGACGGTGCGCTGGCGCTGGCCGCCGCCGAGGAGTTCGTACCCGACCTCGTGCTGCTCGACCTCATGTTGCCGGGGATGGACGGCTACCAGATCGCCGAGCGGCTGCGCGAAGGCGACAAGGAGACGGCGATCATCATGGTCACCGCGCTGGACACCGAGCGCGACAAGGTGCGCGGTCTGGACGCGGGCGCCGACGACTACATCACCAAGCCGTTCTCGATGGAGGAGCTGCTCGCTCGCGTACGGGCGAACCTTCGTCGGGTCCGTGCCAAGGAGACGCTCTCCGACGACCGCACCATCGAGGTCGGTGACCTGGTTATCGAACCGAAGAGCTTCCGCATCTTCGTGGCAGGGCAGCCTGTACGCCTGCGCCTCAAGGAGTTCCAGCTGCTCGTGGCGCTTGCCGAACGTGCCGGCCTCCTCGCTACTCGCCAGGTTCTGGCCGAAGAGGTCTGGGGCTACGAGCACCTCCCCTCTTCACGGACGATCGACGTGCACATCCGCCGCCTCCGACAGGCGGTCGAGGATCCGTCGGCGTACGTCTTCATCCACACCGTCCACGGCATGGGCTACCGCTTCGATCCGGTGTTGAAAACCGACAGCGGCGAGGGTGGAGTGCGCAGATGATCGACCTGCGCCGCTATGCCGATTCCTACCGCGCCCGCCTCGTCATCGGATACGTGTTGATCGCTGCCGTCTTCGCGGGCGCGTGGGCATGGTCGCTCTATACGCCGCTCACCCAAGCCGCACTGAACCAGCAGCAGCGCAACCTCACTGCAGTCGCGCAGGCAGCCTCGCTCGTGGCCGCTGATTCGAAGGCGACCCCCGCGCAACTCGCCAAGCAGCTTGTCGCACGCACCGACCTGCGCCTCACCATCGTGGCCCCCGACGGGCGGGTTCTGGCCGACTCGGCGATCGACCCCACGAAGATGGAAAACCACATCGGCAGGCCCGAGATTGTTGCTGCCCTGCTTGGAAGCGTCGGTGTCGACCGGCGACGATCAGCGACACAAGGCATCGACGAGCTCTACGTCGCGGTTCCCGCGAGCGTCGGTGGCACGCGCGTCGCACTCAGGGTGTCGCAGCCTCTCACCGAGATCGAAGCGGTCGCGGCCCAGTCGCGTCGCGTCGGACTCTGGCTCCTCGCGCTCTCACTGACAATCACCATCGCCATCGCCATCTGGGCAAGCGCAGCGGCATCACGACCGGTAGCCGCCCTCTCGGAGGTAGCAGGACGCATGGCCGGCGGCAACCTCACAGTGGACGTACCCGAGGTTCCCGCCGACCTGCAGTTGCTCGCCGACGCGCTTTCCACTCTGCGCACGCAGATGGCCGCACGTCTCGAGGCGCTCGAAGCCGAGCGGCGCACCCTGCGAACGGCGCTCGACGGTCTCACCGATGCGGTATTCCTGCTCGAAAACGACGTGGTCCGCTTCGCCAACGCCGCCGCCGGGCGCATCTTCCGCATGCCGGCAAGTGGTTGGCGAGACCTGACGCTCGAACAGGCGGGACTTCCGGAATCGGTGTCGTTCGCGGTGCTCGACCACCTCGGCGACGGAACGTCACTCGCCACCGAACTCGAGCCCGACCCGCGCGGGCGCACACTGCGCCTGCTTGTAGTACCGCTCGACGTCGGACATCCGCAAGGCCGGACGCTCGTGGTCGTCTCCGACATCACGGAGCGCGCCCGCCTCGACCACGTGCGCCGCGACTTCGTGGCCAACGCGAGCCACGAGCTCAAGACACCTGTCGCCGGCATCCAGCTGCTTGCCGAATCAGCCGGCACCGCCGCGTCGGATGGCGACATCGAGACTTCGCTGGCGTTCACCGCGCAGATCGAAGCTGAGGCATCACGTCTCAAGCGCCTCGTCGGCGACTTGCTCGACCTCTCGCGCCTCGAGACCGCGCCCGCACCCGGAGCCGTTGCCGACGTGCGGGCGTCCATCGGCAACACGGTCGTCGGCCACCGCACGGCTGCCGCGCGCAAGGGACTCGTGCTCTCGGCGGACCTCTCGGCGATCCGCGGGCTCGACGTGTTCGCCGCCGCCGACCCGACAGACGTCGCCGTGGCGCTCGACAACCTCGTGGATAACGCGATCAACTACACCGAAACCGGCTCGGTCCGCGTGAGCGTGCGCACAGACTCGGCCCTTGTCACCATCCGCGTCACCGACACGGGTCCCGGCATCGCACCGGAGCACCTCTCCCGCATCTTCGAGCGCTTCTATCGCGTCGACCGCGCACGGAGCCGCGACAGCGGCGGGACCGGCCTGGGACTGGCGCTCGTGCGCCACGTCGTCGAGCGCAGCGGCGGTTCTGTCTCGGTGAGTTCAGAGGTCGGCACCGGCACGACGTTCACGATCAGGCTGCCACGCGCCACCTAGACGCCCGCGGAGCGACTAGCGTGTCGGCACCAGCAAGGTCGCCTCGCCCTGGGTGAACCATGCATCGCCCTGGGCGTCGGTGCCCGTGCTCGGCGTCGTCACGCGGATCCGTCTCACGGCGCGAGCCTTACCGCCGGCAACCAGGCTGCGCACGGTGAACGCCTGCTCGGCATCGATGTTGGGATCGGTGCGATGGGTGGGAACCGGGATAGCCGAGCCGATCTCGAGCCCAACGTCGAACGATGCGGTCGCGACCCACACCGGCTGCCCGCGCCACATCAGGTCGGTCCTCCACCAGCGCACGTGGTGGCGGCGACGCACGGTGGCCTGCCCGTCCGGCTTCTCGAACGCGACGTCTTGCACCTGCCCGCTGAGAAACGTTGGCGTGACTGGAGCCGTCGCGTACGCCTGGTTTGCACTCGCTGCGGCGATCGCCCGCGCCAGCGTCGAGAGCGTCGCCTTGTCGGCCACGCTCCATCCGGCAACGCGAAACGCACGCGTCAGCTGCGCCTCACTCCCCACGAAGACGAGTCCGATGGGGTCCTGCTTCGAACCGTCGAGTCTTTCGGAGAAGCGTGGGAGCTGCGCGATCTTCGCGGCGGTCGGGTCGGGCGCTCCGCTCGCGTCGGCGGAAGCCGTCCACACGCGGGTTGGCGCCACAGCGGCCGCCATATCGAGGAGCGGGTCGTGAGAGGCGCCGTAGCCGACCGCGAGCAGCGCAGCCAGTGCGATGGCAACCGACGCCGCCACGCGGGGCGTTCGCGTCCCCAGCGGCGTTACAGCGCCGCTCGTGAGGTACCGGGCGCGCATCAGGTACACCCCGCACGTCAATGACAGCACAGCGGCGGCCAATGACCACGACGCGACGACATCGCTGGGCCAGTGCACGCCGAGGTAGACGCGCGACAACCCGGTAAGCAGCACCGCCACCGCAGCGGCCCCCAGAATCGCGAGACGCCACCCGAGCCGCTTCGTGAGCCGCATGAGCACGAATGCGAGCACGCCGAAGAACAGCAGGCTGTTGAGTGCATGGCCTGAGGGGAAGCTGAACGAGCTCGGCAGCTTGATTAGCGCGAACTGCGCAAGCGGCCGGGGCCGGTGGAATACGAGTTTGGCAAGCGCGGCCAGGACCGCTCCCCCGCCTACCGTCGCGCCGACGAGCCACGCCTCGGCGCGACGGCCCCATACGAGCAGCAACCCGATGGCGAGCAGCGTGAGCAGGGTGGCCACGCGCGGGTCGCCCAACACGGTGAAGCCCCAGAGCAGCCGCGTGAGCACCGGCGTGCGAAACGCGCGCAGGAGACCGGAAAGCTGACGGTCGACGCCGACCAACGCCGAGGAGGTCACGAGGTCCTCGGCGATCGAGAGGAAGCCGAAGAGGAAGTAGCCGACACCGAGCACGATCGCGCTCAGATAGAAGCCGCTCGGTCGCTCGAAGGTCGTCCTCCGTCGCAGCCAGCCGCTGATGCGCGGGTAGCGAGCGGCGATGCGACCCACCTCCGCATCGGTGGCAAACGCCCGGCCGAAGCTGCGTGCGAGGGAGTGGGCGAGCCGCCACAGTGCGGGCAGCGCGAGTTCGAGCACCCACTCGAGCAGGATGAGGATCGCGACGACAAGGGCGAGCACGGAGATGAAGATCCCCGTGCGGTCGACCCACTGCGACAGCGCACGCTGCACCCAGAAGAGCACGAGCGCGGCGAGCGCGGCCGCCAGGAAGCGCCACCTCAGACGCGGCCGCCCTCTGCGGGGTGGGGGCTCACCGATCACATCGGGTCGGGGCACGCGCACTCCTCTACGAGCCGGCTTCCACCAGCCGGGCGGCGATCTGCTTCTTGCGGGACAGAACGCCCGGCATCCACGCCGAGCCGTATGCCAGGGAGATGCCGAGAGCACGTTCGACCACCCGAGTATTCCCCACAGCGAGGATCTCGCTGCCTTCTCGCACGATGTCGGTGACCATCAGTACCACGGCGTCGTATCCCCGAGCTGCTAGCTGCGATTCCATCGCGGCGCGCACCTCATCGGCGTGGTCGAGTACCGGAGCGATATCGACCGACTCGTACTGCGCGACGAGCACCGCTCGGCCGCCCACGCGGAACTCCTTGGCGTCGGTGCCCACGATCGCCTCCGCCGAGAAGACCTCCCCTGCAGAGCGCGATCGGAACACCTCCATGCCGAACTCCGACGCGTCCACGCCGGCGATACCGGCGAGTGTGGCGACGATGCGACGATCGGTGCCGGTGGTGGTCGGCGACTTGAGCAGCACCGTGTCGGTGAGCGCGGCCGAGAGCAGGATGCCCGCCATTGCCACGGGGATCTCCACGCCGAGCTGCTCGTAGCGCGTCGCGACGATGGTGGCGGTCGAGCCCACCGGCAGGTTCAGGAACAGGATCGGGCCGGATGTCTCGACGTCGCCCACGCGGTGGTGGTCGACGATCTCGACGACACTGGCGTCTTCGATGCCGGACGCAGACTGTGCGACCTCGTTGTGGTCGACGAGCACGACACGCCGGCGGGCGCCGCGCGCGACATCGGTGCGGGTGAGGATGCCGACGACGCGGTCCTCGGCGTCGGTGACGACCGCCTCGCGGTGCGGGCTGGCGATGAGGTCCTCGGCGGCCTCTGCGAGCAGCGTCTCCGGACCGACGGTGAGCACCTCGGTGTCCATGAGGTCGCCGACCGGATGGGCGAGCGCCACGAGCCTGGCCGCCGAGTAGGTGTCGTGCGGCGTGACGAGCACGGCCGCTTTGCGCGAGCGCGCCAGGGCGACGGTCTCCTCGGCGGGGACGAAGCCTCCGGTGGAGATGAGCAGCGAGGACCCCGCGGACAGCACTGCCGGCTGCGTGCGCAAGCGGTCACCCACGATCACGGTGTCGCCGGGCGAGACGCGGGCGACGAGCGTTGAGGGCTCGGCGGCGCCCACGAGCACGTCGCCGGCGATCTCGACTTCGAGGTCGCCGCACACCACCGTCGCGTCGAGCACGCGGGCGAGCGCCTCGACGGTGACGGGCATACGCTGGAAGCCGGCGAGCTCGGTCTCTTCGAGGTAGCGCTCGGCGAGCACGCGCTCGCTCACAAGCCCGAGCACGCGTCCGTCAGCGTCCACGACCGGCAGGCCGCGCACGCCACGTTCGCGCATGCTCCGGCCGGCCACGAGCATCGGCTCGTTGGCGGCGATGGTGACCGGGTCGGGCGTCATGACGTCGAGCACGCGCGTGCGGAAGTGACCGATCACGTCGGGAATTGCGACGCCGAAGCGCTCGAACACCCATGCGGTCTCTCGCGGCACAGGACCGAGCCGGGCAGGAAGGTAGACGTTTTCCGGGTCGGTGAGATTCTTGAGGTGCGCGTAGGCCACCGCCGAGCAGATGCTGTCGTTATCGGGGTTCTTGTGGCCGAACACGAGGATGGGGCCCATGGGTCCTCCTGTGACGCTCGCGCGGTTAAGGACCGAACACGACACGTAGTGAAACGATCCGGGTGCTAACTCTTTATCTTCACGATAGGAGCGTACCCGACGAGAAGCTTCTTGGTTTCACGCGTGCGGTCGAAGCGGATCTCGAGCGCGTCGCCCTTGACGCTCATGACGCGGCCGCGGCCGAACGCCTTGTGGTCGACGAAGTCGCCCACGGAAAACGTCTCGGTGCTCGCCTGCGGCTTCTTGGACACCGGCGCTGCAAAGGCGCCACCGGCGGACTTGGGCGCACCGCTGCCGAATACGTGGCCGCCGCCATCCCCTGAACCATACGTCGAGCCATGACCGGAGGTTCCACGACGGTCGCCGCGCTTCTCCCACCCGCTGCCCGAGAAGCCCTGCGAACCCGCGCCCGACGCCGTGACGCACTCGGCGGGGATCTCGCCGATGAAGCGCGATGCCGGATTCTGCTGCGTGGAGCCATAGATGCTGCGTGTCTGCGCTCGGGTCAGGTACAAGCGCTCCCGTGCACGCGTGATCGCCACGTAGGCCAGACGACGCTCCTCTTCGATGCCACCGCCATCGGTCGCGTTAACCGAGTTCTGGTGTGGGAAGATCGACTCTTCCAGGCCTGCGACGAAGACGACCGGGTACTCGAGGCCCTTGGCGGTGTGCACGGTCATGAGCGTCACGTACTCGTCGCCGCCCTCGGCGATGGTATCGAGATCGGTTCTCAACGCGAGCCACTCCATGAACGCCGGCAGGTCCGCCTCTTCGTGCGCGGCCGAGAACTCGGCGACGACGCCGTAGAACTCGCGGATGTTGTCGGCGCGCTCGCGGCCCTCATCGGTGCGCTCGGCCTCGAGCGCCTCGATCAGCCCGCTCTTGGTGACGATCATCTCGACGATGTCTCGCAGAGCGCCTTGCATCGATCGCAGCTCGTCCATGAGCGCGAGGAAGCCGGCGATGGCGTGCCGGGCGCCCGAGCGGTGCTGGTCGTCGTCGACGGCGAGGCGCAGCGCCTCCTCGAAGGTGATGTCACGCTGGTTCGCGACCGCCTCAACGCGCTCGACCGTCGTGCCCCCGATGCTGCGCTTCGGCGTGTTGATGATGCGCTTGAGGCTGATGACGTCGCAGGGGTTGACGACCGCCTTGAGGTATCCCATGACGTCGCGGATCTCCATGCGGTCGAAGAAGCGCGTACCCCCCACGATGCGGTACGGAACGCCGGCACGAAGCAGCGCGTCTTCCAGCTGGCGCGACTGTGCGTTGGTCCGGTAGAAGATCGCGAAGTCGGTGTAGCGCCGGTCCTCGGCTCGCAGGAGCTTGTCGATCTCGGCGCCGATGAAGCGGGCCTCGTCGCGCTCGTCGCTGGCGAGGTAGGACGCGATCTTCTCGCCCTCGGCGTTGGTCGTGAACAGCGTCTTGGGCTTGCGGCTGACGTTGTTGGCGACCACGGCATTGGCGGCGGCGAGGATACGCGCCGTCGAGCGGTAGTTCTGCTCGAGCTTGATGACGGTGGCAGAAGGGTAGTCGGCCTCGAAGTCGAGGATGTTTTGCAGGTCGGCGCCACGCCATGAGTAGATCGACTGGTCGTCGTCGCCGACGACCATCAGATTGTGGTGCGCGGCCGCCAGCATGTTCGTGATGCTGTACTGGGCGTGGTTCGTGTCCTGGTACTCGTCGACGCTCACGTAGCGGAACCGCTGCTGGTAGCTGTGCAGGACCTCCGGGTGCTCGGAGAGGAGACGATGCGCGTTGACGAGCAGGTCGTCGAAGTCCATCGCGTTGGCCGAGAGCAACCGCTGCTGGTAGCGGGCGAACACGATCCCGGCCTTCTTGGCTATCGGCGAGGATGCCTTAGCCGTGAACGCGGAAGGCGACATCATCTCGTTCTTCGCAGCCGATACGCGGTGGATGATGCCCTTGAGCGGGTAGATCTTGTCGTCGATATCGAGCTCGCGCATGACGTCTTTGAACATGCGCTTGGAGTCGTCGGAGTCATAGATGGTGAAGTTGCGCGTGAAGCCGAGGAGCTCGGCGTCGGCTCTCAGCATCCGCACGCACATCGCATGGAACGTGAGTACCCACATCGACCGCAGTGTGCGGGGGCCAAGCTCCGCGCCTTCTGGTGCCATGCCCACCAAACGCTCGCGCATCTCAGTGGCGGCCTTGTTCGTGAAGGTGATCGCGAGAATCTCGTATGGCTGGGCCAGACCCTGCTCGAGTATGCGTGCGATGCGATACACCAGCACGCGCGTCTTGCCACTGCCGGCACCTGCGAGCACGAGTAAGGGACCCTCGGTGGAGAGCACGGCCTGGAGTTGCGCGGGGTTGAGTGAGCTGAGGTCGATAGACATAAGAGAGGCAGTTTACCACTCGCGCCGCCCTATTGGACGGCGCGAGTGCGACTCTCTGTACGGACGCTGACTACGGCGTGACAACCCGCAGCCTGGCACCGGTCACCGATCGGTACGAGTCGTTGACCGGCACGTACCAGCGCCAGTAGACGGTGCCCTTCTTGACCGGCACGATGCGGTAGCTGACGTTGCCCGAGGCGTTTGTCACCCGCGTGGCGACGCGCCTCCAGCTTCTGCCGTTTGTGGAACTCTGCAGGTAGATCGCCTTGCGAGCGACTCGGCTGCCCGACCTCGTACGAAGCGTCGCCTTCACCGTGATCGCGTGACGACGCGCCACGGAGTAACTGGAGCGGTTCGGCGACACGGCGATCCTCGTCTGCGCTCGCAGCTTGAACGCCCACGTGCGAGCCGTGACCTTGCCGCTCGTGTCGGTGGAGCGTACCTGGATCGTGTGTGCTCCGGGCTTCGTGGTCGTCACGCTCGCCCATGCACCGGTGACCGCACGAAACGCGGCCCTGTCGAGCGAGTACTCGAGCTTGGCGACACCGGAGCCGGAATCGGTCGTCCATGCCCGCACCGTCGCGCGGTCGATGTAGCCGGTCACCGCATCGGACAGAACCGTCGGCGCCTGGCGATCGAGACGCAGAAGCACGCTCGTCGGCGCTTCGATGCCCTGCGCGCCGACCGACCAGTACGTCAGGGTCGTGGGCCCCTCAGCGGAGATGGCGAGGGGGCCGGTGTAGACGCTCTGTGGTGCGGCGGTGGCGCCACTCAGGGTGTAACAGGTGAGGCTGCCGGGCGTCGCACTGAGCGTGACGGTCGCCAGCGGGGCGTTCATCCAGCCGTCCGGCGCGGTCGCCGGCAGGTAGGCGGCCACGGTGACCGGCACGTTGACGGCCATGACCGAGCTGCGGTAGGTGACACCTTCGCTCGGAGCGAACGAGACGCGATAGAGCCGGCTGCCGACGATGCGACCTGTCGGCAGACCGAAGGCGCCCGACGTCGGATTCGGTGCGGCACTCGTCACGACGCTCCACGCGGTCCCTCCGTCGGTGCTCATCTCGAGCGCGACGGCCGCGCCCGGAATCGGGGCATCGCCGAAGCCGAGCAGGTTACCCGACACGGTCATGCCGCTCCCGGCGGCCGGACCGGTCCCCAACGTTGCCTCGAGGCTCGTGGTGGCCGAGCTGGCCCACAGAATCGCCTTGCGGAGTCCTGCAAGCGCGTAGTCCCTGTTGTGCAGCCCACCCGATCCGTCTTGGATCACGAACTCTGCATTCTGCGCTGAGTGCTGCAGCATCGCCCATGTTCCTGCGGATACGGCCGCGGCCGCGCCGCTTGAGGGCTGGACCTTGATCAGGTCGGTCCATTTCGAAAGGCCCAGGTCGCTCGCCACAGCGCCGAGGGTGCTCGTCGCAGAGTCGGAAGCAAGCTCGACCTCTGAGCGTGTCTCGTCAACCCAAGCCTGCCTGTCGGCGCGCGTATACGCGGCCGTATCTTCTGTGTGACACGTGGTCACACACGAATCACCGTTGGGCCGCAGCTTCCAGCGCGCAGCGTCGCCCGGCAGCACCGCGTGGAAGCGGTGAGACATGCGGGTCGCTTCCGCAGTGCCGTCATCATCGGCCGGCATTCCCTCACGGGACGTGCGCGGCATGTGGCAATCCTTGCACTCCGTGTCGGGCATGAACTTGCCTGCGGGCACCACGCCCCACATGCCGCCGTTGCCCTCTTGCCCACCGGAGCCACCCGTGACCATCTCACGCTGGGGGTGGCGGGTGCTGGAGTTCAGCGACGCGCGGGAGTATTCGACACCGTCGATCGTCTCGTACTGAACCGGCTGGTCGAGCATCTCGAACTGCCAGTTGTGGCAGTCGCCGCAGTCCACAGGCCGACCGTCGGCCCAACGACGGGCCGAGTCATAGCCCGCTCCTTGTGCGGCGTTCTCGACGTGCCCGGTATGACAGACCTGGCAGGATATGCCCGGATCGCTCGCCGCCGCCGTCACGATCGTGGGAAACGTCGCAACGATGCGCTTGCCCGACGGGCTTTTCGCGCCGATGCGATTGAGGAACCCTGAGCCTGAGTGGCACTTGAGGCACTTCGGATCGTTATTCGACTGCACCTTGCTGTTGACCGGGTCCGCGTGACCCCTTTCGCCGCCGTACGTCGAGGGAACCTTGTTGACCAGCCATTCGTTGTAGTAGCTGTGCCGCATCGAGTAGTTGGCGCCGTTCGGCAGGAACTTGGGTTTTGCCCCTCCGTTGTTCAGGTAGTTCATGAACGTGGTTTCGGACTCGACCGTCGTGTAGGGCGTGAGGTATGCGGAGAGCGCCTGATCCGTCGTGTAGCCGTTGGCGTTGCCGAATGCGACGCCTTTCGCGTTCTTCTGGGGCGCGGTGCCTGTGGCGTGGCACTGCCCGCACACCTGCGCCTTGAGCATCTGCGTCCCGCCAACGACCGACGGCACGCCCTTCTTGTGGCCATCCGGGGTCTTGCCGGTTCCGTGACAGACTTCGCATTGGATACTGAAGGCGCTGACGCTCGAAGGGGTGGAGGTCGTTTGCGTGGCGCCGTTGGGCAGCGTGTAGCTCTTGTCCGAGGGGCGGGTCACGCCGAGGTTGTGACACCCCGAGCAGCTCTGAGAGTACGAGCTGTAGGAGACCGGCCCGGTCGGCTCGTCCCACCGGCCATCCCCTGCACGCTCGCCGAAGAGGTACTCCATCGGACTCCACACGAAGAGGTCGTCAGCAGGCACGACGTTGGTGGCCAGTGCGCTGCCACTGGCGCCGATGTACTCGAGGAAACCTTGCCCGTCGCCGACCTGCAGATACATATCGCGCGGCCTTAGCGTCAGGCCTCCGAACGTGCTCGAGTAGGGCCACAGCGGTGAGGACGCCGAGGGGACCAGCGCCGAGGGAAACGCCTTGACGTCGGTGACCATGTTGCCGTGCGGCGTCTGCTTGGATACGATCGCAGAGTGACAGCCCTCGACAGCACACGACTCCTGGCCTGCGTACCACAGACCGTACGGGTTCTGTGTCTGGGTCCCGCCGCCACCCGTGACCTGAAACGCGGTTGCCGCAGAAGGTACGGCAAGCGCCGCCACGAGCGCGACCGCCAAGATCCCCAACAGATACGAGCGCTTCATGCATCCCCCTCGATTGAGCCATACTCGCGCCTCGGTCCCTGCCCAAGCGCGCGTGGAAAAGGGCGGCCCGTGCCTCGGTCCGCTCTCTTCAGTTAGATTCATCGGCGACAAGTGGCCGCGACTTGACCCCTCATCGGGCGCAGCGGCACGCTACTCTCCGCGGGCGGCGATTCGCGGGGTCACGGGGAGGCGTGTTCTACCGCACGAACTTGATCATCGTGAAACCGGCGTCCGACTTCTTCAGGCACTCGTTGTGCGTGACGCGTCGCTCGCCCATCGAGATCTGGACGTTGCCGCACGCGGCGCACACGGGCCGGTTGCAGACGCAGCAATCGCCGAGCTTGCGCGAGTCAGCGGTGCCACAGTGCGGGCACATGCGTCCGAAGATCCCGTCCTCGTGCACTCGCCGGTCCTCTCAGAGACTGGAGCGCTGGCGAGCAGCGTGGCCTGACGCCCGAAGCGCCGGCGTCGGATGCAGCGACGCCTGCGATTCCCTACGCGAGCGCCTTACCGACTGCCGCTGCTACCGTTCTTAGTTCGCCGACGAGGCTGCGAAGTCCTTCCAAGTCCAGAGACTGAGGGCCATCGCACAGAGCCGCACGCGGATTGGGGTGGACTTCGACCATGATGCCGTCGGCGCCCACGGCCACAGCGGCGCGCGAGAGGGCCGGCACGAGGTCCACCCTGCCTGCGGGATGCGATACGTCGACGATGATCGGCAACAGCGAGAGGCTCTTGACCACGGGCACCGCCGCGATGTCGAGCGTGAATCGGTATGCGGTCTCAAACGTCCTGATGCCGCGCTCGCACATGATCACGTTCTCGTTGCCGTTCATGGTGATGTAGTTGCTGGCCTGCAGCCATTCTTCGATCGTGGCGGCCATACCGCGCTTGAACACGACCGGCTTGCCGCTCTTGGCGGTGATCTCGCCGATCTTCTTGAGCAGGCTGAAGTTGGCCATGTTGCGGGTGCCGATCTGAATCATGTCGGCGTAGGCGTCGATCTTCTCGGCGTGCGCGGAGTCGGTGACCTCGGTGACCACGAGCAGACCATACTCATCGGCGGCCTCCCGCATCATCTGCAGGCCCTTCTCCTCCAGCCCCTGAAACGAGAACGGTGAGGTGCGGGGCTTGTAGGCGCCGCCGCGCATGGTGCGGATGCCGAGCTCGGCGCAGCACGCCGCTACCTCGCGCATCTGCTCGAGGCTCTCGACCGAGCAGGGTCCGGCGATGATCGTGACCGCATCGTCGCGCTTCACGGCGTCGATGCCGCGCGCGTCCTGGGCCACCATCAGCCTCTCATCTCCTTGGCGACGTGGAGGATCGTCTCGTAGATTTCACGAAGGTTGTCGGCGTAGAGCGGGCCCTCGTTGCACTTCGTGACGTTGGCGAAAATCTCCTCTTCACGTTTGGGATCGTACAGGCCCCACTTCGCTTCCGGCTTGAGCGCACGAATCTCCAGGGAGCGCTGCGCGCGCTCGTTGAGCAGCTTCACGAGCTGACAGTCGATGGCATCGATGCGCTCGCGCAGTGCTGCGATCTTGGCCTCAGCGCCGGTGTTGGTGTCGGGCATATTCTCGCTCCTAATACACATGGGAATGAGTCGCGGAATCGCGATACCAGCATTGTAGACGAAATGGCCCGGGAAGAATCCCGGGCCACAGGTAGATCGCGAGCCGCACAGTGACTACATCTTGCCCTCAAGCTCGCACACGCGCTGCGTGCTCGCTGCAAGCAAGAGGAGCGCTGCGGAAACGACCGTGGGCGCGACGAAAGCGACGAGCACGCTGACCCAGAGCAGCATCTCCCACCCGGTGATCAGGCCGAACACCACGACAGCGGCCGCGACTGCGAACAAGACGACCGCGGCCAGCTTCTCGAAGTACATGCACAGGACGAATACCCCGATAGTGATCACCAGAGGGATGATCGCCGCGATTCCCGCAGAGATGACGTCTTTGAACGTGTACGTCAGGTTCGAGTACCGCTCGGGTGTCGACTGAGCGAAGAACATGACCGCCCACACCAGACCGCCGAGCACGATGAGGATTCTAGCTGCGAGACGCGAGACGTTCACGCGCTCCGTGCTGCACGTGCGTACCAGAAGGCTCATGCAATCCATCCCTTTCTGTTTTGGAATGCTTCTGTGTCTTTCTGGTTTCTTCCCCTTTGCCCTGACGCACGAACGCCGACCATCCCGGCCGGCGTTCGGTCACGCGTATTCTTCGGTATTGCTCACGCACGCGAGGCGTCGCTGTGCTACTCCCACTCGATGGTGCCGGGAGGCTTACTCGTGATGTCGTAGGCCACGCGGTTGATGCCCTCGACCTCGTTGATGATGCGGTTGCTCATCTTGGCGAGCAGCTCGTGGGGAAGGCGTGCCCAGTCCGCCGTCATCGCATCGGCAGACGCGACCGCACGGATGATGATCGGGTGCCCGTACGTGCGCTCGTCCCCCATCACACCGACGGAACGGATGTCGGGCAGCACGGCGAAGTACTGCCACACTTCGCGATCGGTGTCCCATGCGGAGATCTCCTCGCGCACGATGGCGTCAGCGAGCCTGAGCGTATCGAGCTTCTCCCGCGTGATGTCGCCGATGATGCGCACGGCGAGTCCCGGACCGGGGAACGGCTGACGGTAGACGATCTCATCGGGAAGGCCGAGCTCGGCGCCCACGGCGCGGACCTCGTCTTTGAAGAGCGCCTTCAAAGGCTCGATGAGCTCGAAGTGCACGCCCTTCGGGAACGGGATGAGGTTGTGGTGGCTCTTGATCTTGGCGGCGTGCTTGTTGCCGGATTCGATGACGTCGGGGTAGAGCGTGCCTTGCGCGAGGTACTTCACGCCTTCAAGCGTGGTGGCCTCGTCGAAGAAGTTGCTCCAGAACGTCTCGCCGATGATCTTGCGCTTGGTCTCGGGATCGGTCACCCCAGCCAGCAGGGACAGGTACTGATCCTCGGCGTCGACGTGCACGAGGTTCACGCTGAAGGTGTCGCGGAACACGTGGACGACGTCGGCGGCTTCGTCGAGACGCATCATGCCGTGATCGACGAAGACGCACGTGAGCTGGTCTCCGACCGCTCGGTGCAGAATAGCCGCTACAACCGAGGAGTCCACTCCGCCGGACAGGCCGCAGATGACGCGGTCGGTGCCCACCTGCTCGCGGATACGCTCCACCGCGTCGTCGATGATGTTGACCATCGTCCACAGCGCCGGGATGCCGGCGATGTCGTGGAGGAAGCGCCTGATGATCTGCTGGCCGTACTCGGTGTGGGCGACCTCCGGATGGAACTGGGTCGCGTAGAGGCGGCGCACGTGGTCTTCCATCGCGGCGACCTCGGTGGTGCCGGTGCGCGCGGTGACGATGAAGCCGGACGGCACGGTTCCGACGCTGTCTCGGTGGCTCATCCAGACCTGCGAGGTCTCGGGCACATCTTCGAGCAGCGCGCAGCCGGGGGCGGTCACGGTCAGCTCGGCGAAGCCGTACTCGCCAACGTCGGTCTTGGGGATGTCGCCGCCGAGGCGCAGCGCCATCTCCTGGATGCCGTAGCAAAAGCCCAGGATGGGGATGCCGAGCTCGAGGATCGCGGGATCCATGTGCGGTGCGCCCTCGGCGTACACGCTGGCAGGACCGCCCGAGAGGATGATCGCGGCAGGGGCTCTGCGCGCGACCTCCTCGGCGGTGATGTCGAACGGCACGATCTCGGAGTAGACGCGAGCCTCACGCACGCGACGTGCGATCAGCTGCGCGTACTGCGCGCCGAAGTCGAGGACGAAGACGGTAGGCTGGCTGTCATGCTGTTTGGTCATCGGCACGACTAGCGGCCCATCCCTACGCCCTGGGTGTTCTGCAGAAGCTTGCCCTCGGTCTGGAGCGACGGGGCGACCATGACCTCGGCCTTCTGGAACGACTTGAGGTTCTCGTAGCCGGTGGTCGCCATCGAAGTGCGCAGACCGCCGAGCAGGTTCAAGGTGCCGTCGTTTTGCAGCGCCGGGCCGAGGAGTATCTCCTCGAGGGTGCCGCGCACGCCGCTGCGAACGCGGGTGCCGCGGGGAAGGTCGGCGTGGAACGTCGCCATTCCCCAGTGGTAGCCACGGCCGGGTGCTTCGGAGGCGCTGGAGAGCGGCGAGCCGATCATGCAGGCGTCGGCGCCCACGGCGATGGCCTTGGCCAGGTCGCCGCCGGTGCGCATGCCGCCGTCAGCGATGATGTGGCAGTACTTGCCGGTCTCCTCGAGGAAGCGGGTGCGGGCGGCGGCGGCATCCGCGATCGCGGTGGCCTGCGGCACGCCGATTCCCAGCACGCGACGCGACGTGCACGCAGCGCCCGGGCCCACGCCCACGAGCACGCCGACGGCACCGGAGCGCATCAGGTGCAGCGCGCCCTGGTAGCTGCAGCAGCCGCCGATGATGACCGGGATGTCGAGGCTTTCGACGAATACCTTCAAGTCGAGCGGCTTGTCGTAAGACGACACGTGCTCGGCCGAGACGACGGTGCCTTGGATGACGAGGATGTCGAGCCCGCCGGCAAGCGCGGCTTGAAGGTAGCGCTCGGCGTTCTGCGGGGTGAGCGAAGCGGCGGCCAGAACGCCACCAGCCTTGATCTCCTTGATGCGCTGGGTGATCAGCTCAGGCTTGACCGGCTCCTTGTAGATCTCCTGCATCTTGTGCGTCGCTTCTTCCTTGTCAAAAGAAGCGATGGCGTCCAGATGCGGCGCGGGATCGGCGTAGCGGGTCTGGATGCCCTCGAGGTTCAAGACAGCCAGGCCGCCGAGCTTGCCCAAAGCGATGGCGAAAGCCGGATCGACCACGCCGTCCATCGCCGATGCGAGCACGGGAAGCGGGAAGCTGAAGTCGCGACCCTTGAAGTTGAATGTCCACGCGATATCAACGTCGCGTGGGTCGCGCGTCCGTCGGGACGGGACGATTGCGATATCGTCGAATCCGTAAGCGCGCCGAGCGGTCTTGCCGCGTCCGATCTCGATTTCCATGCTGGAAGCATCCTCCTCGTAAGCTCAACGCCCCGCAGGGCGACGGTTCCTTCGCTTCACCGGAGTAGCGCCATGCTCTGGATACGACGAAACCAGGCAAGCTTCGCCGAGTAACCGCTAAGCGAGATGCCTGGTCCGACAGGTGTGCTGCGATTGGTCGCCAACGGACCCTGGTTCAGATCCGGATTGCGCCCCGGTGTCGACATTCTAGGCTAGAGAGCGCCATTCGTGAACCACCGTTGGCGGATTCCCCTCGAATTGAGGACTCCCGGCGGTCCGGGTTCCCTGCTTTCTCGCTCGGGAGTACCATGCGTCGGGTCACGACCTTGGGGCGGGAATGCGCCCTATCGGAAGAAGGAAGATTCGCGTTGAGGATACGAAATCGCGCACGGCTAGCCCTCTCACTCGCCGCATCGGTCGTCGCGCTCGCCGGGTTGATGGTCACGTCATCGTCTGTGCCTGCTTCAGCGGCTTCGGCGAGCAGCCGACCGCTCATCTTCATCGACCCTGGCCATGGCGGGCCGCTTTCGAATGCCAACGCCAACGGTCTCAAGGAGAAGAACGTCAATCTCGCTGTCGCCCTCGAACTGCGCCGGGTCCTGCTCAAGCGCGGCTACCGGGTGCAGATGTCTCGCCAGACCGACCGTGCCGTGAACTACGGTGACACCCCAACGTGGAACTATGACGCCACGTCCGAGTACTGGCACTTCACCGCCGACGGCAGAAGCGATCTGCGCAGAGCACTTCCCAAGGACGACCTCACCGCGCGCGTCAACGCGGCCAACGCGGCCGGTGCCGACCTGTTCATCTGCATCCACAACAACGGAGCGCGTAACCGCTCGGCCCGCGGCACGGAGAGCTATGCGTCACGAAGAGACGCGCTCGGCCGCCAGCTCCTCGCCTACGTCCAGCCTGAAGTGGTGCGCCATTCGGGCTTTAAGAACCGCGGCACGCACCTCACCGACTTCTACGTGTGCCGGTGGAGCAACATGCCCGCAGTGCTCGTGGAAGGCGCCTTCATCTCCAACAAGTACGACGCCGCACGGCTCAAGAGCCCGTGGGTGCGTCGCGGCATAGCGACCGGAATCGCCGACGGCATCGGCTCGTGGTTCGCTCGCAAGCCTGTCCGACCGGTCTATCCGCGCATCTCCGCTGAGACTCCGGTGGCGCTGTCGCTTGCCATCTCGCGCCTCGACTTCCCGACCGACTCGAGCGCCGCCGTGGTGGTCCGCGCCGATGCGGCCGCCTCGGTCTCAGGCGCGGCGACGCTCGCCGCGCGCCTCGGCGGACCGCTGCTCCTCACGGAGGGAAGCGCGCCGTCGACCGAGACCGCCGACGAGATCGCACGACTCAGCCCTGACCGCGTCGTCTTCGTCGGCTCCAACGCGGCGTTCGACACGACCGCCTGCGCGTCAGTGCTCGCCTCCAGCGGCGTCGAGACCTCGACGGTGAGCAGTGTGACCGCCACCGACAGCGCGCAGCTCGCTGCCGACATCGCCGAACTCTCAGGTATCAGCTCGAGCCGGGACGTCGCTCTCGTCAGGGCCGGTGACACGCGCGCGGCGCTCGTGCTCTCGACGATCGCGGCGCGGACCGGGACACCGGTACTGATCGCCTCGGCCGATGGCACCGGACCGGCCGCCGACTTCATCGCCCGGCACCGGTCGCAGATCTCGCGCGTGCTGCTCCTCAGCAGCACGTCGAAGTCGCCGCTCTCCCCCGACCCTTCGATCAGGGCCCGGGTCATCCGCGCCTCAAGGCCCGAGCAGATGGCGCTTCTCCTCAGCGTGCCTGCGTACCCGACGGTAGCCACGAGCCGCATGCGCCCGGTAGTCGTCGACCCGCAACAGCCGGCCGACGTCTTGGTTGCGGCGTCCCATGGCGCGCATCTCGGGCAGCCCGTGCTGCAGATGTCGGGAACGGTGATGTCTCCCTACACGCGCGAGTTCATCACCAACCGCCGCTCGCAGATCGGTGGCTTCCAGCTCCTGAGTGAGGCGGGCTCCCTGAACAAGCCGGCGCTGGACTGGATGCTGGTCAAGGCCGACCGCCTCTAGCCCTCATCCTCGAACTCGAAGCCGCCGCCCATGACGAGCACGCACGCGTCGACCACGTCGGAGTCGTAGAACGTGTTGCGGTTCATCGATATCTCGGCAAGCGCATACTCCGTACCGAGCGCGGGCCGGTACGGGCGGTGAGAGCTCATCGCCTCGACGACGTCGGCTACTGCCAGGATGCGCGCCTCGAGCATGATCTGATCGCCGACCAACCCCTCGGGGTAGCCGGAGCCGTCCAACCGCTCGTGATGCTGGCCGACCATGTCGGCGAGCGGCCACCCGATATCGACCAGGTCGAGCATCTCGTGCGCCGCCTGAGCATGCTCCTTCACGAGTTCGTACTCCGCGGGGAGCAGCTTGCCCGGCTTGCTCAGGATCTCGGCCGGTATCGACAGCTTGCCGACGTCGTGGAGCTTGGCGGCGATGGTGATCCGGCCAACGGTCTCCTCGGCCAGGCCGAGCTGCTCGGCGATCGCGGTCGCGAGTTGTGCCACTCTGCGCTGGTGCCCTCCGGTGTAGGGATCGCGCAGCTCCACGGCGCGCGCCGCCATCGCGATGATGGCGTCGGTGTCGCGGTGCGCCTGGGCCAGTTCTCGCGTTCGCTCCTCGACGAGCTGCTCGAGGCGAAGCCGGTAGCTGTCGAGTTCGATCCCGTCGCTAATGCGATCCGTCACATCCCAGAACATGACGGCGATCGAGCCCTCCGCGATTTGGAAAGCGTGGACCTCGAAGACGCCTTCCGTGATGCCGTGGGTGTGCTCCTCGCGGGTCGCGTCGTAGGAGCCGCCATGAGCCGCGATCTCGCGATAGCGAGCTGCGACCTCCTTGGGTATGCCCGCGAACGCATCGTTGAGATCGCGACCGACGAACTGCGAGCTGGGTACGTGGAGGATTCTGTCCGCAGCAGGATTGGCCGCCACGAAGGTGAGGCTCCCGCTCGCGTCCAGCCGGTAGACGTGCACTCCCATCGGTGCGCGCTCGACGATTGCCGCAAAACGCGCCTCGCTGTCGGTCAAACGCTGCTCGGCCTCTCGCAGTTCACTGATGTCGCGGATGATCACGTGTATCGCCCTGCCGCCCTCCCACTCGACGGGCGCGGCTACCGCTTCCCCCTCGAAGGTAGAGCCGTCGGAGCGAACAAACCGCTCAACGATTGTCGGCACGGGGGCACCTGAGGTGAGCATTGTCGAGAGGCGGCCGACCACGGAGCCACGAGAGGCGGGGTCGACGAAGTCGAGCACACTGCGTCCGACGGCGTCATCCGATGAAGAGAGTCCGAACGTCTTGGCCGCAGCGTCGTTGACACGAAGGATCTGGCTGCCGTCATAGACGATGGTGGGCAGCGGGGACAGGTCGAAGAGGTTGCGGTAGAGCTGCTCTGATTCTCCGGAAGGCCACGAAGCCGCTTGAGTCACTCTGCCACCGCTTCCTCATCAACCGCACTCCACCTCACTAGAGTACGCCTCCGCCTTGGCGGAGTGAACCGTGCGGGGAGAGCGTTTCTAGACGTTGAACTTGAAGTGCACGACGTCGCCGTCGGCCATCACGTACTCTTTGCCCTCGAGGCGCATCTTGCCCGCCTCCTTGGCACCTTTCTCTCCACCGTAGGCTACGAAGTCCTCGAAGCTGATGACCTCGGCTTTGATGAACCCGCGCTCGAAATCGGTGTGGATGACGCCGGCCGCCTGAGGAGCCTTGGCGCCGATCGGCACGGTCCAGGCGCGGACCTCCATCTCGCCTGCGGTGAAGTAGCTCTGCAGGCCGAGCAGCGCGTAGGCCTCGCGGATCAGCGCGTTGAGGCCGGGTTCGGAGAGGCCCAGGTCGGTGAGGTACTCGGCGGCTTCTCCTGGTTCGAGCTCGGCGAGATCGGCTTCGACTTTCGCGCAGATCGGAATCGGCGTGACGCCGTCGATCGCGTCGAACTTCTCGGCGACCTGCGACTCGTCGACGTTGGCGACGTAGAGCATCGGCTTCATGGTCAGCAGGTGCAGGTCGTAGATCGCAGCGCGCTCTTCGGGGGTCATGGGCATCTTGCTCGCGCGGTGGCCCTGGTCCATCCATTCGGCCTCGCGCTTTGCCACTTCGACGCGCAGCTCGATCGCCTTGTCGCGCTTGGCTTCCTTCTCCAGGCGCGGTAGCGAGCGCTCGATCGTGCCGAGGTCTGCAAGCACGAGCTCGGTTCGGATGGTCTCCACATCGCTCTCGGGGTTCACGCGTCCCTCGACATGGATGACGTTGGGATCGCTGAAGTACCGCACGACCTCGGCGATGGCGTCGGTCTCGCGGATGTTGGCAAGGAACTGGTTACCGAGGCCCTCCCCTACGCTCGCGCCCTTGACCAGGCCCGCGATGTCGACGAACTCGACCACGGCCGGCATGATGCGCTTCGGTTTGACGATCTCGGCCAGGGCGTCGAGGCGCGAGTCGGGCACCATGACGATGCCGACGTTGGGCTCGATGGTGGCAAACGGGTAGTTCGCCGCATCGGCTGCTTTGCGCGTCAGGGCGGTGAACAGCGTGGACTTGCCAACGTTTGGCAGACCGACGATTCCGAGAGAAAGTGACACCGGTAGGGCTCCTTTACGAGCAGGTCGGGGCGCCAGCGGCCCCGCGTGCATGCGGTATAGTACCATCCATGACCAACCCGACCACGATAGCTCTCGTTCACGCTTCGGTCGGCTCAGGGCATCGCATCGCCGCCGAGTCAGTCGCCGATGAGTTGCGTCGGATCTTCCCCCTCGCGCGCGTCGAAGTGCTCGACGTGCTCGACTTCGGGGCCTTCCGCGTGTCGGGCAACGCGGCGACCGGCGCATTCACCGGGCCGAGCGCCCCGCTCTACGACGCCATGTGGGGCAACGCCGCGTTCGGCCGAACGGCTATGGCGCTCAGCAGGCCCCTGCTCGGACTGGTGTACCGGCGCTTCGCGACCTGGCTTGCCGACAACCGCCCCGCCGCCGTGGTCACGACGCACGCACTCGCCGCCAACCTCGCCGTACGCGCGACTCGCTCGGGGGCACTCGCCGGCACACCGGTCGTCGCCGTGGCCACCGACTTCGGGCTCCACGGCTTCTGGCCCCGTCACGGCCTGACCCGCTTCTGCGTCGCCAACGACGCCGAGGCCGACGAACTGACCTCGCGCGGAACCCCGGGCAGCGACATCGTGGTGACCGGCATCCCCGTGCGCGCCCAGTTCACCGTGCCCATCGACCGCGACGCTGCCAGAGCGCGCTTCGATATCGGCCGCAACCAGCGCGTCGTGCTCGCGCTCGCCGGCGCGACCCAGCCCGGCCCCTACGCGAAGTTCAAAGCGTCGCTCGCCGTCTCACTCCCCGCCGCCGCATCGCTGCCCAACACGACCGTCGCGGTAGTGACCGGCAAGGACAAGGCGTTCGCCGATGAGCTGCGCTCGCGCGTGGCCGGCTTCGGTACGGGTAACGTACGCGTTCTCGGATACGTAGAGGATATGGCCGGCATCATGGCCGCTGCCGATCTCGGCGTGGTCAAGCCTGGCGGCCTCGTGACGGCCGAGTGCCTCGCGGTTGACCTTCCGATGGCCCTCATGGGACCGGTGGTCGGACAGGAGCGAGCCAACGTGCGTTCGCTCATCGCCTCGGGAGCCGCGGTCTTCGAAGAGGATCCGCGGCGCCTCGCCGAGATAGTGCGCAAGACCCTCGCGCGCCCGGACAGGCTCGCCCGAATGCGTGAAAAGTCGCTCGCCCTGGCGCGCCCTCATGCCGCTGCCGACGTCGCCAGCACGGTCGCCGGGCTCATCGGCGAATAGCGGAACCTAACTCCGCGCGCTAGTGCTTCTTGCGGCGCGACAGCGCCCAGACCGCGACGATCACGGCGACGACCGAGCCCACCGAGCTGAGCACCGCGACGGTCTTCGACCCCCCGGTACCCACGACCTGCAGGTAACCGGTCCACAGCGCGAATGCGATGAGCAGTGCCAGCGGAATCAGCACGATCGACTTGCCGATGATGCCCATCCACAGCTCGTCGTGCCGGGGAGCGGCCGCGCTAGCAGCAGCGGGGACCTGCCGAGGAGCAGGCGGGGACTCGACGCCGTCCCTGATGTCTCGCAGCATGCTGCGCAGGTGTCCTTGAGGACACTCTCCTTGCGCCGTGAGCTCGACACGGCGGCCGCACCCGCTGCAGTACCCGACCTTCGCCACGTCAGTCCACACCCCATTCACTCGAGGACTCGGCCCGCCAGCGCTCGCTACCCACGCGAGCCTGCCAACGGTTCGGTTCGTCCCTGCCGATTGTACAGACCACGCCGGTGCTGAGACGAGAAAGGCCCCGACGCGCACGTCGGGGCCTTTCGTTTCGCGCGTGAAGCGGTGACGCAGGCGCGAAGCCTACATCATTCCGCCCATACCACCCATTCCGCCCATGGCGCCGGCGCCGCCGTCGTCCTTGACAGGAATGTCGTTGACGGCAGCCTCGGTGATGAGGATCAAGGCCGAGATCGACGCGGCGTTCTGAAGCGCCGAGCGGGTGACCTTGACCGGGTCGATGACGCCCATCTTGAGCATGTCGCCATACTCGCCGGTGGCTGAGTTCAGGCCCTGGCCCTGCGGGAGGGTCTTGACCTTCTCGACCACGACGGAACCTTCGAAGCCAGCGTTGGCAGCGATGGTCTTCATCGGGGCCACGAGCGCCTTGCGGATGATGTTGACGCCCACCATCTCGTCAGGGTCGGCGCAGGTGATGGCGTCGAGCGCGGGGAGCGCATCGACGAGCGCAACGCCGCCGCCGGCGACGATGCCCTCTTCCACAGCCGCACGGGTCGCCTGAAGCGCGTCCTCGATGCGATGCTTCTTCTCCTTGAGCTCGGTCTCGGTCGCCGCGCCCACCTTGATGACGGCAACGCCGCCGGAGAGCTTGGCCAGACGCTCCTGGAGCTTCTCCTTGTCGAAGTCGGAGTCGGAGTTATCGATCTCGGCCTTGAGCTGGTTCACTCGAGCCTTGATGGCATCCTCTTCACCGGCACCGTCGATGATCGTGGTGGAGTCCTTGGTGATCTTGACGGTCTTGGCACGACCGAGCATGTCCAGCGTGACGTTCTCGAGCTTGTAGCCGAGCTCCTCCATGATGGCGGTTCCGCCGGTGACGATGGCGATGTCCTCCATCATGCGCTTGCGGCGATCGCCGAAGCCGGGGGCCTTGACCGCGATGCAGGTGAACGTGCCGCGCAGCTTGTTGACGATGAGCGTGGCCAGAGCCTCGCCCTCGACATCCTCGGCGACGACGAGCAGCTGCTTGCCGGCCTGCATGACCTTCTCGAGGACGGGCAGCAGGTCCTGGATGTTGCTGATCTTCTGGTTGACGATGAGGATCAGCGGATCGCTGAGCACAGCTTCCATACGGTCGGGATCGGTAACCATGTACGGGGAGATGTAGCCCTTGTCGAACTGCATGCCCTCGACGGTGTCGATGTCGATGCCGAACGTCTGGCTCTCTTCGACGGTGATGACGCCGTCCTTGCCTACGACGTCCATGGCCTCGGCGATCTTGGCACCGATCTCGGTGTCAGCGGCCGAGATGGAGCCTACGTCGGCGATCTCTTCCTTGGTCTCGATGTCCTTGGCGCTCGACTTGATCTCGGCGACGATGGCCTCGACGGCCTTCTCGATGCCGCGACGGATGGCGAGCGGGTTGGCGCCGGCGCTGACGTTGCGCAGACCCTCGTTGACGATGACCTGGGCGAGCAGCGTGGCGGTGGTGGTACCGTCACCGGCGACGTCGTTGGTCTTGACCGCGACTTCCTTGACGAGCTGGGCGCCCATGTTCTCGAGCGGATCCTCGAGCTCGATCTCCTTGGCGATGGTCACGCCGTCGTTGGTGATCGTCGGCGCGCCGAACTTCTTCTCGAGGACGACGTAGCGACCCTTCGGGCCAAGCGTCACCTTGACGGCGTCGGCGAGCTTGTTGACGCCGGCCGCCAGCCCATGACGGGCCTCTTCTTCGAAACGGATCTCCTTGGACATACCAGGAATCCCCTTTCAGTCAGTTGGGATTGAGACGAGACGGGAGTGCTGCCTACTCGGCGACGATCGCGTAGATGTCGTCGGCGCGCAGGATGAGGTACTCCTCGCCGTCGAGCTTGACCTCGGTTCCGCCGTACTTGCTGTAGATAACGGTGTCTCCGACCTTGACGTCCATGGCGATGCGCTCGCCCTTGTCGGACAGCTTGCCGTCGCCAACCGCGATGACGCTACCGCGCTGCGGCTTCTCCTTCGCGGAGTCGGCGAGGATCAGGCCGCTCTTGGTCTGAGTCTCAGCTTCCGCCGCCTTGACGATAACGCGATCGCTCAATGGCTTAAGATTCATCGACGTCCCTCCTGTTTCTTTCTCGATGCTGGTGTCGCGGGCGGTCGCCCGCGTTGGATACCTGCTTCACCGTAGAAAACGCCGGGCGCAGGGTTGTTCATACCCATCGCGCGCGGTGTCGGCAAGCGACTGCTGGCACTCACACCCGTCGAGTGCCAACGAAATGGAATTCTACGCATCCCGACGTCTCGCTGCAACCCGGCACACACTGAAATCGCCTCATATGTGAGTGTGATTGACTCAGGTTTACCGTGGGCGCGAGCGCGCAAGTGCGCGAGTCAGGCGAACCGTGCGGGCGGGACGCAGGCCCGAGCTATGCCTCGGGCGTGTCGAGACGCAGGCTCGAGACGGGCTCGGCGTCCAGGCCGAGCCGCTCGCCTCGCAGGTAGCGGTAGTGAGCGGCGGCGGCGATCATCGCGGCATTGTCAGTGCACAGATAGAGCGGCGGCACGCTCACGTGCACGCCGAGCGGCTCGATGGCCGACCGGAGTGCCTCTCGGAGCGCGGGATTGGCCGCCACACCGCCGGCGAGACAGAACGCCGTCGCACCTGTCTCCTTGACGGCCCGCACGGCCTTTGAGACCTGCACATCGATGACGGCGGCCTGGAACGACGCGGCGAGATCGGGTATCGATATCTCGCGACCCGCCTCTCGCTCGTGGCGAATGTGGGTGATGACGGCCGTCTTGAGACCTGAGAGCGAGAAGGCGAAGTCGCCTGAGCGCATCATGGCGCGCGGGAAGTTGATGGCCTTCGGGTTGCCCTGCTCGGCGAGTTGCGAGATCACCGGACCGCCTGGGTAGGGCAGCCCGAGCACCTTGGCGACCTTGTCGTACGCCTCACCCGCCGCGTCATCGAGCGTCTCCCCCAGCGTGCGGTAGACGCCCCACTCGGGCATGTGGATGAGCGAGGTGTGCCCGCCCGAGACGAGCAGCGCAACCAGCGGCGGCTGCACGAGCTCATCGGCGAACACGTTGGCGAAGATGTGGCCCTCGAGGTGGTTGACCCCGATGAGCGGTTTGCCGGTCGCCATCGCGAGCCCCTTGGCGTACGCGAGGCCCACCACGAGCGCTCCCACCAACCCGGGACCGTACGTGACGGCGATGGCGTCAAGCTCGGCGAACTGGAGCCGCTGCCCGCCGAGCGCCTCACCGGCGAGCCGCATCGCTTCGTCGACGACGCCGACGATCGCCTCGGTGTGCTTGCGGCTCGCGATCTCGGGCACCACGCCGCCGAAACGCGCGTGGAAATCGATCTGGGTCGCCACGACGTTGGAGAGCAGCACGCGTCCGCCGCGCATGACCGCGGCAGCGGTCTCGTCGCACGACGACTCGATGGCCAGGATCAGGTCCTCAGGGCCGCCAGCCTCCAGCTCGCGCGATGCCCGCTCGGCATCCTCGTCTGTGGCAGTCTGCGGCACGTCGCCCCACATGATCACGGCATCCTCTCCGTCGCTCTCGTAGTAGTGCGGCCGCACTCCGACCGAGCGCATGCCGATCGATTCGTAGAGCGCTCTGGCCGCCTCGTTGCCGGCGCGCACCTCGAGCGTGACACGTCGACCGCCCAGCCGTGCCGCCGTCTCCAGAAGCGCGCCGAGCAGCAGGCGCCCCAGGCCGCTCCCCCGCCGCTCGGCCAGAACCGCCAGGTTCATGAGGTGCGTATCGCCGTCGGCCAGCACCGCGACCCCGCCGTAGCCGACGAGCGCACCGTCCTGCTCGGCGACCAACCAGCCGCGCCTGGGTGCACCAAGCTCGTCGCGAAACATCCCCGCCGTCCACGGGTCTGAGAACGCGAGGGCCTCGATCGCGGTCACCGCGCCGATGTCCGCGTCGGCCATTGGCCTCAGGGTCACGATCACAGGCCCTCCTCCGCGCGCGGGGCATGGCCCGTCACGCCGGAGATCGGCGAGTCGACGCCGAGCCCGACGCGCAACCGCTCGTTCTCCTCGGCGTCAGACAGGCGGGCGTAGACGGGCAGCACCGTGGCAGGATCGCCCGAGTCGAGGTCCCCGTCGCGAGCCTCGATCGCGTATGCCCCGAACAGCCCGCGCGCGAACGGCTGCCACAGCGCCTCATCGGAGAACGTCGCGTGCGTACCGAGGCCTTCGAGGAACACCGAGGCGTACTTGCGCAAGCCGTTGCCGGCCAGCACGAGCGGCCTGTCGAGCGCCGACCAGCGCGCGACGACGTCGGCCGGCTTGGCGACCTCATCGGGCGCGATGCGTCTCACGTCGCCTCCACCGCATTCGAACAGCGCGGGATAGACCTCGCCACGCATCGCGTCGCCTACGACGCCGAGCAAGACGTCCTGATCGCCAAAGGGCCACGCGATGGCGTCGAGGGTACCCACGCCCCACAACGGCACGCCGAGGCCCTGAGCGAGCCCCTTAGCGGTCGCCACGCCGATACGTACGCCCGTAAACGACCCGGGTCCCCGGCCCACCACCACGCCGCCCACCTCGCCGATCAAAAACCCGTTGGCGGAGAGCAGCGACTCGGCCATGGGCAGGACGCGCGACATCGCGGCTCGGGGAGCGTCGACTGCCGCCTCGCCGTAGAGCGTCAGCACGCCGGCGTCCACGCGGGCAAGCCCCACCGCGGTGCGCGAGGTCGACGTGTCGAGCGCCAGCAGCAGCGGGCTCACAGGTCCTCACCTCGCTCCACGGCCACGCCGACAAGCGCTGAACACGCGCCGGTCCACGCCGCTGCCAGCGCACGACCCCGCTCGCCGCGCGGCTCGACCTGCAGCGCGCGCGAATCGTCGTCGACGACGAGCATGCGCACGATCACGCACTGCTCCGGAATCGCCTCGGAGAACCGGTCACCCCACTCCACGGCCGACACGCCATCGGCCTCCAGCGTGCCCCAGTAGTCCAGGTCGGTCAGCTGCTCGGAGCGCTCGAGCCGGTAGAGATCGAAGTGATAGAGCGGGATGCGCCCTTCATGGACGAGCAGGATGTTGAAGGTCGGGCTCGTCACCGGCTCGGTGACCCCCAGGCCGGCTGCCAAGCCCTTCGTCAGCTGGGTCTTGCCGGCGCCCAGGTCACCCGAGAGCACGACGACGTCGCCCGGCTCCACGAAGGGAGCGAGCGCGACACCGCACGCGATCGTCGCCGCGTTGTCACTCGTGAGGATGGTCAGCGAGCTCATCGGAGGCTGCTCCTTTACTGAGATTCGGCGAGCAGGGCGCGCAGCAGGGCGAAGTCGGCCACGAGCACATCGCGCTTGGAGCGGTCGTAGATCGCGGCGGCCGGGTGGAAGATCGGCAGCACGCGCCTCGTTCCCGCTGTGCGCACCGTGCCGCGAAGGGCGGTGATGCTCTCGCTTGTCTGCAACACCACGCGAGTCGCGAAGTTGCCGAGGGTGACGATCACGACGGGATCGATGAGCTCGATCTGCTCGAGCAGGAACGGCGTGCACGTCTCCACTTCCGCCGGCGCCGGGTTGCGGTTGCCGGGCGGGCGGCACTTGAGCACGTTGGCGATGTAGACCTCGCCACGCTTAAGTCCCGCGTGCGCGAGGAGTTCGTCGAGGAACCTGCCTGCCGCCCCCACGAACGGCACGCCGGTCAGGTCCTCGTTGCGCCCCGGCGCCTCGCCGATCAGCATCACGCGAGCGTGAGGATCGCCGACGCCGAACACGAGCGTGGTGCGCGTATCGCCCAGCGGGCAGCGGTGGCAGTCGCCGATTACCTCACGCAGGGCGTAGAGCCGCACGCATTCGGCGTCAGGCATCGTCGGCGACACTCCTAGATCCAGCTGGTGACCTCGGCGAGCGGTCGGCGTGCGGGCCGTCCAGCCGATTCGGCCGAGTAGCCGATGGGCAGAATCGCGATCGGCTCGATGGGGAACTGGATGCCGAGCGCGTCACGAACGGCGTCGGTGTCAAAGGCGCCGATCCAGCACGACGCGAGACCGCGATCGACGGTGGCGAGCAGCAGATGCTCGATAGCGGCCGACGTGTCCTGGATCGCGTAGAGCCGTTCGCCGCGGTCGCCGTAGCGGGCCGAACACGGACGCGGGTCGACTGACACGACGATTACGACGGGAGCGTTGGTCGCCCAACGCTGGCGCAGCGCGACGGCGAGCTTCTCGCGGGCCTCGATGGAGCGGACGATGGTGAAGCGCCACGGCTGGATGTTGCCGGCGGTGGGCGCCGCTACCGCTGTCTCCAGCAGGTACCTGAGGTCCTCATCGGACACGTCGAGCTTGTTGTTGAAGTGACGCACGCTGCGTCGCTTGGCGATGACCTCAGAGAACTCCATGCCCAAACCCCTTCTTCGGAAGAATGACAAGCCGATGACGAGCGCCCCAGCCTGCGTTCCATTCTAGCCCAAGCCTTGCCACGCCTGCAGGCACGTCGTTGCGGCGGCGAGAAGGGACGAGTGGCGCCGCGTCGAACAAAGCCTTTGAGGGGGTGATGCACGCCATGTACGATCAACATCCGGATGTCACAGATGAAGACCTCGGAATACGCGCGTTCAACACCAAGAGGGCCAAGGCGGTCGAGCGAGCGGTGCAGGTCATTCGCCACAGCCTCGGGCCTTCGTGGTCCGAGCTGACCAGCGAGGAGATCGAAGAGCTCGAGTGGGTCCTCGGCGAACTGTGGACCTACGTCGCTCGCGCCCACTGGGACGAGATGCACTTCGGCAAGATCACGGTGCGCGACATCATCAAGATCCTCACGCTCGGCAGTCAGCTGCGCCGTCACGCGCGCAACAGCATCGAGATCCTGCGCGAGGTCCAGGCCGTCATCGACGCCGAGGCGCCGTTCATATCCGAGACCGTCGAGGAGTAGCCGGTTCGCGCGAAGGCCGTCTCTTCAGCGCCCCGGTTCCGTCGAACACACAAACGCCGCGTTGGGAGTGTCCCCGACGCGGCGCTCGTCTCTCCTTGGATGCAGCGCCCTTACGAAGCGGCCGCCTTCTTCTTCTCGATCTTCTTCTTGACCTTCTTGAGCCGGAACAGGTCTTCGCGCGCACGCTCGTCGAGCGTCTGACTGATGTAACTCACCTGTTCGCGGAGTTGTGGCACCGTGACCTGCTCAAGCGCGTTGACGCGCCGGTTGGTCTTGTTGATCTCCTCGCCAAGCCGCTTGAGGCGGGTCTCGATGTCGGCGTACTCGATGATGACGTCGAGAATCCGCTCGAACTTGTCGGCGGTCTCATCGACGCGCGAACTGACCCCGGTGACGGCGTAGCCTCGCGTGAACGACGACTTGATGGGGCTGGTGCCCTTGGTCACCACCGGTACCGACACGCCCATGATCTTGGTACCGGTCATGTCCACCACGATCTCGCCTTTGGTAGCCATTCCGGCCGAGCGCAGTGCGACGGTGCCGTCGACCGCCTGAGCCACGGCGAGCGAGTACTGCGCCTCCGAGACGTTCTTCTGCAACGAGTCGGACAGCCTCAGTGTCTCGTCCATGACTCCCATGAACTCGATGAGCAGCGCGTCACGCTTCTGCTTGAGCAGATCCATGCCCTGCTGAGCCAGCGCGATCTGACTTCGCCTCTCGAGGAGTTCAGCTCGTGTCGGACGTACCTCTTCCACGTCAGGCTCCTGCCGCCATGGCCGGCTCGCCTGCCGCGGCGTCGGCAGCTGCGGCCTCGGCGTTGGCTGCGAGGTTGTCCGGATGGTACTTCGGGATGAAGTCACGGACGCGCTTGAGCTCGGCCATCGGCAGCCCGCTCATGAGCTCCCAGCCTATGTCGAGCGTCTCCTCGATCGTCCTGCCTTCATCGCCCTGCCCGATGATGCGTGCCTCGAACTGGTCGGCGAAGCGCAGGTATGCGCGGTCCACATCGGAGAGCGCCTCTTCGCCCACGATGGCGACGAGCTTGCGCAGGTCGCGCCCTTGCGCGTAGGCGGCGTACATCTGGTTGGCGACCGCGCGGTGATCCTCGCGCGTCTTGCCCTCGCCGATGCCGAGGTTCATGAGCCGCGACAGGCACGGCAGCACGTCGATCGGCGGGTAGACGGCGCGCCGGTGGAGCTGGCGCGAGAGGACGATCTGGCCCTCGGTGATGTAGCCGGTGAGGTCGGGGATCGGGTGCGTGATGTCGTCGTCAGGCATCGAGAGGATCGGGAGCTGCGTGACCGAGCCCTTGCGGCCTTTGATGCGGCCGGCTCGTTCGTAGATGCTCGACAGGTCGGTGTACATGTAGCCGGGGAAACCGCGGCGTCCCGGCACCTCTTCGCGAGCGGTGGAGACTTCGCGCAGCGCCTCGCAGTAGTTCGTCATGTCGGTAAGCACCACGAGCACCTGCAGGTCCTTCTCGAACGCGAGGTACTCGGCCACGGTCAGTGCGGCCTTCGGAGTGAGCAGGCGCTCGACGGTGGGGTCATCGGCGAGGTTGAGGAAGAAGACGACGCGCTCGAGCGCGCCCGTGTCCTCGAACTGCTGCCTGAAGTAGGCGGCCTCGCGGTTCGTGATGCCCATCGCCGCGAACACGATGGCGAACTCCTCGCCCGACTTGACGCGGGCCTGGCGGATGATCTGCGCCGCGAGCTCGTTGGCCGGAAGGCCCGAGCCCGAGAAGATCGGTAGCTTCTGGCCGCGCACGAGCGTGTTGAGGCCGTCGATGGCCGAGATGCCCGTCTCGATGAAGTCGGCAGGCTGCTCGCGCATGTATGGGTTGATCGGCGAGCCGGTGATGTCGAGGCGTGCCTCAGGGATGATGGGCGCGCCGCCGTCGATGGGCTTGCCGGTGCCGTTGAGCACGCGGCCGAGCAGCTCGACGGAGACGTCGATCTTGGCGACCTCTTCGAGGAAGCGAACCTCCGTCTTGGCGATGTCGATGCCCTGCGTTCCTTCGAACACCTGGATGACGGCCATGCTGCCCGCCACCTCGAGCACCTGCCCTGAACGGCGCGTGCCGTCCGGCATGAGGATCGACACCATCTCGTTGTACGCGACGCCATTGACGTCGTTGACGAAGATGAGGGGGCCTGTGACGTAGTTGAGCGTACGGTAGTCGGTCGAAAGCAGCGAGCGCTTCGGAACCTGTGGTGTCACGGTCTCGTTCGGCACTGCTAGTACACCTCGATTCCGGCGATGTCTTCTGCTACCTTCGCGGTCATCACGCGCATCTTCTCGATCGACTCTTCGTGCGGAGTCGTCTTGAGCGTGGCGATGTCGTCTCTGATCGGCATGTCGAGGATTTCGCGCAGCGCCACGCCCCGGTTCAGGGCGCCCGTGGCCGCGTCGTTGAAGGCGAGGATCGTCTTCAGGATCCAGTACTGCTTGTCCGGCGGGCAGTACGCGTCTATCTCGTCGAACGCAAACTGCTGGAGGAAGTCCTCACGCAGCATGCGGGCGATCTCGAGGATGAGCTTCTCTGACTCCGGCAGTGCGTCAGGACCGACGAGCTGCACGATCTCTTGGAGCTCGGTCTCCTTCTGCAGGATCGACATCGCGCGGTCGCGATGCTCGAGCCAGTCCGGGGCGACGTTCGTCTCGTACCACCCCTTCACCTGACCGAGGAAGAGCGTGTAGCTCTTCGTCCAGCTGATGGCGGGGAAGTGGCGGCGGTGGGCAAGCGAGGTATCGAGCGCCCAGAACGCGCCGGTGACGCGCAGCGAGTTCTGCGTCATCGGCTCGGACATGTCGCCACCGGCCGGCGAGACTGCGCCGACCATGGTCACCGAGCCGATGCGGTCGTCGTCGCCGGAGCCGAGCGGCTTGACGCGGCCGCTGCGCTCGTAGAAGGCGGCGAGGCGTGTGGCAAGGTAGGCAGGGTAGCCTTCCTCTCCCGGCATCTCCTCGAGGCGGCCAGAGACCTCGCGCAGCGCCTCACCCCAGCGTGATGTCGAGTCGGCCATCATCGCGACGTTGTAGCCCATGTCGCGGTAGAACTCGGCGAGTGTGGCGCCGACATAGATGGATGCTTCGCGCGCCGCAACCGGCATGTTCGATGTGTTGGCGACCAGCACCGTGCGGTCCATGAGCGGCGCGTCGTGGCGAGGGTCTTCGAGGCGCGGGAACTCGGTGAGCACTTCCGTCATCTCGTTGCCGCGCTCTCCGCAGCCGATGTAGACGATGATGTCGACGTCGGCCCACTTCGCGAGCGACTGCTGCGTGACGGTCTTCCCGGTGCCGAAGCCTCCCGGGATGATCGCGTTGCCGCCCAGGGCGATCGGGAAGAACGTGTCGAGGATCCGCATGCCGGTGGTGAACGGCGTCGTCGGGTCCATCTTCTTGATATAGGGGCGACCTTGCCGCACCGGCCAGCGCTGGCTCATGCGAACCTCGGTGCCGTCGGAGAGCGTGGCCACGACCTGGTCGACGTTGAAGTCGCCCTCGGCCACGATCGACGCGATCGAGCCGGGCTTGACCGCCGGCGGAATCATGACCTTGTGAACGATCGTCTTGCCCTCGGGAAGCGTGCCGATGACGTCGCCAGGGCCGACCTCGTCGCCCACCGATACGACCGGCGTGAACCGCCAGAGCTTCTCTCGGTCGAGTGCCGAGGCCACGGTGCCGCGCTCGATGTAGTCGCCGCTCTGCGCCGCGATGATCGGCAGCGGTCGCTGGACCCCGTCGTAGATGGACGTGAGCAGACCAGGGCCGAGTTCGACGGTCAGCGGACCCTCAGTGGACTCCACGACCTCGCCGACCTTGAGCCCCGAGGTATCTTCGTAGACCTGCACGGTCGCCGTGTCTCTCTCGAGACGGATGACCTCTCCCATGAGGCCCGCCGTACCGACACGAACGATGTCGTACATGCGGGCACCGGTCATACCGTCTGCGACGCAGACCGGGCCGGTGATCTTCGCAATCGTTCCAACGATCATGTCATCCCCGCCTCAGCGTGATATCAAAGCCGATCGCTCGCCTGATGAGCCTCGAGAGGTAGGCGCGGTGGTCCTCGCCTATCTCGAGCTTCTCCCTGATCGGCAGGGAGACCACGATCGGCCGGTAGATTGAATCGATCTTCTTGCGCAGTCTTTCGTCGATACCGGACATGAGCCGCTCGTTGACGGCGATGATGCCGCTCGAATCCTCGTCGACGAGCCCTGCCAGCTTGTGGCGCGCCTCCTCTGGAGACTCGACCACCACAACATCGACACCGGCGAGACGGAAACCGTCGGCGGTGTCGGAATCGGTGAGTACGACGAGCTTATACAAGGATGAGCTCCTCCCTCACGCGATCAGCCGGCATCCCGACTGCTTTGCCCTTGACGATGATCCGCAGGTTGGTGATCTCGTTCTGCTTGCCGTAAAGGTAGGAGATTGCCACTCCCACGCCGTGCGGATCCTTCAATCCGGCCTTGAGGGCGGCGCGCATCACCTGGTCTTCCAGCGCGCGCTCGAACACCGGAATCGATGCGCTCTCCAAGTAGCGCAGAGCCGCCGTGTCCAAAGCCTTTGCGTACGGCGAGCGCTTGAGGCGGTCGAGCACCTCGTCGACGTCTGAAAGGCGCGACAGCGCCAGATAGAGCTCGCGGCGAATGGCCCAACCGCCCTCGCGAAAGTACGTTTCCGCACCCACCGCGTCAACGTCGGCCTTGAGCAGCCGGAAGACCATCACCAAGTTGAGCGCGTCGATCTGCATGCCGAGGATTCGCCGTGCGATGTCGACGTCGGCGCCGTGGCCTACGAGCCTGCTTGCCGCCCACTCCGCGTACTGCTTGTCGAGCGCGAGCTCCAGGGGCGCCAGGTCGTTGTCGCCCAAGTACTCGGGGTACGCCTGGCGCAGCGGCTCTGCGTAGACGAGCCCCCACATGGCCATCGTGTCGATGACCACGCGGACATCGTCGAGCTTGGCCAACGCCTCGAGATCAAGCGTGCCGAGGTATCCGGCGGGGAAGAAGCTGGTCTTGATCTCATCGACCGACACGTGGTTGTGTGCCCCGCGCAGAATCGTCTTGATGTTGAATACGTCCCAGCGCCCCAAGAGGGTAGTAAGCAGTCTGCGGGTCTCGGGGGGCAGGAACTTGAGCACCTTGCGGTAGGACGCGATCATGTTGTGCTTGAGCGCCTCGTCGATGACCGCCGCCGTGCGCCCGCGCACGAGTTCTTCCTCGAGATCGGGCGCGTACTCGGTCTCCATCAGATCCTTGATGATCAGCGGCATGTCGTCTGCGTCGATCAATCGCTCGTAGAACGCGCGTGGGAGCAGACGCGAACGCATCCCCCGCATCCGCGCGTTCGCATAACCGGCATCGGTCTCGGGAACCGTTGTGTTCCCCGCCGTGACCACAGCCTCGCTCACGAGAACAGCACCCTCGCCACGTCAGCCTGTATGAACTGGCTCACGCGATCGAGACGATCCTCGAACGTGTTGCGGCGGATGATTCGCCCGCCGCTCGCTTCGACGACCAGTCCTCCGGTCGTGTCGAGATCGCCGACGACGTCGGCTTCAAGTCCACTTCGTGCCGCGGCGGCCGTCGCCAGTGCCGTATCAGAAGCGTTTACCCGCACGTGCACGGACCCTTCGAGTCCCTCAAACGCTTCAGCCGCAAGCCGTGCGAAAAGCTGCTCGTAGCCCGACTCGCGAAGCCTCGGCAGCACATCACCAGCCGCCGCAAAGACCCCGACGACGCCGGACCCCCTCACGGAAGAGACGTCGTTCTTCGCCCGGAGCCGGGCAGCGTTGATGATCTTGCCGGCCTCGGACTTAGCGACGAACTCGACCTGCCGAGCGAACCGCTCGTGGATCGCCGTCGCCTGACGCTCGGCCTCGTCGATAATCAGTTTCGCGTGTTCCTGCGCTTCGCCGATCACGGCGTCGCAGTCTGCCTGCGCCTGGTCATCCAGGGCTTGCAGGATGTCTTCGATTGCCATGGGTCGCCCCCCTCAGAACGGACAGACGGGTAGAGTGCGCGCCGTTCTAGCCGTTGAGCAGGATGGCCGACACGAATCCGAGAAGAACGATGACCTCAGGAAGCGCGGTGAGTGTGACGACCCAGATGCGCTCTTCGGGGCGCTCGGCGAGTGTTCCTTGGCCAGCGGAGCCGATCTTGGACTGCGCGTATCCAGCCGCGAGTGCGGACACGCTCATTGCGAGTGCGGCACCGAGCGTCTTGACTGCATCCGCCATGGTGACGATCTTTGCTGCTTCGGCTGGTGCTTCGGCGGCAAATGCCGCCATCGGAACCATCATCGCGCCTACCAGTACCCCCCAGAACACGTGCTTCGCGAGCTTCTTGCTGATCATGCGCTCTTCTCCCCTCCGGTTTTGTGGAACGGCTTGTAGTCCGTTTGACCTGCCTCGTAAAACTTCCCGAAGAACTCGAGGAAGTTGAGACGCACTGCGTGGATGTTCGGGCTGAACGCGGCGAGGATGAAGTTCAGCGTCTGGAGCGGGATTGCCACCATCACACCCAACACCGGGTTGCCCATCTTCAGAGCGATGTTGTTGACGGCCTCGGCGAAGATCGCGCCTGCAAGCCCAACGGCCATGATTCGCAGATAGCTCGCGACGTTGGTCAGCGCTCCGATCGACTCGATCGCGCCGAGCACCTTGCCGCCCTTGATGGCGTAGATAAGGCCCACGAAGAGCGTGAGCCCGCCAACCGCCTGGACCCACAGAGTCTGCCGCATCAGAACGTAGCCGATGATGAGGATCACGAAGCCGACCACGAAGGCGAAGATGCCGCCCTTCTCGTAGACGTGGCTCCAGTGCTTGGTACGGACGCCGTTGTAGACACCCAGCGCCAGGCCGAGCAGCACCTGTATGAGCCCGACCCCAATGGCGATCACCAAGAATATGGTGAGCATCTCAGGCTTCGTGCGTTCGAACGGCAGAATGTGCACGCCGTTGACCATGATCGGGTGGATTACGTTGAAGAACTCCTTGCCCAACAGATCGCCGAAGAACTCGCCGTAGATGAACCCGAACGCCACGACTGCGGTAGCCGCCGGTCCGAGGACCGCCGTCGCTACTTGGATGCCGGGCTTGTCCCTGAACTTGTTTCTCAGCCATATGACGGTGATGAGCATGATCAGGCCGTAACCGATGTCGCCGACGATCATGCCCATGAAGAGCGGGTAGAACAGGGCGAGCATCCAGGTGGGGTCGTACGTTCCGTACTGCGGCTTGCCCATGAAGCCCATGAGCTGCTCAAAGGGCTGTGCCCACTCCGGATTGCTGAGCGCCACCGGCGCCTCCGCGAAGTCATGCTCGGTGATCTCCATCTGGTTGATCACGATGTTGTCGCCGAACCTGTTGGCGAGCAGCGCCTTGAGCTCGGCAAGATCAGAAACGGGAATCCAACCCTCGACCACAAACGCATAGTCGGTGCGACCGAACTTCGGAATCGCCACGATTTCGTCGACCCGGTCCATGAGGACATCGCGTGCGGTGCCGAGCTTCGTGTACCACTTCTGCGACATCGTCTCGAGTTCTTCGCGGATCTTCTCCAGTTCTGCAGGCAGTTGGGCCCGGCGCTGACGAATGGTCTCGTAGGCGACGTCGAGGGGCATGTCCTGGAAGTCCTGTGGAAGGCGAATCTGGTTGACGTTCTCCATGGCCAGGAACTTGTGAACCGGCTCGGCGTACTGCCGCGAGTACACGATGATCGCGGCGGTCGTCGTCTCGTCGATGTCGGTGGAGATGATCTCGCACTGGGAGTTCGTGAGGCGGTCGAGCTCGACTTGCAGATGCTCGAGACCGGACTTGTAGCGGCGCTCGACCAACAGCGCAACGCTGTCGAATGATCCGGTCACGACGATCTGCTTTGCGAGGGGCTGGATCTTGCCGAGAATCGGTTCGTAGCGAGACAGGAGCGCGATCTCGGACTCAGCAGCCGCATGCAGCCCAGCGAGATCCGATGTCTTCTCCTCGACATCGTCGATGGTCGAGGCGATCTCATCGGCGAGCATCTCGGGTGTCAGCGCCCAGAGCCGGTCGTACTCGACTGCGCGCCCCTTCGGGTCCATCCCGCCTTCGGGCGCCTTGAGCGTTCTCAGAATCGCTCGGACGCGAATAAGCAGCTCGTCGATCTTATCGTAGAGCTGAACCTCGGATCCCTGTATCTCCATGCGATCCAATGCGATCTCGCCACTCTGGATCTTCTTGGAGAGATCCTCGATGTGGATCTTGCCTTGCTCGTGAAGCAAGCTCACGACGTCGAGGAAATCGCTCTTGGGACCGATTATCTCGACCTTGGCCATTGGAACCAGCACGTAGACCACCCTCCCCAGGGTCTGCTGCGTATCGCGACAACTTCCTCTAGCTGGAAGCCACAGCGTCCAACACGAGCCGAACCGCGTCGTCTCGGCGCGCCTCGATACGCTCGCTCAGTTCGCGAGCCTCCACTGCGGCCGCCTCAAGCAGAAGCCTTGCCTGCCTCTCGGCGTCAGCGCGAATCTCCTTCTCGCGGTCCGCGGCGCCCGAGCCGCCTTCCGCCTCGGCAATGGCGGCGATTTCCGCCGCCCTCTTGCGCGCGGTTGCGAGGGTCTCATCGGCCTCGCGCTTGGCTGACAGTACGCGTCCCGAGAACTCCAGCTCCTTCTCGCGAATGCGATGGAGCGGCGAGTTCTCTTCGGTGGCGACGGTCTCTTGATGCATGCGAATCTCTTCGACGACTTTCTCGTCCACAGCGATCCCCCTCGTTGCGGCCTGTGTGCCCACAGTCTCGTGCGCGACACACTCGTGCCTTCGTCTCTGGTTTCGGCGTAAGGGGTGAAGAGTCCTGCACGGGAGTTGGCGCGAGTTCATGCGATTCTTGGGATTCCGCCCTCAACGCATCTGGAAGTAGCACCCAGAGCGGAGCGGCGCGGGCGGCAGAAGAGCACGGGCGGAGCCAGCGCTACACGTAGAGCCGCTCGAGCCGCATGCCCAGCGAGCACGCGAGCTCGTAGTTGATGGTGCCGGCCGCCTCGGCGAGGTCGTCGAGCGTGATGCGCTCGCCGCCCTGCTCGCCGACGAGGATGGCTTCATCGCCACGCCGCATCTCAAGTCCGCGGGGTATCTCCGCCATGAGCTGGTCCATGCACACGCGTCCGACCTGCCGGCACCGTTTGCCGCCGATGAGGAGCTCCATCGAGTTCGAGAGCACGCGATGCACGCCGTCGGCGTAGCCGAGCGGGAACGTCGCGATCACCGTCGGGGCCGCCGCCTGCCATGTGAGCCCGTAGCTCACGCCGTCGCCCATCCCGATACGCTTCACCAGGATCGCTCGCGCGTGGACGCTCATCGCGGGCACGAGCTCGACACGCCCGCGCGTGCTCGGCGCGGGGTGGAGCCCGTAGATGGCGATGCCGCAGCGAACCATGCTCAGGTGCGTCTCGGGCAGCAGGATCGTGGCGGGGCTGTTGGCCGCGTGCACGATCCCGGGATTGATGCCTTCCTCACGGATGCTCTCTATCGCCGACATGAACCGCTTGAACTGACGTTCGGCCTCCCAATCGCCCGGCACGTCGGCGGTCGCGAAGTGGGTGAAGACCCCCTCCAGCGCCAGCCCCGGGAAGTCCGCGAGGCCCCGTGCGAAATCGGCGGCTTCCTCGGCACGAACGCCGATGCGGTTCATACCGGTATCGACTTTCAGGTGATAGGGCGCCTCGATGCCGCGCGTCAGCGCCGCCCGGCCCAACGCGACGGCGAACTCGCGCGTCGTGACCGCGGGGATGATCCGGTGCTCGAGCAGCAGCGGGATGGACGCCTCGGGGGGCTCGGAGAGCAGCTGAAGCGGGGCCGAGATGCCAGCATCCCGCAGCTGAATCGCTTCGTGCACGGTGGCGACGCCGAGCCGGTCCGCGCCAGCGCTGAGAGCCGTGCGGGCAACGCGCAGCGCGCCATGCCCGTATCCGTCGGCCTTCACGACTGCCATGAACAGCGTCCCGGGCCGTGTGAGCGCCTTGAGCGTCCGGACGTTGCGCTCGATGGCGGACAGGTCAATCTCGGTCCACGCCCAACGGTGCTGGATCACTTCTTGGAACCCCCGAACATCGAGCGTACGACGTCGGACTTGGTGACGATGCCGACCAGAACGTCGCCATCGAGCACAGGTGCGCGCGAGACGTCACGTTCGACGAGCACCGTCGCGACATCCTCGATGGATGACGAGGCCTGCACGGTGATCGGCTCCGACGTCATCACGTTGCCGACCGTGGCCGCCACCGCCTTCTTCAGCTCGCTCTCGAAACGCGTCGTCGAGGGCGGATACATGATGAAGCCGTCGAGCAGGTGGATGTAGGTGGGGAACTGGAGTTTGACGTCTTGCATGATCAGGTCGCCCTCGGTGACCAGACCGACCAGCTTGTTCCCCTCGACCACGGGCAGAGCGCCGATATGGTTGTCGACCATCAGCCGCGCGGCTTCCGTAACAGTTGCATCGGGCCGAATCGTCACAGGTTCAGGCGTCATGATGTCGTGAGCTGTCAGACCTGCCATCGCGATCGTCCTCCTCGTTTCGCACGCCGAGAGCGTCGGCGTGTCACCAGCGGTCGAGCAGTTCGCTGACGGCGTCGGAGAGGAACTCCGGCACGTCTTCAGCGGTCACACACATCGGCGTCAGGGCTGCGGCGGCGGCCTGTCCTGCCCGCCCGTGCAGGTATGCACCCAGAGCGCCGGCGTCTAAGGGCGTAAGGCCCTGTGCGAGCAGAGCGCCGATGATGCCAGCCAACACGTCACCGGTTCCGGCTGTCGCCAGCGCCGGAGTCCCGGAGGTGTTGACCACCTGACGTCCCGCTCCGCTGACCACGGTACCGGCACCCTTGAGCACGACCGATCTCAAGCCCGTCGCGAGCCTCGCAGACGAGGATACCCTATCGCTCTGGACCTCAGCCGCCGAGATGCCTAAGAGCCGGGCAAGCTCGCCGGGGTGTGGCGTCAGCACGGTAGGCGCGGTGCGGGAGTCGAGCAGGTCGCGAGCATCGACCAGCGCATTGAGCCCGTCGGCATCGATCACGAGCGGCATGTCGAGCCGCTCGGCCAACCCCCTCGCCGTCACGACCGCACCGTCGGCCAGCGTGAGGCCGGGGCCGAGCACGACCGCGTCGTAGTCGCGAGCGAGCTGCAGCAGCTTCTCGAGCGCCGCCGATGAGAACGCGTGTCCCCGCCCTTCCGGCATGCCCACCACGGACGCTGCAAGGAGATGCGCCTGCGCGGTCGGCACCACGCCTTCCGGAACCGCCAGCGTCACGTAGCCCGCGCCCGCGCGCATTGCCCCACGAGCAGCGAGCACCGCCGCTCCCGGATACGCGCCGGAGCCAGCCACCACGAGCAGCCGGCCGCGCGAGTTCTTGTGAGCGTCGGGCGTTGGCAGCGGAAGGAGGTCGGCGTAGTGCTCGGCGGTCCAGAGCTCAGGCGCTCCATCGAGGTCGGCAAGCGATGCGTCGACGCCTACCGGCGCGACAACCATCTCACCCGCAAAGCCCGCCCCGGGAAACTGCACGAGGCCGATCTTGGCCGCCGTGAAGGTGACGGTGACGTCGGCGCGTATGGCGCTGGCCTGTACCGCGCCGGTATCGGCATCCACGCCCGTGGGAACGTCCACGGAGACCACGTAGGCACCGCACGCGTTAGCCGCCGCGACCCAGGCCTCGAGCGGATCGCGCAGCGCCCCGTGCGCCCCTACGCCGAGCAGTGCGTCCACCACGACGGCAGCGCCCTCGAGATCCTGCGAGCGGGGCGTCGCAGCGCGCCAGGGGACTCCTGCGCTGATAGCAAGGTGCGCAGCCTCGGCTGCGATATCAGGCAGTGACGCGGGTTCGGCCAGCGCGAACACCGACACCCGTCGGCCGGCCTGATGAAGCGTGCGCGCAGCAACCCAGCCGTCGCCCCCGTTGTTGCCGGGACCGACAAGCACCACGACGCGGCCTTCGGGGACGCGGGCCGCGATGTGGGCGGCAACCGCCTCACCGGCGGCCGCCATGAGCGCGCCGAGCGAAGCACCCGCCTCAACCGCGCGAGCCTCAACGCTTCGAGTCTGTTCTGCGGTCAGTGCACGGAACACGGCTCCCCCTCGCTGTCAGACGAACGGGCGGTCCCGCAGTGATCGCGAAACCGCCCGAAAGCTTACTCCGAATCCGCCTGTGGTTCTTCGACACCCACGTGGTCGAGCATCGCCCGCGCCTCTTTAAACGACGCGGCGAGTTGCGCCTTCTGGTCGAGCCGTTCGTCCTTGGGCGGTCGCGCGTGCTCCGTTATGGCAACAGCGGAGGCGACAGCGGTCGTATGCGTGAACGACAGCGAGAGATGCATCTCGACGACGCCGAGCTCGGCGGCGCGCTCGGCGGCGCGCCCGGAGAGCCGAGGAACCGGCCTGCCGCTTCCCTCGCGGACAACCTCCACGTCGCAGAAGCGCATGCCGCGAAAGCCCGTACCAAGCGCTTTGAGCACGGCTTCCTTGGCCGCGAAACGCAGCGCGTAGTGAACCTCCGGCCGTCCCCGCTTCTCGCAGTAGGCGCGCTCCTCTTCCGAGAAGAGGCGCTCCTTGAGGCGAGGCCTGCGTTCCAGCGCGGCCTTCATCCGATCGATCTCCACGATGTCGACGCCCAGTCCGGTAATCATGGCGCTACTCGACCGTCACTGACTTGGCGAGGTTGCGCGGCTGATCGACGTTGCAGCCGCGGGCTTTGGCGATGTAGTAGGAGAGCAGTTGGAGCGGCACGGTCGCGGGAATCGCCGAGAGGACTTCGCTGACCTGCGGAATGTAGAGCACGTGTTCCGCGTGCTGGCGGATATCCTCGTCGCCGGCGGTCGCCACCGCAACGACCTTGGCTCCGCGCGCGCGAACCTCCTGGACGTTGCTGACGATCTTCTCGTAGGTGCGCCCCTGAGTGGCGACCACGACCACCGGCACTTCGTCGGTGATGAGTGCGATCGGCCCGTGCTTCATCTCACCAGCGGGGTACGCCTCGGCATGGATGTAGCTGATCTCTTTAAGCTTGAGCGCGCCTTCCATGGCCACCGGCACGCCCACGCCCCGCCCGATGAACAGCGAGCTTGCGCAGTCCACGAACATCTCGGCACTCACGTGGAGATCCCCGAGGTCGGCGAGGATCGCCTCGACGATATCGGGCACGTTGGAGAGCTCCTCGAAGAGCGCGACCACGCGCTCGGTGCCCATCGTGCCCTTGGCCTGAGCCAATTTGAGCGACAGGACCGTGAGCGCAGCGATCTGTGCGGTGAACGTCTTGGTCGCAGCGACGCCGATCTCAGGGCCAGCGTGCGTGTAGATCACGCCGTCGGACTCGCGGGTCACGCGGCTTCCCACGACGTTGGTGATGGCGATGACCTTCGCGCCGCGGTCGCGCGCCTCGCGCACGCCGGCGAGCGTGTCGGCGGTCTCTCCAGACTGGGTGATGGCCACGACGAGCGTGCCTTCATCGACGATCGGATCTGAGTAGCGGAACTCGCTCGAGCACTGGACCTCTACCGGGATACGCGCCCATGTCTCGATGAGGTTCTTGGCGATCAGCCCGGCGTGCAAAGAGGTGCCGCACGCGATGATGTAGACGCGGTCGATGGAGGCGACCTCAGCAGGCGTCATATCGAGCTCCGAGAGCGCGATCTCGCCGTCCTCGCCCAGCCGTCCGCGCAGGGTCTCGCGAATGGCCTTCGGCTGCTCGTAGATCTCCTTGAGCATGAAGTCCTCGAATCCGCCCTTCTCAGCAGCCTCCAGATCCCACTCGACGTGCATCATCTCGGGAACGGCAACCGCGCCTGCCATGTCTCGAACGACGACGCCGGCGGGCGTGACGACCGCAATCTCGCCGTCGTGAAGCACCAGCACTTCGCGCGTGTACGCGAGCACGGCCGGAATGTCGCTTGCCACGATGCTCTCGCCCTCGCCGATTCCGATGATGAGCGGCGAATCCTGCCGCGCAGCGATGATCGTCTCCGGATTGTCGAGATGCACGACGGCGAGCGCATAGCTTCCGTCGAGATCCTGCACAGCGCGCGTGACCGCGGCCGCCAGATCCCCCTCGAAGTAGCTCTCAACGAGGTGGGCGATCGTCTCGGTATCAGTCTCGGAGCAGAGGATGTGACCGTTGGCCGCGAGTTGCTCTCGCAGCTCGATGTAGTTCTCGATGATGCCGTTGTGTACCACGGCGATCTTGCCGGTGCAGTCAACGTGCGGGTGGGCGTTCTCCTCGCTGGGCTTGCCGTGGGTGGCCCACCGCGTGTGGCCGATGCCCACATTGCCCGCCATCGGGGCACTCTCGATAGCGTGTCTGAGGTTGACGAGCTTGCCGACGCGCCGCCGAACCTCGAGCTTTCCGCCTTCGATGATGGCCACGCCCGCCGAGTCATAGCCGCGGTACTCGAGCCGAGCCAGCCCACCGAGAAGCACCTCGGTCGCACGGCGCGGTCCGATATATCCGACGATTCCACACATAAGAGAGACCTCCGGGTCTTCGGAATCAGATCAAGGTGCGGCAGATATGCCGCTAAGAGCCCACAGCGTCTGTACCTGCGATGGGCCGGAGCGAAACGCCCCTGGGGTGTTTGGAGAAACCGGTTTGCTGCCGCTTTGTTCCGCAGTCACCTGCGGGTTTTGTCGGCACCTTCACGATTCCGGCTGGAACCGGAGAGCCATCCGCCGAATGTTTCGATGAGCCCTCGACCTCGTCAACTGCCGCGCAGCGAAGAACAGTGCACGACAGTCCCGGCGCTTCTTGGTGCGAATCCCTTGAGCTGCGGCCCCTCTCCCCCGCGGCTGCGGGACACGTACGTCAGTGCGGCTATTGTACCAGCCGACACGGACAGGCGTCCTTACAGCGAGGTGACGCCACGGCATCCCGCGACCATCGAGGCCCGACGCTCCGGCCCCGCGCAGTGGCCACGCTACGCGCCCGCGACCCTAGTCCAGCTCGGCGCGCACGACCCCAACGAGTCGCTCAACCACCGCGAAAGCGGCTGCCTCGTCTGACGCCTCGGCCATGACTCGAACGAGCGGCTCGGTTCCCGAGGGCCTGACGAGCACGCGGCCTGTCTCGCCCAGCTCGTGCTCGGCAACGCGTATGGCATCCATGATCGCTGCGCTCGTGGCAAGCCTCGCCTTGTCGGCCACGGGCACGTTGACCAGCACCTGCGGGTAGCGACGCATCACCCGGCGCAACTCGGAGAGCGGCAGCGCGGTCTCCTGCATCACCGCTGCAAGCTGCAGCGCGGTCACGAGCCCGTCTCCCGTCGTGTTGTGCTCGAGGAAGATGATATGGCCGGACTGCTCGCCGCCGAGAACGGCGCCGGAGGTCTGGAGCTGCTCGAGGACGTAGCGGTCGCCGACCTTGGTCTTGATGACGTTGATGCCGAGGTCCCGCATCGCGATCTCGAATCCGAGGTTGCACATGACCGTCGACACCACGGTATCGAGCGCAAGCGTTCCGCGTTCCTTCATCCGCGCAGCACAGATGGCCATGATGGCGTCGCCATCCACCTCAGCACCCGCCTCGTCCACCGCAAGCACCCGGTCTGCGTCGCCGTCGTGAGCGATGCCGAGGTCGGCCTCGTGGTCGAGCATCAGCTGCGAGAGCGCGCCCATGTGGGTCGAGCCGCTCTCGACGTTGATGTCCATGCCGTTGAAGTCGGTGTTGATCGCGATCACCTTGGCGCCGAGCTGTCGCAACGCCTCGGGGGTCGCAAGAGCCGAGGCGCCATGCCCGCAGTCAACCGCGATCGTCAGACCAGTGAGATCGACGTCGATCGTCTCGACGCAGTGGGCGATGTAGCGCTCGATCGCATCCGGGATGGGCTCGATGCGCCCGACTTCGGCGCCCGTCGGGCGCACCCAGTCCCGCTCGGCGCTGCAGAAGGTCTCGATCTCATCCTCGAGGTCGTCAGGCAGCTTGAACCCGTCACGGCTGAAGAACTTGATGCCGTTGTACTGCGGCGCGTTATGCGACGCCGAGATGACGACGCCGCCATCGGCCTCGCACTCGCGAACGAGCAGCGCGACTGCCGGGGTCGGAACGATACCTGCCACGAGAGCGTCGGCTCCGCCCGCGCACAATCCGGCGACAAGCGCCGCCTCGAGCATCTCACCGCTCCTGCGTGTGTCACGTCCGACCACGATGCGCCCGCGCCCTCTGTCGCCGAGGAAGTGCCCAGCTGCTTCCCCGAGCCGAAACGCGAGCTCGGGAGTCAGGTCGGCGTTAGCGATTCCGCGAACGCCGTCGGTGCCGAAAAGGCGGGTCATGTGGTCCTCCAGTGAACGAAACGGGGCCCGCCGCATGCGGCGAGCCCCGATGAGTACATCCGTATAGCCGCGATTCCTAGCGCTTCGAGAACTGCGGCTTCTTGCGAGCCTTCTTGAGACCGTACTTCTTGCGCTCGACCATACGCGGGTCGCGGCGCAGGTAGCCGGCACGCTTCAGTTCGGGACGATAGTCGTCGCCGGCCTGAAGCAACGCGCGAGCGATGCCGTGGCGCATCGCGCCGGCCTGCCCGGAGACGCCGCCGCCGTGACACTGCGCGATGACGTCGAACTGGCCCGAGGTCTCGGTGACCTTGAACGGGGTCTCGACGAAGTTCACGAGAGCCTGACGTCCAAAGAACGCCAGCGCGGTCTTCTTGTTGACAGTGACGATGCCGGTACCCGGCATGATGCGGACGCGCGCGACCGAGGTCTTGCGGCGGCCTGTGCCGTAGTACGTCGCCTTGTTCTCAGCCATGTGTCTAGCCCTCCAAGGTGATCTCGCGCGGCTTCTGAGCAGCGTGCGGATGGTTCTGACCGGCGTACACCTTGAGCTTGCGATTCATCGCTCGACCCAAGCTGTTCTTCGGAAGCATGCCCTTGACGGCCTTCTCGAGGATTCGCTCGGGATGCTTCTCGAGCATGCGCCGATACGAAACCTCCTTGAGGCCGCCTGGGTAACCGCTGTGGCTGTAGTAGTTCTTGGTATCAGCCTTGTTACCGGTCAGACGGATCTTCTCGGCGTTGATGATGATGACGAAGTCACCGGTATCGACGTGCGGGGTGTACTGCGGCTTGGTCTTGCCCTTGAGAATCTGAGCGACTCTGCTGGCGAGACGTCCGAGTACCATGTCGGTCGCGTCGACGATAAGCCACTCGCGCTCGACTTCACCCGGTTTGGCGTGGTAGGTCTTCACAAGTCCTCCAACGTACGATTACATTCATGTTCGGTTCGAACCTTCACGGGGCTGCTGAAACGAACCCTCACATAGTATCCGCGGGCGACGAATGCGTCAAACAAACGCTTCCGGGCGTGTCTACCCACTCGAGCTCCGTAGACAACGCGGTCTCAGCAGGATACCCGCTGATCGCCTCCACCGCTAGAGCCAGACTCCGTCCGGGTAGCCCACGCGCCACAGCGTCAGCCCGTGCGCAGGCGCGGTCGGCCCTGCGGCCGCTCGTTCGCACGCAACCAGGGCGTCGGCAAGCCACGCCGCATCTCGACGCCCCGAACCCACTTCGACCAGCGAGCCGACCACGACCCGCACCATCGAGTGAAGGAAGGCATTGCCAGCGATGCGCACCACGATGCACTGCTCCCCGAGATGCTCCTCTCGGCGGATCTCGATGGCGTCGATGCGCCGAAACGTCCGCTTGCCGAGTGAGGACGCCGTGACACAGAACGATCTGAAGTCGAGCTCCCCTACCAGATGCGCGGCGGCGGCGCGCATCGCCTCAAGGTCGAGCGGCTTGCGCACGCCCCACGCGATGCGCCCGAGGAACAGCGGAGGCACCACGCCGTTCACGATGCGGTAGCGGTACTCGCGCTCGATCGCATCTGACCTCGCCGAGAAGCCGGCGTGAGCCCTACGTATCTGGCGTATGACTATCCCCTCGCCGGCGAGCGCGTTGAGCGAGCGCAGGAGCGCGTCGCTGTCGGGCTCGTCGCCGTAGGCCTCGCAGCTGACAACGTTGCCGAGGGAGTGGACTCCGGCGTCGGTTCGGCCGGCAACCGCCGTGCTCACCTCGCGACGCAGCGCGACGGACAACGCGGCCTCGAGTCGCCCCTGCACGGTAACCTGCCCTGGCTGACGTGCATATCCGGCGAACGCCAGCCCGTCGTAGGCTACCGTCAGAGCAAGCGAATACGGGCTCTCGGTCTGTTCCGCCGATACCACGTCGTTCTCCTTTAAGCAGACACGGGCTGGGCGCATCACGGTAGCAGCACCAGCGCTCCGAGTGTAAGAGACACGCCGGCTGCCAGCGTCACCCAGTCCGCGACGCGCATGGACGGCTCGTGCAGCCGCGTGCGACCGACGCCGGTATAGCAGCGCGACTCCATCGCGATGGCGAGTGCATCCGCACGACGGAACAGGTTGACGAACAAGGGAATCAGAACGGGTACCCATGCACGGGCCCTGCGCACGAGACCTCCCTCGTCGAACACCGCGCCTCGCGCCGTCTGCGCCACGATGATCTTCTCGGCCTCCTCGGCGGTCGTCGGGATGAATCTCAGTGCGATCGAGAACATCATCGCGACGTCATCGACGGGCACGCGCACGGCCCTGAGCGGCCGCATCAAGCGCGAAAGCGCGTCCGTCAGCCCGACAGGCGAAGTAGTGAGCGTGAGCAGCGAGGTACCGACCACAAGCAGGATCATACGGCTCGCGAAGAACGCGCCCGTCGAGAGTCCGACTCCGTCCACCCCCAGCGGCCCGAGACGCAGAAGCGCAGACTCGGGCCTCCAACGAAGTCCGTTGGCAACGAGCGTGAGCATCAGCAGGAGTGCGACCGGACGCAGTCCGCGCAGTGCCAGCCGCACCGGCACGCGGGAAACCCCGAGCGTCGCTGCGCCCGCAAGGGCGGCGATCGCGAGCCCGGCCCATCCGCGCGCGGAGAACAGCAGGACAGCGTAGAGGGCGACCGTAGCGAGTTTGACCCGGGGATCGGTGCGGTGCACTGCCGAGTCACCCGGAATGAACTGGCCGAACGGCACCGGGACCCCCACTACAACCACCCGCCTGCACGCGCGAGCTTCTCTGCAGCATGATGAGGATCGAGGCTGAACTCCCCGACGTCGTAGCCGCGCGTGCGTGCGAGCTGCTGAACGCGCAGGACGTCGGGCGGTCGCAGATCTCCCACATCGAGCAGCGAAGGGTCTGAGACGACATCGGCTCCTGAACCCTCGAACGCCACGCTGCCACCGGCGAGCACCAGCACCCGGCTGGCCCGATCCAGGAACTCCTCAGCGGTATGGCTGACGATGACCACCCCGGCCGACTCCCGCATCGTCTCAACGATGCCTCGAACCGCTCGCCGTCCGTGGGCGTCGAGCCCCGCCGTGGGCTCGTCGAGGAGGAGATAGCGCGGCCGCATCGCAAGCACGCCAGCGACGGCGGCGCGCCTGGCCTCGCCCCCGGACAGGCTGAACGGCGAGCGACCCCCATAGGTGACGGGATCCAGTCCGACTAGCTTCATGGCCTCCCGGGCAGCCGCCAGCGCATCGCTCGTCGCCACGCCGAGGTTGCGTGGTCCAAAAGCCACGTCGTCGGCGACCGTCTCGGCGAAGAGCTGGGACTCAGCGTCTTGGAACACCAGGCCCATAACGCCGCGAGCCGAAGCGCGGGTGAGGACCTCGCCATCGACGCTGGCCGTGCCATCGCTGGCAGCCAGCAGCCCCGCAGCAACGCGCAGCAGGGTCGATTTTCCCGAACCGGTCGCACCGAGCACAAGCACCAGGTCCCCGCGCTCAACGGTGAGCGTCACCCCTTCCAGCGCGCGCTGAGAGAAGGCAGTCCCGGCGCTGTAGGTGTAGCCGATACCTTGAAGGATCAGTCCCATAGCGCCTCGATGAGCATGGTCGGATCCGAGATTCCAGAGGCTACCGGCACGCCCAAGGCCCTGAGTCTCTCGACGAGCGCCACCACCGGCGGCACCTCAAGCCCACATGATTCAAGCAACTCGGGGCGCACGAAGAGTTCTTGCGGAGCGCCCGTGAACGCTACCTCCCCGCCGCGCAGCACCACCACCCGGTCTGCATGCACAACTTCCGCGAGGTCGTGGGTCACATGCACAATGCCTCTGCCGCTCGCGCGGAGTTGCGCGATGACGGCAAGCACGTCGGCACGGCCCTGCGGATCCAGCATCGACGTCGGCTCATCGAGCACGAGGTACGCTGGCTTCATCGCAACCGCACCCGCGATCACGAGCCGCTGCTTCTGACCGCCAGACAGCAGGTGCGGCTCCCGACGCTCCAGCCCCACCAGTCCGACGGCAGCGAGCGACTCGTCGACCCTGGCGCGCAGCTGTGCGCGATCAAGTCCGAGGTTCTCGGGACCGAATGCGACGTCGTCCTCCACGGTGGTCGCGACGATCTGATCGTCAGGATGCTGGAACACGACGCCGACGCTCTGGCGAAGCGAGTGAATACCCATCTCATCGGAGGTGCACAGGCCGTCCACCTCAACCGAGCCTTCTTCCGGCAGCAAGATGCCGTTCGCCAACCTGACGAGCGTGGACTTGCCCGACCCGTTCGATCCGAGCACACCGATGAGCTCGCCGGGTGCTACACACAGCGATACGCCTCGCAAGGCCCTGACTTCCCGACCCGAAGGCCGATAGCTGAAGCTTACGTCGTTGAACCGCAGCACAGGAGCCTTCCTATCTTCAGCTTCGGAGGGGCATGTGCGCTCGCGTACGAAGAGAGCCCCCCGAAGGAGGCTCTCACATCGTACAACCACACGCCCGTGCGGGCGCAAAAGCGCGTGCTAGTCGACAAGCTCCATGATGACCATGGGGGCATTGTCGCCCTTGCGCGGTCCGAGCTTGAGGATACGGGTGTATCCACCAGGACGGCCCTCGTAGCGCTCGCGATCGTTGAAGATCTTCTTGACCAGGTCCTTGTCACCCAACGCAGCGATTGCCAAGCGACGCGAATGCACGTCGCCCTTCTTCGCCCAGGTGATGACCTTGTCGATCAGCGACCGGACTTCCTTGGCACGTGTTTCGGTGGTCTTCATGCGTTCGTGCGTGAATAGTGCGACCGCGAGGCTCTTGAGCATAGCCTTGGTGTGGCTCGCGTCAGTGCCGAGCTTGCGGCCCCTCTTGAGATGTCTCATCGTCTGCGCTCTCCTACTACTGCTTGAGGCCCAAGCCCATTTGCTGGAGCTTGTCCTTGACTTCTTCGATCGACTTGGCGCCGAAGTTCCGAATGTTGAGCAGATCGTTTTCCGAACACTCGTTGAGCTGGCCGATCGTGTTCACTCCCTGCCTCTTGAGGCAGTTGTAGGAACGAACAGACAGGTCGAGCTCCTCGATCGGAGTGTCCAAGACACTCTCGCCCTCATCCACGGCGGCGGCGAAGATTCCGTCGTCTGACATGTCGGTCGAAGCCTGATCGACGAACAACATCATGTGCTCGTCGATGATTCGGCCCGCGCGTGCAACTGCATCGCTCGGATCCACTGAACCATCAGTCTCAACTTCAAGCGTCAGCTTGTCGTAGTCGGTTCGCTGACCGACGCGGGTGTTCTCAACCACGTACGTGCAACGCGAGACCGGGCTGAAGAGCGAATCGACGGTGATGACGCCGATGGGATCTTCCGGACGCTTGTTGCGATCGGCCGAAACGTAGCCTCGCCCAACGCCGACACGAATGCCCATCTCGAGCTTCGCGCCCTTGTTCAGCGTGGCAATCACGTGCTCCGGGTTGACCAGCTCGAACTCGGCGGGGACCTTGAGGTCCGCGCCGGTCACGACGGCAGCGCCGGTCGCCGAGAGCGTCGCTACTGCGTCGCCCGCGCCGATGCCGGTCTCGCGAAACACGAGACCCTTCACGTTCAACACGATGTCCGTCACGTCTTCCCTGACGCCGTCGATTGAGCCGAACTCGTGCTGCTGACCCTCGACGCGAATCGAAGTAGCGGCAGCACCCTCAAGCGACGACAGCAGCACGCGACGCATGCAGTTGCCGAGCGTGTAACCAAAGCCGCGCTCGAGCGGCTCAACGACGTAGCGTGCAACGCGATCGTCGATACGTTCGACCGAGACCTGGGGCCTCATGAACTCTGTCATCCAGCAGCCTCCTTGGCTTCCCAGTCGTTACTTCGAGTACAGCTCGACGATGAGCTGCTCACGGACCGGGCAATCGATCTGCTCACGCGTCGGCAGCGACAGGATCTTGCCCTGCAGCTTCTCGATGTCGACCTCAAGCCAACCAGAAACCTCGATCTTCTCCGACGCGATAAGCGCCGTTTTGATCATGAGCATGTTCTTGGACTTCTCGGCGACAGCGATAACCTCGCCCGGACGAACGCGATACGACGGGATGTCGACGCGATGACCATTGACGACGATGTGGCCGTGGCGAACGATCTGGCGAGCCTCGTCGCGAGACTTGGCAAAGCCGAGACGGTAGACCACGTTGTCGAGCCGGCTCTCGAGAATACGCAGCAGGTTCTCACCGGTGATGCCGGTCTGACGACTGGCAATGGTGTAGTACCCACGGAACTGCTTCTCGAGCAGGCCATAGATGCGCTTCGTCCTCTGCTTCTCGCGAAGCTGGACGCGGTACTCCGAATCACGCGGACGCTTCTTGCCCGCCTGTCCCGGAGGATACGGCCGCTTCTCTACTCCGCATTTGTCGGAGTAGCAGCGGTCGCCTTTAAGGAAGAGCTTGATGCCTTCACGGCGGCACAGACGACAGTCCGCCCCGGTGTATCGAGCCATAGTCCGAAATCCTCCCGGTTACACGCGACGGCGCTTGCGCGGCCGGCAGCCGTTGTGCGGGACAGGGGTGCAATCCTGGATGCTCGAGATCTCCAAGCCAGAGGCCTGCAGCGAGCGGATGGCGGTTTCCCGACCGGAGCCGGGACCCTTCACGAAAACGGCGACCTTGCGAAGACCGTGCTCCTGTGCCATTTTGGCGGCCGCTTCGGCTGCCATCTGAGCTGCGAACGGCGTGGATTTGCGCGAGCCCTTAAAGCCCACTGTTCCGGCCGACTGCCAGGAGATCACATTGCCCTGCGGGTCCGTGATGCTGATGATGGTGTTATTGAACGTGCTCTTGATGTGTGCCTGACCGACTGCGATGTTCTTACGCTCAGAACGCTTCAGTCGAGTCCGAACGTTCTTCTTCTTGGCTGCCATCTCTTACTTGCCCTTCTTCTTAGCGCCGATCTGGCGACGCGGACCCTTTCGGGTACGTGCGTTCGTATGCGTGCGCTGTCCGCGGACCGGAAGGCCCTTGCGGTGACGAAGGCCGCGATAACAACCGATCTCCATGAGCCGCTTGATGTTTTGCGAGACTTCGCGACGAAGGTCACCCTCGACCTTGAGATAGCGATCGATGTACTCGCGGAGACGAACAATCTCCTCTTCCGTAAGATCACGGACGCGAGTATCCGAACCGATACCGGTTTCTCGAAGAATCGTCTGGCTGGTCGTAAGACCGATACCAAAGATGTAGGTCAGGCCGATCTCAACGCGCTTTTCGCGCGGGAGGTCGACACCTGCGATACGGGCCAACGCGTGCTCCCTCCTGCTAGCCCTGACGCTGCTTGTGACGGGGGTTCTCACAGATAACGAGAACCCGACCGTGGCGCCGGATGATCTTGCACTTGTCGCACATTCTTTTGACCGAAGGACGTACCTTCATCGTTCTCCCTTTCGGTGCCTGTCTAGATCTATCTGCACACCCAGCCGCAGGCGTGGTTTTTTGATGGTTGCCTCTCTCGGCATACACACCGAGACTGCTCGCTGCCTCTAAGACGGCGGCGAGCCTTACTTGTAGCGATATGTGATTCGGCCTCGAGTGAGGTCATACGGCGACAACTCGACCACTACCTTGTCGCCCGGGAGTATCCGGATGTAATGCATGCGCATCTTACCAGATATGTGCGCAAGCACCTTGTGGCCGTTCTCAAGCTCAACGCGAAACATGGCGTTGGGCAGAGGCTCGACAACAGTTCCTTCGAGCTCGATGGCGTCGTCACGCTTTGTCACTAAAATGCTGCTCCTCACGGGGGCTGAATTCGCAAGTGCATAGGTTATCTTAGTTGGCACCTTGCGTCTAGTGCCGACCGCACTTGCATGTCTACTCGACAGTCAGAATGACTGGTCCGTCTTCAGTAATCGCTACCGTATGCTCGAAATGCGCTGAGAGCGACCCGTCGCGAGTCACAACCGTCCACCCATCAGGCAAAGACTCAACGGCCTCGGTGCCGGCGTTGATCATGGGCTCGATTGCGAGCACCATGCCCGGCTCAAGACGCGGGCCTCTCCCTGCGGTGCCATAGTTGGGCACGTTGGGATCCTCGTGCATGTTGCGCCCGATGCCGTGTCCGACGTACTCGCGAACAACGAAAAAGCCGGCTGCCTCAGCGACGGTCTGAACCGCATGACCGATGTCGAAAAGGCGATTGCCGACCTCGCACTGAGCGATTCCCGCGTCCAAGGACGCCTTGGTGGCATCGAGCAGCCGGTGCGCGGCATCGGTAATGCCGCCAACGGCGAACGTACGGGCGTTGTCGCCGACGTAACCGCCGACAATGGCCCCGACGTCCACCGACAGGATGTCCCCGGCCAACAGGGTCACCGTCGATGATGGAATACCGTGTACAACCTGAGAGTTCACTGAAGTGCACAGCGTCTTTGGGAAACCGTTGTAACCCAAGAACGCAGGAATCCCACCTGCTTCACGAATGACCGTCTCGGCCAACTCGTCAAGCTCCTGCGTGGTGACACCAGGATGCACTGCATCGCCCACGACTCGAAGCGCCAAGGCACTCACGCGTCCGGCCTCACGCATCATCTCTATCTCAGCCGGCGATTTGCGCACAATCACGCTACAGATCAACCCCCAACGCGCTCTGCACGTCAGCGAAGACGACGTCCACCGGGCGATCTCCGTCGATTGACCGTAGAACACCCTTGGACTCGTAGTAGCTCACGAGCGGAGCGGTGGAGCGATCGTAGACGGCAAGCCGATTGCGTACGGTCGACTCGTTGTCATCATCACGCTGGTAGAGCTCACCAGCGCATTTCGGACACCGCTCGTCATCGGAACCGGTGATGGCACCACACGCACGACAGACGCGTCGCGACGTCAGACGAGCAACGATCACCTCTGGGTCTACCGTGATGGCTATCGCGCGTTCAATACCCTTGCCGAGCTCTTGCAGTTCGGCGTCGAGCGCTTCGGCTTGCGGAGTGGTGCGCGGGAAACCATCGAGGATGAAGCCTTTGCCGGCGTCCGGCTCTTCGAGGCGCGACTTCACAAGCCCGATAACGACCTCGTCAGGAACGAGTTCGCCAGCGTCCATGTAGCGCTTGGCCTCTAGACCAAGCGGGGTCGCCTTCGCCACGGCAGCACGAAGTATGTCCCCGGTGGAGATGTGTGCGATTCCGTACATCTCAACCAGCTTCGCTGCTTGCGTGCCTTTACCGGCACCCGGTGCTCCGAGCAGGACGATATTCATCCCTAAGACCCCTTCATCCTTTGACGTTTGGAACGGCCTACTTGAAGAAGCCTTCGTAGTGACGCATCTTCAACTGGCTTTCGAGCTGGGTCATCGTCTCGAGCGCTACACCGACCATGATGAGAATCGACGTACCACCAAACGCTGAAACCAGCGGGTTCTGGCTTGTGTAGAAGAGCATGCTAGGTACGACCGCGATGACACCGAGGAACAGTGCTCCCGGTAGCGTGATGCGGTTAAGCACGTTCTCGATGTAGCGAACCGTGGTCGCACCCGGGCGAACGCCTGGAATGAAGCCACCGTTCTTGCGCAGATTGTCGGCCAAGTCAATCGGGTTGAAAACGAGGGCCGTGTAGAAGTACGTGAAGAACACGATGAGGATGAACTCCATGACCCAGTTCAGCCAGCCCTTCGCCAGCATGTTTCCGAGCGTCTGAAGCCAGCCCACACCCGTCAGTGTGGCGATCTGCGACGGGAAGAACAGGATCGCCGACGCGAAGATGATCGGTACAACGTTCGCCCCGTTGATCTTGAGCGGAATGTACGTGCCCGAACCGCCATAGACGCGGCGACCGACGACACGCTTGGCGTACTGCACCGGAATGCGGCGCTGAGCACGCTCCATGGTCACGATCGCGGCGACGATGAACACTGTCGTCAAGAGGATGACGATCGTGAGGATGGGGTTGGAGAGCTGGAACGACGCGACGATCGCCCCGGGGAAGCCGGAAACGATGCTCGCGAAGATGATGAGCGACATGCCGTTGCCGATACCGCGCTGGGTGATGAGCTCGCCCATCCACATGATGAACGCCGTACCCGCGATCAGAGTGATCACGATGACGATGTTCGTGAACCATGCCTGCGGGAAAGCGTTCGCAGCCGAGCCCTTGATGGCCCCGCGGAACACACCAAGCATGGCGGTGGACTGGAGCAACGCGATGGCCAGCGTCATGTAGCGAGTGATCTGGGTGATCTTCCGCTGTCCCGATTCGCCCTCTTTGGCCCACGCCTCAACCTTGGGGATAACTCCCTGCAGTAGCTGCATGATGATCGAGGACGTGATGTAGGGCATGATTCCGAGCGAGAACACCGCGAACTTTTCCAGTGCCCCACCCGAGAACAGACCGAGCAGACCGAGCGCCGCGTTACTGCCCACGAGGTCTTTAACGGCAGCGATATCCACACCAGGAACCGGTATGTAGGCACCAAGGCGATACAAAGCAATCATCCCAAGCGTGAAGATGATCTTCTTGCGGAGTTCTGGTACGCGGAAGGCGTTGGAAATCGCGTTTAGCACGATGTCTCTACCGTCCCTCCAGCAGACTCTATCTTGGACTTCGCTGAGCCGGAAACCTTGGTGACCCTTACCGTGAGCTTCTTGGTGATCTCGCCGGTGCCGAGCACTTTGATGGGTGTCGAGATCGTCTTGATGACGCCCTTGGCGACGAGTGAGTCGCAGTCTACGACGTCACCGTCGGAGAAGATCTCCTCCAGGCGCGAAACGTTGACCACATCGAATTCGATGCGACTGCGGTTGGTGAAACCAGGGAGCTTAGGAAGGCGCATGGCAAGCGGAGTCTGACCGCCCTCGAATCCCGGTGCTTTGCTTCCGCCGGCACGAGAGTTCTGGCCCTTGTCGCCGCGACCGGCGGTGCTGCCGTGGCCGCTGCCGTTACCGCGACCGACCCGCTTGCGTTCCTTGCGGGAACCCGGTGCTGGGAACAGATCGTGAATCTGCATCTGGTGGTTCTCCTTTACGTTCGCTTGACGGCAGACGCTTTCGCCTGCCGCTGTCGGCCGCTCGCCGCCGACTGACTGCATCAGCTACGCATCGTAGCAGACGCCCGAGGCCCGGCACATGGCCGGGCCCTCGAGAATATCAATGTGGTGCGGGGTTAGAGCTCCTCAACCTTGACGAGGTGCTTCACCTTGAAGATCATCCCGAGAACCGCAGGCGAGTTCTTCTGCTCGACCGAATCGTTGATTCGCTTGAGCCCAAGAGCCCGCACGGTGCGCCTCTGGTCAGCGGCGAAGCCGATGCAGCTCTTGATCTGAGTGACCTTGAGCGTCTTCTCGGCTACTTTCTTAGCCATATGGCTACTCCTCCCACCCGTAGATCCGCGCGACAGACAAGCCGCGACGACGGGCGATATCCTGCGGGCTCGAGAGCGACTGGAGACCCTGGGCCGCAGCCTTGAGCATGTTCAACGCGTTGTCACTACCGAGCGACTTGGACAGAATGTCCGTGATGCCAGCGAGCTCGAGAAGTGCACGCACCGGGCCACCAGCGATGATTCCCGTACCAGGAGCAGCCGGCTTGAGCATGACGCGCCCAGCACCGAACTCTCCGACGATCTCGTGCGGAATCGTCTTAACCTTAGTGAGCGGCACCTTGAACATGTTCTTCTTGGCGTCTTCAATGCCCTTCTTGATGGCGATGGGCACTTCCTGGGACTTGCCCATGCCAACGCCTACGTTGCCGGCACCATCGCCGACGACGACAAGCGCCGTGAGTGCGAAGCGACGGCCGCCCTTGACGACCTTCGAAACGCGGTTGATGTATACGACTTTCTCCTGAAGATCGGAGGCAGAAGATTCCCTACGCGCCATGCTCATCCTCCCTAGAACTCGAGGCCGGCGCTACGCGCACCGTCCGCCAGAGCCTTGACACGGCCATGGTAAATGCGACCTCCGCGGTCAAACACGACCTCGGTAACGCCGGCTGAGGTGGCCCGACGGCCAACAGCCTCGCCAACCGCTCGAGCCGCGTCGATGTTTGCGCCGGTCTTCAACTCAACGCGCAGCTCGGAGTCGACACTGGACGCTGATGCCAGCGTGACTCCAGCGACGTCATCGATTACCTGCGCGTAGATGTGACCATTCGTGCGGGTGATGCGGAGACGCGGTCGCGCGGCGGTGCCGCTGACCTTCCCGCGGACCCTGCGCTGCCGGCGTTCGAGCTTCGCCTGCTTCGCCTTCAGCTTGTCCATATCCTCACTACTCTCCTCGATCGTACCGACCCGTCGGGCCGGATCACCTTCGTGGTTACTTGGCGGCCTTACCGAGCTTGCGGCGGACGTGCTCGCCCTCGTAGCGGACACCCTTGCCCTTGTAGGGCTCAGGCTTGCGCCACTTGCGAATATCGGCCGCTACCTGGCCAACGCGCTGTTTGTCGATACCGCGAACGGTGATCTTCGTGGGCGCGGGTACCTCGAAAGTGATACCAGGCTCGGCAATGACTACCACAGGGTGGCTGAAGCCAAGCTGCAGTTCAATGTCCGAACCCTTCAACGCGGCGCGATAGCCAACGCCGACGATCTCGAGGTTCTTGGAATACCCTTCCGAGACACCGGTGACCATGTTGGACACCAAGGTGCGGGAAAGGCCATGCAACGAGCGTGCGGTACGCGAGTCGTCGGGACGCCTGACGACGATGAAGCCGTCTTCCATAGCGACCGAGACGATCTCATTCAGAGTGCGCGAGAGCTCACCCTTAGGGCCTTTGACCGAGACGGTAGTACCAACGATCTTCACCTCGACCCCGGACGGGACCGGGATGGGCTGCTTGCCGATTCGTGACACGGCTACTCGCTCCTTTCCTTGAGTCCTGTCCGATTACCAGATGTATGCGACGACTTCGCCGCCGACGCCAGCCTTGCGCGCCGCGCGTTCAGTCATCACACCGTTGGACGTCGAAATGATTGCAATACCCAGGCCGCCGAGAACGCGAGGAAGTTCGTCCTTCTTCGCGTAGACGCGCAGGCCCGGCTTACTGATCCGGCGGATGCCGGTGATGGTGCGTTCCTTCTTGGCTCCGTACTTGAGCGTGATCTCGAGCGTGTCCTGCGGATCGCTCTCCGTCACGGTGTACTCGGCTATGTAGCCTTCTTGCTTCATGATGCGCGCAAGCTCAACGAGCTTTTTGGAGCACGGCATCGTGGTCGTCGCCTTGTAGGCAGAGTTCGCGTTACGAACGCGAGTCAGCATATCGGCGATGGGGTCGGTCATGCTCATTTGATCCTCCTATGGTTCGGGATGTCCCACTCAGCGGTTCGCGTTCGCCCGTGGCGCACGCGCCTCTCCGGGCAGGTCTCCTCCGTGCATGGGCTCGGCTACCAGCTTGCCTTGCGCACACCGGGAAGCTCGCCACGGCTTGCAAGCTCACGCACGCAGATGCGGCACATGCCGAACTGCCTGTAGAACGCTCGCGGCCTGCCACAACGGCCGCAGCGGTTGTGCTGCCGCACCGCAAACTTCGGCTGGCGCAGGGCCTTAGCGATCATCGACTTCTTAGCCACTTCATCCTCCTTGTCACGGCGACCCATCGGGCCGCCGGCTGACGCTCTATTTCTTGAACGGGAACCCGAAGGCGTCAAGCAATGCCCTCGCGGCTTCGTCGGATTTCGCAGTCGTGACAAACGTGATGTCCATTCCGCGCGTACGGTCAACCTGGTCGTAATCGATCTCAGCGAAGATGAGCTGCTCGGTGACGCCCATCGAGTAGTTGCCGCGACCGTCGAACGAGTTGGCGTTCAGGCCACGGAAGTCGCGGATGCGAGGAATCGCGGTCGACAGCAGGCGGTCGAAGAACTCCCACATCTGATCGCCGCGAAGGGTGACCTTCGCGCCGATCGGCATACCCTGACGAATCTTGAAGTTCGCAATCGACTTCTTCGCACGAGTGATCGTCGGCGCCTGGCCGGTGATCAGGCGAAGGTCCGCGATGGCGGCGTCGAGCTGCTTGACGTCCTGAACCGCAGCGCCGACACCCATATTGATGACGATCTTCTCAAAGCGAGGAACTTCGTTCACGTTCCCGAGAGCGAGCTGTTCTTTCAGAGCAGGCGCAATCACCTTGAGGTACTTCTCTTTAAGTCGTGGAGCCATTTCACATCCTCCGTTGGGGTTTTCAGTGCAAGATTTCCGACCCTGCACCTCTCTGCCATTCCAGGCAGGGAGCCATCATTACTTGTCGATGTCGTTTCCGCACTTCTTGCACACGCGGATGCGCGCACCGTCTTCGCGACGGCGAGCCAGACGCGTGGTCTGCGAGCAGCTCGGACATACGAGCATGACGTTCGACATGTGCATCGGCGCCTCGATTTCGAGGATGCCGCCCTTCGCGTTCTTCTGAGTCGGGCGCGTGGCCTTCTTCATGATGTTCGCGTGCTCGACTACCACACGCTGCTTGTACGGGAGGACGGCGATGACTTTGCCTTCCTTGCCCTTGTCCTTACCAGCGATAACCATAACCTTGTCGCCAGTGCGGATGCTCATCTTCGTCATCTAGCTGGCCTCCTTAGATTACCTCGGGAGCGAGCGAGACGATCTTCATGTACCGGCGATCGCGAAGCTCGCGAGCGACCGGGCCGAAGATGCGCGTACCCCGCGGGTTACCCTGGGCATCGATAATGACGGCGGCATTGTCATCAAACTTGATGTAGCTGCCGTCGGGTCGGCGTACTTCCTTCTTGCATCGCACGACGACCGCCTTGACGACGTCGCCCTTCTTCACCGTACCGTTGGGAATCGCTTCCTTGACGGTACAGGTGATCACGTCGCCGACGTACGCATAGCGACGCTTCGAGCCACCGAGAACCTTGATGCACAGGACCTTGCGTGCACCAGAGTTGTCGGCGACTTTGAGCCGCGATTCAGCCTGAATCATCTCTTCCTCCGGTTACCTATCGAGCACGAGCGGTGCGCCGCCCTAGCTGGCACACATACGCGTCCGAGAACTACTTGGCCTTCTCTATGATTTCGGCGAGACGCCAGCGCTTCAGCTTCGAGAGCGGGCGAGTCTCCATGATGTTGACGGTATCGCCAACGCCACAGTCATTGTTCTCGTCGTGCGCGTGGAACTTGGTCGACTGCGTGATCATCTTGCCGTAGACCGCATGCTTCTTGCGCTCTTCGACCTTAACCACACAGGTCTTCTCGCCGGCAGTCGAAACGACTACACCTTGGCGAAGCTTTCGACGATTACGATCGGTAGTCATGCTTCTCCTCACCTGTCCTTACGACGCGGCCGCGTCACGCTGGGCGCGAAGCTCACGGGCACGCAGCTCGGTGTGCAGGCGCGCGATGTCCTTCTTCACGATGGCAATACGTCCTGTGTTGTCCAACTGACCGGTGGCCAGTTGAAAACGCAGGTTGAACAGTTCAGCGCGCGTGTCCTTAAGCTTCTGGACCACATCCGCGTCTGCGATGTCTCTAATCTCTACAGCCTTCATCTACGCCTCCCCGCCTGACTCGGCACGGGCCACGAACTTGGTCTTGATCGGCAGCTTGTGCGCCGCCAGACGCATGGCCTCTTTGGCCACCTCTTCAGAGACTCCTGAGAGCTCAAACATGACTCGACCCGGCTTGACGACAGCAACCCACTTCTCGGGGTTACCCTTACCGGAACCCATGCGGGTCTCGGCGGGCTTCTGCGTAATCGGCTTGTCCGGGAAGATGTTGATCCATACCTTACCGCCACGCTTCATGTGACGAGTCATCGCAACTCGAGCGGCTTCAATCTGGCGGTTGGTGATCCATGCGGCCTCGAGAGCCTTCAGACCATACTCACCGAAATTGATTGCGGTCCCGCCCTTGGCAGCGCCACTGCGAGAGCCACGCTGCTGCTTGCGGTACTTTACTCTCTTCGGCAGAAGCATCTGCTATCTCCCTTCACCACGACGGCCGCGGGAAGAGCGCGCACCCTCGAGAGCGGGAGTGGGTGCGTCCTGACCCGGCAGAACCTCGCCGTGATAGACCCATACCTTCACGCCGCAGGCGCCCATGCTCGTGCGCGCAACAGCCGTACCGTAGTCGATCTTTGCGCGCAGGGTGTGCAGCGGCACGCGACCTTCGCGATACCATTCGCGACGACCCATCTCGGCGCCACCCAGACGACCCGAACACTGGATGCGGATACCAAGAGCACCGCTCTTGACCGCAGAAGCCACAGCCTTGCGCATCGCACGGCGGAAAGCCACGCGACCCTCAAGCTGCTCGGCCACGCTCTGAGCGACAAGTGCCGCGTCGAGCTCCGGACGCTTGATCTCGACGATGTTGACGGCGACAGAGCCACCGGTCAGCTTCTCGAGCTCCTTGCGCAGGACGTCGACTTCGGCGCCCTTCTTGCCGATGACGATGCCAGGACGAGCCGTCCACAGTTCGACGACGGTCTTGTCACCCTTGCGCTCGATGTCGATCTTGCTCAGTGCGGCGCGACGAAGACGCTTCTGCAGGTACTCGCGCACCTTCAGATCGCTCGCAAGAATCTGCGGATAGTCCTTGCCGGCGTACCAGCGCGAGCGCCACTTCTCAGTGATGCCCAGACGCAGGCCGATCGGGGATACTTTCTGTCCCATGCGGCTCCTACGCCTCCTCTCGCTGCTTGACGATGACCGTGATATGGCTGGTGCGCTTGTTGATGCGGAAAGCGCGACCCATTGCGCGCGGTCGAACACGCTTGAGGGTCGGACCCTCATCCACGAACGTCGATCCGACGATCAGATCGTCGGCCTTCACGTGGAGATTGCGCTCCGCGTTAGCTACCGCACTGTTGAGAACCTTCTCCACGATCTCAGCGGCGGCGCGATCCGAGAACTTGAGGATCGCACGTGCGTCACCGATCGCCTTACCGCGGATGAGGTCGACCACAAGGCGGGCCTTGCGCGGGCTTACCCGCACATAGCGTGCTACTGCTCTGGCTTCCATGTGCTCTACCTCTTAACCTTCTTCTTGTCGGCGGCGTGACCGCGGAAGGTACGCGTCGGCGAGAACTCGCCGAGCTTGTGACCAACCATGGACTCGGTGACGTACACCGGTACGTGCTTGCGGCCGTCGTGAACCGCAATCGTGTGACCGACCATCTCCGGGAAGATGGTCGAAGAACGCGACCATGTCTTGATGACTCGCTTCTCGCCGACCTCGTTCATCGCGTGGATGCGCTCGAGGAGGCGAGGCTGCACGAACGGGCCCTTCTTGAGGCTTCTGCTCACTGTCGTATCAGCTCCCTACTACTTCTTGCGACGACGGATGATGAGGCGGGACGAGAGGTTCTTCTTGCTACGCGTACGGTGACCCTTGGTGGGAACGCCCCACGGAGTAACCGGATGACGACCAGCGGACTTGTTCTTGCCCTCGCCGCCACCATGCGGGTGATCGACCGGGTTCATTGCCGTACCACGTACGGTCGGGCGGATGCCCATCCAACGTGCGCGACCGGCCTTGCCGATCTTGATGTTGCCGTGATCCGAGTTGCCTACTTCGCCGACGGTCGCACGGCACGTCACGAGGACGCGACGCATCTCAGAGGAGGGCATACGCAAGATCGCGTAGTCGCCTTCCTTGCCCATCAGCTGGATGGACGTACCGGCCGAGCGCGCGAGAGCCGCGCCCTTGCCCGGCTGAAGCTCAACCGCGTGGACAACGGTACCGACCGGGATTCCCGACAGCGGCAGGGTGTTACCCGGCTTGATGTCGGATCCGGGGCCGTTGGTGACGGTGTCCCCGACTTGCAGGCCCTTCGGCGCGAGAATGTAGCGCTTCTCGCCGTCAGCGTAGTGCAGCAGTGCGATGCGTGCGGATCGGTTCGGGTCGTACTCGATCGTAGCGACCTTCGCGGGCACGCCATCCTTGGTGCGCTTGAAGTCGATGATGCGGTAACGGCGCTTATGCCCGCCACCCTGGTGACGCGTCGTAATGCGTCCGTTGTTGTTGCGACCGCCCTTTTTGGGCAGCGGCTCCAACAGAGACTTCTCAGGAGTCGTGCACGTGATCTCCTTGAAGTCGGACACCGTCTGGAAACGGCGGCCCGGAGAGGTCGGCTTGTACTGCTTCAGTCCCATCTCGTCTCCTTCCGTCCGATGGCCTATGTCGTCTGGGACCGGCGGACTGATACCGCCAACAACATCGACGCCGGACTACCACGGTGCCGGGCGGCTCCATATTAAGCCGAATGCCGACACCCGTTGGCCCCTGGTTGGACCCTTCCTAGTGAGCCTGGAAGAACTCGATCGCGTCGCCCTCTTTGAGGGTTACAACGGCCTTCTTCCAGTCGCGCGTCTTGCCCTTGGCAGCCCGCACACGACGCGGCTTACCGGTCACGTTGATCGTGTTGACTCGCGTGACGGCCACTCCAAAGATCGACGAAACAGCTTCGGCGATCTGCGGCTTGCTTGCGGTCTTAGCGACCTCGAAGGTGTAGCGATTCAGCTCGATCATCTCGTAGGACTTCTCCGAGATAACCGGGCGAATGATGATGTCGCGAGGATCGTACATTATGACAGCACCCCCTCGAGCCAGGTCAGCGCCGGCTTCGTAAACAACACAGCTGCGTTGTCGACAAGATCGTAGGTATTGGACTCGGAGGCGGTAATGACCCGTACCTTCGGCAGATTGCGGAACGAAAGCATGGCGTTCATGTCATCTTCGCCAACGACGAGCGTGATGCGTCCCGTGATACCGAGAGCCTTCACAATCTCGGCAGCGGCCTTGGTCGAGGGCTTCTCGAAAGCGAGCGCGTCGACCACATAGAGTGCCTCGTCTGCGAGCTTGGCTGAAAGAGCCGAACGCATCGCGAGCTTGACGACCTTGTTCGGAACCTTGAACGCATAGCTGCGCGGGTGAGGACCGAATACCACGCCACCGCCTGCCCACTGAGGCGAGCGAATCGAACCCTGACGGGCGCGACCGGTGCCCTTCTGGCGCCATGGCTTCTTACCACCGCCGCGTACCTTACCGCGGGTCAGCGTGGAGTGAGTACCAGAACGGCGCGCGGCCTGCTGGCTGCGAACCACCTGGTGCACGACGAACGTGTTCGGCTCGATGCCGAATACGCCATCGGCGAGATCGGCGGAGCCGACCTTCTTGCCGCTTGTGTCTTTGATGTCGATCTTGGTCATCGTGACTAGTCTCCTTCAGGTGTCTCCGGGGCGGGGTCTACGCCATGCGGATGGTCAGCAGAGCGCCCTTGCCGCCGGGGACGGCACCCTTGACGATGAGCAGGTTCTGCTCGGAATCGATTCTCACGACTTCGAGGTTGCGAACCGTAACGGTCTCCGAGCCCATATGGCCCGGGAGCTTCATGCCCTTGAACACGCGAGATGGCGTCGCACACTGTCCGATGGAACCAGGCGCGCGGTGGAAGTGCGAACCGTGACCGCCGGGACCACCGTGGAAATTGTGGCGCTTCATGACTCCCGCGAAACCCTTACCCTTGCTGGTACCGGTGACGTGCACCGTGGCGCCCTCGGCGAAGACGTCCACCGTGAACACCTGACCCAGCTTGACCACGTCGTTGTCGGCGAGGCGAACCTCGGCAAGGTGACGCTTGGGCTCCACGTGCGCCTTCTCGAAGTGCCCGGCCATAGGCTTGTTAACCTTCTTGGCCTTGATCTCGCCGAAACCGATCTGCACGGCGCGATATCCGTCGCGCTTCTCGGTTTTGACCTGAGTGACCACACATGGGCCCGCCTCGATGACGGTGACCGGCAGGAGCTTGTCGTCTTCGCTCCAAACCTGGGTCATGCCCAGCTTGCGGCCGAGAATTGTCTTAACCATCGTCCGTCCTTATCTCAGGCGGTCTTGGGACCCTCGCAGCACCCAATGTGCTACTCCCCAGCGGACCGCATCCAACTACGTCAACCTGCGCAAAGATGCGCAGACGGACGATTGTAGCAGAACTAGAGCTTGATCTCGATATCCACGCCGGCAGGCAGATCGAGGCGCATAAGCGAGTCGACCGTCTTGGGCGTGGGCTCGAGGATATCGATGAGACGCTTGTGCGTCTTCATCTCGAACTGCTCGCGGCTGTCCTTGTTCACGTGCGGCGAGCGGATTACCGTGTACACGCTGCGGTCGGTCGGCAGCGGGATCGGGCCCGAGACTTTTGCGCCGGTCTTCTGCGCCGTGTCCACGATCAGCTTCGTGGACTGGTCCACGATCTCGTGGTCGTAGCCCTTGAGGCGGATCCTGATCTTTTGGTTCGCCAACGCTCTACCCTCCGTCAGATGCGGTGCCCCATCGCGGTTTGCGCGGGGCGTCCGGTCGTGTGCTTGAAACTAGGCGTTGCCGCCGGACTTGCTTGCGATCTCTTCAGCTACCGACTTCGGTACCTGCTCATACGCCTTGAACTGCATGCTGTACACGGCGCGACCCTGCGTCTTTGAACGAAGGTCGGTCGAGTAACCGAACATCTCGGACAACGGCACCTTCGAGCGGATAACCTGCGCGTTTCCGCGAGGCTCCATGCTCTCGATGTGCCCTCGACGACGGTTCAGGTCGCCGATGACGTCACCCATGAACTCCTCAGGAGTGACAACTTCAACCGACATCTGCGGCTCAAGGATGATCGGGCCCGCCTTGCGCAGCCCTTCCTTGATGGCCATCGAACCGGCGATCTTGAACGCCATTTCCGATGAGTCGACTTCGTGATAGGAACCGTCAACGAGCTCGACCTTGATGTCCACGACCGGATAGCCGGCCAGAACGCCGGTGCCGAGCGACTCGCGGATGCCCTTGTCCACCGAAGGAATGTACTCCTTGGGAATCGAACCTCCGACGGTCTTGTTGTCGAAGCTGTATCCGGCGCCAGGTACCTGAGGTACGACGTTGATGACGACGTGGCCGTACTGGCCGCGACCACCGGACTGGCGGGCGAATTTGACGTCAACCTTGTCAGCTCGCTTGCTTGCGGTCTCGCGGTAGGCGACTTGCGGCTTGCCGACGTTCGCCTCGACCTTGAACTCGCGCATCAGGCGGTCGACGATGACCTCGAGGTGCAACTCTCCCATACCAGCGATGATGGTCTGGCCGGTCTCGGTATCGGTGCGCACGCGGAATGTCGGATCCTCTTCGGCGAGCTTCTGGAGACCGATGCTCAACTTGTCCTGCTCGGCCTTGGTCTTCGGCTCGATCGCGATGTCGATGACCGGATCCGGGAACACCATGGACTCCAAGAGCACCGGTGCGTCGTCGGAGCACAGCGTGTCACCGGTGGTGGTGTTCTTGAGGCCGACTGCCGCGACGATGTCGCCGGCGGAAACGCCGTCGACGTCTTCACGGTGGTTGGCGTGCATCTGGAGCAGACGGCCGATGCGCTCACGGTGGCCCTTGGTCGAGTTCAGGACGTACGAACCCGAGCTCAGCGTTCCGGAATAGACGCGGAAGTACGTGAGCTTGCCGACGAACGGATCGGTCATGACCTTGAAGGCGAGAGCCGCAAACGGCGCATTCACGTCAGCGGGACGCTCTACCTCTTCGTCTGTCTTGAGATCGATGCCCTTGATCGCCGGGATGTCGAGCGGCGACGGCAGGTAGTCGACGACGGCGTCGAGCAGGGGCTGCACTCCCTTGTTCTTAAACGACGCTCCGCAAACGACGGGGGTGATCTCGTTGGCGATGCAGGCCTTGCGCAACGCGACCTTGATCTCGGCGATGGAGAGTTCCTTCTCGTCGAGGAAGTGCGTCATCAGCTCGTCGTCCTGCTCGGCGGCGGCCTCGATCATGTCCTGACGATACATCTTCGCTTCGTCGAGGAGGTCTGCCGGAATCTCGCCCACCGTGGGGTTGATGCCGTTGTCGTCCTCGTTGAAGAAGATGGCGTGCATCTCCAGCAAGTCGATGATACCGATGAACGCCTCTTCAGCGCCTATCGGCAGCTGAACGGGCACCGGTCGGGCACTCAGGCGATCGCGCATCATGGCGATGACGTTGAAGAAGTCAGCGCCTGAGCGATCCATCTTGTTGATATAGGCGATACGCGGGACACCATAGGTGTCCGCCTGTCGCCATACGGTCTCGGACTGCGGCTCGACGCCACCGACAGCACAGAACACGGCGACAGCACCGTCGAGGACGCGCAAGGAGCGCTCAACCTCAACCGTGAAGTCCACGTGACCAGGGGTGTCGATGATCTGGATCTGGTGGTTCTTCCAGAACGCGGTCGTCGCGGCAGACGTGATCGTGATGCCGCGCTCCTGCTCCTGAACCATCCAGTCCATGGTTGCGGCGCCGTCATGAACCTCGCCGATCTTGTGCGTCTTGCCTGTGTAGTACAGGACACGCTCAGTCGTCGTGGTCTTGCCGGCGTCAATGTGCGCCATGATCCCGATGTTACGGGTCATATCGAGCGGATACTGCTTACTGGCCATTGAAGTAGAGACCTCTATCTCGTCATCAGTGGATTGGGACCGCTGTTACCAGCGATAGTGCGAGAACGCACGGTTGGACTCAGCCATCTTGAACAGGTCCTCACGCTTCTTGACCGAAGACCCCGTACCGTTCGCGGCATCGAGGATCTCGTTGGCCACGCGCTCTGCGGTCGTCTTCTCGCGACGCTTGCGCGAGAAACCGACGAGCCAGCGAATCGCAAGCGTCGTCGAGCGACGCGAGTTGACTTCGACCGGCACCTGGTAGGTGGCGCCACCGACGCGCTTCGGGCGGACCTCAAGGGTCGGCCTGACGTTGTCCATGGCCTTCTTGAACGTGGCCAGCGGATCCTGGCCGCTCTTCTGCTCGATGATGTCGAACGCACCGTAGACGATGTTTTCGGCAATCGACTTCTTGCCGTCAAGCAGGACCTTGTTGATCAGCTGCGTGACGAGCCTGTTGTTGTAAACGCTGTCAGGGGCGATTTCTCGCCGGACAGCAGCTGCGCGCCTAGGCATGTACCTGTCTCCTCCGAACGGTGCGGCCGCCCCCAGGGCGATCCGTCACAACGCTTGTTACTTGGGCTTCTTAGCGCCGTAGCGCGAACGCGCCTGGGCACGGTTGTTCACCGGGGCGCAGTCAAGCGCAGCTCGGATGATCTTGTAGCGCACACCAGGAAGGTCCTTAACGCGACCACCACGTACGAGCACGATGCTGTGCTCCTGGAGGTTGTGCCCGATACCAGGGATGTAAGCCGTGATCTCCATCTGGTTAGTCAGACGGACACGGGCAACCTTGCGAAGCGCCGAGTTCGGCTTCTTGGGGGTAGTCGTGTACACGCGAATGCACACGCCGCGCTTCTGCGGATTACCCTTCAGCGCCGGGGTCTTGCTCTTCTCGGCTGCCTGCTTGCGGCCCTTGCGGACCAGCTGATTGATTGTAGGCAACGCTATACTCCTTCATTCCGTCTTGTGCACGTTCACCGGAGCGCGCGGGTGCGCGGGCCTCCGAACATGAAGTCACAATGGGGCACTCTACCAACGTCTGTGCAGTGTGTCAAACGCAACGCCTCCGGGCGTATCCATGCTTCTGCACACCGAACGTCTAACCTGCGGAGACATCAGGGCGCCTCTGCCGCATTCCCGGCAGAGGCGCCCACTTGAGCCTGTAGCTACGCCAGTATCGGAAGACCCACGGACTCGAGGCCCGCCTTGACTTCCTCAACCGCTTTCTGCCCGATTCCGGGGAGGTTGAGCAGATCGTCCTCGCTCTTTCCCTCGAGATCGGCGACTGTCACAAGACCAGCCTCTTCGAACTTGTTGACCCATCGAGCGGAGACACCGATGTCAGCGAGCGACATCGAAGCCGAATCCTCAGAAGCAGACATCTCGATCTCCTCGATCACGACGTCGCCTGTTGACGGAAGCTCGGCATTGGGGTCAAACGTCATACCCGTGAAGGCGGCGACGTCGATGTTCCCTTCGTCCAACTCCAGGTCGGCGAATGCACTCTCGAAATCGGCTTCCGACATCGAACTCGTGTCGACCGCCACGGGCAGGAGAGCTTCGATTTCCTTGAGTTCCTCGGGCGCCCAATCGGGCAGCGGCCCTTCAGAGGTCGGCGCCGCATCGATGTTCTGGCCCTTGTAGGTCAGCTTCACATTGCGATATCGCTTCATGCCGGTTGCAGCCGGAATGAGCTTGCCGATGATGACGTTCTCCTTCAGGCCGAGGAGGTGGTCCTCTTTGCCTGCGATGGCTGCGTCAGTCAGGACACGCGTGGTCTCCTGGAAGGAAGCCGCCGACAGATAGCTATCCGTTGCAAGTGAGGCCTTGGTGATGCCAAGCAGGGTCGGGTGGCCGTTGGCGGGCTCCCCTCCCGCAGCAAGTGCTGCATTGTTGGCAGACGCGAAGTTGAGACGGTCAGCCAACTGGCCCGGCAGGAAGTCCGTATCGCCTGGCTCGGTAACAGACACCTTGCGCAGCATCTGGCGGCTGATGACTTCGATGTGCTTGTCGTTGATGTCGACGCCCTGCGAACGGTAGACGTCCTGGACCTGCTCGACGATGTAGCGAAGCGTCTCGTTGGGGCCCTTGAGGTGCAGCAGGTCATGCGGGTTCACAGAACCCTTGGTGAGCTGCTGGCCGAGTACAACGGTCGCTCCGTCGGTGGTCCCAGGAAGCAGAGTCGCACGGCGGGAGACGGTGTAGAGCTTCTCCTCGCCCTCATCGTCGACGACGGTGAGCTTTCGGGTCTTATCGGCGTCTTCGATCGTCAGACGGCCACCGATTTCGGCGAGGATCGCCTGGCCCTTCGGCTTGCGCGCCTCGAAGAGCTCGGTGACACGCGGCAGACCGTGCGTGATGTCCTCACCTGCGACACCACCCGTGTGGAAGGTACGCATCGTGAGCTGAGTACCAGGCTCGCCGATCGACTGGGCGGCGATGATGCCCACCGCAGTGCCGATATCGACGGGGCGGCTGCTCGCCAAGTCCCAGCCGTAGCAAGCCTGGCAGATGCCGTGCTTGGCGTGGCAGGTCATGACGGTGCGACCTACGAGCGTGGTGACTCCCTGGTCCACGAGCTTCTGCAGATCCACGTCGTTGTGTACGTAGGAGCCGGTCTCTAGCACGATCTCGCCAGTCTCGGCGACAACTGCAGGCTCGAGCAGGCAACGACCGACCAGGTTGTGGTCGACATTGCCGTCGTCCTTGAGGATCGGGAAGGCGACGCCTTCATCGGTTCCGCAGTCGTTCTCGCGAACGATGACGTCTTGAGCCACATCGACCAGGCGACGCGTGAGGTATCCCGAGTCCGCAGTACGAAGCGCGGTGTCAGCGAGACCCTTGCGAGCACCGTGCGTCGAGATGAAGTACTCGAGGACCGTGAGGCCCTCACGGAAGTTCGCCTTGATCGGGCGGTCGATGATGTCGCCCTTAGGGTTCGCCATCAGTCCACGCATACCAGCCAGCTGGCGGATCTGCTTGATGTTACCTCGGGCTCCTGAGTACGCCATCATGTAGATCGGGTTGAACTTGTCGAAGCTCTTGCCCATCGCCTCGCCGACCTCGTCGGTTGCGCGGGTCCAGACATCGACGATCTGACGATGACGCTCTTCACGTGTGATCAGACCGATTTCGTACTGTTCCTCGATCTTGGCGACCTTCTCATCAGAGGCCGCGAGAATCGCCGGCTTCTCCTTCGGGATGATCGCATCGTAGACCGAGACCGTGACGCCGGCGCGCGTGGCGTAGTGGAAGCCCAGACGCTTGACCTCGTCAAGAATCTGACCCATCTGCGTGGTCGAATAGCGGACCGAGCAGTCCTCGACGACGCGGCTGATACCCTTCTTGTCAACCTCGTGGTTGATGTAGGGATAGTCATCCGGCAGGGAACGGTTGAAGGTCACTCGACCAACGGTGGTCGTGAGACGCTCGCCCTTCGTGCGCGGAACGCGGACGCCTGCCGAGGTCTCCTCGATGAGGTCCTCGCCGAGTCGCACCTGAATCCGAGCCTGGAGATCGACTGCTCTGTTGTCGTAAGCGAGGATCGCGTCGTCGAAACCGGAGTAGCGACCGGTCGCGGCGCTGTCGTCCCGCATCTCGCCCTCTAGCCCCTCGCGCTCGGCTGTGAGGTAGTACAGACCGATGACCATGTCCTGCGTAGGAGTGGTCAGCGGGCGGCCGTGCGCCGGCGACTTCACGTTGTTGGTGGAGAGCATCAGCGTGCGTGCCTCGGCCTGAGCCTCGGTCGACAACGGCAGGTGCACAGCCATCTGGTCACCGTCGAAGTCCGCGTTGAACGCCGTGCAGACGAGCGGATGGATACGGATGGCCTTGCCTTCGACCAGGATCGGTTCGAATGCCTGGATGCCCAAACGGTGCAAGGTCGGAGCGCGGTTGAGCATGACCGGGTGATCGCGAATGACTTCCTCGAGAACGTCCCAGACGACACCCTTCGCACGATCGACCATGCGCTTGGCGCTCTTGATGTTCTGAGCGTGGTCGAGGTCGACCAGGCGCTTCATCACGAACGGCTTGAACAGCTCGAGCGCCATCTTCTTCGGAAGCCCGCACTGGTGGAGCTTGAGCTCCGGTCCGACGACGATGACCGAACGCCCGGAATAGTCGACTCGCTTACCCAGAAGGTTCTGGCGGAAGCGACCCTGCTTGCCTTTGAGCATGTCGGAAAGCGACTTCAAGGGACGGTTGCCGGGACCCGTTACCGGGCGACCACGACGACCGTTGTCGAACAACGCATCAACGGCCTCTTGAAGCATGCGCTTCTCGTTGTTGACGATGATCTCAGGTGCGCCGAGATCGAGAAGCCTCTTGAGGCGGTTGTTGCGGTTGATCACGCGACGGTACAGATCGTTGAGGTCAGACGTGGCGAATCGTCCGCCGTCGAGCTGCACCATCGGACGCAGGTCCGGCGGAATCACGGGAATCGCGTCGAGAACCATCCACTCGGGACGGTTGTTGGAACGGCGCAGCGAGTCGACGACCTTCAGGCGCTTGATGGCCTTCTGGCGCTTCTGCCCCTTACCGTCCTTGATAATCAGGCGAAGCTCGTCAGCGAGAGCCTGCAGGTCGAGCTGGGCCAGGAGGTCCTTGACGGCCTCAGCGCCCATTCCACCGCGGAAGTAGTCGCCGAAGCGAAGCTTCATCTCGCGGTACAGGGTCTCATCGTTGATGAGCATCTTGACGTTCAGCTTGACGAAGGTATCAAAGGCCTCCTGGAAGAGCTGCTTGCGATCCGCATACTCCTCTTCGATGTCCTTGATGTCGCGCTCGGACTCCTTGACGATCTTCTTGACGCGATCCTCGGCAGGAGTCTCCTCGTCGACCTCGTCGCCCTCTTCGGGCTCAGCTTCGCCACGTGCGACCGCGATAAGCCGGTCGCGCTCCGACGAGACTTCTTCCAGCTCTTCACGCTTCTCGGCGTCGAGCTGTTCGAGGTCGGCGGTCAGCTCATCCTTGAGCATGGCGATGTCCGCTTCGCGATCCTCATCGTTGACCGACGTGATGATCGATGAAGCGAAGTAGAGAACCTTCTCAAGGTCCTTCGGGGCGATATCGAGAAGGTAGCCCATGCGGGAAGGAACGCCCTTGAAGTACCAGATATGGCTTACAGGCGCAGCGAGCTCGATATGCCCCATGCGATCGCGACGAACCTTGGCGCGAGTTACCTCGACCCCACAGCGCTCGCACACGATTCCCTTGAAGCGGACTCGCTTGTACTTGCCGCAATAGCATTCCCAGTCCTTAGTCGGACCGAAAATCTTCTCGCAGAATAGACCGTCCTTCTCAGGCTTGAGAGTTCGGTAGTTGATGGTCTCGGGCTTCTTGACCTCACCGCGCGACCACTGGCGAATCTGTTCCGAGCTCGCCAGTCCAATGCGCAGTCGATCAAAGTTGTTGACGTCGACGTCGAGCAATGGTTACTCCTCCTCGTCCGTCAGCATGTCGGCACCGGCATCCGGTTCGCCGGCGATATCGAGCGCCGAGACGTCGCTCTCAAGAAGATCCTCGAGCGCATCCACAGACTCAACGTTACGACGGGGGCCTGCTTCGACACCCAAGTCGAGTCCGAGCTCCTCGGCGGTTTTGAAGATGTCTTCGTCGTCTTCCTTGAGCTCGATCTCCTCGCCAGACTCCGAGATGATCTCGACGTCGAGGCACAGGCTCTGCATCTCCTTGACGAGAACCTTGAAGCTCTCAGGAATACCAGGCTCAGGAATGTTCTCACCCTTGACGATCGCCTCGTACGCTTTGACACGACCGAGGATATCGTCGGACTTGATGGTGAGGATCTCTTGCAGCACGTAGGCCGCGCCGTACGCGTAGAGGGCCCACACTTCCATCTCTCCGAAGCGCTGACCGCCGAACTGAGCCTTACCACCGAGCGGCTGCTGGGTGATGAGCGAGTACGGGCCGGTCGAGCGTGCGTGAATCTTGTCGTCAACCAAGTGCAGCAGTTTGAGGATGTAGATCTGCCCGACCGTAACCGGCTCACGGAACGGCTCACCCGTGCGGCCATCGAACAGCACGCACTTGCCCGTACGGGATACCGTCGGGACGATCGCGGGGAGGGCCTTCTTGCCATAGCGCTCGGCGTGCTTCAGGCCGAGGTTGCGGTTGGCGGCTTCGATGACGTCGGAGATCTCAGACTCGCGCGCTCCGTCGAACACTGGTGTCGCGACCGGCATGGGACCGGCGACCGAGGCCTTCGACTTCGGGTCGTCGTTCCAGCCGACACCGGCAGCCCAACCCAGATGGGTCTCGAGCAGCTGACCGATGTTCATACGAGAAGGAACACCGAGCGGGTTGAGAATGATATCGACGGGCGTACCGTCGGCGAGGAACGGAAGATCCTCGATCGGCAGAATCTTGGAGATGACGCCCTTGTTGCCGTGGCGGCCAGCAAGCTTGTCGCCTTCTTGAATCTTGCGCTTCTGCGCGACGTAGATGCGGACGAGTTCGTTGACGCCCGGAGACAGATCGTCGCCGTTCTCACGGCTAAACGTGCGAACCGAGATAACTCGACCGGTCTCGCCGTGCGGCACCTTGAGGGACGTGTCTCGAACTTCACGGGCCTTCTCACCGAAGATGGCGCGCAGGAGGCGCTCCTCAGCGGTCAGCTCAGTCTCGCCCTTCGGCGTGACCTTACCGACGAGTACGTCGCCCGGGAACACCTCGGCGCCGATGCGGATGATGCCCTCATCATCCAGGTTAGCGAGGACGTCCTCGCCCACGTTCGGAATCTCGCGAGTGATCTCTTCCGGTCCGAGCTTGGTATCGCGTGCCTCGACCTCGTACTCCTCGATGTGAATCGAGGTCAGCAGGTCTTCTTTGACGACACGTTCGGAGAGGATGATCGCGTCTTCGTAGTTGTAGCCCTCCCATGGCATGAACGCCACGAGGAGGTTCTGACCGAGCGCAAGCTCGCCGAGCTCCGTAGAGGGACCGTCCGCAAGCACATCGCCTTGGACGACATGCATGCCCTCGTCGACGATCGGCTTGTGGTTGATGCAGGTACCCTGGTTGGAACGCATGAACTTGGGCAAGTGGTACTCGTCAAGCGAGCCATCCGCCGCGCGAACGGCAACGCGCACGCCGTCGACGACCTCAACCGTACCGTCACGCCTCGCGGTGATGATCTCGCCGGTATCGACTGCAGCGCGATACTCCATGCCCGTGCCGACAAGCGGCGCCTGGGGACGAAGGAGCGGCACAGCCTGGCGCTGCATGTTCGAACCCATGAGCGCACGGTTCGCATCGTCGTGCTCGAGGAACGGAATCAGAGCGGTAGCCACGGAAACCATCTGGCGCGGAGAAACGTCCATGTAGTCGACGTCGGCCGGGACCTTCTCGTCCGGCTCACCGAAGTCGCCTCTGGAGCCCATGACGCGGCAGAGAACCTTGTCGCGCAAGAACTTGCCCGACTTGGGGTCGAACGCCTCGTTCGCCTGGGCGATAACGTGACGCTCTTCTTCATCAGCCGTGAGGTAGTCGATCGTATCGGTGACCAATCCGCCGACAACCTGACGATACGGCGTCTCGATGAACCCGTAGGGGTTGATCCGAGCGAACGTCGCCAACGACCCGATAAGGCCGATGTTCGGGCCTTCAGGCGTCTCGATTGGACACATGCGTCCGTAGTGCGAAGGGTGAACGTCACGCACTTCGAAACCGGCACGCTCGCGTGAAAGACCGCCAGGTCCGAGGGCCGACAGACGACGCTTGTGCGTGAGGCCTGCGACCGGGTTGGTCTGGTCCATGAACTGCGAGAGCTGGCTCGAACCGAAGAACTCCTTGATGGAGGCGACGATCGGGCGAATGTTGATAAGCGACTGCGGCGTGATCTCGTCGACATCCTGAGTCGTCATGCGCTCGCGCACGACGCGCTCCATGCGGGCAAGACCGATCCTGAACTGGTTCTGGATCAGCTCACCGACGCTGCGGATGCGGCGGTTGCCGAAGTGATCGATGTCGTCGATATGGTAGCCGTCGGCGCCTTCCCAGAGCTTCACAAGGTAGAAGATGGCTGCCTTGATGTCCTCAGGGGTCAGTGTCGACTGCTCGTCGGGCAGATCGAGACCGAGCTTCTTGTTGACCTTGTAGCGGCCGACCTTGGCAAGGTCATAGCGCTGCGGGTTGAAGAACAGCCCGTCGAGAAGCGCACGCGCTGACTCGACCGTGGGGGGCTCGCCCGGACGGAGACGCTTGTATATCTCGATGAGCGCCTCTTCGCGCGTCTCAGTGAAGTCGCGCTCGAGGGTACGCTGAATAGCCTCGGAGTTGTCGAACATCTCGAGGATCTCTTCGCGCGTTTCAGCGATACCCAGCGCCTTGAGCAGCACGGTCGCGGGCTGCTTGCGCTTGCGGTCGACACGTACCGAGACGATGTCGCGTCGGTCTGTTTCGATCTCAAGCCATGCGCCGCGGGCGGGGATGACCTTTGTGGTGTAGACGATCTTGTCCGAAGTCTTGTCGAGATCCTCGGCGTAGTACACTCCAGGCGAGCGAACGAGCTGCGAGACGACGACACGCTCCGTGCCGTTGATCACGAAGGTGCCGCGGTCGGTCATGAGCGGGAAATCGCCCATGAAAACCTGCTGCTCCTTGATCTCGCCGGTGTCCTTGTTGATGAAGCGCACCTCAACGAACAGGGGCGCCTGATAGGACATGTCCTTCTCTTTGCACTCGTCTACCGTGTACTTGGGGTCACCGAATTCATGCGCGCCAAACTCCACCGCGAGAGTCCCGGTGAAGTCTTCGATGGGAGATATGTCGTGGAACGTATCGCGCAATCCTTCATCGAGGAACCACTTGAAGCTATCTCGCTGAAGCGCGATAAGGTTTGGGACCTCGAGAACCTCGGGAATCTTGGCGAAGCTACGGCGCTCGCGCCGAACGGCGCTGACGACGGGGGAACCTTCTCCGTGGGGCACCAGGCGATTCCTCCTTCTAGGGGGGGGTTGAACCTGCCGACAATAGTCGCAAAGTAACAGGATAGTCAACACCCCATGGGGCGTCAACATCTTTGTGTCGGCTTGGCGGGTGGCACGAAAGGCCGGGACCTCTGCGGTCCCGGCCTTCGTGCATCCAGATCGCCGTTCCTGTTGACTCGGCAACCCGGCTTTACGCAGGTAGCTCCAGCAAATGCTACTTGACGGAGGCGGTGGCGCCAGCGTCGGTGAGCTTGCCCTTGGCCTCTTCGGCCTTGTCCTTGGTGACACCGTCAAGAACGGCCTTCGGTGCAGCCTCGACGACGTCCTTGGCCTCCTTCAGGCCCAAACCGGTGAGCTCACGGACGACCTTGATGACGGCGATCTTGTTGGGGCCGAAGCTGTCAAGAACGACGTCGAACGCGGTCTGCTCTTCCTCAGCGGCGGCCTCGCCGGCGGGAGCGGCGGCCATGGCAACCGGAGCAGCGGCGGAGACGCCGAAGGTCTCCTCCATCATCTTGACGAGCTCAGAGAGCTCCAGCGCCGGCTTGACCTTGATAGCCTCAAGGATCTCTTCATTGGTAAGTGCAGCCATTTCTTGGTTCTCCTTCTGTTCTGTTCGCGCTTCCGGGCCTCGCCCGGGCGCTCATCTTGTCGGAAGTACGAAGGACCGCTATGCGGCGGCCTTCTGCTCGGCCACCGCAGAAACGGTGCGAGCGAACGCCTCGACCGGTCCGTTGAGGACTCGGGCGAAGCCGGTGAGCGGGCTGAGCATGGTTCTGAGCAGACCGGCGATAAGCTCTTCGCGTGAAGGAAGGGCGGCAATCGCCTTGATACCAGCGGCGTCGACGACCTGGCTTTCCACCAGGCCACCCTTCACCTCAAGCGCCTTGTGGGTCTTGGCGAACGTGGTGAGTGCCTTGGCAGGAGCCACTGGATCCTCTCCCGCGAAGACAATCGCGGTCGGGCCAGCAAGATACGCGTCCATGTTCGGGAGGGCGAGTTCGCGGATCGCGATTTCAGCCAGCGAGTTCTTGTAGACCTTGAGCTCGCAACCGACTTCACGCAGAGCATTACGAAGCTCGCGCATTTCCTTCACGGTCAGACCGCGATAGTCGGCCATGATGACGGTACCAGCCTTGTTGAGCCGATCTTTAATCTGGCCGACCAGCTCTTCTTTTTGCAATGTGGGCATATTCATTCCTCCTCTCCGTGCGCGCACGACCCTCGTGAGATCCCGTTTCCGTTCTCTCTTGCGCGGGCCGCACGCCGGAGAAAATCCCCGGAGATAGAAAGCGGCCCCCGCCAATGAAGCAGCGGAGGCCGCGAGCAGTTGATGCTCGTTGGCGCCACTCCGGAGAGAGGCACCGTTGCGACCACCTCGGCAGGCAGGACGCTTGCGCGTCCCATTATGCCCGGCATTCTGGGCACCGGCTGTCTTCGGCAGTTTGTCGTGCGCACTATGATGTTTTCAACGCGACGCAGTAGTATCCCCGCTCGACGCAACCGCGTCAAGCGCGCCGCCCTGCGCGGGACGGCATCTTTGGAAGCCGGCTACTCGCCGGTCTCCTCGAGGAGGAAACGAAGCTTCGTGGTGTCGACCTTGATGGCCGGACCCATGGTCGAAGCGAGGGTGATCGACTTGAGGTACTTGCCCTTGGACGATGAAGGCCTGGAGCGCACGATCTCATCCAGAACCGCAGCGTAGTTCTCTACAAGCTGCGTGTGGTCGAACGAGAGCTTGCCGATTCCAACGTGGGCAATGCCGAACTTGTCGGCGCGATACTCGACCTTACCGGCCTTGAGCTCCTTGACGACACGACCAACGTCCATCGTGACCGTGCCGAGCTTCGGGTTCGGCATCAATCCGCGGGTTCCGAGGATCTTACCGAGACGGCCGACCTTGGCCATCATGTCAGGCGTAGCGACGGTGGCGTCGAAGTCCAGGAAGCCGCCCTGAATCAGCGCAACCAGATCATCGCTGCCGACAACGTCGGCCCCTGCGGCCTCAGCTTCGCGAGCCTTGTCGCCTTCAGCGAAGACGGCAACGCGAACGTTCTTGCCGGTTCCGTGCGGCAGGGAGACAGAACCTCTGACCTGCTGCTCGGCCTGGCGGGTGTCAACGCCGAGACGGAAGTGAACTTCGAGCGTCTCATCGAACTTCGCGGTCGGAAGCTCCTTGAGAAGCTTGGCGGCCTCGAGCGGCGTATAGAGGCGATCCGACTCGATCTTGGATGCAGCCTCGCGGTACTTCTTTCCGTGCTTAGGCATAGTCATCGTTCCCTTCGTGGTCAACGGGCTAGATGGCCCTCCCACAACACGCGCCGCGATGTCGCGACGACGTACGTACCGTTCTGCTAGTCGACGATTTCGAAGCCCATCGAACGGGCTGTGCCGGCGATGATGCGCATGCCTGCTTCGACATCGTTGGCGTTGAGGTCGGGCATCTTGGTCTCGGCGATCTGGCGAAGCTGCTCGCGCGTGACCTTGGCGACCTTCTCGCGGTTCGGAACCCCGGAGCCGGTGTCTACCCCGGCGGCCTGCTTGAGCAGGGTGGCCGCGGGAGGCGTCTTGAGAATGAAGGTGAACGAGCGATCCTCGTAGACGGTGATCTCAACCGGGGTGATCGTACCGTTCCTGTCTGCCGAAGCGGCGTTGAACGCCTGGCAGAACTGCATGATGTTGACCTGGTGCTGACCGAGCGCCGGGCCTACTGGCGGGGCCGGGTTAGCCGCGCCGCCCGGAATCTGCAGCTTAATGAAGCCGACAACCTTCTTGGCCATGTGTGTTCGAACCGTCCCTCACGTTTGCGGTCGTATTCGACCGTGATCCATATCTGTATTCCCGCACGACGCCTGTCGCGAGAAGCGTCCGTCGACTTTCCACAAGTCGAGGGCACGTGGCGCCGGGTGGTTCCGTCTTTAGAGCTTCGCCACTTGATCGAAGCCGAGCTCGACCGGGGTCTCGCGGCCGAAGATCGACACCATCACCTTGACCTTACCCGCATCCGGGTTGACCTCGGAGATCGTGCCGTCAAAATCGGCAAGCGGGCCGGATGTGACCTTGACCGACATACCTTCGACCAGATCGGTTGAGGTCTTGGCCTTGGGACCGCCCTCGGTGCGCTTCATGATCCGCAAGAACTCGTCGCGGGAAAGCGGCACCGGCTTGCCTTGCGAGCCTACGAAACCGGTAACGCCGGGCGTGTTGCGCACGACGTACCACGACTCATCGTCCAATTCCATCTGGACAAGGATGTAGCCCGGGAAGACCTTCTTCTCGGACGTGACCCGACGACCGCCCTCTTTGAGGTCGGTGACGGTTTCGGTAGGAATCTCAACCTTGAAGATCTTCTCGTCCATGCCCATCGACTGGATACGGTGGAGGAGGTTGGTCTTCACTTTGTTCTCGTAGCCCGAGTACGTATGAATGACATACCACTTCTTCGCCATACCGCTAGCCGCCGATCTTGATCGAGCCCAGCACATTGATGATCTGCTGGACTACGAGGTCGGTGAGGGTGATGAATGCGATGAAGAACAGGAGCGTGGCGATGACGACCACGCTGGAGTTGAGAATCTCCGGGCGCGAAGGCCATACGACGCGCTTCATCTCAGACCGCACATCGCGGAAGTAGGCGCCGATGCGAGCGAACAGACCCGGCTTGGCGGGTGCTGCCGCCTTTCCTGGCTTGCCGGTCTTGATCGGCTTGTCCACAGAAGCGGACTGCCTTCTGTCAGCTGTCGTTGCCTTAGCCATGTGTTATCCATCCGTCCTTGGCGACCACCGAGGTCGCCTGCAACAAACATCGCGGCCGTATGTCCGCGACGGAGGAGTCGTTGGCAGGCCAGGAGGGACTCGAACCCCCAACATCCGGTTTTGGAGACCGGCGCTCTACCATTGGAGCTACTGGCCTGCGTCCCTAACTCGCACGCTCGTCCGACTAGCGAGTTTCCTTGTGGACGGTGTGCGTCTTGCACCACTTGCAGTACTTCTTGTACTCAATACGCTCGGGATTGTTCTGCTTGTTCTTCGTCGTAGTGTAGTTCCGGCGCTTGCACTCTGTGCACGCCAGTGTGACCAGCGTTCGCATGGGTCCTCCTGTGTACCGCCCTGAGCCGAAGGTGGCTCAGTCGCGGAAGGGTACTCTAGCACCCAGATTTCGGCACTGTCAAACTCGTCGATGCCCCCAAGGGGCGGAGAAACGGGGCCCGGCGCGTGCCGGGCCCCGTACGTTTCGCAGCGTACGAGCGGGTGCTACTTGATGATCTGGATGACTCGTCCTGAGCCAACCGTGCGTCCACCTTCGCGGATAGCGAAACGAAGGCCGTCTTCCATGGCGATCGGCTGGATGAGCTCGCCGCGAATCTCGACGTTGTCACCCGGCATTACCATCTCGGTACCTTCGGGCAGGTGCGCCACGCCGGTCACGTCGGTGGTGCGGAAGTAGAACTGGGGACGATAGCCATCGAAGAACGGGGTGTGACGGCCACCTTCCTCCTTGGTCAGGATGTAGACCTGGCCCATGAACTCGGTGTGCGGGGTGATGCTACCCGGCTTGCACAGAACCTGGCCACGCTCGATGTCGGTGCGAGCCACGCCTCGGAGCAGGACGCCGATGTTGTCGCCGGCCTGAGCCTCGTCGAGGAGCTTGCGGAACATCTCCACGCCCGTGACCACGGTCTTGCGGATCTCCGGGTGAATGCCGACCATTTCGACCTCGTCGCCGACGTGGACAACGCCACGCTCGACGCGACCGGTGGCAACCGTGCCACGGCCGGTGATGGTGAATACGTCTTCAATGGCCATCAGGAACGGCTTGTCGATGGCACGCTCGGGCATCGGGATCCACGTATCGACGGCATCCATGAGATCGTCGATCTTGCAGGCCCACGCCTCGTCGCCCTCAAGAGCCTTGAGAGCCGAACCCTGGATGATCGGGGTGTCGTCACCAGGGAATTCGTACTCGTTGAGGAGCTCGCGGACTTCCATCTCGACAAGCTCGATGAGCTCCTCGTCGTCCACAGCGTCGCACTTGTTCAGGAACACGACGATGTAGGGAACGCCGACCTGACGAGCGAGCAGGATGTGCTCGCGGGTCTGAGCCATAGGACCGTCGGTGGCGGCGATTACCAGAATCGCACCGTCCATCTGCGCGGCACCCGTGATCATGTTCTTGACATAGTCAGCGTGGCCCGGGCAGTCGACGTGGGCGTAGTGACGCGCCTCGGTCTGGTATTCGACGTGCGCGATAGCGATCGTAATACCGCGCTCGCGCTCTTCCGGCGCTTTGTCGATCTGGTCGAACGGCGTGAAGTCTGCAAAGCCCTTCTCCGCCTGACGCTTGGTGATTGCTGCCGTGAGCGTGGTCTTGCCGTGGTCGACGTGGCCGATCGTACCCACGTTGACGTGCGGCTTAGTGCGCTCGAACTTCTGCTTCGCCATGAGTCTCCTCCTTCGGGGACCTCTTCGACGGAGCCGGCGGAGTCTGTACCGTCGACCGCGTTCCGTCTATAAAGCCTGCACTTGCGCATGGTGGCTTGGTGGCCTGATATAAACCTCAAGCGTCGCGCGAGCGACGCGTAATGCCTTGGTAGCGGTGGCTGGACTCGAACCAGCGACTCCACGGGTATGAACCGTGTGCTCTAAACCAACTGAGCTACACCGCCAAATGACTACTCGCTTGAGTACCGTCTCGAGTCGAGTGGATGTTCGCGTGGAGCCCACAACCGGACTCGAACCGGTGACCTCTTCCTTACCAAGGAAGTGCTCTGCCAACTGAGCTATGTGGGCGTGGTGCGATCAGATGCCGGGGCATCGTAGGTGTCTCATGGTGGGGGCGCTAGGATTCGAACCTAGGTAGGCGTAGCCAACGGGTTTACAGCCCGTCCCCTTTAGCCACTCGGGCACACCCCCGTGAGACAAAAAAATAGACCCTCTGTACGCTTTTCAAGTTGCAGCGCCTCGGGTAAGGCACGGGGATAGTAAGCTATCGGGAACCTGAGTGTCAACGCCGACAACGGTGCCGGGCGTACCCATACCCCGCTCGAAGCCGGAAGCGCGCGTCACCGCGTGCCCAATCAGAGGCCTTCACAGGCACTAGGGTACCAGACTTGCCACCAAAGAACCCACATTCCTGATACGCGGGACGGCGCGCTCGATGTCCGGCTTCGGAACCAGGCGATACCAAGCGGCGGCGTTGCCGAGCGTGACCGGTCGCGGAGGGTACTCCTCGAAATGCTGCTCGAACCAGACGCGGGTCTCTGCCATCGGGAGAATGCGCAGCTCATCACGATCGACCTGGAGTTCCGAGAAGAGCACTTCATCGCGCTCGCCGAGTAGCGCGCGGAGTTCGTCTTCCTCTTGAGACAGTGCGAGATAGTAGTAGTAGAGATCGTCTGCCTCGGAGTCGAACATCCAACCGGGCGCGCGAGTGGCGGCGTTGGCGACCGCCTCGAAAGCGTAGCTCCCGGCGTCCGCACGGTAGAACGTGAGTGCGCGGTTCTTGATCTTCGCGGGATCGATTCCAAAGTACGGATCGGGCTTCACCTTGACCTGGTGTACCCCACCCTGCCGCGCGAACGTCACGTCGACACTGCGCGAGCGAAAGGATTCAAACCCCGACACGATGCCGACATCGTCGTTTCCTACGGCCCTCAGGTGCGCCGCCACGATTCTCTCGGCGACCGACTGCAGCACGAGCATCCCCGTCTGAGACATTCGATCCCCTTACTTCCCGATGCGCTCGTCGGCGACCCTAAGGCGTCGACTCAGCACTTCGAGCAACTTGATCGCGATGGAAGGATGACGCTCGAGCAGCGCCTTGAAATCCCAACTCGACAGCATCAGGCATGTGGTCTCATCGATCGCCTTGATGGTGGCCGAACGCGGGGCCGAGTCAAGGAGCGACATCTCGCCGAAGAAGTCGCCCGGACCGAAGGCCCCCAGAGAGGTCCCGTCTCGCAGGATCTCCACGCGCCCACTGAGGATGAGGTAGAAGGCCTGGCCGGGAGTACCCTGCGTGACGACGATCTGGCCCGGTTGGAAGTAGCTCTCCTGCGCGACGCCGGTGACCGCGCGAATCTCCTCGGCGGTACACTTCGCGAAGATCGGGACCCTGCGAAGAAACTCCTCGTGTGACATGACTGCGCCTCCCCCTCCAGCCCCCTGGATACCGTGCTCACCGCATGGTGTTCACAGTCTAGCGCACACAGGCGCGAACGGTTGCGGCACAATAGCGACACGCGCGTCCGCAGCCCTATTCACGCAGCCTGTCCCTGGAGGAACCATTGGCCGAGCACATCCGGCACAGACGCGAGACCACGCTAGCGTGGCTTCGGGCGGTGGCCCTGGCGGGGTCCGCATTCTTCGGACTCGCCGCGATGAATGTGAATCCTCACTGGCTGGTCTTCGCCGCGGCGCTGGCAGTCGGCGGTCTCGCGATGGTCTCTACCGAGCTGGGTGTGCTTGTGGCGATCGTATCCCTGTCGGTCCCCGTGATCGCGGCGCAGCCGGTGCTGGGCATGATCACGCTGATAGCCGGCGTCGCCGCGGTTCGCTATGTCGGCGGTGATGGTGGCCGGGTGTTCCTCATCATCGCCCTAGCTCTTGCCGGCACCCAGCTGGGCTTCGTATGGGCCGCTGCCGCGCTCGCAGGCTACCTTCTGGGCGCAGGCGAGGGCGCACTGGCCGCAGCAGTCGCGTGCGTCGTGCTTGAGGCCATCGGTGTTGCTCTCGGCAAGCCGAGCCTCGGGGCCACTCTCGCGGGCGGCCCGGCCCGGGCCCTTATCAGCTTCGCACATGCTCCCGACAGCCTCTTGTCTTCCGAGTGGCTCAGGATCGCCATCGGCAACATGGGGGCCAAGACCGTTGACTCCGCCTTCTCAGGCATCTCACACATCAGCCGCCCTGTGGCTCTCGTCATTCAACCGGCTCTCTGGGCGACGGGGGCGCTGCTCGCCGGGTGGTACGGCTCGATTGCTCGTCGCGACAAGAGCCTCGGCCGCAGCTTGCTAGCAGCCGCACTTGGCGTGTCCGTTCCCGCGCTCGGCTCGGTTATCGTGAAATCAGTCATGGAGCTTCCACAGGACTGGGCTGGCTTCGGCGTCGCACTCGCCTCTTCGCTGTTCGTGGCGGTGGGAGCGGTCTACGCGTGGGAGCGCTATGTTGTCGCACGAGAACCGGAGCGCGACGTGGGCCGAAGCACTGTGGCCGCCGAGGATGCCGACGTCGACGAGCTTCTCAGACTCATCGCCACCGCAGAGGACAAGCTCGCGGCGCAGCACACGACTTCATGCGTCGTGATGATCACCGACATGAAGTCGTTCTCCAACATGACCGAGGAGGACGGTAGCGTGGCGACTGCGAAGTCAATCCAACGCCATCGCGATCTGCTTGTCCCGATCATCGAGCGGCACGGTGGCCACGGGAAGTCGACCGGCGGCGATGGCCTCGTTGCGTCGTTTACGTCGGGCGCGGATTCGCTCACCGCTGCGACTGAGATGCAGTCGGCGCTGGCCGCTCACAACGCAGCGCATCCCAACGAGCGCGAGATCTGGGTGCGAATCGGAATCGCCTCGGGAGAGGTCGTGCTCGACAGGAGGGGCCGCCCCTTCATCGGAGCCGCGCTCAACCTGGCGGCCCGGATCATGAATCTCGCCGACGGGGGGCAGGTGTACGTTGCAGACGCAGTCGCCGCCGGCGTGGACCGTGAGATCGCCAGCTTGCGCTCGCTTGGAGCGTTCAAACTGAAGAACATCGCAGAACCCATCGAGATCAAGGAACTGCTCTGGGCTCCCGTCAAGACGCCGGGAAACCCAGATGGCCCGGCCCCAGCTGGCAACTGACTGCGCCGGCTCGAGTGAGGACCAAAACGATAATGGCCCGGACTGGAATCCAGTCCGGGCCATCGCGATTCTCGCTTGGAGCTGGCGACAGGAGTTGAACCTGCAACCTACTGCTTACAAGGCAGTTGCTCTGCCATTGAGCTACGCCAGCGAGCGCGCACAAGTGTACGCGAACGCGTGACCGATTGTCATGAGGCTGTCGCCCACCCAGGCCGCCAGCGCACAACCGCGCCTAGCAGGCGCGACATCGTTGAATCTGGGTCTCCATCTTGCGCTTCACGCGCTGAAGCGCATTGTCGACGGCTTTCGTATGCCGTCCGAGCGCATCGGCGATCTCCTGATAGGAGCGCCCGTTCGTGTACAACCGCAGAACCTGGGCCTCCAGCATGGAGAGAGAATCGGCCATGCCTGAACGAATGGAGTCCGTTTCCCATGCCGACACGACTATCTCAGCCGGGTCGCATATCTCCTTCGCCGCCAGGATGTCGGAGAGGAGCCGCTCGCCGTCCTCCTCCATCGAAGTAGAGCGAGACAGCGAGACGTACCCGTTGAGGGGCGAGTGCTTGCGGCGCGTCGCCGACTTCACCGCGGTGATGATCTGACGCGTCACGCAGAGTTCCGCAAACGAATGGAAGCTGGCCTGTCGCGTGGGATCGTAGTCCCGAATCGCCTTGAACAGGCCGATCATGCCTTCTTGGATGACGTCGTCGCGATCGGCGCCCACGAGATAGTACGCTCTAGCCTTGTAGCGAATGAGCCCCCTGTACCGTCGCACCAACTCACAGCTGGCGTTCTGGTCCCCCCTCTGGGCCGCACATACGAGATTCAAATCCCCTCCGCGCTCCGACACAGGTACACGTCGCGCGATAAAACTATGGTGCAGATTCACTGCGGACCCCCTCCGCAAGTAAGCCCCAGTTCGTCCCGAGGGAACAGACGTCGCCACCAGAATGGCGCGGGCTTGCAGCAAAACACGATTCAAACATAGGACTCGCGCAGGGGTGCGTCAACGTCATTGTGCAGAATTCTTACGTACGATAAACGCGGTCGAATCCGGTGCGCCCCTCCTAAGAAGACAAGCCTCGCGCCCATCTTGAGAGCCGACTCCGGGTTTCGGCGTCAATGCGATCGGCGAGGCGGCCCTTGATGCTCCCCGCTGGCGCATGGTCGCGCCACACATCGCCTTCACTGCGCAACTCTCGCGCGAACTCCGCGGAAGACATCCGCTTCACACTTCCTCCGAGAACAGTCCACTGGGTCTGCGCGTCAGACGTCACGACTATTGCCGGCTCGCCTTGCTCACGTGAGGCTCGCGCAAGCGATTCGATGACGGTGTCGGCCTCGATTCCATAGCGCGAGAAGATCACCGTGATACCCGCAACTCGATGCGGCAGGCCACTGGAGCGCGGGTTGTTGTGCCCATCGAAGACCACCGTGGCACGATAGGCGCCGTGAGCAAAAGCGGACACATCGGAGACCAATGCCAACCGGGCCGCTTCGAGGTCGACGGCCGCCATGGCGGAGTACGGGGGCGTCTGGTGTATCACGTTGTAACCGTCGACGAGCAAAGCGTTCACGAGCTTCACGACTCCAATGAGCCGCGGCGAAGCCACTCGTAGGACAGTGCGGTTGCAGCTTGGGCCACGTTCAGTGACCCGATCTTGCCCGCCTGCGGCAACCGGATCAAGAAGTCACACGTCTCCTGGGTGAGGCGCGCGAGCCCTTCGCCTTCGGATCCCATGACGAGCACGACGCGTCCCTCGAGTGGCGCCTCCCACGCTGTCTGCTTCGCATACTCCGAAGCCCCGCAGATCCAGTAGCCCGCCTCCTTGCAGCGCTCAAGCGAACGCACGAGGTTCGGCTCCTGCGCCAACAAGACGTGAGCGAGAGCCCCGGCGGATGACTTGTACGCGGCAGGAGTCACGGCGGCAGACCGGCGCTTGGCGACGAGCACGCCGTCGGCGCCGACAACTTCAGCCGTGCGCACAATAGCGCCGAGGTTACCCGGGTCGGTGATGTGGTCGAGCGCGATGATCAGTGAGCGCGACTTTCCTTCCGCTCGCTCGAGAACGGCATCGAGAAGCGCGAATGGATAGGGCTTCGCATCGGCCATGACGCCCTGATGCGCACCATGCTCGCTTTGGGCATCCAACTGCCGCTTGGGAACGCGATCGAGCCGCACGCCGGACTCCTCGGCTCGGCGCACGATCTCGTCGAGCGTCCGATCGGGCTTCGTGCCCTCGGCAATGTAGATGCGCTTCAACGGCATATGCGCTCGCAGCGCCTCGATGACGGCGTTGCGGCCTTCGATCTCTGACATAGGAAAGCCCCTTACGGCTTGTAGATGACTCGAGCGCCCTGCGGAGTGTCCTCGATCTGGAAGCTGAGTGCCGCCAAGCCATCTCGAACGGCGTCGGCGCGTGCCCAGTCCTTCTCGATTCGCGCGGCCGCCCGGGCGGCCAGCAGCGCGTCGACGGCGAACGTCGGCTCGTCGCCTGCGTACCCAGCGATGTCGCGAGCGAGCTCGACGACTTCGTGAGGGAGGCCCGCAGTCTGGTCTTCAGCGATTTCGATTCCGAGCACGCGGAGCAGCTCGACAACGGTCTCGTCGGCCTCGGCAAGGACCGTGCGATCGGACTCGCACAGGTCGCCCTGATAGTCGGCGAGAAAACCGTTGGAGATCTTCGCGAGCTCGAACACGGCCGCGAGCGCGCCGGCGGTATTGAAGTCGTCGTCCATCTCGTACTCGAACTTCTCAGATGCGGCCGCAATGGCTGCCTTGAGATCGGCTACCTGCAATGCGGGCGCACCCATGCCACATGCTGCCAGGGTTCGGGCCCATCTCAGATTGCGAACGAGGTTGGCAAGACGGTCATAGGCATGAGTCGTCTCCTCCAAGCGGGTGTCCGAGAAGTCCAGCGAGCTGCGGTAGTGGGTTTGGAGCATCAGCAGTCGGACGACGGTGACATCGTAGCTGCCAAGCACGTCTTTGAGCAGGGTGAAGTTGCCGAGTGACTTGCTCATCTTCTCGGAGTTGATCTGGAGCATCCCGCCATGGAGCCAGTACTTCGCGAACGGCACGCCGGTAGCAGCCTCGGACTGGGCGATCTCATTCTCGTGGTGCGGGAAGATGAGGTCGCTTCCTCCCCCATGGATGTCGAACGGCAGCCCCAACTCGGTCTCAGACATCGCCGAGCACTCGATGTGCCATCCGGGGCGGCCCTCACCCCATGGCGAGGTCCAATGAGGTTCACCGGGCTTTGCAGCCTTCCACAGGGCGAAGTCCAGGGGGTCGCGCTTGCGGTCATCGGCGTTGATGCGCGCTTGGGTGTGCAGATCGTCGATGCCGCGGCCGGAAAGCTTGCCGTACTCAGGGAAGCTGCGGACAGAGAAGTACACGTCGCCGTCGACCACGTACGCGTGTCCGCGATCGATGAGGCGCACGATCATCCCGATCATGTCGGGAATCGTCTCGGTGGCCCTGGGACGAGAAGTCGGATCCTCTACCCGAAGCGCGTGCATGGCAGATATGAACGCCTCGGTGTACTCCTCGGCGACCTCGGAGGCACTGCGGCCCTCTTCGTTAGCCCGGTTGATGATCTTGTCGTCGACGTCGGTGATGTTCTGGGTGAACCTCACGTCGAAACCCTTGTGCTCGAGGTAGCGCCTGATCACGTCGAACGACAGGAACGTCCGCGCATTGCCGACGTGGATATGGTTGTAGACGGTCGGTCCGCAGACGTACATGGCGACCTTGCCCGGCTCGCGAGGAACGAACTCCTCCTTGCCGCGAGTCAGGGTGTTGTAGACGCGCATTCGGTTCCTTCCAGATAAGCCGGCAACCGCTCCGCCGTTCAGTTAGATCTCCCAGACCCAGCCTTCGAACTCCACTTCCAGCGGTCGCTCGGCCGGCTCGGACGCCTCAGAGGTCCGCTCGGTGACGACAACCCGCTGTTCGATACGATCCATCCGACGCTGCAAGCAGCGGAACATCTCAACGACCGGGTCAGGAAGGACCTCGTGATGCAGGTCGATGGCGTCGACTCGAGAACCGCCTCGCATAACGACCCTGCCAGGAACACCCACCACCGTGCAGTTGGGCGGCACCTCGTCGATGACGACTGCGCCGCCACCCACCTTGCTGCCGTGCCCCACGGTGATGTTGCCGAGCACCGCAGCTCCCACGCCAACCACGACGCAGTCCTCCAGCGTAGGATGGCGCTTGCCGGTTTCCTTGCCGGTTCCGCCGAGCGTGACGCCCTGGTAGAGCGTGACGTCGTCGCCGATGACCGTCGTCTCACCGATGACGACGCCCATTCCGTGATCGATGAAGAAGCGCTTCCCGATTTCGGCGCCGGGATGAATCTCGACCCCGGTGAAGAAGCGGACGACCTGCGACATCCAACGCGAGGAGCCCTTGCGCCCGTGTACCCACAACCAGTTCGTGACCCGGTGCGCCCATACCGCATGAAGCCCCGGGTAGTTGAGGAGCACGCTCGCAGCGGAAGTCGCCGCAGGATCACGGTCTCTCACGCAGCTGATGTCTTCGCGGATTCGGTCGAACATGGTCCTCGCCGTGTCGATAGGGGAATCGGAAGCGGGTAGAGCGTCGCTCCGATGTGCCGCACCAGTCTACCAGCAGCAAACGCGCGCCGTGCTAGACGCGCTCGAGCAGTACGACCGCCTGAGCGGCGACGCCCTCTTCTCGTCCTTCGAAGCCGAGCCGCTCGGTCGTCGTAGCTTTCACCCCGACCGATTCGACGTCCACGCCGAGCGCTGCCGCGAGGTTCGCGCGCATCGCATCGCGCTGCGGTGAGATCTTGGGCTGCTCGAGAACGAGCACGCAATCAGCATCGACGATGCGCCAGCCCGAAGCACGCGCCAGATCGCCCACGCGCGACAGCAAAACGAGCGAGTCGGCGCCCGCGTATGCCGGGTCGGTGTCGGGAAACAGCTTGCCGATGTCGCCGGCGCGCAACGCCCCGAGGAGCGCGTCGGCCAACGCGTGCGCCAAGACATCCGCGTCAGAGTGACCGAGCAGCCCTCGGGGGTGTTCGATGCACACTCCCCCGAGAATCAGCGGGCGACCCTTCGCGAAGGCGTGCACGTCGTAGCCCAGACCGATTCGAAGCATCAGCTCTCCTCACGACGCACGCGCTGTGCGAGCGCCGATTCTATGAAGATCAGGTCTTCGGCGACCGTGACCTTGATGTTGTCTCGCGGCCCTTCGAGCACAAGGACCAGCCCGCCTGCATACTCGACGAGCGATGCGTCATCGGTACCCGCGAATCCCTCGCGGCCTGCTGCGGCGTACGCATCCCGCAGGGGTTTGGCGCGGAACACCTGTGGCGTCTGCACGGCCCAGAAGCGTGAACGCTCGGGCGTGGAGAGCACGCGGTTCCCATCGACCACCTTCAGCGTGTCGACGGCAGGCTGCCCTACCACTACACCGTCGGCCAGAAGGGCTTCCTCAAGCGCGTCAAGGGCATCGCCGACAAGAGCTGCCGACAGCATCGGCCGCGCGCCGTCATGCACGATCACCACCGCTGTCTCGGGCGGCATCGCGGCCAATCCTGAAGCGACTGACTCCTGCCTCGTCGTCCCGCTCGGCGCATAGGTTACAGGGGTGCCGAGTGCGAGCGGTGCGACCGCGACTGAGCGGTACTCGTCCACCCGATCATGCGGACACACGACCACGATGTGGTCCACGCGACCTGAGGCGGCCAGGGCCAGAAGCGACCACGACACGATGGGAAGACCCGCAACAACCGCGAGCTGCTTGCCGCCCGCACGTCCGAGTCGCTCGCCTGTGCCGCCGGCGACGACGATCGCCGTCGTCATCCCTGGTGTCACAGTGCGCCTGCCTCGGAGGAGTCCTCTCCGACCATGCGCGCCGGACGGGCGAAGATCATCCTGCCAGCAGATGTCTGGAGCACGGACGTGACCTCGACATCGGCTTCCTTGCCGACAAGACCGCGCCCGCTCTGGACGACGACCATCGTGCCGTCCTCGAGATAGCCCACGCCCTGGTCGGCCTCTTTGCCGTTCTTGGTGACACGGATCCGCACGTTCTCCCCGGGCAGGAAGTTCGGCCTCAGCGCACCTGCGGCCTCGTTGAGATTCATCACTTCGATTCCGCGGACGCGTGCGACTTTCGCCAGGTTGTAGTCGACGGTCACGAGACCCGCTTTCGCATCGACAGCGAGCCGCATAAGCTTCTCGTCAACCAGCGGGGTGTCGTTGTAGTCCGCCTCGAATACGGTGACGCCGTCCTGCGCAGGAAGCGCCGCGAGAAGATCGAGTCCCCGACGGCCCCGTGCCCGGCGCGTGTCGTCGGACGAGTCTGCCAGGGTCTGCAGTTCGGCGAGCACGAAGCGCGGAACTCGCAGCGACCCCGGCATGAAGCCGAGCCGGTACAGCTCCACGAACCGGGCGTCTATGACCGCGCTGGTGTCGAGGAGGAGCGTGCGGTCCTCAGCCGACGCCAACTCCGCGGGCGCAAGGCTCGGGAACATCTTGGCGAAGTCGCGCCGCCTCGAGAGAGCGACGCTCACGGCGAAGTACGACACGACGATCATGAAGAGAACGGTCGTGCTGATCGAGAGCCATTCGGGCTCGATGAGCCGCAGCGGCTGGGAGGCGAGCAACGACACGAGGAGCCCCGTTACGAGGCCACCAGTGGCAAGCAGAATGTCGGCTGAGGCGATATCGCGAATCCGGTCTTCGACATGCTGCCACACGCTCGTCGCTTCCCGGCCGGCGATTCCGCCGAAGAGATAGCCGATAGCTCCCCCAAGAATGATGAATAGAAAGATAACGTAGTACTGGGGAAGACCAAGCTGACTCTGCCAGTCGACGAGACGTGTCGTTGCGTACCCTCCCAGGAGCCCGGCCGTCACAAGGACGAATCGGGTGATTGCCTGGATCATGGGTCGGCGGATGCGGCACTGTGGCCGCGGTCGCCATCACCTCCCTCTCTCACACTACGCGCATCCCCTCACGAGAGGCGCGTCCGGTTCGGATGCTAGCACAAGGAGCGCGGACCGCTACGGTGCGCTCCTATACGCCCGCATGCGCCCTGATTCGGGCAAGGGCGTTGGCAATCGTCTTCGCCCTGCGGCCGCCTACCCCGTCGACGTCGTCCAGATCCTGGACGGTCGCACGGACCATGACCGGAAGGGAGCCGAAACGCTCGATGATGCGGCTCACGACGGTGGAGGGCAGCATCGGGATCTGTGCCAGAACACGATGACCGCGTGGCTGCAGATGCTGCTCGGCTCGATCCCCCGCAGCCAGCGCCAATTCGTGCGCAACGGCGTCGGGCTCGAGCAGACGGTCAAGCGGCAGCTCCCCGAGTCGCAGAAGCACCGCCGATGCGTGGCGCAGTGTCGAGTCGGCAGCGTAGTCACGTACCAGGAGCAGGTACTGCTCGTCGATATTGGCCGTCAGCTCGTTAGCCTGCATACCCACGAGTCGGCCCTCCGTGCCCAGCTGGCCGATGTAGCGAGAGACCTCCACCGACACGCGCCGAACCATCTCGAACCGGCCGACGGCCTCGGCAACGTCGCCAAGCGTGACCAGATCGTCGAACTCGAGATGAGTGAGGCGATCCATGACCTCGTCGAGACGGTTGCGGTAGTTCTGCAGCGTCTGCAGCGCCTGGTTCGCCTTCGCCAGCACCACGACGGTGTCTTCGAGCGTCATGCGTCTGCCACGCAGATAGAGGTTGACGATCTGGCGGCGCTGCGAGACCGAGATGACCAGCGCATTCGTCTGACGGCTGACACGCTCAGCGGTCCGGTGACGCATCCCCGTCTCCGACGTGGGAAGCGTCGAATCCGGTACCAAGTGGGCGTTGGCGCGAATGATCCTCTCGGCGTCCTTGTCCAGGATGATCGCGCCGTCCATCTTCGCCAGCTCGAAGAGCCGTTGGGGAGTGAACGGGGTGTCGATGGCGAATCCCCCGTTGCACAGCGCCGCCACGCCGCTTCCATCACCGATGACAACGATTGCTCCCGCGCGGGCTGCAAGGATCATGTCGAGGCCCTCGCGCAGGCGCGTGCCGGGGGCGACCTTGCGCAACTCTTCTCTCAGCAACTCTCTCGTCTTGTGATCGATCACAGCAACTCCCATTGTTCCCCGTGACACCCTCTCAGACCGATTCTGACACGCCGCGCACGCCAAGGTAACCGTAGTTGGTGATTCGCTACCCTCCGGGCTGCAGAGAGAGCGCACTCAACGCCTCCGAGATGGTTCTGACGCGAGAGAACTTCGGCAACTCCGCCGAATCGAACGACGCGGACGCCGGACCTAGAACACGATTCATTCCGAACCGAGCCGACTCTCTCACGCGAGCACCCGCCTGCGACACGGGGCGAACCTGCCCTGTCAGTCCGAGTTCGCCGAATGCCGCGATGTCGAGCGCAATCGAGACATCCTTGCGCGCAGAGGCCAGCGCGAGCGCCAACGGCAGGTCGACGGCAGGCTCGAGGACCCGCAAGCCCCCGGCAACCGAGACGTAGATGTCCTGCCCGGTGAACGAGAGGCCCGCCCTGCGCTCGAGGACCGCAACGACCTGCAGAAGGCGAGCGGTCTCTATGCCCGTGGCGAGCCGCCGGGGAGCCGGCAGGTAACTGGGGGTGACGAGCGCCTGGATCTCGACGAGCAGGGGGCGTGAGCCCTCCATGGCGGCCATCACGATCGACCCGGACACTGCGTCGGATCGTTCAGCAAGCAGCGACGACGACGGAGAACCGACGCCGACCAGACCGCGCTCTCCCATCTCAAAGATGCCGATCTCGCTCGCTGAACCGAACCGGTTCTTGACGGCTCTCACAATCCGAAACGCGTGGTCCCGATCACCTTCGAAGTACAGCACCGCATCGACCATGTGCTCGAGAACACGCGGACCAGCAATCGAGCCGTCCTTGGTGACGTGGCCGGCGATGAGCGTGGTGACGCCCAAGTCCTTGGCCACCCGCATGAGCCTCGCGGTGCACGCACGCACCTGCCCCACGCTGCCGGCCGCTCCCGCCAGATCGGAATCCGACGCCGTCTGGATGGAGTCGACGATCAGAATGCCAGGTTTGCGCTCGCGCACCGTGGCCTCTACCGCACCGATATCGAGCTCTGGAAGCAGCGACACACGCTCGGACGTCACACCGAGACGCTTCGCCCGCAGACCGATCTGCTGCGGTGACTCCTCCCCACACACGTAGAGCACGTCGGTTCCACCGGAGCCGAGTGCATCAGCCGCCTGGAGGAGCAGTGTCGATTTACCGATGCCCGGCTCACCGCCGAGGAGAACGAGGGACCCCGTCACCAGCCCGCCGCCGAGAACGCGATCGAGCTCGTCGATACCAGTTGACAGCCGTTGCGCCTCAGCAGCACCAACGGAATCGAGCCCGAGCGGAACGACCGTGGGGATGCCAGCCCGCCGGTGCATACCGGCGGGCTGCTCGACTTCTTCGACAAGCGTCCCGAACTCGCCGCAGTCACTACAGCGGCCCAGCCAGCGCGGCGCGCTCGCGCCGCAGGTCTGGCACCTCCAGACAGAACGCACCTTCGCCATGCGCGCTACTCGCCTGACGCCCCTCCGGCGGCAGAACCGCCGGAGGCGGCGCCGCGGCGTGACCGCGTCGGCTTGACCGACGTAACGCTGACCTCGAGAGCTGCGCCGACCGGTTCGGGGACGGCGCCGACGCCCTTATGGAACGTCGTCTTGCCGTCCTCTACCACGACTTCGATGATGTCGCCGGACGACCAGTTGCCGCCGAGGATCTGTTCGGACAGTGGATCTTCGAGGAGGTGCTGAATCGCCCTGCGAAGCGGCCGCGCCCCGAGGGTCGGGTCGAAGCCCTCGCGTGCCAGCAGCTTGCGCGCCTCCTCGGTCAGGGTGATACCGAATCCCTGAGTCATGAGACGCTCGCGCAGCTGGCCGACCATGAGGTCTACTATCTGCTCTATCTGCTCGCTGTTGAGGTCGTGGAACACGATGACCTCGTCGACACGGTTGAGGAACTCGGGACGGAACGCCTTCTTCAGCTCGCCGGTCACCCGCTCCTTGACCATCTCGTAGCCGATGCCGCCGGCACCAGCCGACGGGACGAACCCGAGCGATGCGGTCTTGACGATGTCGCGCGCACCGATGTTGCTGGTCATGATGACGATGGCGTTCTTGAAGTCGATCTTGCGTCCCTGCGCATCCGTGAGCCGTCCTTCCTCAAGAATCTGAAGCAGGACGTTGAACACGTCCGGATGGGCCTTCTCGATCTCGTCGAACAGGATCACCGAGTAGGGCTTGCGCCGAACGAGTTCGGTGAGCTGTCCGCCCTCATCGAAGCCGACGTATCCCGGAGGCGAGCCGATCAGCCGGGAGACGGTGTGCTTCTCCATGTACTCGGACATGTCGAGCGAGATGAGCGCGTCTTCCGTGCCGAACAGGAATGAGGCCAATGCCTTGGACAGCTCGGTCTTACCCACCCCTGACGGGCCGAGGAAGATGAACGAGCCGGCGGGACGTTTGGGGTCCTTGAGACCGGCACGCGCCCTGCGGATCGCCTTGCTCACAGCCGTGACGGCCTCGTCTTGGCCGACGATGCGCTCATGGATCATCGTCTCCATACGCAGGAGTCTGGCGGTTTCCTCTTCGGTGAGCGCGGTGACCGGCACGCCGGTCCACATCGAGACGATCTCGGCTATCTCGCGCTCGGTCACCTCGACCACGCGGCGCGTATCGGGCTTGAGCCACTCCTCTTCAAGCGAGCGCTTCTCGGCGAGGATCTGCTTCTCCCGATCGCGCATGCTCGCGGCCTTCTCGAACTCCTGGGCCTCGATGGCGGCCTCTTTCTCGGCGCGCACGCTGCGCAACCGGTCATCGACCTCCTTGACACCCGGAGGAGCCGTCATCATCTTGATGCGCATCTTGGCGCCGGCCTCATCGATCAGATCGATGGCCTTGTCTGGCAGAAACCGATCGGATATGTAGCGATCCGCGAGCGTCGCGGCTGCGTTGATGGCGCCGTCGGTGATGGTGACGCGGTGGTGTGCCTCGTAGCGGTCACGAAGGCCCTTGAGGATTTCGACCGTCTCGGGAACGCTGGGCTCTCCGACCTGGATCGGCTGGAAGCGGCGCTCGAGGGCCGGGTCCTTCTCCACGTACTTGCGGTACTCGTCGAGCGTGGTAGCCCCGATAGTCTGCAGCTCACCTCGCGCAAGCGCGGGCTTGATGATGCTGGCCGCGTCTATCGCGCCCTCAGCCGCCCCTGCTCCGACGAGCGTGTGCATCTCGTCGACGAACAGGATGACGTCGCCGCGCTCACGGATCTCCTTGATGACCTTCTTCAGCCTGTCTTCGAACTCGCCACGATACTTCGACCCGGCAACCAACGCAGCCAGGTCGAGCGTGTAGAGCTGCTTGTCCTTTATGGTCTCAGGAACCTCATCTGAGGCTATGCGCTGCGCGAGGCCCTCAGCGACCGCGGTCTTGCCGACCCCCGGCTCGCCGATGAGGACCGGATTGTTCTTGGTTCGGCGCGAGAGGATCTGCATGACGCGCTCGATCTCGTTGGCACGTCCGATGACCGGGTCGAGCTTGCCTTCTCGCGCTTGCCGCGTGAGGTTGCGCCCGAACTCCTCAAGCATCGCCCCGCTGCCGCCTGCACCGGCGCCGCGCCGCTCTTCGCCTGGCTCGGCGGGTTTGCCGTAGTGGCCGGACAGAAGCTGGATGACTGCGGAGCGCACGCTCTCAAGATCCGCGCCGAGGTTGAGAAGGACCTGAGCCGCAACCCCTTCGCCCTCGCGGATGAGACCGAGGAGGATGTGCTCGGTTCCGATGTAGTTGTGGCCCAACTGCAACGCCTCACGAAGCGAGAGTTCGAGCACCTTCTTGGCCCGAGGAGTGAAGGGGATGTGTCCCGTAGGGACGAACGTTCCCTTACCGATGAGGTCCTCGACCTGTGCGTGGACGTCTTCCAAGGAGATGTTGAGGGACTCCAGCGCCTTGGCGGCGATGCCGTCCTGCTCGCGGATGAGCCCGAGCAGCAGGTGCTCGGTGCCGATGTAGTTCTGGTTGAGCATGCGCGCTTCTTCTTGGGCGTAGACGACAACCCGGCGCGCCTTCTCTGTGAATCGCTCGAACATGTGAGCGTGCCTCCTATCGAAACGGCCGCTAAGGCCGGTCTGCTCTGCATGCCTGTAGGTGAAGTATACCCGCACGGACCGACACGCTTTGGTGGTCGGCCTATGTTTAGCAAGCAAAGTGCCACAAACTTGAGTGCCTCACACTCAAGTTTCCCTACGGTCTCCGAGCCGGGCTCGTCGGATGCAGAAAAGAGAAAGAACCGGTCAAGCGACCGGTCCGTTCGAAAGAACTCACGATGCGACGTCGCTAGCCTTCCGGTCGCATGTGCGGGAAGAGCAGCACGTCGCGGATGGAAGCCGAATCGGTGAGCAGCATCACAAGACGGTCGATGCCGATGCCCATGCCGCCAGCTGGAGGCATCCCGTACTCCATCGCTCTCAGGTAGTCCTCGTCGTAGCCCATCGCTTCGTCGTCGCCAGCCGCCTTGACCTCCATCTGGGCCGCGAAGCGCTCGCGTTGGTCCACCGGATCGATCAGCTCGGAGAACGCATTGGCGTACTCGCGTCCCAGAATGATGAGTTCGAATCGTTCGGTCAGCTCGGGGTCGCTCGGCTTCTTGCGCGCGAGCGGCGAGGTCTCCAGCGGATACTCAGTGACGAACGTGGGCTGCTCGAGGGTCTTCTCGACGAGTCGCTCGAAGAGCTCGGTGATGAGCTTGCCCTTGCCCCAGCTCGAATCGACGGGGACTTCGTGCGTCGCGCACAGTCCGCGCAGTTCATCGACCGTGCGGGTGAAGGAGACGTCCTCGCCCGCGGCTGCGCTGGTGAGCTCGATCATCGTCGCCCGTTTCCACGGAGCACCCAAGTCGACGGTCACGCCTTGGTAGGTGACGGTTGTCGTACCGAGGACCTCCTCGGCGGCCGTACGAACGAGACCCTCGGTGAGATCCATCATTCCCTCGAGATTGGTGAAGGCCTGGTACGCCTCCATCATGGTGAACTCGGGGTTGTGACGAATGGAGATGCCTTCGTTTCTAAACGAGCGATTGATCTCATACACGCGCTCGAACCCGCCGACCAGCAGCCGCTTGAGATAGAGCTCTGGCGCGATACGCAGGTAGAACGGCATATCGAGCGCGTTGTGGTGCGTCACGAACGGTCGCGCGGTCGCACCGCCGGGAATCGGGTGGAGCATCGGCGTTTCGACTTCGAGGAAGCCGCGCGACTCCATGAACCGGCGGATCGCGGCCACGATACGGAAGCGGGTCTCGAAGACGGTGCGGACCTCAGGGTTGACGATGAGATCGACGTAGCGCTGACGATATCGTGTCTCGGTGTCGGACAAGCCGTGGTACTTCTCGGGGAGAGGTCTCAGCGACTTGGAGAGCAGCGCGACGCAGCTGGGGGCGACTGACAGCTCGCCTCGACGAGTCCGCAAGACGGTTCCCTCGGCGCCGATCCAGTCCCCGAGGTCGAGACTCTTGACGCCCTCGAACTGCTCTTCGCCGATGACGTTGACCCGCGTGAAGAGCTGAAGATCTCCGGTCGAGTCGCGGATGACAAGGAAGACGATCTTTCCTTGGTCGCGCTTGGCGACAAGACGGCCGGCGACCGACACGGTATCGGTGGTGTCCGTTCCCGGTTCGAGTCCGGCGTAGCGAGCCTCGAGTTCGGAGGCTCGCGCGGTGACATCCCACGAGTCGCGATAGGCTTCGACGCCTGCTGCAGCCAGAGCGTCGAGCTTAGACCGGCGCACGACGAACTGGTCGTCCTCTATCGGAGCGTCGGCCCCTTGGGTGCTGCTCTCATCTTCGACCATCAGGTTAGCGCTTGATTGAGAGGATCGAGTACTCGATGACCTTGCCGGACGGCGTGGTGACGCCCACGGTCTCACCCTTCTTGTGACCAAGGATCGCTTGGCCGACGGGAGACTCGTTGCTGATCTTGTCGTGGGCGGGATCGGCCTCGGCAGATCCGACTACCTGATAGGTATGGGCATCGCCAGCGGCCGACTTCAGTTCGACGCGGCAACCGAGAGTCACCTTGTCGTTCTTCTTCGGCGCATCGATGATCGTCGCCCGCGCGAGGATCTGGGTGACCTCGATGATGCGGCTCTCCACCCACGCCTGCTCGTTCTTGGCGTCGTCATACTCGGAGTTCTCGGAGATGTCTCCGAACTCCTTTGCTTCCTTGATACGTTCCCCGACCTCGCGACGACGCACGGTCTCGAGGTGGCGAAGCTCCTCTTCGAGCATGGTCTGTCCCGCGGGGGTGAGTGCGATTTCTTTGTTCATACGACAACTCCCGTGTCGAGTGCCCGCGACCTGGAAGGTGCGGCGCCTTCGTAGCGCGAGGGCTGCCCAGCATGGCTCGGGCAGCCCGTCGAAAATGTCCACGAAAGTATATACGAATGCTGGATCCTGACAAGAACCCTTTGCGAGCAGCCTCTCGGCCGTCGTCAGAAGCGGGATATCGCCGATCTAGGAGGGCTTGGACTCGCTCTTTACCTCGACCGGCTCTTTGTCGGTCGACTCCTTCTTGGGCTCGCCCTTCGTGACATCCTCGTCGTCGTCGTCCATGCCGTCGAGCTTGCCTTCGGCGCCCTCGCGGATAGCCTTCATCGTCTTGCCCAGGGACTTGCCGAGCTGCGGCAGGCGCTTCGGGCCGAAGAGAATCAGGACGATTACAAGGATGATGATGAGCTCGGTAGGGCCAAGTCCGAAAATTCTCATTGCAGTGTGCCTCCATAGATGCCTAGGAATACGGGCGATGTCGGTCGACCGCATTGAATTCCAGCGATTAGCGTACCACCAGCCTCATCGTCCTGCTACGCCCTCGGCGCGAGAGAGGTAGTAGAGCGTATGAAGCAACTCGCGCACTGGGTCGGTGTTGTGCAGCGTCACTCCGTCGGTGACCGTGACGAAAGCGGTCGAGTAGTTCACTATCACCCGTATTCCTGCCGCCATGAGCCGGTCGGCGACCGTTTGAGCCGCGTCCTCAGGAACCGCGATGACGCCGAAACGGATCGACTGTTCCTCAACGACTCTCTCGAGTTCGACGATGTCGCGGACGATCAGGTCGCCGACGCGGGTGCCGACTTTGCGGGAGTCGCTGTCGAGAATGGCTGCGACGACGAATCCGCGTGCGCGCAGACCGTCGTACTGCGCAATCGCCGAGCCGAGATGGCCTGCGCCCACAATCGCGATGCGCTGCACGTGATCCGACCCGAGGATGCGCTGGATGTGGTCGACGAGCAGCGGGATGTCATAGCCGACGCCCCGCTTGCCGAACTGTCCGAAGTACGCCAGATCGCGCCGGATCTGCGCGGCGTTGACGTCTGCCAGGCCGGAGAGCTCTGCCGAAGAGACCGTCTGCGAGCCCTCCGCTCTCAGATGAAGCAAGACATTGAGATAGGAGGGTAAGCGTTCGATGACGCCTTGTGGAACACGATCCCCCGTATGCGCTACAACCACAGTGGCTACTCCTTGAATCGTTGCCGGACGACCCGCGGCCAAGAGTAGCAACTGCTACAAAGTCGGGCAAGGAATCCGGCCGGTCGACGACGATGTGGATCTTACTGTGCGGCCCGGTCTTGCAGGGCAGCGATCAAGTCCGCGCGCGTGACGATGCCGACGAGACGCCCTTCGCCCACGACCAGCAGGGCCCCGGGCTTCTCCGCGGCCAAACGAGCCATGAGCGAACTGGCAGGGGCGTCCGGGGCCACCATCAGGCCCGGGATGTCACGGTTGGCGATGTCGATCACGCGCACGAAAGGCCAATCGGGGCGGGCCACACCCTTGATGTCAGCGAGCGAGACGATCCCGTGTATGGCGCCCTCGAACATGACTGGATAGCGGCTGTGCAGGCCACCGAGGAAGTGCTCGTGGGCGAGTGACTCGACCGTGATGTCTCCAGGCACCGTCTCGGGAGTAGACGTCATGATACCCGCGACGCTGAGTCCTTCGAGCCTCGACTTGGCCTCTTGCTGGCGATAGGCAGCCCCAGCCATCCATGCGATGAACCAGCCGATGAGACCCAGCCATATGTTGCCCTGGCCTGGCAGAACACCCACGAACGTGAGCACGGAGTACGAGACCATTCCCCACCCCAGGAGTTGGCCTGAACGACTTGCCCACCGCGTCGCTTTGAGGACGTCGCCCGTCACGGCCCACAGTATCGACCTGAGCACGCGTCCTCCATCGAGTGGGAACCCCGGCAGCATGTTGAACAGACCGACCAAAAGGTTGATTCCTGCGAGGTACTGCAGCGGCGCCCACACGTACCATGCGGCACCCCGGCCTACTGCGAAGGTATACGAAGCGAAGCACAGGCCCGCAAGGACGAGGCTCATCGCTGGCCCGGCTGCGGCCATCAGAAACTCCCTGCCCGGGCTGCGAGGCTCTTCGTCGATCTCCGAGACACCTCCGAAGAGGAACAGCGTGATTCTCCCCACGTGCCCGCCCTCCGCCCGAGTCACGAGTGAGTGACTCAACTCGTGCAGCAGAATCGAAGCGAAGAAGCAGAGCGCCGTGAGGATTCCCATCGCGGCATAGAGCCACGACGGGGCACCACCCGCCTCAGGGATGCTCGGGTAGTACGCCCCTCCCAGCGAGAGTGAGACCAGCACGAAGATCACGATCCAGCTGAGGTTGACCTCTACCGGGATGCCGAACAGCTTGCCAATTCGGACCGAGGGGATGTCGAACACGCTGCCTCCAGGTGAGACGAGCTGGCCCGCCGCCGAAACGGCGGGCCGGATACGACACGTTAGAACGCAGCGCCCTCGAGGGCGTGAGAGCACACACACGATCGAGTCGTAGGAAGCGCCGGAATCATGGAGTAGATCAGGCTCTTGACCCTGCTGTTGTTCTCATTGAAGACGCGAATGACCTCGTCGTTGCTCACGGGCTCGGCGCCTTCAGCGCCGGCATCGTGGTCCGTGATCAGCGAAATGTTGACGTAGCAGATCTCCAGTTCCCGCGCGAGATAGCATTCGGGGTACTGGGTCATGTTGATGACTTCCCAGCCCTGAGAGGCGTACCACTTGGACTCCGAACGCGTTGAGAAGCGCGGCCCCTGGATCACGACGACGGTCCCCGTGGAGTGGGCGGTGATCCCAAGCTCGGCGGCCTTGTCGACCGCAACCTGGCGCATCGAGGGGCAGTACGGGTCAGCGGACGAGACGTGGGTCGTGATCGGACCGTCGAAGAAGGTGTCCTTGCGGCCCCATGTGCGATCGACGAACTGATCGCAGATGACGAAATGGCCAGGCTCAACCTCAGGCCTGAGCGAACCGCAGGCGTTCGGCCCGATGATCTGCGTGACGCCGAGTTCCTTCATGGCCCAAAGGTTCGCTCGGTAGTTGATCATGTGCGGCGGCAAGGAATGGTCCTTGCCGTGGCGAGGGAGGAATGCCACGGCACGTCCGCCGATCTCGCCGACCATGACCGGCGAGGATGGAGAGCCGAAGGGTGTGTTGACCTTGTGCTCGCGTGGGTTGTCGAGCAGCTCATAGAAGCCGCTGCCACCGAACACTCCGATTTCAGCCTGCGGGTAATCGGGCATCGAGAATCCACTCCTTGTGACGTCTATCCGGACGGTCCGCGACATCGAAGCTGTCGCACCTGCGATTCTAAAGGATACCCCCGGAGTGTGTTCTCCCACCGCGCGGCAGGGCTACGCAGTCAGACGGCTGTGCTGCGCGTCCTCGTCTGCGCGGAAGGGACGATCGTCCTCCACAGGGCGCGGTGCATACAGCGGGCGGCGGAACAGATTGCTGGCATCCGTCCACGACTCGTCGACGCGCGCCGCCCCCGAGAGTAGCGCTGAGAAGCCGGCAGCTTTGGCGTCGAGATTGTCGACATGGTGCAAGAGGAGTGCCTCGAAAGTGGACGGGCGCTTCGGGGAGCCCCACTCGAGCTCGCCGTGGTGTGAGAGTATCGCGTGCTCGAGTCTCATGAGGCGATCCGGCGCGACCTTCACGCGACCGCGAACCACAGCATCGCGGACCCGCTGGACTCCGAGCACGACATGCCCGACCAGACGTCCTTGGTCTGTGTACTCGATCGATGTGTCGAATCCCAGTTCGTCGACCTTACCCACGTCGTGGAGCAGCGCGGCGGTGACGAGGAGACCACGGTCCACATGCGGATACTGCTCCGCGAGCGAGCGACACAGGCCGGCGACCCCCACCGTATGCTCTAGCAGACCCCCGATATACGCGTGGTGGTAACTCTGCGCCCCAGGGCACCGGGTGAAGCGCTCGAAGAACTCGCTCTCGCCGAAGACGGCGATGAGGACACTGCGGAGCTCGGGATCGGTGACCCCGGCAACAATCAGTCTGAACTCGGCGACAAGCTCGTCGCGCGAACGAGGTCCTGAGGCGATGAGGTCCTCCGCATCAAAGGACCGCGCAGGCTGCATAGAATCGACGGAGACGCGCTTGACTCCGCGAAAGGTGGTGACGGTGCCGCGCACACGCACAACGCTCCCGACGGGCACCACAGAGGCTTCCGGGGTCGGACGAAAGCAGACGGCGGCTATCTGGCCTGTGCGGTCGGCCAATTCCATCGCAAGATAGGCGTCCCCCGTGCGAGCTGCACGCATTTCCTTGGTCCGGAGCGCGAACGGCGCATCCACCCGTGCACCCTCTGCCAGCTCATTCGCGTACTGCCGCTTCATCGTGTGCCACCTCCCGGTTGTGCTCCTTCGTATTAGAGACACCCTAGCCGCGAGGTCTGACATCACCCTCCGATGGAACGCACCCTCACCCCGGCTCCCGGCACGACACCGTACCGTTCTATCGCGCTGCCCATGTTGACGGCAAGGGTCAACCAGCCCGAAGCGTCAACCAGCGCAATCGGCTCCCCGCTCGGAACTTCACAGAACGTCGTGCGGAACGGGACGGACAGGGTGTTGTGACCCAGCTCTATCTCCAGCCGGTCGGAGTCCAACCCCAGTGAACCGAGATCACTGCCTGGGATGTTGAATCTCAAGGAACCGAACCGGTCAGCCTCCAGAACCTCACCCGACACGTAGTCTCCCTCGCGAACCGGCTCGCCAAACGGAGCCTCGACGAGCGAATCGGGATCGGCCGAGGCGCCGAGGGACTCAGGTGCCACGCCACACGCAAGCGCAGCGGCGGCTGGGGCGAGCACGTCCCGTGCGTGGAAGGTGGGCGCGCTCGAGTCGGGCTCATTCAGCACCACCACCGAAGCGACTCCGCCCGCACGGCGCGCCGCTGGAATAAGAACACCGTTGTCAGGACCCACTAGGAGCGTACCGCGGCGTGTGGTGACGACGAGATCTCTCCTTCCCCCCCCCCAACGCCTGGGTCGACGACCACAAGGTGTATCGCGTCGGGAAGCTGATGGACGCCTGCGGCCGCCAACGAGGCGCCAGCGCGTATGTCGAACACGGGCACTTGGTGTCCGAGATCGACAACTCTCACGTCGGGACACCGAGAGACGATGAGCGCGTGACAGACACCGACCCACGTGTCATCGAGCCCGAAGTCGGAGATGAAACTGATGACCGGTTGCACGGCGCCCCCTGTGTCAGAACCGCATCCGAGAAGCTGAATTCCCCTACACTACTATGTAGTACCCGACCGACGGAGGTCTCTGTGTCTGCAGCACGCCGCACTTCGCTCATTCTCCTCGTGATTCTGTCGACCGCGATGCTTGCGTGTGCAGCCGGATGCTCGCCTAAAGGACCTCTCTACGTTGACACGGGTGCGAGCTACACGATGGACTCCGTCGACGAGATTCTGAGGGGCGCAGACGCAGGCGCGTACGCCACGGAGCCTACCGCCGATGCCACGGGCCTTCGACACGAGGCGCTCGTTGCGCTGCGAAAGCGCGGCGAGAACGCAGCCGCAGCTGCCGACCTCATCACTCGCACCTTCCCTGCGGACACTCGCAGCGTACCCGTGTACGTCGAGCGCGCTTCGGTGGACGGCAAACGCGTCCTTGTGGTCGTGGAGGCAACTGGCCCGAAGGGCGGTTCGTTGGACGCCAAGCGAATGTGGGTCTTCGACGACCAAGGCAACGTCATCTTCGCCAGCACCGGTAAGTAGCTTAGCCGCACAGACGAAGGCGATACTCCTCGAGAAGATCTGCGGGGATCCGATTGCGCCAACCCCGCTCGAGTTCCAGCCAGATCGCCGCGCCGTCGCGGCCCGACTCGCGCAGGTCGGCGACGACCGCCGCAGCAACGAATCTGGCGGAAGCACGCGGGCCCGCGCCTCCGCGTACCGTGCGGCGCCTCACTACGGCGTGGAAGTACGCCTCAGCCCTCCTACGCTGCGCGGGGCTCAGCGCGCCCTCGGGTCCGCAGGCAAGCACTCTCGAGGTCGCAGCACGCGCCACAAGCGCCGCATCGCGCGACACATCGGCTCGAAGTGCCTCGTTCACCAGATCGTCCAGCACCGAACGCAATGTGGATCCAGCCACACCGACAACCATGTCGCACCTCCAACGAACGTATGTTCGCTGAAGCGTACCCAGGAGGTCTGACATTCGCCGGTTGCCAGCGGAGCGACACCTATTCGACCGTGTACACGACCGAAATCGATTCACGGTTAACGGCGAGATAGGGCGGTTCCATGAGCAGGGTATTGGAGACCGCATCAAACACCTTGGCGTCGGTCACGGCGAGGAAATCCTTTGCCTTGGAGTTGAGGGCATCGGTAAGCCTGCTGCCTGACAGAACGTGCATCTCGCCCTCGACGCGCCACGCATTGACGATCATAACGACAGCCACGCGCTCCTTGTTGGTGTACACGGCGCTCCCCCAGTAAGGTCCGCATTCCCACTTGCTTGACCTGTTCATTCCCCGATGAAGCGATTCAGCTGTAGCGCGCAGCGAGGGAGATCAATCCGTAGCGAAGCAACCCGGATAGCCAGATCTCGAGAACTGCAATGAGCAACGCGATCAGAATCGCCAGCCAAGCGTCCGTGATGCGCCCGGCTTTGCGCTCGAAGGCCGGAGTCAGGCACACGATGACCAGATTCACGGCCGTCAGCGTCGCGAGCACGGCGACCGCCACGAGCAAGGGGTAGCCGACGCCGAGAAGGGGCCCTCCCCACCGGACAAGCGCGAAGGTGACGGGAACCGCGGCAAGCCAGGCCCCGAGGCGCCACGAAGGCGAGAGAACCCGCTCGCTGGTACCCGTACGCCACAGTTCGTCGTTGAGCATGGGAGCCAGAATCGCAGCGATGGCAAACCCTGCGGTCAGCCCCGTGAGGAGTCTCAGATCGTTGGTGGTCGTTCTGAACCCCGCATACGAGCTCACCCCATCCCAGCCCATCGCCGCGATCATGAGTCCTATCGCGATCCAACCGGGCACTGCCGGAAAGCCACGCGGCCTCCGCGACCCGTGCAGGATCGAGATCAGGGTGAGCGACACAAGGAAGCCGATGTAGATGCCAGTGTCACGTGCGCAGACGGGCGCCTGAACACCCCCGCCGAAGAAGGAGCGCTCCGGCAGCTGATGACACAGTCCGAAACCCAACCAGTGTAGGAACGACTGCAGCATGCACACCGCCTAGATAACCGAACGGCAGGCCGCTTTCGCGGCCTGCCGTGCAAGTCCGGATGGTCGGGATGGCGGGATTCGAACCCACGACCTCTCGGTCCCGAACCGAGCGCTCTACCAAGCTGAGCCACATCCCGGCGAGGCGCTATGCTAGCACCTCCTCGGCATCTGCGCAAAGAATACCTGCTGACGTGCTGAAACGCGGTGTTCTATGGCGTCTGTGAATCCGTAGATGGAAGAGGGACCCGACCCTAGCACACGGGATCGGGCCCCTCTCTAGTCGCTCTGTGCGTCACTCACTTCAGCTACAGCAGACCTCGCTTGGCAAGGTTCACGTGACAGCTAGAGCAGAACGTCTCCTGGTGGCAGTCGAAGCACGGCGTGGCGCCGGTCTTCTTGACCACGACCGGGTGGTAGCGCACCCACGGCTTGTTGGCCGGAGCACCCTTGTGGTGGCACGAGTTGCAGAGCGCGGGCTCGTGGCAGTTTGAGCACACGGCCTTGCTGGTCTTCTTGGAGATCAGCAACTCGGCGTGAGCCCCGCCGTTGGTCTTGGATGCAGGCGCGGCAGCGTCCTTAAGACCGAAGCCCTCGGCGTGCGGCATCTCGATCTTGTGACAGCCCTTGCAGAACTTGGAGTTCGGCAGAGCGGCAGCATCCCCAGCGTGGCAGTACGTACAGACCGCACTGTTCTTCTGGTACAACTGCGCGTGCTGACCGAGCGCAGCGCCCGGGGCCTTCTTGAAGGCCTTCGACTTGTGGGAAGCCGGAATGACCTTTCGTTTGGTGTGGCAGGACTGGCAGTCAGTCTGCTTGTGACAAGCCTTGACGCAGCTATCTGCGCCGTTCTTGTTCACTGACGCACCGTGCAAGGCGATCCACGGCTTGGTGACCGACGAACCCACGTGGTGGCAGTTGCTGCAGAGCTCAGGCCAGTTGTGGCAGCTCTTGCAGACCGCAGGGGTCTTGCGACCGTTGATGTGGTTCTTCTTGAACTCAGCGGTGTGCGGCATCTCCACCTTGTGGCACGACTTGCAGAACGGAGCCGCCGTGCCACCTGTGCCGTGACATACGGCGCAGGTTTCTGGCGAACTCGTGAACGCCTTGACGTGCAGCGCGCTGGCCGCGGCGGGAGTGGTGCCATACGCCGTCATGGCCGACTTGCTCGGGCGAGTCCAGCGACCCTGCTTGTGAGAGGCCGGGAACACCTTCTTGCTGGTGTGGCAGTCGACGCAGAACTTGGCGCTGTGGCACTTGTCGGTGCAGGACTTCACGCCCGACTTGGCGACGGCGACGGGGTGCTGGGTCATCCATGGCTTGGCCGGGTCGAACTCAACGCCGACTTCCTTGCCGTGGTGGCAGTCGTCGCAGAAGTGCGTCTTGGCATTGTCGCCATGACATACAACGCACTTCTTCGCGATGGTCTTGGAGAGTGCCGGGTGGCCGAGCGGATCCTTGACGTCCTTCGGCTGCTTGAACTCAGTCGAGTGGGGCATTTCGGTACCGTGGCAGTTCGTGCAGAAAGTCTCCACGTGACACGTCGAGCAGTAGTTGACGGCTCGAACGGGCACGAGTGCCTCGCCGACGCCGTTCTCGTCTTCCTTCGAGGCAGCCTCGAACTCAGACTTCGCCTCAGGAGTGACGGCAGTGATGCCGCGCTCCTTGAGAGTCTCCTCGACCGTCTTACGGGCCTCGTTGGCCATTTCGCCGTGGCCCTTGGGGAAGAAGTCGGACTTCGCGTGGCTCGGCGGCTTCAGATTGAACCCTGTCGTGTGACATGCCGAGCAGGTACCCGGAGCCGGGGAGCCGGCCTCGAGACCGTGACAACGGAAGCAGGCCGTCATCTTCATGAAGTCGTCGTGCTTGCCAGGCTTCTCGCCGGTCGCCGGGTCGATAAGCGTGGACTCGAAGTCCTCGCGATGTGCGACGCGGTTGTGGCAGATCGTGCAACTCACAGCGCGCGTGGTGTGAGCATCATGATCGATCTTGATGCCGAGGCTCGGAGTGACGACCCGAGTGGCCAGACTGTGGCACTGCGTGCACTTGTCCGGCGTCATGGTCAGAGAGACTTCGCTCTCACCGTTCAGCGGCAACTCGAACTTGTTCGTTACAGTCATGTAGAGCTCGCCGAGCGCCTCGGCCTTGTGAAGGATGAAGATGACCGGGTTCGCATTGACCGGCATATGGCACGCCATGCAGCTGATCTGGGCATGTGAGGAATGCTGATAGGCCGTGATTGTGTCGTCTTGAACCTTGTGGCAGCTCTCAGCACAGAACCAGCGGGTGGAAGTCACCCCCAGCACAGGAATCATGACTCCGGCAATCACCAGGATCGTAACAAGCGTCCAGATGATGAAGCGGGGTCGTCGGACCGGATCCTTGAATCCGGCTAGGGAGATCTTCGCCATACGCACTCTCCTTGCTCGGTCGGCACAACGCACGCGTGCATAGGGGAGCGCGATCCCCCCCTCCTTGTTAAGACAAAGATATAAGAACCCGCGCGGCGCCACAACCAAAGCGGCACCATCTCTTGATATGGGTTTCGGCGGCCACGCACGGCTTCCTGCACAGGACGGGCCTTGCCAGCCCCGATCGCACGCTCGATGAGCGTTGCAGCGATGGTGTCCGCGTCGTCTAGCCCAGCTGGAGAACGACCGATACCTCGACCGGCGCGCCCATGGGAAGGGCCGCGACGCCAACAGCCTCGCGGGCGTGTCTTCCGGCATCGCCGAAGGCCGTGACCAGCACTTCGCTGGCGCCGTTGATCACGGCAGGCTGGGCGGTGAAACCCTCGACGCTGGCGACGTAGCCGACCAGCTTCACCACGGCGACAACGTCGTCAAGATCGCATACCGACGCTGCCGCAGCCAGCGCATTGAGCGCACACTGCTGAGCGCACGCGAGCGCATCCGCGAGCTCCACGTCGTCGCCAACGAGACCGCGTGCGAGCAGCTCGCCACCGAGGAGGGGCAGCTGCCCCGACGTGAACACCAGAGAACCCGCACGCACCGCCGGCACGTAGGCGCCGATAGGTGCCGGCACCGCGGGCACTACCAGCCCTAAGGCCTCGAGCCTGCTGTTCACAGTTGACATCGCTACCGTACCGTCAGCGCGTCGGTGAGCTTGGTGAGTTCCATGATGGCGGCCTGAATCTGCCGCGAGGCCTCTGCTGACTGCGTTGCGACCTGCGCCATCTCGCGCATGGAGATGACGACCTGGTCGGACGCGCTGCGCTGCTGCTGCGTGGCGATCGATATCTGCTTCGCCGAGTCCGTGGTCTCTTCAACCTGCTGGACGATCTTGTCCAGCGAGTCTGCAGTTCGGCGAGCGAGTGTCTTGCCTTCGTCGACCTTCTTGCTCGCCTTCTCCGTGGACATGACCAGCGAGGACGCGCTCGACTGGATCTCACGCACGACCCGGCCGATCTCGGAAGTGGACTGCGTCACCGAGTCGGCGAGCTTGCGGATCTCCTCGGCGACGACGGCGAAGCCCTTACCCGCGTCGCCTGCGCGCGCAGCCTCGATCGCAGCGTTGAGCGCGAGGATCTTGGTCTGCTCGGCGATGTCGTCGATGATGACCAGTACGCGACCGATCTCTTGGCTGCGCTCACCGAGAGCGAGTATGCGGTCGGAGGCGGCCTGCGTGCTCTCGCGAATGTCCTCGATGCCGTCGGCAGTGTCGGCGACGCTCTGCATGCCTTCTTCAGCCGAGGCGAGCGTGCGTTCTGCTGTCGCTGCGACCGATTGAGAGTTGTCGGCGATCTGCCGGCTGGTCTGGGCGAGCTCCTCGACCGTTGCGGAGGTCTCGGTGACGGCGGCGGCCTGCTCGGCAGCGCCCGACGCCTGCTGCTCGGTCGCGGCGAGAACTTGTGAGGTCAGCGAGCGGATGTCGTTGTTTGCGGCGCGGATCTGCGCCAGCATTCCGGCGATATCGCCGAAGACCCGGTCGAGCTCTGCGGTCATGCCATCGACGTCGGAACCGGAGTCGACTGCCAGGCCGAGCAGATCGTGCGCGTGGCTGAGGACCTCGGCGAGCGCCTTCTCAGAGGTCTGTACGGAGACCACGTAGCACAACCAACCGAGAGCAACGCCCGCAATCACGCAGATCGCGCTGAATACCACGAGAGCCGGGAGGCTCTTGAAGGTGACAAAGAGCAACGAGACCACAGGAAACACCGCGCCGACCAAGAATCCCGCACCAATCATGACCCATCGAAGGCTCCGGCTCGTCGTACCGCTCCTGCGCTTCACGAATCGCACTCCTCAGCCACTATCACACGGGTAACACGCCCATCGTACCAGTCGAGGTCCCAGCACGCACGGTTGCACTTCCTATACCCCATAGGGTATATTGGGACAATGCTCGCCGCACACTCCAACGCGGCAGCGAACTAGATCGCAGGCCAAGGAGGGACACGTTTATAATGGCAACAGTCACTATCGACCCGATGAGGTGCGACCGCTCGCCCTTCTGCCCAGCGAGGCGAGTCTGCCCGCAAGGCGCAATCGTATCCGCCCAAGGTGGGTACGTGGTGAATGAAGACAAGTGCACCGGATGCGGTGTGTGTATGCGTGTGTGCCCGACGGGTGCCATCACTTTCAAGTAGGAAAGAGAAGAACATGTCTAACCCGATTCTAGTCGAGGTTTTCGATCGGCCCGCAGCCACGGAGTGCTTCTCCGGTGGATGAGGTCCCTCTTGGTCTCCGGAGGAGATCACAGAGATAATCCGCGCCGAGATGGAACGCCGCTACGGCGATGACGCACAGATCGTGTACCACGACGTCGAGTCCGATGAAGTGAAGGCCGAACACACGAAGGTGCTCGCAGAGATAGGCAACAACGGACTCCTCTTCCCCGTGACCGTCATGGACGGAGTCCCCATCTACGATGGTGCTGTCAGCTATCCCGCCATCATGCGTGCCGTGAACAACAAGCTTCTCGAGCGCGACCCGGCGTAGTTGGCACGATCGGTCTTATCGCGCGATGGTAAACTGGCGCAATGGACACCGTGAGCATCTCCCGCTGCGCAACGTATGACCCCGCCGAGGTCGCCTCGGCGCTGGACGCCGCCCTCTCCCCACTTGGTGGGATGGCGGCGTTCGTGTCTCCGGGACAGCGTGTGCTGCTCAAGATCAACCTGCTCTCTCGAGCACTTCCTGAACGTGCGGTCACGACGCACCCCGAGTTCGTGCGCGCCGTGATTCGCGCCGCTCGGGACGCAGGCGGGATCGTCTCGGTTGGAGACAGCCCCGGAGGTCCGAACACGGCCGCCGGAGTCCGGCATGTCTGGGAGGACTCGGGCATCGGGGCGGTCTGTGCCGAGGAGGGTGTCGATCTGCTGCTCTTTGACGACGACTGCACGCGCGTCGCCAACGAGACGGGTTCTCTGTACGGCGCGTTCACGCTCGGCCAAGCGGTCGTCGACGCTGACGTCCTCATCACGCTGCCGAAGTTCAAGACGCACGGCTTCATGATGTTCACCGGAGCCGTCAAGAACCTCTTCGGGTGCATCCCCGGCCTCGAAAAGGCGCAGTACCACCTCAAGGTGCCGGACCGCGAGGATTTCGGTGGCATGCTGGTCGACCTGATGCTTACCTGCAAGCCGAAACTCGCCATCATGGACGCGATTGTCGGCATGGAGGGTGAAGGGCCCGCTGGGGGCACCCCTCGGCAGATAGGGGCCATCATCGCGTCGTCGGACTGCGTACGGCTCGACGTGGTCGCCTCGGCGATAGCCGGTCTCGATCCCATGGAGGTCTACTCCAACAAGGCGGCGGCGGCGCGTGGTTTGGGACCGACGTCGGTCGACGAGGTCAACATCGTCGGTGCCGACTGGCGTGTGCTGGCACCGGAGGACTTCAAACTACCGCTCAAGGATCTCTCGCTGAACCTGCCGGCATGGCTTGGGAAGCGCCTGCGCGGATGGACGACCGCCCGGCCGGTTCTTGAGCGAAGAGAAGACTGCACCCGATGCAGGAAGTGCGAGCAGAGCTGTCCCGTCGGCGCAATCGCAGTAGGCAACGATGGGCCGGTCTTTGATCACGCCACGTGCATCCGCTGCTACTGCTGCCAGGAACTGTGCCCGCCACAGGCCATCGGCCTCACGGTGCCACCCATCGCCCGCTTCGCTACGCGTGGCCGAGGCAAGTAGCCTTCACTGCTTTGCGATGAACTTGTCGACGAACATGCCGACCAGTCCCTTGTTCCAGAACTGGTCCCAACCGACCGCGCCCTCAGGCTGCAACGTCGCATCGTAGCGCTGCCGTGCAACCGGATCCTTGAGCACGCGGTACGCCTCGTTGAGCCGCTGCATATGCGCCGTTGCGTCGGCGCGATCGAGCGCCTGCGCCGTATCGGGATGATGCTTCATCGAGAGAGCCTTGTACGCCCGCTCGATCACGGTGCTGTCAGCATCACGGGTGACCTGAAGCGTGCGGTAGTAGTCCACGCAGACCTCTCCTCTTTGTAGGTGCGCCGACCAGTGTAGCGCGCCTGCTGCGGCAGGCGCGAGCTCGATGCAAGCGACCGGCCTGCTGAGTGCGACGCGGGCTAGAACGCCGCCGGCTGCTCGATGCGCCGTGCGGCGACCTCCGCGAACACGACCCCGGAGAGCACGAGTGCCGCGCCGACCCATTGGATGAGTACCAGCCGCTCGTGCAGCACGATTCCGGCCAAGACGATGGTGAAGAGCGGCTCGAGCGTCGAGATCACGGCCGCCTGCGAAGGGCCGAGGCCCCGGATTCCCTCAAGGTACAAGACGATTGCTATGAAAGTGGGTACGATGACGATCGCTCCGAGCACAAGCCACGCCTGCGCCTGCCACGCATGCGGGGAGAGTGAGCCCAACGCCGCGCTGGCTCGGTCGCCCCACTCCATCGCCGTGCCTGCAGACGAGCCTGACGTGTCCACGAGGCTGAACACGATCGCCACTACCGCCGTACCCAGCGACGCGATACCGAAGGTGTAGCCCATCATGACGAGCTGGGACCTTCCCGGCAGCCACCGGCTCGATAGCAGGTTGAAGAGCGTATAGCCGACCGCCGCGCCGAGTCCGAGGAGCACGCCCGGAAGTGACACGCGCACGGTGCCGCCAAACAGCCCCACGACCAGCGCGCATCCCACGAATGTGATGAGAACGGCGATCGCTCGCTGCCACGTGGCCTTCTCCCCCAGCAGCAACCATCCGGCCACCGTCACGAGCGCGGGATATGCGTAGAGGAGCACCGCGACAACGGATGCATCGGCGTAGGTCAACGCGAAGAAGAAGCAGATGGACGCGGCTCCATAGCCCGTGAGCGCCAATGCGGAGAAGCGCAGGAGATCGCCTCGGCTGACAAGCAGATCCGAGGGCCTTCGTACGGCAACAAGTACCGCAAGGAACGCGGCCGCGAACAGGAATCGCCACGCCAGCAGGGGCAGCGGGGTCGCACCGTAGCGGTACGCGAGTGGAGTGAGCACGGCAAGCGTGCCGAAGCACGCAGCGGACACGACAACGGCGATGAGAGACGTGCGGCGATTCAAAGTGGGGCCTTTCTCCGTGTCTGCGCTCTGCGACGTGCGAAGCGCTCTGACGCAGTGTAGGACAACTACGATGGTAGAATCTCGGCAATCACTCCGCGATGAAGGAGCTCCAGAAGCGTGAAGAACGAACTCGTGCGCAGGGTCGCCAGATGGCTACCATCACTTCTGTGGGCCTGCGTCATCTTCTACGCGTCATCTCGGCCCGGCTCGACGCTCCCGGGGGGCTACTCGGTGCAAGGGCATCTCGGCGAGTACTTCGTCTTCGGCGCGCTGCTCTCGCTCGCGCTCGCCCCCTCCCGCCCGTGGATCCGGGCGGTCGCGATCGCTGCCATCCTCGCCTCGCTGTACGGGATAACCGACGAGTTCCACCAGCACTTCGTGGCGCAGCGGACACCGGACGTGGTCGATTGGGGATTCGACACGATCGGGGCGGTGACCGGCGCTCTGTGCGCCGTTGCGGTCCGCGAAGCGATCAGGCGTCGCCGGCAACGACTCGCTTAGTACACGCCCGACTGGGCAGCCGCATACGGGTCGACGCCCAGCTGCCTGATCTTGATCTTGAAATCGTGGGCGTTGTGGGCCATGGCGATGGCATCGTCGAGCGTGATCTTGCGATCCTGATACAGACGCAGCAACGACTGGTCGAATGTCTGCATGCCGTAGTAGCCGCCCTCCTCCATAGCATCTCGGATGAGGTACGTCTTCTCAGGGTCCTGGATGTACTCGCGCACCGTGCCGGTCATCATGAGGACTTCGACGGCTGGCACCAGTCCCCCCTGCACGGACGGGATAAGCCGCAGGGAGACGATCCCCTTGAGCGTCGAACCCAGCATGTAGCGAACCTGGCTTTGCTGATGTGTCGGGAAGAAGTCGATGATGCGGTTGATCGTCTCGGTGGCGTCGATGGTGTGCAGGGTTGAGAGCACGAGGTTGCCGATCTCGGCTGCGGTCAGTGCCGCACTCACCGTCTCGAAGTCTCGCATCTCGCCGATGAGGATCACGTCGGGATCCTGGCGAACGACGTGACGCAAGGCCTCGGCATAGCTTTCGGTGTCGATCCCGATCTCGCGCTGGTTGACGATGCACCGCTTGTCCTCATGCAGGACTTCGATCGGGTCCTCCACCGTGACGATGTGGCCGTCGCGTGTGTCGTTGATGTGGTCGATCATGGCCGCCAGCGTCGTCGTCTTGCCCGAGCCGGCGGTGCCGGTCACCAGTATCAGACCGCGGGATTCGTCAGCGAGCCGGCGAATCACCGGGGGCAGCCCGAGCTCCTCTATGCCCGCGCGCTCCATGGAGACGCGCCTCAGCGCGATACCGACGAAACCGCGCTGGTGAAAGACGTTGACGCGAAAACGACCGACGCCCTCAAGCGAGTAGGCAAAGTCGGCTTCGTTGCTGTTGGCGAACACTGCGCGCTGGTGCTCGTCCATCATGCCGACAGCGAGCAGACGCGTCTGCTCGGGAGTCAAGCTTGGCAGCTCTCGCAGCACGACGAGGCGCGCGTGCAGCCGGATTGCAGGAGGGCTTCCTGCCTTGATATGCAGGTCAGAAGCATCCCTGTCCCTCACGAGCTTGAGCAGGCCGTCGATCTCCGCCATCAGAAGGTCATCTCCCGGTCGATGTCCAGTTCCCCTTCAGTCTACTGCACTGCCGAATGATTCGTCCCCCAAAGGACGACAAAGCAAAGAGCCCCTGCAAGCGGATCGCAGGGGCTCTTGTAGATGCGGGAGAACCGAGTGCTACGGGCGACACGCGCCAGCGTAGTCGCCGCGGCTGAGCGGCGAGATCTTCACAACATCGCCAGTGTGAGGCGCGTGAATGTACATACCGCCGCCGACGTACATGCCGACGTGGTGAATCGGCGAACCGAAGAACACCAGATCGCCCGGCTGCAGATCGCCGCGCGAAACCCGTTCGCCCGAGCCGATCTGCGCACGCGAACTGTGGGGAAGGCTGACGCCGACCTGGCGATAGACGAACATCGTGAAGCCGGAACAGTCGAAGGTGTTAGGACCGTCAGCACCCCAGACGTAGGGTGCACCGAGGTACTTCCTCGCAATCGACACGACTTCGCCGCGCGGAGCGCGCGTCGGGGCCGGGTACTGCCGAGAATCCCCACCGCCGCCGGACGAGCTCTGCTGAGCGGATGCTGCCCAGGCGCGAGCCTCGACGGCCTGACGCGCTTCCTCAGCGGCCTGAAGCGCGGCGATCTCGGACTGCAGACCCGCAAGCGCGTTCTTGCGCTTCGCGAGCTGAGCCACGATCGAGGCCTTGTTCGACGACATGATCTTGACCTGCTTGGCGGCCACCCGTTCCTTGGCTGCGAGTTGTACGTGCGCGGCGGTCGCCTCTTCGCGAGCCGCCTTCATCTCGACGACAGCAGCAGCATCCTCAGCGTTGAGTTGCTTGAGGACGTCCCACGTGCGAGCGAACTGCTCAAACGACTTGGAGCCGAACAGGACGTCGACGAAGCCGAGAGGGCCCGAACGGTACATGCCGGAGGCGCGAGTGCGCAGATGTGTCTGCAGTTGCTTGATGCGCTTCTCAGCCTTGGCGACTCGCTGCGCGGCCTTCCGCGTCTGGACGAGCGCCTGTCCGTGAAGTATCTGGGCATCGAGGTAGTTCTCCGTTGCGATATCGACTTTGTGATCGAGCGAATCGATCTGCGACTTCACGATGCGAGCCTGCGCTACTTTGTCGGCCTTTGAGGGCACCGCGAAGGCAGTGGTTGCGGGTATGAGCAGCGCCACGGAAAGCAGCAGCGCTAGGTATGTTCGGTTTCGTTTACTCAGTTCATTCTCTCCCTACGAAACGGAGGCACGACGCGTCGGATTCTACCATGTGTGAAAACCGTCAGTCGAACGCAGCGCATATCGCGTCGAGCAACAACACGGCCGCACGCTGGTCTTCCCGCTCGTCGTGAGAGCTCGCCGCCTTGAGTTCGACAACGACCTCTTTGCACCGGCCTCTCGCTGCCTCGATGGCGGTGAGCAGCCGGGAGGCGAACAGTTCAGGACTGCCCGTCTGCACGAGCGGCTGACCTGTAACAGCACGCGCTGTGCCACTCCCGTACACGCGAAGCACCACACCCTCGGCAGGCAGGGAGCCTTCGTCCTCGAGAAGTGACATGCGCGCATCCGCTGTCGTGGCGTGCGCCAAGTTGACAAGACGAGCCGCGATTCGCCGCCCACCCTCGTCCTGGCCAGCGACCGTGATGTCGATGCGCTCGAGCACTTCGGCGGCGCGCGCCGGCGCTATGAGTGCAGCTGAATGGGCGCTCACACCCTTGCCCTCCCACACGTGACGGAGGTTGGTGATGGTGCGGACGGTGTCTGAGCCGACGATCCCGTCTGCAGGCAAACCCGCATTGCGCTGGAACTCGCCAACGGCACGCTCGGTGTATGCGCCGAAGATTCCGTCGCCCGCTCCGCATGCGAATCCCAGAGCGTTGAGCGCCTCCTGGAGGACGTCGACGTCATGACCGTGGAAGTGAGGTAGTCGCAGGTACAGCATCCGGTCACCCAAGGTGAAACTGGCGTCGACGAGCGCTGACCACGTGTCGGCCAGAACGGTCCCATCGCCAGGCAGCGAGTTCGCGGCCTGGAACGCACGTACCGCCTCAGTCGTCGCGCCGAAGAAGACCCCGTCGACGCCGGTACGACCAAGGTCGTATCCCAACGCGAGCAGACGTCTCTGCACATCCTCGACTGCGGGGCCCCGGTCTCCGGGCCGCACGGCTTTCATCTGCTGGTCGACACCCTTCAGTGTGCTTCTAGGCGCGCCCGGTACGCCGCCTGAATCTGTCGATGCTCGACTGCAGGCGCGCGGTGCCCGGATCTCCCTGACGCAAGAAGCGCTCGACTTCGAGCGCGAGCACCGAGTCCGGCGTGAAGGTACATGGAAACGAGCTAGGGTCGCCGTCGCAGTTTATCACGAGAGCGCTCGCCAGAGCCTGCAGCACGGAATCGGTGCGCTCGCGTGAGATACCGACGATGCGGGCGATACGCTCGGGGGCGAGCGGCTCGCCGGGATGAGTGGAGAAACAGGCGACCACCTCGCGCACGGCACGGACCGACTCCCGATCGTCAGAGAGCGCAGCCATCGCCGTGCGCAGACTCATCCCAACCTCCCTGTTCGACCAAGTCGTTTATGGCGTATTGCCCGACTGAGCGCCCGTCTGGACCTTCGCCGATTCCACACGGTTCTTACCCGCTCGTTTCGCGCTGTACATCGCCTCGTCGGCCGACTCAAGCATCCTGAGCGCCGTCCCGGCGTGCTCCGGAAACGCCGCCACGCCGACGGACACCGTCCCGACCGCGCGAGCCGTGCCAGACCCGTCCAACCGGTATCCGTCGACGCCGATGCGAATGCGCTCCGCGACCGCCAGCGCACCCTCGAGTTCGGTCTCTGGCAGAAGCACCACGAACTCCTCGCCACCATAGCGCGCGGCGATATCCATGTCGCGCAGGTTCCCTCGGATAATCGCGCTCACCGCCTTGAGAACCCGGTCGCCCTGCGGATGGCCGAAGGTGTCGTTGAACTCCTTGAAGTCGTCTATATCGAGCATGATGAGCGACATCTTGTGGCCGAATCGGGCTGAGCGCTTGAACTCCTCCTCGAGCCTCTGCTGGAAGTAGCCGTGGTTGTAGAGTTCGGTGAGCCGATCGGTGACGGACAGCCGCTCCAGCTCCTCGTGCAACAGGGCGTTTTGCAGTGAGAGAGACGACTGGTGCCCCAATACAGCCAGCCGCTCCATTTCCACGGGGCCCAGCTCCCGACGATGCGCCGACGCGACCACCATCACGCCGAACACGTTGTTCCCGGCGCTCAGCGGAACGGCCGCATGGCTGCGAATACTCTGTCCGAACTCGACCCACGCTGTTGATGCAGCGCCGGCTGCCACGTCGGCCTCCTGAACAGCGCCCTCGCGGAATGCCTGGCCCAAGACAGTGTCCGAGACGGGCACGGTGTGGCAAAACGCCCCCTCAGGACGGCCCTGAGAAGCACGCAGGCGGAGTGTCCAGTCCTCTCGATTGAAGAGGTAGACACAGCTGATCTCGGCACCGAGGATGCCGTTGCAGCCGTCTACGACGAGCGAGCACACGTCATCAACTGACGTGAAGCGCGTCATGGCCTTGAAGAACTCGTGTGTGAAGAAGATCTCGGCAAGGCGTCCCTCGAGCTCGTCATTGGCCCGCCCGAGTGCCTCGGTACTCGATTGAAGCCGCCTCTCGTGGCTGCGAATCCTGTCGTAGGCAACCTGCAACTCTGCGAGGAACTTCCCCTGCTCCTCCCCTTTCCTTCCGGCGACAGCCAGACCCCAGACAAGCTCCGAGCCCGCCGTGCCCACGATCTCTATGTGTGGCGGTCTCAACAACTGAAGCGCTGCGTGCGATCCGGGATCCTCGGACAGATCGATAATCAGAGAGAGACCCGGTATCAGGAACAGCTCGGAGTGATCGATCGTCGCGAGTATGCCGAACTCTCGGGCAACAAGCATCGAGGGGAGTTCAGGTGATGAGGCACACACGGCAGCCACGTCGACGCCGTCCACATCCGAGAGCAGGCGCACCAACGAAGCGGCCCGCTGACCACCTCCCACGATCGCGACAGTGACGAGCCCTGACATGCGTCTCTGAGATACGACCGCCGAATCTGTGTCTTCAGTCAACTTCGCGGCTCCTCAACCTCACGCACGTCACGACGCGGGACTCGCCTGGAGGCATCTCTTGACCGTCTCCACGACTTTTGTGGGCTGGAATGGCTTGACGAGGAAGTCGAGAGCCCCCGCCTCGAGTGCTTCAAGGACCACGCTCTTCCGGCCCATGGCGCTGATCATCAGAACGCGCGCCCCTGCGTGAGCCAGCCGAATCGCCCTCAGAGCGGCAAGCCCGTTCATCTCCGGCATCGTGATGTCCATCGTGACCAAGTCAGGCTGGACCTCGCGGTACTTTTCCACGGCATCGCGCCCGTTGACGGCTTCGTGGACGACGTAGCCTTCCCGAACGAGAATATCGCGGATCATCATGCGCATAAACGCCGCATCATCGACGATGAGTATCGTCTTGGACATCAAGACCTCTTCCACCCCGGCGTGTCCCTGATCGCCCCAAGCGTCAGTTGCCCCTCGGCCTCTGGTCGCATTCGTATGGTCGCCTCCACCGCGAGGGTGAGCCTCGGGTATCGCTTGTGTACTAGTATGCTACATATATGCAGAGGGTTACGTTTTTCTGGGGGTTCCTATGAAGGCTCCGAGCGTCGCCAGTCGACTCCTGATCGTCGTCGTCGCGACACTTCTTCTTGCGCTGTCGGGCTCGCTCGCGTGGGCGGCTGTCAACGACTTTCAGACGCGAGGAGTCGTGCCCCCGGGCGTAACCGTCGCGGGCCGACCCCTCGGCGGTCTCACGTCGGCAGGCGCGCGGGCCGTCATCGAGGAGGCAGTGGCCGCGCCGCTGCTTCGGCCGATCGCCGTCCAGGCGGCGGGACGCGAGTTCTCGCTGGACCCCAAGACAATCGTGACCGTTGACGTCGACGGCATGCTTTCGGCAGCCTACGCTCCCCGCCGCACCGCTCCCTTCGTTCTCCGCGTGCACTACGACCTCACCGGCGCCGTGCCCGCGACCGAGGTTGCCCCCGCATTCACACTGGACCAGAAGGCTCTCGCCACCTGGGTTAGCGCCGTCGCAAGTCAGATCGACTCCGCTCCGGTCAGTGCCGATATGAAGCTCGTGGATGGCGCGGTGGTAGTCACTCGTTCGGCCGCCGGTCGCCGCCTTGACGCATCCGGCACCATCGCAGCGCTCACATCCGCACTCGACGCGGAGAAGGCTCTGAGTGACGAAGCCTCTCGTTCCGTGTCGATTCCGGTGTTGCCCGTCGCGCCGAAGGTGACCGAGAAGAGCTTCGGCAAGGCCCTGGTGGTGGACCTCTCCCAGCGCAGCATCAGCCTCTTCAATGGGCTGAAGCTCGAGAAGGCGTATCCCTGCGCCATCGGCACTCCCGGCCATCCCACGCCGAAAGGCGCGTTCAAGATCGTCGGCAAGCGCTACCTGCCGACCTGGCGCAACCCCGGGAGCGCATGGGCGAAGAGCATGCCGGCATACATTGGTCCGGGACCCGGCAACCCACTCGGAACACGTGCACTCAACCTCGACGCCTCGGGAATCCGAATCCATGGCACATCGAGCAACGCCTCGATTGGCACCGCGGCATCGCACGGCTGCATGAGGATGCACATGTGGGATGTTGAGGATCTCTATCCTCGCGTCCCCTTGGGAACGCCGGTGTTCGTCGTACTCTAGCGACTACTTCACGGTCAGGTAGTGGAACGCGCTCGTGGTCGCCGACGAGTAACGTGGCGGGCTTACGGTACCGACTCAGAACGCGGCCCGATTCGCGGGTGGATACCTGCACGGGCGCGTGCTCGACCATGGTTGTGCGTCCTTACCCGATGTGCCGAGCGCGGCGCGGCCTGCCGGGGCCCGTACGTGCCGCGAGGAAGATTCTGTGAAAATACCCGCGCGCCGAGAATGGGGTCAACACTGTTCCTTGCCTGCTCGAGCCGGCCGCGATCTCCCTAGGGCAGCTGCTTGACGACTGCAACGAGCTCGTCTCTAAGCCCTGCCTGTTGGTCTGGCGCTTGGGCCATTTCAACGACAACCATGACCGCCCCATCCGTGAAGCTCAGAACCGCGAACCTGCGCCCGTCGGTCCCGAAGTACGCAGAGTGGCCGTTCACGCTGACGGTCGACGCGTCACGCGAGTAGTGGGTCTTCACCTGCGAACCCAGCGCGTTCTTTGCTGAGGTCGCGTCGCGGAACTGCTCCGCGGCGATGACCAGACTCGCCGTCTTCGAGGTGGCGCCCGGTCGGTACTGCCGCGACATCGAGGTAGCGTCGAGGACGGGAGGGGTTCCTGCGTAGCCGGTAAGGGAGGTTGGGGCCCACCTCAGAAGTGACTCGACCGGTCCGGTGGGGTTCGTCCCGCCGGGAGAAGGCACGGGCGCTGGCCCCGGTGCGGAGGTCGTCGGCTTCGAGCCGGTGCCTGGCTTCGTCGTTGCCTGGGCACCGCCCGTGTCAGGAGCGGGCTTCTTCTTGGCGTCTATCTGCTCCAGCTGCTGTTGGGCGCGCTTGAAGCCGCCGTCGCTGGTGACGATCTGTGCGAGCTTGGCTCGCGCGGCAATCAGATCGTTCTTGGTGATATCGAGCTGGGCGGCTGCATACAACGTCTCGAGCTTGCGATGGCGATCGCAGGTCCGCGTGACGGCGGCGACGCGGTAGCCTCCCGCCTTGTCGGCGGGAACCTTGATCGTGTCGACGTCTTCCGAGATGACCTCGCCGTACGTGCATATCGTCCGAGTGCCGGACGTGACGTCGACCTTCTTCTGACAGCCCGCTGAGGCGACGACTGCGAAGGAGAGCGACACCGCGAGCAACGCCATCACGAGCCGCTTCATGTGGTCTCCTTCGATTCAGTGTGCGTTGTCGCGCGATGCATAATCGCACGCCCGGTGGATAGCGCAATCGCAAGGCATGCCGCGCAGGCCAGAGCCAGCGCCACGAGACGAATCGGGTCGGAAACGGGGTACATCACGAGACGAGCATATTCCGTGCCGTAAGCCTGCTGGACGTCGGCGGGTATCCAACGATTCCATGTCGCCAGCGGCGTGGACACGAGCACCGGGTACGCGGCCACGCCGATCAGCCCCACGAGTACTGGCGTGAGCGGCGCTTCGCGTGCAGGACCGGTCAGTCCATTCCATGCGGCCGAGAGCGCGAGCAGTCCCACGAGCAGTGGCAGCCACCCCGCTGCCGACTCGGCACCCGCCATCGTCCAGGAGGCGCGAAACACCTCGCCGTTGGACAGCAGACCATCGACGCTGGAGGCAAACGCCGGTAGCGCAAGCGAGACCGCGCCCGCGAGCGACGCTGCGAGCGCGCAAGCAGCCCCGACCTTAAGGAGTAGTGGATTCGTACCGGCGAACGGAGCAGTCGCTCGCCGCTCAGAGAGCGCTTCATCGGCACGCTTCCCGGGCCTCGGGACGACCCAGAGAACGCTCACGCCTGCCACCACGATCGCAGCCCCGGCGAGTGCCGCAGGCCAGATGATCGGATTGACGCCATAGACCCCCGTCACGCGCTCGAGTCCGGAGAGCGTTGCGACCGCAACGGGAGGGATGAACAACAGTGATGCAGAACGCACGAGCCCGTCTGACGAAAGCACACCGAGCCAGCCGGTCGAAAGCGATGCGAGCGCCGCCCCCAGCAACGTGAGCTGAGGCCAGATCCGCTGGTAGGTCCCAAGGTCGCCGATTCCCGTGGTCGTGGTTGCCACTATTCCGAGCAGTGCGGCCCCCGCGATTCCCAACCACAGCGCGGTGCGCGGTCCCAGCCGACGTGAGGCCTGAAGGAGCGCGAGCGACCCGACTGCGAACACGACGCCGGCCGCAAGCATCTCGATCTCCTGGACCGGGAACTTGACGAAGGGCGAAAAGGAGCTGGGTCGTTCCCAGCTGGCGAGCAGAGCCGCAGCGCCGAGCGTGGCGAACAACGCACCGGCGATGTGGAGCGGACCCGGACGCTCGCGGCGCACTGCACAGGCAACCACCACTCCGGCAATGGCCCACCCCGCTGTGGTGAAGAACAGCGATTCAGAGCCTGAGGGAGCGTCAGTCGCGCGCGCGAGGAGCACTATCAGCGGGGCTCCACCCCACGCAAGCGCACCCCCCACAAACGCGCTCGCTGAATCCGGGCGGCTCGCGTTGGCCAGGCGTGTTCGTATCGGAGTTCCTGAGAACGCCGATACGAACACGAGGGCTGCGATCGCGGCGACGGCGACGATCGCGGGATCGGGAATCTCGTCCATGGTCACGGTGCTGACGACAAACCATGCCGACGCACCGGCGATGGCAAGAAGCGCCGCGAACAGTCTGGATGGGAACCTCATCGGCGGGAACTCCTTCTCATCATCGTCGTCGTGGTGGTGGCGGCCTCCGGATGCGCGCCGATTCTCTCCGAGAGGAAGGGCCGGGGAAACGTGCCCCCCGGCCCTTCCGACGGTATCAGAACTCTTGTGCAGCGCGTTGACCTACTTGTTGTGGCAGGCCTCGCACACGCCGCGGTTGTCGAGTCGAAGCAGCGCAGACGGCGTAGACGACGGGAACGTCGGCAGGTCGTATTTCGCCGGATCGGCTGCGTAGCCCTTCATGACTGAGGCGGTACCGTGTGCACGGTGGCACGTGAGGCACTCGATCCAGTCGCTGTCGGACTTCGTCATCGGCACGCCGGGCTTGTTCTCGGTCATGCTGTTGGCGAGTGGGAGCACGAGATCGGTGACGATCATCGATGCCTTGTCCGGCCCGTCGTAGGTGCTCAGCGAGACGTTGATCGGGTGCTTGTGGCGAAGCTTGAGGCCCGCTCCGTCGCCCGCGTTGTACGTGCTCGCCAGCGACTGGTACGTCGAACCGTCGGCCCTGGTGAACACCTCGGTCGAATCGCCCAGATAGGTCGAGTGGCAACCCGAGCAGAAACCGCTCATGCCCTTGGCGCTATTCTCGACACCCGTGGTCTGGTCGTAGCCCTTGGCGTACATAGGCGTGGTGTAGTTCGGCTGATAGTCGGGATACGCCGTGTGAAGCTTGAAGCCGTTCGTCGGCCAGCCGGTTTCGACCGAGGAGACGAAGCCGTCCGGGGTCGGGCTCTGCGGGTCGGCTGAGGGCTTGTAGGATCCCACGTCGTTGCCGTTGACCAGAGGCTTGAGTATGCGGTAGTTGGAGCTGCCGTGCGGGTCGTGACAGGTGGTGCAGTCCATCTTGATCTGCTCGGACTCGCCGGCGTTCTGGCCCGCGATCTGGCCGGTTGCCCCTACCGCGCCTGCTCCGGCGTAGCCGCCGCCATAGGCGCCCCACGACGTGCCGTTGTACAGGTGAGTCGAGGTGACGGGGAGGTTATCGAACGACTCGAAACCGCCACCGTTGAGAATGGCGCCCTCCTTGCCGTTCTCCGTGCCGTAGTACACACCGTCACGGACGTTGGTGTCGGCGCTGTAGCCCTGCGTGTCGTGACATACGTAGCAGAACTCATACATCGAGGTCGCTCCGGAGACCAACAGGGAACTGTGATCCTTGCTGTTGGTATCAGACCACGTCAGCGAGCTCACTGCGGTGTGAGCGCGGTGACAACCGGCGCACGCATCGGTGTCGTTGACGAAGTTTCCGTGAACCGCGAAGTTCGCGAAAGCCACCGAAGGCACGATGAGCGCGGAAAGAGCGACGATGGCGAGCGCGAGGACGAGCTTTCTCGTCATTTTCATGTCACACCTCCCCGCCGGTTAGGGCGTCAGCTTCGTTGTTGGAACGTCGGGCGCTCAGCGCCATGAGACCGCCGATGACGAGCGTCGGGAGCAGCACGGCCTTTGCTACCGGACCTGTGAGCAGACCGCTTACCATCGGGGCGATGTGATCTTCGATGAACGGGTCGGCCTTCGGCGGCACGAGCAGAGTCTTCTTGCTGGCCCAGAACATCGAGCCGTTGCCGATCCAGTTGTTGGTTCCGTCGGCCATTATGTACCCGTTTGCCGGGTCCTGAAGGTACGTCAGGATGTTGGCTCGGGTGTCCCACTTCATGGACTTAGCCGGGCACGTGCTCACGCAAGCGGGCTCGTGCGCCTTCTCGGGGACCAGGGCGATCTCGTCCGCAGTTGCACGGGTCTGCAGGGGCGGCAGCGCGGGATCGAGATCCGCGGCAGCACCGGCACGACCGGCACACAGGATGCACTTGTTCATCAGCACGGCTTCGGAGCCGCTATGCGGCTTGCCGACCTTGGGGTAGCCGCCACGCTGGCAGTCGGTAACGCACGGGTACTGACCGAAGCGGTCCTTGCATGCAGTCGGATTGCAGAGCGACTCGTCGACTGCGACGGCGCCGTTCGGCTTCTTGACGATTGCATGGAAGGGGCATCGAGCTGCGCAGGGAGGGTCGGGGCAGTGCCAGCAGCTGAACCGGACAAATGGGCCCATGTCCACGCGCTTCTGGCTCTTGATCGCCACACGCTGGTCGTAAGAGACCGTGTGAGCGCCTACCGTCTCGGCACGCATGTTCCACTCACGTTTGCAGGCGATCACGCATCCGTTGCATTTCATGCACTTGTCGACGTCCTGGAAAACAGCCATCACGTTGGTAGCCATCGATCACACCTCCCCTACATCTTCTCGATACGGACAAGACAGGCCTTGTACTCAGGAATCACGCTGTTGGCGTCGCCAGCGTCGATCGAGACATCGTTGGCGCGAGAGCCAGTGGAGAGGCCCTTCTCACCCCAGTGCCACGGGATGGCCACAACGCCGGGTCCGACTCTCTGGTTGGTCTGCAGACCGACTCCGACACGAGCACGGAAGCCCTGACCGTAGTCCGGCATCTGCTTGTTCACGAGGCCTTCGGTGCGGGCGCTGACGATCTTCACCCAGTCACCGTCGATGACGCCGGCGGTGCGCGCGTCCACCGAGTTCAGCTCGATCCACGGCTCCGGCTCCTGCTCGACGTTCCAAGAGTTGTTACGGGTGATGGGGCCGCCCTGGAAGTGCTCGACGCAGCGGATGCTGGTGAGGACCAGCGGATAGTTCGCTGCAGGAACATCGCGACCTGCGACCTGAGTGGTCGTGGGAACGAGGTCCCACTCGGAACCGCCCTTGGTGTTGCGGCCCCACGAGGAGGTCAGCAACAGGTCCTGGCGAGGAGTCTCGTAGGGCTCGGTGTGACCAGGGAACTTGCCAGCGAGCGAGATCGTTCCGCCGGCGTAGTGCGGGCTGCTCGTATTGGCCGCGACCACGGGACTCGGCTTGTCGGCCAGACCGTGATACTTGCGGTACCAGCGCGAGTAGTTGAGCAGTGCCGGCGGGGCCGAAGCGACGAACAGACGGCTGCAGGAGTCCGGCTCCATATAGAAGTCGGCGATATCGCCCGGTACGTCACCGTTGTTGTAGAAGACCCGGCGATTGACGAGCCACGAGTAGCCCCAGCCGTGGAACGCGAGCTGGCCGGACGGATCCTGGCGGTCGCGACTCTTCGCGCGGTTCTTGACGGCCCACGGTCCGTACGCTGCGGGGATGTTCGCCGTGGCGAAGGGCCCGCCGGTAGCCGCGGCTGCCTCAGCGTTGTACGCGCCCGTGTAGATCCACATGGTGCCACCCACGGCAACCGGAGAGCACATCTCGCGGTACACCGTATCTGCGACCCACTCGGAGCCCTTGAGGTTGCCGACGGTGGTGTCGTACGCGATCGGATCGCTGACGAGCGAACGAACCTTCGCGAGCTCACCGTCGCCCTGAAGTCCGGCAAAGCCCGCGCCGCTGCCCGCGTAGCCACCGTACGGTGCACCGTAGAGCTGCGTGTAGACGGAGCCGCCGGCGTAGGTGATTCCGTTGGCGTCCCACACGGCCTTGATGTGAGCGAAGGCACCCGCGTCTTCGAACGCCTTGGCGAAACGGAGCAGGAGCTCGTTGTCGTCCTTCGTGTTGCCTAACGGGAGCGTTGCCTGATAGCGCCACTGAAGCGTACGACCCGAGTTGGTGGCAGAGCCGGCCTTCTCGGTGTAGGCGGCGGTCGGGATCAGGTACGTCGTGCCGGCCGGCTTGCGCGATACGGCCGCGGTCTCGTTCTCGAAGAGATCGACGCAGACGAGCGTGTCGAGGTTGTAGAGCCCCGTGCGGATCGCGCCCTGGTTCGGCTCGGTGACTGCAGGGTTCTGGCCCCAGACGAGCGCGGCCTTGGTAAGACCTGCCCCCATGTCGCGGAACATGGTCACGTGATCGTGGCCGTTGCCCTTTGGCCACAGCGAGTAGCACGCGTCGACGGCCGCACGCTTTGCAGCGCCCGCGAGCCCGTTGACGTAGGTGTAGTCGCCGAACCACTTCAGCGTCATGTTGTAGAAACCGCGCTGCTGAAGCGCCATAGCCGTCGTGTTGTAGGCGTCATCGTAGCTGAGGTTCATCTGGGCCTTGTTGCCCGTGCCCGAAAGGGGCGTTCCCCACAGCGCGTCCATGTACTTGCCGAACGCGTTGTTGGTGCTTGGGGTCGTTGCCCACACGGGACCGCCATCGACCTGCGTGCCAGGGTTGCCCGAGTACGCGGGGATGTTGCCGAAGAGCAGACCCATGTCAGTCGAGCCCTGAACGTTGTGGATGCCGCGCAGCGCATTGATGCCGCCGCCCTGACGACCCTGGTTGCCCATGATCGTCTGGAGGTTGGCGAATCCCTTGATGTTCTGGGAGCCGCAGGTGTGCTGCGTGATGCCCATCGCGTAGAGGATGGTGGTGGCGCGGAAGCCCGCGGCACGTGCGTCAGTGACGGACGGAAGCCCGGCCGCCGTGACGCCGTTGGAGCACTTGCTGTGCGCGATATAGGCGTCGCCGATGAAGGCGATGTCGTCGGCGCTGCACGCGCAGATGTTGGCGACAACCGGCAGCGTGTACGGCGCGACGTGCGCCTTGAGCCGATTGTAGACGGTGTTGGGGTCGGCATCGACGGTTGCGGCCTTGAGCGGGAAGTCCGAGATCGTGGTGCTGTCCTTGGCCATCGCGGTGATGGCACCTGTTGCGGCCACGATGCGGTCGCGCTGATAGTCCGTACCGCCGGCATTCACGAGGAAGCGTGCGTCGGTGTACTTGGAGTTGCCCCCAGCGAAACCGACGCCGGTTGCCGAGGGAATCGGAGCCACCGAGTTGCTCCCCGCCGTCGGCCCCGCTACCGCGTTGCCATCAGTGAAGAACGTTCCCGCGCCGTTCTGGTTCAGGTGAGCGAAGAACCCATCGCGCACAGAGTTGCCCGCCGGCAGTGCTTCGATCTTCTCGATCATGTAGCGGAGGAGACCGTTCTGCAGCGCGATGTCGGTTCCGGGGCGGATGCGAACGTAACGGTCGCGCTCGTTGGCGGGCTTGGTCGGATCGGTCTCATTACACTGCAGCGCGGTGCGCGTCTTGCGAGGGTCGATGACGATGAGCTGAGCGGGCTTCTTGCTTGCCCGGGGATCAGGCATCACGCCATCGGCGAGGAACTTGAAGTACTGCTTGGGGAAGCGTGCACGGTTGATATGCGCAATGCACGCCGGATGGTTCTCGACTGGGTTAGCGCCCCAGGCGAGAACAAGCGTCGTGTTCGCGATATCGGCCCAGTGGTTCGTCATTGAGCCTCGTCCGAATGCGGCGGCCAGACCGGCCACCGTGGAGGAGTGTCAAATACGAGCCTGATGCTCGACGTTACTCGAGCCGAAGTTCGCGATCAGCTTGCGGTACATGTAGTTCGACTCGTTGTTCATGTGCGAACAACCGAAGAACGCGACGCCCTTTGAGTTGTAGGTCGAAGCACCCGCCCAGTCCGTGTTGCGCGCGGTGAGAAGCGCAGGCGCAATCTCACCCAAAGCGGTGTCGAGCGGCATAGCGCTCCAGGCACCGTCACCGTTGCGCTTGTAGGCGACCGCGTCGGTGGTCCCATCAGCGGCGAACACCGGATTGACGGGATGCGTACCCGTGTACGCACCGAGTCGTCTGGGGTTGTTGGCCAGCTGCAGGGAGCCGGCGCCCTTGGCACACAGGCCGCCGGAGTTCATGGGCGACTCGAAGTCACCGTAGATATCGACGACCTTGCCGGCATTGGCACCGGTAACGGCCGTAACGACTCTCTGCCCACAGCTCGCAGAGCAGTAGGGGCATGTGGTCGTCGTGATCTTGTAGTTGGTCGGATCGCCTTCGTACGCCTGGGCCTTTGCGGGGTTGTAGGCGAACTCGAGGCCGCAACCGACCACCGCTGTAGCAGCAGCGGACGCCTTGAGGAAATCTCGTCGTGAGATCCCTCGTGCCCCCTGCCCGGTGTCTCTAGTTGCCATACCGTGTTCCTCTCTGAATGGCAGAAATCAGGAAAAACTTCAGGCTCCCGTCCCTCTTGCGGGACTCTGCGTGCGCTGGCCGAGGCCAGCCCTCCTCCCGTACTTTGTGGCTGCGCTTCCAGGAGCGAAAAAACAAGAAACCGGTACACGGATCAGCACCCAGCTGAGACCATGCACCGGTTCTAGAACACATATCGGAAGTCCTCCCTTACCCTGGGACTACGAAGCGAACGCGGACGCACCCATGCCGGTGGGATCGTCCTGCTTCGTTCAGTCACCTTTCCAAGGAGGGAGGCGCCGCCGTTTCCCGCGACACCCCGGCCAGAAGACCATGGCGCGTATGCGCTGTAGGTCGAGTGGCTCGGAGACCGAAATATTCTGCTGGAACCGCGTACCAGTGGAGCAGTCTGCCGGAACTGACTCCTACCTTGTAACACATGTTACAAACGTGCACATCAAGAGTATTACCCCTAGGCCCGCCGTGTCAATCCATATCGCGGCCTATCGTCTTCCTGATCTGATGAACCTGTCCAAGAACTCCTCAATATCGACCGTGGTCACCTCGGCCAGGAGAGCGAGTTTCCGCAGTTCCCGGTCTTGCGTGGCCAGCGCCTTTGCACGCAATCCCATCGAAAGCAGGATGGCTTCGCGGTCGCCGGTTCCAAGGCGCTCGCGCATGGCGCGCATGTCGGACTCGGAGTATTCCTCGCCGGTGATGAGGACACCGAGATCGATACCGTCGATGTCGCGACCCTGATAGAGAGGCAAGTCAGCCTCCGGGCAATGTAACTTGAGTCGCTTGCGGGCGGCCACCGACGTGATCTCACCAGCCTCGATGAGTGCGTCGACGAAGTCAGGAGTCACGACAAGGCGAGTGCGTCGCAACGCAAGTGGGATGAAGAGCAACAGCAGCGGTGTAAGGCACAGCAGCCAACCCCACTGGGTCGTGAACGGCGCGAAGACCGCTGGCGCGACGATCGGCCAGCCCCATACCTGGACCTGATTGTTCTCGCGGTCCGTGACGTAGATGCGCTGTCCTTTGTCGATTGCGATGTCGACCGGATAGTTGAACTGGCCGGGCCCGAAGCCCCGAGACCCGAACTGTGCGAGGCGCGTGCCTGACAAGTCGTAGATGTCGACGGCATGCGCGACCGCGTCGACGACATAGAGATGCTCCTTGGCATCGATTGCCACGCCACGGGGTATGCCGGAGGTGTCAACGAAGTACTTGAACTCGCCGCTCGGCGAAAACACCTGCACGCGTCGGTTGTTGCCGTCGGCGACGAACACGCGTCCATCGTCTGCGACCGCGATGCCGTCAGGGAAGAAGAACTCCCCGGGCGAGTCCTCTGGTGTCGTGGCCTGCGTCGTCTTGCCCACCGTCACGGTGCGGCTCGCGTCGGCCGTGAAGAAGACGATACGATGGCGATCGGTACTGCCGACATCCGTTGCGCGAAGGCCGCCACCCGGGGCGAACGCGATGGCCAGCGGGCCCCATGTGAACTTGGGCTCGCCCTTCGCCTCGAAGCGTCGGAGGTACTTGCCGCTCAGATCGTAGATGTAGATGGCCTTGAATCGCCGGTCGGTGACCCAGACCTCAGATCCCTTGACCGCCACACTCACCGGGGCGCGAAGCACCCCTTTGTCGATCTTGCTGAAGCTGAAGAGGTGGGCCCCGTTGCGTGTGAACACGCTGACCCGGCGTTTGCCGGAGTCCACGGCATAGACGCGCCCGTCGGCGGCGACCGCCACACCCGCCGGACGCTGGAGCTCGCTTGCGCCCTTCCCGGCGATCGAGAAAAGGTACTCGGGCGGGGCGATGCCTGCTGCAGGCGCACTCAGGGACACGGAGGGCAGGCTGCGGTTCTGCAGGAAGTAGTAGGTCGCCAGTGCGAGCGCTGCGAGGATCACAAGGAGCAGTGTCAGCAGAACGATTCGCTTGCGGCGCTGCCGTCGTGTCATCTTGGGCGCGCGGGAGGCTCTCGGGGAGCCCGTCGCGTCCTCGGAAACCGTTGCGGCAACGCTATCGGTCTCGTGATCGGGGGTGTTACTTGGCATCGGACACCTTTTTCAGGCCGGCCTTGGCGGAGGAGTCGTTCGGGTCGAGCAGAAGCGCGCGGCGATATGCTGCGGCTGCCTTGGTCTTGTTTCCGAGCCTGGCATACAGATCGCCGACAAGGCTGATAGCCTTGATGCTTCTGGAGTCCAGAGCGGCGGCGATGCGCGCATCGGCGAGAGCCGCTTTGGGCTTGGCCTTGAGGCGCAGGGCCGCCGCAAAGTGCTCGTCGAACGACCCGAGGGCGTCGAGCGCATCGCGTGGCAACTCGTTGCCCGGGGCTGAGTCGATGGATATCCGGAAGTGCTCGGCAGCCCCGGCCTTGTCGCCGGCGGCCAGGAGGACCTTGCCGTAGTCGTAGTTCGCCTCGGGCATCTTGGGGTCGAAGAGCAGCGTGGTTTCGAGCTCCTCTCGGTACTTCGATTGGGAGTCTATCGACCGGTAGCACACCGCAAGCGCGTAGTGCGTGTCGGACGCATCGCGTCGCAGGAGAATCGCTCGCTTGAGGTAGCCGATAGCGTCTTCGTACTTGCGTTGCTCCATAAGCGCGGTACCGAGGTAGAAGTACGCAGTTTCAAGAGACGGGTTGCCTCCCGCGATCTGCTTTGGCTCAAGCAGATCCACGACCTTTCGGAAGTAGCGCTCCCCCTCGGCCCAGTCCTTGCGTTTCAGCGAGACGAACCCGAGACCGGAGATCGCGGGCGCGAAGTCCTTCTGGATCTTGAGCGCTGCTTCGTACTGGGGAAGCGCCTCGCGGTCGCGTCCCGCGACGACGAGCGCCTGAGCGAGCTCCATGCGCGCGTTGAGGTTGTTGCGATTGCCCCGCACGTTGGCCTCGAGTTGCTGGATGGCGCGAGACGCCGGAGTCGAATCGATCACGGTGCGGTTGCCCGACCACACCGAATAGCCAAGAAACGCGCCGAGTCCGATCACCAGAACAACGACGAGCGCGATAATCGCGTCGAGGGGCCGTACCGACTTCAGGTCGATCACTCGAATCTCCCTTGCACTAGATATTGAGTTCCGAGTGGCAACGGCGGCACAGGGCCGCCCCGGCGTACGGAGCAACGAGTTCGTTCTTGTAGTTGACTGCGCCGTGGCAGCCATAGCAGAGCCGGACATCGTGCCCGGCGTTCGGCAGCGTACCGCTTGAGGCGGCTGCCGTGTTCGCGGATCCGGAGAGAGTCGAGAATCCGATGTGACAGTCGTCGCACGTGTAGGGCCTGCCCTTGTAGGGCTTTCCGAGCCGACGCGTGTTCACGTTGAAGTGCGCTGCGTGTTCCGCAAACCCCTTGTTCTTGAGTTTCGTCGGGGTCTTGGTGTTCAGCTCGGGATGGCACTTGATGCAGTTCTCGGCGACGAGTTCGGCCTTTGCGACCGACTGGTGGTGGCACTTCTGGCAGCTGGACCGGTCCGTATGGCACACGTTGCAGTCCGCCGCGGTGACCCCTGCTTCGGGCTTGTGGTTTTCGATCCACCCGGTCGGATGCGGCATTGCCGTCTTGTGACAACCCTGGCACATCGTCGAGTTATGGCACGACCCGCACGCACCCTTGCGCTCGAGGTAGAGGCGTCCGTGCTTGACCTTCCAGTCGGCCTTGCGGTGGTCGGCCGGGACGACCGGCTTCTTGGGCGCACCCGGGAAGGCGCTGAGCCCTTGGTGACATTCGACGCAGAACGCGGGTTTGTGGCACATGGCGCAGTAGGCCGGATCGCGGTTGGCGATCGCCTTGTGCTTCCCCCCGGTGAACGACTTCGTGTGGTTTGTGGGCATGAGCTTGAAGTTCTTGGGGTGGCACTTGCCGCACTCGTCGCCGGCAACGCGACCTTGCGCCGCGTGGTCAAGACCGTGGCAGCGGTAGCACGACAGCATGTCCGGTTTCGCCGGTCCGCTCGCCGTGTGGCCAAACTTGGGATGGCACGCGGTACACGCATAGTCCCGCTGAAGATGCGCAGCATGCGCGAAGATGAGACGGCCGGGAGTAATCGCGTCGAGGTCCGGGTGGCAGTAGACGCACTGCGCCATGGTCGTCGGTCCGGCGGGATACATCTTCACCGATGGATCCTTGGGCCGCTCGGCCACGAGCGACTGGTAGGTGTTGGGGATCTTGCCGATGGGGAGCTTCTTCTTCTGGTGACACGCGTCGCAGTCCTTGGGAGCGTCGTGACACATCATGCAGCCATTGACGCCCTTGGCGGCCGACGCGTCGGCGTGGGGCTTTCCTGCGTGGTCCTTCGTGTGGTTGCTCGGACGCAGGCTGAAGGACTTGGTGTGGCACTTCGAGCAGATCGAGGTGGCCAGTTCGCCCTGTGGTCCGTGCTGCACACCGTGGCAGGCGAAGCAGACCTCCATGGGGACCGGCTCGGTTCGCCCGTTCTTGTGCGGCATGCGCGAGTGACAACCATTGCACGACACCATGAGATGATTGCCGTGTCCGAAGATGAGCCCAGGTTTGTTGGTGCTCCCCAAGGTGAGATGGCACGGAGCGCACTGGAGCGGCTCGACGTTGGCCGAAGTATCGATGACGGCAGGCGTCGGCATGTCCGGGGCTTGATCGGCCCGGATCTGGGGTGCCGACGCAAGCAGGAAGGCGGCCGCGATGAAGATCGCAGCCACCCCCCAGATGGCCTTGCGTCGTGTGCTCGTGGCGTGTATCACGCGTCTGTCGCGCTCCTCGTGGTCAGAGGCCGATCATCCCTTTGACGCGGGCGATCAACTGCATGAGAGGGTTGTCCTTCTGGGCCTGGGCCTTGCGGTGAATCAACTGGCTGGCGTCGGTACCGAACTTCTGGCTCGAGCCGGTGTGACACCCCTTCTGTCCGCACGTCGCGCTGATGTTCTTGTCCGAGACGCTTGATGCCTGATCCGCTTGGGGCAAGACGCCGTGGGCCTCGTGACACTGCCAACACGCGGGCGAGTCCGCCGCGCCGTTCTTGTACGGCTGCCCGTGATAGTAGTCGTCGTACGTGCCGTATGCTTCCGCATGACAGCGAGCGCACGTGCGGTAGGCAGAGGCGTGCATTCGGGACTTGGCCTCGGCGGTGTCGAGGCGGTAGATGAAGTGACCGCCGTGGCACGACCCACAGGTCGCCGACTCGTAGTCGCCCTCGCGGATCTTCTTCGCATGCACCGACGCTTCGTAGAGCTTGACCGGGTCGCGATCCTCGGCCTTCTTGGCGGTCTGGTGGCACGTAGCACATGCCAGGCCAGCATTGATGCTCCACATCTTGGTGGCTGACACCTTGTCGTCGTAGCGGTAGTCCGGGTGGCATTGCTGGCAGGTGATACCACGGTGCGCGGAGTCTTCGATGCCGCTCACCTGGAACGAGCGGGTACCGCTCCCTGCCGCTTTGAGCAGCGTCGCATCACCGTGGCACGCGAGGCACCCTGATGCGACGCCATCGGTCTGGCCGGGATCGTACTCCCAGCCAGCCTTGGGCTGCCATACGATGCCCTTCTTGTCATGGCAGTCGGTGCAGTCTTTGGCTTTGTGACACATCATGCACTTGGTGTTGAGTGCGTCGTACGCGGGCTGCACGTGAGGCTTGAAAGCCCAGGTGTTGCCGTGGAATGCGGGGCGTAGCCGCCAGCGCGGCGTGTTGTGACAGGCCGTGCATGCGTCCTTTGCCAGAATGCCTCGGGGTCCGTGGCGCACGCCGTGACAGTTGAAGCACGACTTCATCGTCGGCTTCTCCGTGCCGGTCTTGCGGTGGGGAAAGCGAGCGTGGCACCCGCTGCACTGGATGAGGATATGGTTGCCGTGCGAGAACTTGATCTCCGAGGCGTAGTTCTTCGTGGCAGCGATGTTGTCGTGGCACACGGCCGTGCACGCGGACTCCTGGACGGGGGCGTTCGTGAGCTGCTGGATGATGTCCGCGACCGACGGTGGCGCGCTCGTGTCAGCCGCGAGAGCGCCTGAAGCGGTCAGGGCAGACAGCGCAAAGGCGGCAGAAGCGATCGCGATGGCAAGCCGCCTGCCGGGGCGTGCTCTGAACCGGAGGGCCATTCTGGTGTTCCCCTTCTCCCCGTCGGCACCCCGAAAAGGCGCCGACTGCTTCACGACCCGTTGCCCTTGAAGAGCGTCACTATCGTCTGGAACGCCGAGAACACCGCGCGCCGGGCGGAGTTCACGGCGAACACGACCGGATTGGCGTCGACGATGCGCTGTTTGCTGTGGATCAGCTGCGCGTAGTCGAAGTAGCCCTCGGTAGCGTCCTTGTGGCAGTTGGTACACGTCTCATACAGGTTGACCTTGTTCACCGTGGACCTGCGGTCCTTGGAGGCGAGGATGAGGTGGGTGTCGTGGCACTGCCAGCACGCTGGCGCATCCTTCGCACCCTGGCGGTACGCGGAACCGTGATAGTAGTCAGCGTAGTTTGCGGCAGTGGCCACGTGGCACTTGCCGCACATGACCAGCCCTGAGGCCCGCAGCGCTTCGATGCCGGCGCTGTCTTCCTTGCTCGGGATCGCATGTCCACCGTGGCAGTCGCCGCACAGGGGCCTGGGCTTGCCTGGCGCCGACGAGTCCGCAGCTCCGACCGTGGACGAGGTCTCGCCCGGTCGAGCCGAGGGCGAGTGCGCTCCGTTCGCGAAGCCCGAGAACTCCGCCTTGTGGCAGTTCTTGCAGGCAAGCTTGGCGATCTCACGCCAGGCACTGCCGCTCTTGACCACCGTGTCATGCGGCGTCTTGTACGCGAAGTCCACATGGCAGCCCGTGCACGGCACGTTGCGGTGCGCGGAGTTCTCCAAGACGAGCGAGTCGACGTAGAGGTTCACCGTGACGCCGTCTTTGATGCGGACGAGGTTCTTGTCGGCGTGGCACACCGTGCAGCCGGACTTGCCCGCCGTCGGCAGCGTCCAGTCCAGATCGTAGGTGCGCGTCGCGGCGGCAGACGCTTTGCCCGTGCTCGCGGTGACTCCGTAGGCCGAGACCGGTGCCATGTACGCAGAAGCAGACAGCAGGACTGCTGCTGCCATGAGCGCTGCGAAAGTGCCAGGACGTAGGGTCATCCGAACTCCGGTCATGGTGACTTAGGCACTCTCAGCGGGAACGCACGCAGGCACGGAATCGGCATCGTGGTCAGAGAGGACTCCGTCCTCGCCTGCCCCCTCCTCGTCGTGCTTGCCCAGGAAGCTGAGCCCGAAGAAGTCGAGGAACGCGGGGAAGTCCTCGGTCACTGAGAGATACACATGAATCGTGGTCAGCACGATGAAGAGCCAGTTGATGATGTAGTGCGCGGTGCGAGCCCACCAGCCGGCCATGTCAGTCGAGCCGAGGAGCGCGCCGAGCCACCATCCGACGAGCAGGAATCGCGGTGACTGGTTGACGATCGGCAGATTGACCGTCAGGAGCGCAAACCCGGTGAACGCCTGGAGGATGAGAAGCGGCACGAAGATGATGTACGTGCCCTTCTGCATAACGTTGTACTTGCCCAGGTGCGGCTTGGAGGGCTTGGCGAAGATGTAGTAGAGGATGACCTTGGGAGCCGTGGTGATATCCCGCTTGTTGATGGCGAACTCGCGGTAGTCGCGACGACGTGAGCCGAACGCGTACCACAGCCGGTAGACGAGGTTGATCACCACGATGACCATCGCGATGTAGTGCACCCAGCGCATCGCCGAGCGCCCTCCCGCGAAGAACGGAAAGCGGATGTACATGCCCGACACTCCGAGGGCGATCATCGCAGCGACGTGCTGGAAGTGGAGTAGCTTGGGCAGAGCCGGTATCGGCCCGCCTTCGTGATGCGGCCATTCCCAGCCCACGAAACGGCTCTTCGCGCGACCCGTGAGAATGTTGCCGAGGAAGTGGATCGACAAAGCGATGACGATCACCACGTACAACAGCGTGAATACGACATCGACCCACACGTTCAGCTGCGTCAGTCCGATCAACTGACACCCCCTACTCCCTTGTAGAGCCGGCGCCTATCAGGCGTTGCGGCAATGGAAACTCCGGAACGTACTCTCGTAGCCGCCGCGGGCGATTTGCCGGCACCCGCGGTACGTCCGTAGTTTGTAACAGCAGTTACACGCATAGTAGGCGCGAGCCCGATGGGGTGTCAACGGAAAACAGGGGGTTTTCGGGCGCTCGTGGCAGCCCGCGCCAAGACGAACGGCTTAGATGTCCTCGATGTCGGCCCGCGCGGCCAAAACGATGCCCGCGCCGTCGAGGTAGCGCACGGCGCGTACCTCATCGGAAGGCTCGATTCGCAGTGCGATACCGCACAACGAACCGACCGCCTTGGGCGCGGGCATCGGGATCACGTCGAGGCCCAGATCACCCAGGAGCGTCTCGGCATCGAGCGCGTCGTGGGTCGACGAGAAGCCGAGCACCACGAACGGCCGCGTGGCGCGGCTCACAGCGCCTCTTCGGCGAGCGTGCGCAGCGCACCGAGCGCGAAATCGATGTCCGCCGCGGTGTTGCCGTAGCCGATGCCGAAGCGCAGCGCACCGGTCTCGAGCGTGCCGACCGTCCGATGCGCCCACGGTGCGCAGTGAAGTCCCGCGCGCGCAGCAACGCCGAAGCGGCGGTCGAGCGAAAAGGCGAGCCGATCGGCGTCGATGGATTCGTGGACCACGGAGAGCACCGGCACGCGTGCGCGGTCAGGCTCGGGGCCGAGCACGCGGAAGCCGCCAATCTCGATGACTCCCTCGTGGAACCGTCGCGTGAGCTGGCGCTCGTCGACGCGATGCTCGGCGGCGTGGACCGACAGGTAGCGAGCGGCGGCACCCAGACCGGCGATGCCGGGGGTATTGGGTGTGCCCGCCTCGTAACGGTCGGGCCGCACCGACGGCGGGTCGGCGGACTCGCTGGTGCCGCCACCGGTTCCGCCGAGCACGAGCGGCTCGGGATTGCACGCAGGCGCCAGGTACAGGACGCCCACGCCTTGCGGGCCGAGCAGACCCTTGTGCCCCGAGCACGCCCACGCATCCGCTCCCAGCGTGGCCAGATCGATGTCGAGATGTCCGCCGGCCTGAGCCCCGTCGACGAGCATGAGCGCACCGTGCGCGTGAGCCACGTCGGCGAGGTCGGCGACGGGCTGGATGGCGCCGGTGAGATTGCTCGCCTGCTGACAGACGATCGCACGGGTCGCAGCGGCCGCAACAGCTTGCTCGACCTCGTCGGCATCGACGGTACCTGTGTCGTCGGCATCGATGATGACGACCTCGACCCCCAGCGCGGCGAGCGCGTGAAGCGGACGCGAGACAGCGTTGTGCTCCATCGAACACGCCACGACCCGATCGCCGGGAGAGAGCAGCCCGCGCAGCACGAGATTGAGCGCTTCGGTGCAACCCGGCTGGAACAGCAGGTCCCGAGCGTCGGGTACTCCGAGGAAGCTGGCGATGTCTCGGCGGGACTCGTGGATCAGTCGTGTGGTGGCCATCGCGAGACGGTACGCGCCGCGTCCAGGATTGCCGCCGTAGAGCGTCAGCGCGTCGTGCACCGCCGAGACGACCTCGACGGGCTTGGGCCACGACGTCGCGCCGTGGTCCAGATAGACGGTCGGCAGCGCCGCGGCGCCGTGGGTGGTGTGCGCTGTCGTCATAGCCCTACGAGTGCCCCCCACCGTGCATCATCTTCACGCCATGCTCGAGCTGTCCGGCCACGAAGCCAAAGGACTCACGCGCCGCCTTCTCCGAGCCGGGCAGGTTGATGATGATCGTGTTGCCGCGCTGCGCTGCCAGCCCGCGCGAGAGCATGGCGCGCTGCGTGACGCGCATGGACTCGGAGCGGATGAACTCGGCGATGCCGGGGACGAGACGCTGCGTGACGGAGAGCGTCGCCTCAGGGGTCACGTCACGCGGACCGACCCCGGTGCCTCCGCACGTGAAGATGAAGTCGGCGTGCTCGACATCGGCCATCTGCATGAGCGACGCCGATATGCACTCCGGGTCGTCGGGGCACACGTGATAGGCGACGACAGCCCAGCCGGCCTTCTCGATCAGATCGATGAGCGCGCGGCCGGCGGTGTCTTCCGCCTCGCCGCGGGAGCGCGTGTCCGAACAGGTGAGAACGCCGATACGAAGCTGCTCCACCGCGCTACTCCTCTGACTCGGTGCCGGCGAGGCGGTTGCAGTTCTCGGCGCTGCGCGCGGACTTCGCGGCGGCCTTCTCGGCCTCTTCGGCTGCTTCAGCGGCTCGCTCGGCGGCGAACTCGGCGATGCTCTCGGCGGTCGTGCGGTCGCACGTGCCGTCGCCGAGGGAGAGCGTGGTGATGACGTCGCCCACGTTCACGTCACCCGCCTCACGCACGACGGTGAAGATGCCTTCGCGCGGCATGACGCAGTCGCCGGCCTGGTAGTAGATGGCGCACTTCTTGTGGCAGACCTTGCCGATCTGGCTGATCTCGAGCACCACGGAGTCGCCAATCTGGATCCGGCTGCCGATTGGAAGCGCGAGCAGGTCGATATCGATCGTCGTGATGTTCTCGGCGAAGTCGCCGGCGCCCACATCGAGTCCCTTGGCCTGCATGGTGCCGATCGACTCCGACGAGAGCAGCGAGACCTGGCGGTGCCAGTCGCCCATATGCGCATCGGTGTCAAAACCACGGTCGAAGATGACCGTGCCGTGCGTGCCCGGTGTCTTGCGCATGGTCTTGCGCGGGCTCAGGTTCACCGAGGTGACGGTGCCGGGTCCGGGCATGCTGCTGGAGGTATCTGAAGTCATTTCGTGTGCTCCTCGCGGGTCCAGAGGCCGGACTTTCCGCCTTCCTTGCGGAGCAGCATGATGTCATGCACGACCATGCCACGGTCTACGGCCTTACACATATCGTACACGGTCAGTGCGGCGACGCCGGCTGCCGTGAGCGCTTCCATTTCGATTCCCGTCTTGCCATCCACCTCGGTAGTAGCCGTGATGCGGATGCCGGTGCGCGCAGCAGGAGCGGCGTGGCCGGCGGACGTGGTCGCAGCGGTCGGTTCGCCTGCACGTTCGGGCGCCAGGTCGACTGCCGCGTGCGTGATGTTGAGCGGGTGGCACATGGGGATGAGATCGGACGTGCGCTTGGCGGCCATGATGCCCGCAATGCGCGCAGTGGCGAGCACGTCGCCTTTGGATGCGGTCCCGGCGACGATCATGTCGAGCGTGGCCGGTGCCATCTCGATGAAAGCTCCGGCGACCGCGACGCGGTGGGTGACGGGCTTGTCGGCCACGTCGACCATGCGGGCGGCGCCGGTCGCATCGAGGTGCGAAAGCACGCCCGGGAGTTCGGCGGAGGTGTCAGCGGACATGGCGGGTCAGCCTCCGATCTGGGACATCTGGCGGTCCGTACCGATGCGGTCGTGATGGTTCTCGGGCTTGTCGTGCAGACCCTGGCGGATGACGGCGCGCACGTCTTCGTCGGTGCCGGTGCGCAGCACCGTGCGCACGTCGAGCTCCGCGTCGTCGAACAGGCACGGGCGCAGTCGTCCGTCAGCTGTGAGACGCAAGCGGTTGCACTCGCTGCAGAAGTGGTGCGAGAGCGGCGAGATCACGCCGATGGTGCCGAGCGACTCCGAGAAACGGTAGTACGTCGCCGGTCCCCATCCTCCCGGTGCGCTGTCCCGCTCCACCGCCACCAGCTCGCCGAGCCCGGCGGCCACGCCCTCGCGCGAAATGCGATCGATGACCTCGTCGGAGGGCACGGTGTCTTGCGGAGTCCATCCGTTGGCGTCGACGCCGCCGTCGGTGTGGCAGCGCGTGCCGCCCGCCTCGGTGTCGCCGAGCGGCATGTACTCGATGAAGCGGACGTGCAGCGGGCGTTCCAGTGTCAGCTTCGCGAAGCCGAGAAGATCCTGCTCGAGCGAGCGGACCACGACGACGTTGAGCTTGACCGGCGCGAAGCCGACCTCGAACGCGGCGTCGATGCCCGCCAGCGCGTCAGAGAGCTTGCCGCCACGTGTGATGCGCTCGTAGACAGCCGGGTCGAGCGAGTCGAGGCTGATGTTGACGCGTTCGAGGCCCGCGTCGCGCAGCTGCCGCGCGAACTTGGGCAGCAGGGTGCCGTTGGTGGTCACCGCGATGGACTGAAGGCCCGTGATCGCGCGCAGCCGGCGGACGTGCTCGACCACACCGTTGCGCACGAGCGGCTCTCCGCCGGTAAGGCGGATCTTGCTGATGCCCTCTTCTACCGCGATGCCGGCAAAGCGCTCGATCTCCTCGAGCGTGAGCATCTCGTCGTGAGGCTTCCACGCGACGCCCTCTGCAGGCATGCAGTAGACGCAGCGCAGGTTGCAGCGATCGGTGAGGCTGATGCGCAGGTAGTCGATGCGGCGGCCGTAGGAGTCGATTGCCACTTCAGTTGCCTCCAGTCGCGTCGCCCGGCAGAGATGCCGTGCTCAGACAGTCCTCGGCGCCTTTGGCGCCTGCGGAACTGCGCGCGGCACCCCTGCCAGGCACGGCTGCGAGATACCGGGTAGCAATCAGGTCGGCTACTCCGGGCGCGTCATCGAGACCGAATGACGGAACACCTTCTGGTGCTAGATGGGGCATGTCGGTCACGAGGGCGATGAGCTCCTCTGGCTTGGAGATGAGAGCTTCGCTTCGTGCGTGGCGGGCGACCTCGATGCGGGTGGTCGCCTCGCGCTTGTAGCCCTCGGTGAGCAGGATGTCGGCACCGGAATCGCATGCGATGCGGGCGAGCTCTGGCAGAGTGTACTCACGCTGAACGTTGGCGATGAGCGCGAACTTGTCGGGTGAGGAGACCATCGTGGTCATCGCCCCGGCACGCGCATGGCGCCAGGAGTCCTTGCCGGGAACGTCGATGTCGTAGTCGTGCACGTGGTGCTTTACGGTAGCGACGTGCACGCCGCGCAGCGTCAGCTCCCGAATGAGCTTTTCGAGAAACGTCGTCTTGCCCGAGTCGCCTTTGCCGACGATCGAGACCACCGGCACCAGTGGTGCGCGTTCATTCACGTTGCGGGTCCTTCCGCGGCAGTGCTAGAAACAGCCGAGATCGCAGTTGTGTACGCGGACGCCAGCCATGTCGGCGGCGGTGCCGGCTACCTTGTAGGCCACGCCGGAGTCTTCGGCGAACTTGCGCAGTACAGGGCAGGTGACCTTGCCATCGACGGCCTTGGCCTTGATGGCGTCCATCATCTCGTCGGTTACCTGCTCCACCCAGCGAGGATCGTGCGTCTTGGTTTCCTTGTCGCTCATGCCGTACCTTCTTCCATGTCGAGCCGGATGCAGTCGACCTGCATCCCGGCGGTGAACACTCCTACGCCCTCCGGAAGCACCACAAGGCAGTTGCCTCGGTGCGCGGCGGTAAGGAGCGCAGATGACTGGCTGTTCGGAAGAGAAGCGATGTAGCCGTCGCCGGACGGGTCGCGCTCGACGCGACCTCGCAGGTAGTAGCGCCGGTCCTGCTTCTTCTTCACATCGTGCGATATTCGTGCCACCGTCACCGGGCGCTCTATCGCGGTGAATCCCATCATGCGCCGCAGCGCGGGCCGCACGAAGACCTCGAAGCCCACATAGGTCGACGTCGGGTTGCCCGGAAGACCGAAGAACGGCACGCCTCGGATCGATCCGAGCGTCTGCGGGTTGCCCGGACGCATCTTGACCTTGGCGAACGCGAGCTCGCCGAGTTCCTCGAGCACCGGCTTGACGTAGTCGAAGTCGCCGACCGAGACACCGCCGCTCGTGACTATGAAGTCGCACTCCTCCGAGGCGGTCACGAAGGCCTGCCGCGTGGCGTCCACATCGTCGAACACGATCGGGTAGCGCACGGGAACGGCGCCGGCGGCAAGGATCTGCGCGGCGATCGAATAACTGTTGGAGTTGCGTATCTTGCCCGGTCCGGGCACGACGTCGACCTCGACGAGCTCCGAGCCGGTGGAGAGCACCGCGACGCGCGGCTTGCGATACACCGGCACCGTGGCATGTCCGGTAGACGCGAGCAGACCGATGGCGGCCGGACCGAGCAGGTCGCCGGCGGAGATGACCACGTCGCCGGCGCGCACCTCTTCGCCGCGCCTGCGAACGTGCTCGCCGAGACGTGGCTCGATCTCGAAGGCGACGGTCGAGGCGATGCCCCCATCGCCGTCGAGCGGATGCGTGCGCTCCACCATCACGACGCTGTCGGCCCCGGTGGGAACCGCGGCCCCTGTCATGATGCGCGCGGCTTGGCCCCCAGCGACCTCGATGCCGGCGACGTCATCGCCCGCGCCGATGTGTGCGATCACCGCCAGCGCGACCGGCGACTCGACGCTTGCACCGGCGAGGTCGGCGGCCCGAACGGCGAACCCGTCCATCGCCGAGTTGTCGAACGGCGACACGTCGATGTCGCTCGTGGCATCCTCGGCCAGCACGCGACCGAGCGCATCGAGCAGCGACACCTCCTCGGCGGGCATCGTGTGTATGCGCGCGAACACCATCTCGCGGGCTTGTTCCACGGTCATGACAGGTGCGTCGGACATCAGGCCTCCTGCACAGCGAGCACCCGTTCGGGGTGCGTGTATACGGTGAGCTTGCCGCCACGTGCGTAGCCGATAAGCGTTATGCCCAGTTCGGCGCCGATCTCGGCCGCCAGATCGGTAACTGCCGAGCGCGAGGCGACCACCGGTACGGAGGCCTTCGCCGCCTTGACCGCCATCTCGTAGCTGATGCGGCCCGTGGAGACCAGGATCGCGTCGGCGGTCGGGATACGGTCGAGCCACGCACGACCGAGGAGCTTGTCGAGCGCGTTGTGGCGCCCCACATCCTCGCGCACGAGCACGAGACCCCCGTCGCGCGCCAGGCCGCAGGCGTGCATCCCTCCGGTGTCGCGGTACAGCTCGGCAGCGCGCGCCATCTCGCCGATGAGCCCGTAGAGGTCGTCGGCGGTGACCGTGAGCTCGCTGGTGATGTGCGCCAGACCACGCGCGTGACCGACGCTGGAGAACGTCACGCCCTTGCCGCAGCCGCTCGTCATGTAGCGCGTGCGATACACGAGGTCCTCGGGCACGACCTCGTCGCTGGTGACCCACACCAGGCCGCGCTTCGCGTCCACGTCGACCCTGCGCAGCGCATCCCGATCGACGATGAGCCCTTCGGACACGAGGAAGCCGACGGCAAGCTCCTCGAGATCGCTCGGCGTGGCCTGGGTGGTGGCGACCTCGACATCGTTGAGATGGAACGTGATCGGCCGCTCGCTGGGCATGCCGCGCGGGCGGCGTATCGCGACCTCCATGACTTCGACGTGCACGGGCGATGCGGCCTGCTTGCGTCGTTGCGTCGACTCGTTGCTACGAGCCGCATCGGGGTGGTCGGATTCGGCATCGGCCGCGTCGCGCGCATCCTCGAGGTCCGCGGGCGTGTTCACATTGACGAGCGAGCGCAGGTCGGGGTCGACTGCACGCAACGCATCGAGCGGGAGTTCGGCGACACGCAGCGTGGCAGACAGCGCGATGATTCTGCGCCGGCCCGTGGCCAACGCAGCCCGAGCGGCGGGAAGACACGCTTCAACGCGGTAGAGCGCCAGAAGCGGCTCGGGGCCCTTCTCTCCCACCGGCAGCACCACATCGACGCCATCACGTACGTCCCACAGCGCCTGGATAACGGCCGGCTCGAGGTGCGGCATGTCGGCCGCCACGGCAAGCACCCAGTCGTCCTCGGCGGCAGCAAGCGCGGTGGTCAGCCCGCCGAGCGGGCCCTGGTAGGCGACCTCGTCGGCGAGAATCGGTACGTCGGCGGGAAGCCCCGCCTCGGCCAGCGTATCGGGGCGATTGGTGATGATGAGAGTGTGCTCGCAGGTTGCGCGGACGACGCGTACGACGCGCGCCACGAGCGGCTCGCCGTCGATAGCAAGCAGCGTCTTATCGATGCCCATGCGCAGCGACCGGCCACCTGCCAAGACGGCGGCGGTCAACGGTAGGCGCACGCGTTGGTTCTGCGTCATCATCCTGTACCCCTTCAGAGCCGCGTTGCGGCTCCTTCGTCACGGTGAGGCGCTTAGCCTCGATTGTCGCACACGCTCGGGTTCCGGATTGCCGGTCGAAACACCGCTCGAATCATTCGACGAGCACGGCCCAGCGCACCGCCGTGGCCTTGAAGAGCGCAAGCACCTCGACTCCCGGCACGAGGCCGAGCTCGGTGGTGGCCGCACGGGATACGCTAGCAGCAAGTCGCAGGCCGCCGGCGTCGAGCACTACATGGTTGCTGGCGCCCTGCGCCCGCACCGACACCACCGAAGCGCGCAGACGGTTGCGCGCCGTCGTCGCAGGCAGGACGATGTCCGCCTCGAACAGCAGGACGTCTTCGGGCCTGACCGCGAGCACGGCGCGGGACCCTACGGTCGCATCGCCGGACACCGCGACGTCAACGCCTTGCACGCGAATGGTCACCAGCCCGTCTTTCGCCGACACGACCTCGCCGCGCGAAGCCTCTTCCATGCCGAGGAACGCGGCGGTCCAGTCATCCGTCGGCAGGCCCATCACTTCGTCGGCGCCTCCGCGAGCGACGATGCGGCCGTTGTTCATGATTACAACCTGGTCGGCAATGACGATCGCCTCGTCCTGGTCGTGGGTCACATACACCACCGTGACCCCGGCCTGCCGGAGAATCGACGCGAAATCGTGCGTAAGCTGGCGCTTGAGCAGCGGATCGAGGCTGGCGAGCGGCTCATCGAGCAGGAGCACCCGCGGCTCGACGACGAGCGCACGCGCGAGTGACACACGCTGCGCTTCACCACCGGACAGCGACAACGCGCTGCGCGACTCGTATCCCGACAGGCCGACGCGCTTGAGGGCGTCGGCGACTCGCGGAGCACGCTCGCTGCGCCGAACCCCGCGCGCGGAGAGCCCGTAGGCCACGTTGGCCCCCACGGTCCCCTTGAAGAGGTAGGGGCGCTGGAACACCGCCGCCATCGCGAGGCGCGCCGCCCTGTCGCGCTGCGTGACTTCGCGACCATCCAGCAGCACGCGTCCCGCGTCGGGTCGCTCGAGCAGACCGAGCAGGCCGAGCAACGTCGACTTGCCCGAGCCGCTCGGACCGAGCAGCGCAAGCACCGTACCGGCCGCGATCTCGATCTCAGGCACGTCGAGCGAGAACTTGCTGCGGGCGAACGTGTGATGCAGACCGCTGGCGGCAAGGGTCATCGCGGACCTAGGCGAGCTCATCGGCCTTCACGCTCCCAGCGGTCGGCTGAGGTCTGCATGCCGGTGAGAACGACGTTCACGAAGACGACGATGCCCATCAACACGACCGCCAGCGCCAGCGCGGGCCCGTACTGTCCCTGCCGGCTGAACAGCATCATCGCGGTGGTCATGACCCGTGTGTCGCCCTCCAGGTTGCCGCCGACCATGCTTGAGGCACCCACCTCGGAGATGATCGAGCCGAACCCGCCAGCGACTGCGGCAAGCAGACCCATGCGCGCTTCGGAGATGGTGAGGATGCCAATGCGCACGGACCCCGCACCCAACGAGCGCGCCTGCAAGGTGAGCTCCCGAGGAACGGCCGATACCGCAGCAGCCGTGATGGCCATGACAACGGGGACGGCGATGATCAGCTGGGCGATCACCACCGCAGGACGCGTGTAGAGCAGACTCATGAAGCCCAGGGGACCTCGGCGTGAGAGCGTCATGGCGACGAGCAGACCTACGACGGTCGGCGGCAGACCCATCCCCGCGTTGAAGATGACGAGCGCCGCCCGCCGGCCGACGAAGCGCTTCACTCCCACCAAATAGCCAACAGGCAGCCCGATAAGCAGAGCGAGGAACGTCGCGCTCCCCGAGAGGAGTACGGACGCCCACACGATCTTCCATACGTCGATGGAGCCCGAGGTGAGCATCACCCACCCTTCGCGCCACGCATCAACGAATAGCTGCATCAGGCTGCCTGTCGGTAGAGAGGTTTACTTGGCGTTCGGGATGAAGAGCTGCTGACCGTACTTGGCCACGCCATAATCGGCGATGACCTTCTGGCCCTCTGCGCTGACGATCCAGTCGGCGAACGCAGAACCGCCGGCCTCGTTCTTGGCCTCCGGAATCACGATGACGCCGTACTGGTTGAAGAGGGTCTTCTGCTTCTCGAACACGATCTCAAGTCCGGGGACCGAAGCAGCGGAAGACAGCCATGTCGCGCGATCGACGAGCGTGTAGGCGCCCTTCTCGTCGGCCACCTTGAGGGTCTCGCCCATGCCCTGGCCGGTGGAGAGATACCACTTGTCGGCAGTGGGGGTGGGGGTGGTGATGCCGGACTTCGCCCAGAGCGTCAGTTCCTTGGCGTTGGTACCTGAGGCGTCACCGCGAGAGACGAAGACCGTCTTGCCGGCCTTGCCCGCCTTCTGGATCGCGAGCATCGAAGCGGTGGTGTCGGCGGAGCCCTTGATGCCCGCCGGATCAGCCTTCGGGCCGACCATCACGAAATCGTTGTACATCACGTCTTGGCGTACCTTGGCGAATCCGTCCGCGAGGAACTTGACCTCGGCGGCGGGTGAGTGCACGAGCAGGACGTCGGCATCCTTCGTCTCGCCAAGCTTGATGGCCTCGCCGCTGCCTACCGCAATGACTTTCGTCTTGTACTGCGGGAAGGCCTTCTCGAATGCCGGAATCAGCACGTCGAAGAGACCCGAGTCCTGCGTGGAGGTTGTGGATGCCAGAACGACATCCGAGACGACGATCTTCTTGGCGGGAGCGGGTGTTGTGGTCGTGGCTTTGGCGCCACATCCTACGAGCGTGAAGACCAACGCTGTGGCAAGCGCGATGCTTGCCAGGCGCCTCGAATGAGGCGCCCCCTTGAGGTGAAGCATATGAATCCCCTTTCCGAGCATGGGAGGTGAGGCCGTTTCCGTACCTCGCCCTATGGGTCCGGCGTCCATGGCCCTTTCTGGGCTGTAGGCGCACCGGACTCGGAGATGTGTGTGCCGCGGAAACCCCGCGGCCCCCTCAGCATAGCGCAGCCGCCGCTCCGCGACCAATCGCAGGCGGCCGCTATCGAGTTGAGGTGAATCCTCTACTTGCCGAGAATCACGTAGCCCGCCTTGACGATGGCCACGACCTCGTATCGGCTCGCGTGTTTAACCGGCCAGCTCGGCTCGCAGGTGCGCCGCAAATGCCTCGGCCGCTCGCGTGGGCGTGCCCTTTGGCAGCACCGTGTAAAACGGCCGCTCGATCGGGGGCAGGTCGAGGTCGATGCGGGCAACCGTGCCGAGCGCAAGCGCCTTCTCGGCGACATAGCGCGAGAGCATCGCGACGCCGAGCCCACCTTCTACAGCGCTCACGATCGCCTCACCCGCACCCAGCTCGACCACGACGCGCAGCTCGGAGGGCTCGAGGCCGTGCTCGGCGAGTGCGCGCTCGGCGACCTGACGCGTTCCGGAGCCCGGCTCGCGCATGACCCAGTCGGCGGCGGCGAGATCTGCGAGTGCCACCCGCGAGCGCGTGGCAAGCGGCGAGGCGGGATGGCATATCGCCACGAGCTCGTCGGTGGCAAGCGGCATGAAGTCGATCTTGGCGCCCTTGACGATGGCGCCCGTGACGCCGAAGTTGGCGTGGCCCGACTCGACCGCCTCGATGACCTCGGCGGTGTCGTGCACGGTGATTGTCACGCGCACCTCAGGGTTGGCCGCGAGGAAGCCGCCGAGCACGCGTGGGATCACGTAGACGCCAGGCGTGGTGCTTGCAGCAATGGTGAGCCGACCGGTCACCGTACCGGAGAGCGCCGCAATCTCGTCGCGCGCATCTTCGAGCTCGCCGATAACGCGCCGCGCGTAGGGCATGAGCGCGCGCCCGGCCTCGGTCAGGTCGATGCGACGGTAGCGGCGATCGAGCAGCGTGGCGCCGACATCGGACTCGAGGGTCTGGATCTGCATGGTGACCGCCGGCTGCGAGATGCCCATCGCACGCGCTGCCTCGGAGAACGAGCCGAGTTCCACAACAGTGACGAAGGTCCGTAGCTGGGCGATGTTCACGATGATCCTCCCGGTGAGTCTGCTTATAGCGCCATCATACGGCATAACAAGGGCTTATCGTGCTAAGAGGGTATACACTTGCACACGAACAAGTGATAACCATTCTCACTTGCCTGTCGCTTCGGCTCGCTGCGCCGAGGCCCCCCGCGCCCGCCCCACCACACGCTCCGAGGAGGCCTACCCCACGTGTCCAGCTGTGCCGACCACACCGCGCCCCCTTACGGCGCGCAGCGCATGACGCCGCAGCGCCAGCTCATCTCCGACGCCACTGCGGCCCGTGAAGGCGCGTTCTCCGTCGAGGCGCTGGCCGTCGACGTCGGCTCGCTCGACGCAACGATCGGAGTGGCAACCGTGTACCGAGCGGTGACTGCGATGCTCGCAAGCGGATGGCTCGAGCGCGTGGGGGAGCGAGACGGCAGTGCGCTGTTCGCTCGCTGCACCGCCGGCGGGCATCACCACCATGTGGTCTGCGATCGCTGCGGCCGCGTGGCGACTGCCGAGTGCCCGCTTGAGGGCAACGTTCCCCGCGCTGCACAGGGTGACGGCTTCGTGATCACGCGTCACGAGGTCACGCTGTACGGCCTGTGCCCGCAGTGCGCTGCCGCCGACCGGGACGAGGAGTAGCCGAGCCATGTCTCACATCCACATCCCCGACGGCGTGCTTCCGCTCATGCTCTGGCTCCCCGGCTGGATTATCGCGCTCGTTCTCGTCACGCTCGCAGGACGTCTCGCCGAACGCTCGCAGGTACGCCGCAAGGTGCCGCTGCTGGCGGTCGTCTCTGCGCTCATGCTCGTCGCGATGTCGAGCGAGATCGTGCCGCTCGCCTACCACGTCAACCTCACCGTCATCGCCGGTGTGCTGCTCGGTCCGGTGCTCTCGGTCATCGCAGCGTTCATCGTCGAGGTGGTGCTGGCCATGCTCGGCCACGGCGGCGTGACGGTGCTCGGACTCAACACGTTGATGATCTCGGCCGAGATGGTGCTTGGATGGGCGCTCTTCCGCCTGCTCGTGCACGTGCTCTCGCGCAAGCGTGTGCGCTGGGCCGCGTTCGTCGCCACCGTACTCACGCTGGCAACCACTACGACGCTGCTGGTGGGCCTCGTCGCGCTTGCTGGCGGTGGGGCCGCGACCGCACGCGAGACTGGAGCGCTGAGCCCCGCGACGATGACGTTCGCCAACCCGCTCTCGGGCGGCGTGTTTCGCACCGGACTGTTCTCCGGAGGCGAAGGCGACGCAGGGGGCGCAGCGGGCACCTCGCCATCGGGTGCAGGCGCGCTTTCCGTCAGGCGCTTCGCGGCCGTGGTCTACACGCTTGGCCCGCTCGGCTGGCTGCTCGAAGCGCTGATCACCGCGTGGGTGCTCGGCTACATAGGGCGCGTGCGGCCAGGCCTGTTGTGGGACGGCGGCTTCGAGCAGCACGAAGTCCACCTGCAGGGCGACGAGGGGGTGCGCTAGTGGACATCGGATCAGTCGATCGCTCCGCTACCGGCGATCTGGGGTGGCTGCACCGCGTCTCCCCCGCCGCTAAGCTTATCGCGTTCGCACTCGTGGTGGCGTCGGTCGTTACGACATGGAATATGTTCGTCGCGCTCGCGCTGCTGATCCTGATGCTGGCAGCCGCGATATCAGCTCGCCTCGATCTTCGGCTCGCGGTACCCCTGGCGGCCTACCCGGCGCTCTTCGCGCTTGTCTTCGCACTCGCCTCGGCGCCTGACCCCCTGACAGGCACGCTCATCGTGCTCAAGGCCGTAGCCGCCGGCCTGGCCGCTGTCACGATCGTGCTCTCCACTCCCTACCCGCACATCTTCGCGCCCATACAGCGCATCGTACCCGGCGTCGTCGGCGACGCGCTTCTGATGACGTACCGCTCGACGTTCCTGCTGCTCGACAAGTTCTCCAACCTCCTGCGCGCCGTGCGCCTGCGCTCGGGCCTGCGGGGTGTCCATCCGGTGCGTATGGCGCGCGCCACCACGCAGGCCCTCGGCTCGCTGCTGCTCTACTCGCTCGATCTCGCCCAGCGCGACTATGACGTCATGCGCCTGCGCGGCTACTCGGGGCGCTTGCGTGCGCGACTCCCCCGCACGCGCAACCACCTCATCGATGCCTCGCTCATCAGCGTCGCCGTCCTCGCGCTGGTCACCAGCGCGGTATGGCGAATCCAGTGGCGCACGCTGAACCCCTACAGCTGGCTCGTGCCGCTGCCCGCGCTTGCACTAGCACTCGTCGCCGTCGCGTCCACCGTCCGAACCGCATCTGGAAAGGCACGCCCGTGAACGCCGATACTGCCCCGCGCAATCACACCAGCGCCCCCTTCTCCGCCGACGAAGTCGTGCGCGTGAGCTGCGTGCGGCACAGCTACGAAGACGGCACGAGCGTGCACCTGTGCGGCATCGACTTCGTCGCCACGCGCGGTACGCGCACCGCCCTGCTCGGACCCAACGGCTCGGGCAAGACGACGCTGCTCTTCCACGTGCTCGGTCTGCTGCGCGCGCAGGAAGGAACGGTGCGCGTGTTCGGCGTAGACCCGTCCACCGACTGGACATCCATCCGTCAGCGAGTAGGCGTGGTGCTCCAGAACGTCGACGAGCAGCTGCTCATGCCCACCGTCTTCGACGATGTGGCCTTCTCTCCGCGCCAGTATGGGCTGCCCGAAGCCGAGGTCGACCGTCGCGTTGAAGCCGCGCTCGACCTGCTCGGCATTCGCACGCTGCAGGATCGGGTGCCGCATGATCTGTCGGGCGGAGAGAAGCGCAAGGTCGCTTTAGCCGGAGCGCTCGTGATGGACCCCGAGCTACTCGTACTCGACGAGCCGTTCGAGGGGCTCGACCCCGCGGCGCGCGTGGGGCTCGTGGCGCTCATCGAGCGGCTGGCGCGAGAGCGCGGCACGACCGTGGTGATGTCGACGCACGACATCGACTCGGTTCACGAGCTCGCCGACTACGCCTACGTGCTCAAGCCCGGCGGAGAGATCGCGCTTCGCGGAACGCCCCACGAGGTCTTCGCTCACGCCGAGCTCCTTGCGGCCAGCAACATCAAGCCACCGGTCCTCGCTGAGCTGTTCGCCGCATTGCGCGAAGCAGCACCGGATGCACCGGGACCGGAACTGTCGGTCGAAGATGCAGCCGCCGCGCTCCTGCAATGGCAGCGCGGCGCGGAGTAGCCGCGCGCGTCGACGGTCGCTACTTGCCGGTCACCATGTCGGCGACGACGATGTAGCGTTTCGGCGCGTTACCCACGTAGTGGAACGGGTAGCAGGTGCTCAAGGTCAGGACCGCGTTCTCGGTCGGCACGATGACCGTGCGGTCATCCTTGCCGACGATGCGGATGCGCCTGACCTTGTACGTGAAGGTGCCGGCCGATGTCTTCGCGGTCACGAGGTCGCCGACCTTCAGCGTGCCGAGCTTCGAGAACACCGAGTCGCGATGTCCGGAGAGCACACAGTTGTCGATCTCGCCCGGCAGGACGCTTTGGATGAAGTGACCGACGCCCTTCTTCAGCTCAGCGTCGCCGGTTCCCTGGATGATGGGCAGCTCTTGCTTCAGGACCGGAATCGACAGGCTACCGACGGTGTCGCCCTGCTTGGGATAGCGAGGGTAGAGCACCTTGGCAGGACTCGGCGCTGCGGATGCAGGAGCTGCGGCCGGCGGCACGGCGGCCGTCGCCGCGACGGATGAGGGCCCGCGATCGGCTGCGGCTGGCCCAGTCCGCTGCGCCCCGACAATGTTTGCCAATGCCCACCCAATACACACAATCCCAAGGATCAGAGATCCAAGGGAAAGTGTGGCAACGATTGAGTTGGTGCGTCTGAGCGACCTCGCTCTGGACGATTCTCTTCTATTCATCAGTCTTTCTGGTCTTCAGGCCCACAGCACCGATGAGCGCCAGGGCAACGCCTGCAAACAGCACGTTGTACCAAGGGGAGCCGGTCTGAGGAAGCTCTCCTCCGGTGACGGTGCTGGTCGTGTCAGAGGTTCCGGGAGTCGGTGACGGCGTGGCGGTCGGCGTGGGACTCGGCACCGGAATGATCGGGCAGAGCATGTTAGTGATGGTGTTGCTGTCGAGCGTGACCGCGCCGTTGCGAGCCAGCAGCTGTCCCTGGATGGTCGCGCCGGTCTGGGCATCGATGGACTGCAAAGCGAAGATGTGACCGACGAAGTTGGAGCCCGTCCCGAGCGTCGCGGAGCTCGTGACCTGCCAGAAGACCGAGCAGGGCCGAGCACCGTTGAGGAGGCTGACATTGCTGCCAGACGCGGTGATGAGTGTGGACGCCGACTTGAAGATGAAGACGGCGTTGGGGTCGCCCTCTGCATCGAGCGTCAGCGTACCCGTGATCTCAAAGGGGCCGGTCTCGGAAACGTACACGCCCGGCTTGAGCGTGGCGCCGCCGAGTTCGGAGGTGATGGTGGTCACGGGGGTTCTTCCGGCTGCGTCGAGGTACGCAGCTGTCAAGTCGGCCTGGGCCTGAAGCGCAACGGCATCGCCGAGATGCGAAGCACCGCCCAGCGTCAGAGTTCCGAGGTCCGAGAAGGCGCTACCGGGTGAAACCCCGATGTCTCCCCCGGCGTTTCCGCCAACCGTGGTCGGTCCCGTGTTGGTGATCGTCGTACCTGCCAGAACCCCGAAGCTCGAAGCGGTTCCGAGATCAACGGGCGCCTGAGCGCCCATACTCAGAGCAGGTACTGCCATCAACACTACCAACGACATCGCGAGCAGAAGTGGTATGGATCGCATCCTGCAGAGTGATTTCATCTCACAAATCCAATCTCAATACGGGGTCTTGCACCGACAGACCATGCCTATCATACGCTACTTGCGTACTTCCCCACGCATCTCACCCTTCGTGATGACGAGTTCGGCGAAGTGCGCACCCCAAGCGCGTGCCGCTTCGATGTCGTCACTCGTGGGCTTGTACTTGCACGTGAGATCGGGAAGCGGCAGCTCGAAGCCGATGGCCCCGAGGCGCTCGGTGATCTGCTTGGTCGCCCCGCTCGACCAGCCGAAGCTGCCAAACGCGCCTGCCAGCTTATCGCTCGGCTTGAGGCCCGCAATGTACTGAAGATAGGAAGCGGTGCGATAGAGCATCCCGTGGTGCAGCGTCGGGCTGCCTACGAGCACCGCGCGCGAGTCGAGCACGTGGCGGGTGATCTCGGCAAGCGGCGTGACGGCGATATCGAACAGCCGGACTTCGACGCCGGCGTTCGCTGCTCCGTCCGCGATCTCCCGAGCCATGATGTCGGTGGAGCCCCACATCGTGGAGTACACGACGACGAGCTTGTCTTCGGTCTCGCCGGCGGTGAGCCGGTCGTAGGCGCCGATGACGGTCGGCACCGAGTCGTGCCGCCAGATCACGCCGTGGCTCGGCGCGATGACGCTGCACGCCCATCCGGCCTCGGCGACCTTCGTGACGGCTTTGGACACCTGCGCACCGAGCGGCATCAGGATGTTCGCGTAGTACGCCGTGAGTTCCTCGATCGCCAGAGGCAGACCGACCTCATCGGCGAATCGAGCCGACGATGCGAGGTGCTGCCCGAATGCGTCGTTGGGCATCAGCGTGCACGACTCGGCACAGTAGGTGAACATCGAATCGGGCCAGTGCACCATCGGCATCGGCATGAAACGCAGCGTCTTGCCGCCCAAGTCGATCACGTCGTCGGCTCCCACCGCCGAGACCTGAGCCGCGATATCGGCACCGTGGTAGCCAGCGATACCCCGCACGCCACCTGCACTCGCCACGACCTTGGCCCCCGGGATGGCTTCCATGACGGCACGCAGACCGCTGTTGTGGTCGGGTTCGACATGGTTGACCACGATTGTGTCGATCTTCTCGAGCGGCACCACATGCGCGATGCGCTCGAGTAGTTCGGGCACGAACGGCAACTTCACGGTGTCGATGAGCGCGACGTGCTCGTCGCCCTCGACTATGTAGGCGTTATAGGTGGTGCCATGGGGGGTCTCGAATCCGTGGAAGTCACGCAGGTTCCAGTCGATGGCGCCGACCCAATGGATCCGGTCCGATACAGGGACTGACTGCATGGGTGCCTCCCTTTAACTGTTGCGCTTGATGAAGAAGTCCGCCATCGAAGCGAGCAGGTCACGCGCACGGCTTTGCGGCAACTCCGCCTCGAGCGCGCCCTTTGCATCGAGCACGAGCGTCTCGGCATAGGTATTGGCGAACTCGATGGAACCCGCCTCTTGCATGATACCCACGGCTTCTTCAAGTGTGGCGGCGTCGCTGTCGTGAGACGAAAGAATCGCAAGCAGCCGCTCACGATGCGGCGACTGCGCAAGCGCATGGACGACAACGAGCGTTCGCTTGCCCTCGACGATGTCGCTGCGGAAGTCCTTCTTGGTGGATTCGCGGGTGCCCACGAGATTGAGCACATCGTCTTGGATCTGGAAAGCCAGACCGGTGCTCATGCCAAACGAACGCAGCGTCTCGATGTGCGCCTCGGATCCGCCGCCGATGATGGCGCCAACCGCCAGCGGCACCGCGCCGGAGTAAAACGCCGTCTTGTGGTTCGCCATGAGGAGGTAGTCCTCGACGGTGATGTCGAAGCGGTCGTCGCGGGCCCAGCCGATATCGAGCGCCTGTCCCTCGATGGTGCGTGTCGTCATCTCGACGAGCTCGTGAAGCACGCGCAGCTTCACCGCGTCGCCGAGGTTGGGATCGTCGACAACCGTGCCGGTGACGAGAGACAGCGCCAGGTCGCCCGCGTTGATCGCCAGCGCGTCGCCCTCCTTAATGTGCAGGCACGGCTCGCCTCGGCGGGTCTGTGAGGCGTCCATGATGTCGTCATGGATGAGCGCTGCGGTATGGAAGTGCTCGATGGAGGCTCCGGCGGGCCACGCGAGCTTGGGATCGCCGCCGACAGCCTCGCATGCGAGCAGACAGATGAGCGGGCGATGTCGCTTGCCGGCGTTGTTGCTGTACGCCGCGAGAGGACCGTAGAGGTAGCGCTTCATGTCGGGATGCGAGCCGTCGGCGTAAAACGTCGCGAGATACTCGTCGAATTTCTTGGCATTGCGCTTGAGATAGAGCTCGAAGCCGAACATGACCCTCCCAGGAAGGTTGGCCCGAAGTCCCTGCGCAGCGACGCCGGAGAGGACTCCGGCGAAATCAAGCAGGCGACCGAGCATTTCGTGCGTAATCGTATCAGAACAGGCTCAGGCCGCGCGGAAAGAGGAGCGGCCTGCGGAAGCGGCAACCACGCCCACGGGGCAGGGACTAACGAGCATCGGGGCGATAACCCTTCTCGAGGTAGACCCCGTCGGCCGAGAAGCGCCGGCGGTAGGTGAGCAGAAGCGCGACCACGCTGCCAAGCGCGGTTGCGGCCGCGACCATCAGCATCACGACGATCTGGTAGCCGGTAGCGGTGACCGGATCGGCGCCGGCCAGGATCTGGCCCGACATCATGCCGGGGATGAAGACGATGCCGGCCGCGGCCATCGAGTTGATCGTGGGGATGAGACCGGCGCGCAGCGCACCGCGGATCGCACCGTGAGCGGCTTCCCACGGTGTGGCGCCGAGCGCGAGAAGCGCGAGCACTTCGCCATCGTGGGCGTCGAGGTCGGAGAACACCCGCTCGAGCGAGAGCGCGATGCCGTTCATGGAGTTGCCCACCACCATGCCCGCGAGCGGGATGACGTACTGCGGCAGATACCACGGGTCCACCTGCACGATCACGCCGGTGACCGCGAAGGTGACGATGAAGCCGGTGAGCGCCATCGAGATGAACGCGCCGCTGAAGATACCCGGAGGCGCATCGGGGCTGCGGCGCACGAGAATCCGGGTGGCGACGAGCACCATGAGCACTATCAGCCCGACCACGAGCCACGGCGAATCGATGCGAAACACCCAGCGAAGCACGTAGCCGAGCGCGAGCAGCTGCACATAGGTGCGCGCGGTCGCCCACGCGAGGTCTTTCGTGATACCGAGCGAGAGACGGATCGAGACGACGCCGACGAACACCACGAACAGAGTGGCGAGCGCCAACTGCACCGGACCGATTGCGATGACGCCGCCGACGGTGTCGGTCATGACGCTTTCACTTCCGCATCGAGGTGACCGGCTTGGAGGCACATCCGGCGGCCAGCGAGTCCGTCGGCGCGACGGTGGCGCACCCGCGCCACGGCACCGCCCCCCTCGACGAACAAGCGCGTGAGCGCAGCGACGGCCTCGGAGGAGGCATCATCGAGCGCGGCATCTGGCTCGTCGAGGAGCAGCACGCGCGGACGGGTGAGCAGCACGCGCAGCAGGGCGACACGCGCTTGCTGGCCGACCGACAGGCGCGCAGCATCGCGATCCAGCGCGATGTCGGCAAGCGCCACGCCGAGCAGCGCATCGTCGAGGTGCTCGGTATCGGGGGGCGTCTGGCCGTGGCGGACCTTGAGCGTCCAAGGAAGCAGCAGGTTTGCGCGCACGTCGCCATCGACGATTGCCGGCTTCTGCGGCAGCAGCGCAACCTGCGAGCGCCACGTGGACGCGAGGACTCTGTCAGCGGGGACGCCGTCGAGGAGCAGCTCGCCGCTCACTCCCGGGAGCAGCCGGGCAAGCGCGCGAAGCAGCGTGGTCTTGCCCGAGCCCGACGGACCGACGATGTCGGTAATCTCGCCAGCCGCCAGCGAGAAGCACACGCCGTCGAGCACGCGCACCTCACCGGCGTCGCCGGGCATCACGGCAACAAGATCACGAGCTTCAAGTAGCACAGCGGTTCCGGGGCTCCTCGGTCAAGGATCGAACGGGTCGCCCCCTATTCTACTTCACGGTCAGGTAGTGGAACGCGCTCGTGGTCGCCGCGTTGAGCGTATCGGCCCTGTGGTAGGCGCGGATTGCCCACCGGCCGGCGTAGGGCAGCTTGACGCTTCCCGTGTACCTCGTAGTCGCCGACGAGTACCTCGACGCGCGGGTCGCGACGTTTCTGCGGAGGATCCACGTGTAGCGGCCGTTGCGCTGGCGCTCGTAGCGGTAACACTGGATGGTCACCTGTGACACGGCTGCGGCCGCGTGGTACGGCTTGAGGTAGCCCACCGAGGAAAACGCGCGCAGGCGGCGCGCGGAGGCGGGCGCCGAGGGCGTGGAGAGCGAGACGCGGGGCAGGACGGCCTTGGCCGCCGACACGCTCGACAGAGCGGTCGCGTCGCCGGCGAAGAGCGCGCGGTAGTACGTCCGGCGCGTGGGGTAGACGGTCGTGGCGAACCCGCCGGTCGAGGTCGTAGATGCACCGCCGGACAGAGTCACCCAGTTCACCTTGTCAGAGGAGTACTGGAGCGTGACGGTCTTGCCGACCAGCGCCGCGCCCGAAGCCGACCGGAGCGAGCCGCTCAGGGTGACGCGGGCGCCGTAGGCGCCGGACGACGGGCCCGAAAGCGGCGTCAGCGACGACGCGACGGGCACGACCGCGGGAGGGACGACGGGCGGGACGACAACCGCAGTCGTGTCCACACGCAGCGTGACCGGTGCAGAGGTGCGGCGCAGACCGTTACTGTCGAGCGCTGTTGCGCTGACTGTATACGTGCGGTTCTCGTTGGCAGGGGGCTGCCATCCGTACGCCCACGACGTGCCGGAGACCGCAGCAGGTACAGGACCCAGCGTCCACAAACCGTCGCTGCGCGTGATGGTCAGTGAGACGGAACCTACGGTCGCACCGTACGCGAAGGCCATGCCTGAGATCGAGATGGGCGCACTGCTGACGACGACGTCACCGGAGACTGGCGAGGAGATGCCGACGGTCGGCGCAGTAGGGGGAGCCACGGTGCCGCTGCCGAGCAGAACGCTCTTGGAGGGGCTCAAACCGCTGGCACCCAGCCCGTCGGTCGCGCGCGCGGTGATGACGCACGTGCGCTGCTGACCTGAAGTGGGTGCAAGATTGGCCGCGTAACTCCACGTGTCCCAACCGTTGGGGGAGGTTGCCAGCGCCCATGCCGGAGCCGCCTGCCACGCCGATCCGTTCCAGAACTGATTGTCGTCGCGCATGACCGAGACTTCGACCTTCGCAACACCGACGCCGGCGTCGGAGGCGATGCCGGAGAGCGTCAGGCTGGATGCGGTTTGCGCGGGCAGCGTCGACGTGATCGTCGCCGCAGGTGGCTTCACGCCGACCGTGCTCGTCCAGTTTGCGCCGCCGTCATCGGTTCGCACGATCGTCTCGTTGTCGCCGACCGCAATCCAGTGGGTCGCGTCTCGCATGACGACCGAGCGCAGGACCGTTCCGGCGAACACCCGGTAGTTGGTCCAAGTCGACCCGTTGGTGGTCCACTGGATGACGCCGCCGTTGCCATTCGCATCTGCGCCGACGAGCACCACGTGGTTTTCGTCGGTCGAATCGATCCCGTAGAAGTCAGGGTTGACCGTCACTACGGGTCTCGGGATAAGGGTGTTGACCCACGTGGAACCATCAGTGGTCTTGAACAGCGTGCGCCCGGGGCCGGCGGCGTAGGCGACCGACTCATTCACCGCGGTCACGGCGTTGAGCGGAGCCGATCCGGCGGGCGACTGCGGCGTCCAGGTCGCGCCGCTGGTGGCGGTCTTGTATATCAGCGGCGAGGGTGGGACCGCCGACGCGCTGCCCTGCGGGTACTCCCAGCCGACAGCCCACGCCACCGAGCTTGCGGCGACGGCATCGATGTCAACGAACATCGCTCGCGTGCTCGGTACCGGCTCGCCCTCAGGCGCCGTGTAGAGAGGACCCGCGAAACGTTCGGTCCACGACGCACCGTGGTCGTCACTCGTCGCTATGGCAGCCACTTTGCCGTTCTCGGCGCTGACGAACGTGCCCGCGACCGCGACTCGGCCACCCGCAAACAGCGTAATGCCTCCGACTTCGGTGCCGCTCCTACCCGGGAAGTACGTGCCGGCCGTCGGGGTCCACGCGCCCCCGCCATCCGACGTGCGATAGGCACTCGAGTCGTAGCCGCCTGATGCGAGCGCAGTGTCAGCCGTCTCGGCGAGCACCCTGCTCATCTGGTGCTGCGGCACGGCGTACGCGTGCCAGCTGCTACCGCCGTCTACGGTGTAGGAGAGGAACCCCTGGGCAGGGTTGGCCGATGCATTCGCGCCCGCCATGAACCCGTGCATACCATCTGGCGCGAACGAGAGTGAGTTGATCTGGAGAAGGTTGACTGTCGCGTATCCCGGGGTCGCCGAGAACACCAGCGACGCGACCATGACCGCAGCGAGAAGCGTACGGAGCTTGCGCACGTGCACCACCCTACCCCTAGAGCGAACAGCCTCTGCCAAGAGACCGCGACCACAGCACTGCCGGCGCTGTGATCCAACTGCGATTCTAGCACCGCAACGAACGCCTGCGATGCGCTGAATGCCACTCTGCAACCTTCGTGCCGCGCGAACGCGCCTACGTCCGCGCGGCACCGATTGAAGTGTCTATGCCCAGCTCTCGTCCTTCACGAACCCTGCGCGGTAGCGATCGACGACAGGGCCGTCGGATTGCGGTGTTCCAACCGCAATCATGCAAAAGACGCGGAAGCCCTTCGGCGCGGAAACGAGTGCGCCCACTGCGGCCTCTCGTTGCGGATCTGGGTGCACGCCGAGCCACACCGCGCCCAGCCCGCTGGCATGCGCGGCGATCAGCAGGTTCTCGACCGCCGCTGCACAGTCCAGGGGCCAGTTGCCCGGGAACTTCTCCACGCTCGTATCGGCAAGCACCACGATGGCGAGCGGAGAGCGGCCCACAGGGGCGGCGTAGGGAGTCGCCTCGGCGAGCTTGGCCCGGGTCTCGGCGTCGCGGACGAGGACGAAGCGCCAAGGCTGCTGGTTGGCGGCGGAAGGCGCGGCCATGGCGGCTCGCATCAGGCGCTCGGCCTGCTGCTCCGTGACCTCGTCGGCGGTGAACTGGCGAACGCTTCGTCGAGTGTGAATGGCGTCAAGCGCATCCATGTGTATCTCCCTGCTTCTAGAGGTAACAGCGCGCGGGTTCGCGCGCCGAGTGTGGAATCGCTCGTATTCGATGCTGGGTCAATCCTTCTCGGCGGCGGTGACGTGGTCGGTCTCGTCGGTGACACGTCCGCGCGCCGCCACGCGGCGACCGTCCCGGCGGATGACGGGACTGGTACCGAAGAGCACGTCGTTCTCGAACGAGATGCGTTCCAATCCCACAAGCTCGCGGGCGAGGAGGTCCACGTTGGTGCGCACCTCGGGCGAGTCGACCGTGAGCTCATGCAAGTCTACGCCCTCGAGCTGGCCCTTCTTCGTGGCGTGAACGTAGGTCTTCCACATCGCCGAACGGATGCGCTGCTTAGTGGACGGCTTTTCAAGCGCGGTGAGCATCTCGCGCCGGAGTCCCTCAAGCTCGGCCGCCGAGACGCCCTTGGGCAGACCGGCGAGGCGCCGACCCATCTCGTCGGCGAGCGGCCGGTTGGTCTCCTGGACGACGAACTTGACGACATGCCATGCCGCATACAGATCGCGGCTGGTGAGGATCGCGCGCTCGCGAAGCCAGAGCCACGCGTGCAGTCGCCGACGCCAGTCCCACCACATGAGCGGATTGGAGAACGCATCGTCGGGGATGAGGAACCAGCCGCTCTCCTTGAGCATGGCGCCGAAGACGCCCGCCCCGAGCTGCTCGGTCCGCCGCTTCCCCATGCGGGCCTTGGCCAGTCCGCAGGTGGGTGACGCCTCCTTGGCGATGAACGCCACGACGCCGGCGCGCTCAAGCGAAGCCATCGCGTCAGTGCAGCCCGCCACGACCGCGGCGGTGACGTCGTGCCCTCGACGGTCGCGCACGGTGGCGCTGCCGGCGAGCACCTCGGCACCGGTGCCGGTCAGGTGGATGGGCGCGCGCGGCACGCCGAGACCCGCGAGGCACTCCGGGCACACCGGCGTGAACACGAAGTCGGAGCGTTCGCGACCGAGCATCGCCAACGCATCGAACGAGTGGCCGTTGTAGCGCACCGGGCACCCATAGGCGCACGCACTGACCCCGATAGCTACCTTCTGGGTGATGATCTCAGCCACACACGTCCTCCCACGCAATGAATACGACGACGGCACTCTGTCACAGCGCCCTCGGAGGTTTGTACCCGACCCGGCCCCGGCGCACGGCCCTATTTCGGAGGAGTATCTTGATTGCACGTCTGCCACCCGGCACACGCCACGCAACCCCTCGCCGAGGAGCCTTCAGTGCCCAGCTGCGCGATCGTCTGGTTTCGCCGAGATCTGCGCCTCTCCGACAACCCGGCGCTCGCCGATGCTCTGGCTCGCGCCGAGCGGGTCACCCCGCTGTTCGTGGAGCCCGATCCTGCCGCTCCTCACGGTCCGGGTGCCGCCTCACTGGCGTGGCTCGAGCGCTCGCTGACCGCACTCGATGCCGACCTGCAGGCGCGCGGCAGCGCGCTTACCCGCCGCCGCGGCCCGGTACCTGGAGCGCTCGCCCGGGCCGCCGCCGAGTGCGGAGCCTCTCTCGTGACGTGCACCCGCGACTGGTCGCCCGCCGGGCTGGCCGAGGAGCGCGCGACGACCGCCGCGTTAGGCGAGGTCGGAATCGAGCTGCACGTCGTCGAGGCGCAGCTCCTCTCGCCTCCCGGTTCGCTTGCCACCGCGTCGGGGTCTGCCTACGCCGTCTTCACGCCGTTCTCGCGCGTCTGGAAAGCTGCGCTGCGCCCGATGCTTCCCCTGCCCGCGCCCGAGCACATCCCCACCGCCGCTCTCTCGGCCGGCCCGCCCTCGTCGGACACCGCCGGCGGCTACGACGTCACGTTCGCGTGGACGCCCGGGGAGGCCGGAGCCCAGCACCTGCTCGGCGAGTTCGTGCGCGGCGGAGTGGCCTCCTACGACATCGAACGTGACATCCCCGGCGTGCGCGGCACCAGCGAGCTCTCCCCTCACCTCGCGTGGGGTGAGGTGTCGCCGCGGCAGATCGTCGCGTCGGTGCTCGCGGCGGTAGACGATGAGACCGCCTGGCCCTATCTGCGCCAGCTCGCGTGGAGGGAGTTCGGCTGCCACGTGCTGCACGCGCACCCCGAAACACTCGACCAGCCGTTGCGGTGCGAGTTCGCGGCGTTCCCGTGGCGTGACGACCCGGGCGGGCTCGCTGCGTGGCTCGAGGGCCGGACCGGCTACCCGCTGGTCGACGCAGGCATGCGTCAACTCGCCGAGACCGGCTGGATGCACAACCGCGTCCGGCTCGTGGCGGCGTCCTTCCTCACCAAGCACCTGCTCATCCCCTGGCAGACCGGCGAGACCGAATTCCGGAATCGCCTCGTGGACTTCGACCCGGCAGCCAACGCGTTCAACTGGCAGTGGGTCGCGGGGAGCGGCGCCGACGCTGCGCCCTACTTCAGGATCTTCAATCCCACGTTGCAGGGCACGCGCTTCGACGAGGACGGCACCTACATACGCCGCTGGGTGCCAGAACTCTCCCGGCTCTCACCGCACTCCATCCACCAACCGTGGCTCGCACCGCAGTCCGAACTCCGCGCCGCGCGCGTCACACTCGGAGTCACGTATCCGCGTCCGATCGTCGACCACCGTGAGGCACGCGTGAGAGCACTCGCCGCGCTCGCATCGATCAAGTGAGGCGACGCGCTACAGCTTCGGCGTGATGACGATCTCGATGCTCGTGCGCTTGTCGGCGGTGCGCGACAGCGTCACGAGACCCTCGGCGCCGGAGCGTGTGATCGTCAGCATCGACCCGGGATCCTTCGAGGTGCCGACGTCTTGGGACTCAACCGTCCAGCCGGCCTTCTGCAGGCCCACCCCCATGCCCTGCCGAACAGGCTCGTAGGCGTCTGCTGTGAGCAGCGTTGCCGACCAGTTCTCGGCCTGAGGTGTCTTCGTAACGGCTGAGGACGTGATCTCAGCGCCCGGCCAGAGCACTACATCGGCGGGGAATCCTTCGGCCAAAGTGCCCTTCACGCTCGCGCCCACCGCGCCCACGGTCGCTTCCCGAGAGACGACCCGTGGCTTGGCAGCGACCGTCGTCCCCCCGTTCGCGCACCCGGAAAGCGAGACAGATAACACGACCGCCGACGTTGCAATGATGATCCGATCAAGGCGCATGTTCTCCCCTAGGTTTCTGAATCGATCCCCGCACGAGTCCCCGAAAAAGCCTGTCGTACTCCCGGTGCACACAAGTGCCCCGCCTCGCCGACGGGGCACTCGGGATCATGCATATGGCGGAAGCGTGTGCGAATCGAACACACCCGGGACGTTCTTCACGCCCCACACTGGTTTTGAAGACCAGGGGCCCCACCAGGAACCATCCGCCTCCATTCGGGCATTCTGGGGAGGCTGGCGAGGCGTGTCAAACGGCGCGGACTTGCGAAACGGGAATGAACAGTGAAACTCACTCGGAGTGACCTGCGAGACTAAGGGATTTCTCACAGATTTCTCATCATCGGCTCATCGCCGATGCGCACAGTAGTGTTGACGGACTTCACCCGACTCCGGAGGCATCACGAATGGCGCGAATCAAAGCCTGGATAGCGTCGAACAGGGTCGCGGCGCGCGTGGTGCTCGGAGTCCTCGTGGTCGCCGTGGTGACGCTGGCGTACGTAGGCGTATCGGCCGCCACCGACAGGCCGGCCTTCTGCGGCTTCGCCTGCCATGAGATGTCGCCTCACCACACCGCGTGGGCCGAGGGGCCGCACAAGAACGTCTCGTGCGTGGACTGTCACGTCGACGCCGGCCAGGTCGCGCATTTCAAGCACAAGTTCGTGGCGCTCAAAGAAGTCGTATCCCACTTCGCCGGCCGGACCTCGTTCCCGCTCGCCGAAGCCGCAAAGGTGCCCAACGAGCGGTGTATCCGCTGCCATGACGACGTACGGGTCACCCAGACCGGGTTCGACCACGCGGTCCATGCCAAACGCGGCGGGTGCACGAGCTGCCACGCTGAAGTGGGTCATATCGTCACGAACGAGGCACTGAAGCAGGCCGGCATCTTCAACCCGACCGCAGCAGCTGCGCGCGCCACCACACAAACCAACCGCATCGCAGCCGTGAACGGCGGCAAGGCGAACCTCGCCGGGCACGTTGCGGTGCCATGCTCTCGCTGTCACGACATGGCTAAGACGGCGTGCTCGGCATGTCACACGCCAAAGCACGTCGCACGCGGCGAATGCACCACCTGTCATGCCACCGGCGTGACCTTCGCGTTCGTGCATCCGGCCAATCGCCCCGACTGCGGCGCCTGCCACAAGAAGCTGCCAGTTACCCACAAGCACCCAGGCGTGTGCGGGACGTGCCACACCAGCCCCGGCGTCTCGTGGAAGTACGCACACACGAGCACTTCGACCGCGTGCGTCGGCTGTCATGTCGCGCCCGCAAAGCATCTTCCCGGCGCCTGCGCGTCGTGCCATAAGCATCCTGGCGTGAGCTGGGCGTTCTCGCACCCCGGCGCCGGATCGACATGCACCGGCTGCCACACGCGCCCCGCGAAGCACAAGGCCGGTGCGTGCAGCTCGTGTCACCGCAGGGTCGGGGTGAGCTGGGCATTCACTCACACTACATCGTCGGGCTGCGCGTCGTGCCACCCGGCCCCATCGAACCACTTCGGCACCGGATGTGCTTCGTGTCATAGTCCTAGAAGGGCGTGGAGGAGCGCGGTGTTCCGCCACGGCTCTATACCCGGTGGCGAACACTCGTACAGGAGCTTCGCCTGTTCGAGCTGTCACCCCAAGGGCTACTCTAGCCACACCTGCTCGAAGTGCCATAGCTCCTCGAGCGGCCCGCGGGATGACTAGAGCGCACGAACTCCCGAGTTCGGGGACAATAGGATAGATGAGAGACACTCGTAGACAGGGAAGTCGGTGTTCGACCTGAAGCGCTCGCTCAAAACAGCAACGTTCGCATCGGTGGTCCTCCTCATCGGAGTGGTCGCTCTGGCGACGAGCGCGACCACGTCGAGTCCCAAGGCGTCTCTGGTGTCTGCCATCATCACCGACAGGACGGCGGTTGCCCTCAGCTCCACTGAACCGGTCACCCCGTTCGAGGCCTCGGCGGTGCCCACGGCTGCGCCCACGACTGCACCTCCTGTTGCCTCCACCCCCCGCGTCGTGGCACCGATAGCGAGCGCGCGCACGCACGCCAGCGACACACCTCGGTCCACGCGGACCGGCTCGAACGCCACCGTCAGCCCGAGCAGGCCGGCGGCGGTCGTCGCCAAACCTGCTGCGACAGTGAAGACCCCTGCGAAGGCGAGCGATCACGATAGCGACGATGACAGCCGCGAGGTCGTGAAGCCGACCGTTCGCGATGAGGATCACAAACGCCAGGACGACGAGCACCGTCATGACGAGAGCTTCAGCTGGCCGACGCGCCTCTTGAGTCTCGGAGATTGACGTGCGAGTACTTGTGGTTGAAGACGAGGACAGCATCGCGTCGTTCGTCGTGAAGGGGCTGACCGCCGAGGGGCATACCGTCGAGCGCGCCTCGACCGCAGCGGACGGGATCGGGCTGGGAACGACATTCGACTTCGACCTCGTACTCCTCGATCTGATGCTGCCCGACGGCAACGGAATCGACGTGCTTCGTCAGATCCGTGCCGTTCGTCCCGAGTTGCCGGTGATCATCGTCAGCGCCCTGGGAGAGACCGACGACAAGGTCGATCTTCTCGATGCAGGCGCCGACGACTACCTCGTCAAGCCCTTCGCGTTCGCCGAACTTGCCGCGCGCGTGCGTGCCGCCACACGGCAGGGCGCAGCGGCATCGGGAGAGCTGCGCGTCGGCGATCTGACGCTTAACACCCGCACCCGCGTGGCTCACCGCGGCGATGACATCCATGTGGATCTCCCGAGCCGCGAATACGTGCTGCTCGAGTACCTCATGCGGCACGTCGGCCAGGTTCTCACGCGGCAGCAACTGCTCGACGCGGTCTGGGGCATCGGCTTCGACTCGGGCAGCAACGTCGTCGACGTCTACGTGAGCTACCTGCGACGGAAGCTGGACCGCCCGGACGAGCCGTCGGTCATCGAGACCATCCGCGGCGCCGGCTACCGTGTCCGTGCCTAAGCGTCAACTCTCCGCAAGCGGGCGCGTGGCATTCACCATGACCGCGCTTCTGGCCCTTGCCGTGGCCGGGCTGTGCGTTCTGGCCTACTTCATCACACTGCGAAACCTCACCGTCGAGATCGACCGCACGCTCGTGCGAGAAGCCGGTGCCTACACCGCATCGGTACGCAGCGCGCCGGCGACCGAGGCGCTTGCGTCGGCCACGCGCTCCTATCTCGAGGGCCGCTCGGGTGGCCAGGATGGCGTCACCCCCCTCCTCCTGCTCGTGCTTGACGGGGGCCGCACCATCTCGAACTCGACCATCCGGCTCGAGAACGCTCCCGGCAACTCCGGCCTGATATCCCCGCTCGCCTCGAGTCAGTACGGCGACGTCACCCTGGATGGGGTGCGCTATCGCGTCATCTCCGTTCCGGTCTTGGGACGGGACAACACGCGGCTCGCTGTGTTCCAAGCGGCCATATCCACCGGCCCCGCCCTCAGGGTCGCAAGCGACGTCGCCGGCGCGCTGGCTGCCGCAGGGCTGTCGGTGCTGCTGATGGGAGCGCTCCTCTCGATCTCAGCGGCGCGCGGTGCGCTCGCGCCGCTGACCCGTATGGCCGCCGATGCCACCGCGATCTCGCTGTCCTCGCCGGGAAAACGCATCGCCTATGAGGGACCCGAGGACGAGCTCGGCACGCTAGCGAACGCACTGAACGCCATGCTCAAGCGGCTCGAACGCGCCTACGACGACCAGCGCCGCTTCCTCGCCGACGCGAGCCACGAGTTGCGCACACCGGTCGCCATCGTCCGTGGCAACGTGGAGCTGCTGCGCCGCGGCGGGTTCTCGGTCCAAGACACCGCCGAGTCACTCGCCATGATCGAGAACGAATCGGTGCGCATGACCCGCTTGCTCGATGAGCTGCTCTCGCTCGCGCGGCTGCAAGGAACCGAGCAGGTGTTCCAGCCGCTTGAAGTGCGCACGATGCTCGACGAGGCGGCCGCTCGTGCCCGCGCTCTCGGACCGCGCGACATCACCGTACGTGGCACGTGCGATCTGTGGATCTCCGGCAACCCCGACCTGCTCGACCAGGCGCTGCTCAACGTGCTGAGAAACGCGCTCGCCCACACCACCGAGGGCGGACACATCGACCTGACCTGCGAAGCCGACGACACTCGGGTCCGCTTGATCGTGTCCGATGACGGCCCGGGCATTCCCGCCGCCGACCTCGCTCGGATCTTCGACCGCTTCTACCGCGCTCCCGGTCCGCGCCCGAGCAACTCGGGCGGCGCCGGCTTGGGTCTGGCGATCGCCAAGCGACTCGTCGACATGCACGACGGCACCATCAGCGCCGAGAACGCGACCGATGGCGGCGCGCGCTTCACCATCGAGCTGCCTCGTATCGCGGTGCCGGCCTAGCAGCTCGGCCCGCTCGTCCGGGTGCGCTCGTCTCAGCGTGGGTCACCTGCTCTGGCGACTCCGACTACCGCCGCAGCACGCGCACATCGCCCACGCGCTTAGTCACGCCTTGGGCGTCGAAGTACTCGAGCAGCGGAATGGCGTACTTGCGGCTCACGGACAGCGCATCGCGCAGGTCGCCCGTCGCCGCACCGTCCGGATGCGCGTCGAGGTGGGCGATGAGGAGCGCCCGTGCCCCGGCCATCGCGTCTGCCGAGAAGTGCAGCTCGCTTGAGACGCGCACGATACGCCCGTCATTGGCGAGCCGTCCCAGGACTCTGCGCGCGATCCCGGCGTCGATGCCGATCTCGGCAGCGAGTTCGGCCACCGTCTCGGGAGCCAGTCCTTGCCGCGCGAGCAGCGGCAGCAACTTCGCCTCAGCGTCGGCCTCTGCTGCGAGCGCCGACGATGCCGCTTTGGGATGGCGTGCCTGGCCCGCCTCGACGGTGACGATGCTGCGGGACGATGCGAGTTCGAGCACCGCGTCGTAGGCCTTAGGCGACAGCCGGTTGTCTACCAGATCGCGCAACGCCGACGTCGCGATGCCGGTCGCCTTGGGATTGGCATCGTGAAATGCCAGCAGCTCGCGCTCGGTGGCGCCAAGCAACGCCTCGAGCGCCTCGGCAGTGACGAAGCAGGTCTCCCCGCTCACCTTGAGCCGCTCGAGCTTCGCCCGGTTCAGCTCGTCGGCGACGACGCCGCGCGGCACGCCGAGTACCGCGGCGACCTCGGCCGACGACATCGGCAGGGCTCGGCTCGCAAGCAGCCCCACGCTGGCCGAGGACAGGTCGTGCGCGACCAGCGCATCGAGCAGCTCGCGCTCGTGCACCTTGAGCGTGGTGCGGCGCGGTGGCAGCGCGTCGAGGACTACACCACCGCCGATGGTGTAGACCGGCGAGTAGCTGCGCACGATGAAGCGGTCGTCGTAACGCGGCGAGATGGGGTCTTCGAGACGCACCTGCGCCAGCCCGGACTCTCCGGGGCGCAGCGTTGAGGTATCCATGAGCAGCACTCGTCCGAGCACCTCGCGCGTGCCGTGGTTCACGTGCACGCGTGCGCCGCTCGAAAACGGTCGGTCGTCCCCGGGTGTGCCCAGGTAGGTGAAGCGCGCGTCGAAGCGGTCGGTGACCGCCAGCGTCCCGGGAGCGGCGAGGATGTCGCCGCGCGAGATGGCTTCACGCTCGATGCCGGCGACGTTGATCGCCACGCGCTGTCCCGCGTGCGCCGCCTCGACGATCTCGCCGTGCACCTGCACGCCGCGGATGCGCGCACGCCCGCCGCCCGGATAGATCTCGACCGCGTCGTCTCGGCTGGCCTTGCCCGACCACATGGTGCCGGTGACCACGGTGCCCGCGCCTGCGATGGTGAACACGCGGTCCACCGGCAGGCGCATTGGGAGATTGGCGTGCTTGCTCGGCGTCTCCTCGGCGATCTCGTCGAGCGCCGAGAGCAACTCGGGCAGGCCAGCACCGCTCTTCGCCGAGACGGGCACGATCGGCGCGCCTTCGATGCCGGTGCCGACGAGCAGCGCCTCGATGTCTGCCTTCACGAGTTCGATCCACTCCGGGTCGGCGAGATCGGCTTTCGTCAGGGCGACGACGCCGCGCTCCACACCGAGCAGGTCGACGATTGCGAGGTGCTCGCGCGTCTGCGGCATCACGCCGTCATCGGCGGCGACCACGAGCATCACCACGTCGACACCGGTGGCACCCGCCACCATCTGGCGTACGAACTTCTCGTGACCGGGAACGTCGACGACCCCCATCTCGCGACCGCTCGGCAGGTTCAGGCGCGCGAAACCGAGCTCGATGGTAATCCCGCGCTCCTTCTCTTCGGCCAGACGATCGGGGTCAGTGCCGGTGAGGGCTTTGACCAGCGTGGACTTGCCGTGATCGATGTGACCGGCGGTGCCGAGTACGAGCGAGGGCATGTGAGTGGTGCCTCCCGGGAAGGGCGATGGGATGTGTTCAGGTGCGCGTCGGAGAAGCCGAACCGCCCAGTACCTCGCCGAGACGCGCGACGATCGCATCCTCCTCAGCCGGACCGAGCAGCGTGCGCGGGTCGATCAGCAGGCGGTCGTCTTTGACGCGCGCGATGATCGCCGGCTCGGCGGCAAGACGCAGACGCTGCTCGAGCTCGACGACGCCCACGGCGCTCGGAGCGACGCTGACCACCACCGTGGGGATCTCGGCCAGCGGCAGCGAGCCGCCGCCGGCACGCGCGATGTCATCGGCGCACGCGACCGTCGCACCAGGGCCCACGGCGGTGCGGATGCGTGCCGCGAGCGCTTCGGCGCGCCCGCGAACGTCGGACTGCGGCTCCGTGAGCATGCGAAGCGTCGGGATGTCGGCCAGCGCGCGCTCCTCGTCGAGGTACGCGCGCAGCGTGGCCTCGAGCGCGGCCAGCGTCATCTTGTCGAGGCGCACCGCTCGCGCCATGGGGTGCTTCTTGAGGCGCTGGATGATCTGCCAGCGGCCGACAAGGATGCCGGCCTGGGGACCGCCGAGGAGCTTGTCGCCCGAAGCGGAAACGAGGTCCGCACCGGCAGCGATCGATGCGGCCAGCGTGGGCTCGTCGGGAAGACCGAATCGGGACAGGTCTATGAGCACGCCGGACCCCTGGTCCTCGAAGACCGGCACCCCATGCGCGGCGCCGAAGGTGACCAGCTCGCCGAGGGAGACCTCCTCGGTGAAGCCCACGACGCGGTAGTTGCTCGAATGGACCTTGAGCAGAAGGCCGGTGTTGGCCGTGAGCGCTCGTTCATAGTCGGCGAGGTGCGTCTTGTTGGTGCTGCCCACCTCGACCATCGTCGCTCCGGACTCGCGCATGATGTCGGGGATGCGGAAGCTTCCACCTATCTCGACGAGCTGTCCTCGCGAGACGATCGCCTCCTTGCCTCGCGACAGCGCGGCGATGCCGAGCATGACGGCGGCGGCGTTGTTGTTGACCGCCATCGCCGCTTCCGCGCCGGTCAGACGGCACAGCAGCGACTCGACGTGTGTGTGTCGGCTCCCGCGCTCGCCGCTCTCGACATCGTATTCGAGCGTGGAGTAGCCGCCTGCGACCTGCTGCACGGCAGCGGCGGCTGCTGCCGAGAGCACGCTGCGACCCAGGTTGGTGTGCACGATGATGCCGGTCGCGTTGATGACGCGACGCAGGCTCGGGCGCGCCGAAAGCGTCGCGCGCGCCAAGGCATCATGGGCAACGTCGGCTGCAGTGGGCTCGAAGACCTCGCCGGCGAGCAACCGTGCACGCGCGGCTTCGACGGCGGCGCGCACCGCATCGAGCACGATGGCGCGCGGATAGGCCTTCAGCGCGTCGGCCAGTTCCGGCCGGGCAAGCACGTCATCGGTCTTGGGCAGCGAGCGGAGGAGCGCATTAGTATCCATGTGACGATTGTATCCGATGCGGAAGAGCGCCATATCGCGAAGGGCGAGCGGGATCCCAAACGCTCGGCAACGCGTGCGCGGGCAGGCTTACGCCGCGCTCGGTGCGCTGAGCGGTACCTTCGCCGGGGCCATGAACTCCTCGGCAAGCCGCGCGGCGGCCAGTGCGCCCGCCGCCATGAGCAGGAACGCCAGCAGCGGCACGTAGTCGACAACCGTGCCCGGCTCGTAGCCGCCGGTGACCTGGAGCCACACCGCTGCGGCCCTCGCGCATGCGAGCACGACCGCGCCGATGGAGAGGAGGAACCACGGACGGGCGAAGCGGCCGCCACCGAGCTGTGCGACGGACAGCGCGACGTAGGCGCTCGGAACGAACAGGAAGAGGATGTCGCAGGCCGGATACAACGCGGTCCGCAGCGCTTGGGCGATTCCATCGGACTGCGGCAGCACGTAGGGGACCACGAGGCCGAACCACAGGGCGGCCACGGCCAGCGCCCCGAAGAGCGTCGCCGCCGCAGCAGGGCGGCGAGCATCGACGAGCGGACGGTAGGACTGCGCAACCGCCACGAAAGCAGCGCCGATAAGCAGGTACTGCGCGAAGTAGAAGACATCGGGCGACGGCAGCAGGAGTGCGTCCGCACCGAATGCGGCCCGGGCCGCGACTGCGAGGTGCGCGAGGGAGTAGGCGGCGATGCCGAGGCCGACCAGCATCCACTGCCGGCGCCACGGCTCCTTTCGCCCGAAACCGGCGGCCACGCCGATGATCACCGCAGCGCACATCCCGACGATCGCCGCACTGCCAAGCGCCGAGAGGTAACCCATCTCCTGCTCGGGCGCCGACCCGAAGGTCGAGTACATCGCGAGCAGGAGCGTTGCGACGGCACCGATCACGAACTGCACGAACGGGCTGTCCGATCTTCTCATGACGTGAGCCCCTCAAGTCCGGCGACGATGGAATCGACCGCAGAAACGGGCGCTATAGGACCGAGCAGTCGCTGGACGTTGGCGCTCAGCATCGGGATGTCTTCAACGCCCAAGTCGGCGACGGCCTTGCCTGATGCCAGCGCGGTAGCCCTCACACACGTGTCCGCCACGATTCGTCCTACCCACGGCTCGAGAGCGGAAACGGCTGCTTCGTGTATCACTGCGCCTCCCCCAAGGCCGTGGTGATCTCTGGGGGCGAGAATACCAAGGCGCAGTGACATACACCAGCGCGGGAGTTAGCTGACCGTGAGAACGTCGTCGGCGATGAGCGCCGCGACTGAGTCTGTCATGGTACCGACCTCTCCCACCGCGAGCGCCTCAGTGAGCCCGTAGAAGTCGAGGCACGTACCGCACGCCTTGATCGCAACGCCGGCCAGCGAGAGCAGCGCGAGGTCGTCGAGGGAACTCGAACCGGTGCATGCCAGACGCACGCCCTCGTTCATGAGCATGACGGCCTTGGGTCGCTCGGCGTTGCGGGCGAGCGCGTAGAGGAAGTTCTTCATAAGCACGTGTCCGAGCTCGTCGTCTGTGTGTCCGATACGATCGCTGGTGATGAAGACGGTCTTCGCCATGACGAGTTCCCTCCGATAGCACAAACAGATACGCCAATTCCTTCGAGATTATAGCCGTGCACAGCCCCGCCGACGAGCACGAGCCCTGTCAGCGCACGGTGACGCGACCCGGCTCCCCTGCCACGCAGCGTCCCACTCTCGCGCAGAGCACGTTGCGACTGGCCAGTTCGCGCGCGAGATCGTCGGCGGCTTCGGGGCAGACCGCGATAAGCAACCCGCCGCTCGTCTGAGGGTCGCACAGCACCCGCAGCCACAGCTGGGCATCGGCGTCCGACTGCCACGTGAGGAACTCGTCGGCCCAAGCCACGACGTCGGCGGTGCGGCCCGGAACGACGCCCTGGGCTGCCCATTCCAGCGTCCGATCGAAGACCGGCACCGCGGCAAGGTCCAGCTCGGCCGCACACCCGCTCGCATCCACCATCTCGTGGAGGTGGCCGACGAGCCCGAAGCCCGTCACGTCGGTGCAGGCATGCACGCCCACAGCCACCATCGCTTCGGCGGCGTAGCGGTTCAGCGCGGCCATCGACTCGATGACGTCGCGGGCGGTGTCCTCGGTCTCCAGACCGTTCTTCAGAGCCGTGGCGATGACACCGGTGCCGATCGGCTTGGTGAGGAACAGCGCATCGCCCGGCTCCGCGCCCCGGTTGCGGATGACCTTATCGGGGTGGACCACGCCGAACACCGACAGCCCGTACTTGGGCTCCTTGTCGTCGATCGTGTGACCGCCAACCGTGACTGCACCCGCCTCGGTGACCTTCTCGGCGCCTCCGCGCACGACCTCGCCGACGATCTCGGCGCCCATCGAGCACGGGAACGCCAGCAGGTTCATCGCCGTCAAAGGGCGCCCACCCATCGCGTAGATGTCGGAGAGCGCGTTGGCGGCGGTGATGCGACCGAAGTCGTACGGGTCGTCGACGATGGGCGTGAAGAAATCCACCGTCAGCAGCGCGGCCATGTCGTCAGTGAGGCGGTAGACGGCCGAGTCGTCGCTCGTCTCGAAGCCGAGTATGAGCGCGTCAGAGTGTCCCGGAGCTATCTTGTCGAGCACTGCCTGGAGGTCCGACGGACCCCATTTGGCGGCTCAACCAGCCTTCGACGAAAGCTGGGTGAGGCGGATCTTGTCGGCGGTCATGGCGGCCTCCCTTCAGTGAATACATCGTTGTGAGCCAGGCGAGGAGAACGCGCGCATCACGCGTAGGATAGCCTCAGTGCAACCGCGCCGTTGGCCTCGAGTGGCACGCCGAAGCGCGTGCCTGCGACCGCGACCGCGGCACCGCCGCGTACATCGGCGATCGACGCCACGCGGCGATCGGTGGTCAGGTTGGCGGCGACCTTGACGGGGGCGTGGTTCACGAGCACGAGCACATCCTCGCTCTCGCCCGAGAAGAGGGTGACCTCGATCTCGGCGATGTCGCAGCCGACGGGCGCTCCGCATCCGGCCGCGCGCGCGACTGCCCCGTACACCTCACGCAGGAGCTTGCGCACCGGTGCGGGCGTAGCCCAGGGGTCGCCCTGCGCGATGGCCCGCTCGATCGGAACGGCGACATAGACCGCGCGCCCTTGGCCGACCTGGTTGACGGTGAGCAGCGGGCTTCCCTGCGCATCGGTCGCGACGATGGTCGCCGTGCCGCCGGAGAGCAGCGCGTAGTTAGGCACGTCGAGGCGCGCATCGAAGCTGTCGAGCGAGCCGAGCACGTCTTGTTGCGCCACGCGGCACGACAGCACCGAGCGCGGCCCGCCGTCGCCGAGCGACTCGATGCCGAAGAGCTCGCGGATCGCCGGGTGCGCGTCTCCGCCGCCGTAGGACAGCACGAGCGTGCCGCCGCCCTGCACGAACGCGGCGAGGCGAACCCACGTGCTGTCGGCGAGCGTGAAGGCGCTCGGCACGATGAGCACCGAGTACGCGGCGAAGTCGTCGGTCTCGAAGGCCACCGTCGCCGGCACGTGCGCCTCCTTCACGGCCACGAACGCCGAGAGGCACGCACGCGGGTCGTAGAGACCTGCGAGGTTGGGCAGCGGCTGGAAACGCTCAGCCGGCATGACGATCGCCGTACGCTCGGGAGTGGGCTCGGCACGCCTCAGGTCGATCTTGGCGGCGATGCGCACGAACTTGCGCGCCTCTTCAAAGACCGGCTTGCGCTCGCCCTCCGCATCGATGAGTCCCACGAGCGTCTCGAACGGGTCGACGAAGTAGGGTTCGCGGCGCTCGGTCGCGAAGTCGCGCATGCGACGCGCCACCGCGCCGGCGCCGCGGTTCGTCAGTCCCGACCACAGCGACATGCGCAGGGCGGCGGCTTCCTCGGCGGGCGAGTTGTCCAGCGATATGACGCCGACGTCGTCGAGGAGCACGGGCTTGCCGCGGCCGGCGGCGCGGAGCAGAAACGCGTCGAGGTAGGTGGCGGGGCCGCTCGTGATGGGGCCCTCTGCCGCGTAGGCGCGGTATGCTGCAGTGACATGGCTCACGCCGAACTCGCACAGGTCCACGGCGCGTCGCGCGTCGACTGCAGTGGCGCGATACAGCGTCTCCGGATCGGCGCCGAGCGTGATGGGCCGGTCGGGATCCAACTCGCGAATGGCGTCGCGGAGCTGGCTTGTCCAGCTTTCGAGCGCATCGGCCGTCTCGAAGCCGCTGCAGAACGCCTCGTTGGCCAGCTGCCATGCGAACACACCGGCGTCGCTGCGCAACCGCGAAACGATCCTTTGCACGAGCGCGACCTCGCGTTGCACGAGGTAGCTGTCTGTGCGCGAATCGCGCTTCTTGCCCCACGGCACCTCGGCGAGCTCAGCGTGGCGGTCGTCGGCGAAGAAGCACACGATGGCCTGCAGCTTCTTGTCTCTCAGCGAATCGATCACGTCGCCGAGCCGGTCGAGCGCGTCCTCGTCGTACTGTCCTACTTGGGGCTCGAGGACCTTCCACGACACGAACAGCCGAACGAGTGCGAAGCGGGCCTCTTCAAGCGCTGAGAGGTCCTCGCCCGGGTCGCGGCCGTACCAGTCACTCCAGCTCTCGGTCTCGGCGTCGAGCGGGTAGAGCGCCACGCCGACGGGATAGTGCGGGTTGCGACGCGGCCCCTTCGGCGCAGGTGCGGGCGCCGGCGCAGGCCTGACGGCGCGGGCGACGACCGGTGCGGCCGCTTCTGAAGCCGGAGCGACGACGGGCTTGCTGGCGGGAGCGACTCGTGCCCGCAGTCTGCGGGGGCCGCCTTTGCGGGTGGGCACTACGACCCCCCCTCGGCGTAGGTGTCGTAGAGACGCCAGAAGAGTCCCTGGCGCCGCGTGTCGTGGTAGGCGGCGCGGCGGATCTCGTGGCCGGCCAGTGCGTGCTCGCCTTCGGTGAGCAGGACCGCGGCCAACCCGAACCGGGCACGCACGCAGGTGGGATCGAGCTCGACGGCGCGCAGGTAGGCCGCCTTGGCCGACCCGAAACGCTGCAGGCCGAGAAGTGACTCGGCGAGCAGGACGTGCGGGATCGGATTGTTGGGTACCGCCTTGGCCAGCGCGCCGAACACGCGGGCCGCGTTGCGGTTCAGACCCGGGCGCTTGGCGAACGACGCGCCGAGCACGTAGACGGCCGTTGGCGTCTTAGTCGAGACGGCCAGGACGCGCAGCGCGACCGCCATCGCCTCGTTGACCGCTTCTTGCTTCAGGTACAGGTAGCCGGCGAGCGCGAGCGCCTCGGCGTCATCGGGATCCTCGCTAAGAATCAGCCGGATCAGGTCACCTGCCGAGAAGAAGTCCTCCTCGAACGCGAGTGCGAGCGCCGCGGCGAGCCGGCTGTCGCGATCGGGGGGCACGTCAGCGGGATCAGGCGCCGGGGTGCCGTCGTCGTAGACCCCGGCGAGCGCGAAGAAGAAGTCGTCCTGGCTGGGGTCGAGCTCGCCCGCTTTGCGGAAACCGGGCAGCGCGGTAGCCATGCCTTCGCGCTTGAGCGCCGCGACCGCGAGGTTGTACATCGCGCGAGGCTCGGTGGGGTCGAGTGTGAGCGCCGTGCGCCACGCGTCGATCGCTTCCTCATCAAACGCGGCGGCGGAGAACGCCTCGCCGAGCTGCACGTGCGCGGTCACGAGATCCGGGACGACCTCGGCCAGCTCGTGCCAGACGAGTATCGACTGGTCCCACATGCCGCCTCGGCGGTCGTAGGCCAAGCCGAGGGCGAGATAGGCCGGCGCGCAGTCCGGATCGAGCTCGATGGCGCGGCTTGCGGCGGCGATGGCCTCATCGTAGAAGTCGCCCGAGAGGAACAGGTCGGCGAGCAGCGCATGCACGAGCGGGTCGGCGTCGTTGCGGGCGAGCGACGAATAGCACGCCTCCACAGCCGGCGCGACGTTGCCCTGGCGGGCGAGCCCCTCGGCAAGCAGCGACTCCTGGTCGCGGCCGGTCACGACGCGCCGCCCGACTTCGCTGCGACTCTGGCGACGAGCTTCAGAGCGCTCTCGGCGCCGCGAGCGATGCCGTTGGCTCCGACCGCGCGGGCAAGCGACACGTCGGCGACGAAGGGACCGCCGGCCACGAACAGGACCACGTCGTCGCGGCCCCCTGCCGAGAACATCTCGCGCACGCGAAGCACGGAGCGCGCGGTGGACATCGTCTGTGCGAACACGATGAGGATGCGCGCGCCGGTCTCCTCGGCACGTTCGAGGAACTCCGAGGGGCGCACGTCGGTGCCCAGGTCGATGACGCGGTGGCCGGCTTCTTTGAGCGCGGCTGCCGCGATGTCCTTGTCGATGGAATGCAGGTCGTGGTGCATCGTCCCCACGAGCACGGTGATGCCGGTGTCCTGCGCCGTAGTGGGGGGCGTCACGAAGCTGGTGATCTGTTCGGCGACGACGGCGGCCTGCGTGAAGCCGTATTCGTCGATCTCGCCTCTGGCCCACGCCCCGCCGAGGAGCGACATGGCGGGAGCGAACAGCTGGTCGAAGAGGTGCGCCTGTGCGACACCTGAGGCCTTCACGCGTTGGATGACCGCTATCGCGTCAGCCGGGTTCTGACTCACGAAGGCGTCGTACAAGCGTGCGGGTGCGTCGTTCGCCGTCATGCGCTTGCCCTCCCCTCCCAGTCAGATCGAGAACGCGTGTGCAACAACTCCCGTGCCCATGACAGTCCACGCACGCGCGGTGTTCGCCCAGTATCGCACTACCAGCGACTCAGGTGCGACGCCTGGCAGTATCGACGCATCCGGTTCGCGGTCGGAAGCGAGAACATGGTAGCGGCGGTGGGATTCGAACCCACATCGGGCTTTCGCCCAGAGGTTTTTAAGACCCCCTCCTGTGCCAATTCGGATACGCCGCCATACGCCTCACGCCCCGGCACTCACCGAACCTCCGTCGCCGAGTTGTCCTTCGGCACCTCGGTGCAGTTCACGGTAGGTGTCGAGCAGTATCCCATAGAGGATATCGTGCTCGCTGACGTTGGTGGAATCGAGGCCTGCAAGCGCGACGACCGCCTCGAGCACGAGCGCACCTCCCACGATCACCGGCGCCCGCCCGGGGTGCAGACCCGGTACCTCACGGCGCTTGATGAGCGGGAGCGCTGCCAGTGTCGCAACCAGATCGGCGAGCTGCGGGCCGGTCAGACAGCTGAGGTGCACAACGTCGGGATTGTAGGCGACCAGGCCGAGGTTGATCGCCGACAACGACGTCGCCGCGCCGGCCAGCGAGACCAGAGCGCGGGGCTTGGAGCGCAGCGCGTCGAAGAACGGGCGCAACTCGTCGGCGACGTAGGCGCGTGCGGCCTCGAGTTCGGCCGGTGCCGGAGGGTCGGCATGCAGAAACATCTCGGTGATGCGGCGAGAGCCCACATCGATGGAACGCATCGCATCGATATCGGCTCTCAGCGCGCCGCTCGACTCGCGCTGCGCGGATCCGAAGATCAGCTCGGTCGAACCGCCGCCGACATCCACAACGAGAATGCCCTCGCCCGAAAACGACCACGTCGCGCCGAGGAAGCTGAGCCGCGCCTCACGCTCTCCGCCGATGATCTGCAGCTCGACGCCGAGAGCGGACAGCGCAGCCACGAGCTCCTCGCCGTTGTCGGCGTCGCGGCTCGCGCTTGTGGCCAGCGCGACCGTGCGCACCACATCAAGCTCGGCGATCGTCGCGACGTAGCCGGCGATGACCTCGCAGACACGGGCGATGGCGGCATCAGCGAGGCGCCCGGATGCGGTGAGGCCCTCTCCGAGGTTCGTGATGTCGGTGCTGCGCGCGACCTCGACGACGGCGTCCTCACTCACGTCGGCGACGAGCAGCCGGGTGGTCACGGTGCCGATGTCGATCGCTGCGAGTCGCAGGGCCCGCGTCATCGCTCCTCCTCGATCTGTGCCGCGCGCGCGACGAGCGGCGCGCACCGGTCGTCAGGGCACGTTCGGTCGACCCTCCCGAGCAGCTCCTCGCCTACGGGGTCTGCCACGCCCACGAGCGCCAATGCAGCGTGCGCGTGCAGGCATTTCACGCCGAGCGGGTCGCGCTGGCCGGCGAGGCCCACACTCGCGCATGCGTCCGTTCCGCCCGATTCGGCGGCGCGTAGCTGCCGCACCCGCTGGTCGGCGGCGCGAAGCGCGTCCGCGAGGGCAGGGTCGGTCGCCGCGCGTGCGGCGTAGGCCGCCGCACCTCCTGCGGACTCCTCGGCGCCAACGAACTCCGCGAGCCACGGGCAGGTCAGCCACGCGTACGTGGGAAACGGCGTGCCGTCTGTGAGGCGCGAGGGCGAGACGATTGCCGTGGGTCGGCCGAAGCCGCACCGGGCCGCCACACGCCACGGACCGCGAGGCGCGCGGCCGAGCTGAAGCCCGACGAGCGTCGCTTCGGCCCCTTCGGGCCCGCCTTGGGATACGGATTCAGGTTCCTGCGGCACGCTCACTGGACGCCGAAGACCGAGTCGAGGAACGCCGTCCACGGTCCGACAGGCGGGGTGAGGGCCTCTTCGCTATCGATGACGGGCTTAGTGGTGGCCAGGGGGGATTGGGTGGGCTCAGTGCCGTCGACGACCACCATGACGTGCTCGCCCTTCTTGACCATGCCGAGCTGCAGCCGTGCGTAGTCCTCCACGCCCGCGGGAGTCTTCAAGCGATCGACCGTGACCTTGAGTCGCGCGTTTCGGGCCTTGATGCCCTCAAGCTCGGTCTGAAGCCGCGTTCGCTCGCGCGTCTCGCGGTACTGGACTTTGGCCACGGGATAGTACGTGGCGACGAAGAACACCAGCACGCCCACCACGATCAACGGCAGCATCCACCAGCGCCTCCGAGAGGCCCCGCTGCCAGCGGGTTTCTTGGGAGACGTGCCGGCGCCTTTGGCGCGAGAGTTGTCTGGCGGGCGAGTCGACGACACAACGCGGGCCGCCCCCTTGGGCGCCCGACGTGCGTTCGCTGAAGCCCCTTGCTTCGTGTTCCTCGGTGTCATACCTCAGAGTCCTATGTGCAGGCCAGCGATGATGCGACCGGGCAGGTCGCTTTCGCGCACGATGTTAGCACAGCCAGAAGCGCCATGTCGTCTCTACGTCAGGTTGAGGTTGAATGATACGAACGCGTGTTCGAGAACCTCAGACCTCGCGTACGAGGATGAAATCGGTGCCTCCGAGCGTACGGGCCGATCGACCTGCGGTGATAGCCACGCGCTCGCCCGCCTCGGCGATGCCGGCCTCTCGCAGTGACGCGACGACGGTCTCGAGCAGGGTGTCAGTGTCGTCGGAGAACTGCATCACCAGCGGGTTGACGCCCCACACGAGCGTGAGCCTGTGCGCGGTGTGTGCGCTGGGGGTCGCTGCGACGATCGGGGTGTCGGGCCTGTGCCGAGCCACGGCCAAGGCGGTCGCACCCGACTCGGTCACCGGCACGACCGCGGCCAGCGACAGGTCGGCGGCCAGGTCGCACACGGCCGCGCTCACCGCCTCCTGCACGTCGGTGGTTGCCCCGTGCGTGTCGGGCCCGTTGCCGGCGACGGCTTCCTCGGCCGCCGCAGCGATACGCGCCATGGTCTCGACCACGACGAGCGGGTAGTCCCCCACGGCCGTCTCACCGGAGAGCATGACAGCGTCCGCGCGATCGAAGATCGCGTTGGCGACATCGCTCGCCTCGGCTCGGGTGGGCCGAGGGGCGTGCGTCATCGAGTCCAGCATCTGCGTGGCGATGACCACCGGCTTGCCGACCGCTCGGGCGGCGGCAATGATACGCCGCTGCACGACGGGAACCTCCTCAGGCGAGGTCTCGACGCCGAGGTCGCCGCGGGCGACCATGACGGCGTCTGCGGTGGCAACGATGTCGAGCAGCGAGGCCACCGCTTCGTGCTTCTCTATCTTGGCGACGATCGGGATTCTGCGGACGGTCATCAGTTCCCTGAGCGCATCGACGTCGTGCGCGGTGCGCACGAACGACTGGCCGATGTAGTCGATGTCGCTGGACATCGCCCACGTCAGCACGGTCCGGTCGTACTCCGTAAGCGAGTCGACGCCCAGCGTGACCCCGGGGACGTTCACGCCCTTGTGGCTCAGTAGCTCACCGCCGACTTCGACGAGCGTATCCACCCTGCCCGCCGAGGTCCTGGTCACGATGAGCTCGACGCGACCGTCGTCGATGAGCACGCGGTCGCCCGCCGAGAGGTCATCTGCGAGCCCGGCATAAGTTACGCACGCTCGGACCGCGTCGCCGACGCAGTCGCTGGTCACGAGCGAGAACGGCTGCCCGACCTCGAGCAGGGTGCCGAGTGCGACCTCGCCAACGCGGAGCTTGGGGCCCGGCAGGTCGAGCAGCACGCCGACGAACCGACCGGCTCGCGACTCGGCCTCTCGAACAGCAGCGAGGCGCTTGGCGAGCTCTTCGGGACCGGCATGTGCGGCGTTGAGGCGCACGACGTCGACTCCCGCTGAGAACATCGCGTCGAGCACGGGCGGGTTGTCGGTCGCAGGACCGAGTGTGGCGACGATTTTGGTACGGCGCATAGTGGGTCTCCTCTCGCGGCGCACGCGGCGCCACACAAGTAGGTACCCCTTAGACGCTGTCATCGCCGTGGCGAAGGGCCGGCGCAAGAGGGGACGAGCGCGCTAGTCGACGACCTTGGGCATGCGCACGATCTGGATACCGTCGTCGGTGCGCCGCACCGTGACTTCCTCTCGGCCAAGGCGATGCACCGCTGTGCGGAGATTGCCATACAATCGCTCAATGCCCGAATCGTCGGTTCGGATGAGCAGGGCGCGGTCGCCTGCTGCAAGGAAGTAGCGCACGAGACGCGTCGCCGCTCCGCGGGGCGCGGGGTGCGGAACGTCCACCGTACGCGTCTCAAACTCCCACACCTCTTCGGGAGGGAGCTCGGGACTCCACTGCGAGACGTCGGTGACGAGCACCACCGCGCGCCGCGGGGCGACCCCCTCCTCAGTTCGCTCCACCACGATGTGCACCGTGACGCTGAACCCCTGCAACGACGCCGCGTGGGCGAGATAAGCCCAGTCCAGGGTGCCGTCATCGTCGAGCAGCATCACGACACGGTCACGCACGTGCGTGGCCAGCGCGGTGAGCAAGTAGAGCAGGCCCATCCCACGGCGTGGAGAGAACGTGACCACGGCGGCATCGAAGTACGCCGACGCAGGCAGGTCCTCGACCATGCCTTGGACCGTGCCGAGCCGGGGGTCGGCAGCGACATCCCCGGCGAGGAGCCGTCGCAGCATGCCCGGTGAAGGCTCCAGCGCGGTCAACCTCCGGGCGCGGGTCAGCAGCGGACGCGTGAGCAACCCGCTCGCGGCACCCACCTCGAGGATGTCGACGCCTTGCGGCACCTCGGCGAGCAGCTTGTCCACGAGCTCGGGGAAGACGCGCTCCTGGCCGAACGTGTAGTCGTAGCGGTCGGCCAGGCGTTCTCTGCGCGCAAGCGTGGACTCGATGGGCACGCCGAACTCGACCGGCACCAGCGGCGGCGCATTGTGCGCACGCGGCTGGGGCTCGACCTCGGGCGTCGAGCAGTCGAGCGGCGGAGGACCCGATACGTCCCCCGCCGGATATGTCTCGTCTTTAGCCACGCAGGTTGTAAAACGCCGCGATGCCCGGATAGACGCTCGACTCGCCGAGCTCCTCTTCTATGCGCAGCAACTGGTTGTACTTCGCGACGCGGTCGGAGCGAGCCGGCGCACCGGTCTTGATCTGACCGGCGTTCACCGCGACGGCAAGGTCGGCGATGGTGGTGTCTTCGGTCTCACCGGAACGGTGCGAGATCACGCACGTATACCCGGCCTGCTTGGCCATCTCGATGCATTCGAGCGTCTCGGTGAGCGTGCCTATCTGGTTGACCTTGATGAGGATCGAGTTCGCGACTCCCAGATCGATGCCCTTGCGCAGTCGCTCGGTGTTGGTAACGAACAGGTCATCGCCGACGAGCTGGATTCGCTTGCCGAGACGATCGGTAATCAGCTTCCAACCGTCCCAGTCGTCCTCGGCCATGCCGTCCTCGATCGAGATGATCGGATAGCGATTCACGAGGTCCTCGTAGTAGTCGACCATCTGCTCGCTCGTGAGCTCGCGGCCCTCGCCGGCGAGCAGGTAGACGCCCCGCTCCGCGTCGTAGATCTCGGTGGATGCCGGGTCCAAAGCGATGCGCACTTGCTCGCCGGGGGTGTAGCCGGCCGCCAGGATGGCCTCGACGATGATCGCGAGAGCCGCCTCGTTGGATTCCAGATTCGGAGCGAAGCCGCCTTCATCGCCCACGGAGGTGCCGAGCTTGCGATCCTTGAGCACCTTCTTGAGAGTGTGGTAGATCTCGGCGCACCAGCGCAGACCCTCGGCGAACGTCGAGGCGCCGACCGGCATGACCATGAACTCCTGCAGGTCGACGTTGTTGTCGGCGTGGGCCCCGCCATTGAGGATGTTCATCATCGGGACCGGGAGGACGTGGGCGTTGGCTCCGCCGATGTAGCTGTACAGCGTCAGCTCGGTGGATTCGGCTGCAGCGCGCGCTGCAGCAAGCGACACGCCGAGGATGGCGTTGGCGCCGAGGCGATTCTTGTTGGCGGTGTCGTCGAGCGCGAGCAACGCGGCGTCGAGCGCACGCTGGTCGCTGGCGTCCAGACCCACGACCTCGTCGGCGATGACGCCGTTGACGTTCTCGACAGCGGTTCGGACGCCCTTGCCAAGGTAGCGAGCGCTCTCGGTGTCGCGCAGCTCGACAGCCTCGAAGGCGCCGGTTGACGCTCCCGAGGGAACTGCGGCGCGGCCGAACGAGCCGTCGTCGAGGGCAACCTCAACCTCGACCGTGGGATTGCCCCGTGAATCGAGGATTTCTCGGGCGTATACATCGGTGATGATGCTCATGGTTACGGTGTCCCCTTCTCTATTCTCTTGGCCTGCTGCCACAGTGCTTCTTGCTCCTCGAGCGGCAGATCGCTGACCTCTCGGCCAACGGCTGCAGCCGATTCCTCCATCGCCGACCAGCGGCTCCGGAACTTGTCGCACGTCTTGCGCAGCGCCGTTTCGGCGTCGATTCCCTGTTTGCGAGCGAGATTCACGATGGTGAAGAGTACGTCGCCGATCTCATCGGCGGCCTCGGGACTTCCGGGCTCCTCGGCCGCGAGTTCCTCGAGCTCCTCGTGGACCTTTTCCCACACGCCGTCCAGTGTCTCCCATTCGAAGCCCGCCGACACCGCTTTGCGCGAAATCTGCTGTGCGAGCAGGAGGGCCGGGAGCGCATGCGGGACGGTGTCGAGCAGGCCCTGGCTCTTCTCCGCGCGCTCGCCCGCCTTGATGCGGTCCCACGTGGCCAGCACTTCGGTGGCGGTTCCGGCCTGCTCCTCGCCGAACACGTGGGGGTGGCGGCGGACGATCTTGGCCGTCACCTCGGCGACCACGTCGTCGATGGTGAACTCGCCCTCGTCGGCGGCGATCTGGCTGTGCAGCACCACCTGGAGCAGCACATCGCCGAGCTCCTCTCGAAGCTCGGCGATGTCGTTGCACTCTATGGCGTGGACGGCTTCGTACGCCTCTTCCACCATGTTCTTCGCAATCGATGCGTGGGTCTGCTCGCGATCCCACGGACAGCCGTCTGGCCTGCGCAGTGCGGCGATGACCTCAACGAACTCATCAAACCCGTGTGCCACGGCTCCCCCCGCCGGCTGCAAAGCCGCAGCTATTTGGAACTCGTGGTGGTCGTGCTGCCGCTCTTGCCGGCACCAGCCTTGAGGTCTTCCACGAGGATGTCGATCTTGGCATCCTTGCGCAGCTTGTTGAGGAACTGCTGGTAGGCATCGGCCTTGCGCTGCTGGATGATGATCTGCTCGATCTGCGTCTTGACCTCAGCCAGCGGCTGCTGGGCTCCCTTGCGCTCTTCGGTGACGAGGATGATGTGCCAGCCGTACGGGCTCTTCACGAGACCCGACATCTGCCCCTTGGAAAGCTGGGCGAGTGCCGCCTCGAATTCGGGAACGTAGGGCGTGCTCGGCCAGCCGAGGTCACCGCCCTTAGACGCCGTCGCCGTATCGATCGAGTACTTCTTGGCCTCGGCGGCGAAGGTGGCGCCCGCCTTGAGCTCCTTGAGGACCTTCTCGGCGATCGCCTTGTCCTCCGGCTTGATGAGGATGTGGCTGGGCCGCTTGGCGGCCTTCTGGAAGAACTGGCTCTTGTTCTTGTCGTAGTACGCCTTCACGTCGGCGGCAGTGACCTTGGTGTTAGCCGACAGCGTCTCGATGAGCTTCTGGGTCATGAGCTGCTGGCGGATCTGCTCGGTGAGCGAGTCCACCGTCATGCCTGCGCTCTTCAGGGCCGACTCGAACTGAGCCGTGTCCTTGAAGCCACCCTTGAGCTGGTCGATCTGCTTCTTGATGTCGGCGTCGGACACCTTGATACCCTTGTCCTTGGCCGCCTGTTCGACGAGCTTCTGGTTGACCAGGTTGTCGAGAAGACGCTTCTTGAAGTCGAGCAGGCGGCCTTCGCCGTCAGCACCCTCGAACATGTTCGGGTACTGCTTCTTGAGCTGATCGAGCTGCTGATTCAGTTGCGTGAGGCTGATGGCGTCACCGTTGACTGTGGCGGCCGCATCCTTCTTTGCGCAACCAGACACTGCGACCGTGCCAACCAGCAGCGCGCTGAGCAGCGCGAACACGAGCAAAACGCGGGTGGACTTCATCAGCAGAATCCTCCTGATTAGCGTGTGTCAGACAGGTGCGAGTATAGCACCGAGAATGCCAAGAGCCGCATGCGTCACAGACTCTCCATAGTCGAGCGGAACTGCGAGTTTCTTCTCGCGCTCGACCCACACCGCACCGCGCGCCGACAGGGCGCCGCGGCGTTCGTCGGAGATCTTGAGCGGCGAGATCGTCAGGCGGTGGCGGACGATGGAGACGTTGGTCGCCCCGGTCTCCGAAGCCATGGCGCGGATGCGAGCGATGTCCATCAGATTGCGCGCGGGCTCAGGCGCCGCACCGTAGCGCTCGATGATCTCGGCGGCCACCGCATCGACGGCCTCAATCGAGGGTGAGCCGGCGAGTCGGCGGTAGTAGCGCACGCGGATATCGACGGCGTCGACGTACTCCTCAGGTAGGAAGGCCGCCACGGGCAGATCGACGCGGATGTCGGGATACGCCACGAGCGGTTCGCCGCGAGCCTCGCTGACGGCCTCGTTGATCATCTGCGCGAACAGGTCGAAGCCGACCGCGCTCATCTGCCCGGACTGCTCGGCGCCGAGAAGCGAGCCGGCGCCGCGGATCTCGAGGTCGCGCATGGCGATCTTGATGCCGCTGCCCAACTCGGTGTTTTCGCCGATGGCGGTGAGACGCTCGACGGCCTGCTCGGTGAGCGAGCTTGTGGCGGGGAACAGGAAGTACGCGTAGGCCTTGACGTGACTGCGGCCCACACGGCCCTTGAGCTGGTAGAGCTGTGCCAGGCCGAGGCGCTGGCTGTCTTCGATGATGAGCGTGTTGGAGTGCGGGTTGTCGATGCCGCTCTCGATGATGGTGGTCGCGATGAGCACGTCGATCTCGTTGGCCGAGAAGGCTTCCATGATGTGCTCGAGCTCGCGCTCGGACATCTGACCGTGCGCGACGCCCACGCGGGCCTCGGGCGCGGCATCGGTCACGCGGCGCACCGCATCGTCGATGGTCTTGACGCGGTTGGAGACGTAGTAGACCTGGCCGCCACGCTCGAGCTCGCGGCGGATACTGCCCGAGACGATGTCCTCGTCCCACTCGCCCACGTGCACGTTGACGGGGAAGCGGTTTGCGGGCGGCGTATCGATGACGCTCATGTCGCGCACACCCGAAAGCGACATCTGCAACGTGCGCGGAATGGGAGTGGCCGACAGGGTGAGCACGTCGACCTGCTCGCGCAGGTTCTTCATATGCTCCTTGTGCTCCACGCCGAAGCGCTGCTCCTCGTCGATGATGACCAGTCCGAGGCGCTTGGGCGAGACGTCGCGCGAGAGCAGGCGGTGCGTTCCCACGAGGATGTCGACCTCGCCTGCCAGGAACCCGGCGAGCGCCGCCTTCTGCTGCTCCTCGCTGCGGAAGCGCGAAAGCACCTCGACGCGCACCGGGTAGGGACCGAAGCGCTCCGAGAAGGTCGTGAAGTGCTGCTGGGCGAGGATGGTCGTCGGGCAGAGAACCATGACCTGCTTGTTGTCCTGCGTCGCCTTGAACGCGGCCCGGATGGCGACCTCGGTCTTGCCGTAGCCCACGTCTCCGCAGATGAGACGGTCCATCGGCTTGTCGGACTCCATGTCCGCCTTCACATCGGCGATAGCTGCCAGCTGGTCGACCGTCTCCTCGAACGGGAAGGCGGCCTCCATCTCGAGCTGCCAGGGAGTGTCCTCCCCGTAGCTGAACCCGGTGACCGTCGCACGGCGCGCGTAGAGGTCGACGAGGTCGAAGGCGAGCCTGCGAGCGGCTTTGCGCGCCTTGCCGGTCGCCTTTGACCAGTCAGCGGTGTTGAGACGGGTGACGCGCGGCGAGGAGCCTTCGGCGCCGACGTACTTGGTGATGCGGTCGATCTGCTCGACCGGAACGTAGAGCTTGTCGCCCTTGGAGTACTCGAGGAGCAGGTAGTCGCGCATCTGGCCGAGGACTTCCTGGCGCACGATCTCTCTGAACAGTGCGATACCGTGCGTGGCGTGCACAACGTAGTCGCCCGGCTTGAACGCGAAGGTGACGAGCGTGGGATCGACCTGGCGGCGCGCCCGGCGCACCGCGGAGCGCGGGTAGACGTCGTCGATCGAGACGACCGCGACGCGCGCATCGGGGATCACGAAACCTGCAGGGACCTCGGTGTCGGTGACGTCGACGGAGGCCGCAGCGATGGGCGTGCGGTCGGCGGCACCGGCGATGTCGGCGTGCACCGCGTGGTCGCGCTCCTCGGTGACGCGGACGCCCGCCTCGCGCAGCACGTCAGACACACGGCGGCGTGCGCGGCGGTCGGGAACGGCGAGTGCGAGCGCGTAGCCGGTGGAGAGCAGCGAGCGCAGACCGCCGATGAAGCGCTCCTCGCCGCCGGAGACCTCGGGGCGGCGCGCGGTCATCTGGGCGTCGACGCCGGTGCCTGCGCGGTGAAGCGAGACGAATGTGAGCCGCTGGCGCTGGCCGAGATCGAGCTGTGCCGGCGAGAGGTAGAGACCCTCAACCGATGCCCGTGCCGCGAGGGCTGACGCCTCGAGCTCTTCTCGGCGGCGTACGGTGTCGTCGAACAGCGAGCGGGGCTCGGCGACGACTACGAGCGTCTCGGCGCCGAGGTACTCGGTGGCCATGCCCGCGCGCTTGTAGAAGAGCGGCAGATAGCGCTCGATGCCGTTGAAGTAGACGCCCTCGGCCATGAGCTCGATGTGGTGCGCGATCTCGCGATCCTTGAGCGCGCGCGAGCGCAGTTCCTTCTCGGCGTTGTCGGCGCAGCGGGCGGAGATGACGAGCTCGCGGCAGGGAAAGACCTCGATGGCGTCGGCCTCGCCGATCGCCTGGCCGGTTGAGGGCACGAAGCGCAGGAGCGATTCGATCACATCGCCGAAGAGCTCGACGCGAACCGGTGAGAGCCCGCCGGCGGGGAAGACATCGATGATGCCGCCGCGCACGGCGAACTGTCCCGGATCCTGCGCGGTGTCGGTGCGCTCGTAGCCCATGCCGGCGAGGCGGGCGACGGCCTCCTCGAGGTCGAGCTCGGCGCCGGTTGCGAGCACGAGCGGGTCGAACACGTGGCTGCCCTGAGGCGGGACCACGCGCATGAGCGCACGAGCCGAGGCGACCACGATCTGCGCGCGGCCCTTGTCCAGAGCGTGCAGCGCACGGGCGCGCGCGCCGACCTCCCCGAGGTCCGGAGCGGTTTCGTGCCACGGCATGTCGGTGCGGTCGGGAAGGCGCAGCACCCGCTCGCGATCGAGAAAGGCGGCGGTCTGACGCCAGAAGCGCTCGGCGACCTCTTCACCCGAGAGCACCACGAGAATGGGGCGCGGGTTGGTCGTGTACATGGCGGCGACCAGGGCCGGACGGATCAGTCCCGGCGCGGCAAGCGTCGCGTCTTCACCGCGCGCGATCATCTCGGTGATGGTCGCGTAGGGCGTGGCCGACGAAAGGGTCGCAGCAAGGCGATCGATGAGCATGAGACACCGGCTCCAAAAGTATGGCGAACAGCACGAAAGCCCGCATCCGGCAAGCCGGGCGGGGGATTGAAGGGTAGTCCCGTGCGTGGCCGGGGGTCAAGCGGGCCGCGACGGGTACGTACGCTATGGACGCCACTGCCGAAGGAGACCCCCGTGGAACACGACCCCATCGCCCGTGCCGGTCGACGGCTCGATGCGCTGTGCCTGACCCACCCGGATCGCCACGTGGGCGGGCCCGGCGTGGCAGCGGCAAACGATCTGTTCGCAAGCGCCGTCTCGGCTGCCGGCTGGAGCGTGGAGCGGATCGCGTTCGACTGCGTGGACTGGACGCACATCGAAGCGCGCTTGAGCGTGCAAGGCGCGAACTGGCCACTGCACGTGGGCCCATACTCGCCGCCGTACTCCGGCAAGGCGCCGCTCGTGGGAATCGCCACGGTCGAGGCGCTCGAAGCGCTCGACTCGCCCGGCGCGATCCTGCTGCTCCACGGAGCGATCGCCGCCGAGCAGGTGACGCCCCGCAACTATCCCTTCTACCAGATGGACGCGCACGTGCGCCTGCTTGCGGCTCTCGACCGAGCAGCCCCGGCTGCCGTCATCGCGGCGACCGACCGCACCATTGTGGCGGCGGCGCTGCACCCGTTCCCGCTCTTCGAGGACGCGGACCTCGGCTTTCCCTCGGCGTACCTTCTCGACACGCAGGCGACGGCGCTTCTCGCACACGCAAGCGAGCGGGTCCACCTTGAGATCGACTCGGCGCAGATCCCCGCCAGAAGCGAGCAGCTCGTCGCCCGGCTCACTGGTCGCTCGCCTCGGCGCATCGCTCTGAGCGCTCACATCGACAGCCGGCACGGCACGCCCGGCGCGCTGGACAACGCGACCGGGGTCTGCGTCTTGCTCGCCGTCGCCGACCTGCTCGGCGGCCAGACGCCGGAGCTCACCGTCGAACTGCTCCCGTTCAACGGCGAAGACAACTTCGCTGCGTACGGGGAGATGGCGTACCTCGCACGCCACGGCGAGACGCTGAGCGACATCGCGCTGGCGATCAACATCGACGCCGCCGGGCGCCGGGGCGATGAGAGCGCGATCTCGTTCTACGGCTGCAACGACGAGCTGCGCGACCGGGTCCGCAACCTGGCCGCCGCCGCGCCGCACATCGTCGAGGGCCCCGAGTGGCCCATGAGCGACCACATGGTGTTCGCGATGCGCGACGTGCCCGCGATGGCCGTCACGTCGACGGGCTTGCATGACATCGCCGCCGAGGTCGCTCACACCGCCGCCGACGTGCCCTCCCTCGCCGATCCCAAACTGATCGTCGCCACGGCGCAGTTCATAGCCGACGTCACGCGAGCGATGTAACCTAGCCTTGCGCGGGCCGTCTTGGCCGCACACGCATCCGCCCGCGCCGCCGACAGGGAGCCCTGTGACCGACGACTCTGAAGAGATCGGGCAACTCGAAGCCGACGTCGCCGAGCCCACCGGCGCGGTCATTCGCCGAGGCAACACGTTCGAGTCGTTCCACTTCCGCGACTTCAGCCTCTTCTGGGCGGGCGCCTTCGTCTCCAACACCGGCTCGTGGATGCAGAACTACGCGCTGGCCATCGTCGTCTACGGCCTGCGGCGCAGCGAGCTGGACTCGGGTCTCGTCAACTTCGTGAGCGGCATCCCCGTGCTGTTCCTCGCGCTCCCAGCCGGCGCCATCGCCGACAGGATCGACAAGCGCCGCCTGCTCATCGTCTCCCAGCTGGTGATGCTCCTCCAGGCCAGCGCGCTCGCGATCCTCTACAGCACCGGCCGCCTCTCCGCAGCCACGCCGGTGCAGTCCCTTGCGTGGATCGGCGGGCTGGGGCTGCTCGGCGGCGTGATGTCTGCGCTCACGTTCCCGGCGTGGCAGTCGCTGCTCCCCGATCTCGTTCCGCGCGACGCCCTGCTCAACGCCATCGCCCTGAACTCGGCGCAGTTCCAGAGCGCGCGGCTGCTCGGCCCGCTCGTCGCCGCCGGCATGGTGCTCGTGGGCGCGGGGATGGGCGAGATCTTCTGGGTCAACGCGGGCAGCTTCCTCTTCGTCATCGCGGCCCTCTGGGCGATCAAGCCGCATCCGAGCCACGCCCGCGAGGCGGAGGCCGGCGCGTCAGCACGCGCGGCCGGCGCGACGGGCGTAGGCGCGGCGGGCAGTGCCGGCGGCAGCGGGGGCGGCAGCCCCCTCGCCGGTGCCGCGCGCGAAGGCTCGTGGCACATGATCACGGCAGGCCTGCGCTACGCTCGCGAGAACCGCTTCATCGGCGTGCTCATCGGCAGCACGGCGGTCATGACGGTGTTCGGCATGCCCTACATGATGCTGCTGCCTGCCTACGCCGATAAGGTGCTCGGCGGCGGCAAGGCCGAGACCGCCTACCTCATGGCCGCCAACGGGCTCGGTGCTGTGGTGGGCGCGCTGTTCGTGGCGAGCCTGCCCAAAACCGTGCGCCGCGAACGCATAATCCCGGGTGCGCTCGTGGCCTTCGCGCTGCTGCTCATCGCGTTCTCGCTGTCGCACTGGCTGTGGCTGTCGCTCATCATCTCGGCGCTCGCCGGTGCCGGCGTGCTGACGGTCAACTCGCTCACCAACACCACGATCCAGGCGAGCGTTCCAGGGCATCTCCGCGGACGCGTGATGGCGCTGTTCATCATGGCGTTCATGGGGATCATGCCAATCTCATCGCTGCTGTTCGGCCCCATCGGCAAAGCCATCGGGCCGGGCAATGCGATTCTGGCAGGCGCGACGGTGCTGCTGGGATGGAGCGTGTTCCTCGTCGCACGGCCGGGGCTGCTCGACTCCAACGAGGAGCGCGCGGCTCGCACCTGACGAGCGGGTATCCTCACCTACAAGAGAGCCCACGCCACCCGCCGAGGAGCCTGCCCATGGTCGCCAAGCAGTCCGAAGAGCCCGTCCCGCAGCTATCGCGCAAAGAACGCGAGCGCCTCGCCCCGATCTACACCGAGCGGCTCGGTGCCGCCTACGGCGACCCGCACGCGGCGCTGGACTTCGTGAGCCCCTTCCAGCTGCTCATCGCAGTGATCCTCTCGGCGCAGACGACCGACGTGGGCGTGAACAAGGCCACGCCGGCACTCTTCGAACGCTACCCCACGCCCGAGGACCTCGCCGAGGCCGACCAGCTCGAGGTCGAGGGATACGTCAAGACGCTCGGCTTCTACCACCAGAAGGCGAAGAACATCATCAACACCGCGCGCTGCATCGTCGCCGAGTTCGGCGGACAGGTGCCCGACACGATGGAGGGGCTGACGTCTCTTCCCGGAGTGGCGCGAAAGACCGCCAACATCGTGCTCGGCGAGGCGTTCGGCACCGTCGAGGGCATCGCCGTGGACACGCACGTGTTTCGCCTCGCCCACCGCTTCGGGCTGACGACCGAGCACGATCAGGACAAGGTCGAGCGCGACCTGATGGACATCTTCCCCCGCGACGGCTGGCACCGCGTGAATTTCGACATGATCACCCATGGCCGCGCAGTCTGCACCGCGAAGCGCCCGGCATGCGGCGTCTGCTTCCTCAACGACGTCTGCCCGAGCGCGTTCGTGCCCACCGGCTGGCGCGAAGAGTAGGGCGGTCGCGCCGTGGGAATCGCATCGCTCCCCCTCCTTGAGCCCGCCTCACGCGCCGAGCTGCGCACCTGGCTTGCCGAGAACCACGCGACCTCGCCCGGAGTGCGTCTCGCGGTCGGCAAGAAGGGACACGATGCCACGACGCTTACCTACGACGAGGCGGTCGAGGAAGCCGTGGCATTCGGGTGGATCGACTCGACCGCGGGCAAGCTCGACGAGCACCGCTACACCGTGCTCTTCACGCGGCGCAAACGCGGCAGCGTCTGGGCGAAATCGAACAAGGAGCGCGTCTCGCGGCTCTCCGCAGCGGGACTCATGACGTCCGCCGGTGTCGCTGCAGTAGAGGCCGCCAAGGCGGACGGCTCGTGGGACCTGCTCGCCGACGTCGACGCTCTCGTCATGCCTCGGGACCTCGTGGCAGCACTGGACGCTGCAACGGCCGCAGCGCAGTGGGCTGCCCTCTCGGCCTCGCAGCGCCGCATGACGCTGTACTGGATCGCGAGTGCGAAGCGCCCCGCGACCCGCGCATCGCGCATAGCCGAGACGGTCTCGGCAGCACGTGGGGGCCGAAGCCCACGCTAAGGCGCGGCGCCTACAGAGAGAGCATCTGGGCTGCGAGCTTCGACAAGGTACCGGTGTGGCCCACGACGCCGAGGAGGTCCTCCGGCACCGACTTGCGAGCCGCATCGTCATCGAGCCCTGCTACGGACAGAGCGTGACGGGCGGCGACGTCGACGTCATCGGCAGTGACCATCACCGCTCCGGCCAACTCCTGCATCACGTTCATCCTGGACACCAGCGTTTCCTTCATCGTCTCGATGGCGGTGGTGAGCACGCCGATCTCGTCGGTAGTGTGCCGTTCCAGTGTCGCGTTGAGGTCGCCCTGCGCCACCGCGTCTGCAAAGCGCCGTGCGGCGACAATCGGCGTGACGATCGTACGGTACAGCCAGGCTGACGCAGCAACCGCAGACGCAAGCGACAGTGCGACCAACAGCAGGGTGACATTACCCGCGAGCGAGCGTGCCCGCGCCTCGGCCTGTGTCGCTGCGAATGCTTCGGCAGTCGCATCTCGGACCAGCGTACGCAGCGTCGCTTTGCGCAAGACCTCGCCGCGCACCGTCACGGCCCGGCTCAGCTCGGGAAGTCCGAGCGAGGACAGGTCGGCGGGAACGTAGATGTTCGACGACGCGGTGGCCCGGTACGTTCCGTTGCTCATCCGCGACATCCTCAGGGGAGACCCCGCGTGCTCTGCCTCAGCGTTCACCCACGCGTAGGAGAGCGTCCGCAGTGATTCCCACTGGCGATTCGCCGCCTCGGCCGCAGGACCCGATACCTTCGCAGTCACCCGCTCGAGCTCTCGGGTCGCCAGGCGCTCGGAACCGATGACCTGCCCGTAGTCCTCCGAGGAGTACTCAGACTTCGAAGTACGCCCCACCGAAAACGCCAGAGCCCGGTTGTCCGAGACGAACTCAGTGACCCCCTCGGAGGCACGCTGAACCGCCTGCGCACTCTCGAGCGACGCTCGCGCCGTGTCTGAAAACCGCGCCGCACGAGCGCTGAGCGCCCATGATGCGGTTGCAGTTGCCGCATTGATAAGAAGCAGCGTGCTCATAACGAGCGCGATTCGCACGCGTATGCTGCCGGCCTTCGTTGAATGCGTTTTCACAGCGCAATGCCCATCTCTACGGCGGCCTTTCGCAGGCACGCGACCTTCTCGGAATCGTCTGGGTCGTGAGGACTGATGAGCGAGACTAGAAAACCGGTCTTGGTCGCGAGCGCGCCCTTGGCTCGGATCAACCCGATGGGATCATTCGGATGCATCTGCTCGAGTCGCGACGTGATAGCCACCGCGATGCGATACAGCTCAGGCACGCTCACACCTCCGCAAGGTCGGCGGCCCGCTCGCTGGGCGAGTAGACCACCGCCAGGGTGCGAACCGCACCGAGCGCGAGGATCAGAACCGACAGCGCAAGCAACATGCGCCAGTCGGCATCACCGCTGTACATCCCTACCCACATCTCCCGCAGCACGAAGGCCAGCGACGCATCGACCAGAGTGGTCACACGAATGCGCCGAAACCTTATGTACTCGGAGAGCGAGTGGAACAGTTCGATGAAGACGAAGACCGTGAGCAACTCCACCGACAGGTCCTTGAACGAACCGGTCGATGGGTTGACCACGGCCTGGAAGACATCCCGGGCGACGCCACACACCACCCAGACGAGCATGACCAAAACGAGAACAACGAGCGTTTCGACGATTGCGCGCACCACGAAGTCCTGTACGCGGGCCACGCGGGTCGACAGTGACGACTCGGGGGATGCCGAAGCCGTCTCTTCGTGCAGGAGGGAACCAGGGAGGTTTGTCATGCACTCAGCGTAGAGGGAGCGCGACCCCTAGTGGTGAACCGCTCGTTGCTTCGATGTTAACGATTCACGCAGCGCGCTGTTGTGCGCCACGGCCTCCCCCGCCGCTACAACCCGAGCCACCGTCCGCCATAGAAGCCGGCCACGGCGACGAGGCTGTTGAGCGTCGTGCCCCAGACCATATCGATGACCGAGATCTGCCATGGCCAGTCGCGTATCGTGGCGAGGTTGGTGAGGTCGTAGGTCGCGTAGGCGAGCAGTCCGAACAGCGCGCCGCGCCACAGGGCCCCGACGACCGAGCCTTCTTGCAGCCCGGGAACGACGGCCAGCGCCACGATCCCTACGACGTAGAGGAGATAGAACGCTGCGGCCACACCGATCTTGGGCTGCTTGGCCAGCAGGTCGCCCAGCATCGGCTGGTAGATGCGGCTTGTGGCGGTCGACAGCCACGTGAAGTCGAGCGCGAAGAAGACGGCGACGCAGATGCCGTACAGGCCGAGCAGTTTTCCGATAGACACTTCAGGTCCCTCCATGGTTCGTGTCAGGGTGCACGGAACGGTAGGTAGAGCCGTGTGCTCAGGGCTGCAGGCGCACCTGCATCACGTCGATGGAGCGGTGGTCGAAACCGGTACGGCAGTAGGCGAAGTAGTAGCGCCACATGCGGATGAAGCGCTCGTCGAACCCCAAGGCGCGCACCCCCGGCAGGGCGTCCTCGAAACGGGAAGCCCACGCGCCGAGCGTGCGGAAGTAGTCACAGCCGAAGAAGTGGGGTTCTCCCACCGACAGCCCGCTCGCCTGCGCCGCTGCCGTAAAGCGCTGAGGACTAGGCAGCATGCCTCCGGGGAAGATGTAGCGCTGGATGAAGTCGGGGTTGCGCTGGTAGTCGTCGAAGTTCTCCTCGGCGATGGTGATCGTCTGCAATGCGGCGACCCCGCCCGGCGCTAGCAGCCCGCTGACCCGGTCGAAGAACGTCGGCCACCACTTGACCCCTACCGCCTCGAACATCTCGATCGACGCGATGCGGTCGAACGTTCCCGGAACCTCTCGGTAGTCCTGCAGACGGATGTCGACGCGGCCCTCGAGCCCCGCCTCCTTCACCCGTTCGCGGGCCAGAAGCGCCTGTTCGTCTGAGAGCGTAAGCCCGGTGACGCGGCAGCCTGCTTCGCGGGCGGCGTGTATCGCGAAGCCGCCCCAGCCACAGCCTATCTCGAGTATCTGGTCGTCCTTGCCCGGATCGATGAGCTCCAGCATGCGATCCCACTTGCGGCGCTGCGCGCACTCGAGCTGCTCGTCGGTGACAAGCTCGTCGTCGCTGACCTCACATGCCGCCGAGTAGGTCATCGTCGGATCGAGCCACAGCTCGTAGAAGTCGTTGCCGAGGTCGTAGTGGCGCTGGATGTTGCGACGAGACCCCCCGCGCGGGTCGTTGTCGTTCGCCGCGTGCAAGAGCCGCTGCAGCGGGCGCAGTACGAACGGCACGTCGGCGGCCCATCCCAGCGACAGGTTGGCCAGACCCAGATCGAGTACGGCCTCCAGATCGGGCGAATCCCACGCACCGTCCATGTAGCCCTCAGCCATCCCCACACTGCCACCCAACAGGACATGGCGCGCAGCTGCGTTATCCCGCACCACCACCCGGGCGCTCGGGCCCGGTGCCCGTCCTGCGAAAGAGCGCTCGCTCCCGTCGGGCATCTCCACGACCAGCTCGCCGGCGCGCAGACCGCGCAGCACTCCGCCGACGAGTGCCGCCGAGACGCCCGCCCTGCGCACTCTGGTGTTCGTTGTCGCGCTCACAGCGAGGTCTCCTGCTCGGGGGCGTGTGTATAGGGCTGGATCGGCACGCGCTTGAAGACCAGCTTGAGTGCCTGCCAGTGGATGCGGATCAGTGCCACCACGCTGATGGGGCCATGGCGCAGCACGGTCGAGAGCAGCGCTGCGTCGGTGAGCTCGCGAGCCTGAAGCGCGATCGATGCGGTGAGGGTCGGCTCGCCCTCCACGAAGTCGCGAATGGTCGCGCCGAGCTTCTCGGCAGGTTCGGTGAAGAAGAACTTGTACGTGACGCCCTCGCGCTGGATGAAGGGCGAGACGAAGAACGCCTTGGTCGCCGTAGAGCGCGCGCTCCAGTCGAACGGCTCTCCGTGGTTGTGCAGCAGGTAGTTGTGACGATCCCCGTGCGTGTTGTGCACCTCGGCGAGCACGGCCAGCGGGACATCGTCAGGCCCGAAGCAGTACCAGAACGAGACCGGGTAGAACCTCGCGCCGAGCACGCGCGGGAAGGTGAGCAGCATCACGCGCCCGCCGGTCAGGTCGATTCCGACCCGGGCCACGAGTTCGTCGATCCACGGCCGGAGGGCCGAGCCATCACGCGGACCGTGATCGCGATCCCACAGCGACACGAGCCCGGCGTGGTTGTGCGAGAAGCGGTGCAGTGACGCGTCGAGCTCGTCGAGTTCTGCGAGATCGACGCCAAGGTAGTACACGGGGTAGCTGAACGCATTGCGAGCGACTCGTGTGCGTTGGTGAGAGACCCGCCCGGTGTAGAGGCGACCCCTCATGGGCTCGCCACCACATCGCCCCAGGGAATCGTGGCGCCCATCGCCCGAGCCACCTTCACACCCGAGAGCAGTCCATCTTCGTGGAATCCGTAGCGCGTCCACGCACCGGCGAACCACACGCGGTCAGCACCTTGGATCTCGGCGAGCTTGCCCTGAGCGGCAACCGCCTCCCGCGTGTACATGGGATGCTCGAACGACAGCTCGGCCAAGACGCTACCCTCTGCCGGCTCGCGGTCGAGGTTGAGCGTCTCGAGCACACTCGGCGTGCCGGCTGGCAGCTCCTGCAGCGTGTTGATGCGGTATGTGAGCATGAGCATCGACTTGGTCATGTCGCTCTTGGACGCATACCAGTTCCACGACGCCCACGATCGGCGAGCCCTCGGCATGAACGACTCGTCGGTGTGCAGCACGGCGTTGTTCGTCCAGTAGTTGAACGCCGACAGTACTTCACGCTCCGCCTCGGTCATGTCCTCGCCGAGAATCGCGCGCGTCTCGGGTGGGTGTGTCGCCATCACGACCGCGTCGTAGTCACGCGTGCGCTCCGCTGTGGTCACGCGCACTCCGCCTTCAGTCCGCTTCACACTCACGACCGGCTCGCCGGCGAACACCTCGCCGGAGAACGCACGCGCGGCAGCCTCCACGTAGCGCCGCGCGCCACCGCGGACCGAAAGCCACTGCGGCTTGCCTGTCACGTGCAGCAGGCCGTGGTTGTCGCAGAAGTGCAGGAAGGTGAGCGCGGGATAGTCAAGCATGTCGCCGGGAGGGGTCGACCAGATCGCGTCGCCCATCGGTATGAGGTACCAGTCGGTAAACGCGGCGCTGTACCCCTCGCGCTTCAGCAACTCGCCGAGGGTCAGGTCGGCGACGGTGGGATCGGCCATCAACCTGTTGGCGTCGTGGGAGAGGCGCAGCACGTCGGTAAGCATGCGCAGGAACCTGGGATTCGCGAGGTTCTTGCGTTGCGCGAAGACCGAGTCCAGGCTCGTGCCGCTCCACTCGATGTCGGCGTCGCGGACCTGCACGGAAAACGACATGTCGGCGTTGACCGCTTCGATACCCAGGGCCGCGAAGAAGCCGAGCAGGTTGGGATAGGTCCGGCGGTTGAAGACCTGAAATCCCGTGTCGACCGGGAACGGGCCGTCGCCGGTGTCGACATCGATGGTCAGCGTGTGCCCTCCCAGCCGTGGCTCGGCCTCGAACACGTCGACTTCATGGTCAGAAGAAAGCAGCCATGCTGCCGATATCCCGCTGATTCCCGACCCTACCACTGCAACTTTCACGTAGCCTCCGATGCGCGCAAGAGCGCGTCAATGCTGATATAGGGAACAAGACGGTAACTAGACTCGATGGTTCATTCCCATCGCGGGCCACGAAGCCCGCCCGAAACCAAAGGAATCACGTGCCTCATATTCTGATCACCGGCGTATCGACCGGCATCGGTCGCGCATGCGCCAACCTCTACGCTCGACGGGACTGGCAGGTCACAGGCACCGTTCGCGACGCCACAAAGCCTCGTCCCGACGGTTTGGACGCAGCGGTCACGCTCGATTCGCTCGATCTGAGCGTGCCGGGCAGCGCGGCCGCGCTCGCGGAGCGGGTCTTGAGCCGCAGCGACTGCCCCGACGTGCTACTCAGCAATGCGGGAGTCGTGCAGTTCGGCGCGATCGAAGACGTGAGCGGCGAGGAGTTCGCGCACATCTTCCAGGTCAACCTGTTCGGTCAGCTCGAGCTGATTCGCGCGCTGCTTCCCGCCATGCGCCAGCGCGGCAGCGGGACAATCGCCAACGTGACCTCGCTGGGCGGCACTATCACATTCCCGTTCTTCGGCGCCTACAACTCGAGCAAGTGGGCGTTCGAGGGCCTCTCGGAGGGGCTGTGGCACGAACTCAAGCCGTTCGGAATCCGGGTCAAGGCCATTGAGCCTGGCTTCGTGGAGACAGCTATCTGGAGTAAGGCGCTGCCCGAGGAACCTGCGGATGTAGGCGGCAGCGAGGCGTACCGGCCCTACCTGCGCGCGATGCTCTCCTTCGAGGAGACGATTGCCGACCGCACCACTCCCGAGGCCTGCGCGACCGAGATCGCGCGCGCCATCGACGACGACAGCGACCGTCTGCGCTACCCGGTCGCTGCCTACGCGAGCGCAATCGTACGGGGCCGCCGAGTTCTCGGCGGTCAGCGGCTCATGCGCTTCTTCCACGCGCGCTGGATGGGCAACGACGCCGGCTGACGAGGCCCGAACCTCTCGGTCGCGCGCCGCCTGAAAGAAAGAGCCCTGTGGCCGATTCGTCAAAAAGCCTGCTCCCCTACTCTTGCGCCTGTTCTTGCGCGACGCCGAGGCTTTTGCCGATCGAGTACGCATTGCCGATCAGCGCCCCGATGCCGTAATAGCTCCCCGGATCCATCGCGAACAGGATGGGCTTCAGACGTGCGAGGTCGACCTTACCGTCTGAGTCGAGCAGCGCGTCGTCGACCTTCACATCGCGTATCTCGCCGATGAACTGCGTGTGAAGGCCGAGCTCGTGCACGGCTACGACGGCACATTCGAGCACGAACGGGAACTCGTCGATGTAGGGCGCGTCGACGAGGTCACTGCGCACGGCGGTAAGGCCGAGCTCGGCGAGCTTGTCGTGGTCGCGTCCGGAGACAATGCCGCAGTAGTCCGCCTGGGCGGCGTTTGCCTCGCCGGGAAGGCTGATCGTGAACGCCTTGCGCGCCATGAGGTTGCCGTGTGACGCCGTTGCGCTGCGCAGCGAGATCGTCACGCACGGCGGCTTGGAGCATGCGATGCCACCCCATGCGGCCGTCATGGCGCTGGCGCGGCCGTCGGCATCATAGGTCCCGACCACGAGCACGGGCGTCGGATACAGAAGCGTCTTGGCTCCGAGTGACTTCTTCATGACGTTCCCTTCGAGAGTGCGGCGGCGAACACGAGGTATCTGCCCCGATATGACAAGGACCGGCAGGACGAGCCCCGTTCGCTCAGCCCTTCGCGATGTTGACGGCGCGAGCCACGAGCATCACGACGATCGCAAAAGAGATCGTGCTCTCAAGCGCCATGACCAGCTTGGCCGTGCGCGAATACGGCATGGCGTCGGTGGGAGAGAACGCGGTCGACGCGGTCACCGACACGTAGAGGTAGTCCGAGAAGCCCGGCTTCCACTGCGCCGGTGCAAGACGTTCCTGATCAGGCTGCTGCTGCGGGAACACGAGATCCGGGAGTTTGCCGCAGTCCCTCGCTCGATCTTCCGGGCCGCCGCCGTCGATCTCCCAGTAGGCCAGTGCGAACACCGCGATGTTGACGACCCAGAGCACCACGCCAGCCAGAAGCAGCCCAAGCGGGCTGAGTGTCGAACCCACGAAGACGCCGCGTACGAGCAGCACCAGGTAGATCGCATTCGAGAGGGCAAGCATGCCGACAACTCCACCCGCGAACCACCTCATCGGCTTGCTCGGCTCGTCGAGGTCGGAGCGGTACACGGCCACCGAGGCGATCAGCAGAGCAGCCGAGATGGCGGGAAACAGCCACACCGGCTGCAGCATGAGACTGCTGGCGAGCCACGCCTGCCCGGCGATGATGATGCCGGAGGCCAGAAACGTGGAACCGCGTGATTCCGCGTACGCCTTCAACTCCGACAAGGACTCACCTCCGTGTTCGAGTGCCGGGGGCCTAGTTGCTCGCTTTGCCGCCGTCGCCGGTCGCCGTGTATCCATGCTCTGTAGCAACCGCGTCGAGTGTAGCCGTCATGACATCCTCGACGACCATCGATACCGGCTTGTCCAAATCGTCAACGAACACGAATCTCGTGTAGCCATGGCACTCGTCGCATAGGTGGACGCGATGCGCGGGGTCGGCTTCGACGTGGGTGTAGCGGAGCATGTCGGGATTGCGAGTCCCGCACCGCACGCAGCGGATGCGCTCATAGTTCCACTCGGCGTGGCACAGGCCGCACCACAGTGTTCGTGCAGCGCCATTGAGCTTCGAGCTCTCTTCCACGCGACCCATTGTCGCCGAGGAGCCGCAGACCGGGCAGTTGCCCGACGTCAATGCGTTGGGATCGGGTACGCCGAGCGCCTGTTGGGCGGCGGCCGACGGGCCGGTCAGAAACGGAACGAGCGCCGAAACGAGCACAAAGGCGACGGCGGCAGGCGTCAGAGGTCCGCTCAACTGTACGCCAAGCTCAGTCACTACCTGCGCGACAAATGTGTCCGGCGAGCGGACGGCGCCAGCGAGACGATCCTTGTCGATGACCGCGGAGAAGTCAGCGCTCAGGAGCGCCTGGGCCTGCTCGGCAGGAAGACCGGTCATCTCACTGGCGTAGCGAGCGACCTGGGAGACGGCGTCCACATACTCGGCCAGCGGAACCTCGGGAGCACTCACGAGGAAAAGCGGCTGCCCCGTCACGTACGCCTCACGCGCAATGTCGGAGTCAGGCGCCTCGTAGGGCCTGTCTACGGCTTCGATATGCGACTGGATCTCCCAGAGCCCTTGGAGAAAGCCCAGTCTCGCCGCGTCCGAGCCTTCGACAGTCTTCAAGTAAGCGTCTGTTACCTGGTGGATGAGGTCCATGTTCAACTGACTCACTCCTCTTTCGTCTCGCCAAGTGTTCTTCTGGGAGAACGGGCTTTAGTCTAGTCCATCACGACTTGGGGGCCGGACCCTGACGGCCCGACCCCCACGTCGTTCGTGTACCTACAGCGAAGTCGAGCGACTAGGTCGCTACTCCTTGACCTCGATGACGTTCTTGCCACTTGCCAGCTCTTCTTCGGCCCAGTGACCCCAGTGGTACAGAGCCTCTTCTTCGGTCACGCGACCGTTGCCGAACATGAGCCGGATCAGACCACGGTACGGCTGGAAGATGCCCGCGCCGAGGTAGATATGCGCACCCATGATCAAGATGACGAGCACGAAGGCGACGTCATGCAGCATGAGCGAGACTCGGAAGACCTCCGGCGAGACGAACTTGCCGGCCCAAAGCACCACACCGGTGACTGCGATGAGAAGCGCCGACAGAAGGAGCATGCCGTCGGCCAGACGCTGACCGGACTTGACCTCATGCTGCTTGGGCATGTGGGTGGTCTTCGAAGCGAACAGGTACTTGGGGAACAGCTTCATGAACAGCTTGTCGTCGGCGTCCCACGGGGCAATCAGGTTCTTGATGATGTGGACGAAGCCCTTGGGAGCCACGATCAGACCGAACAACGGAGCCGCGATGAAGGTGACGGCGAAGACCCGGTGTCCGAGACGGACGAACTGGACGAAGTCGGGACCGACTGCTCGGCCGACGGCGGGAATAAAGACGACCGCCCCGCTCGCGATGAGGATGAGAGTCGAAACGGTGTGTATGCCGTGGATCACCCGCTTCAGCAGGCTGTGGCGCTGGATGTACCGTGTCACTGTTACTCCTCCTCCTTCGCGGTTTCGTCTGCTGCGGGGCTTTCGGCAGGGCTCTCAGCGGACAGACCGTCGCGCTTGTATCCCATACCCGTGAGGAACGACAGACCCAGACCGCCGATGACCGCAGCCACACCGATACCGGCGAGGGGCTTGGCCAACTGGATCAGGCTGGAGATATCGGACTTCTTGGGGTTGCGGATGAGGCCGTGCGCCTCGTAGCCGTACTTGGCGATGAAGAGGGAGTGCATGCCACCCATCTCGGTCTCGCCATAGAGCTCGGCCTTGTCGAATCCTGCGGCCTTCAGCTCGGCAACGCGCGCCTTGCCGTCGGCGAGCATCTTCTCGCGTGTGCCGTATGAGATCGAGTTCGCCGGGCACGTCTGCACGCACGCGGGCTCACGGCCTTTGGCGACGCGGTCGTCGCACAGCGTGCACTTGTTGGAGACGCCGAAGTTCGGACGGAACTTCGGAATCTCGAACGGGCAGGCGGCAGTGCAGTACTTGCAGCCGACGCACTTGGTGCTGTCGAGCTTGACGGTGCCGTCAGCGAGCTTGCTGATAGCGCCTACCGGACAGACCTCCATGCACGCGGGCTCGGTGCAGTGGAAACAGGCACGGCGTGAGAACGCCCACTCGATACCCTTGTCGGTGTCCTCCTCGCGAAACTCAATAAGGAGGCGGGTATCGCCGTTGAGGTCGGACATGCTCTGGTAGGAGCCGGTGTACTCGTAGTCATCCTTCGTGAGGCTCGAAGGAAGCATGTTCCACTGCTTGCACTGTACTTGGCAGCCCTTGCACGCGCTGCACTTCGACGAATCGTAGAGAATCGCTGCTTCAGTCATCAGTCATGCCCTCCTTAAGCCTTCTCGATGTTGACGAGGTACGCCTTGTACTCAGGGATCGAGGTGTTGGCGTCGCCGACGTTCGGCGTCAGATCATTGGCGATCGCGCCGGTCGCCTGGCCTGAGGCGTAGCCCCAGTGCCACGGCATGCCGACCTGGTGCACGGTCTTGCCGTCGATCGTGAACGGCTTGAAGCGAGGCGTGACCATAGCGGCCATCTCGAGGGACCCGCGATTGTTGAAGACGCGGACCTGATCGCCGTTGGCGATGCCCTTCTCCTTGGCCAGTTCGAGCGACATCTCGACGAACATCTTCGGCATCGCCTCAGCGAGCCACGGAATGTTGCGCGTCATGCCACCGGTCTGCCAGTGCTCCGTCATGCGGTAGGTCGTGCAGACGATCGGGAACTTCTTCGGATCGCTCGGCTTGACTGACTTCGCGCTGCCGAAGGTGAGGTTCGGGGTCGACTGTCCACCGTTGATGAGGTTCTTGGCCGGGCTCTCGAACGGCTCGTAGTGCTCGGGGAACGGACCGTCCTTCATCGCTGTAGCGGCTGCGAACAGGCGTGCACCCTGCTCGGCGTTCATGATGAACGCTTTGTTGTTCGGCGGCGTGGGAGTGATGGAGCCGTCAGGCGCCACTACCTGGAAGCCGAAGTCGGGAACGTCGTTGTGCTCCCACTTGGTACCGTCCCAAGCGACGAGCATCTTCTCGGCGTTCCACGGCTTGCCCTGGAGGTCGGCAGAAGCGCGGTTGTAGACGACGCGGCGGTTGAGCGGCCAGGCGAACGACCACTTCGGGAACAGCCCGAGCTCATCGGGATCTTCCTTGCCGCGGGAACCGGTCGGCTGCTTGGTCGGGTCTCCGGGAGCATCGTTATTGTTGTAGTAGCCCGAGTAGATCCACACGCCGCACGCCGTCGAGCCATCTGCTGCTAGCTTCGTGAAGTTGAGCACGAGCTTGTTGTCGGCCACTGTGTAGCCGTTCATGCCCTGAGCGACCTTGGTGATATCAGCTTTGCCGTCGGTCTCGTAGGGCCAGTGCAGCTTCGTGAGCTGCTCGGGGTTCGCTCCGCCATCGGCTTCGTACATCGCCTTCAGCTTGCGGAAGAGCTCGTTCATGATCTCGAAGTCGTCCTTGGCCTCACCCGGAGCGTCGATGGCCTTATAGCGCCACTGGATCCAGCGACCGGAGTTCGAAATCGAACCCTGCTTCTCGAAGTGAGCTGCCGCCGGGAGCATGTAGACCTCGGTCTGGATGTCGGCAGACGTGACGCCTGGGGCCTTCCAGAATCCCGCGGTCTCGGTTTCCCACAGATCGACGGCGACGAGCCAGTCGAGTTTGCCGAGCATCTCGCGCTCGAAGGAGGAGTTCGGGCCGCCCACTGCGGGGTTCTGGCCCCAGCACAGCATGCCCTTGATGATGCCTTCGTTGATCGACTCGAAGATGCCGATGTGCGTGTGGTTGATCTTGTTGAGCTTCGGGAGCATGTCGTAGGCGTAGTCGTTGGCGAGCGTCGCGTAGGGGCCGTAGAGCTCCTTGAGCTGGCTGACGAAGAACTTCGGCTTGTTGGTCCAGTAGCCGTTGGCAACCGTCTCGACCTCGAGCCACTCGGCCAGCGTCTTGTGCTTGGCCTCGGTCGGCACGTTGTGATAGGCAGGTAGGTTGTTGGAGAGCACGCCCATATCGGTCGAACCCTGGACGTTGGCCTCGCCACGCAGGGCGTTGATGCCACCGCCGGCGACGCCGATGTTGCCGAGCAGGAGCTGCACGACCGCCATGGCACGCACGTTCTGCGAACCGTAGGTGTGCTGGGTCTGCCCCATCGCATACAGGATCGTGCCCGACTTGGCGGGCGCGCCGGTTGCCGCGAAAGCTTCGTAGACCTCGAGAAGCTTGTCCGCAGGGCAGCCCGTGACACTGCTCACGAGTTCGGGTGTGTAGCGTGTGTAGTGCTTCTGCATCAACTGCCATACGCAGTTGGGGTCCTGCATCGTGATGTCCTTCTTGGCGACCTTGTTCACGAGCGGCTTGAACTTAGGCACGCCTGGCGCCGTAGTCCATGCGTACGGACCGGTCGCGGAGATGTCCCAGGGCTCTTCCTTCTCGATCTGGTACTTCCAGGTATCGGAGGTACCGTAGGATCGAGTCGCTTCGTCCCAGCCCGAGAAGAGGCCGTCTGCCTCGTTGAACTTGAAGTCAGGGTTCACCAAGAACGATGCGTTCGTGTAGTTGGTGACGTACTCCTTCTGCCACAGGTCGTTGTCCATGATGTACTTCATCAGGCCGCCGTAGAAGGCGAGGTCGGTACCCGAGCGGAGAGGAGCATAAATGTCCGCCAGCGCGGCGGAACGGGTGAAGCGGGGGTCGACGACGATGTACTTGCCGCCCTTGGCCCTGGCTTCCTGCACCCACGCCATGGTGACGGGGTGGTTCTCGGCGTTGTTGGAGCCGATTGCGAGAATGACATCAGCGTTCTTGAAGTCGCAGAAGTGGTTCGTCATAGCTCCGCGACCGAATGTGGCGCCCAGGCCGGACACCGTTGAGCTGTGTCAAATACGAGCCTGATGCTCGATGTACGTCATTCCAAGACCACGACACAGCTTCTGCGCTGCGTAGCCCTCTTCGTTGTCGAGGGCTGCCGCACCGAAGTGCGCGATGGCCTCGCAACGGTTGACCGTGACGCCCTCGGAAACGGTCTCGTAGTTCTCGTCACGCGTCTTCTTGATGCGCTTCGAGATCTCGTCGATCGTCTGATCCCACGACAGCTCTTCCCACTCCGACTTGCCCGCTCTGCGGACCATCGGCGTGGTGAGGCGGTTGGGGTTGATGATGCGCTCACCGTTCTTGTCGTCGTAGACGGAGTTGACTCCGAACTGCGACGAACCCTTGGAACACAAGCCACCCCTGTTGATGGGATGGTCAGGGTCGCCTTCGATATTGACGAGCTTACCGTCGCGCACAGAGACGATCGTGCCGCAGCCGCCTGAGCAGTAGCAGCAGATGGTCGACGTTTCCTTCACGTCGATCAACTTCCAGCCCTGAGCGGTTTCCACCGCCATTGCGGGGGACTGCGCTGTGAACTCGTACATCACGCTCGTCATGAACGCGGCACCCGTCAGCTGCAAGAACCGACGTCGAGTGACACCCATCCGGACTCCTCTCGTGGTCACACTTCATTGCTGAAGCGCCATTACACAGCGCGCGCGAAAGACAACTCCGCCAATACGATGATTGGTGCCACGAAGCGACGAGCCCGATGAAACGGGCGGGTCGATAGGCGTGCCGGCGCCATACGCAAAACGAAATCAAACCCCACAACTACTAGTCGATACGAAACTATGGGGTCCTAAACAGTCAAGCGCGAACCCATTTATCTACCCATTTGAAGGTAACGTCAAGTCAACGCCATTTTCGGTGGCGTTTCCAATGACGTCAGTGACCGACGTTCGTGCCAGGGCGAGCCTCCCAGCTGATCGTGAAGAAGGGAGGGAGGGGTCTGTCCGGACCTTGCGTCAGCGTTCTGCATCGGCGTAGTATATGTCAAAATCCGAACTATTAGTACATTTTTGCGAAGGCAGGAGCAGCGCCCGTGGCGTCGACAACAGACCTCCGAGACCTACTACAGTTGCTCCGTGAGCCAACACTCGCGGCGCTCGCTGACGAGACCGTTCGCGACTATGTAGACTGGGGCCAACTGTCCTCCCGCCCGCTGCCGCCGGGACTCGATATCAATGAGACGTGGGAGCTGCTCGGACTCATTCGGCACTTCGGAGCGACCACGTTCCCCATCTCGACACTGGACGGGCGCCCCTTCTGGTATGGCATGACCCGCGAAGGGACCCACTGCCTGCAGTACATAAAGCATCACTGCCGCACCGACTCGGTGCTTCACGAGACGATGCAGGAGCGAGAGGGTCATCGCTTCCTCATCCGCTCGCGTATCCAGGAGGCCGTGGCCACCTGCCAGCTCGACGGCGTCGACATCTCCTACGGGCGCGCCGGGCGCATGCTCCAGGAGGGTCGGGCCCCTCGAACGGCTGCGGAGCGTCTCGTGCTCAACTCGTATGAAATGCTCCGTGAACTCGAATCGCAGGTTCCCGACAGCTTCTCGCCAGACCTCGTCACTTCCCTCCACGAACGCGTGACCTACGGGGTCGATGTGAGAGAGATCGTACGCGTGCCGAAAAAGTCAAACCTTGCGGGAACCCTCACCCCTGCTTACATGAGCGAGATGGCGTGTGAGCGCGGCATCGTCAACGATATCTGCGACTACGCCAATGGCACGACCGGTGACCCGTCGGAGCCCGCCGTGATCAAGAGCCACATGATCCTGTCGTCGATGGGGTACTGGCAGCCCCTGCCGGACTTCAACGAGACGGTCGCACGGCACCTGCTGAGGCTCTTTGCCGTGAAGCGTGACTACCCGGTTCTCAGCTACTTGCCCACGAGCCTCACGAGCCTGAAGTGGTTCGATGGAACGCTGAGACCAGGGGTTGCTCGGTTCCCCTCCCTCGTGCGCAGAGAGGTTGTCCCGGGTTCGATTGACGGCACCGCAGACATCCTCACCCACCTCGAACTGACAACGGCGGCAATCGGCGGTTTGCTGAGCTACATCTCGCGCACGAGGAAGCGGGATGCAGCGCTGCAGACAGCGCTCGACAGCCAGGAGCGGCTGAACTACCGGCAGCGATCCGTCGTCGCGCGAGCGCTCACGCGCCCGGAGGCGGAGTTCCGCATCCGGCCCCATCAGACGACGCACCACGTGGTGTATCAGACGGCGCGAACCGACCTGCTCGAGCTCGTTGAACGCGGCTATCTGGTCCAGCGGCAGCGGGGCAAGGCGTTCGTCTTCGTGCCCGCGCTTGACCTCCAGAAGCTCGTGGAAGCGGACACGCTGGAATAGCCCAGAAGCCACCCAACGGGCCAGGCGAATGGCAGCACTGCCACGCGCATGCGTGCGCCGCGCGACGACAGGCCGAGACACGCGGACTGTCTCGTGCAGGTATGGACTGCTGTTTCGCCGAATGGAGATACACACGATAGTGGTCGACCGAGCCCGACTCTCCGCTTAGGAGCAACATGTCCCCATCCACACCGCGTCGCGAGACATCGCACGGCTCGAGCCCTCTGCACGACTCGCCGCAGGGCCGAGGCACCGCCGTGGTGTACTGCGAAGCGAACTTCGGCGCCGACGACGGCAAAACCGCCAACGGCCTGGTCCGCCACTCCGAGAAGTACGAGATCCTCTCGGTGATCGACAGCACTCAGTCGGGCCGCGACGCTGGCGAGGTGCTTGGGGGCGAGCCGAACGGGATTCCGCTGTGCTCAAGCTTGGGGGATGCGGTTCGCCTGGCCGGGAGCGTACCCGACTTCTTCATCCTCGGAATGGCTCCCTCCAGCGGCATGCTCTCGAAACTCGAGCGGGGAGTCGTGCTCGATGCCATCGGACGCGGAATGAGCGTCATCAACGGGCTGCACGAGTTCCTCAACGACGATCCTGAGTTCGCGGCGGCGGCGGCGACCCATCACGTGACGATCCTCGATGTGCGACGCCCCCCCGACAAGAAGCATCTCAGGATGTTCACCGGTCGCATCTCGACCGTCACGTGCCCGCGCATCGCGGTGCTCGGCACCGATAGCGCTATCGGCAAGCGGACGACGGCGACGATCCTCACCGAAGCCCTCAACGAGTGCGGGATCAGCGCGGTGATGGTCGGGACGGGGCAGACCGGCCTGATGCAGGGCGCGCACTATGCCGTCGCCCTCGACGCGATCCCCTGCCAGTTCTGCTCCGGCGAGATGGAGGCGGCAGTCGTCGAGGCCTTCGTCCGAGAGCGCCCGGATGTGATCGTCGTCGAAGGTCAGGGCGCCTTGAGCCACCCCGCATACCTGTCCTCGGTCTTCATCCTCAGAGGCAGCCAGCCCGACGCGGTCATCTTGCAGCACGCGCCGGCTCGCCACATGCTGGGTGACTTCCCGAAGCTGCCAATGCCCACCCCCGCAAGCGAGATCGCGCTGATCGAGGCGTTCGCCGATACGAAGGTCGTGGGTGTGACCATCAACCACGAGAACATGACCGACACCGAGATCGCCGACACGATCACGCGCTACGAATCCGAGCTTGCACTCCCCGTCACCGACGCGCTCAGCCGCCCGACTAGCAGGCTGGTCGACATCGTGGTGCGCGCATTCCCCGAGCTCAGAGCCAAGATGACGACCGAGACCACCTAGCCCCACGCGGGGTCGGCAACACGCAACACCGACGGAGGCCGCCCCACCGGGACGGCCTCCGACTCGTTCATGCTTGGTCGTGCGTGCCGCTACTGCTGCGCGGCAGGCTCGCAGCCACCGGAGCCGCACGCTGCGGTGCCCTTGTTCGCGCAACCCGCCCCCGCCGCGGCACCGCTCGCGCAGGCGCCACCCGTCGTGCACGCCCCACCCGTGGTGCAGGTGCCGCCCGTGGTGCATGCTCCGCCGTTGGCGCACTGCCCGCCTGTGGGACACGTTCCGTCGGCAGCCTTGTCACAGGTTCCGTCGGCGGCCTTGGGGCAGGCAACCGGGGCGGCCTTGACCGCAGCTGCAGCCGGAGCCTTCGATGCGTCCTTGGGGCCTGCCGTTGCGATTCCGATGCTTCCCAGCACGACGCCGGAGACGAGCGCGGCGATGACCAGTGCCGTGACCTTCTTGATGTTCATTGATGTCCCTCCAGGGCACTCTCTCACGTGTTTCCTCAGCAAGTATCTCTTCGACCTGTGAACACCGTATGAACGTTCGCGATCTTTGTCGGCGAATCTCGTGTCCTCATGCGCCAGATGGAACCGTTTTCGCTTTGGCGCATCCCAAGGAGCGCGAGCGCGGAACAAGAGACGGTGCAGGTACAGACATTGCTGGGTCATATCGCTCGCCGAACCAGGGGATTCATCGACCTGCACCAGGACATGCTCTCCGGCGTCGCCCGGCTTGAGGGTGGCTTTCCTGACTACGGCTCGAGCTTCCTCGCCGGTCCGTCCTCTGCCACCGCGGTCTGGTCATCCCTCTTCCCGGATGGCTCGGACAGTTCACTTCTCAGCCAGCTCGCCGCTCACCATGAGTTGCTCGGATCTCAAAGCGGCTCCCTGCGCCTGATCAGCAGCGTCGAGGATTTGGACTCGCGCGACCAGCGGACCGGCGTGCTGCCCCACTCCGAAGGCTTCCATCTCCCGGGGATCGGGCCCGACGCGCTGGCCCTGCTGTGGGCAGAGCACTCGCTGCGCAGCTTGGCGCTGACGTGGAACCACGAGACCGACTACGGATTCAGCTGCTACGGCGACGGCGCCGCCCCTCTCAAGCCCGCCGGCCGGGAGTTGGTCCGCGCGCTCCAGCACAGCCCTCTCCTGCTCGACTTGGCGCATCTCAACGATGCAGGCTTCTACGACGCGCTCGATGAGTACGCTCCGCCGGTACTCGTGACGCACACGTTTTGCCGGTCGATCTCGGACCACCCGCGGGGCCTGGACGACGACCAGTTGCGGGCGCTCGGCGACCATGGCGGGTTGGTCGGGCTCGCGTTCGATCCGGACTTCCTTGGTCAGGGAACCGTCGACGAGGCGCTCTTCCACATCGAGCGGATAGCGTCGTTGGCCGGCCAGGACGCTGTCTCCATAGGGAGCGACTGGGGCGTGGCTGCGATGGGCGAGCTCGGGGATCCCGAGGCGCTCGACGGACTTGTCGACGCCGTCGGCAGGAGCTACGGACCTGAGCTGGCCGAGAAGTTCGCCTACGCCAACGCGCACGACTTCCTGAGAGATCAGCTGCCGGCTGCCTGACGCCGATACGTGAGCTTCTCACTCCATCCTCTTGACGCGTGCAAGTACTTGCTTGCATAATGCTCGCGGAAGAGGGGTACTCACCCCTGTGATCGGCGAAACGTTGTGGGGGTGGACAAGTGAGGGCGAGAAGAATGCTGAATGTCATCGCGTGGGTCGCGGGCGTGCTGGCTGCGCTGGTCTTTGTTGGCTGGATCGGACTACAGGTGCCCCCGGCGCCCTTTGCCGACTACCCCGAAACGTCTAAGTCGCAGATCGCGACGCAACCTCTGCCGGCCGGACTCCCCGCGCCGGTGGACCGCTACTTCCGGAAGATCTACGGCGACACGGTCCCCGTAATCGAGACTGCGGTGCTCACCGGGCGTGCGAGAGTCCGCCCCAACACCCCGTTCTGGATGCCTGCTCGCTATCGCTTCACTCATGTCGCGGGCCAGGACTATCGCCACTACATCGAAGCATGCTGGTTCGGCATGCCGATCCTCAAGATCAACGAGCGCTATGTCGATGGTGCGAGCCTCGTCGAGATCCCGATCATCGGGACGGACTCCGGCCCGAAGATCGAATGGTCGGCCAGCCAGGGTATGTGGGCGGAGTCGTGGGACTTCCCTGCGCTGTTCGTCACGGATGCACGTGTGAAATGGCTGCCCATCGACGACGACTCGGCTCTTCTCATCGTGCCGTTCAAGGATACGACCCAGCAGTTCGTCGTCCGGTTCGACCCTGCCACCGGTCTTCTCGCCTGGACAGAGACCATGCGCTACAAGACCTCGTCGAGCACTGAGAAGACGCTATGGATGACCCAGGCGCTGCGATACGAGCAGCTCGGCGGAGTGCTTACGAACACCGTCGGCTCGGCGATCTGGATGGACGACGGGAAGCCATGGGCCGTGTTCACGCTCGAAGACATCCGCCTCAACGTCGACGTGAGTGACTACGTGAGGGCCAAGGGGCTCTGACTCACCGGGCAGGCGCGCTACTTCAGGCCTGCGGCCTTTCGGACCGCCGCTACGAACTCCTCGGCGGTGCCCGTGTCCCGAATGGGCACGTCGATCGTTCGGGACAGGCTGTCGCCCTCAAGCACCATCGTCGCCGAGACCGTTCGCGGTATGTCCACTTCCGGATCGCTGTCCTTCGAATAGGAACCGAGCAGCGCACCGCCCAGAGCTCCGACCGGTCCGGCAATCAGTCCGCCGGCGACCGCACCCCCGACTACCGCCACAGGAGACGTCGACGAAGACTCCTCATGGTGCTCGCTCACCCGAACGCGATCGATTCTGGCGACATGAATCGTGCTGGGATCGATCAGTCCGTCGGGCGTGTGGAGGCCCTCCTCGTCAATCGCGTACTCCAGGTACTCGCGTCGATGCATGCTTCTCTCCTCGGTGCCTCGTTCACGGGTGTCTTCGCCCACTGTTCCTACCCACGAGCCGCGCGAGATACCAAGGGGCACCGAGACTGCACCGGCACGCCTCAAGCGATCAGTCCGCTGCGCTCATGTCCGGTGACGGAGCCGAGAGGGAACCGTGCGAGTAGGTCCACACGTGCGTAAACTCGGCACCGAACAAGACGAGCTGCAGGGAGATGTTCACCCACACGAGGAGCGCCACGACCGAACCAGCCGCGCCGTACGCCGAACCAGGACTCGCGTACGTGAAATACAGTCCGAGCAGTATCCGACCGAGCATGAAGAGCGCAGCCGTCATACTCGCGCCAACCCACACGTCCTTCCAGCCGATAGAGGCTCGCGGCAGATAGCGATAGATTATGGCGAACAGAACGGTCAGAAGCACCACGGTGAGACCTGATTCAAACACGCGCAGCGAAGGCAACCCTATGTGCAGCGCCGTGCCGACCTGCCGCGCCAAGAGCGCAAGAAGGCTTGAGAGCGCGAGCGACGCCACAAGCAGACCACTGACTGCGAGCACCATGATGAACGCTGCGAGGTTGTGCCTGCCGAGGGCTGACAGCGTCCACTTGATCTGAATCCACGCACCTCCCGCCGGCGCTTCCTCGACCGGAATTCCCCAGATGCGGTCGAACGCGACGCGCAGTTGACGAAACATCTGCATCGCGCCAGACAGGGCGATCAGGGCAGCCGCGACTGACGCCACCACGCCGAGGGTGCTTGGCCGCGAGGCCGCGACGAGCTCGCGGGCCATCTGCTCGCCGAGTGGCCCTGCCAGGGCAAACGCCTGTCCGTAGACCCGATCGGTGACAGCCGAGCGACCGAGATAGCGGCCCAAAAGACCCACAAGAACCACCAGCAACGGAGCCAACGAGAGGAATACGTAGTAAGTGAGTGCTGCAGCAATCTGCGGCGCACCATCGACGCGCCACTTCTCGTAGGTTCGCCGCAGCAGATCGAGTGCTGTTCTCTCTGTGTGCACGCTTCCTACCGCACGTCGGGTGCGACAGCGGGCACTGGTACGAGGACACCCACGGCCCCAGCGACCACCGTCACATCCACCGGCGTGGATCCGGCCGCCTCGCCATCGGCGAGTACCGCTTGAACCGGAGTCGACTCCACCCGGATCTCCCGCCCGCTCCAGCGGCTCAGCCCGCGCGGCTCGAGACCCTGAGCAGCGTCAGCGGCACTGGCGAGCAGACTCGGCAGCGCCGCGCTCTGCACTACCACCACGTCGAGCAGCCCGTCGGAGACGTTGATATCCGTGGCAAGCCTCATCCCGGCAACTCCCGTGCTGGCCGAGTTCGCCACCATCGCCGCCACGCCCTCGGTCTCATAGGTCTCACCGTCGACGGTGATCTTGTACGTTGCGATCGGAGGTTCGGCCAGTGCCTGTATCCCGGAGACGGCGTAGGCGAGCCAGCCGAAACGGTCCTTGCTCTCCCGCGTGGTGGCGTCAACCATGGTGGCCTCGATACCCATCGTCAGGCGCAGCACGAACCACTGCTCCCCCACCTGGCCCAAGTCGACCCGTCTGACCTCGCCCGCGTCGCCGGTCGCAAGCGCGGCTGCGGCCGCGAGGAGCGGCGGGATACCGAGATCATCCGCAAGTGCGTTGCCGGTACCCCCGGGCAGCAGCAGCAGAGGCGGGCCGTCTCCGACCAGAGCCGAGGCCACTTCAGCGACCGTCCCGTCGCCGCCGTAGGCGCCGATCAGGTCGAAGCCTTGCTCGGCGGCCGCGCGTGCGGCTGCCGCCCCGTCACCGGCCTTGTGCGTGATAGAGACCTGCCAGTCGATGCCCGCGGGGCCGAACACGTCGTTAAGCACGCTCAGAATCGGCTCCGCCTTCCCGGCCGCCGGGTTGATGACGATCATCACTCGCTTGTACTTCGCCATACCGCCTCCGTGGTGCTAGGTCGTCTCCGGCCGCTTCCCGCTCTTCCACTCGCGCTCGAACGCGCGGATTCTCCGCTCGATGTGAGAAGCGTGGGGGTCGGCGTAGGGTCGGCGGGCAACGATAAGATCCATCGCCTCATCGGCGGTCATGCCCCGCGAGATCAGGATGCAGGAGGCCATGGCGACGCTCCGGTGGCGTCCGGCTCGGCAGTACACGAGCACGCGGCCGCCCGCCTCGAGCACGGGCGTAGCCGCTCCGACTCCACGCCAGAGCACCGAGAGCGGAATCGGGATCAGCGGGTTGTCGTAGACCGGCAGCCTCAGCAACTCGAACGGGGGTTCAGCCAGAACGCGTGGCGGACGGAGCCCGATCATGCTCAGCACGAGCTGCACGTCCAGCCCGCGGAACTGCTCAACGTGACGGGTCCGCGGCCTCGGGGCGATGATCAGCTGGTCGGTGATCGCTGAGGCGGTATAGGGGTATCGCTCTTCGACTAGTTTCTCCATGTGACCACTATACCAGCGCCGCTCGGCGACTCTTGCACGCACGATTCAACGAACCCTTGACGCGTATATCGTTGCGCGCTATAACGGTAGACGATATAACGACCTGCGATACAGTCCACCGACATTCACAGGCAAGAAGGGAAGGCGCTCATGCCAACCGAAACGCAGGGACCTCTGACCGAGACAGTCTTCTATGTCCTGCTTGCGCTGCACAACCCGCTCCACGGCTACGGAATCATGCAGTTTGCCAGCGAGATCAGCGGGGGCCGCGTCAACCTCGGTGCCGGAACGCTCTACGGCGCCTTGAACACCCTCGTCGAGAAGGGATGGATCGAGCCGGTGGCGGGCGATGCGGGCGAACGCAAGAAGGAGTACGTCATCACAGACAATGGCCGCGCCACGCTGAAGACCGAACTCGGGCGCCTCGAGGAGCTGCTCCGCAACGGCAACCGCATCACCAAAGGGGAGACGCGATGAGCACCCGCACCGTTCACAAGCTGTACTGGGATTTCGAGAAGGAAGAGGCTTGGCTCAACGAACAAGCCGCCCAGGGCGAAAACCTCGTCCGCTATCGCTGGGGCACCTACACGCTTGAACAGGGTGCGCCGGGCGAGTGGATCTACCGCATCGAACTGCTTCCAGAGTCAGTCGGGAAGCCCTCGAGCCAGCGCTACCTGGAGTTCATGCGTGACGCGGGCGTGGAGACGGTCGATACCTACCTGAGCTGGGTGTACTTCCGAAAGCCAGCCGCCGACGGACCCTTCGAACTCTACTCGGACATGGACTCCCGCATCGCCCACTACACTCGCGTACTCACCTTGTACGGCACACTCACGGCGACTCTCGTGGCGACCACCGTGTCGGGTCTGCACAGCGTGACCACGAACGGTCTCAACTTCTTCACGCTCCCGCTCTTCGCACTCCAGATCGCGATCCTTCTCGCCAGCGCGTCCTACGCGTTGCGCGTCGCAGCGCGCGTGCGCTCGCTCAAGGCCCAGAAGCAACTCTTCGATTAGCACAAAGGAGGGCCCGCCACTCGGCGGACCCTCCTTTGCAGCGTTCATTTTCGCGGCGGGCTGTCGCACACGCCCGAACTCCTCGTACGTTACGCCTCGCCTGCTTCACTTGCCGCGCGCTGAGCGCGACCCTCGGCACGCGCGGTCTTCGAGCCACGCTCGAGCGTTCCTGCCACAAGGAAGCCAGCGAGCAAGACGCCGCTCGCCACCATCTCACCGGCGTAGAGCCCTTGGGTGGTGCCCGCTCGTGCCATCGTCCCGGCAGCGGCGATCATCAGCGTACCGACGATGATGAGCACGTTGGCCCACACGCGGTAGCGATACGCGGGGTTCTTCGAGAACAGGATGATGGAGTACAGCGAGCCACCCACGAGCAGCAACGTTCCCGGGATATTGAAGAAGAGAGACATGATGCGCGGGAACGAGCCGCCAGAGCCCAGCGCCGCGCCGCCCACCACGATGCCCGGCTTGAGCGCGTCCATCAGCAGCGGCGTCGTGAACGTGCCGTAGAGGAACACGGCGAGACACCCCAGCACATAGACGAGGAACAGCGTTGGAATCACCCGGCGCTTGGACACCAGATACATGGTCCCCAAGCCGAGGAATCCGACCATCGACGCCGCAAGCACGATGTAGATGCGGTAGACCGTCGGATCCCAGTGCTGCGTGTACTCGGAGATGAACTCCATGGCAGCGGCGACGGCGTAGAACGTGAAGCCGACCGCCCATGCGAGCTGATGCGGCTTGCGTCGACGGTTCCACTGCGCGAGCAGCAACCCCACGTATACGAACCCGATGACTGCTGTGGCTGCAGGCCACCCCCACCCGCTCCAAAACGACATGGTCGCTCCCCCCGTTGTGGCTGTTCGCCCGCTGTCTGCGACTGCGCTCGAGCCGCACTTCGCCGAGCGGTCATCCCGCCCTGCCTAGCAGTACCTGAATGATAGCGCAGCGCGCAACACTCCCGAGCCAACGTGCCCGGTGCCGGACGCGATTCGCCTCACACGCAGAGGGCCCGCCTCTCGGCGAGCCCTCGGATTCGGTCGTATCGCTGTGATGTGGTCCCTACGCCTCGGCGGCGACCTTGCGCGCCTCGCCGACGGTTGCGCCTTCCGCGATCGAGTAGTTGTCGGAGTACTCGACGAGCTCGATCTTGCACCCTTCGCCGATGGTCACGTTGCGGCCACGCACCGTCTTGGCGACCGTGAGCTCGAGGAACACGTCGTCACCCTCGATCGTCTCGGCGGTCAGGCGCTTCTCGGCCCAGAAGGTGAACAGCTGCGTGAAGCTCGAGAAGCCGGTCCCCGGCTGGCGAATCGTGATCCGCTCGCCACCGATCTCGCGCGCAGAGCACGGCGCGTAGAGGCGCATGTCGATGGTGCCGGCGTTGAGCAGACCGCCGATGGCGAACGCACCTTCACCGGTGACCGACTCGGCCTCGCAGTCGCCGCCCACCTTCAGCTCGCCCTTCAGGTCGATGTCGTGCGCCGCAAGCCCGCCGCCGATCGAGCAGCGCCCCTTGATGCTCAGGCGGCCGATGCCGGCGCCGTCGCGGATGCTCGCGTCGCCGTTGACGTTGAGCTCGGCGGACTGCATCTCTCCGTTGATGGTGCCCGTGCCGTTGATGGTCGCGCTCTCGGCCTTCACGCGTCCGTTTGCCGTGCCCGCGCCGTTGATGCGCAGATTCGAGCAGTCCACGTCTCCGCTGATCGTGCCGGCACCGTTGATGGTGATGGTTCCGTAGCTGCCGCCGGAGAGCGTGCCTTCTCCGGCGATTCTCGCATCGTTTCGTGTCTGGTCGGACATGATGCTCCCTCCCCGTTCTACCGTATGGATGCGCTGAGCGCTTCTGCGCACTCCGCGAGACTGAGCCGTACGACCACGCGTGCCGCCGGTTCGAACCGTACTTCGGCCGATGTTGTGACCAGCACCGCCGTGGACATGCCGAGCTTGCGCACGAAGAGCAGGTCGGCGCCGCGACCCTCGAACGCGGGATAGGCGCCGTCGAGTGCCTCGAGCACCACGCGTCCTTCGTCGAGACTCACGTCACCGGTCTTGAGCAGCGTGTCGAGTGCCGAAAGCGACACGAGCTCGCCGAAACGCAGCGGCTCGTCTCCGCTGTGCTTGGCTGAGAACACCTCGAGGGCTGCCTCGCTTACCAGTTTGCGCTCGCGCACGTCGGCCAGTGTCAGGCTCACCTCGGCCAGGCTGGGCGACACCGCGTCGGCGATGTCATCGAGCGAGAGATCCTCGCTCTTCATCGACTTGATCTTCTCCACACGTGCCAGCACCTTGTCACGCGGCAGAAACGTCTCTTGGCCCGTGAACGAGGACTTCTTGATGAACCATGCCTCGGGAATCAGGCCCTTGCGCTTCCACCGGTAGAGCTGACCGTAGCTGATGTTGGCCGCGGCCAGCAGGTCCTTTTTCGAAATCATGTCGGTATCCATGTGGCGCACCTCCTTGGAGGAATCGTCGCGAGATTTGCGTGTGCTACACGCCCGAGGAAGATCCGGGGACCGGCGGCGCCGGCGGTACGTTAGCCGAGCCACCCGTCGAGTAAGCCTGCTCGGGGATGACGAACATCGCGACGAGATAGAGCACGATGCCGGTTCCGACACCGGTCGCAAGCGTGAGAATCGCGTAGCCGATTCGCACGAGCGTCGGATCCACGTTGAGGTAGTCAGCAAGACCACCCATCACGCCGCCGATCATGCGGTCCGAGCGGGAGCGGTACAGGCGCTTGCGGGCGACCCCTGGCGCCTGCGTGGGCGCGCCAGGCTCAGTCGGGACGAAGGGCTGCTCGGCGTTTCTGCGGCTGCGGGTCAGGAGCACCACACCGAGCACGACGATCACGAGCGGCCACAGGATTCCTGCCATCCACAACAGCGCATGTGCCAGTGGTCCGAGCACGAGTGCCATCACAGCGAACACGCCGATCGCTACGAACACACCGCCGACGATCGCCAGAACGTTGGATCTCTTGTCGTTGTTCATGATTCCTCCTAGTTGGATTGAATGGAGATCGGCTGGTCGCCGGTCCCGAGACGGATGTCGACGTGATCGCCCGACCATGCCTGCACGGGCACATGCCATTCGACCGGGAAGACGCCGGTTCCGCCACTCCACGAGACCGTCACGGCGAACAGCAGCGCAGCGAGCACGACGAGCGGAGCAACCGCACGCAACCACGACTGCTGCAGACCCTTGCCGATCAGATTGATGCCCACAGCGACCAGCAGTGCCGGCCACAGCGAGAGGAGCAGCCACCAGACGTTCCATGACACATACCCGGTCGTGTTGCCGAGCAGCACGGCACCCGCGGCCATGATCCAGGCCGCTTCGGTGATGCGGTGCATGCCCCAGCGCTCGAACGGACCCGCCGTGATGAGATGCACGAAGCCCGACGCCACGACGAGCAGCGGCCACAGACTCCACGGATCCACGCCCGGGGTGAAGCGAACGGCGATAAACGCAGCGCCGATCACGATCAAGCCGATTCCGAGACCGACGCCCTCGCGACGACGACCCTGGAACCTCGCCGGGGTTGGCGGCACTGCAGGCGCGCTCATCGGATGCGTAGTGGTGCACACGCTCATGATCTCTCCCTACTCGCTTGCTTCAACGAGTCTATCCCCCGTTGCACCGACACCGTAACATCACATTGTTACGCTCGTCAACACTGAGTGTTGGATTCGTTGAGATAGCTGCGAGATTCTGGGGTGAGCGCCCATGAAGAGGCGGAGTCGCGCGGATGGGCGGATCAGCTGTCGAGCGCGCGCCTACGGTCTGAGCGTGGCCTCGAGCACGAGGTGGAAGTAGACTGCCCATCCGACGAGCGCTGCCGCGACGGGCACCGAGACGACCGCCCAGATTCGCTGACCGCGCACGAACGCGTCGACGGTGGTCTTATCCCAGACCCGTCGGAATGCCAGCCCGTTGCCGCGCAGACCGAACCACACCTGGAACGCGACGGTGAGACCGACCACGCCCATGGCCGCGATGCGCGTGACGTTTCCGCCATAGGACTGCTGCGCGATGATGCTGTCCATGAACAGCCAGATGGGCAGAAACACCGCGCCGATCCACTGCCCGTGCGCGGGACCCCAGATGGGAGGAATCAGAAACGCGGCGAGATTGAAGCGCGGCAGCACCGGGACGGGCTCGTCGGCGAGAAGCACGATGCGACCCGTGAGCGCCCGCGTACCGTGCCCCTCGACCGGACAGCCGCCGTCCATCGTACGTTCGACGAGCCGGTCGCAGTACGCGCAGTAGCCCACGTGTCGCAGATCGAGTCGCGCGTCCTCCAGCGTGCCGAGCTCTTCGGGTTCGCTAGCCAAGGAAGCCTCCCGCCAGTGCCGCCAGGATGATCGCGGGGAGCATGTTGCCCACCGGCAGACGCTTGATACCGAGCAGATCGAGACCGATCGCAAGGATCATCGCTCCCCCGACGCCGGTGATACAGGCGATGACGGCCGGCGTCATGAAGGGCTGGATCGAGTGAGCCGACAGCGCGATGAGCCCCTGCACGGCCAGGACCGGCAGCGCCGAGAGCCCCACGCCCACGCCGAGCGTCGTGGCCAAGAAGAGCGCAGCCACACCATCGAGCGCTGATTTCAGGTAGAGAATCGAGGGGTCACCGAGCCCGTCTTGGATGGAACCGAGCACCGTCATGGCTCCGACGCAGAAGAGCAGCGATGCGGTCACGAACCCGTCGACGAGGGTGTGGCCCTTCTCTCCGGGCTCGTCGGCGGCGGACTTGGGCGTCGAAGCGAGCCACGTGATGCGGTAGGACAGCTCTTGGAGCCAGACACCGAACTGCTCGAGCCAGTGCTCGATGCGGATGGCTTCACCCAGTAGCGAGCCGATGACGAGCGATCCGACGAAGACGATGGATGCGTACGTACCGAGCGCTCCCTGCGCGCGCGACATGTCCCCGAGCCCGCCGATGCTCATCGAGGCGCCGATGACGGTCGTGGCGATGCCGATCGCGGTGAACGCGATGGTGCGAAACCTGTCGGCGATGATCTTGCCGAACGTGAGCCCGACGGCCGTGCCCACGATGATCGTGATGATGTTGACCAGAACTCCGCTCACAAACGCCCCATCCCCTCGTCAGTCTTCCTCGTTGAGCCACAGATCCTTGAGCTCGGCGGTAATGCTGTTGGCGCCGCGGGGCAGACCGACGTCGCGCGCGATCGATCCGCGCTTCCCGCCATCCCGGCGCTTAGACCCCCGACCAGCCGCGTCGAAGCAGCACTCGCTCCCCCGCGCTTCGGACTCGCCGCGCACGTGCGTAGCGACGCGAGCGCACAGCTCGCGGTCGCCGCTGATCACGACGACTCTGCCCGACGACTTGGTCGCGATGCGCACGATCTCGTCATCGGCGGAGTGCTGGTGCGCGTAGACGATCTCGACCGGCACGCCCCCGCCGGCAGAGATCCCCGGTCCCCCTTCGCCGTCGAACACAACGATGATGCGTCCGTTTCCGAGCAGGTTGCGCCCGCGTACGCGCAGCCGCGCGACGAGCGCGTCGCGCTGCGCCTCGAGTGAGAGCGATGAGGTGGCCGGATCTCGGCGCGTGACGTTGTAGCCGTCGATGAGGAAAAGCATGCAGCCATCGTACGCCAGCGCGCCACCTGCACAAAGAGCTCACCGGTCCAACCGGACCAGACATTGCGGAATCTTCGCCGAAAGCGTTATTGACGGCACGGTTTTGGCTACTATACTGACTAGTCAGTTTACTTTTAGGCTACGCCGCGCGCAGCGGCAAGGAGGCGACGGCACGATGGACGCATCAGAGTACGAAGTACGCGTGGAACGGCTGGGACTTCAGACCCGCCGCGGCTGGGTGTATCGCGACATGAGCTTCTCGGCACAGCCCGGTTGCGTCACCACCGTGCTCGGCCCCACCGGCTCGGGCAAGACCGCCGTGCTGCTGACACTCGCCGGACGCATGCGCCCGAGCACCGGCTCTGGCACCGTCAACAGCCTCGACCTGGTAAGAGACGCGGCTCGCGTCCGCTCGGCCGTGGGTCTCGGCCTGATCCCAGGCGTCAACGACCTCGACGACTCCCTCACGGCCGGTCAGCACGTGGCCGAGGCGATGCTCTTTCGCCCCGCGTGCGGCGAGACGGTCCGCTCGGTGCTTGCGCGCGTCGGCCTCGAACATGCCGCGACAACGTGTGTTCGCGACCTCGACGTCGAGCAGCAGGAACAGCTCGGGGTGGCGATCGGGCTCATCGGCTGCCCGAAGGTGCTCGTGGTCGACGACATCGATCACGACCTGAACGTCGAGCAGCAGGAGCGCTTCATGACGCTGCTGCGCACGGTCGCGAAAAGCGGCGTGACCGTGATCGCGGCGTGCATCGACGAGCGCACCGCTGCGCTCGGCGACGCGGTCGTTTCCCTCGTGCCCGCGGGCACCGACACCATCCAGGAGGCCAGCTATGCGGTCGCTTAAGCTTGCAGGAATCGAGTTTCGCCGGCTCACGGGCGAGCGCATGGTGCTCGGCGCCGTCGCCGTCATCGCACTCGTGCCGCTGCTCTACGGCGCCCTCTACCTGTGGGCGTTCTGGGATCCCTACACGCGCCTCGATAAGCTCCCTGTGGCCCTCGTCAACGCCGACCAGGCCGTCAGCGTCTCGGGCAAGCGCATCTCGGCGGGTTCTGACCTGAGCGAGGAGCTGCTCGACCGCGGCACCTTCAAGTGGGAAGCGGTCTCGGCTGCCGAGGCGGCGTCCGGTCTGAAGAGCGGCCGCTACTACATGGAGCTCGAAATCCCGAGCAACTTCTCGGCGAGTCTGGGCACCGCCAACTCCGAGCACCCCGTGCGCGCTCGGCTCCGCGTGATCGACAACGAGTCGGCCAACCTGCTGGCGGGCCAGATCGGCGGGCGCGTGTTCACGGAAGTCCGCGCGGCGGCCGGCGCAAGCGCGTCGCGCACCTATCTCGACAAGATCTTCGTCGGCTTCAAGGACGCACGTGGCGGGCTCGTGGACGCGGCCGCCGGCGCGGACACTCTCGCCGAGGGCCTGGCCACGGCCCGCACCGGTGCGGGCGACCTCGCCGACGGTACGTCGGCGGCGCACAACGGCGCCGCCACGCTTCAAAGCGGGCTGGCCGCGCTGGCGACCGGCGCGACCACCGCCGACAGCGGCGCGCGCAAACTCGCAGCGGCCAACTCGTCGCTCGCGCGCGGCTTGGGCACAGCCGATGCGGGAGCTTCCAAGCTCGCCGGCGGCGCCTCGCAGGTGGCCGGCGGCGCTGGCGAACTGGCCGACGGTACCGCCAAGCTCGCGGCAGGCAGCTCCACCCTGGCAGCGTCAGCGAGCAAGCTGGCGGCCGGCGCGGCGCAGGTCGACGCAGGCGTGAACGCGGCGCTCGCACAGGTCGGCACCGCAGTAAGCGGCTCGGCACAGGTGCGCGATGGCGCCGCCGGCGTCGATGCTGCGCTGCGCGCCTACGTGGCGGCGCATCCGGAAGCCGCCAGCGACCCGACGTTCGCAACCGCACTCGGCACCGCCGCAGCCGTCAAAGCCGGATCGGCGCAGCTCGCGAGTGGACTGACCGCTGCCGCGTCGCAGGCGCCGGCGCTCACCGCCGGTACCAAGCAGGTCGCTGACGGCTCCAGCCAGCTCGCAGCGGGAGCCAGCCAGCTCGCAGGAGGGCTGGGACTCTCCTCGGAGGGTGCGGCCAAACTCGCCGCGGGCTCGGCCGACGTGGCAAGCGGCTCGCGGAAGCTCGAGTCCGGCGTCACAAGAGCGGCAAGCGGCTCAGCGCAGATCGTAACCGGCTCGACGTCGTTGGCGGCCGGCACACACAAGCTGGCGACAGGAGCCGGCACCGCCGCCACCGGCGCGGGGACGCTGCTCTCGGGGCTCTCGCAGCTCGACGTCGGCGCGCACGACCTGTCGTCGGGTCTGGTGCCCGCGGTCGACGGCTCGCGCTCGCTGGCTGGCGGCCTGACCGCCGGCGCGAAGGACCTGCCCGCGTACAGCGCCAAGACGCGTAGCGCCAACGCCAAAATGATGTCGGACCCGGTCGCGCTCGACACCGAGCGCATGAACGAGGTGCCCAACTACGGCACGGGCTTCGCCCCGTACTTCATCCCACTGGCCCTGTGGGTCGGCGCACTGATGGCGTACTTCGTGGTGCGGCCGCTTCCCGAGCGCGCGCTGGCATCCGGCGCTCCCGCCCGCGTGGCTGCGTTCGCCGGCTTCTGGCCGGCTGCACTGATCGGCACCGTACAGGCGGTCGTCATGGTCGCCGTGCTCCGCACCGCGCTCGGACTGACCGCGGTCAGCCCGCTTGCGCTCTACGGCTTCACGATCGTCTCGGCACTGTGCTTCGTGGCGTGCCTGCAGTGGCTCGCGGCGGCGTTCGGCCCGACCGGCAAGCTCATCTCCATCGTGCTGCTCATGCTGCAGCTCACCTCCTCGGCGGGCACGTTCCCGCTCGAGACGGTGCCGCCGTTCTTCCAGGTGATCAACCCGTTCCTGCCGATGACCTACGTGGTTGCCGGGCTGCGCCAAGCCATCTCAGGTGGCGACATGGTCGCGCTTGGCTTCAACACGCTCGTGCTGGCCGGCTTCGCTGCGGCCGCGCTCGTCGGCACGACGCTGACCGCGCGCGGACGTGCCGTCTGGACCATGGACCGGCTGCGACCCACGTTCGAGCTCTAGCCCCGCTTTCCCCCTCCGACCCGAGCGGTTTGCCCCCTTCCGCTCGGGTCGGACGCTCCGCCCGGGGCGCGCACGGGTAGGAACAGGTACAATCCGACCGTTCGGTCAGATTTGAGGAGACCCGCATGTCCACACGTTCCGACGCCACGAAAAAGAAGCTCTTCGACGCCGCGATGCAACTCATCGGCGAGCGCGGGTTCACCGATGCCTCAGTCGACGAGATCGTCCGTCGTGCCGGCGTGGCCAAGGGCACCGTCTACTACCACTTCGCGGGCAAGGCCGAACTGGTCGAGGCGCTCATCGCCTTCCGCCTCCGCCCCGCTATCGCGCAGTTCCGGGCCGTGGCCGCAGAAAACGCCGACGACCCGCAGGCGGCGATCGGAGCGATCGTGCGTGCCGAGCTCGAGTTCCTCGCCGAGGAGAAATCGTTCTCCAAGCTGCTGCTCACCGAGATGTGGCGCGAGGATCGCGTCTGGCGCGAGACCCTGCTGCTGCTCCGCCGCGAGATGGTGACCGTGATTCGCAACGTCATCGCCCAGGGCGTGGAGAGCGGTGTGTTCCGCGACGACGTCGACCCCGACTTCGGGGCCTCGGCGCTGTTCGGCATGACCGCGACCGTGGCGCTGGACTGGCTCGCCTTCGAGCCCGATAAGTCGCTCGAAGAGGTGCTCTCACAGATCACGAAGGTCGCCTTCAACGCGGTTCGGCCGTACTAGAACGCGGGTAGCCACTGGCGCCGCGCCTCGCCGATGCGAGTGCTGCGCGCTGAATGCCGTGCTGCGTGGCCCATCCCAAGGAACCCGCGCTTCGTCACTGAGCCTGTCTTAAGCTCGGCCTTCTGGACAAGACTGGATGCAATCCGACTTCTTGCTCCCTTTTCGGTTGCGTCGGGCCGCTCTCTGGCAGCGAGGTGGTTTCTTGCTTGTACGTGCGTAAGACCCCCGTGGTTGTTCGCTCGCTTCACAGGGCGCACAGCGTCATTCGCAGGTGCGTCGATTCGCTCGGCAATGAGAGGAATACAAAATATGTCTGACAAAGAGCTATCACGCCGCAACTTTCTGGCAGGTGCCGGCGCCGTCGTAGGGCTCGCAGTAGCCGCTCCGGTGCTGGGCATCCCATCGGTGGCCGAGGCCGCCGCGTCCAAGGACTACCCCTGGACCTACGTCGTACTCGATGCCGACCTCGTGGCGCGCCGCGCGTATGAGGTCTACTACGCGTCGGGCTGCATGGAGGCCACCTGGTGGCCGATCGTCGAGGCGCTCACCGCCAGCAGCATCCCCGATGCCGCGACGACGTGGGGCACCATCACGAAGAACATGATGAAGTACGGCGGCGGCGGCGTGGGCGGCTGGGGCACGTTGTGCGGCACGCTCAACGGCTCGTGCGCGGTCATGGGCGCGGTCGGCGCACCGAGCAAGATGGTCGACGAGGCCATGCAGTACTACGGCAACACCCCTCTCCCCACCGCGGGGGCCGAAACCGCCGCGCAGGCGGGCTGGGTACCCACGGGCACGAACGTCCCCGTTCCGCTCGTCGGCGTGCACACTTCCGTCGCTCACTCGCAGCTGTGCCACGCGTCGCTCTCGCAGTGGACGTTCACGACGGGCACCGCAGACGGCACGCGCGAGCAGAAGGACCGCTGCGCCAAGGCCGCCTACGACATGGTCTTCAAGACCGTGACGATGCTCAACGACTGGAAGGCGAGCGGCACGATTCCAGCCGGGACGCTCGACCACACCATCGCCGAGTGCGGCGTGTGCCACACCGCTCCCATCGCCAAGGGCAAGATGGCGTGCGACACCTGCCACACCGATCGGGTCGGTCACCACGGCTGGGGTCTCTAGCAGCCTCGGATCCGCGGTGTTCGTTCGCCTATTCGACGGCGCGTCACGCCCTTTCGTAGGTGCGTCGTTTCGTTCGGCAATGAGAGGAATACAGAATATGTCTGACAAAAAGCTATCACGCCGCAACTTCCTGGTCGGCGCCGGCGCCCTCGCGGGGCTGGCTGCGGTACCGGCGGTGCTGAAGCCCACAGTGGCAGAGGCCGCCGCGTCCAAGGACTTCCCCTGGTCCTACACCACGCTGAACGCCGGACTCGTGGCGCGCCGCGCCTACGAGACCTACTACGCGTCGGGTTGCATGGAGGCCACCTGGTGGCCGATCGTCGAGGCGCTCACGGCGAGCAGCCTTCCTGATGCGGCCACGACCTGGGGCACGCTGACAAAGAACACGATGAAGTACGGCGGCGGCGGCGTGGGCGGCTGGGGCACGCTCTGTGGCACGCTCAACGGCTCGTGCGCTGCCATGGGCATGATCGGTGCGCCGAGCAAGATGATCGACGAGGCCATGCAGTACTACGCCAACACCGCGCTTCCGACCACAGCGGCCGAGACTGCCGTGAAGGCCGGCTGGGTGCCCGCGAACGTGCCCGTTCCGCTCCTGCGCGTACGTACGTCCATCGCCCACTCGCAGCTGTGCCACGCATCGCTTTCACAGTGGGCCTTCAAGACGAAAACCGCGGATGGTACGCGCGAGCAGAAGGACCGTTGTGCCAAGGCCGCCTACGACATGACCTTCAAGACCGTGACGATGCTGAACGCCTGGTTCGCGAACGGCACGATTCCTGCCGGGACGCTCGACCCCACCATCGCCGAATGCCAGACGGCATGTCACACGGCCCCCATCGCCAAGGGCAAGATGGCGTGCAAGTCCTGTCACCCAGGCCACTAGACCCTCGGACGCCATAGTCAACGGCCTCTGACCTTCGGGTAGTACCCGGAGACACTCGTCTTTCATGCGTGGCCCCCGCCGAACGTCGAGCGGGGGCCACGCTGCGATTTCTCGGGTTCATTCCGCACACTCGTGCGGAACTGCGGTAGATACTCCCCGAATCTGATCGGCGAAAGGACGCTGCCATGACCGGCCGAATCCGTCGCGCCACCGCGACCGTGACCATCGCGCTCATGCTCTCCATCCTCGCGGCGGCAGGGTGCACGACCAGGGCCGCCGTCGCCCCGCTGACGCAGCCGGCCCATGTCACTGCACCCGTCGTGAAGCCTGCGCAGGCAGCGGCGCCGGTCAGCACCGCCGCCAACCTCGCCGCACCTGCTGCCGCGGTCGCGGTGCAGCCAGTGCGCCTCGCAAACCTCAAGCTCGGACTCACCAAGAAGTGGGGCGGCCTGAACCAGCCGCTCTACCTCACCAACGCCAAAGACGGCTCGGGTCGGATCTTCATCGTGCAGCAGGGAGGACTGGTACGAGTCGTCAAGAGCGGAGTGCTGCAGAGGGCGCCCTACCTCGACCTGCGCGCCAGGGTCTCGGCCGGTGGCGAACGGGGCCTGCTCGGATTGGCCTTCTCCCCCAACTACAAGACCGACGGCAGAGTCTATGTCGACTACACCGACAAGTCCGGCAACACGGTCATCGCGCGCTACACGACAGCGTCGCCGTCGTCTTCCGCCCCGCGCTGGGGCACGCCCAAGCAGCTGCTCTACATCAGGCAGCCGTACGCGAACCACAACGGCGGATGCCTCCAGTTCGGGCCCGACGGCTATCTCTATATCGGCATGGGTGATGGCGGCAGCGCGGGCGACCCGGGCAACCGCGCGCAGAACAAGGGTTCGCTGCTCGGCAAGATACTGCGCATCGATGTCTCGCGTGCGGGAACCACGAAGCCCTACCTCATCCCGTCGAGCAACCCATCGAGGCTGACGGCGAGCGCCGCACTGAAGCCCGCTCCTGAGGTCTGGGCACGAGGCGTGCGAAACCCGTGGCGCTTCTCCTTCGACGCGGTGGGAGGCACGCTGTGGCTGGCCGACGTCGGGCAGGACGCCTACGAGGAGGTCAACTTCGTCACACGTGCCAAGGCCGCGTCTCGTGGATCGAAAGGCGGGTTGAACTTCGGGTGGGACAGGTACGAAGGCGCCCACTACTACCCATCCGGCGGCGCTGTCCCCTCGGCGAGCCGCAGCTCTGCCTACGCGTGGCCGACGTACAACTATCGCCACCCCAATGGCGAGTCGATCACCGGCGGCTACGTCTACCGCGGCCGCGACTATCCGGCGCTGGTAGGGACGTATCTGTTCGCCGACTTCGTCGAGGGATGGGTCGGCGGCATCCGCCTGCGCGCCCCGAACGGCACCGTGCTCGCAACGCGGGAAGTGCGCACGCTGCTGACGACGCCATGCCTCGTATCCAGCTTCGGGGTCGATGAGCGCGGGGAGCTCTACCTCGTCGACCTCCGAGGTTCGGTCTATCGGGTGACGGGCACAGCCAAGTAGCGGCCAGACCTACAGACCGTCGAGCGCCTTGGCCAGCGACGTGGTGCCTGCTTCGTCGACCACTCCGCTACCGCGCCAGATGATTTCGCCCGCGTCGCTGAGCAGGAACACGTAGACCGTATCGAACGAGGGCAGCTCCAGCTCGACCGCGAGCTCGGTGAGATCGACGTAGGCCGTCAACGTGTGAAGCCGCACGTTGAGGTCGGATATCCCGGCGCGCATGCCGCCGTCGATGAAGAACCGTCCGACGGCATAGTGGCTCGACAGCGCCGGCACTTCCCACACCGTGAGGTCAGGATGGGCCCGACGCAGCGTATCGATCTCTCTGCTCCAGCCATCGACCAGCAGCTGGTGCCATCGCTGGAACGGCAGCAGAATGACGCGCGGACCTGCTGGGAGATCGTCCGGCAACGTGCGCGGCGTTCCTTCTAAGTCGTGCGTCTCGAGCGTGGGAAAACGCATCTAAAGTCCCGTTTCCAAGAAGTCGGGGCTTTGCTCGACACGCTGCTTCACGGACAGCAGCCATGCGACGACTCCCGTGTCGCCGAGCAGTTCGAAGTGCTGGATCGCGCAACCTTCGCCGGCATCGGTGCCCAAGTGACCCGCGACACGCCAGAAGGCGCATGTGGCGCCGGCGCAGGGTTCACCGTGCATGCCGTGCGCAGCTTTCAGTTCGCAGTTCTCGCTCACAAGCCCACCTCCGACGGTTTCGCTCTCGTATTCTACGCGCCCCGCGTGCGACCCCGCGCGCAAGCGGGAGGTAAGGGCGGCGGAGAGGTACATACACCCCGACACCATGACTAGCGAGAGGACCGCATGAGACCGCTTTCCCACGCCCCCGTCGCGATGGTGACTACCGTACTGCTCGCGACCGTGTTGCTGGCCGGGGGCTGCGTGCGCACCGGCGGCCAACCCACGGCTCCTGCTCCTGCCGAGGCTCCCGCGCCCGCCACAGCGGAGAAGCCGGCCGCGCTGACGCAGCTCAATCTCGGTCTCGAGGCCACGTGGCGCGGCTTCACACAGCCGGTGTACCTCACCAACGCGGGCGACGGGTCCGGGCGGCTCTTCGTCGTCGAACAGGTTGGGACGGTGAAGGTCATCGAGGCGGGCAAGGTTACCGCCGCTCCCTATCTGGACGTGCGCGGACTCGTCACAACCGGCGGCGAGCGCGGGCTGCTCGGCCTGGCGTTCTCGCCACAGTACGTGCGAGATGGACACATCTTCGTCGACTACACCGACCGCAACGGCGACACGGTCATCGCCCGCTACACGACGCGCCAGCCAGCCTCATCGGCGCCGGTGTGGGACGCGCCGCGCGTGCTCATGACGATCGAACAGCCCTACGCCAACCACAACGGGGGCTGCCTGCAGTTCGGCCCCGACGGCATGCTCTACATCGGCATGGGCGACGGCGGCAGCGGCGGGGACCCGCAAGGGCGCGCGCAAAACCCCCGCAGCCTGCTCGGCAAGATGCTGCGCATCGACGTGTCGCACGAGAGCTCGAGCGCCGCGTGGACCGCGCCGCCAGACAACCCCTTTGCGCGGGGCGCCGGGACCCGGCCCGAGATCTGGGCGATGGGGTTGCGCAACCCGTGGCGCTTCTCCTTCGACGCGAGCGGCGGCGCGCTGTGGATCGGGGACGTCGGCCAGGATGGATGGGAGGAGATCAACCGCGTGGACGCCGCGTCGCTCGCACAGACGTCGGGTGTCGCGCTCAACTTCGGGTGGAACGTGCTGGAGGGCACGCGCCGCTATCCGCGCGGGCCGTCGGCCACATACCGCAAAGGCCCGGTCGTCGCGCCGATCTTCGAGCACCCGCACCCGCAAGGCGAGTCGGTCACCGGCGGCTACGTGTACCGAGGCAAAGACTACCCGGCGCTTGTCGGCACGTACGTGTACGCCGACTTCGTGAAGGGATGGATCGGCGGCATCAGGCTCGAGTCACCGAGCGGCGACCCGCTTGCCAAGCCCGAGCAGCGCGTGCTGATGCAGACGAGCGGACAGCCCTCGAGCTTCGGAGTCGACGAGAGCGGCGAGCTGTACCTCGTCGACTACCAAGGCATCATCTGGAGCGTGATCGCCAGCGCGAAGTAGCGCGCGAACCCGTCCGTGCGTCGCTACGCTCCCGGCAGCGCCGCGACAAACGCGTCGACGTCGGCGGGGGTGGTGTCCCACGACGTCACCCAGCGCACGAGCGAGCGGCCTTCGACGACACCCTCTTCCCACGAGTAGAAGTGGAAGCGCTCCTGCAGATCGGCGATGACCGCGTCGGGCAGCAGGGCGAAGATCTCGTTGGCCTGCACCGGGAACGCGATCTCGATGCCGCGTGCCTTGGCGCCTTCGGCGAGTCGGGCGGCCATCGCGTTGGCCTGCGTAGCACAGCGCATCCACAGGTCGGTGCCGTACATCGCCGAGAACTGGGTGGCAACGAAGCGCATCTTGCTCGCCAGCTGCCCCGACTGCTTACGCACGTAGGGCAGCACATCGGTGCGCGCAGCGCCGAACAGCACGACCGCCTCGCCGGAGAGCATGCCGTTCTTGGTGCCACCGAGTGAGAGCACGTCCACGCCCGCCTCGAAGCTCAGCGCGGAGAGCGTCGAGCCGATACCTGCGGCGGCATTGGCGATGCGCGCGCCGTCGACGTGCAGCAGCATCCCCTTGGAGTGCGCCAGGTCGGCCAGGGCCCGCAACTCGCGCGGGGTGTAGACGGTGCCGAGCTCGGTGACGTTGGACACCGAGATGACGCGCGGCTGGGCGTGGTGCTCGAAACCGAAGCCGGTGAGCGCGGGCATGACGAGCTCGGGCGTGAGCTTGCCGTCGGGCGTCTGCACGCTGACGAGCTTCACGTTGGCGATGTGCTCGGGAGCCGCGCACTCGTCGGTGGTGATGTGCGCGCTCTCCGAGCAGATGACGCTCTCCCACGGCCTGCACACAGCGGCCAGTCCCACGACGTTGGCGCCGGTGCCGTTCCATACGAACGCGACCTGCGCTTCCTCGCCGAGCAGAAGCTGCAGTGTCGCCGTGGCGCGGACCGTCCACTCGTCGTCACCGTAGGCGTGCGCGTGCCCGACGTTGGCCTCGGCGATCGCCGAAAGCACCTCAGGGTGCACGCCTGCATGATTGTCGCTACCGAATCCTCGCCAGCTCATCGAACGTTCCTCTCGGTCGGTGAAGCCGGGTGTCCGTCCGCCGGAAACAGGCGGCGGCACTCGGCGATGTAGTCCTGCAGTACCTGCGGGAGCGCCTCAAGGGGATCGGGCTCGGGCAAGGGCACCGAGCTGTAGGTGTCCCAGAACAGCACCTGGGAGTCTTCCAGCGTGCCGGCGCGGGCGTCGGCGACCATCGCGGCGAACGCCTTGCCGGTGTAGGTGGTCTCGAGTGTGATGCCGTGTGCGGCAGCCAGGGCCACCGCCTCCTCGGTTTCCGGGGTGGGCACGCCATAGCCCGGCTCGTAGAAGTCGTGGCGCAGCTCGAAGTTCAGGTCGGCGTAGGTAAGCGACGGGAACGCCGGGCCGATCGAGCCGAGCAGGGTGATCGTGTCGACGGCAAGCTGTTCGGCGACCTCTCCGGTGGCCACTCCCCCGGGCGTGACGCGCACCGCGATGACGCGGGTGTGCGCGCCGATGGCGGCCAGTCCGATGGCCAAGCCGATGGCGGTGCCCAGCGTGCCGGCGGCGACGTAGATGACGTCGGGGCGCAGGTAGTCGCACAGGTCTGCGGCGTCGATATCGGCGTTGAGCTCGCGGAGCTGGTCGGCGACCTCGATGGCGGCGTTGACGTAGCCGACGACGCCCAACGGGCTGGAACCCCCCATCGGAATGACGTAGGGCTCGACGCCGTCGCGCGCCGTGAGCTCTGAGGCCACGCGCGCAACCTCGTCGTGGCCGTCCCAAGTGTCGACCGGATGCATCACGGTGCCGAGAGCGGCGTGCGCCAGCAGCGTGGCGGCCGCGAACGGGCCGGGCTCCTGCGGCGAGAGCACCACGTGAACCTCAAGTCCGAGCGCGCGGGCGTGGACGGCGGTGGCGAGGCAGTGGTTGGAGCCGTACGCGCCAGTGGTGATGACCGCTCGGCGATCGTCGGCGAGCGCGGCGCCGAGCAGGTACTCGAGCTTGCGCACCTTGTTGCCGCCGTAGACCGGGTTGGTGAGGTCGTCGCGCTTGATGAGAAGCCTGGTCAGGCCGAGCTTCTCGGCCAGCGCGGGAAGCGGTTCGATAGGCGTGGGAAGCGTGGCGATTCCGGTACACGCGAGCGATGCGGTGCCGGGAAAGTGGCTGGTGAGCGGGCTGGTCACGGGCGATCTCCTCGGTCACGGACGAAACGGGCCGCACCTATCCTACTGCTTCGCTGCGCGCGGCGATGGTCTTCGGGAACAATCCCGATGTCGGCGCGTTGTCCCTGCGACCATGCAGCCTCACCCAGGGAGTGAATGTGGATCGTCGCGAGTTCTGCCGTTTCCTCGGCGTGTGCGGAATGGTCGCGTGCACGGGATCGCTCTCGGGCTGCGCACGCGCGCTCGAATGGTCTGAGGCTCAGCACGCCCGAATCGTGACCCGCGAGTTCGGCGCCGGCCCGGCTGCAGTCGGCGCGACCGGCAGTCCGGATGCCACCGCGGGCGCCGATGCGACCGCCTCGGCCACAGCAAGCACGACACCGGCACCGCCCGCATTCCCGGACCTCGCCGTCACCACCGGCGACGACCCTGCTGCCAACACGCGGCTGGCCGTGGAGATGCTCGGCGGGATGGGGCGGTTCGTGAAGCGCGGACAGCGCGTAGTCATCAAGCCCAACATCCTCACCGCGCGAGAGCCGAAGTTCGGCGTGACGACGAACCCTGCGGCGGTCGCCGCGGTCGTGAGCATGTGCTGGGACGCCGGCGCGAGGTCGGTCACCGTGTTCGACCGCCCGACTGCGCCCGCGCGGCAGGCCTACACCGTCAGCGGCATCCAGGACGCCGTGCGCAAGGCGGGTGGCGACACGAAGATCCTCTCGGACAGGGACTTCGAGCGCATCGCGATTCCGAAAGGCCGCGTGCTGACCTCGTGGCCCCTGCTCGTCGACGTGTTCGACGCCGATGTCGTCATCAACATGCCGTGCGCCAAGACCCACGGGCTGGCCGGCCTGACGCTGTCGATGAAGAACCTCATGGGAGTGATGGGCGGTACGCGCGGCATCATCCACCAGGAGTTCACGCAGAAGATCGTCGACGTGAACTCGCTCATCAAGCCGCACCTCACCGTGCTCGACGCCTACCGGATCCTCTTCCGCAACGGCCCCACCGGCGGCGGGATGCAGGACGTGCGGATGGGTCGCACCTGCGTGGCCGGCACCAGCCAGGTGTCGGTCGACGCGTACGGCGCAAGCCTGTTCGGCATGCCGCCGAGCGCGCTCGAGTATGTTGTCTCCGCCGCCGAGCAGGGCTTGGGCGTGGCCGACCTCTCCCGACTACGTATCGAGAAGAGGAGCGCCTGATGCCCGCCGAGAAGGTCGCGGCCAAGACCCCTCGCGCGTCCGCCCCGCACGCCCGCGGCCTCCATCGCTTCCGCCGCGCCTCGCAGCTCACGTTCCTCGCGGCGTTCTTCGTACTGCTCACGCTCACGGTCTGGCCGCTGGGCAGCGTGGCGCTCGGCGTCTTCCTCGGCGCCGACCCGCTCATCGCGCTGAACTCCGCGGTCAGCGGCGTGTGGCTGTGGCCGGGGTGGCTCGCGCTGGCGATGCTCGCGCTGCCGCTCGTGGCCGGGCGCGCGTTTTGCGGCTACGTCTGCCCGACCGGCGCCATCATCGAGACCACCACGCCGAGCGCCGGGCCCGGCCGCCTCTCGCAGCCGGTGCGCGCCCGCCTGCGCTCGCTGCCCGCGTTCGTGCTACTCGCCTCGGCGGGCCTGCTCCTCTTTGCGAGCGGCGCGTACCTGTTCTTCGACCCGCTCGCCATCCTCACGCGCACGGCGACCACGCTGCTCTACCCGCTCCTCGACCGGCTCGCGCGACTTCTCGGCGACGTGGCCTATCTCGCCGCGCCGCTTCGCCCCGGCGTGGACACGGTGACCGGCGTCCTCACCGGGCGCATCGTCTTCGCCAAGCCGCTCGCCTACGCCTTCCAGCTCGGTGTGCTTGCGGTGTTCGCCGGCATGCTCGGCGTGTCGTGGCTCGAGCCGCGTATGTGGTGCCGACACCTCTGCCCGCTCGGCTCGCTGCTCGGGTTCGTCGGGCGCTTCGGCTTGGTGGGCCGCGTGGTCGACGCCGATACCTGCATCAGTTGCGCCAAGTGCGCGAAGGTCTGCCCGATGGACGCGGTCTCGCCCGACTTCCACGCCACCGACACGAGCCGCTGCCAGGCGTGCTACGCCTGCGCCGATGTCTGCCCGGTCGACGCGATCGGCCTCGGCGCCCGGCCGCGCGCCTGGGTCTTCTCCCCCACCCGCCGACAGGCGCTGGCGACCGGCGGGCTGGCCGCGCTTGCCGGCTTCTTCGCGTTCACCGGCATCGGGCGTCGCAAGCGCAACGCGCGCCTCATCCGGCCGCCGGGCGGGCGCGAGGAGCGCGACCTGCTCGCGCTGTGCACCCGTTGCGGGCAGTGCATGAAGGTGTGCCCGACCAACGTGCTGCAGCCGGCCGTCTCGGCGGCGGGGCTCGAAGGCCTGTTCACACCTCAGATGGACTACCTCATCGGCAGCTGCGAATGGTCGTGCAACGAGTGCGGCAAAGTGTGTCCGACCGGCGCGATCGCGCGACTCACGCTGCCGGCCAAACGCACAACCGTCATCGGCCGCGCCTACATCGACCGGAACCGCTGCATCCCGTGGGCGGACTCCAAGACGTGCCTCGTGTGCCAGGAGCTCTGCCCCGTGCCCGACAAGGCGATCGTCATCACCACCGCCGAGGTGGTCGCGCCCGGCGGCAAGCGCCTCACGCTCGGCCGCCCGGAGGTCATCGCCGAGAAGTGCATCGGCTGCGGCGTGTGCGAGAACGCATGCCCGGTCGCGAACCGTGCGGCGATCGAGGTGTACGCGACGGCGAGGAGCTGACGCGCACGCCGCGTCGCGCTACTCGTAGGAGATGGCGTCGCGCACGCTCACCCGCGAGGCGTTCCACGCCGGCAGCAGGCTCGAGACGACGGCGATAGCGATGACGAGCACGAGCCAGAGCACCACGCCACCCCACGAGAACCGGTACGCAAGGGGCACCGACATCGCGGTGCCGAGCGCGTCGACGAGCCACACCGACAGCGGCCATGACACCACCGCGCCGGCTCCCCACGCCATGAGCGCGATCACCACACCCTCGGTGATGAAGATGCCGAAGATGGAGGCGTGAGACGCGCCGATCGAGCGCATGACGCCGATCTCGCGTGTTGATTCGAGCACGTTGATGGTCATCGTCCCGGTGAGGCCGATCACGCCCACCACCGACAGGATGCTCGCCATGATCACGAGGAATGTGACGAGGATGCCCAGCTGGTTGGCGATCGTGCTCTTCCACGCGACCTGCGTCTCCCCGCCCGACGGGGCGAAACCAGCCTTGTCGAGCCGGGTCTCGAGATCGTCGGCGGCCCGCTGCTGGGCCGCATCGGTGTGTGCGGAGGTCTTGACCAGCAGACGCGTGACCGCGCCGTTGGCCCCAATAGCGGAGTCGAGCGCGGACTTCTCGAAGAAGATGATGGCGCCGCGCATCTGGCCCGAGACGATTCCGACGATCTTCCAGTCGCGTTCGTCGCCTTGGACCTTGAGCCGCAGCATGCCACCGACGCGCAGGTTGGGCTGGTCCTTGATCACATCGGCGTTGACCACTATGGCGTCGGCTTCGCCCTTCTGCAGCCAGCGACCCGACGTGATGGTGGGATACACGAACGTGCTGTCGGCGGGCAGCCCGATGGCCATGATGCCCTGGTTCTCGCTGCCGTCCGCGCGCTTGGCCGAGGCCACCGCGTTGATCCGCGTCTCCACCTGCGTGACGCCGTCGACGAGCTTGGCCTCACGCTCGAGCTCGACCCCGGGCTGCGGCGCGCTGAAGAACACCTGCGCGTCGTAGACCCAGAACGCGCCGATGTCCTCAACCGTCTGCAGGGTCGAAGCGCGCACCGACAGCACCGACATGACCACCGCCGACGCGAGCACGAGCGTGGTGAGCGTCAGCGCGAGACGTCCCTTGCGCAGGAAGGTATTGCGCAGTGACAGCGCGACCGGGCGCGGCAGTCCGCGAATCAGCCCGAGCGCACGGTCCAGAAGCCCGTGCCCGAAGTTCGCCGACATGCCCGTCGCGGTCAGTGCGGCGACCACGCTGGTGCGGGCGCCTCGGCGAACGGGAACCACAGCGGCGAGCACCGGCACGAGCAGACCGATGGCGACCTCGAGCGCGATGACGTAGGCGGGAGGGCTGTAGTCGATGATCCGAAAGTTCAGAAGGCCGGCGGCGTACTCGATGAACCAGCGGCCCGACCACACCGTGATGGGCACGCCGACGATGACCGCCAGAACGCCGTAGATGACCACCATCACGAGGTACATCGACTGCACCTGGTACCAGCGCCCGCCCACGGCCTTCATGATGCCGATCTGCTTGATCTGCTGTGCCATGATCGCCGAGACGGTCGTGACCACGAGGAAGCCCGAGAGTCCGAGCGCCAGCACGCCCATCGCCAACAGCAGCAGCGACACCGCTTTGAAGATGTCCCCGAGGAAGTGACTCCCGGGTTTGGGCACGCTGATCGCGAGCGCCTGCACCCCCGCTGCAGCAAGTTCGTGGTCGCGGATGTTGATGGTGATGCGGCTCGCGGCCGACTGCGAGAGGTCCGTACCGAGCGAGAGCGCGAGGTAGTTGAACTCCTTGGGCTGTTTGAGCAGCGGCAGCGTGCCCATCGACGTATAGCCCACCACCATGTCCGAGAACATCGTGGGCACGGAGTTGATATCGTGCGCGAAGCCAACCACGCGCAACTCCGTCCGGGTACCGTCCTGCGCCTCCACGGTGATCGTGTCACCGATGCTGAATCGCTCGACCTGCAGCACGCTCTTCTCGAGCACGATCTGGCCAGCGGACGGGGGCCAGGACACCCCCTCCTCGCGCGTGATCTTCTGCACTTTGATGGCATCGAACTTGGGCAGCGCGAGCACCTGCATCGTGCTCCAGCCGGCGGTCGACGTCGGCGCGGGCGACGCGGTCGAGTAGCGCACCAGCTCCATGCGCCGCGCCTCTACCGCCCTCACATCGCTGCGGCCTTCGATGGTCCGAACGAGGCTCTCGTCGAAGTTGGTGGTGGTGAACTCAGCGGAAGGCGCCGCCGAGGAGAGGAAGTCCGTGTCGAACTCGCGGGTGAGCACGCCGCGGCCGCCGAGCACCACTCCTACGGCGAAGATGCCGACGGCGATCGACAGCACCACCAGCAGGGTTCGCAGGCGGTGGCCGGTCAGATCGCGGATGACCTTGTGCCAGCGTGGCGGCAGCGGCATCGCGGTGTCAGTCCTCGTAGCCAGGATCGTCGACGCCGAGCCTCGTGCTAGGCCCGTGTGTATGCGCAGCCGCGTGATGCGCGGACTCGCGGTCCTCCTCGGCGATGTCGGCGGCCTCGACCGACAGGCTGTTGAGCCGCTCCTCGACGATCTCTCCGTCGTGCACGTGCAGGCTGCGACGCACGCGCGACGCGATGTCGTTGTCGTGCGTGACCATGATGATTGTCTTGCCCGCGTCCACGAGACGCTCCATCAGGCCGAACACCGCGTCGGCGGTCTTGGAGTCGAGGTTGCCCGTGGGTTCGTCGGCAGCGAGGATGGGCGGGTCGTTAGCAAGCGCTCGGGCGATGGCGACGCGCTGCTGCTGACCGCCTGAGAGCGCCGAGGGGAGCTTGTTGGCCTGGTCGGCCATCTCGACCTGCTCGAGCAGGTGCAAGGCCCGCTCGGGCCGCTCGGCGGGGTTGTAGACGTTGCAGAAGTCCATGGGCAGCATGACGTTCTCGGCCACGGTGAGCGTGGGGAGCAGCTGGAAGAACTGGAAGACGACGCCGATGGTCTTGCCGCGCCAGATGGCGAGCTGGTTCTCGTTGAGCCCGTGGACCGGCGTGCCATCGATCATGACCGTGCCCGACGTGGGACGGTCGATACCGGTGATCATGTTGATGAGCGTGGTCTTACCGCTGCCCGACTTGCCGATCAGCCCGATGAACTCTCCGGCGACGACGTCGAGATTGATGCCGCGAAGCGCGGTGAACGGCACGTCACCTGAGTCGTAGACTTTCACGACGTCGGTCATTCGAATAAGCGGCTCTGACATGGGGCAGGCTCCAGAATCGGGGTTCTCTACGCACAAGGGAATCTACCACGAGGACGGCGGGCCTAAAGGCCTTTGCGCTTCGCTCTCGCGAAGTTCTTGTGCGAGCTCTTAGGAGTCCTGCTCGGGGCCGGGCTCTTGCCTTCCTTCTCGGCCCACGCCTTCTGGTCCTGCTTGTGCGAGAGCTCGGCGAGTTCGGTGCGCAGCGCCCGGTAGCTTTCGAGGCGGCGCAGCGGCAGAAGGCCGGCTTTGACCGCGGCGATCACGGCGCAGCCAGGCTCGCTCTCGTGCGTACAATCGCGGAAACGACAGCGCTCGGAGAGCGCGTCGACATCGGGGAATGCGCTGGCGATGCCGTCCGCTGCGTCCCAGAGCGCCAGCCCGCGCATTCCGGGGGTGTCGATGATGACGCCGCCGTCGGGAACGAGCACGATCTCGCGCGCGACGGTGGTGTGGCGCCCCTTGTCGTCACGGGCGCGCACCTCGCCGGTCGCCTGCACCTCCCCGCCCACGAGGCGGTTGACGAGCGTCGACTTGCCCACGCCCGAGCCGCCGAGCAGTGCCGCGGTGGTACCGGGTCCCACGCACGCGCGTACCTCTTCGAGTCCCAGACCCGTGACGGCGCTCTCCACGATGATCTGCACACCGGGAGAGGCGTCGCGCGCAAGGTTGAGCTGATAGTCGGTGTCCTCGGCGACGTCGGCCTTGCTCAGCACGACGACGGGACGCGCGCCGCTCTCCCACGCCAGCACGAGCTCGCGCTCGAGGCGGCGCACGTTGAGGCCCTTGCCCGAAAGCGACTGCACGACGAAGACCACGTCGACGTTGGCGATGAGCACCTGCTTGTCGGTCTGCTCACCGGGGTCCTTGCGCGCAAACGCGCTCGTGCGGGGCAGGATCGCCTCGATGATGGCGAGGTCGTGGCCCTCGGGTCTCGCGATCGCGACCCAGTCGCCCACGACCGCACGGCTCCCCTTGCCGTGGGTCTTTATCAGGTGCGTCGCCGGTTCGACGCGGATCTGTCCCGCCTCGGTGGCGACCATGGGCATGCCTCGGTCGACGCGCGACAGCCGCCCGGGTGTCATTCCGGCGTCGGCGAACGGCTCGAAGAGCGCGCGCTCGCGGTCGGTCCAGCCGAGTTCGACCAGGGTGAAGCGCTGGGTGTCGTCTGTGTCAGTCACGGGAACTAGGATACCCCGCGCGGCGCCGTGTGCGAGGATTGAGCGCATCCAGGGAGGAGGCCGCCGGCCAAACTCCTACCGCCGCGCGCGCACCACGGCTACCGCCGTGTCGGCGAGCAGGTTGGGCAGCACGCGCACCTCGCGAATGCGGTCGTGCCACCCGGCAGCCACGAGCGGAATCTCGCGCTCGATCTCTCCTCCGTTGGCGGAGACGAAGTCGCGGAAGTCCTTGATCGTGGTGTGGTGGATGTTGGGCGTGTCGTACCACGAGAACGGGATCGATTCGGAGACCGGCATGCGTCCCTTGGCGGCGAGGTACCCGCGGACCTTCCAGTAGCCGAAATTCGGGAACGTGATGATGCCCCGGCTGCCCACGCGCAGCATCTCGCGCAGCACGAACGCAGGCTTGCGCACGACCTGCATCGTCTGCGACAGGATCACCGCGTCAAACGACCCGTCCGGATAGCCGGCGAGGCCCTCGTCGAGGTCGCCTTGGACAACCGACAGGCCGCGGCTGATCGCCGCAGCGATCTCTTCGGGCGCAAGCTCCACGCCGCGCACCTCGCAGCCACGCTCGTCGCGCAGGTGCGCCATGAGCGAGCCGTCGCCGCAGCCCAGGTCGAGCACGCGGCTCCCCTCTCCCACAAGCCCGGTGACGAACGCCAGGTCGGCGCGCAGGATGTCAGCGGCGGTCACAGCGCCTCACCTCCGCGGACTTCTTCAAGCGCGCGCTCCAGGAACGGTTCGATGTAGCGCGCCTGCTCCTCGGGCTCGAGCAGGAAGGCGTCGTGCCCATACGGGCTCTCGATCTCGGCGAACGACACCTCGGCGAAGCCGGCTCGCAGCGCGTCGACCAGCCCGCGGGTCTGGTACGTCGGGAACAGCCAGTCGCTCGAGAAGGTGAGTGCGAGGAAACGCACGGGCGTGCCGGCCAGCGCCTCGGCGACCGAGGCCGCACCCGACGCAAGGTCGAAGTAGTCCATCGCCTTGGTCATGTAGAGGTAGGTGTTGGCGTCGAAGCGCTCAACGAACTTCTTGCCCTGATGCGCGAGGTAGCTCTCCACCTCGAACTCGGTGACGAAGTCGAACGCATGCTGCTCGCGGTCTTGGAGGCGGCGCCCGAACTTGGCGCGCATCGACTCGTCGGAGAGGTACGTGATGTGGCCGATCATGCGCGCGATGGCCAGTCCCTGATCGGGCTGACCGTGCTCGTAGTAGTCGCCGCCGTCGAAGCTCGGGTCGCCGAGGATCGCGGTGCGACCCACTTCGTTAAACGCGATGGCCTGCGCCGCGAGGCGCGGAGTGGTGGCGACCGCCACGCACGTGCGCAGGCGATTCGGGTGGCGGCGCGCCCAGGACAGCGCCTGCATGCCGCCCATCGAGCCGCCGACAACCGCGAGGAGCCTGTCCACACCGAGCACATTCAGCAGCGCCGCCTGCGCGTCGACCATGTCCTCGATCGTCACGAGCGGGAAGTTCAGCCCGTAGGGCTTACCGGTGGCAGGGTCTACCGAGCCGGGCCCGGTCGAGCCCGAACAGCCGCCGAGCACGTTGCTGCAGATCACGTAGTAGCGGCGCGTGTCGATCGCCTTGCCGGGGCCGACCATGACCTCCCACCAGCCGGGCTTGTCGGCGCCGGTGGCGTCAGGTCCCGCCGCGACGTGCGCGTCCCCGGACAGGGCATGGCAGATGACCACGGCGTTGGAGCCGCGCTCGTCGAGACGTCCCCAGGTCTCGTAGGCGATCTCCACGTGTTCCAGGCGGTTGCCCGACACGAGGTCGAGCCCGCCTGGAAGCACGCAGGTCTGCGGTCCGGAGCCCGGAGGCGTCTGCGCCGCCGGCCGGTACGTTTCGCTGCTCACTGGTATCACGCCTTCTCGAGGGCTTGAGCGAGATCGGCGATGATGTCGTCGATGCTCTCGATGCCCACGGAGAGCCTCACGAGATCCGCGCCGATGCCCGCCGTCTCGAGCTCCTCGGCCGAGAGCTGCGAGTGGGTGGTGGAGCCGGGGTGGATGATCAGCGACTTGGCGTCGCCCACGTTGGCGAGGTGGCTGAACAGCTCGACGCCCTCGATGAGCCTCTTGCCGGCCTCAAGGCCGCCCTTCACGCCGAACACCACCACACCGCCGTAGCCGTGCTCGAGGTACTTCTCGGCGTTCGCCTTGGTGGGATGGCTGTCCAGGCCCGGGTAGGCGACCCAGCTGACCTTGGGATGCGTCTCGAGGTACCTGGCAACGGCCAGCGCGTTGTCGGAGTGGCGCTGCACGCGCAGCCCGAGCGTCTCGACACCGAGCAGGATCTGCTGCGAGTTGAACGGCGAGAGCGCCGGACCGAAGTCGCGCAGGAGCTGCGTGCGGGCGCGCACGCTGAACGCGACGTTTCCCAGGCCGGGGACGTCCCCGAACGTCTCCCAGAACTTCAGGCCGTGGTAGCTCTCGTCGCCTTCCGTGAAGTGCGGGAAGCGGCCGTTGCCCCAGTCGAAGTTGCCGCCGTCGACGATGATGCCGCCAACCGAGGTGCCGTGACCACCGATCCACTTGGTGAGCGACTCGACGACCACGGCGGCGCCGTGCTGGATCGGACGCGAAAGGTACGGCGTGGCAAACGTGTTGTCGACGACGAGCGGTATGCCGATCTCGCGGCCGGCCGCCGCAAGCCCGCCGATGTCGGGAACGTCGAGGCGCGGGTTGCCGATCGTCTCGACGAACCACGCCTTGGTAGTGTCGTCAGAGGCGGCCACGAAGCCGGCGGTGTCGGTGGTCTCGACGAAGCGCACGGTAATGCCGAGGCGCCTGAACGTGTGCAGGAAGATGTTCCACGTGCCGCCGTAGAGCGAGGTGGACGCGACGATGCTGTCACCGGAGTCGGCGAGGTTGAGCAGCGCGAGCACTTCGGCGGCGTGCCCGGAGGCGACGGCGACGGCGGCCGAGCCGCCCTCGAGCCCGGCGATGCGCTGCTCGAGCACGTCGGTGGTCGGGTTCGAGATGCGCGAGTAGATGTTGCCGGAGGCGCGCAGGCCGAAGAGGTCGGCAGCGTGAGCGGTGTCGTCGAAGTTGTAGGCGACCGTCTGGTAGATGGGCACAGCGCGGGAGCCGGTGGTGGGATCGGGGTGAGCACCGCCGTGAACGGCGATGGTGTCGAAACTGGGGGTGGTCGAGTCACTCATGGAGATCAGCCTCATTCTCTGAATGCATGTCTAATGGGGACGATACCCGACCTGACGCTCTAGCGCAGGGGGGCTGAAGGCCGCCCGGATTCGGCACAAACGCCGATAGACCCGGGCTGGGTCATCATCATGTCCATCATCATCACGAACTCAGACGGGCGAACCATGATTGCTCGATCACACCTCCTTCGCGTTTCTCACAGAGTGCGCCGGTTCCCCGGCCACATCCCACAGCGCGCCTGAAGCCAAGCGTCTCTGCGTTCCGCACACGGTACGATGGACGCGTCGAAGCGGTCAAGTGCGCAATCCGCATAGAACCCGCGGGGTATAGGTAGAAGTACTCCCCATGAAGCCGACACGAGCGGCTCGGCTGCTCACAGCGAAAGGACTCGCCATGAAGAAGCGTCTTGGACCTCTTGAGCGCCTGTTTCCGATGCCCGCCGTGCTCGTAGTGGGCGGAACCGCCGATGAGGCCGACATGCTCACCGTGGCGTGGATCAACGTGGTCGCGTCCACCCCTCCCACTATCGCCATGGGGCTACGCAACACGCGCCGCACGCTCGAACTGATCCGCGCCACCGGCGAGTTCACGGTCAATGTCCCCGACGCCTCCCTCGTGGTCGCCGTCGACTACTGCGGCATCGCCTCAGGCCACAAGCACGACAAGTTCGCAGCCACCGGGCTGACGATGGCGCCCAGCGCGCTCATCACCACGCCGATCATCGCCGAGTGCCCCTACAACCTCGAGTGCCGCGTCACCCAAGAGATCGTCGTCGGCGAGTACGTGCTCGTGCTCGGTGAGATCGTCGAGGTGCACGCCGACGAACGCATCCTGCGCCCGGGCACCGAGAACGTTGTTGAGATGGCGGCGCTCGACCCGCTCGTCTACATAGCCGGCGCGCGCGAGTACCACCGCCTCGGCGGCAAGGTCGCGCATGCGTATACGGTCGGGCGAGAGCTGCTTGGGGAGAGCTCGGACGTGTAGGCGCTGTCGCGCGCGGGTGCCCCCGGGAGGGTCCGTGCTCAGACAGTCCTCGCCGAGAAGGGCCGTCCCACGGGGGCGGGCCTGTCGGCTGCGGAACTGCGCGCGGACCCTCCCGGGGGCACTTGCGGGCGAATCAGAACCTTCAGAGCAAACACCACACACACAAGATCACACAAACGCATGGCTGGAATCCTGACTTGAGTTGTCACGATTCTTGGCGGATAGCCAAGTGAACGGGCGGCTGCTCGGGTACATGTAGGGGAACCCATCGGCGAGTTCTGGACCGAGATGGGTTCGAAGTCCATCCCTATCCGCTACTTCGCGCCACACGACGCTGGGCTAGAATCGCAGAAGGATCCGCTCAACCGGCTCGTCCCCACACAAGAAAGGCCCCGCCGCACATGCGCAAGCACCGTCTCGCCGTCATCTTCTTCGTCGTGCTCGTCGACATGCTCTCGTTCAGCGTCGTCCTGCCGCTCTTGCCCTACCTCGCCGACTCTCTCGGGGCGTCGAAGCTCCAGATCGGGCTGCTCACCGCGATGTATCCGCTCGCGCAGTTCTTCGGCGCGCCGGTGCTCGGTCGGCTCTCGGACCGCTTCGGCCGCAAGCCCATCCTTCTCATCAGCATCGCCGGAACCGTGCTCGGCTTCGTGGTGCTCGCCACTGCGCGCCTGCTTCCGATCCTCTTCCTCGGCAGGCTGCTTGACGGCATCACCGGCGGCAACATCAGCGTCGCGCAGGCCTACATCACCGATGTAACGACTCCTGAGGAGCGCGGCAAGGCGCTCGGGATCATCGGCGCGGCATTCGGACTCGGCTTCATCCTCGGCCCGGTGACCGGCGGGCTGCTCTCGGCGTTCAGCTACTCCGCACCCGCGTGGGCCGGTGCGATCCTGGCGCTCATCAACATCGTGTTCGTCTTCACGCTGCTGCCCGAGTCGCTCTCCGATGAGGCCAAGGCACGCCTCGCCGCTCGCCCGCGAAGGGGTTTCGAGTTCAAGGCGCTCACCGCCGCGCTCAGCCACTTCCGCGTGGGCCCGCTACTCGGCATCCGCTTCTTCACCGGTATCAGCTTCGGGATCTTCGAGAGCGGCTTCTCACTGTGGGCGCTCGCGGCCATCGGGCTGACCGCGCGCACGAACGGATTCGTGCTCGCCTACGTTGGCATCCTCTCCGTGATCATCCAGGCGTTCCTCATCGGCGAACTGACGAAGCGTTGGAGCGACGACAAGCTCATCTTGGGGTCGCTGATCCTCGCCGCCAGCGCCCTGACCGCGTGGGGATTCGTGGGCAACGTTCCGCTGCTCCTGCTGCTCATGCCGGCGCTCTCGCTGGGGCTGGCCGTCGGCAACACCGTCACGACGAGCGCGCTGACCAAGGCGGTGCACCACGACGAGGTGGGCGGCATCCTCGGCCTGAACACGTCGATCCAGAGTCTCACCCGCATCCCGGCCGCCTTCATCCCCGGCGCGCTGCTGCAGTACTCGACCACGTGGTCACCGGGCGTGCTCGCAGGGGTCATCACAGCCGGTACTGCTGTCTTCGCCGCCAGAACGCTGTGCTGGAAGCCGGGTCAAGGCGCCTGCGACGAAGAAGCGGCGGAAACCGCCTGAAGCGCGCATCGGCCCGGGAGGGTCCGCGCGCAGTTCCGCAGCAAGAAGGTCGCCCGCAAGGGCGACCTTCTTAAGCGAGGACTGTCTGAGCACGGACCCTCGCGGGCCGCTGCTCAGCTCAGTCAACGATCGCGAACCGCTCCTCCGCTGAGCCGTCACCCAGCCTGGAGTGCGATGGGGTCAGTAGCCTTCGCCGCCGGTCTGAACCTTGCCGGCGAACGTCCTGTACACGAGCGTGGTGTAGGCGAGTACGAGCGGCACGCCGATGGCGGCGATGATGAGCATCGCGGTGAGCGCCAGCTGCGATGACGAGGAGTTCGAGATCGTCAGCGACAGCGCGTCATCGCCCAGTGCCGGCACCATGCGCGGGAAGATCGATGCCGCCCACAGACCCACGAGCGAGACCGCAGAGAGCGATGCGGCGTACCAGGCGAAGCGGTCCCGTTGCTTGGCCGAGGCCACAAAGCCCCAACCGATGGAGAGCAGGAACAGGGCGAGGAACACGATCCCGGCCGCGCCACCCAGCACCGCCGAGGAAGCGCGCGGCACGAGCACGAACGTCGCGATCGTCGCGAGCACCACAACGCCGGCGAACACCTTCTGCAACAGGCCTCGTGTGGCGACCGCCCGCTCGTAGAGCCCGCCGGTCGTCTTGAGCGCGAGCCACGACGAGCCCTGCACGAGGAACATCGTCAGGCCGAGCACGCCCATCACCAGTGCGAAGGGGTTGAGCAGCGTGAAGAACGTGCCGGTGAACTCGCCGGCGGCATCGAGCGGGATGCCGCGGACGATGTTGCCTGCAGCCACACCGAAGAGCAGCGCCGGCAGCGCGCTTCCGACGAAGAACGCGCCGTCCCACAGCTTGCCCCACGCCGGGTCGTGCAGCCGGAACTCGAAGGAGACCGCGCGGAAGATGAGCGCGAAGAGCACGAGCATCAGCGCGAGGTAGAAGCCGGAGAACACGGTGGCGTAGACCGGCGGGAACGCCGCGAACAGCGCACCGCCGCCTGTGAGCAGCCAGACCTCGTTGCCGTCCCACACCGGTCCGATCGACGTGCGCATCATGCGCTTGTCCTCGTCGGACTTCGCGAGGAACGGAAAGAGCGTGCCCACGCCCAGGTCGAAGCCGTCGAGCATGGCGTAGCCGGCAAGAAGAACACCCACGAGTACGAACCAGATCACTTGTAGCGTCATCGTTCTTCCCTCCCTCTAGGCCTCAGTGGCGGTCGGTACGGTCGCGGCCGGCAGTTCCGGCCCCTTCCTGATGATGCCGAACACGACGCGCATCCACCCGGCGTAGAGCACGGTGTAGATGACCACGAAGATGCCGAGCGTCAGCGCGACCTGCCATGCGGGCACGGACTTGCTGATCGCGTCGGTGGTGCGCAGCAGGTGGTAGACGATCCACGGCTGGCGGCCGACCTCGGCGGTGGCCCAGCCCAGCTGGATTCCCAGCTCAGGCAGCACCCACGCCCAGATGAGCACGTTGAGCAGCCACGGCTTGTCTTCAAGCGTGCCCTTGCGGTTCATCCACCACAGGCCCGCGGAGAACAGCACGAGCAGGCCGAAGATCAGCACCATCGCGTGGTAGGTCTGGTACGTGAACTGGACGGGGGGCAGATCCGCAGGCTTGAAGTCGTTCAGCCCGGGGTAGGACTTGGTGAAGCCACCCGTGCCGAGGAACGTCACGCCCGCGGGAATCTCGAGCGCGGTCGTGGTCTTGTCGGCGGTATTCACCCAGCCGACGATCCCCAGCGGGATGGGACCGGCGTCCCAGTGACCCTCCATCGCAGCGATCTTCTCGGGCTGGGTGTTGAGGACCTGGACGGCCTGCAGGTGAGCGGTCGGGAGCATGGTGAGCGAGAAGATCGCCGCCACTGCCAAACCGATGCTGATCGAGGTGCGCGCGAAGTCCTTGAAGACACCCTTCTTGAGGTAGTAGGCGCCAAGGGCGGCGGCGAAGAAGCCGCCGGTGATGAGGATCGCGTCGATTGTGTGAAGGTAGCGAGGGATGGTCGAGGGGTTGAGCGCCGCTGCGAAGAAGTCGGTCATGACGGCCTTCTGGCCGGCGGGCGTGTCGATGATCTTGAACCCGGCCGGAGTCTGCATCCACGAGTTGGCGATGATGATCCACAGCGCCGAGAGCATCGATCCAAGCCAGACGAGCCACGCCGAGACGTAGTAGAACTTCTTGCTCACGCGCTCGCGCCCGAAGAGCAGCACGCCGAGGAACGTGGACTCGAGGAAGAAGGCGAACAAGCCCTCAGCGGCCAGCGGAGCGCCGAAGATGTCGCCCACGAACCGGGAGTACGTCGCCCAGTTCGTGCCGAATGCGAACTCCATCGTGATGCCGGTGGCGACACCGATGGCGAACGTAGCGGCAAAGATCTTGATCCACAGCTTCGTGCCTGCTGCGTCTTCGGGCTTGCCGCTTCTGTAGTACTTCCGCTCGAAGAGAACCATGATCAGGCCCAATCCGATGGAGAGCGGTACGAACAGGAAGTGATACATGATGGTCACTGCGAACTGGATACGCGATAGCAGTACGACGTCCATGCTTCCTCCTCACCTGCCTTTCATTTGCCGACAAGCCCCGCCAGGGACTTGCTGCTTAGTTGGTCTCGGACAAGCGCGTCCAGATCGGACCACACCTTGTGCACCTGACAGTCCTTCATCCGCGAGCACCACTGCGGGTCGCGGGAGCACACCGAGCACGACGTGTCCCCCGGCTGCGTCGCGTCGACGACATCGAGCAGCGTGATGTCCTCTGCGGGTCGGGCGAGCACGATGCCGCCCTTTGCGCCGCGGCGTGAATCGACGAGTCCGGCGCCGAGCAGATCGCGCTGGATGCCGCGCGCGAACATGTAGGGCACCTCACCGCGCTCGGCGATCTCGCGCACGGAGAGCGGGCCTCCGCCCACGCGAGCGAGCTCGAGCAGGATGCGGATGGCGTAGTCGGTGCGCCGCGTAATCTCCATGTCTGCCGAAACCCTCCCTCGGGGTCTGATACTGAGGCTCTCCGTAATTGATACCGCACTAGTATCATATACGCTTGTGCACGAAGTTATGCAAGTCAGCCGGGTGAAGGGGACGTCCGTGAAACAGGGGCCGAGACGCTTCTTCTCGCTGTGTTATCTTCCAAGCCATGGATGATTCTCGGCTGGATGTTCCCAAGGGACCCGGAGTCGCAGGCGGCGTGATCGTCGCCGTGGCGCTCCTCGTTGTCCTGTTGCCTTTGAGCCGAGTCAACTACCTGCTCTTCCACTCGCTCGTCGAGATGGCCGCCGTGCTGGTGGCATTCAGCGTCTTCGTGATCGCCTGGAATACGCGCCGCATCGTGTCCAATCCTTACCTGCTCGTACTCGCGATTCCCCAGCTCTTCGTCGGCGCCGTGCTGCTCCTGCACATGCTGTCCTACAAGGGAATGGGCGTGTTTGTGGGGTACGGAGCCGACCTGCCGACACAGCTGTGGATCGTTGCGCGCCTGCTTGCGGTGTTCTCTTTCCTCCTCGCGGGAGTCTCGCTGCGGCATATGGTGCGCGTCAGGAGCGTCTTCATCGCGTTGGGTGTGACGACGGGCATCGCGCTGGCGACGATCCTCGTGTGGCGAGTCTTCCCCACGATGTATGTCGAGGGCACGGGGCTGACCCCGCTCAAGGTCACCGCAGAGTATGCGACCATGCTGATCGCGGCCGCGGCACTGTGGCTCCTGTGGCGAGACCGCAGTCGATTCGAGGGCCGGGTCTTCAGGCTGCTCGCTGCGGGAATCATCACGATGATCGCGGCTGAACTCGCGTTCACGCTCTACGTCGACGTATACGGCGCGCTGAACTTCCTCGGGCATTATCTGTCCCTGATCAGCCTGGTGACTGTCTACATGGCCATCGTCGACACGGCTCTCGTACGCCCCTACAGCCTACTGTTTTTCGAGCTCAAGCGACGCGAAGAGGCCGAGCACTCGATTTCCGACACGCTCCAGACCGCGATGCTGATGGCTCCCGAACGTGTCGGTGCACTCGAGATGGGACACGCTTACGTCTCGTCGATGGGGCTTGCACGGGTGGGTGGCGACTTCTACGACCTGTTCAAGCCGGCGAGCGGGCTGGTCTCGTTCGTCATCGGCGATGTGTGTGGCAAGGGCATCGAGGCTGCTGCGAGCACGACTATGGTGCGCGCCACCCTGCGCGCCTTCGCCTACGCCGACGTGGACCCGTCACCGGTGCTGGGCAGGTCAAACGACTCACTCATCCACCAGTTCGCGAACGACAAGTTCGCCACGGCCACCTACGGGACGCTCGACTCCGCCACGGGGCGCCTGTGCATCGCAAGCGCGGGCCATCCGGATCCGGTCCTGTGTCGCGGCAACGTAGCCTCTTGTATTGAGCTGCCGCGCAACCCGCCGCTCAGCGTCGTGCGCGACCAAGCGTTCGAGGGGGCCGAGGTGGAGCTGGAAGACGGCGACACGCTCATCCTCTACACCGACGGACTCCTCGAGGCCGGATGGCGCACGGATCAGTTCGGCGAGGAGCGCATGCTGCTGCACGCCGCAGAGACGCTCGACCTGGAGCCGACCGAGATCGCCGACGCGATGATGGCAGCGGTGCGGCACTACGCCGGAGACGCGCTTGATGACGATGTCGCCATTGTCGTCTTGCGCTACACCGCACCCGCAGACTAGACCCGGGCGGCGTGGCCGACCGGGTCTGGCGACCGCATCCCCGCAAGCGCCTAGGCTGCCTTGCGCACGGCCTTGGCTCCGGCGGCTCCGATGACCGCAGACTCAGGCGGCTTGGTCGCGAAGGTGAGCGCCGCAGCGAGCACGCAGAGCGCCGCGGCAATCGCATAGGCGACAGCGTAGCTGCCGGTCGAGTCGACGATCGAGCCGGCCGTCATCGAGCCGAACACCCCGCCCACACCCCACGCGGTGAACACCAGGCCGTAGTTGACGCCGAGATGCTTGGTGCCGAAGAAGCCAGCGGTCGTCGAGGGGAAGAGCGAGAGATTCGAGCCGTAAGCGAAGCCCACGGCTGCGGCGACGGGAACGAGCATCAGCACGGAGTCCGAGAACGCCAGCGCGCCCATGAGCAGAGCCTGGCCCACGAAGACCACGAACATCGTCTTGATGCCTCCGATGCGGTCGGAGACGATACCCGAGACCACGCGGCCGAGCGCGTTGCCGACGGAAAGCACCGCGACGAGCACGAAGCCCAGGTCGAGACCGGCCATCTGAAGCGCCGCGATCTTGGCCATGTGACCGATGATCATGAGCCCGGCAAACGCCGAGAACGCGAACATGAGCCACAGAAGGGCGAACTGCGGGGTGCGAACCATCTCGCGCCAGTCGAAGTCGCGGCGCGCGGGAGCGGCCGCGGCAAGGGCAGCGGGCGCCGAGCCAGCAGCGACGTGGCCCGCAGGCGGGTTCACGAGCAGCTGCGCGAGGACGACGGTGACGAGCAGGAAGACGACGCCGAGGATGCGAAACGCGCCCGGCACGCCGTACGACACGAGCAGCGACTTCGTGAGCGGCGCGATGTAGACGCTCGCTAGGCCGAAGCCTGCTACCACTATTCCGGTGATGAGGCCGTTGCGGGCGGGTGGGAACCACTTGACCGCAGCCGGCGTGGCTGCGGCGTAGCCCAGCCCGATGCCGAGACCGGTGAGGACTCCGAAGCCGAGCAGGATCGGGAGGCGGTTCGCGGCGGTGCCGAGGCTGGCGACGATCATGCCGATGCCGCACAGGGCACCCCCGATCGTGGCCACCACGCGCGGGCCGAAACGGTCCTGGGCGCGCCCGGCGAACACCATCGAGACGGCGAACACGCCCATGGCGATCGCGTAGGGCATGCTCGCCCCGCTGGCGCTCCAGCCCCAGCCGCCCTCGGCGAGAGGCTTCGAGAGCACCTTGGCGATGACCGACCAGGAATACAGAACGCCGAGAGCCAGGTTGATGCCGAGCCCCGCGAACGTGACGACCCAACCGCGTGCGTTACCACGAACCACAGCGCTACCTCCAGGTACCGGCGACAAGAACGCCGGACCGCCCCGGTCCGTGCGTTGAGTCGGGAGTATGCGGGCTGAAGGCACGCTGCGATCCCATGCGCTCCCGGGCGGCGAGAGCACTCGGTGAGTGGCGCGCCCCGTTGCCGCCAGCGGCGACCGAGCGCCGGTGAGCGGCAGAGCGCCGGTTGACGACAGCTGCCGACCGGCGCCGCCTACTCGGGCAGCGAGAACGGCCCCGCACCGAGCAGCACAAGAGGCTCTGCGAGGGGGCGAAGAACCAAGCCACGGCCGAACCGGCACAACCCCCCGGAATCGCCGTCAGCCTTCTTTCTACCCATGCCTCAGGCATAGCGCTGCGCGCTGCGACCGCATCGCCGATGAGTGCCGCGAGACCTTCCGGCCACTCGGGTAGACACCTTGCAAAGACCCACTAGCCACTCTGCCGAGAAACCGGAGTTCCCATGAGCAATCGCCCACACGAGTCCGTCTGGGACTATCCTCGACCGCCCTCGATCGAGCGGGTGTCTCGGCATGTGCGGGCATCGACGAAGGGCCACGTCATCGCCGAGACCGATCGTCCGATAATCGTCCGTGAGACGAGCCATCCACCCGTCTACTACGTGCCTCCGCAAGACATCGCGATTCAATACCTCCAACCCAGCCCTCACGTCACGTACTGCGAGTTCAAGGGCGAGGCTCACTACTTCTCGCTCGTGATCGACGGCGAGCGCAGCAGCAACGTGGGATGGTACTACCCGCATCCGTTACCAGGCTACGAGGAGCTCGCGAACCACGTCGCGTTCTACGCATGGGCATTTGACGAGGCGACTGTCGACGGCGAGCGGGTCACGCCACAGCCAGGCCGCTTCTATGGCGGCTGGATCACGAGCGAGATCGAGGGACCGTTCAAGGGCGAACCGCAGACGATGGGCTGGTAGCCGCGCCGAGGCTCGCGCGCGCTAGCTCTGGCCTGAGTCCCCGTGCGTTCCCGTACGCGATCCGAGGAGGTTTCCGACGACGATCCCCACGCCGACCGCCACCAGAATGGCTGGCCACCACTGATCCCAGAGCAAGTTGAACATCAGGATGCTCGCGACAACGGTGAGGACCAACCCCCACGTGAGCGATCCGGTCGCCGCCGAGTCGAACTCCCCCCTCGCACGGTACGAACGCCATGCATTGGCGAAGCTGGCGACCGCGCCCAGGTAGATGAACAGGGCCCACCAGTTGCCGGTCAGCGCCAGATAGCCTGCGTTCTCAAGCAGGAACACGAGTCCCAGCACGATCAACACCGCACCGACCATCCAGCTGGCGGTTTCCTTGCCCCCGCGCGACCGGGAATCCGACGTCCCGGACTCGGCGGAATACGTCCCAGGCATGACTCCCCCTTCCGGTCGTCCACGGAGCGCGCCTAAATCGCGCGCCCAGGAACGGCTCATTCGACGGGTTCATTGTTCCCGCTGGAGTGGGTTGGGTCTCGCCCATTTCAAACTCGCCCTGATCACGTCACCCGGCGCGGAACAGCACAAGACGACACGGCTCTCTATCCCGCGTTGGTCACCTTGAGCTCCCACTCGGCGAGCGTGAGGCCCTCGCGCTCCGCTGCTGCGGCCAGCCACTTGATCTTGAGCCGGTGCGCTTCGATCGAGTTGACGTCGGTCCACTTCGCGTTGAGCTCGCCAGCGCGTGCGGCGACAAGTGCGGTTCGCGTGACCGGGCACTGCGGCGGCATGGCGACGAGGCCGAGGCACCAGTAGTGCTTCAGGATCAGTCCCAGGCTCATCTGCGCGTGCGAGATCCGGAAGCCGGGCTCGTAGCCGAACTTGGGGTGGCGGGCCTGTCGGAAGTGATCGCCGAAGGCACGGTTCATCTCCGCGGTGAACTTGACCAAATCCCGCTCGTAGTGCTCCCAGGAGACCGGATCTGCGTACTTGGATGCGTACGTATCGAGCGCAACCTTCCAACCGGTGTCGACCGCGAACCGATCGGTGGCCGTGGCCTTGGGCGCGTAGAGCGCGTTCTTGGTTATGGCGGAGCCGACGGCATCCCGGAGGGCCAGTGTGCGGGCCGCGTCCATGTCATGGGCGGAGCCGAACTTCTTGAGGAAGCGGGTCTGCTGTTCAGCGAGATCGACGAGCGGCATTGAGAGCTCCTTGGGGCGGGACGCGGGTGGCTGCGAGTGTGACACGGTGTGGGATGAGTATAGCCGGGTCACGCCCGACCGCAGATGGAGCCGGTCTTCCCGTTCTCCTCAATGCTATGTCTTGCGCATCTCACGTTCACATGGCCGAGCGAATCTGGGTTGAGCACGGGATACACGATGCGGAATCGAGGCGGCACCAGCAGTGGGACTACTTGGAACATTCCTCTCAGCGGTCGAGAGCCTTCGGGGCAACGGCATGCGCTCACTGCTCATGGCGCTCGGCGTGGTGATCGGAACGGCGACCATCGTCGTCGTCGTCGCGGTCGGCATCGGGGCTCGGGAGGCGATCGATGCGCAGTATTCCAGCATGAGCGTCACCACGATCTTCGTGAACTCAGGACCGGTGACCGACTCGCTCCTCTCCGCCGAGGATGCTGTGGCCATTCAGGCGATCCCCACGATCTCGGCCGTTGCCCCCCAGCTCACGGGTCGCATGGCGATCGCATACGGCGATGTCTCGTCGCAGACGATGATAGTGGGCACCACCGTCGGCTACGAACAACTCGCAGCGCTGTCGTTCAGTTCCGGAGCGTTCTTCACCGACTACGACCTCGAGCGGCGTGAGCGGGTCGTCGTTCTCGGCCCCACCGCGGCCGAAGAGCTCTTCGGTGCCGGAGTCGACCCCGTCGGCGAGAGCGTGCGCGTGGCCGGTCGGACCCTGACGGTCGCAGGAGTGACCGAGCCCAAGGGCGGCTCCATCGGCCCGATCACACTCGATGACAGCGTCTTCGTGCCCTACACCACCGCCGAGAGAGCCCTGCTCGGGGCCGACGGCAAGGTGAGCCTGAACGCACAGGCGACCTCGATCGCTTCGGTATCGGAATCGGTGGACGCAATCGCATCCGCGCTTCGTGAGGCCCACGGCCTGGGAGCCGGCCAAGCCGACGACTTCTCGGTCAAGGACATGGGCTCCAAGCTCGTCAGCGCACAGGAGTCGAGCAAGACGATGACCATGCTGCTGGCCGCTGTCGCGCTCATCGTGCTGCTCGTCGGCGGCATCGGAATCATGAACATCATGTACGTGTCCGTCACCGAGCGGACGCGTGAGATTGGCGTGCGTCGGGCGATTGGTGCGACGCGCCGCAGCGTTTTGACCCAGTTCCTCCTCGAGGCGGTCGTGCTGAGCGCGGTGGGCGGGATGGCGGGTGTCGGGCTGGGACTCGCACTGCTGCCAGCCGCCCGGGCCGCCGACGTCGCGGCCGTCCCATCGGTCTCCGGCGCCGCGCTGGCTCTGGGTTTCTCCCTGCTCACCGGCATCGTTTTCGGCTTCGCCCCCGCGCGTAAAGCGGCGAGCCTCGACCCCATCGAAGCGCTTCGCTACGAGTAATCGCTCGCACACCACGTGCGGTTACATATCCCACCCCGAGATTCACGAGACATGAAGGAGAGCGACATGAAGAAGAGTGTGATAGTCGGATCGGCTGTGGCACTGATCGCCCTTGCGGGTGCCGTCTACTTCGGTGCAGGGCTTCTGGCCCGCGGCTCAGGAGCCACCCCAGCGGGGGCAAGTGATTCCGTGGCCGCCGGCCAGGCGGGCGACCCCAATCAGCCCGAGAGAACCGCCGAGGTCAAGGGTGCCGTCGTATCGGTGGATGGCACGACCGTCGTGGTCGACCGGATGCTCGTCGACGCATCTGCAGAGCTGACGGATGAGGAGAAGGCCGCCAGGAAGGCCGAGCGGCAGTCCATGACCATGGAGCAGCGCCAGGCGCTCAAGGCCGCAGAGACCGCCGGCGTCCCGACCGAGCGCGTGACGGTCGAGATCCCCGTCGGCGTGACTATCTCCCGCATGGTGTCCGAAGGTGACCAGTCGGTCGCCAAGGGCGGCGCGTTGTCAGACATCAAGGCCGGAGCCACCGTCACCATCTGGACCGACGGTGCGGCCTCGGGCTCCTCGGCAGAGTACGTGAAGATCCAGGCAGGCAACTGATGAACAAGAAGGCCAGCACAGCGAAGCTGGCGGCGCTGGTTGTCGTCGGGCTGACGCTCCTCGTAGGTGCCGCCTTCGCGGGCTACCAGCGGACCGCTGCAGCCGGGAACGCTGCAGATGTCCCCTCGGCGACAGTCATCCGCGGGACGATCCAGTCCTCCGTCCCGGCGGACGGGCGCGCTGCGGTCGGACAGTGGGAGCTGACGTTCGCCGCCAACGGAACGGTCGAAACGGTTCTGGCAAGCGAGGGCGAGACGGTTTCGGCGGGAGACGTGCTGGCCACGCTCAACAGCGACAAGGCCGACGCACAGGTGGTGCAGGCGAGTGCGTCTGTAAGCGCCGCGCGCGCCAAGCTCAACGGCCTTCTCGAACCGCCGCGCAGCCAAGATGTCGCCGCGAAGCAGGCCCTCGTCGACGCGGCCGAGTCTGGTGTGCGCAGTGCCCAGGAAGCGTACGGCCTGCTGGCCACCGAGTCTGCCGAGAGCACCGTGTCGCCGCTCGAACTCCAGGCGAGGCGAGCCGCAGTCGCCTCCGCCAAGTCCCAGCTGTCGGTCGCCGAGGCCAACCTGACCGTCGCGAGGGCGCCCGCTTCGTCTGCTGAGGTCGCTGCGGCGCGCGCCGCGCTCGACCAGGTGCAGGGCAGTCTCGCGGCTGCGCGAAGCGCGCTGGCCGACACCATCATCAAGGCACCCGGCGACGGTGTGGTTCTCACGGTCGGCGTGAGGGCGGGCCAGGCGTCGTCATCAGGCGCGAACCAGGCGTCCGCGATCGTGGTCGCCAAGATCGACGATAGCTACCTCGACGGTACCGTCGACGAGTCGGATGCCTCGGCGGTCAGGGCCGGTATGCCGGTCGACATACTCGTCGACGCGCTCGACGGTCGCACGGTCACCGGGAAGGTGACCTACATCGCCAGGACCGCCCAGGTGGATCCCAGCGGCCTTGCGACGTTCAGCATTCGTGCCGTGACCGACGACCGGATCGACGCGCTCGCCGCAGGCATGTCAGTCCGTATGCAGATCATCACCGACCGCGTGTCCGACGTGCTGGTCATCCCGACGCTCGCAGTCGGTCGCAGCGGCGGCAAGGCGGTCGTGAACGTCGTCGCGCCGGATGGTGCGCTGAGCGTCACGACCGTGGAGCTCGGCCGCACCGACGGCAAGATGGTCGAAGTGACGTCAGGGCTGAAGGCGGGCCAGAAGATCGCCCTCTCGCCGCCCAAGGCGGCGGAGAAGTGAGCGCCTCGGTAATCAGCCTCACCGATGTCACGAAGACATACATGCTTGGCGACATGCAGGTCCCCGTGCTGAGAGGCATCAACGTCGAGGTGAACCGGGGCGAGTACGTCGCGCTCATGGGTCCGTCGGGGTCAGGGAAGTCCACGCTGATGAACCTGATCGGGCTGCTCGACGAGCCAACCGCGGGCGCCTACCTTCTGGACGGGACCGACGCCTCGACCCTGGATGATCCGTCGCGCGCGAGGCTTCGCAACAGCGCGATCGGGTTCATCTTCCAGACGTTCAACCTGCTTCCGCACATGGACGCGCTCGCCAACGTCGAGCTCCCGCTGCGGTACGCCGGCGTCAAGGATTCGAAGGCCAAAGCTCGAGCGCTGCTCGAGCGTGTCGGGATGGCTGATCGGCTCGACCACCGCCCACCGCAGCTCTCAGGCGGGCAGCGGCAGCGCGTCGCGATCGCCCGCGCTCTCGTGAACGACCCCGCCTTGATTCTCGCCGACGAGCCGACGGGCAACCTCGACTCTCGCACCGGCGCCGAGACACTGGACTTGATGGACGAACTCCACGCCCAGGGACGAACCATCCTCATCGTGACGCACGACGAGCAGGTGGCGAAGCGCGCAGACCGGACCATCAGGCTACTCGACGGGGTGATCGTGTAGGCGACCGCGACCGCGATCACGACCGGCGCGCCGCCTCCGATGTTGCAGAGTGCAATTTCATTGTGTACAATCCAATTGCGTAATCTTGACCTGCCGGTGAACCGCACCGGCGGGCCCACGCATTGGAGGTCCCCATGCACGACAACGACAAGTCCCCAGGCTCCCCGCTCCAGACGTTGCTCGAAGTCCCCGCAAACGTGGCGTTGCGCATCGAATCGGCCAGCCAGTCCGTTCGCGAACTTGGCTACTACGCGCTTCTGGGTCTGCGCGTGGGCGGGTTCGCCCGCGTTCTGGCAAAGCACCCGGAGCAGCAGCCGCGTTTCATCGAACTCGAGCTCGAGAACGAGCGGATCTCGCTGCCCGCAGGCCTCGCGGGGCAGATCCGCGTCAGCCCTGTCTGCGCTTCCTGATAGCCGCCCGCAACCCCTCCCCTTAGAAACGGAGATCCCCCTGATGACCGTTCACAACTACACCGTGAAAGACGGCACCGGCAACGACGTCGCGCTGTCGCGCTACGACGGCAAGGTTCTGCTGATCGTCAACACCGCAACCAAGTGCGGCCTCACGCCGCAGTACGATGCCCTCGAGGCCATGTACAAGAAGTTCGGCGACCGCGGTTTCGAGATTCTCGACTTCCCGTCCAACCAGTTCCTGGGTCAGGCGCCGGGCACCGACGAGGAGATCACCGAGTTCTGCACGCTCAACTACGGCACCACGTTCCCGCGCTTCGCCAAGATCGACGTCAACGGCGAGAGCGCCGCTCCCCTCTTCACCTACCTCAAGTCGGCCGCCAAGACCGACACTGACGACGCCGAAGCAGGCGCGTTTCGCAAGATCCTCTCGGATCTTCGGCAGTCAGTCCTCGGCGATAACATAAAGTGGAACTTCACCAAGTTCCTCGTGAACCGGGACGGCACGGTCGTGACGCGATTCGGCCCCACCTTCAAGCCAGCGGACATCGAAGCCCGCGTCGAGGAACTGCTCTAGAGGAGACCTTCATTGAACGACGCTGCGCTTCTGCTCGACAACCAGCTGTGCTTCCCGCTGTACGCGGCGTCCAGGCGGATCATCAAGCTCTACCGCCCCGTCCTGGACCCGCTCGGGCTGACCTACACGCAGTACATCACACTGCTCGCCCTCTGGGAGCGCGACGGCGAGACGGTCAAGGCGCTGGGCGAGCGGCTGTTCCTGGACTCCGGGACGCTCACGCCGCTGCTCAAGAAGCTCGAGGCGCAGGGCCTGGTCAGGCGCGACCGCAGCCAGGAGGACGAACGCAACGTCCTCATCCGGCTCACCGCCGCCGGCCACGCACTCAAGACCCGGGCTGCCACGGTGCCCGGCCAGATCGCGTCGTGCGTGAACCTGTCGATGCCCGACGCCATGGAGCTCCACCGCATCCTGCACCTGCTGCTCGCCGATGACGCGCTGGTCGACTGCGCCGTCGAGTAGCGCGCGGTTGCGCCCGGATGCGTCAGACGATGCTGCGCAGCCCTTCGAGCAGCCGCTCGACATCTTCTGCGTTGCTATACGGCGCGAGCCCGACCCGGACCCCGCCCGCGTCGCCCAGTCCGAGGTGACGCGAGGCTTCAATCGCATAGAAGTTGCTCGCCGGCACGTTAATGTTGAGTTGCCCCAGCCGAGCCGAGACCTCGCACGGTTCGATGCCGTCGACCGTGAACAGCAGCGTCGGCGTGCGATCTCTCGCGCGCGAGTAGACGGTGATCCGGGGGTCGTCCGCCAGTCCACGTTCGATGACGCGGCGCAAGGCGTCCTCGTGCTCCCCGATCGCAGCCATCGCGCTCCTCAGACGCGCCCGACGCGGTGCTTCCGACGTGCCGCCCAGTGCGGCGAGGAAGTCCACGGCCGCCGTGGTGCCGGCCATCAGCTCCCACGACGGGGTGCCCAGCTCGAAGCGCTCGGGCACGGTGTTGGCCGACGGGAGCAGCTTGTCGGGGTCGAGCGTCTCGAGCAGCGCGGGGGACGCCGTCAACACGCCGCAGTGCGGTCCGCAGAACTTGTACGGCGAGCAGGCGTAGAAGTCCGCGCCCAGCTCGGCAACTTCCACGAACGCGTGGGCGGTGTGGTGAACCCCGTCGACATACAGGAGGGCTCCACGCGCGTGGACCTTCTCGGCGATCTGCTTGATGGGCGGACGCGTGCCGATGAGGTTCGAGGCCGCGGTGATGGCCACCAGCCGGGTGCGGTCGCTGAGCTGCGCTTCGACGTCGGCGACGGTGAGCTCGGACGTCTCGGGATCGAACTCGACCCAGCGCACGACCGCGCCGACGCTTAGCGCGGCGTAGATCCACGGACGGATGTTGGCGTCGTGGTCGAGTCGCGAGACCACGATTTCGTCGCCGGCCCGCCACGTCTTAGCCAGCGTGCGCGCGATGTCGAACGTGAGCTCGGTCATGCTCCGCCCGAAGATCACGCCGGCCGGATCCCCGCCGAGCAGATCGGCCATCGCCAGACGCGCCTGCCGCACGATCTCGGTCGTGCGCCGGTCGGCGACGGTGTACGTCCCGCGCTGGTTGACGGCCGAGGCGAGGGTATCGGCGACTGCTCGCGCGACGACGGCGGGGACGAGCGAGCCGCCGGGCGCGTCGAAGTGCGCGGCGCCTTCGCGCAGCGCGGGGAACTCGTCGCGGATGGAGTCTAGTGAGAACGGCATGCGTCGCTTCTTCCTATAGGTTTGAGGTTCGACCGATCACTTAGGCCTCTGCGATGAGTTCTCGCAGCGACATCGAAAGCATCCGCACTCGATTGCGCAACCGAGCCGACAAGCCACGGTAACGCGCGATGTGGTTTGCGCGATCAGTGCATCAGGCGTCATCTGAGCCGCCGATCAGGTCGACACGCGGACCAGCAAGCGTCGTCCTCAAGAAGTGATTCCCGGCGACGATCCGAGACGAGAAATCCCACGGTGCGTATGTGACAAGGTCGATCTCGCGCCCAAGCTCGCGCTGGGCGTTCGCGATTGGCTCGACCAACTCATCACTCGCCACAGTCCCGACCACCAGCACATCGATATCGCTGCCGATCTTGTCCTCCCCGCTTGCCGCGGAGCCGAAGATGAACGCTCTCGTGATACGGCTTTCGAACGGGGCCAAAGCCCGAGCGATGACACCGGCCAGTCCGAGTTCAGGCGACAGAAGTGCACGCAACTCCTCGAAGCGAGAGGTGCGATTCGCGCGGTAGTTTCGCCGGTTGCCGTCACGCTCGGACTGTATGAGCCCCAACGACTCAAGGCGCTTGAGCGCAAGCTGGGCCGACCGCAGAGCCACTCCGGCCCTTCGCGCAACTTCGCGCTGGTGAATCGGACGCACCGGCTCCATCACGAAGACGCCCAAGACGGACCTGGCTGCAGCGCTGCCAACGAGACGGAGCAACGCCGTGGGCGGCTGAGTGGGAGTCGCGCCGTAGGCGGCAGCCTCTTCTTGGACACCGCAGGCTGCTTCATTGACAGGGGCAAGCGTCGCGACCGGACGACCGTCACGCGTGATGACTATGGTGTCGCCAGTCGCAACGTCGGCCAAGTACGCGTCGAGATTCGACGACAGCGCCAGAACCGAGATGGATCGGTGGGTGCTGCGAGAGCTAGTCAGTTGACTCACTTCCTTAGTCGTTCGACTAAGGTGAGAGTACGATGCCAAATGCAGACAGTCAAGACCTTTGCGATGCCCAAATGGCCCCGGCGTTGTACGTCAGCCTCGGGTCAGGCCTCCATCACGTGGTCGTCGCAGGACTCACCCTGCACCTGAGCGGTTCGCTTTGCTAAGGCGGCTTTGCCACCCCCGACGACCTGCAATGTGGCCCGTTGGCGACTTCTGGGCTTGGGAGTAACGACTATCTGAACATCGCGATCCAACGAATTCAGGAAACGAATCAAGCGCTCCATCGAGAACCCAGTCAACCGTCCTGCGAGCAGATCGGAGACCTTGGGTTGCGTGGTGCCGAGGATGAGCGCCGTCTGCGTCTGGTTCAGGTGGCGACCACGAGCGATGCTGGCAATCTGATGTGCAAGCGTAGCCTTCGCGAGCCATTCGTCAGAGTCCGGCAGGCCGATGTCCGCAAAGACATTTCCGCCGCTGACTGTGTAATCGCGTTCCTTGGCGTTCATTTGACGAATATACCTTTTCTGGGATACCTGCGCCACTTCGTCATGTTTGGTCTGCGAGCGAGACGCGCGGATCACGCGGCGCAGTTCAGCCGAGGGATGTCCGGATGTCCTTCATGAGCATCACCAAATGCAGCGGATCTGTGGGAGAAGGCTCGAAACCGTATCGGGTACAGAAGGCGGCCGTCCAGGGACTGATCGCGTGCACCAGAACCGCCCGCGCGCCGATGAGATTCGCTGCGTGCGATGCTCGCGCGAGCGCATCGACCAGCAGGGCCTCGCCGATACCGCGCCCCTGCCACGCCCTATCCACAGCCAGTCGGACCAGCAGGATTACCGGAATCGACTGGCGCCCCTGCCCTGCCGCAAGACGTGAGGTTGCTGCGGCTGGCTCAACACTCGCGACCGCGAGCGTCCAGTACGCGACAACCCGCGCGCCGTCCAAGAACACGCAGGTACGGCTCTTCTCAGCACGTTGGTCGGCAAGCGCCTGGCGAACGAGGTACGTATCGAGCGCCCCGTCGCCGCATGCGAATCCCTCAACCACATGGAGGACGGAGAGAGGCTCCGGCCCGGTCAGCGGTCCATCACTCACTGAACGGACTGGGCTTAAACGCCGCCTGTCGAAGCGCAGGAATCACGCGGGCCGGGCGGTCGAGCATCGCTGTGAACTCCGCCCACTGCTCCGGCGCGAGTACGAATCGCGTCTCGTGAGCGAGTATGTGCTCGGCCGAGCGAAGCGCCGCCTGAAGGATGAACTGCGTGGCCGTGGCATGGCTGACCTGCGCGGCGCGTTCGAGCAGGCGCTTCTCTGCCACGCTCACGCGGAGATTAAGGCGCTCGTCTTTGTTGGCCGCAGCCGTGTTGCCGCGTGCGCTCATGGCTATGCGTCCCATCTATGTTGACTCCATTCGTACTCCCATTGTACATACATCGTACGCGTGGTCCAAACGGCCTGTATGCGGCGGCGTATGCCGCAATGCCGAGATGCGGCGTCACCATACGGGTGGCGAGCAATGGAGCGCACGGGAAGCACGCCCCCAACGACAAAACCCCCAGCAGGCCATCGCTGGGGGTTTTGCATCGGCAGACTTTCGCTTTGTCAGCCTCGCGAGGCTGCTGTCCTGCGACCACTGGGACCTCCGAACATCAGCGCGGCGACAATCAACGTCGCGATCAGCGGATTCGCTTTCGCGAATGCCAAGACCACGGGAACTGCATCCGCCATCTGTCTCGGGATCTCGCGGAGCATCTCCACAAGAATTGCGTCCATCATGCTTCCACCTCCTCTCCTATTCGTACTCGACGATTGCCGCCACCATGGCAGCGACCTCTGCCATCGTGTCGGCAGCAACTGAGCCGATACGATGGGTAAGACGTTCAACGCTGATGGAACGAACCTGCATCAGGTCGATTGTGGTGTCCGCGTCCAGGCCGTTCATGGCGCTCTTGAGCAGTGGCACGCGCCACATGGCCGGTGCTAGGTCAGAGGTCGTGCACGGAGCAGCCCACTTCACCGGTAGCACGCCCATGCCATCTGCACTGATGATCACAACCGGCCTCGTCTTGCGAATCTCCGCGCCTCGAGTCGGATCAAGCTCAGCAACCCAGATCTCGCCGCGCCTGACCTCAGACGCGCGGCTAAGGTTCATCGAGATCGGCCCCCAGCCATTCGTCAGAGGCGATCTGCTCGTAGTGGTCGACAAGCCGATCAGCGTCCGCCCTCATTACCGCTCTTCGCTCCTCGAGACCAAGCTTCATCAACGCGCGACGATCAATGCCGTCTACCGGCGGACGCGTGACGCTTTCGGCGCCCAGATACGCGGCAGCCTGCTCCCGGGTCATCAACCCCTCGGCTTGTGCGCGTGCTAAGTTGCGTCGCTCCCATGTCGACTCTTCTCGCGCGAGTCTGATGGGCTCGACTTTGGTGTATCCGAGCGCAGCGATCTCCTGCCACCACCACTGGTAGTGGTTCTGCGAGATTACGTCGAGATCCCTCAGCCGATGCAAGATGCATTGAATGCTCGTGCCCCAAGACCGTTTGAGAAGAATCAGCTCCTCCAACGAAATCTCCGAGCGGCGGATTCCAACTTCTGAGTACACGAGACTCGCGGGAATCAGGAGCGCGCCAGCAAACCGGTTGGCCGCCGCTTCCTCGTCAAGGTCAGCAGCCGTGCGGATAGTGACGTGCCCAAGCTCGTGTGCGAGGTTGAATCGCTGGCGGTCTCCGTCAGCATCCGGATTCTCCGCGATTCCGATTGCCCTCAACTCGCCATCGTCATCCCGTGCGGTGGCCGCGAGTCCGTCGAAGTCCACATCCCCGGGAACCTCGAAGACGTGCACTGAATGGCGCTCAAGAACATCCGTGAGGTTGGGTATCGGCCCCTCGCCGAGAGACCACTTGGAACGAATGCCCATGGCAGCGTTCTCCGCATCGGCCAAGGTGTGCGCCGATTGTGGTCTGCGAGGAAGCGCCGGCCGCCGCGCCACGCCGAGACGATCCTCTAGACGCAGGCGTCGCTCCAGGTTCACGCGCAACGTGGCCTCCACGCGCTCCTGCGACCGCGGGTGCATCGGCGCACGAGTTCGATACTGCAGGCACTCGATCGAGTAGTCCGGTTCGCCGAACAGCTCGGCCGCCTTCACTCCAAGCGCTTTCGCAAGGGCAAGCATCATGGTTGGCCGCGGCTCGGACTTGCCGGTCTCGTACTTCGAAAGCGCCTGCTTCGTCAATTGGCCATCCATCGCATAAGCCAATTCTTCGAGGGTGAGCCCCCTGGCCAAACGAATCTCACGCAAGCGGGAACCAAACACTGCTTCTCCTCCTTCGAGCGAAATTCTGCGTGCAAGTTGACTAACCGATGTTATCATACCCATAGTTGTCAACCAATAGTTGAGAGGAGTTGATATCCATGGCGAAGGTAACCAGCAAGAAGGCGGCGTCTGCAGCATCGAATGTGCTGAAGGACGGCCGAACGAGCAAGACCTCGAAGACCGCAGCCGCCAGCGCGCTCAGCCAGAGAGAGTCCAAGGGCGGCAGCAAGAAGAAGTAGCGACGTGCGAAGGGCCATCGGCCAACCAAAACGATTCGATGGCACTGGCGACTCGCTCGACTCAGGCAACCGTGACCGGGAGCGATTTGCTCCCGGTCACGGTTGCGGCACCTCGCCCTGATCTGCCAAAGACACTCCAGGTCGAGGTTCGGCTGATGACAACCATCCAGGATCGCGGCGCTAGCCCAAAGGCGTGGAACGAGCACACGCGAGGTAAGCATCGCGGTCGTTGCTCACGATCAGCACCGGGTCCTTCGAGGAGGATGCCCGGCCGAACAGGACGGCGTGCCTGTCGTCGAGCGTCGACAGCACTGATGCGTAGTCGCGCCCAATGTAGTTTGCCATGTAGTCCATCCCTGTTGCGTCAAAACTGCGCATCGCGAAGACGGTGTGGCACTGATTGAGAATTGTCTTGGTGACGTTTGCGGTGCGCTGGGTGATTAACAGACACCCGAGTCCGTACTTGCGCCCCTGCAGAATCGCCCGTGCCGTCCCGTTTGTCGCGGTTTTGTCTCCCTCGGCCACCACCGAGTTCCATTCGGGCACGAGAGTGTGGGCTTCTTCGAGGACGAGCCAACACCGCGGGTGACCAACGATTCCGCACCCCATCAGCCGACTGAGCACCGCTTCCGCGAAGATCCTCGTAATCTCGGCCGGCGTAAGTGACGCCATTGATGCGCTGTCTTTGAACATCTTGCTCTCTTGACGCCAGACTTCGAATTGCGAGGGGTCAATCGTAAGCAAGGATGGCGCTGTAGCAGCTGAAAGGAACTGGCCAACGATCCTTGCTGCCTGCTCCTTGAACTCGCGAACGCTCCCGCCTTCTTCGACATTCTGCGCGACCTTCGTGCGACCAGCGGCACCGATTGCTTTGAGAGCCCCCACGCTATCGAGCAGATTCTGTGGTGCCAAGACCGGCCCCATCTCAGACGCCCACTGGCCCGTAACGTCTAGACAAAGGACTCGCACACCTTGCGCTATCGCTCGTTCGACCACTTCGAATGCTAGACACGACTTGCCAACGCCGAGGATTCCTAGGATTGCGGTGTTGTACAGCACCGCTTTCGTCGTGTCGAGACTCGCCGTGTAGCTTGTCCCGGGAATGACGCCGATAGCCTCGGGATTAAAGTGAGAATCCAATGAATTGTGGAGGAACACAGGTGTGTTTGGCGACGGGAGCCACTTGACGGCAAGGAAGCGCCCGGCAGACTCATCCCACTCGCCTACTCGCCGAGCAAGTACCTCGACGAATCCATGACGGTTTCGGTTCTCAAGCGCCTCCCCTCGAACAGACGCCGAAACCACCTGATACAGAACTGTCGTGTCTCCCACCGCCGCCCCCAGCAGGGCACCTTGCTCGATTAGCGAAGAAGGAACAGTCTCCAGGAGCTCAACGTGCAGCATGTCGAGCGTCGTATCTTCGGACACCAACCCGATCACTTCTGATCGCTTGGAGAAAGCGGGATCCTGGCGGGCAATAGCGAGGAGTTCGGCATCGCGCACTACGGCCACATCGCCATTGCTGTGCGACAATCCTGAGCCTAGTGCACGATCGTGCACTAGGCTTCGGGCGGTCTCAGAGACTCGCAACTCCAAAGCGCGAATCCAAACGCCACTTGAGTAGCCAACTGGCTCCAACTCTACCGCTAGACAGTAATATCCATCCTCCGCTGGCGCCAGAAACAGACGGCTTGAACGATCAGAAACGAGCTCGCAGCGGACAGCCAGCAGCCTAGGCGACTCATGCACGGCAATGCTGCCGACTCGCTCTATTGCGGGTCTTGAATTCGAGTATGTCGTTACTAGGCGCCCGAATAGTCCGACCATCCACTCGCCCGGGTGAACAAATACGGTCAGAACCCACGCCAGAGCAATCCACACTCCGTTGGCCGGCTCCGTCGAAGTGAAGGCGAGAATCGAGTAAACGAACACACCCGAGAACAGGAGTCGGGGTGCCCCAAGCACCTTCGCCAGCTCGTACGCAGCTGTCCCGGCCCCAGGCTCGCCAGACTCGTCCCTAAACAGTATCGCGACAACGCTCGTGAGTACGGCAGCGCCCGCAAGTACAAGAACAACCACGCGCACCATTAGGACCGCTGGCTCGGCGGACTCGGGCGCAATGGGCGCAATCGCAATGGCAACCGCGATGCCGGCAGCCAGGGTGTCAACTGGCCGACGGAAGAACGGAGTCGCGAGCAGGTCGCCGAACAGTATTGACATGACGCCGGCGTAGAACCAGAGTCCCTCGGACCCGAGTGGCGGTGCAGCGACGCCGAGAATGACCCACGAGACCGAAACTAGGACACCGAGATCAACCACCAACGCGAAGAACCTCTGCTTCTGCGTCACTCGTTCTCCCATTCCCACACGTCGGCCTTGACGCGCTCGTAGTTGGCATCGAGCTCAGGCTGCATGAGCACGAGGGCTGCGATGCGGCGCACCATCTCGGTGACGTAGCGCGCTTCCTCGGTCTTGAGGTCGCGGCCGAGCAGCGCGCGCTCACGGTAGCTCAGCCACTTCTTGATGACCTGGTAGCCGCCGATTGTGTAGCGCCACACGTTGGCCGGCACGCAGCGCCAGTACGCGACGTCGTTGAGGTTGATGTCGAAGCACGTCTCTCCCAGGAGGGCGATTGCCTGCTCGGTCGACATGTCTAGCGACTTGGCTCGCTCGGCGATGGTGGCGCGCTCGGCATCCGAGTAAGGGCGCTCAGTAAGCTTGCCTGTGGAGGGCATCGTGATGCCTCCCTTGCCCGCGATTCCCCAGTGCGCCGTTAGACCGAGATCGGTAGCGGGATCGAGCGAACCAACTCCCGCTCGGGACAACACACCAACAGCGATGTCGCCAGTGAAAGGCGCTGCTGGATTGTGTAGATCCGCAATCCTAGAGCCCAAGTGGGCGGAAGTCGCAAGGTCAACCGAGGACGCCGGGAGCGGAATACGCGGCCAATCGCGGATCAGCGAATCGCGGTTCTCTCGACGGTACTCCGGATCATTGAGTACGGCCACGGAATGGAAGAACAGAGCGCCCACATCTTCAGTCTGCGCGGCCAAGTAATCCGTCGCCCGTTCCGAGAGATTTGCCTGCGCTCTCCCGTCGAAGAGAGATCCATTGACATGGCGAGTCTCCTTCGGGAAGTAGCTGGACAGACCATTGCCCATGTTGTCGCCAAGTACGCTGACAACGAATCCCCGATCGAAACGGTCTTTCGGCTCCTTCTGTCGAACTTCGAGCCATTGACTACCCTCGATGACTTGCGGAATGTATTCCGCGCGCTCGCGGTCCAGAAGCTTCGTCTCGGGCTCCCAGTACAACCAGCGTACGTCGAACGGCCGGTAGGCGTAGCGCAGAACTTGGACGGGGACGAAGCCCTTCATGACTAACGTGCGTCGGGTCGCAAGCGCGTCGAACCCATCACGGGATCGCATGATGCCCGGCCAAGCCACAGTGATTGCGTCATCGCCAACAGTGGGGTCGAGGTAGGTCTTGAGTCGGTCCTCAAGTTGGTCGCGATCGATATCGATGACGAAATCGTCCCGACTGGTCTTCACCCCGGGAAACGATACCGGAAACACCTCGGGAAACTTCGGCCACTGCAAGTACCCCAAGGACACCGATGATGGGCGGAAGGTGAGGCCAAGCGACAACTCAGGCTCGTGATGCAGAAACGGCACGGGAGCGACTGCGGCGGCGTTCTCAAGATCTTGACGCTTCGTCGCACCCCACCAATCTCGGTATTCAACGCCACTCGCAGAACGTCCTGTTCTAACGAGCATCCCGATTGCGGTTCCAACTTGGATGCCCTCGCGGTTCTTCGCGGTTGAGAAGATGCTGGGATCGGGCTTGCCTTCAGGGGTGGTCTTTCCCGTCCGGTACTTGTCGCCGTTGAGGTTATCGATCCAGATGCGATCGAATACCTCAAGGAATCGCTCACGCATACCGGTGAAAGACAGGCTGTCCAACCAACCGTAGTTCGATATGAAACACACAACACCCTTGCCGGTGCGCTCGGTAATCTGCCGCTCGGCCATTCTGAAGAACCGAACATACAGGTCGTTGAGGCCTTGTCCCTGCGGCTTGGCTGCGAACTTGGTGACACGATACGAGTCGGTGAGTCCCCGTTCCTCACCGACGGCCATTCCCGCATACGAGTTGTACGGCGGGTTGCCAATCACGACGAGCACTTGCTCTTCGCGCTTGATCCTGTCCGCCGCGTCTCTCTCCTCGGCAAACTCCGGGAACAACATCGTCGAGTGCATCTGGCCCTCGCCCACGCGCTTGTCCTTCGGCGGCACCACCTGGCCACCATCGCCCCAACCTGTGAGCGCGTTCGTCAGGTAGATCGCGGCGCGCTCGTCGGCATCCTTCAGCGGAACGCCCAGCTCGGCGAGGAGGATCCCCATTTGCAGATGCGCGACCACGAATGGCGCCGGCATGATCTCGAAGCCTATGACGCGCTGCATCGCGGCGCGCTTCACGTCTTGGCGTGTGAGGGCGTCGGTGCCCTTGGCGGTCAGCGTCTCGTCGATCTTGCGCAGGACTTCGACGAGGTAGGCGCCGGTGCCGCAACAGGGGTCGAGGACCACGACGCTCTCGTCGGCCAGTCCGTCGGCGATTCCCAGCTCCTCGCGCAGGACCGTGTCCACGCGGGCGACCATGTACTTGACCACCTCGTCAGGCGTGTACCACACGCCGAGCTCTTTGCGCAGCTGCGGGTCGAACGCCTCGAGGAACGGCTCGTAGAAGTACTGGACGGCGTGGTCCTCGCGGAACTTCTCGAAGAAGGCGGCGCGGTCGATGCGCCACAGGATCTCCTCGGCCCACTCCAGGACTTCGGAGATGCCCAGTGCGCCCAGCTGGCGCACGTCGGCGAACTGGCGGAAGAGCTCGTAGACCATGGGGACGTGCAAGGTGGCCGTGGCGGTCTCCCACTGGAAGCGGCGGTCCCACGAGACCTCGGCGGTGTGGTCCATGTCGCGCGCCCAGAGCACCCAGCTCGCGAACATCCCGTAGAAGAGCGTCTGCACGAGCGTGGAGCGGAAGAAGTGGTCGCCCTTCTCCCCTTCGAACTTCAGGCCCAGCGACTCCTCGAGCTGGCCGCGCAGCGACGCGAGGGCGGGCAGCTCGTTGCGATGCTCGAGCCGCAGGCGCGCGGTGCGTGCGTAGCTGGCGAGAAACCAGGCGATGTCCTTGGGGTCGGAGAGCGGCGCGTTGTGCAGCAGCACGCGGCGGAGGAACTCGGTGAGGCCCTCGCCGGCCTGCTCGGCGAACCTGCGCGGGGTGGCGATGTGCGCCCAGAAGGCGGACTCGTTGGGGGCCAGCCGGCACGACTCCAGCTCGCGTACGCCGGTGCCGTCCACGCCGCGTCCCACGAGCACGAAGTCGCGCAGGTTGGTGACAAGCACGAGGCCGTAGCGCTCCACGTAGCGGGCGACCTGCTCGGAGGCAGCGACCACGAAGGCGTCGTCCGCGGTGCCTTTGACCTCGATGGCGCCGCGCGCGGGGAGCTGGCCTTGGAGCGGTTCACTGCCGACGTCCCAGCCCTTGAGCTGCGGCGCCGTGAACAGGCCGCCGTCGGGGATGCCTCCGCCGGTGTTTCGCAGGTTGATGATTGCGGTGACCTTGGGCTTGAGCTTGGAGCCCATCGCCGTGAGCAAAGTTGAGAGTGGTCCGTAGTAGCTGGTCTCAGCGACACCTGCCCCCGATGCGTGGATGTCGCGCAGTTGCGAGAAGTACCCCTCGACCGGATCCGACACGCTCAAGCCCCCTGAGGCTGGTGAGAACTGGTAAGTGCAGGATAGCAGTAGGGAGTGACAGGCCGCGCCCGGGTCTATGACAGCTCGGTCGCCTTCTCGTCGGCATGCGCGACACACCGACCCGCTGCCTCATAGAGCACCACCTGCGTCGCGGCGAACTCTGCGGCCAGGTACGGACTGGTGAGCGCATCCTCTTCGATGATGTCGACCGGCATGCCCATGATGGCTTCAAGCTCGGCTCGGAGACCGAAGTAGCGCTCGGCGTAGCCCACGGGGTTCGGGTCGAGGCGCACGAGCACATCCAGGTCGGCTGGCGCGATAGCGGAATCGACCTGCGTCGCCGACCCGACGAGTGCGACCTTCAAGGCCCCGAAGCGCACACCGGCGGCGGCAATCCTGTCAGCGTAGGGCCGCACTGCGGGGTTGAGCTTCTCGAGGATGGCAGTGTCGGTTGACGACTGCTCGGCGCTCTCCGATACCAGGAGAAGCTCACGCAGCGGTGCCGCGAACGGATGCGCATCGTTGGCGCTGATCACACGCGCATCGGCGGTGCGGTGCGAGCGCACGAGCCCCAGGTCTTCGAGGCGCTTCAGCTCGGCCTGCACCGATGACGTGCTCGTCCCCACAGCCCGCACCAGTTCGAGCAGCCGGTAGCTGCGCTGCTCGCCAAGCAACAGCAGCCGCAGAATGCTGGCGCGCGTGCGCGAACCGAACAGGATTTCGATCACGACAGTACCCTCTCGTGGTATGCCATACCGCATCATGGTATACCCGCAGAGCAACGGTGGGCAACAGCCATCTGTGGCTCGACATTCAGCGTCGGCAGATATTCATGTCGGACGTGAATATAGCGGAGATACTGAATATGGCTCAGCCGAAGCGGGTCTTGATTACGCGTGGAAGGGCGCTCCAGCCTGCAAGAGCACTCTATCCCACCGGTCAGACACCAACGCGGCCGGCTTTTTGGGAATCCTTCTGACATGCGAAGTAGACCCAAGGAGCCTCTCATGAGCGCGAACACCACGATCGTCGTCCTCGGCGCCACCGGCCAGCAGGGTGGCGCCACCGCCCGTCATCTCCTCGCGAGTGGCGCGCCCATCCGCATCCTCGTGCGCGACCCGAGCAAGCCGGCGGTCCTCGAGATTGCAGCTGCCGGTGCTGAAGTCGTTATCGGCGACATGCTCGATCTGAGCTCGTTGCACAGTGCGTTCGACGGTGCCCACGGCGTGTACTCCGTGCAGACGTGGCGCGGTCCGGGCGGCATCGAGGCAGAGAAACAGGCCGGCTTCAACGTAGCGGAGGCAGCGGCGGCAACCGGGATCGCGCACCTCGTCTATTCGAGCGTCGGCGGCGCCGACCGGGCGCCAGAGGTCGCCCACTTCGAGAGCAAGCACCAGATCGAACTGCGCATCGCCGCCCTCCGCATCCCTGCAACGATCCTGCGGCCGGTCTTCTTCATGGACAACTTCCGCTGGCAGACGAGCGGCATCCGCGAGGGCCGGCTCGTCCAGGGAGTGAAGCCTGGGACGCGTCTGCAGATGATCGCCGTCGACGACATCGGCGCGTTCGCCGCCAAGGCGTTCGGTGCGCCGGGCGAGTGGATCGGCCGCACCCTCGAGCTGGCCGGAGACGAGCTCACCATGCCTCAGGTCGCCGCGATCTTCTCGGAGAGGCTCGGCCGACCGGTGGTCTACTCGCCCGAGCATGAGGACCGCCCAGGTGGGGGCACTGAGGCCCGCAAGATGGCGGCCTGGTTCGACGGACACGGCTACGACGCAGACATCGCGGCGCTGAGGGCGCTCTACCCGCCGCTGAAGGACGTGCGGACGTTCGTGGCGAGTGCCGACTGGCTGCAGGGGTAGGCCCCGCCGCCGCGCGCGCAAGAGGCCCGACATCCTCTCGGACGCCGGGCCTCCGCACTACCTGCTGCGAACCCTGATGCTAATGTGTCTGCTCCGACTGCTGCTCGGCCACCTGCTCCGGACGCGGTGTGTACGGCGTCTCGACCGGGGCCTCCTGCACTGACGTGGTTTCGGTCGTCCCGCCGATCGCGATCTTCGTCGACCTGGACCGCGCAGCCTCAAGCGGCTTGGGAACGTGGATCTCGAGCATGCCGTCGTGGAAGTCGGCGTGAATCGTGCTCGGGTCAACGCCTTCCGGCAGCGCCATCGTGCGCTCGAACGAGCCGAAACTCGACTCCCGGATCATCCAGCCCTCGTCCTCGCGCTCGGCCTCGGCCTTGCGCTCGCCAGCGATGGTGAGCACGCCGTCGGTGAACTCGACGCTGACGTCTTCTGGCTTGATGCCGGCGAGCTCGACGTGCACCGCGTTGTCAGCATCGGTCTGCCTCACGTTGATGCGCGGCATCCATGCTGTTGACCCTGCGGTCAGGCCCTCCGACGTGCCGAGGCGGGAGAAGATGCGGTCCATATCCCGTCGCATCTTGAGCGCCTCGCCGAACGGATCCCATCTCACAATCGCCATGACTACATCACCTCCGATACATCCGAGGCGCTGCCGTTCATGGCGTAGCGGACAGCGCCACCAACCCTACAGAAGTATGTACCCGCCATCCGTGCTCGCATCTACCGTGACCGTGTCTCCTTCGTGCACACGGCCTTCGATGAGCGCCTTGGCTACGCGGTCGATCACCTCGCGCTGGATGAGCCGCTTGAGCGGCCGCGCCCCGAACACCGGGTCGAAGCCGTCCAGTGAGAGCCGCTCCACCGCCGCAGGCGTGAGCTCGAGTGCGATCTTGCGATCGGCAAGCCGCACGCGCACGGTCTCGAGCTGCAGCACCACGATCTTGGCGATCTCGTCGAGTGTCAGCGACCGGAAGATGACCGTGTCATCGATGCGGTTGAGGAACTCGGGCCGAAACGTCGCGTGCAGCGCCTCCTCGAGCATGGTGCGCATCGCCTTCTCGTCGCCGCCGCCCTCGGCCAGCGCCTGGATGTACTGGCTGCCCACGTTGCTCGTCATGACGATGATCGCGTTCTTGAAGCTCACCACGCGGCCCTGGCCGTCGGTCAGACGCCCGTCATCGAGCACCTGCAGCAGCACGTTGAACACGTCGGCGTGCGCCTTCTCGATCTCATCGAGCAGGATCACCGAGTAGGGCCTGCGCCGGACCGCCTCGGTCAGCTGGCCGCCCTCCTCGTAGCCCACGTAGCCGGGAGGCGCGCCGATGAGCCGCTGCACGCTGAACTTCTCCATGTACTCCGACATGTCGATGCGCACCATCGCGCGCTCGTCGTCGAAGAGGTAGCCCGCCAGCGTCTTGGCCAGCTCGGTCTTGCCCACGCCGGTCGGTCCCATGAACAGGAAGCTGCCGATGGGCCGGTCCGGATCGGAAAGCCCCGTGCGCGAGCGCCTGATGGCGCCGGCGACGAGCGCGACCGCCTCGTCTTGCCCCACGACGCGCTGGTGCAGCACGTCCTCGAGCTGCGCGAGCTTGGCCATCTCGCCTTGCATCATCCGGCTGACCGGCACGCCGGTCCACGCGCTGACCACCTCGGCGATCTCTTCTTCGGTGACCTCTTCTTTGAGCATCGCGCCGGACTCCTGCTGGACGCGCAGCTTCTCGGCGCCAGAGGCGAGCTCGGACTCGAGCTGCGGGATGCGGCCGTAGCGGATCTCGGCGGCGCGCGTCAGGTCGCCGTCGCGCGTCGCGCGCTCCTCATCGCCGCGCGCCTCGTCGAGGTCGGCCTTGAGCTGCTGCACGGTCACGATGACCGCCTTCTCATTCTCCCACCCGGCCTTCATGCCGGCGAGCTTCTCGTTGACCTGCGCCATCTCGCCTCGCAGCGCGTCGAGACGCTCCGCACTGGCCGCATCGGACTCCTTCATCAGCGCCTGCTCCTCGATCTGGAGCTGGGTGAGCTGGCGCGCGAGCGTGTCGATCTCGACGGGCATCGAGTCGATCTCGATGCGCAGGCGGCTGGCCGACTCGTCGACCAGGTCGATGGCCTTGTCGGGAAGGAAGCGGTCAGCGATGTAGCGGTTGGAGAGCTCGGCGGCGGCCACGATCGCCCCGTCGGTGATGCGCACGCCATGGTGGACCTCGTACTTCTCCTTCAGCCCGCGCAGGATCGCGATGGTGTCTTCCACCGTCGGCTCGCCCACGTACACGGGCTGGAACCTGCGCTCGAGCGCCTTGTCCTTCTCGATGTGCTTGCGGTACTCGTCCAACGTCGTCGCGCCGATGGCGTGCAGCTGGCCGCGTGCGAGCGCGGGCTTGAGCATGTTGCCCGCGTCCATCGCTCCCTCGGCCGCGCCGGCGCCTACGATCGTGTGCAGCTCGTCGATGAACAGGAGGATCTGCCCTTCTGACTCCTCGACTTCGCGCAGCACTGCCTTGAGCCGGTCCTCGAACTCGCCCCGGTACTTCGCGCCCGCGACCATCGACGCCAGATCGAGGGTGACGATGTCTTTGTCGCGCAGGCTCGAAGGGACGTCGCCGGCGACGATGCGCTGTGCCAGTCCCTCGACGATGGCCGTCTTGCCCGTGCCCGGCTCGCCGATGAGCACCGGGTTGTTCTTGGTGCGCCGCGAAAGCACCTGCACCGTGCGGCGGATCTCGTCGACGCGACCGATGACCGGGTCGAGCTTGCCGTCGCGCGCGGCCTCGGTGAGGTTGTGCCCGTAGCGCTCGAGCGCCTGGAACTGCGCCTCCGGGTTCTGATCGGTGACCTTCGAGCCGCGGCGGAGCTCCACGAGTGCCGCCGTGAGGCGCGCCGCCGTGGCGCCGGCGCGCTCGAGGATGCGCCCGGCCTCGCCCTTGTCGGAGGCGAGCGCCACGAGCAGGTGCTCGCTCGAGACGTAGGCGTCGGTCATCTTGTCGGCGGCCTTCAGCGCGCCGGAGAGCACCGTGTTGAGGCGCGGACCCACGCCGATGTCGGCGTTCGAGCCGCTGACCTTGGGAGATGCGGCCAGCGCCGCGGCCACCGCGCCGTCGAGCAGCGCGGGGTCGGCACCGACCTTGGACAGGATCGGTCGCACGATGCCTTCGGCCTGGTCGAGCAGCGCCTTGAGCAGATGCTCGGGCTCGACCGCCGAGGCCGACATCTCCTCGGCGATGCCCCGGGAGGCCTCGAGGGCCTCTTGCGCCTTGATGGTCAGCTTGTCGAGTCTCATGGGACTGTCCTTCCTGCTTCTTACGCCTGGCGCCTGACGACCACAGCGCCGCGTTCGATTCTCACGATGGCCGCCTGCACTTCGCGCACGCGGGCGCGCTCACCCGCGATGCGGGCCGCAGCCTCGGCGCGCGCGCAGCGAAGGCGAGCCGCTACGAGCTCGGTGCGGATGCGTTGCATGTCGCGCTCGAGTTCGATGATACGGATGACGCCGGCGAGGTTGATGCCCTCTTCCTGCGTGAGCTGCTGGATGAGCCTGAGCCGCTCGACGTCGGCCTGCGAGTACAGGCGGGTGTTGCCGGAAGACCGCTGTGGGCTGACGAGCTGCTTGCGCTCGTAGATACGCAGCGTTTGCGGGTGCACGCCGGCCAGATCAGCTGCGACGCTGATCATGTACAGCGGCCTGTCGTAATCGCGTTTGCTGGTCACGTCCGGTCCTTCCCTCGGGGCGACGGGGCGCCGCCCTCGATGACTCTCTGTTCGCCTAGCCGATGTGCGCCCGGAGGTCCTCGGGCTTCTCGGCGGCGTAGCTCTCGAGCAGTTCACGCTGCTTATCGGTGAGGTGCTTGGGAACCACGATCTTGACCTTGACCTTCAGGTCTCCCGAACCGCTTCCCTTCAGCTTGGGCGCGCCCTTGCCGCCGATGCGGAACGTGCGGCCGTCCTGCGTGCCTGCCGGCACCTTGAGCTTGACCTTGCCGCCGTCGGGCGCAGGGATGCGCACCTCGGTGCCCAGCGCCGCTTCGGCGATCGACACCGGAAGCTCGAGCACCACGTCGGCCGCGTCGCGCTGGTAGTAGGGATGCGGCTTGATGTGCGTGACCACGTACAGGTCACCCGCCGGTCCGCCGTTCTCGCCCGACTGCCCCTTGCCCTTGAACCTGAGCTTGCCGCCGTCCGTGGCGCCGGCCGGCACGTGCACGGTGACCGGCACGCGCCGAACCACGGTGCCCTTGCCGCGGCACGCGCCGCATGGCGACTCGATGATCTGACCGGTGCCTCCACAGCGCGGGCACGGTCGCGAGAAGCCGAACATGCCCTGGCCCTCGCTCACCGAGCCCGACCCGTGGCATGCCGGGCAGGTGGTGGGTGACGTGCCCGGCTTGGCGCCGCTGCCGTGGCAGTTGGCGCACGTCTCGGTGCGCTCGACCTCGACCTTGGTCTCCATGCCCGCAAACGCCTCAGCAAACGTGAGGTCGAGCCGCATCTGCAGGTCGGTGCCGCGCTTCGGCTGCGGTCGCGACGGACCTCTTCGCCCACCGCCACCGCCGAACACGCTGCCGAACAGGTCGCCGAGGTCTCCCACGTTGACGTTCTGATAGCCGCCGCCGGGACCGGGACCGCCTGGCCCACGACCGCCGCCGGGGGGCATCTGCCCTCCGAAGTACTGGCCGTACTGGTCGTACTGGGCGCGCTTCTCGGTGTCCGAGAGGACCTCGTAGGCGGCGTTGATCTCCTTGAACTTCTCTTCGTCCCCGCCCGCGTCGGGGTGATGCTTGCGTGCGAGCCTGCGAAACGCCTTCTTGATCTCATCGGCGGTCGCGGTCTTCTTCACTCCGAGCGTGTCGTAGTAGTTGGCGGTGGGAGTCATTGCCTACTCCTCGCGCCGTGGTCCTCCGGTCGACACGACGACCATCGCCGGACGCACGATGCGTCCACCCATCTCGTAGCCCTTCTGGAACACCGCAACGACGGTCCCTTCCGGAACCTCGAGGTCTTCCTGCTGGCTTACGGCCTGGTGCGTCGTCGGGTCGAACGGGGAACCGAACGGATCGATCACACCAACGCCTTCCTTGGCGAGGATTCCAACCACTTGGGTGTGCACGGCCTGGACGCCTGCAAGCAGGTGCTTCAGGTCGCCTCCCGCCGTGGTGTGCTCGACAGCCCGCTCGAGGTTGTCGATGGCGGGCAGCAGCTCGGAGACGAGGCGCTCGGTGGCGCGCTTGCGCTCATCATCGCGCTCGCGTGTCGTGCGCTTGCGGAAGTTGTCGAACTCGGCCTGGGCACGGGTGACCCGGTCACGAAGATCGGCGGCCTCGGCGCGCGCAGCCTCGAGCTCGGCCTCCATCACGTCCCCGCGCAGCTCGAACTCCGCACCGAGGTCGTCGGCCAGCTCGGGATCGAACGGCGCATCGGGGACGAGCGTCGGGCCCGAACCGGGCGCGGAACCAGGTGTGGAACCAGGTGTGGCTGAGGCGCCTGAAACGGAGCGCCCGCCGGGGACGGCGCCCGGGGTACCGGAGGCGCCCCCCGCAGGACGGTCTTTGTCCGAGGACAGGCGCCCGGAGGTATCCCGGGCGCCGTCCTCATGTGGTCGCTTACTCATGTTACTTGGCCTCGTCGTCTACGACCTCGTAGTCAGCGTCGACGACGTCTTCTGCCGGGGCTGCGCTCTCGCCCTCAGGCGTCTCGCCCTCAGCACCGGCGGCCTCGGCCGACTGGTACACGATCTGCGCCAGCTTGTACGACGCTTCCTGGAGCTTCTCGGTGGTCGACTTGATCTCGTCGACGTCCTCGCCGGCGAGCGCGATCTTGGAAGCGTCAAGTGCCTCGTCGACCTCGGTCTTCATCTCGGCCGGAACCTTGTCGCCCAGGTCCTTGATCGTCTTCTCGGTGGCATAGACCAGCGAGTCGGCGGTGTTGCGGGCCTCGACCTCTTCCTTGCGCTTGCGGTCCTCGTCGGCGTGGCTGTCGGCGTCCTTGACCATGCGCTCGACCTCATCGTCGGACAGCGCGGTGGAGCCGGAGATCGTGATCTTCTGCTCCTGGCCGGTGCCCAGATCCTTGGCCGAGACGTTGACGATGCCGTTGGCGTCGATGTCGAACGTGACCTCGACCTGCGGCACTCCACGCGGCGCGCTCGGGAGGTTCATCAGGTGGAACTTGCCGAGCGTCTTGTTGTAGGCGGCCATCTCGCGCTCGCCCTGCAGCACGTGGATCTCGACGGACGTCTGCCCGTCGGCGGCCGTGGTGTAGACCTCGGTCTTGCGCGTGGGGATGGTGGTGTTGCGGTCGATCATCTTGGTCATGACGCCACCAAGCGTCTCGACGCCCAGCGCCAGCGGGGTCACGTCGAGCAGCAGGATGTCCTTGACGTCACCGGAGAGCACGCCGCCCTGGATGGCAGCGCCCACGGCGACGACCTCGTCGGGGTTGACTCCCATGTGCGGGTCGCGCCCGGTCATCTTCTTGACGAGTTCCTGAACGGCAGGCATGCGGGTCGAGCCGCCGACGAGGATGACCTCGTCGATGTCGCCCATCTTCACGCCGGCGTCCTTCATCGCAGCCTCGACAGGCTTGCGCGTGCGGTCGAGCAGGTCGTCGGTGAGCTTCTCGAACTCCGAGCGCGTGAGCGTGACGTCGAGGTGCTTGGGGCCTGAAGCATCCGCGGTGATGAACGGCAGGTTGATCTGGGTCTGCTGGGTGCCGGAGAGCTCCATCTTGGCTCGCTCCGCAGCCTCCTTGAGACGCTGCAGCGCCATCTTGTCGACGCGCAGGTCGATACCGGTGTCGGCCTTGAACTTCGCGGCCAGCCAGTCGATGACCTTCTGGTCCCAGTCGTCTCCACCGAGGTGGTTGTCGCCGTTGGTCGACTTGACCTCGAAGACGCCCTCGCCGATCTCCATGACGGACACGTCGAACGTGCCGCCGCCGAGGTCGAAGACGAGCACGGTCTGGTTCTCGTCGCCCTTGTCGAGGCCGTATGCGAGCGCCGCCGCGGTCGGCTCGTTGATGATGCGCAGAACCTCAAGGCCCGCGATCTTGCCGGCGTCCTTGGTGGCCTGGCGCTGCATGTCGTTGAAGTACGCGGGAACGGTGATGACCGCCTGCGTGATGGTCTCGCCCAAGTACTTCTCGGCGTCGGCCTTAAGCTTGCTCAGGATGATCGCCGAGATCTCCTCAGGCGTGTACATCTTGCCTTCGACGTCGACCTCGACGCGGCCGTCCTTGCCCTTGGCGACCTTGTAGGCAACCGTCTTGCGCTCCGAGGAGGTCTCCTCGAACTTGCGGCCGACGAAGCGCTTGATCGACTTCACGGTGTTCTCAGGGTTGGTGACGGCCTGGTTCTTGGCCGATTTGCCGACGACGCGCTCGCCGTCCTTGCGGAAGCCCACGACCGACGGCGTCGTTCGATCGCCTTCGACGTTGATGATGATGGTCGGCTCTCCACCTTCGAGGATGGCCATGGCCGAGTTGGTGGTACCCAAGTCGATTCCGAGGACCTTGCCCATTGTTCCGTTCCCCTTTCAGTATCGTGGCCCCCCACGGGGGACCGCGAAAGATCGCAGATCGAGCACCCTTTTCGAGGTGCCTTGCAAGTCTGAAACCTAAGTGCATCATTGTCAAGTTTCGTGACTACGCACTGATACGTTCTACCCGCCCGGCGGGCGGGCGAAACCAGCGCAGAGCGGTTGCCTATCGTACTGCTCGGTCAGGAAGCTGAGCGGAACGGATCAGGCTGCGCATCGCGCCCCCATGCTCTTGGGTGGCGCGTGCAGAAAACCGCGCTTGGATTCCCCCTTTACACGTTCACGCCTCGCGGGTAAGGTACGCACGAAACCAGGGCGTTACCGCCTGCTTTGCGCCACCGAACCCCTAAGGAGAATCGATGCCCCGACCTATCATCAACGAGGACGATTGTTCGGCCTGCGGCATCTGCGTGGACGCGTGCCCCAACGATGTACTCGAAATCGTCGGAGAAGCCGCTGAACCCGTGAACGAAGACAACTGCGACGGTTGCGCGACCTGCATGGAAGAGTGCCCCATGGGCGCGATCACCGAGATCGAAGAAGACTAGCAACCGCTTCACCCACACGCACACTGCCGAGAAGGCGTCCCCTGATAGAGAGGACGCCTTCTTTCATGAGGATTCCGGCGTGCGCCGTTAGTAGACCGCACCCTCGGCACGCGCGGCCTTGAGCTGCTCCCACGCCCGCCGTTTGCGCTTGGCGTCGCCGAGCGACGCTTCGAAGCCCTCAAGCGCGACCACGCGCCGGCCGAGAACCCGCACCATCTGCCCCGGCACGAACGCAGCGGTGCCGAACGCCTCGGCGAGGTCGGCTGCGGCCTCCGCGTCGAGCGCGATCACGAGCGCAGGGTCGACCGCCTCGAGCTGCAGGCGCAACCGCTCGGCACGCCGCGCAGGATCGATGCCCGGTTCCGGACGCGAGAGCGTGTAGAAGACGCCCAGGAGGCTATGGCCGAGCGCGACGAGCGCAAGAGCGAGCGCCACGCCGTCGGCGCCGGAGAGTGCCGGATCGCCGGCGGCCTCCGCGGGCCCTGCAAGGCCCTTGACCACGGCGACGTCGGCCAAGAGCGCGCCGCGAACGCGGACCGCATCCGAGCCGGGGGCAAGTGCATCGGCGGCGGCGAGCTCGGCGCGGACCCGCGCCTCGTGAAGCGAGCGCCACACGTCGGCGGAGAGCGCAGCGGCGCTGTCGGGTGCGGTGTCGTGCGTGTCGCTCACGCGCGCGATGCGAACCAGCGCCACGTCATAGAGAGCCCGGTGTCGAGCTCCTGGCGGGCGGCCCAGCCGAACACGCGCTGCGCCTTGGACGGGCCGAGCGAGCTGCGGTCGACATCGCCTTCGCGGGCCGGCTGAGAGTCGACGGCGCCGAGGAAACTGGCGGTCTGGCGCAGCGACATGAGCAGCTCGTTGACCGAAGTCTCCGAGCCGGTCGATATGTTGTAGGACGCGTCGTCATCGCCTTCGCCACGTGCCAGGGGATTCTCGGAGAGCAGCGCCGCGAGTATGGCCGCCACGATGTCGCCGACGTAGATGAAGTCGCGTGTCTGCTCGCCGGTGCCGAAGACGACCGGTGAGATGCCGGCGCTGATGCTCGCGCAGAACAGCGCTACCACGCCGCCCTCGCCTGCCGCATCCTGGCGGGGGCCGTAGACGTTGGCGAAGCGAAACGCCGCGAAGTCGGTGCCGGTGCCGGCAAGCTCGGCGGCCATGGTGCCCTCCGCGGCGAGCTTGCTCATGCCGTACGGGTTGGCCGGTGCCTTGAGCGCGGTCTCGGGAAGCGGGAGCTGCGAAGCGTCCGGCTCGCCGTAGACGGCCGCTGACGACGCGGAGATCATGCGGGTGGCGCCCGCCTCGCGTGCCGCGCGGGCCACCGCGCGGGTTCCCTCGGCGTTGACGGCGAAGTCGCGCTCGGGATCGCGCAGCGACGCGCTCACGCTGGCCTGCGCGGCGAGGTGCACCACGGCGTCGGGCGCGAACTCGGCGACTGCGGCCGGCATGGCCGGATCGAGGATGTCGAGCGTACGGAACCATGCATACGGGTGGATGTTCTCGGCTTTCCCGGTGGACATGTCGTCGATGACGCCAACGTCATGGCCCCCGGAGAGGAGCGCGAACACCAGGTTCGATCCGATGAAGCCGGCGCCGCCGGTCACAAGAACACGCATGTACTCCTCCTTGCGGGCTGCATCACTTCTCACGAAGCGACTGGCAGCGCACTCCGATACGTTCCGACGGGAGATGAAAGACCCCTGCTGCGGGTCGAGATGGATGGTATCACCAGCCTGCCCTGCGCACCCACCCGGCCGCCTCACTTCTCTGCGGCGAGCCGGCTCACTTCGACGAGGTCTGACTGCACGACGATGCGGTAGCGCGCGCTGAACGGCGGCTCACACGCCGTGAGGGTGAGCATCGGCGTCGCCGTGCTCGCCACCACCCCCACCTCCGAGGGGAGCACCACGAGCGTGCGCTTCACGCGGTAGATGTAGCGGCGATACGGCGAGAAGAAGCGGATGGTGTCGCCTTCGCGCAGGGTGTCGATGGCCCGAAACGGCTGCAGATAGGTCGTCCGGTGGCCCGATATGCCGCAGTTGCCCGACGGTCCCGGCAGGTCGGTCCACGAGATCCAACCCGGACCGCGCTGCAGGTCGGCTCGGCTGACCCCCTTGACGACCACCGCGTCGAGCTTCATCCGCGCGATCACGAGCCGTCCGAACGCGCCGCCTTCAGGCAGCTTCTCCCAGTACGCGCGATCCTGCTCGGCCCATCCCGCGAAGTCCTTGGCCGGTCCGGACCTCACGACGGCGTCGCGGGTGGCGCTGGCGGGCAAGTGCGCGCGCAGCGACCGCTGATCGAGCACGCCGACCACATTGGTGACCGCGTAGTAGCCGAGCAGCCCGATGGCCACACCGATCAGCAGGTCGCCGAGCATGCGCGCCGCACACCGCCACGGATCCATGCGGCGTGCCGCTTCGCCACTCAACTCGCGCGCACCGCCTCTCCGGGACCGTCTTGGGGCCGCGCCGAAGCTGCGGCGGCAAGCCGCGAACTGTGACGCAGGACACACAACTTCATAAAGATTCTACCGCCGAGGCCGATACTTGGAGTGTACCGAAATTGACAGCTGCACATCGACACGTACTCCCGACAAGGGCACGGCGGACCGAAAGGCCCGCTTCGCAAAGTCACGGGTCTAACGGATGGGCGCACGCCCTCCCATGACAGCCGGACTGCCGGAACGAGACCCAAACGCGACACGGACCCGGTTCCCTTTTCAAGCGAGAAGCCAAGGGAGGCCGGGCCGTCGTGCGTCTGGGCTCGTTACGTAGAGGACGTACCCACCATGAGTCACTTCCACATGCCAGACCGAACCAAGAAGTATTTTCCAGCGCTTGCGGTCACGACGCTGACCGTCGTCGCACTCGCCGCGCTCGGCGTGGCCGCAGCCGGAGCCGGTCACTTCTCGGCCCCGCTCACCACGGCGGCTCCCGTCGCGATCAAGGTTGTCCAGAAGCCGAGCATGGCTTTCGCCCCGCTCACGCTCACGACGCCCAAGACGCTCGCGCCGAGTGCTGCCCGACAGGCGGCCGCCCGTCGCGCTGCCGCAAAGCGGGTTGCAGCTGCGAAGGCCAAGAAGGCTGCCGCAAAAGCGACCGTGAAGCGCGTCGCCGTGCGCAAAGCTGCCCCCTCCGACTTGGCGAAAGCCAAGGCGGCGCTGGCCAAAATGAAGGCCGCCCACCCGATCCTGCGCGGAGTGACCGTTCGCTACGGCGACACGCACGGCTACCAGGCGATCTCGTACTACAAGAGCGGCCAGATCATCTTGAGCAAGACGCATACGGCCAGTGTCGCGAGGATCATCTCTCACGAGTGCTGGCACATCATCGACTGGCGCGATAACCAGCACATCGACTGGGGCGAGAACATCCCTCCCCGTCGGTAGCTTCACATCACCAGCAGCGCAAGAGGAAGGGGCCGCCACCCGCGGCCCCTTCGCTTTTCCTCTCATGCATTGGCGTGCCTCACGCGCTGAGCCTACGGGGTTGGCCTCCCCAACCGACGCAGGCCGAGGCCGGCACCCAGGGCGAGGGCCGCGGCCAGACCCAGCAGGGTCCAGTCACCACCGGTGAACGGCAGGAACGGCTCTGTCTCCGTGAACGGCAGGAACGTCTCAGTCGTCACATTCCAGCTGCTCGTATTGTTGCTGGGATCGGTGTCATCGGGAGTGGCGATGACCACGGTGTTCCTGAGAACCGTCGTGCCCGCGGGCAGATTCGCCTTGACCTTCACCGTATAGGTCACGGTCTGCGGCCCGTCGGACGCGAACAGCGAGTCCGGGAACTCCCACGTGATCCTGCCACCGGATACCGTCCCGCCGCCCGCGTCGACGACGTCGACGTAGGCCTGCGGGTAGTCATCGACGAGCGTCACACCCGAAGCGGTGCCTTCCCCGATGTTCTGATACGTGAGCGTGTAGGTGATGACGTCGCCAGGGATGGCGCTTCTCACGTCAGCGGACTTGACCACCTTCACGTCGGGCGCGGTGAAGGGTGCGAACAGGTTGACCGTCCAGGAGCTCGTCGCTTCTACCGCGGCGCCCCACTCGTCATGACCTGTGACGGTCGCGACGTTGACGGTGTCCTCGGTGATATTCGCGGACGCCGTGAGCGTTCTCGAAGCCCCCGGAGCGAGCGTTCCGATCGCTGAACCGGGCACCGTGACCATGTCATCGACGAGTTCGACGTCGAAGAGCGGGAAATCGCTCGGGTTGGTCACGACGTAGGTGTAGTTCACCGTGCCGCCGGGAAGCGGGAGTGCCTCGGCGTCAGCGCTCTTGACCACCGAGATGGAGACGGCGGAGGGCTGGTTGACGAAGTCCTGGCCGCTTAGAACGAACGCTGGGACCTCGGACTCACCGGCCTGGGTGACGGGGACGATGAAACCGGCCGGCCCGCTCACCAGCGTGAAGTTCGTCCGGTTCTGCTCGGAGAGCGTGTAGGACCCGGGGAGCAGCCCGGTAAACGAGTACGTTCCGTCGGCGAGTGTGACGGTTGTCGCGTACGGTGCACCGTCACGGAGCAGGTTGATGGTCCATCCCGCCCCGCGCGTGTCGTCTTCTGTCGTCTGCGCCACGCGGTCGACGTCGATGAACTTGGTTCCTGAGACCGTGCCCGCGGCATAGCGGTAGCCGTTGGTCATCGGACGCAGGAGCGTCTCGGCTCCGAACACCGGCGAGATGGCCACGACGCCCCCGTTGGCGAGCCTCGCGAAGAACTGCCACGACGATATCGTGGAACCGTAGGCGAGCCGGACAGCCGCGCTGCGCACGGCTCCGTCGCCCACCAGCGCCAGGTCGGTCGACGCTTCGCCGACCGCATACCGGACGAAGTAGTCGGCCGCTGCGGGTACCGGAGCCGCGAGCGTGAGCTCGAACGTCTTGGTGAGGTTCACGCCGACGTGCGCGCCGGCCGTCGACGTCACGGTACCGACCTCGCCGCCAAGCGCGTCCACACCTATGGCGACAACCTCATCGCTGACCGGTGCGCTCACGGTCTCCGTCCACGTGTACTCCTTGTGTGCGCCGGGGGCGAGCATGAGATCGGAGTCGAGCACGGCATGAACCGCGCCGCCGATCCAGTCCTTCACGCTCACCATCAGCGTGGCGTCACCGGTATTGGTGACGGTGGCCGTGTAGGTCACGACGTCTGAGTCCACAACGGTATCCGAGGACACGGACTTGGTGACCAGAATCGCCGGGCGCAGCACGTCGACCGACCAGGAGGCGTCACTGGCCACAGTGCCGAACACGCTCGTGCCGACCGCCGAGACGGTGTTGTTCACCGCAGTGACGTCGGGGACGAGATAGGCCGGAGTCGCTACCGGCAGTCGCTCGCCGGGCAGGAGTGTCACGCCCGTCATCAGGGGCGCATCTCCGAACAGCGGGTCGGTGACGGTGACGTTCGTCAGCGTCAGCTGACCGGTGTTCTTCACGGTGATGGCGTAGTCGATGGAGTCGCCGACGTGTGCCATCGCCGCGCCGGTCTTGGTGACGAGAATCGACGCGGTCTTGGGCTGATTCAGGAAATCGGTGCCTTGCGAGACCGAGGAACCGCTGCTGATCCTGAACGATCCGAGTGATCCGCCAGCTGGCACGATCTGGGTGTAGTCGCTCTGCGGAGTCTCGGCCACGCGGTAGCAGCCGGGAAGCAGTCCCCCGAACGAGTAGGCACCGCCCTCGCCCGTGACGGTGGTCGCAACGATCCGGTCGCCCTGATAGAGCTTGATCGTCCATCCGGGACCGGGAGAGTCGCCCTCGCTGAACGCGGCGTTCATGTCGGTGTCGAGGTACTTGTGTCCTGATATCGTGCCCGGCGTGAACTCGAGCGAGTTGATCATGTCGTGATGCAGCGTCTCAGGGCCCTGGGATGCAGCAAGCGCGATCTCATCATGGCCGCGCTCGGCGAAGAACTGCCAGGAGTCGATCGTCGTCCCGGTCAGGACTTGGACCTTCGCCGAGTACACACCCTCACCGGACGAGCGAAGTGCCAGCTCGTGCCAGTGGTGGTCGGCCGCATAGCGGACGAAGTACCCGTCGGCTCCCTGGACCCCCGAAGTGAGCTCCAGTGAGAATGTCTTCTCCACGCTGCAGCGGTAGTTACCGATGGCAACCGAGGTGGTGCGCCCGTCGCGAACGTCGAGACACAAGGGTAGATGAGCGCTCGTCTTCCAGCCCGAGCGCGACTCCTCGGTCAGCGTGTAGCGACCCTCGGGAAGGTTCGAGAAGGAGAACTCCCCGTGGAGATTAGAGGTCGCCTCTCGATTGATTTCGTGCCCGCGGGAGCCGCCGCTGAGATGGAACACCCAGCCCGACAACGCACATTCACCGCGATCCTGGCGGCCGTTGCGGTTCAGGTCGTTGAACTTCAGACCCGTGACCGTTCCGCTCTGGTGGGGCGGACACCAAAGGCTCGTGGTCTTAGGGCCCGCCGAACCGTTCTGGTCGAGCGGCTGATCTGCGCCAGACTCCGGGGCTGCCTGAGGTACCGCAGCCTGTGCAGGAGGCTCTTCTACCACGGGTGTCGGGGCGGGCGCTTTCCCCACCGCCGGCTCCGAGGCTGGAGCGGGTGGCTCGGCGGGTGTGGACGCCTCTGGCACTGGCGCGCTCGCTTCGGCCGGCTCGGGCTGTGCGGTCACCGGCGCGACCACGACCGACTCGGCATCCGGTACTGCGGCTGGCGGCGATTCAGGAGCGACCGCCTGCGTCGCAACCGGATCCTGTGGAACCGCCGGGGACGGCCCGGCGAACGAGAACCCCGTCAGTGAGAACGCGAAGACAAAAGCCATGAGTGCGGAGAGCACACGGTGTGCCCGGCTCCTGCGATAGAGCAGCTTCGTCATGGTCGCCCAACTCCTGCCGTTTCCGGCCGGAGACCGCGCACAGAACCCTCAAGGCGCGTCGATTCCTCTGCAACAAGAAAGAGACCGGCGCGCGCTTATCGCGGGCCGGTCTCACAATTGACTCCTCGCCAAGCCACACTCAGTGACCGAAAACACTTGGCGGATCGCAGTCTCCCGTTTGCAGAAAGTCCTATGACGACATGTCAACCGGCATCGACCCTGTACCGACGGACGCGAGCTTCCCCGTCCTCATTGAGCATGCCCGTCGTCGCCTGCAACGCACCGTCCTCAGAAGCTAATCCTTCTTACGGGGGACGCGAGCTCCTCCTTTAGGACGAATCATCTTTGTCGGCATGCAGGAGTCCACCAACGCATGCTGCAAGACCTCGTCCATGGTCTTGACCGGGATGAGCTTGAGCTCTGCTCGGACACGAGGAGGCAAAAGCTCGAGATCTCGGATGTTGTCGTAGGGGATGAGCACCGTACCTAAGCCGGCGCGATGCGCCGCCAGCAGCTTCTCTTTCAGGCCGCCGATAGGCAGGACCCGGCCGCGCAGCGTGATCTCCCCGGTCATCGCCAGATCGCGGCGAATCGGGCAGCCGATGAGCGCCGATGCGATCGCCGTGGCCATGGTGATGCCCGCCGAGGGGCCGTCCTTCGGGATTGCGGCAGCCGGCACGTGAATGTGCAAGTCCAGCTTGTCCTGGAAGTCATCGGGCACGCCGAGGTCCTTCGCACGTGTCCGGATGTAGGAGACGGCTGCCGTCGCAGACTCGCGCATCACGTCGCCGAGCTGCCCGGTGAGGATCAGGGCGCCCTTGCCTGCCATCTTCGTCGCCTCGATGAAGATCACGTCGCCGCCCACCTCGGTCCAGACCAAGCCGGTCGCCACTCCGATCTCGTCTTTCTCCTCGGCCATGCCGTAGCTGAACTTCTCCGGGCCAAGATACTTGTGCAGCGTGCGCTCGGTGACGGCCGTCTTGCCCTTCTTGCCCTCGACCACCTTGCGGGCCACCTGGCGGCAGATCATCGCGATGGTGCGCTCGAGCCCGCGCACGCCCGCCTCGCGTGTGTACATGCGAATCATGTCGCGCACCGCGCCCTCTGCGATCTCGAGCTTGGTCGCCGACAGTCCGTGCTCGATCAGCTGCTTGGGGATGAGGTACTTCTGCGCGATGTGGAGCTTCTCTTCCTCGGTGTAGCCCGGGAAGTGGATGACCTCCATGCGGTCCCGGAGTGCGGGCGGGATGGTGTCGAGCAGGTTCGCCGTCGTGATGAACATGACATTGGACAGGTCGAAGGGCGCCTCGAGGTAGTGGTCCTGGAACGCGTAGTTCTGCTCCGGGTCGAGCACCTCGAGAAGCGCCGAGGTCGGATCGCCGCGGAAGTCGGCTCCGACCTTGTCGATCTCGTCCATCATGAAGACCGGGTTGTTGGTGCCGGCCTGGCTGATCGACTGAACGATGCGGCCGGGCAGCGCGCCGACGTACGTGCGGCGGTGGCCTCGTATCTCGGCCTCGTCGCGTACGCCCCCCAGCGAGATGCGGATGAACTCGCGGTTCAGGGCCTTTGCGATCGAGCGGCCGATCGAGGTCTTGCCAACGCCGGGAGGTCCCACGAAGCAGAGGATCGGCCCGCGCATCTTGTCCGTGAGCTTGTGCACGGCCAGATACTCCAGGATGCGCTCCTTGACCTTCTCGAGGCCGTAATGGTCCTCGTCGAGGATCTCCTGGGCCTCGCTCAAGTCGAGCTTCTCATCGGAGGCCGCCGTCCACGGCAATCCGACGAGCCAGTCGAGGTAGGTGCGGATGACGCCCGTCTCGGCGGACTGCGGGGGCATCTTCTCCAGTCGGCCAAGCTCCTTGAGAGCCTTCTGCGCGACCGGCTCGGGCATGCCGGCGTCGCGGATCTTGTCGGTGTACTCCTCGACCTCGGCCTGGACCTCGTCGAACTGGCCGAGCTCCTGCTGGATGGCTTTGAGCTGCTCGCGGAGGAAGTACTCGCGCTGCGACTTGGTCATCTGCTCCTTGACCCGGTCCTGGATCTTGGAGCCCAGCTCGAGGATCTCGAGCTCCTTCTTGAGGAAGCGGGTGACCTTCTCGAGGCGCTCACGTGGCTCGAGCGCCTGTAGTATCTCCTGCTTCTCGTCGACCTTCAGGTTCAGGTGGAAGGCCACGAAGTCGCCCAGGCGCCCTGGCTCCTCGATGGCCGAGGCGGCGATGAGCACTTCCTGCGGAATCGGCTTGCCGAGCTCGGCGGCGCGCTCGAAGTCGGTGACCAGCGCGCGCATGAGCGCCTCGGTCTCGGCATCGGCCTCGGTGGGGTCCTCGATGAACTCGACGCGGACCTGAAGGTAAGGCGCCCCCTCGATGTACTCGATAATGCGGAAACGCTGCTGGCCCTCGACGAGCGCTTTGGCCGTCCCATCCGGCAGCTTGAGCTCCTGCATGATCGACGCGGCGCAACCGATCTCGTAGATATCGTCGGGGCCCGGATCCTGAGTCTCGGCCAGACGCTGTGTGGCGAGCGCGACGAGGTGCCCCTCGCGCATCGCTTCCTCAAGCGCCTTGATAGAGCGCTCGCGGCCCACGAAGAGCGGCACGACGAGGTTCGGGAACAGCATCAGGTCTCTGAGCGGAATCAGAGGCAAGATGTCGGGAATCACTGTTGTTTCGCTGAGCTGAGACATACGCGCTCGCGTCCTCTCGATGGCGTTCGTGCGATACTCTTTGTGCCCGTATGAATCCCATGGTACACGCCTGCAGGCTTCCGAAGACGGTTCGGCGCCTCTGACTCGGAGTGACTTGATGACCACGTCTCGCAGTGCAAAGACCCAGCGCACGGCCCGCGCTATCGCGGTCGCGCTGACGCTGCTGTGCGTGATCGGCGCCACACTGCACAGCGCCACAGCGGCGCCACCCATCAGTACCGTCGCGGCGACGTCGACCCTGTCGCCGGCGGAGAGCCTGCCGCCGCTGACCGCTTCACTAGTAGCCAGCGCGACGGCCGTGCCGGCTGGCGGAACGTTTGGCTACTCGGCGGACATTCGGCTCGACCAGCCGGCCTCCTACCTCGAGGTCCGTTTTCAGATACGCCGCCCCAGCGGCTTCCTCGTCTACCAGCGGACCCAAGTCGCCAACGACCTGGAAAGCGGCCTCAAACGGTTCTCCTTCGAACGTGCGCTCGAGGGTCTCGATCTCAAGCCGGGGGTGTACCCCATAGAGATAGCGGTGCGCGCCGACGTCGGCGGCTCGACTGTCACCACCGACCTCGCGGCCGATCTGCTCGTCTACGACCCCGCAGCCGAGAAGCAGCCGGTCGCACTCGTCGTGCGCGTCAACGGTCAGCCCTTAGCCGGTCCCGACGGCACCTTCGCGCTCGATCCGGCGATCGCGCTGCGCGCTCGCGACGAAGTCAGCCGCATCTCCACGCTGGTCACCGCCGACCCCAACGCCCGCGTGACGCTCGGCGTGCCGCCGGTGCTGCTCTCCGAATGGCGACGCATCTCGGGGGGATACACGATGAACGACGGCCGGGAGGTTCCCGCATCGGATCCTGTCGCCACGTCGTACGGGACCGCTCTAGGCGAGCTCAAGACGGCGATCGATACCGGACGCCTCGAACTGGTGTCCCTGGGCTACGCCGACCCCGACCTCAACGACCTCGGCGATCAGGGTCTGGGTGGCGACACCAGCCCCCAGTATGAAGCGGGACTCTCGGCCATCTTCGCGAGCCTCGAGACCACCCCGTCGACAGGAACCGTCCCTGCGGGTGGCTGCGTACCGCCGCGCGCCGTCGAGCTCCTCGCCGGCGCAGGAGTGGGCTACGTCGTCACCGACTCGGACTGCGGGCGTGCGGTGACCGGCACCGCCACGTCGGGCGCGTACCGCATCCCAGGCAGTCCCGTCGTCGCGCTCCTCGTCGACAACGAAGCCAGCACGAACCTCTCGTCCTCGGAACCCAGCACGGCGGTCCGCGGGGCGTTCGACCGACTGAATGGCGGCAAGAAGCAGCCCTACGTGGTGCGTATCGACTTGGGTGAGAGCACCGCCGATGCGACCTCGACCGTCGGCGGCGCTCTTTCCGCGCTCGAGGCGGCACCGTGGGTGAGCATGATCACGGCGCGCGACGCGGCCGGCGGCACGAACCTGCCCAAGGTGCGCCTCATCGCCGGCGAGCAGGCGCCCGCCGCCCCCGCTGGGTTCTGGGACGATGTCGCCAAGGCCCGTGCGTACTCCTCGGCGATGATCGCCAGCCTCGGGGTCGGTGACGCCGAAGCGAACACCGCGCAGATGCAGTCGCTCGTGGCGGAGTCCTCGGCATGGGCCGGACCGGCGGGCACGTGGCAGTTCGCAGAGCGCGGTCGGGCATTCGCACTCTCCTCCCTCAAGATCTCGCGCACGATGCTCGACACCGTGCGCATCAAGATCGAACCGATAACACTCTCGGGCGCGAAAGGCGACGTCCCCGTGAGCGTGCTCAACGGGACGCAGAAGACGCTCAACGTCGTTATCCGAACCACCACGAGCGGCGGCATCATGGTGAAGGGCGCGAGGAACATCAACACGGTCCTGCGCCCGCAGGAGACCTTCGTGCAGATTCCCGTCGATTTGAAGTCGTCGCTCTCGGGCAAGCTCACCGTTGAAGTGGCCGCAGGTGACCTCGTTCTCTCCCGCAAGACGGTCGACGTGAAGGCGTCGTATCTCGACCGGCTCGCGATGATCGGCGGCATCGTCATACTTCTCGGCATCCTGCTCGCTTTCATAGTGCGGCGGGTGCGTGCCGCCGAGGCGGCTGCCAACAAGGATGATGGAGATACGCCGGGAACATCTGAGCGTTACACTGGCGACAGCGCACCGCCTCGAGATGAGGCAGAAGAATGAAGAAGCTCATAGGACTCGCACTGCTCGTCCTCGTGCTCGTGGTCGCGTTCAACGACTTCGGCCGCTGGTTTAACACCCGCTCTGCGCTGCGCGAGGAGACGACCCGGCTCGTAGAATGGTCGGAATCAAATGGCGCCAACATGTCGCGCAACCAGGCGGCACAGGAGCTGGTCAACCAAGCCTCCGCGCAGGGCGTCACGTTGTATCAGTACGCCCAGGACGCGTCCGGCATGCAGGTGTGGACACAGGCCGAGGTCAAGGGCACGTGGGTCATCGGCACCGTACGCGCTTTGACCGAAGGAAAGGCATTCAAAGAAGCCCGGACCACACCCTTCGTGATCACGGACTACGGAACCGCGACGTTCAGGTGATCGTCTGCGACCCGTACGAAACGATTCGATTCGACTCAGGCACGGAAAGGCTGCATCGATGAACAAGGTGGTCGTTCTCGACACGAATGTACTGCTCGCGGACCCGAACTCGGTGCTGTCGTTTCCCCGCGCGGAGGTCGTGATTCCTGAGACGGTCCTCGGCGAACTCGACAAGCTCAAGACCGCGCGCGTCGATCCTGACCTGCGGTTCCGCGGGCGCCAGGTGAGCCGCATCCTGTTCGACCTCTCCGAGGAGGGCTCGCTGGTCGACGGCGTCGACCTGCCTGACGGCGGCATGTTGCGCGTCTCGCCCTACGACAGCGACAAGCCCATGCCCGAAGGCCTCTCGGCGCGCAACTCCGACGATCGCATTCTGGCCACGGCCTACCAGATCCACGAGTCCGATCCGGAGCGCGAGGTCACGCTCGTGACCAACGACCTCAACATGCTGCTCAAGGCTCAGACGCTCGGTATCAGCGTCGCTCGACATGGGGACGGCACCGAGGGCGGCTGGGGTCGCCGTTACATCATCCGGCCCTTCCAGCGCTACCGCGTGCCGCTCACCATCCTGGCCGTGGCGCTCGCCGTGCTCATCGGCGTGATCCTCATCGCGGTCTACACGCAGCCCCAGTCAGGGACGTCAGCTCAGCTTCCTCCTGAGTTCAAGACGCTGCTTTCCTCGCAGCAGCAGGGAGCGTTCGACGCGCTGACCGCGCTGCAGACGAACCAGAAGGATTCCGAGTCCTTGCTCAAGATGGCCAACTTCTACTTCGACGCCAACTCCAACGCCAAGCAGACCGACGCGGCCGCGGCCTTCACCTACGCCCAGCAAGGCATCCGCTACTTCGAGCGCTACCTGAAGCTCCAACCGCAGGATAACGACGCACGTGCCGACTTCGCCACGCTCCTGTTCTCTGCCGGACACACCGACCGCGCCATCCGCGAGGTCAGCAGTGTCTTGCGCCTCGACAAGAACCACGTGAACGCGAACTTCAACTTGGGCATCTTCTACGCTCAGGGCAGACGCGACTTCGCTCTAGCCGCTACGCAGTTCAAGAAAGTCGTCATGCTCACCCAAGACGATCCGACGCAGCACGCTGCCTATCAGGCGGCTGTGAGCCTCTTGGATCAAGCGCAGAAGGCTGCCGCGGGAGCGGATCCTTCCATCAACACCACCACGGGAGCGAACCAGTGAGTAACGAGTTCATCGAGATCGCCATCATCGGCGGAGGCCCGGCAGGTCTGGCCGCCGCGCTGTACGCCTCGCGCGGACGCGCCAAGACGGTCGTGTTCGAGCGCGGCATCCCCGGTGGCCAGATCGTGACCACCGACTGGGTCGAGAACTACCCCGGTTTCCCGAAAGGCATCTCGGGACAGGATCTCGGCGACCTGATGACCAAGCAGGCCGAGGAGTTCGGCGCGGTCATCCGTAGCTTCGCTCCTGTCGAGGCGATCACCATGCGCCCCGACGGCCACTTCACCATCACGAGCGAGGGCGAGCAGTTCGACGCCGACAGCGTGATCCTGGCCACCGGCGCCGTACCCCGCAAACTCGGCGTGCCGGGCGAGGCGGAGTTCACCGGCCGCGGCGTGTCGTGGTGCGCCACGTGTGACGGCGCCCTGTTCCGCGACAAGGTCGTCGCGGTCGTCGGCGGCGGGGACGCAGCCGTCGAGGAGGCGCTGTTCCTCACCAAGTTCGCTTCCCGCGTTCATCTCATCCACCGCCGAGACGAGCTACGCGCGACCAAGTGCATCCAGGAGCGCTGCATGGCGAATCCGAAGATGGAGATGCACTACAGCCGTGTCGTCACCGAGATCATCGGCCATGACGGCAAGGTCAGCGCGGTTCGCCTCGAATCGACCAGCGGAGAGCCCGAGGAGACACTCCCGCTCGACGGTGTGTTCATCTTCGTGGGAGTGCATCCGGTCAACGAACTCGCTGGAGCGCTCGTGACGTTGGCGGACAACGGGTACATCACCATCGACCACGACGGCAGGACCTCGGTGCCCGGACTCTTCGCCGCTGGCGACGTGACCGACTCCGAGCTCAAACAGGTCATCACCGCCGCGGCGAAAGGCGCCTCGGCGGCGTTTGAAGCACTGCGCTACATTGATGAGACCACGTCGTGCTCACTCTAGGAGCACCGACAGCTGAAGGGAGTACTACATGGCAGATCTGACGCAGGTCACCGACGCCAACTTCGACGAAACGGTGGCTGGCAGCGCCAAGCCATTCGTCCTCGATTTCTGGGCACCGTGGTGCGGCCCGTGCCGCATGATGGAACCGGTTCTCAAGGAGGTCGCGGCCGAGCACGACGCCGTCACCGTCGGCAAGCTCAACGTCGACGAGAACCCCGGTACCGCAACCAAGTTCGACATCCTCTCGATTCCGACCCTGCTCGTGTTCGTCGACGGTCAGGTTGCCAAGAAGCTCGTCGGTGCGATGCCCAAGAAGCGTCTGCTCGAGGAACTCGCACCCTACATCGGCTAGCAAATCCAACGAGGAGGCACGCAACGTGTGTGAGAAGGGCATCAACACGGACCAGATGAAGCTCGCCGTCGGCCAGACCGACGACGCGCTCGCCATGGCCCAGCAGTGGCTCGAGCAGTTGCACCACCTCGCAGATCACGGCGAGCGTGCCGAGGTCAGCGCGGCGCTCGCGCAGGCCACCGTTCTGCTCGGCGAGGCCCGAGGCAAGCTCGACGCCGCGATCAGCGACCTCGAAGGTGCCGCCCCGAACGAGGCGACGGTCGAGCTGCTCTAGCAGCACCGCATACCCGCACTCTCGCACGCCCGGTTCCCCCTTGACGGAGGAGCCGGGCGTGCTACGCTTTCCGTATTCGTGCTACCGAAGTCGCGGAAAGGCCCCCCGATGGGCAAGCTGGTCCGGTTCGGCGTGGCAATGGACGAGGAGCTGCTGGGCAGGTTCGACGAACTGGTGACGCGCCGTGGCAGGGGCTCGAACCGCTCGGAGGCCGTGCGTGACCTGGTGCGCGAGACGCTCGTCGACGAGCAGTGGGAGGCGTCCGACGAGGAGATCGTCGGCACCATCACCATGGTCTTCGATCACCACGCCAACGACCTCGCCGAGAAGCTCGACGCGCTGCAGCACGCGCACTTCGAGCGCGTCATCTCCTCGATGCACATCCACCTCGACGCCCACAACTGCCTCGAGGTCATCGTGCTGCGCGGTGCCAGCGGTGAGATCCGCGGTATCGCCGAGGCGCTTCTGGCCACCAAGGGCGTCAAGCACGGCAAACTCGTCACGACCACGACCGGTCAGCACCTCTAGGCGCAAAGGGCGGCACCGTGCATATTCCTGACGGATACCTGGGACCCCAGACCTACGCGGTGCTCGACGTCGCGATGATCCCGATATGGGCCGTCGCCGCGAGCAGGGTCAAGAAGACGCTCAAGGCCAAACAGGTCCCGCTCATGGCACTCGGCGCAGCGTTCTCCTTCGTGATCATGATGTTCAACGTGCCGGTCATCGGCGGATCGACCGGACACGCGGTGGGCGCGACGCTCATCGCGATCATCCTGGGGCCGTGGGCGGCGTGCATCTCGGTCTCGATCGCGCTGGTCATCCAGGCATTGTTGTTCGGAGACGGGGGCATCACCGCCATCGGCGCCAACGTCTTCAACATGGCGTTCGTGATGCCCTTCGTCGGCTACTATCTCTTCCGTCTCATCGCCGGCGACTCTCCCACGACGCGTCGCACGATCGTCGCCTCCGGCATCGCGGCCTACGTCTCCATCGTCGCGGGATCGATCTTCGCGGGCGTAGAGTTCGGGCTCCAGCCGCTGCTCGCGCACACCGCTGCGGGGCGCCCGCTCTACGCGCCGTACCCCCTAAGCGTCGCCGTGCCGACCATGGCCGTGGAGCACCTGCTCTTCTTCGGCTGGGTCGAAGCGCTCGCGACGGTGGGAATCGTCTCGGCACTCGTCAAGCAGGACAGCGAGATGCTCGCGATGAGGCCGGCCGCTAAGCCGCTGCGCTGGCTGTGGGCGGCATTCGGCATCCTCGTGCTGCTGACCCCGATCGGCGTGCTGGCTCCGGGCACAGCGTGGGGAGAGTGGGGTGCAGCCGAACTCGGTGCCCGACTCGGCTTCGTCCCGGCGGGGCTAGGCGATCTGGGCAGCGCGTGGACCGCCGCCGTACCAGGATACGCGCCGGCGTTCATCAAGAGCCCCACGCTCGGCTACCTGTTCGCCGCTGTCCTCGGCTCCGCGCTCGTGATCGGTGTGAGCTGGGCCGTCGCCAAGCTGCTCGCTCGCGGCGAGAACAGCCGCCCGCCGAAAGACGCCCGCCCGCCGACATCCCCGACGACTCCCTCGTGATGCCCGCCCTCGCACATATCGCAGAGCCGCGCCGCACAACGCGTCGCCGCTCGCTTGCGCGGCGCACCGCCGACGCGGTAGGCCATGCCGTCACCGAGGTGCTCGACAACGACGAGATCGCCTCGCGCCCGGGACTGATGCAGAAGCTTGATGCCCGCGTGAAGCTCGCGACGATCCTGCTGTTCGCGGTGGCGGCGAGCTTCGCGCACTCGCTGTGGGTGCTGCTCGGGTTCGTGGCGCTGGCCTCAGGGCTCGCGGCCGCCTCGCGCTTAAGCGTCGTCTCGTTCTCGCGCAAGGTATGGGCGTCGGCCGGCTTCTTCGCGCTGCTGCTGTCGCTGCCCGCCGCGACCGCTTGGATCACTCCCGGAGAGGTGCTCGTGGCCTTCGGCCCGCTCTCGATCACGAAGCCAGGTCTCTACATCGCCGTCCGCCTCGTCGCCCGCGTGGCGGCGGGTGCGGGCATCGGGCTTCTCGTCGTGTGGACGACGCGCTGGACCGACCTGCTCCACGCCCTGACCGCCCTGCACGTGCCCGACCTCGTGGTCGCGACGCTCGCGATGACCCAGAAGCAGATCGTCACGCTGCTCCGCACGGTCGAGAACACCCACCTCGCACGCGAGAGCCGCATGCTCACGGCCGGCTCGGCGGCCGAGAACCGCGGATGGGTCACCGAGCGCATGGCGTTCGTCGCACGCAAATCGATGAAGACCGCCGACGATGTCTACGACGCCATGCTGGCACGCGGGTACGCCGGCGCGATGCCTTCGCTGGTCCGGCTGCGCACCACCACGCGCGACTGGGCGTGGCTCGTGGCAAGTACCCTCACGTGCGCGGCACTGCTCGGCGCCGACAAGGTGGTGTTCTCGCGATGACCGCGACTCCTGAATACGTGCTGGCGGGCGTGCGACACGAGTATCGCTCCGGCAGCGCAGCGCTCGCCGGAATCGACCTGACCATCGAAAGCGGCGAGCACGTCGTCATCGCCGGCGCGAACGGCTCGGGTAAGTCCACGCTGCTCAAGATGCTCGACGGCCTCGTGTTCCCCTCCGCCGGTACCATCACCGCGTTCGGACGCACGCTCACCGAGGACGCGCTCGAGGAACCGGCGTTTCGCCGCGAGTTCCGCAGTCGGGTGGGGTTCGTCTTCCAGGACGCCGACGTCCAGCTGTTCTGCAACACCGCCTTCGACGAGCTCGCGTTCGGGCCCCTCCAGCTGGGGCTTGCCGAGCAAGCGGTCCGCGAGCGCATCGCCAGCGTCGCCGAGCAGCTGCGCATCACACCGATCCTCGACCGCGCGCCCTACACCCTGTCCGGCGGCGAGAAGAAGCGTGTCGCCATCGCCAGCGTGCTGACCATGCAGCCCCACGTGCTGCTGCTCGACGAGCCCACCAACGCGCTCGACCCGCGCAGCCAGGTCTGGCTGCTCGACGTGCTCTCCGAGTGGAAGCAGGCCGGCAATACCGTCGTGATCGCCACCCACGACCTGTCCATAGCCGCGGAATCGGCCGACCGGATGATCGTCTTGTCCGAGGAGCATGGCGTGTGCGCCGACGGCACCCCTGGCGACGTCCTTTCCCAACGCGACCTGTTGCTGTCGGTCAATCTCATCCACGAGCACGCTCACCGCCACGGCGGCGCGGCGCACGAGCACCCGCACGGTCACGGGGAGCTCCACACCCACGCCTAGCGGCGCGATTCCTCCAACTACTCGCTCCCCGACGCACCCTGCGGGCGGGTACAATCCACTCGTGACAACCTCGACGACACATACGAGCAACCACATCGCTGATGAGCCGCCCCACTTCCGGGAGTGTCCGGTGTGCGGGCACTTGTCGGCCAAGCCCGCGTTCGCGAGCGGCAACGTGGCGTGCCCGGAGTGCGGAGCAGGCGGCGCGGGGCGGCGGGCCTTCCCGGCCGACCGCATCCGGCGCGTCGACGAACGTATCCGCCGCTATCACGCCGAGGGCGAGCACGAGGTCGTCGTCATCCTCGTCGCCACCTTCCTCGAGACGCTGCTCGAAGACATGCTCGCGCGCATCATGGCGGCCGAGGGCGCCAGCGTGAAGCTGCGGGCCGGAGTGCTCGACACGCAGCGCTCGGTGGGCCAGCGCGTCGGCAAGCTGTTCCCCACGCTGACCGGCGAGCAGTTCGAGGTGGCCGCCACCAAGGCCGGCTACCCTGACTTCCCGAAACAGTGGCGCTCGCTGCGCACCGAGCGCAACGCCTTCATCCACGACGCCGCCTTCGACGGCCAACTCGAAACGCTGTCCGCTCAGACTGCCGCGCGCGCCCTGGCACTCCTCGACCAGGCCTACGCGCTGTTCGTGCACATCAACAACCGTTTTGTCGCCGGCCAGAAGCATCGCCGCACGACCGACGAGCCGCGCGCGTGAAGGCGCTTTCGCTCCACGTCACGGGCATCGTCCAAGGCGTCGGCTTTCGGCCGTTCGTCTACAACCTCGCGCTGGAACGCGGGCTCGTCGGCTGGGTCCTCAACGCGAGCGACGGCGTCTACACCGTCGTGCAGGGCGCCGACGACGTGGTCGACGCGTTCCCGGAAGCGATCCGACGGCTCGCACCGCCCATGGCCGTGGTCGAGGAGATCGTCGCCGAGGAGGTCGAACCGGAGGAGTTCGCGGGCTTCTCGATCCGCGCCTCCCGGGCCGAGGAAGGCGCCATGACGCTCGTCTCCCCCGACATCGCCACGTGCCCCGAATGCCTCGCCGAGCTCAGCGAGCCTGGCGACCGGCGCTACCGCTATCCGTTCATCAACTGCACCAACTGCGGGCCGCGCTTCACCATCATCGGCGACGTACCCTACGACCGCCCGATGACCTCGATGCGCGACTTCCCGATGTGCCCCCAGTGCGCCGAGGAGTACGGCGATCCTCGCGATCGTCGGTTCCACGCACAGCCGGATGCGTGCTTCGTGTGCGGGCCGAGGGTGTACCTCAATGCGGGTGCTGAGCTGAGTCCGGGGGGTGCCATGCTCAGACAGTCCTCGACGGGGGCCCTCGGCGACGTCGGCGCTTCGCGCCGAACGACGCCTCCCCCGTCTGCGGAACTGCGCGTGGCACCCCCCGGACTCGGGGCCGCCACATTCATTCACAAGACCCAGGACCACCACACACACCTCGATCCTGCCTGGGCGTGGAGCGCTGAACTTGAGACGTCGCCTCGAGCCCATCGAGACCGCGATGCCGAGGCCGCTCGCAGCGACGCGATACTCGCCGCGGCAGGCGAACTGTTGCGCGACGGCCGCATTCTCGCCATCAAGGGCCTCGGGGGCTTTCATCTGGCGTGCAGCGCCACAAACGCTGAAGCTGTGGCCACCCTGCGCGCCCGCAAACGCCGCTGGGGCAAGCCGCTCGCCATCATGGTCGCCGACCTGGCGACCGCCCGCGCCCACTGCGAGGTAGGCGAGCAAGAAGCCGCCCTCCTCACCGGCCACGTCCGCCCCATAGTCCTGCTGCGAAAGCGCCCGGCTGTTGGGGGCTTAGAGGGTCTTGGGATCGATGGCGCGGAAGGTGGCCATGGCGCTGAGGATGAATCTGCCCTTGATCTTAGAATGGCCATTGATCTTGACCTTAGGGAAGCCGAGGCAGGAGCGGCAGGGGGGGTGCCACGCGCAGTTCCGCAGCAGGGGGAGGCGGGCGATAACGCCGCAGGCGTTTCGCGCGCCGAGGGCCCCCTGCGAGGACTGTCTGAGCATGGCACCCCCCCTGCCGCTCCCACCCCCGCCCTAGCCCAAGGTCTTGCCGACAACCTCTCGGAGATCGGCGTCATGCTCCCCTACACGCCCCTCCACCACCTGCTGCTCGAGTCTGCCGGCACCCCGCTCGTGATGACGAGCGGCAACCTGTCCGACGAGCCGATCGCCACCGGCAACGCCGAGGCGCTCGAGCGCCTGGCGAGCATCGCCGACGCGTTCCTGCTCCACGACCGCGCGATCCTGTCGCGCTACGACGACTCGGTGGTGCGCGTGGTCGGAGATATCGTCGAGCCGGTGCGCCGCAGCCGGGGCTACGCGCCGTTCCCGCTCACGCTGCCCTTCACGACCGACACCGACATCCTCGCTGCGGGCCCCGAGCAGAAGAACACGTTCACGCTGCTCACCGGCGGCTACGCGTTCGTGAGCCAGCACATCGGCGACATGGAGAACGCCGAGACGCTCTCCTCCTTCGAGCGCAACGTCGGGCTCTACGAGCGCCTCTTCCGCATCAATCCCGAGATAATCGCCCACGACCTGCATCCCGAGTACCTCTCGACGAAGTGGGCACTCACCCAACCGCAGCCCAAGGTCGGGGTCCAGCACCACCACGCCCACATCGTCAGCGTCACCGCCGAGCACGGCATCAGCGAGCGCGTCGTCGGGATCGCGTTTGACGGCACGGGCTACGGCGAAGACGGCCGCATGTGGGGCGGCGAGGTGCTCCTCGCCGACTGGAGCGGCTACGAGCGCTTCGCCCACCTCGCCTACGTGCCCATGCCCGGCGGTGCCGCCGCGGTGAGACGCCCGGCACGCATGGCGCTCGGCACCCTCTCGGCGCTGGGCCTGCTCGGCCATCCCGGCGCATCCCCGCTTCGCTCGCGCCTCGCCGCGGGCGAGGAGGCCACGTTGCTGCGCATGATCGAGCGCGACGTGAACTCGCCGCTCACGAGTTCGATGGGTCGCTTGTTCGACTCGGTGGCCGCACTCGCCGGAATCGCCGACGACGCGCACTACGAAGGCGAGGCGGCGATTCTGCTCGAGGCCCACGCCGACCAGACCGCTGCAGGAAGCTATGAGTTCGGTCTGACCGACCAGGATGGCAACCCGGCATCCGCCGAATCGGCGCTTCCCCTCATCATCGACCCCGTGCCGGTACTTTCGGTCATCCTCGATGACATCGCTGCCGGCATACCCGTGGGGGTAGTTTCGATGCGGTTCCACCGGGCGGTTGTCGGGTGTATAGTCCGCGTGGGTGGGGTTGCGGCGACGCGCGCCGGCACGCGCTACGTCGCGCTCGCCGGGGGCGTGTTCATGAACCGACTCGTCCTTGGACAAGCCGTGCGCGAACTGCGCTCGGCGGGGCTTGCTCCGCTCAACCACGTGAGGCTGCCGGTCAACGACGGCGCCGTGTCATTCGGCCAAGCTGTGGTTGCGTGGTCTCGACGGCACGATATTTGATGCGGGCGAATCGCCGCATCACCGACAGAAGGACTTGAGCGTATGTGTCTCGCAATTCCGGCACGCGTTGTGGCCATCAATGAGAACCGTATGGCCACGGTCGACATCATGGGCGTCACCCGCAAAATCTCGCTCGACCTCGTACCGGAAGCTCTCATCGGCGACTTCGTGCTGGTGCATGCGGGCTTCGCGCTTCAGGTCGTTGACGAGGAGTTCGCCAACGAGACCCTCGAGCTTCTCAAGACCATCCCCTTCTTCGCTGAGGATGAGGGGCTCAACGTCCTCGCTGAGGGGGCCTAACGGCCTCTATGGATCTCTCCGGATTCCGTGACCCCGACATCGCGCGGGGCCTGATCGACGCTATTCACGCGACCAAGACCGGCCCCGTCAAGCTCATGGAAGTCTGCGGCACGCACACCGTCGCCATCGCCAAGAACGGCCTGCGCGCGGTCATGCCCGAGTGGGTCACGCTGCTCTCCGGACCCGGCTGCCCGGTCTGTGTCACAGCCAACGCCGACATCGACACCGCCATCGAGCTCTCCCGGCACCCCGAGGTCATCGTCACCACTTTCGGCGACATGATGAAGGTCCCCGGCAGCTACTCGTCGCTCTCCCGCGAGAAGGCCGATGGCCGAGACGTCCGCATCGTCTACTCTCCGCTCGACGCGCTCGCACTGGCCGAGAAGGAGCCGAGCCGCGAGGTCATCTTCGTCGCCGTGGGCTTCGAGACCACCGCCCCGCTCATCGCCGCCGCGATTCTGCGCGCCCAAGAGCAGGGCCTCGAGAACTTCTCGGTGTTCTGCGCTCACAAGACCGTGCCGGGAGCCCTCGAGGCGCTCGCGAACGACCCCGAAGTGCAGATCAACGGCTTCATCCTGCCGGGCCACGTGTCCACCATCATCGGCAGCGACCCCTACGAGTACCTCGCCTCCGAGTACCGCATCCCGGGCGTCATCACCGGCTTCGAGCCCGTCGACGTGCTCCAGGGCATCTACATGCTGCTCAAGCAGCTCGAAGCGGGCCGCGCCGAGATCGAGATCGCCTACCATCGCGGCGTCATGCGCGAGGGCAACCCGCACGCCCGCGAGCTGGTCGAGAGGGTCTTCGAACCTGTCGACGCGGACTGGCGCGGAATCGGCGTCATCCCGGGCACGGGACTGAAGATCCGCGACGACTTCGCGCACTACGATGCCGTCCGACGCATCCCGGTCACCCTCCCCGAGCCCAAGGAGATCAAGGGCTGCCAGTGCGGCGAGGTGCTCCGCGGCATCACGCTGCCTTTCGAGTGCAAGCTCTTCGGCAAGGGCTGCACCCCCGAGCACCCCATCGGACCGTGTATGGTCTCGTCGGAAGGTTCGTGCGCGGCCTACTACCGGTTCACCGACTACGGGAAGGCCTAAGTGCCCATGCGTGCAGACCGGATTCTCCTCGCCCATGGCTCAGGCGGCACGATGATGCGAGAGCTCATCGAAGAGCTCATCGTGACTGAGTTCGACGACGATGCTCTCAAGCGCCTCGACGACGCGGCCTCGCTGCCGTTTCCGACGGGGCGCGTGGCGTTTTCCACTGACACCTACGTGGTCAACCCGATCTTCTTCCCCGGCGGCGACATCGGCCGTCTTGCGGTGTGCGGCACCGTCAACGACGTCGCGACGAGCGGGGCCACGCCCCTCTACATCTCCGTCGGGTTCGTACTCGAGGAGGGCTTCCCCGTCGAGGACCTGCGCCGCGTGTTGATCTCGATGCGCCATGCCGCTCGCGAAGCAGGAGTGCATATCGTCACCGGCGACACCAAGGTGGTCGAGAAGGGCCACGGCGACGGCATCTTCATCAACACGGCCGGCATCGGCGCGCTGGCCGACGGCATCGACCTCTCCGGTTCGTACTGCAAGCCGGGCGACCAGGTACTGCTCTCCGGCACGCTGGGCGACCACGGCATCGCCATCGTGTCGACCCGCGAGGGCCTGCAGTTCGAGACGAGCATCGAGACCGACGCAGCCCCGCTCAACGTCCTCATCGCCAACGTGCTCGCGGCCGCTCCCGCCACCCGCGGCTTCCGAGATCCCACCCGTGGCGGGCTCTCCTCGACGCTCAACGAGTTCGCCACCGCATCGAAGGTCTCGATCACGGTCGAGGAGACGTCCGTTCCGGTGAAGCCGCAGGTTCGCGGCGCCTCCGAGATGCTCGGCTACGACGTGTTCCAGGTGGCCAACGAAGGCAAGATGGTGGCTGTTGTCCCCGCCGAGCAGGCGCAGGCCGCTCTGGCCGCGATGAAGGCATCACCGTACGGCGAGGATGCCGCCATCATCGGCGAGTGTGCCGAGAACTCCCCGGGTCGCGTGTACGTGCACACGGCGTTCGGCGCGACGCGCATCATGGACATGCTCGTTGGAGAACAGCTGCCGCGGATCTGCTAGGGCGCGTTCGCAGCAGGACCGACGGGGCTCCGTGCTCAAACATACTCGAAGGGCCGCCTGCTGGCGGCCCTTCTGCGTGACTGCGCGCGGAGCTGCCCGGCGACCCCACAACCGCGCATCGGGTCTATGAGGCGGGGGTTGGCTGCAGTACGAGCTCGCCGAGGACGGTGACGGCACGCTCGTGCGGCAGACCGCGATGTTCGACGCCAAGGGGCTGCTCGGGCGGTTGTACTGGTACGCGATCCTGCCGCTGCATCACTTCGTGTTCACCAGCACGCTGAAGGGCATCGAACGCGAGTGCGCAGCACTCATCTTGGGTCCCAACACGTGCCAGCTGCGAGGGGCGCGCACGCGCGACGTCGCGCAGCGAGAGCGCGAATCGGGTTAAGGGCACTCCCGCATGTCGTCGCAGGTGAAGCGCTGTTTCGCACGCCGTTTTCGGCTAGACTCCGAGGATGCTGAAAGCCGAACTGACAGCGCGCTCCCGTGACAGAGCGCTCGGACTCGCCCGCGTCGCGCTGGCGGGCGTCATCTGGGGCACCATCCCGCTGGTCTTGCGCGCCGCCGACGGCGCCTCAGTGGTCAAGGTGTTCTACCGCGTCTTCTTCGCGGGCATCGCCATCCTCATCTACCTCGCCGCCCGCGGCCGACTGGGCGAGATCGCCGACCTGCCACGCGCCAAGCTGCTGCAGGTGGCGGTGCAAGGCGTGATCCTCACTGTGAACTGGGTGCTCTTCCTCACGTCGCTGGACCTGACCAACGTGGCGACCGCCGAGTTGCTCGGCTACACCGGTCCGGTGTTCGTGGCTGTGCTGGCTCCGTTCGTAACAGGCGAGCGCTTCGATGCGCGCATCGTGTTGCCGCTTGCACTCTCGCTGGGCGGCATCGGCGTCATCCTGGCGCCCCAGGGCCTCGACTTCGGCGGCGGCCGTCAGCTTCTCGGCGCCGGTCTCGCATTCGCCTCGGCGATCACCTACGCCACCCTGCTCCTGCGCAGCAAGAAGATCTTGCGGGGCATCTCGGGCATGTCGCTCATGCTCATCGAATACGCTGTGGCCAGCGTGATTCTGCTGCCGTTCGTGGCGGTCATGTACGCTCGGGGGCAGGGACCGTCCAATCTCGGCGCGTATGCCGCCTTGCTCACGCTCGGTCTCGTGCAGACCGCATTCGCCGGATGGCTGTTCCTTGGCGGGCTGCGCCGCGTGCGTACCGACCACGCGGCGACACTCACCTATGCAGAGCCGGTCGCCGCGGTGCTGTTCGCGGCGGCGTTTCTCGGCGAGGGACTGAACGTGTGGATGCTTGCAGGCGGCTCGATGGTCGTGATCGGCGGACTGACGGTGGCCCGTCTCGCGCCGAGAGCTGGCGCTGAGGCTGTGCCGCTCGAAGTCGCCGGCACCGAATACGAACCCACCGCCGGCGAGCAGCGACGCGAAGCGGCAGACGGTGCGAGTGGCAACGAACGGGAATCCTGAAGCGCCCGGAGCGGTACGTACGGGGATATAGAGACGTATGTTCGCCCGCCAAGACGGGCGAGTCGAATCCGAAGGGGAACTCTGGAATGGATGCACTCAAGCGACTCATCGACAGTGACGCCGTCGCGCGGCTGCGCGCACATGACGCGACGCTCTTCGACACCGATGCCGCCGGCGTAAAGCTCGCCGCCAACAGCATGGGCTGGACCGACCTGGCCGCCCGCGCTCCCGAGTCCTACGCGATTCTCGATCGCCTCGCGCTCGATGTGACCCAGGAGGGCGTTACCGATGTGGTCCTGCTCGGCATGGGAGGAAGCTCGCTCGCCTCGCTCGTGATCGGCGAAGTGCTCGCCGAGGACGGTGGCGTGCGCCTCCACGTGCTCGACACCACCGCTCCGCTCACGGTGGGCAAGGCAATCGCCGAGCTCGATCCGGCCCGCACCCTCTACGTGGTGGCCAGCAAGTCGGGCGGCACGATCGAGCCCCTCTCGCTGTACGCGATCTTTCGCGAGGAGGCCGACAATGAGCTCGGTCGCCAGGCCGCGGGAAGGCGCTTCATCGCCATCACCGACCCCGACACCTCGCTTGCGGCGCTCGCCGTCGCCGACGGCTTCCGCCTGACGGTCTCCTCCCCCGCTTCGGTGGGCGGGCGGTTCTCGGCGATGACGGTCTTCGGCCTGGTCACCGCCGCTCTGCTCGGCATCGACTTCCGGAGCCTCGTGGAGCGCGCCGCTGCGATGGAAGCGGCGTGCAGCCTGCCCGCCGCCGACAACCCCGCTGCCGCCCTGTGCGCCTTCATCGCAGATGCCCAGGCCGCCGGACGCGACAAGCTCACGGTGGTGGCGTCCCCCGCACTCGCCTCATTCGGGTTGTGGGTCGAACAGCTCGTCGCCGAGTCGCTCGGCAAGCTCGGGACCGGCGTGATCCCCGTCGTCGAGCTGAGCGACGAGATGCCGCTGGGCTACGGAAGCGACCGAGCGGTCGTGGTGCTTCGCCTCGAAGGCAACGAGAGACTCGCCGAATGGGTGCCCAAGCTCGCCGCCGCCTCACCGGTCGTCGAGCTCGTGCTGCGCGACGGATTCGACATCGGCGCCGAGTTCGTTCGCTGGGAGCACGCGGTCGCACTTCTCGGCCCGCTTCTCGGCGTGAATCCCTTCGGGCAGCCCAATGTCCAATCGGCCAAGGATGCAACCGCAGCGGCGCTCTCAGGAGCTCTGGCAACACCTCCCGCGGACCACACGACTCCCGACGGCACCGCGCTCACGTTCGCCGGCGCCCTGCCTGTTCCCGCGCACGCCGAGCCGTCGCTTTCCACCGCCGTCGGCCACGCGCTCGGTGCCCTGCGTCCGCACGACTTCCTGTGCGTGCTGGCTTACCTTCCTGCCGATGACGCGCTTCTCGCGCCGTTGCACGAAGCGGTGCCGCGCGTGTCGGCGGCGATGGGCCACGCGGTCACGCTCGAGCTCGGACCGCGTTACCTGCACTCCACCGGTCAACTGCACAAGGGCGGCCCCGACAGCGGCATCTTCATCCTGGTGACGACGCGCGACCACGCCGACGTACCGGTGCCGGGCAGAGCGTGGTGTCTGCGCGATCTGCACCGCGCGCAAGCCGAGGGCGATCTCTCCACGCTCACCGCGGCGGGCAGGCGCGTTCTGCGTGTCGACCTGCCTGACGCGGGGCTGGATTCGGTGACGGGCTTGGCCCGTGCGCTCATGGACGCTGCCGGTGTGGTCTGGGAGGACTGATGCAGCCGGGACTGCCACCAGCTCGCGAGGTCGGAACCCCGGGGAGTACGGGCTACTCGGCCGCTTCGAACGCGTCGTCAAGCATGACGATGGTCGCTTCCAGTGCGCCATCGTCTGCGATGTCGAGGACGGCGACGCTCGTGCTCGGCATGCGGCGACGCTGAGAGGCCGAACCCGGGTTGATCACGAGCACGCGCCCGTGCCACTGCACGCTCGGCGCGTGAGAGTGCCCGCACACGACCACGTCGACGTCGTCGGGGATCTCGCCGAGGTCGGACAGCGCGTGGATCGCGAGGATCCGCACGCCAGCAACGGTGGTTCGCGCCAGACCGGAGAGCGCGAAGCCGGGAATCGACGTGTCGCAGTTGCCGAGCACAGCGGTGACGGGAGCGACGGCCTCGAGATCCCAGAGCACACCTGGCTTGGCGCCGATGTCGCCTGCGTGCACGATCGCGGCGACGCGCTGGTCGACAAACACGCGCCCCACGCGCGCGTCGAGCCTGCCGTGCGTGTCCGAGATCAACCCGACGCGCGGCATCTCCTAGAGCCCGAGAGCCTTCTTGAGCGCCGGTACGCGGCGGCGCGAGACCGGAATCTGCGTGGCTGCTTCGTCAGTGAGGGTGAGCAGGAGCGTTCCGCCGTACATCGGCACGACCTCTTTGACCCGCGAGAGGTTGACCAGGTACCGGCGGTGGATGCGGAAGAAGCCGACCGGCTCGAGCTTGGTCTCGAGCTGCGCGAGCGAGATCGTGGACAGATAGCGGTCGGCAGCCGTGTAAAGGTAGCTGTAGTCGTCCTTGGCCATCACGTAGAGGATGTCGCCAACGCTCACGAGCAGCTTCTTGCCGGCCTTCTCGACCGGGATGCGCTCGATGCGCACCGGGGCCTGTTCGTTGGCGGGCTCGAGCCTGCTGATCGCCGATTTGAGCCGGTCGAGTTCGACGGGCTTGACGAGGTAGTCAGTCGCGTTGACCTCGAACGCCTTGACCGCGTGCTCGCTGTGCGCTGTCACGAAGATGATCGCAGGCGGGCGGGTGAGCCCCGAGAGGACCTCGGCCAGCTGTACGCCGGTGAGGCCCGGCATGTGGATATCGAGGAAGATCACGTCGTAGGGAATCGCCTTGATGAGCTGGAGCGCCTCGATGGTGTTGCTCGCTTCGCCCACTACTTCGACGCCGCCTGCCTCGCCGAGGAGATAGCGCAGTTCCGAGCGCGCCGGGGCTTCGTCGTCGACAACCAGTGCCTTGAGCATTCGTGCCTCCATCAGACGCTGGCCGCTACTCCTGCGAGCACGAGCGATACGGCGGTCCCTTCGCCCTCCACGCTCTCGACGATGACGCCGGAGCCGGGACCGAAATGCCCCTTCAGTCTATCGTCCACATTCTTCAGCGCAATCCCAAGCCCTTTCGCGAATCCCGGCTCGAGCACGTGGGGCACGATGTCGGCTGCGATGCCCACGCCGTCGTCGTAGACGGTGAGGCACACGCTACCGTCGCGGCAGACTCGCCCGGTCAGGCGAACGGTGAGCGGCGCGTCGGGCCGCATGCCGTGAGCGATGGCGTTTTCCACGATCGGCTGCACGATGAACGCGGGCACGAGCAGTCCGTGGAGCGCGGGTTCGACCTCTTCTTCGACGATCACCCGGTCGCCGAAGCGCGCCACCTCGAAGCACAGGTAGCGGCGTGTCTGCTCGAGCTCGACGGAGAGCGGGATCAGGTCTTCGCCGGCCTCGAGCGTACGGCGATAGAACGCCGCGAACTCGCGCAGCAGGTCGCGCGCGCGAGCCGGGTCGGTGCGGATGAGCGAGGCGATCGTGTTGATGGTGTTGAAGAGGAAGTGCGGGTTGATCTGCGCCTGCAGGGCCTTGAGCTCCATGCGCGTGGCAAGCTCGGTCTGACGCTCGAGTTCGGACAGCTCCAGCTGGGTCGAGAGCACCTTGCCCAGCCCCTCGGCCATGGCGACCTGCGTCTCGCTCAGCAGCCGCGGCGTGGTGTAGTAGAACTTCAGCGTCCCGACCGCTCGCCCGCGCATCTGCAGCGGCACCACGATGGCGGCCTTCAGCACGCAGTCCTTGCGGGGACAGCCGATGTCCTCCTTGTTGGAGAGCACGCGGTGCTCGTTGTCCTCGAGCGTCTCCTGGGTTGCCCTCGTGATGATCGGCCCGCCCACCGAGTGGTGGTCCTCGCCGATGCCGGCGAAGCCGAGGATGCGTTCGGTGTCGGTGATGGCCACCGCGGCGGCCTCGCTCTCGGAGAGCACGATGCGGCACACCTGCTGCGCGCTGTCCTCCGACAGGCCTTCCCGCAGATACGACAGCGAGCGGTTGGCGATCTCAAGCATCTTGTGCGACTGCAACGCACGCACGTGGTCCGGGCGCGTCACGAACCGGCCCCACACGAGCGCAAGCGCGACCGTGACGATACCGATCAGTCCCGCCAGCGGAACCCACTTCGACACGTGCTCGCCGACAAGCCCGGCGACGGTCACCGCGGCGAGCACGGCGAGCGCGATGGTGAGTACCACGTCCATGAGGGCGCTGCGACTGCGGATCACGAACGGCCTTCCTCACACGCATCGACCATGGCGAACGCGTAGCGGTCCTCGATCTCGTGCAGCCCCATCGATGCGTACAACGCCCGCGAGGCGGAGTTCTCTTCCTGCGTGCACAGCGTTAGCGTCGAGGCACCCGCCCGAACGGACCATGCGGCCACGTCGGCCACGAGCGTGCGAGCCAGCCCGCACCTGCGCGCCGACGGTGCCACGCCGAGACGTCCGAGCGTGGCCGCCCCCCTGCTCACAGTGGCCAGAGTATAGCCGATGAGTTCGCCATCATCCGTGTGCGCCACCACGAGCCGCTCGTGCTTGCGCATCTCGGCGAGCTCGGACGCGCCATAGCGCCAGAAGTCGTCGAAGCACGCCTCGTCCACATCGACGAGCGCCGGGATGTCGGCCTCGGATCCGAGTCGTAGCCCCACGCCGACGGGAGGACCCGCCGGCAGGACGAGATCGGGCATTCCCTGGATGGCGACGATGCGTTGGCTGATGCGCATGCCGCCCGCGAGATAGCGCCCGAGAACGCTCACCGGCAGCAGGGGCGACATCACCCGGCGCTGTCCTTGTTCGCACGCCACGACGCGCGCGTCGGCCACGAAGGCGGCGACGTGCCGCTCCGCGCACCACACCCCGCGCATGGCCAGCACATCGAGATGCTCGCGCCACACGCCGAGCACGCTCGCCTCGCCCCGGTCCGTGACGCGGACGCGCCATGGGGCACCCTCACGGTAGGCGCGCAGTTCCTCAACGGATTCGAAAAGCCGCTCTGACTTCGCGGCCGGCCAGATGCGGTCGCACTCCTCGGCGGTGGCGGGGTGCGGCGTGACGCTCACCCGAGCAGCCCCGTCAGCTCGCTGACGGCCAGCCACGCGCCGACGATCACGAGCAGCGCGGCGAAGGCGAGACGCACCGTGCGGTCAGCGGTGCCGAGCGTGATGCGTGCGCCGAGCAACGCGCCGGGCACCACGCCCACCGCAAGCGCGGCGGCGATGCGCCAGTCGATATGGCCGAGCAGCGCGTGCGTGATGGTGCCGGGCACGGACAGGATCGTGATAGCGACGAGCGAGGTGGCGATGGCGCGCTTCATGTCGAAGTGGCGCCACCGGGTCAGCAGCGGAACGAGCACGAACCCGCCGCCCAGGCCGAGGAACCCGGCGTAGAGCCCCGTGATGGCACCGATTGCCGCGAGCGGCAGCCACGGGGCTCGGGGAACCGCGTGCGCGGAGTACGCACCCTCAGCGGCGACGGCTCTCGGGACGCCGGCAGGGTGCGATGGGCGCCGCTCGCTCGTCGCGGCGGCCTCCTCGGCCGCAACGATCTCGACGCCTGCCGCGTGGAAGGCGTCGGCCTCCTCGCCTGCGGCCAGCTCGACACGAGGTGGGTGGAGCACTTGCGCGATGGTGTCACCCGCGGTGTAGAGAATGAGCACCGCCGTGGCGATGAGCACGACATCGCCGCCCACGAGCCGAGTGGCCCACGCTCCCAGTACCGCAGTGAGCGATCCCGCCGCGCCGCAGATCACGCCCGCGCGCACGTCGGCGATGCCGTTTCGTGCGTAGCTCACCGCGCCTGCGAGCGCGCTCGGAAAGATCACCGGAAGCGGCGTGCCCACGGCTACGAGCGCCGGTGCGCCCAAGATGAGACGGATGGCGGGAGTCGTGATGATGCCGCCGCCGATGCCGAACGCACCCGAGAGCACGCCGGAGAACGCGCCGATGCTCACGCTGGCGAGGAGGTCGTTCATACCGTGGCGTCCCTGCGCATGCTCACGCTACTCGCGAGAGGGCACGACCGGGAAGCGGCCGGTGATCGCCGAACGATCCACGCGACGCTCGCCCGAGAAGAGTGACTTGAGCGCGATATCGTCCCACAGCGATTCCATCATGATCGGCCAACGACGCTGGAACTCGAAGTAGTTCTGGCAGTTGTCGCGAGCGTATGTGGCCGCTTCGCCCATCCCGTGGAGCGCCACCTGCATGTACAGGCCGCGCTCGTTGCTGGTCAGCGTTCGCAGAACCGCCGTGAGGCTGGCTCGCCACCCCACTGACGAGTCGATGAACGGACCCGGGTAGGGCATCATCGATTTCGGGGTGACCTGGCGCAGGTCGACCTGCGACTTGGCGAACTCGACCTTGCGGTGCTCGTAGACGAACCGGTAGACGTCCTGGCGGAACCGGATGGCCTCTGAGACCGGCTCGGGAGGAAGGTGCACGATCCGCCAGTCGTCATCGAGGTACACATCGCCGCCGTGCATGCGGGCGTTGATGACGTAGTCCATGTCTTCGCCGCGCAGCACCCACGGGTCGAACGACACGTTGGCGAACATGTCCCGGTGCAGCGCGAAACAGCCGCCGAAAGCGATGTTGGAGCGTTGAACGCGCGGTGGCTTGTTGATGATGGAGAGCGCCTGGTTGAAAGCGTCGCGCTGGCGCCAGAACATGTCGGACCAGCGCGCAGCGTCGTTTCGCTGCCAGCGTCCGTCGGAGTCGGTGTAGTAGCCGGTCTTGGCCAGAAGCGGCGTGCCGTCGTCAAAGCGCGCGCCGAGACCGTAGAGCGCCGTCTTGAGGAAGTCCGGATCGGTGACGATCTCGTCGTCGTCGATGAAGACGACCGACTCGTGTCCGAGCACTGCAGCCGCCATGAGACCGACGTTGCGCACCGCACCGTAGCCGCGCAGCGTAACGCCCTCGATCATGTCGGCGAACTCGAGCTGCTCGAGGCGGCGGTGCAGACTGCCGAGCTCTGCGGGCCCGAACACGAACGCATCGATGTCGGGGAACTCGTCGACGATCTCGCGAACGCGGTCTTCCGCGCGGTGCTCGATGGACTCGTCTGTGGCGGCGACGATGATCACGACACGCCCGAGCCCATGCACCTTCTGGAGCGAGCGCAGGCACTCGGGGAGCGTGCCGTCGGAGTCTATTGGTGTGGGATGGTCATAGACCGTGGAGAGGTCATCGACGGACGAAGCGGTGCGGCCGCGTTTGGACTTGGGACGAGTCCAGAACGTGGGGATGACGACGATGGGTTCCACAGGTGCAGGCGCTCCCTTGTAGGTGACATTGCGGGGTCCAAGGCTGACCCTCGTACATGATACCGCTACGAGCGGGAGTGCAGGGCGGCGACGAGGGGTGGGCTAGCCGCAGTGGGTGCGACCCATCCCGAGATCGGCGCCGCACGAGATGCAGCAACCCTTGGCCGAGAGGCTCTCGGCGAGCACGTCGAAGCCCCGGCGACGCACTACCGTGTCGCCGCACGCGGGGCAGATCGTGTCCTCGGCCCCAGGCTCGTCAACGTTGCCGAGGTAGACGAAGCGCAGCCCCGCGTCGCGGCCGATGTCGCGGGCTCGCCGGAGCGTCTCGATCGGGGTCATCGGCAGGTCGGCGAACTCGAGATAGGGGATGAAGCGGGTGACGTGCCACGGCGTGTCGACACCGAGCTCTGTGGCGATCCACCGGGCGATCGCGCGCAACTCCTCGTCAGAGTCGTTGACGGTGGGAACGAGATTGGTCACACACTCGACGTGCATCCCGTGCACGTGCTTGGCTCGCACGGCCTGCTCGCGCACCGCTTCAGGATGCGACACGTGGCAGAGCCGCCGAAACGGCTCCTCGGAAAAGCCCTTGATGTCGACGCGCCATACGTCGATCACCTCGGCGAACGCGTCGAGCCCCGCGGATGTGACGTAGCCGTTGGTGACCATGATGTTGAACAGCCCGCGCTCGTGCGCCAGCCGGCCGACGTCGAGGACGTACTCCAGCCAGATGACGGGTTCGTTGTAGGTGAACGCGATGCCGGGACACTGCTCGCCGACAGCCGTCTCGACGACCGTGGCGGGCTCGATGTAGCGCAGCGCGACCGTCCCGTCATCACCCTTCGGACGCGAGATCTGCCAGTTCTGGCAGTGGCCGCAACGCATCGTACAGCCTGCGCTGCCCAAGGACAGAACGTCGACGCCCGGGCAGTAGTGAAACACCGGCTTCTTCTCGATGGGGTCGACGGCGATGGAGCTCACGAGGCCGTAGGTGTAGGCGCGCAGGCGACCGCGTTCGACGCCGCGTGCGCCGCACCACCCTCGCGCTGACTCGGCGATCAGGCACGCATGGGGGCACAGGCCGCAGCGAACATGGTCGGCCTCCTGCGTACCGAGCAGCGCGTCATGCATCACAGGCCTCCTCTAGCCGGCGGCGAGCTCCACGCGGTCGCGCCCACTGCCTGTGGCACGAGCGAGCGCCGAGGCGGCCGAGTCGAGCAGCGCCGCAGCCGAATCGACGGACCCGCCGAACGCCGCGATGCCCATCGAGGCGGTCACGGCAAGAACGCCGCCGTCGCCGCTCTCGACCTGCAGATCGCGCAGCGCCGCTTGCAGCTTCTCGGCCACGACCCATGCTTCGGTCTTACCCGTATCCGGCAAGATGAGCGCAAACTCGCCCATATCGCAGCGCGACGCGATATCACTGCCGCGGAGCTGTTCGCGCAGCACGGTCCCGATGGATGCGAGCACCCTATCGGCCGCCGCGCCGCCGAGGCGGTCGGCGATCTCGGTCAAGCCGTCCACGTCGATCATGACCAACGCCAGCGCGCCCTGGTGCCGGATCACGCGTGCGGTCTCCTCGGCGAGTCGCGCGTCGAACGCTCTGCGGTTGCCCAGTCCGGTCAGCTCGTCGGTGAGCGCGTGCGCGGACAGCCGTGCATCGACTCGCAGCATGCGTTTGCGCTGGAGCGGGAAGCAGTGCTCCCAACTCGAATCGCCGAGGCAGATGGCCGCAGCCATCTGCACGCAGGTGTCGTATCCGCACGCTCCGCAGTCGATGGCCTCATCGCGGCTCGCGAACTCGCCGGCAGCGAGCACCGCATCGACCTCCTCGGCCGAGGGAATCCTCGTCAGGACCGGCTGCGAGCGGAACGAACGGCGCAGCTCGACGGAGGGCAGCGCGCTGAGGAAGCTGCGGCTGTCCACGACCGGCGGTGGCTCGCGGTCGCGTTCCGCGGCGATGAGGTTTCGCTTGGCGAACACCGAGAGATCCCTGTTCACCGCGGGACCGTCGACGCAGCCTTCACAGTTGAGCATGTCGACCACGGCTGGTGCGACCTCGCCGCGCACGATGCCCGTGAGCAGCCGGTCAAGCTCGGCCAGCCCGCGCACGGCGACCACGTCACGGTCGGTCATGTCGCGCTCGCGCAGCGTGCGGCGAGGAAACCCGTCGGTCAACGACAGCTCCTTAGCGGCGTTGGGCCGGCGCACGGAGCTCGAAGCCGACACAGGCACGGTCGTGAGCGGCGCGGGCTGCTCGGCGAGGAGTGCCTTGAGCTCGTCAAAGCCGATAGCGACGTCGACCGCATCGGCGATCTGCGCGTGATAGACCTCGTCCTTGCGTGCCCAGCACGGCGACACGTAGACAACGGCCGTCCCGGGCGGGTAGAGCGCCTTGACGAGCCGCGCCTGAGCGACGTACGGCGGGACGATCGGAACGAGCGCCTCGACGAGCTGCGGGTAGAACCGACGCACCCAGCTCACAGCGACCGGGCAGGTCGAGCGCAGGCGCGGCAACGTCGCGCCGGCGCGCGCGTGCGCCGCCTCGTAGGCGGCAGCAACGAGCTCTTCGCCTAGCACCGTCGTCTCCACCGCATCGAAGCCGAGCGACTCGAGCGCTCGCTCCACCTCGGCGGGCGTGGACGGATACATCGCCGCGATGTGCTCGCTGGCAAGCACTGCCACGATCGGGCGGCCGCTGGCCAGCAGCTCGCGCACGCGGGGAAGGTCGTCGCGTACGCTGAATCCGGAGTTGCCACACTCGTAGACGCACGCCCCACACGCCACGCACCGATCGAGGATGATCTCGCTTGACGAGGTGCTCATGCGGATCGCCTGCGCAGAACAGTGCCGGGCACAGCCGCCGCACGCGGTACACGATTCGTCGTGATGCCCGAACAAAGGTCCGGGAAGCGCGGCAGCCTGAGCCATCACATCTGGTTCCCCATCCATCTCAGCCACGCCTCCCCCCTCCGGGTGCGTATCGCGCTCGTGCGAGCCCTGCTTTGACCTTAACCCTCGCGCTGCCCGGATGCGCCCCACATGTCGGCCAGCCCGAGCCGGCGCAGCCCCACGACAACGGGCAGTCCGAGACCGTAGAGCACAACCGACTGGCCGATGGCTACGGCCACCACGCCGAAGAGGTACATCGCGACCCAGTGCCCCTCGAGATCGATGCTCGTGAACGGAACCTTGTACAGCCCGAAACCCTTCACCAGAAGCGGCAGGTAGGCCGGGACGATCAGCGCGTTGGTGATCACGGGGCCGAGCAGCGCCAGAGTCGTGCGGCGGCGAAACCGCCACATCCACAGCGCCCCCAGCAACGTGCCGAGCGACCCGAACACCACGTCGAGCAGTGCGAGCGGGTTGCCGGTCGTCAGGAACGTGTAGAGGTTGGCCACAACCGAACCGATCGCCAGCCCTGGAATGGCGGCGGGCGTGAACAGGCCGACCACGGTGACCGCCTCACTCACGCGCAGCTGAATCGGCCCCCATGCGAGGAAGCCGAGGAACTGAACGGTGACGAGGGTAAGCGCGCCGTACACGGCGGCAATCATGCCCGCTTGCGCGATAGTGCGGGTGCGCGACACGCGTGTGCCTTCCGTCATAGGTGCGAGCGGCGCGATTCGAGCACGCCATGGTTCACTGCAGTATCACGCGAGCAGTTCGGGCCTGCACTGTGCTTCACGAGGTGCGAGCAGCCCCGTGGCCCCGACCGCCGACTGACGGTCGAGTGCCTCGAACAACGCCGCGACCACGCGCGGGTCGAACTGCGTGCCCGCGCCCGCCTCGAGCTCGAAGCGCGCGGTAGCGAACGGAAGGCCGACAGCGTGGGGCCGCTTGGTCGTCATCGCGTCAAACGAGTCGGCGACGGCGAGGATGCGAGCCATCAGCGGAATCGACTCGCCGGAGAGCGCCATCGGGTAGCCCGTGCCATCCCATCGCTCGTGGTGGTGCAGGATGATCGGCGTCAGCTGCTTGAGGAAGTCGATCTGGTCGACGATGGAGGCACCCACCTCGGCGTGCGAACGGACACGCTCGAACTCGGCTGGTGAGAGGCGCGAGGGTTTGAGCAGGATATCCTCGGGCACGCCGGTCTTCCCGATGTCGTGCAGGAGCCCTGCGAAACGCAGCGTCTCGATGTCCTCGAGCCCAAGGCCGAGCTCCTCGCCTATGAGCATCGCGTAGTCCATGACGCGGCTCGAGTGGCCCATGGGCATGCGCTCGCCTGAGTCGAGCGTCGCCGAAAGCGCGGCGATGGTCTTTGCGTAGTCGTCGCGGAATCGGCCGAACAGCGCAGCGCGGCCGAACGCAGCACCCGCGTGCGCCGCGATACCCTCGAGCAGCGCATGGTCCTGCGCGTTGTAGTGCGTGCCGTCGGACGTGGCCACGAACAGGTAGCCGATCTCCAGGTCGCCATGCTCGAGCTCGACGACCGCAGTCGCCCACTCCTGTCGAACCATGGGTCCCTCGAGAATCGCCCCGCGATGCGTCACCGTGCGAACCGTCTCGAAGGGGTGCTTCGTCGCATCGCGACCCGCCACCTCGGCAAGCACGTGGGCCAACTCCCCCTTGGTGATGTCCCCGCACACGACCACATCGGCGTGATTGCGACCGTAGCCGGTCAACACCAGACCCGCGAGCTCGTAGGTGAAGGACTTGTCCAGGGCACTGGAGACTAGTCTGGATACGCCATCCATATCGCTCTGCCCGCCCAGAGCGGCGGCGAGTTCGTTGAGCTGGGCGTAGCCCGCCATCGCACGTTCGACCTGCACGCGCTCGTCTTCTCGCAGGAGGGCGATGGCGATGAAGCGGCCGAATCGGTCGAGTCTCGATACGCGGTCCGGAGCGACCGGCACTGCGGTCGCAGGTAGCCGCGCTTCGAGAACGCCGAGGACACGCTCCCCGATCACGAGCGGCATCGCAAGCGTTGCCGTGGTCGTACGACCGCCAGGCGACACCACCGTGCGACGCGTGGTGAAAGCCCGCCCCGAAGCAGTTGAGGTCATAGGGACCAGCGCGCCAACCGGGCCGCGCCACTTCTCGGTGTGGGCGACGACCTCGAGCAGGTTGCCGCGGGACCGGAGCACCGCGCCCGCCTCGCCACCGATGATCGCCACTGCCTCCTCGGTAATGGCGCCGAGGGTGGAGGAGTCGAGCCGTTCTGTGGTGACAACCTGCTGACCCGCGCTCACGAAGAGCCTCAGCTCCTCGACCCGCTCGACGGCCGCCATGCGCTCAGCGGTCGTCGCGACCAGGATCTTGGCATTGGCGAGCGCCATGTGCAGATAGCCTTCCGCCTGCCGGCGTGCCACCACGGCTATGGCCTTGATCGACATCCGCGCGGAGTCGGCGCTGACGCCACGAGCAAGCAGGCTCTCGTAGAGGCGCCGGCGTTCGCGCGTCGACGTGACGAATCCGCCCAGCACGAGGTGCGCAATCGCGCGGTCTCCACGCAGGATCGGGGTCACAAGGGTGGGCAGGCCCGCGCGACACATGATTCGTGCGGGCCCGGAGTCCGGATCGGGACACGTATCGAAGCACGTGAGCGGCCCCGGACCTGAGATCTCGGTAGCCAGATGACAGAACCCGCAACGTCCGTCACCTGAGAGCAGATCGCAAGCCCTGAAGTCCATGACGCTCACGGATACACCGGTGGCTTGGAACAAGGCGTCGGTAGCCGAACGCCACTCAGGCGTCGAGAACGCTCTCACTGCGATATCGCGATCGGTCGCCGGCACCAAACCCCCCGTTGCAGTCGTTGGGACACTAAAATATGGTATCGGCCTCATCAATGAACTGCTTGAGCCCGCGTACCTTCTCGGCTTGGGCGCAACGAGCCGTCATTGCGTTCTTTACCCTCAATGCTACACCCGCCCACGCGGAAGCTGGACCGTAAACGTGGTGCCCGCACCTACCTCGGTATCCACTTCGATAGTGCCGCCCATGCTCTCCACGATGCTTTTCGCGATCGCCAAGCCGAGTCCGAATCCGGCCTCACCGGCTGCACGCGAAGCCTCACTGCGATAGAAGCGGTCGAAGATCCTCGCGAGGTCCTGCGGCGGGATACCCTGCCCGGTGTCGGCAACCTGGATCGTGACCATCTCCCGCCTGCGGCGCGTGTTGACCGAGACGCGTCCTCCCGCGGGCGTGTACTTCGAAGCGTTGTCCAGCAGAATCGAGACGACATCCTCCACCCTGTCTGGGTCGCCCACCAGTACCAGCGAGCTCTCAGTCGGGCCTACGAACTCGATCTCCTTGTCGATCCACCGGCTCGCGGTGGCCGCAAGGCGGTCTCGGACCATGGCGTTTATGTCGAACTGCTCCGACTTGAGCACGAGTCCCTGGTCGGCGTGGAGCAGGTTGAGCAGATCGGCACTGAGGCGGGCCATCCGACGCGATTCGCGATCGATAGCGTCGATCGCCTCGTCGCGCACCTTGGGGTCTTCGGCCCCCCATCCGCGCAGAATGCCGATGTAGCCGCGGATGCCGGCGACCGGCGTGGCCAGCTCGTGGCTCGCGTCGGCCACGAAGCGCGACTGCGCGTCGGCCCGCCGCTGGAGCCTGCCGATGAGCCGGTTGACCGAGCCGGCAAGTTCAGCGATCTCGTTGTTGCCCGTGATCGGAAGGCGGTCGTCGAGCCGTCCGGCATCGATCGAGTCAGCAGCATGGCGCAAGTTGTCGACCAGGCCGAGAACCCACGCCATCGAGGTCTGCATCAAAACGACCATGATGAACACGGCAGCCAGCGCCAGGATGGTCATCGGGCGCCTGATCGCATTGATGACGCGCTCTTCGTTGGTGGGCGAGTACGTCACGTCGAGTACGCCCTGCACCCCTCCGGGCAGTTCCACCGGCACGTGCATGACCGACATGCCCAGCCGCGCCTCGCGTACCAGACCCGAGAGGAGGCTTCCGCCCTGAGTGACCGACCGCGACGAGCGGGCACTCGCCAGAGTGCGCTGCCGAGCGGCCTGCTGCGCAGCTGGCAGAGCAGCGGGCCCTGAGGACCAGACGAGCGCGAGCGACTGGTCGTAGAGCGCATAGTCGGCTTCTTTGATTCCCGCACGGTTGAAGAGCTCCTGAAGCCGGCCCTTGAGCGCCGCCCTGGCGACGGCGGTCCGCTTCTCCCCCACGTAACCCTGGGCGCCGGCGGACAGCTGCACCTCGCTTACCGCCTCGCGCAAGACCGCCTCGGCGCTTGTTGCCAACCGCTGCGTCGTGTCGTAGGCCACTACCTGCATGCCATCGGACACGATGACATAGCTGGTAAGCGCGATACCGCCCACCACCATGACAGCGAACAGTACCGACACGAAGAGAAGCGTCGTGCGAAGCGAAGAGCGTCGCATCAGCTTCTCGCGAAGAAGTAGCCCACGCCTCGGATGGTCCGAATGATCTGGTTGTCGGCGTCGTTGATCTTGGTTCGCAGGTGGCACACGAAGACCTCGATGACGTTGGAGTCAGACGCGTGCAGACCGCCCCACACCGTCTCGAGGATCTCGTCACGAGTGATGACGCGGCCGGCGTTGACCACGAAGAATTCGAGCAGGTCGTACTCCTTGGCCGTGAAGCTGACCGGCTTGCCGTCGACGAGCACACCGCGCGACGCCGGGTCGAGCTCGACGTTGGCGGCCTTATACTGCACGACCGGGCGATCGTGCTCGCTGCGCTTGATAAGCGCGCCGATGCGTGAGACGAGCTCCGGGATCTCGAACGGCTTGCGCAGGTAGTCGTCGGCGCCGGCGTCGAAGCCCATGACCACGTCTTGCGTCTCGGAGCGCGCAGTCAGCATCAGGATCGGCATGTTCAGCCCTCGCTCGCGGATCGTCCGGGCGACTTCGAGACCGTCCGCTCCGGGCAGCATGACATCGAGAATCGCGACGTCAGGGTTGATCGCCTCGATCTCGGCGAGAGCGGACTCACCGTCGCCGAACTTGAACACCTCATGTCCGATGTGGGAGAGCTCGAGTTCCACGAAGCGGGCAATCGTCGCGTCATCTTCAACAATGAGGATCTTCGTGCTCGGCTCGGCCATGATGCCTCCAAGGTGTTAATGGTTGTTTGAAAATCTACCCATATGGGGCTAACCGAGCAGTGCCTCGGCGATTTGGACCGTGTTGAGCGCCGCGCCTTTGCGCAGCTGGTCGGCGACGACCCACATCGCCAGGCCGAAGGGTACGGTCGAGTCGACTCGCAGACGGCCCACGTACGTGTCGTCGGTGCCTTCGAGCAGGGCAGGCATCGGGTACGTCTGGCTCGACGGGTCGTCGAGCATCGTGATACCGGGCGCCCCGGCGAGCGCTGCGCGTGCAGCCTCGAGCGAGACGGGCTCCGTGAACTCGACCGAGACTGCCTCGGAGTGGCAACGCAGCACCGGAACGCGGACGCATGTTGCAGCGACCTCGATCTGGGGCGCATGCATGATCTTCTTGGTTTCGACGACCATCTTCCACTCTTCTTTGGTGGAGCCGTCATCCATGAAGACGTCGATCTGCGGAATGCAGTTGAAGGCTATCCTGTGGGCGAACTGCTCGACGTGGAGCTCCTGGCCGCGCAGGAAGTCGGCGCTTTGAGCGTACAGCTCGTCCATCGCGGCCTGACCCGCCCCGGACGCAGCCTGATACGTCGAGACGACGACGCGCTTGATCGGCGCCAGCGCATGCAGCGGGCCGAGCGCGACGACCATCTGGATGGTCGAGCAGTTGGGGTTCGCGATCACACCGGAGTGCCATGCGAGATCCTCGGGATTGACCTCAGGCACAACGAGCGGAACGTCCTCGTCCATGCGAAACGCCGAGGAGTTGTCGATCATCACGCACCCGGCTCCGACCACCGCGTCGCGCATCGCGCGGCTCACGTCGCCGCCCGCCGAGAAGAGGGCGATGTCGACGCCCACAAAGCTCGCCGGTGTCATCTCCTCGACGACGAGCTCGCCGCCAGCAAAGGGAACCCGCTTGCCGGCCGAACGCGCACTGGCCAGGGCGATCACGCGCGCAGCCGGAAACCCGCGCTTCTCAAGCGTCAGGAGCATCTCGCGGCCCACGGCTCCGGTCACGCCGGCGACAGCGACGACCGGACGAGTGGGCATCGGCTTGTCCCACGCCATCACGCATCACCCCTACCGCACGCCGGAGATACCTCGGCGGCGATCTCGTGGTTCTCGAGTCCGAACGCCGCGTGCAGCGCGCGTACCGCCTCGTCGACCTGCTCGGCGGAGATCACGCAGCTGATGCGGATCGGTGAGGTCGAGATCATGTCGATGTTCACGTTGGCGTCGGCCAGCGTGGAGAACATCTTGGCCGACACGCCCGGATGAGTCTTCATACCCGCTCCCACGAGGCTGACCTTAGCGATCGACTCGTCGACCGACCACTCGCGCGCGCCGAGCTCGGCGACCACGTCGGCCACCGCACGCTTGGCCCGCAGGATGTCGTCCTTGGGAACCGTGAACGAGATGTCGGTGGTACCTGCTTCCGAGACGTTCTGGATGATCATGTCGAGGTTGACGTTGTTCTCGGCGAGGTGGGTGAACACGCGAGCCGCCACGCCCGGCATGTCGGGCACGTCGCGGATGGTCACCTTCGCTTCGGAGGTGTCGTGCATGACACCCGAGATGATCGCCTGTTCCATGGTCTCGTCGGCCTCCTTGACGATAGTGCCCGGTACGTCGTGGAAAGAGGAACGGCAGTGGATGACCACGCCGTGGTTTCGTGCGAACTCGACGGCGCGCATCTGCAGCACACCGGCGCCGGACGCCGCCATCTCGAGCATCTCCTCGTAGGAGAGCACGTCGAGCTTACGGGCATCGGGAACGACGCGCGGATCGGCGGTGTAAACGCCGTCGACGTCGGTGTATATCTCGCAGACATCGGCACCGATACCGGCCGCCACGGCGACTGCGGTGGTATCGCTGCCGCCGCGGCCGAGCGTGGTGATGGTGCCATCAGGGGTCATGCCCTGAAAGCCGGCCACGATGACGATCTGGCCGTCAGACAGCGCCTCGCGCACGCGATCGGCGCGAATCTCCGTGATCTTGGCCTTGCTGTGCACGGCGTCGGTGACGATCCCGACCTGTGCGCCGGTAAACGACACCGCATCTTGGCCCTCGGCGATGATCGCCATGGCCAGCAGCGCGATCGAGACCTGCTCTCCGGTCGAGAGCAGCATGTCCATCTCGCGGTCGGTCGGCTCGGTGGTGATCTGCCGCGCGAGGTCGACGAGTTCGTCGGTCACGTGCCCCATCGCCGAGACGACCGCCACCACGTCGTCGCCCGCCAGCTTGCGCGCGACGAGACGACGCGCAACCGCGCGAATACGATCGGGGCTGCCGACTGAGGTGCCGCCGAACTTGGTTACGACCAGAGCCATCTAAAATCCCTTGTTGCCGGTGCGTCGCCACTCGCGTGGGTGCCTACCAGCAGGTACGAGCGCGTTAAGGATTCTGCCAGTGTAAAGCGTCGGGCGTGCACGTGCCACTTGAAGCGACGCGGCCTAGCGCATCACGTGGAAGTCGAGGACGGTCGCCAAATGGCGCATACGGGCCGACAAGCCATCGAGCGCGTCTGAGTAGAAGTGGTCGACGAGCGTCGTGCCCGAAACGCGGCCCATGATCGCGTCGATCCTGCGAAGCGCTGTGCGCATCTGCTCCACCTCCTCGTCGAGGTGCAAGGGCGCCTCCTCGGTGAAGGTGACGCGGCCTCTCACCACGCGAAACGGTGCACTCGCCTTGCGGAAGTACGCATCGACCTCCACCTCGACGTTGCTCGCCAGACGCGGGCCGCCGAGACGTCGGAAACTCGCGAACACGCCATCGGCCAGTGCCGCGAAGATGGCGCGAGCCTCCTCGGGGGCGATCTCCTCGGCGGACTCGGGAAGCAGGCCGTCCCCGGTCAGCTCGAGTTCCGCGACGATCTCGGCGAGTACGTCGACGACGCGGGGGTCGAACTGCGTTCCAGCGCAGGCATGCAGCTCGGCGATGGCGTCGGCTACCGAGCGGCCGGCACGGTAGGGACGATCGGCTGTCATCGCTTCGTAGGAGTCCGCAGCGCACAGGATGCGCGCCAGCAGCGGGATCTCGTCACCCTTCAGGCCGGCCGGATAGCCCGTGCCGTCGAAGTGCTCGTGGTGATGGCGCACCACGGGAGTGATGACCCAGGGGAATGCGACCGGCTTGAGGATGTTGGCGCCGATCAGGGGGTGATGGCGCATCTGGGCCATCTCCTCCTCGGTAAGGCGTCCCGGCTTGAGGAGGATCGCCTCGCTGACACCGATCTTGCCGATGTCGTGAAGATACGCGGCCATCTCCAGCGCGATGCACTGCTCGTGGGCGAGTCCCATGCGCTCGGCGATCAGCGTCGAGTAGCGGGACACGCGGTCCGAGTGACCGCGTGTGTAGGTGTCCTTCGCGTCGACGGCTGCAGCCAACGAGCGCACCGTGGCCAGATACGCTTCCTGCAGGCTCGTGAAGAGCTCGATGTTGCCCACGGCGATGGTCACGTGGTTCGCGATGGTCGACAGCAACCGCACATCGTCGCTGTTGAACCGGTAGTCGGAGCGGCTCGAGCCCACCGTGACCGAGCCGATCGTTCCCTCGGCCGAAACCAGCGGCACGCACAGCGCCGCCTTCGCCCCGGTGACGACATCGATCTGGCCGCCGCCTTTGCCTCCGTCGGGATTGAAGATCAGCGGACGGCCTTCACGTACGACCCACTCCGACATCGATGAGCGGACCGCGTCCGCAGGCGTGGTCGCGCCTCCGCGCATCGCACGGATCGAAAGCACCCCGCTCTCCTTGTCGCGAAGGGCAACGTAACCGAGGTCAAGGTCGAAGATGCGCAGTGCCGAGTCAAGCACCGAGCCGAGCAGTTCGTCCATGTCCAGCGTCGAGCCCAGCGCCCGGCTCATCTCGTAGAGCGTCGCGAGTTCAAGCACTTTCTTCGTGAGCGACTCGCTGCGGTCCTGAAGCGACGAGGTCATATCGTTGAACGTCTCGGCGAGCGTGGCGATCTCGTTGGTTCCCTGGATGTCGACTTTGGTCGAGTAGTCACCATCGGCGATTCGTCGCGCACCGTCTGCCAGCTCCTTGAGGGGAACCGTAACGCCGCGTGCAACCCAGCCACCGAGAGCGACGAGCGCGACCACTCCGCACACCGACCAGAGGATGATCAGGTTCATGGTGGTGCGGCTTGCCTCGTCAGAGACCTGCTGGCTGACGATGCTGACCATGTAGCTGTAGTCCGACTCGCCCGTGTCCGCGCTGTCGCCCGGGAGCACGACGCGCTGCGCCCTGATCTGATAGCTGATTCCGTTGAGCTTAAGGCGAGAGGTGCCCGGACTGCTGCCGCGTGCGTTCTCGATCGCACGCTTGACCTCGGGATTTGTGTCCGCCAAGGCTGACGTGAGGGCGTTGCGCTCATCACTGGGGAGCCGGCGCGAGGCGGTGACGGCGATGCGAGCGCCGTCGGCGCCGTAGAGACCCGAAGCGCCATGGGCCGAGCCGGCAAGTTCCTCGATGAAACGGTCGCTGATGATACGAGTGAGCGCGAGGGTGTAGCGCCTACCGTCTTTGGCCTGCACGGGCTGCAGCGCGGTCAGCGTGGAGTGCCCGGCCACCACGGCGAAGACGGTCCTGGCTCGCTGTCCCGTGGCGTGCTTTCCGGAACCTTCCAGTCCCAAAGCCTGTGAGCCGCGTCGGACCTCCGGCATCCCGCTCGTCGCCAACACCGTGCCGGTCTCATCGAGCAACATCACGTTGTCGTAGTCCAACGCGATGTTCTCCCAGGCGACTTCGCCTTGCACGCCTGCCGCGCTGTAGTCGTTGGCGGCCGAGCGCATGCCGGGACTGTCAGCTGCGATCTTGACCAGCTGCAGCATCTGGTCGGCGTACTCCCCGTACCGGCCGACGAGATTGGTGGTCGTGGCTTCGGCCACCTGGGAGACCCACTTCTCGGTGAGATCTCGCAGAAAGAACGCGCTCACGGCGAGAGCAGCGATGGCGACAACGAGTGCAGCCAGCAGCAGCGGCCCGACAATCTGGTTGTAGAGATGTGATCCGAAGATCTTGCGGTTTCTCATGTGCGCGATCGCGAACTAGCCGCGGTGTACCCCTTCTGAGCTATCGGACGTACCGCCCCGGCCACGGATACCTGCCGAAACGCGCACGTGTGACGCTTAGAGACTGCGGGCGTGCACGAACAGGCGCCTCGGCAGCACGGCAGACCCGCACGTGATTGTATAACGAACGAGCCCCGGAGACGTCTCCGGGGCTCGCAACGGTATATGTGAGATGAGCCTAACCGCAGGCGCAACGCTTCTCGATGTAGGTCAGGTAGCGATCGACCTCGGTCTGTACGGATGCCAGCAGTTCGGCGTTCTCGGGCTTGAAGAGATGCTTGAATCGTCCCTGAGGCTTGAGGAACTCCTCGATCGGCTTGCGCTCGCGCAGCTTGACGGTCTGAGTCCAGACACCGTCCTCGACTTCGAAGAGCGGCCAGAAACCGGTCGTGACCGCAAGCTTGGCGATCTCGATGGTCGACTCGGGCTTGGTACGCCACCCGCGCGGGCACGGGGTGAGGATGTTGAGGAACGCCGGACCTTCGACCGCGAACGCCTTCTCGGCCTTGTTGGTGAGGTCCTTCCAGTGGCTGATCGACGCCTGCGCCACGTAGGGAACCCCGTGCGCCGCGATGATCGAGGTGAGGTCCTTGCGGCGCTGCGTCTTGCCCTGCTGCGCCTTGCCCACCTCAGCGGTCGTGGCCCACGCGCCGAACGGCGTGGCCGACGAACGCTGGATGCCGGTGTTCATGTACGCGCCGTTGTCGTAGCACACGTACACCATGTCGTGGCCGCGCTCCATGGCACCGGATAGAGACTGCAGCCCGATGTCGTAGGTGCCGCCGTCGCCGCCGAAGGCGACGAACTTCACGCGCTTGTCGGCGGGAATCTTCCCGGCCGCCTTCAGCCCCTTGAATGCGGCTTCGACGCCGGAGATCGTGGCTGCCGAGTTCTCGAAGGCGTTGTGGATGAACGGCGTCTTCCACGACGAGTACGGGTAGATCGTGGTCGACACCTCGAGGCAACCCGTGGCGCAGCCTGCGACGAGGGGCGTCTCGCCCGCGCCGAGCAGCACCTGACGGACCGCGATCGACGCGCCGCACCCGGCGCACAGGCGGTGACCACCGGAGAGGCGGTCTTCTCGGGCGGAGAGCTCTTTGATATTCGCCATCTGCTATCCCCCTTACCGGGCGCCGAGGTAGACGAGCCCGCTGGGCTCGGCCACACCATCAGCTATGTCGGCCAGATCGCTGTAGACCCGGCGAATCAGATCGAGCTTCACGTCAGCGCCGCCGAGGCCGTAGATGTAGTTGACCATGGCGGGGCGGACGTCGTAGTCGTAGAGCGCGCTGCGAACCTCGAGGAAGAGCGGGCCTCCCTCGGCGCCGAAGCTCTCGGACCGGTCGAGAACGGCGACCGCCTTGGCGCCCTTGATGGCATCGGCGATCTCCGAGAACGGGAACGGTCGAAACACGCGGACCTTGAGCACGCCGACCTTGATGCCCTCGGCGCGAAGCTCGCGTGCCACGTGGCGCACGTTGCCGGCGGTGGAGCCGATGGCGATGATCACGTACTCGGCGTCCTCCATGCCCCAGCCTTCGATGACATCGAAGGGACGACCGGTGATCTCAGACCACTCTGCGCCGACTTCCTTGATGACGCCCATCGAACGGTCGATCGCGTTGCGCTGGGACTTCTTGAACTCGAAGTACGGGCCGCCCAGACCGGCGAAGTTGCCGTGGCTTGTGGGATGCTCGATGTCGAGAAGCGCGTTCTCAGGCACATAATCGCCGACGAACGCCTTCACGGTCTCGTCGTCCATGAGCTCGGCGCGGTCTATGGAGTGGGTGGTGATGAAGCCGTCGAGCGTGCTCATGACGGGGAGCATCACGTCGGGGTGCTCGGCGACGCGCAGGGCCATGATCGTGTTGTCGTAGGCCTCCTGCGCGGTCTCGGCGAAGTAGATGACCCAGCCGGTATCGCGGGCACCCATGATGTCTGAATGGTCACAGTGGATGTTGATCGGCGCGGCCAGCGCACGGTTCGCGTTAGCCATGACGATCGGCAGGCGCAGCCCCGCAGCGATGTGGAGCTCTTCCCACATGTACGCGAGCCCCTGGCTCGACGTGGCGGTCATGACGCGCGCACCGGCCGCCGAGGCGCCCACGCACGCGCTCATCGCCGAGTGCTCGGACTCGACGGTCACGTATTCGGTGTGCACGCGACCTTGCGCGACGAACTTCGCGAACTCCTCGACGATCGTGGTCTGGGGAGTGATCGGGTAGGCAGCCATCATGTCCGGAGCGCACTGTCGCATCGCCTCGGCGACCATGATGTTTCCGGTGGCGGCGACGGTCTTCTGTTCGGCCATCTGTTACTTCACCTCCGGGAGTTCGCAGCCCTCGGGCACCATGTCGATGGCGTCGAACGGGCATTCGTGGGCGCAGATGCCGCAGCCCTTGCAGTGCTCGAGGTCGAAACCGGTTACTTTCTGGTCGGTGACGAGCACCGAGGTGTCCGGGCAGAAGATCCAGCAGAGCATGCACTGGGTGCACTTCTCCTCGTTGCGCCACGGACGCTCGCTTCTCCAGCCGCCGGTGACGTACTCATCGGAGTTACCTGCGGTGGGAATGACGGCGCCGCGCGGGAACTGGTCGCTCTTCCACTCGTTGATGTCGGAAACGTCCCAGGTGCTCATCCCACCACCACCTCCTCGTAGGCGCGCTTCACCGAGGCGAGGTTCGCGTCGATGATGTCCTGACCGAACTTCTTGCCGAATGTCTTGGCCAGCAGACCGTTGACCGCCTCGAGATCGACGACGCCGGTGAGCTTGGAGAGGGCGCCGACCATGGGCGTGTTGGGAATGTCGCGCTTGATGGTGTCCAGCGCGATGCCGGTGGCATCCACCGACGCCACGCGAACCGTGTCAGCCACGCCGAGGACCTTGCGAAGCACCGCGGGGGGCGTGCACGTGTTGACGATGATGACGCCCTCAGGCGAGATGCCTTCGGTGACATCGATGACGTCGAGAAGCGTGTCGTCTAGCACGATGACGACGTCCGGGTTCTCGATGTTGTTGTGAATCTCGATCGGATGGTCACAGATACGCGTGAACGCTTTGATCGGCGCGCCCATTCGTTCGGGACCGTATTCCGGCATGGCCTGCATGTACCGGTCCTGGGAGAGTGCGGTCTCGGCGACGAGCTTCGCTGCCGTGACGGCTCCCTGACCGGCGCGCGCATGCCAACGGATCTCCGTCAGCTGCTGCATTGCGTCCCTTCCCTTCTGTCGGCATCCCTGCTCTGTAGAGATGACGGCGCCGCCCGGGATGGGCGACAAGGTTTGACCACAGGATAGTCTCGACTCTCTTCTGAGTCGGCGTACGGCAGCCTGCGCGCGGTAGACGGCTTCCGGGTATCGGTGAACGGTACACAAAATATGGAAACTGCACGAGCCAATGGGGAGTCCCGAGTGCCTTCGTGCCTGGAACGGCTCTCCTCTGCGCGCCCGGAAGCGCGCAGCGGCCTACATCTCGCGACGTGCCTCGAGCGCGCGACCCAGCGTGACCTCGTCGGCGAACTCGAGATCGCTGCCGACCGGCAGACCGCTCGCGATGCGCGTGACCTTGATGCCGAGCGGCTTGATGAGGCGCGCCAGGTACAGCGCCGTCGTCTCGCCCTCGACGTTTGGGTTCGTCGCGATGACCACCTCGGTCACCTCGCCGGCGCCAAGCCGACCGATGAGTTCGCGCACGCGCAGACGCTCGGGGCCGATTCCGTCGATGGGCGATATCGCGCCCTGGAGCACGTGGTAGGTGCCGCGGAACTCGCCGGTGCGATCGACCGCCACGAGATCGCGCGGCTCTTCGACGACGCACACCTTCGTGCGATCCCGCTCGGAGTCCGCACACACCGAACAGAGGTCTCCCTCGGCGAAGTTGAAGCACACCGGGCAGAAGTGGATGGTGCGTTTCACCTCGGTGATGGCTCCTGCGAGGCGATCGGCGTCCGCCGAGTCAGCGGTCAGAAGCCAGTACGCGATGCGCTGGGCCGACTTCGGACCGATACCAGGCAGTCGCTCGAGCTCCTCGAGGAGCCGCGCGATGGGAGGGGCGTAGCGCATCTTCTACATCATGCCCGGAAGGTTGAGCCCGCCCGTGATCGCGGCCATGCGCGTCTGGCTGAGCTCCTGAGCGGCGCGGATCGCCTCGTTGACGGCGGCTGCTGTCATGTCCTGAAGCAGCTCAACGTCGTCGGGATCGACGGCGGCGGGGTCGATGGTGATCGAGCGAACCTGCATGTCGCCGCTGAGGACGACCTTGACCGTACCGCCGCCGGCCGAGGCCTCTACGACCTCGTCCTTGAGCTGCTCCTGCATCTCGGCCATCTTGGCCTGCATCTTCTGGGCCTGCTTCATCATGCTACCGAAGTTCACTGGTCGTCCTCTCCACTGTCGGGATCGAAAAGGCCCGGGTCCAGGCGACCCGCGTCCGTGGTCTCTGCGAGTGCGGCAAACGAGCCATCCTCTGAGGCAGCCGTCTCGTCCGCTGTTTCGGAATCGAGTGCAGCCGTATGCTCTGCGACGATCTGAGCGCCGAGATCGTTGACGAGCAGCCGCTCCAAATCGCTGGCAGGTGCCGCACCGCTCATGGTCGACGGCACCACCTGGTTAAGCGAGCTCTTACGCTTCGCGGGCGCAGGCTGCGCCGCATGGTGTGGCGCAGCATCCTCGGAAGTGCCTGCCCCGGTCTCGTAGTACTCCGGCATCGGCTCGTCGTCCCAGGACGGCGCCGCCGTAGCCCTCGCTGCGGCGGTCGGCGCGTTGGGCGCGCTTTGAGCGGGAGGACGGACGGATCCTCGGCCCAGCTGCATGCGCACCGGAGGCGAAGTGCCGAACACGGCGGCGAGCGCCCGGGTGAGCATCTCCCGCATGTCAGGCTCTTCGGCCATGTTCATCACGAATGACTGGTCGCTCGCGAACTCGAGCACAAGCGTTTTGCCGTCCGCATCGACTTCCAGCTCGACGTGCGAGTACTGCGAGGCGCGGGCGGGCTTGAGCTTCTTGATCTCGACGAGCACCGCGGGCCACGCGCGTTTTGCCGCAGCGCGGTCGATCGCGCCGTCGGCGCGTGCCGCCACCGGCGCGGCGGGAGCGGGCGCGGCAGGCTTCGGGCCGTCTACGGCAGGCTTCGGCGCTGCAGCAGCAGGAGCTGGGGCAGGCGCGGATGCCTCGGGTACAACCGCTGACGCAGGCGAGGGCGACACCGCACTCTGCGGTGCGAGGGAGGGCGCCGGCGCGGCGCTGATGGAGCGGGGCGGGGCCGCAGAACTCACACCTCGTTCGAGCGACTCGATCCGCTCGGCCAGCGCCTGCAACGTCATCTCGCCTGTCGGCCGTGCCATGCGCGTGAGCGCGACTTCGAGCGAGAGCCTCTGGTCGCTCGACCAGCGCAGCTCTCCGGCCAGCTCGCCGAGCAGGTCGAGAACGCGCGCCAGCCGGTCGGGGCCGCCGAACTCCGCGGCCTGCGCGCTCAGCAGTCCCAACTCCTCTGACGTTGCGTCGACGATGCCGACTCCGTCGCCGACCGCAGCGAGCAGGTAGAGGTTGCGCACGTGCTGCGTGAGCTCGCGCACGAACTCGGCCAGATCGGTGCCGCTCTCCGCGAAGCGGGCGACCCAGCGGAAGCACGAGGCGATGTCGCGACGAGCCACGAGCTTAGCGACCTCGTAGAGCTCTGCCGAGTCCACCTCGCCGAGAAGCCCCTCGACGTCGGCCAGACCGATCTTGCCGCTGGTAAACGCCGCGAGCTGCTCGAGCGTGGTGATGGCGTCGCGCATACCGCCTGCGGCATGGCGCGCGATCAGGGCGAGTGCGGGGTCGGGGACCTCGAAGCCCTCACCGTCGCAGATCACGCGGAGCCGGCCGACGATCTCGTCGATGCTGATGCGGTGGAAGTCGAAGCGCTGGCAACGCGAATGGATGGTGTCGGGCACCTTGTGCGGGTGCGTGGTCGCAAGGATGAAGACGACGTGGCTGGGCGGCTCTTCGAGCGTTTTGAGCAGCGCGTTGAACGCCGCCACCGAGAGCATGTGCACCTCGTCGATGATGTAGACCTTGTAGCGGCCCTTCGTCGGCGCGAACTGCACGCGGCCGATGATCTCCTCGCGCACGTTGTCCACACCGGTGCGCGACGCCGCATCCAGTTCGTAGACGTCCGGATGGCGACCGTCAGCTATCTCGATGCACTGCTCGCACGTTCCGTCCGGCTCTCCATCAGGGCCCTTTTCGCAGTTCAAAGCCTTGGCGAGCAGGCGAGCGGTCGTGGTCTTTCCCGTTCCGCGAGGACCGGTGAACAGATAGGCGTGCGAGACGGAACCCTCGGCGACCGCGTTGCGGATGGTGCGCTCGATATGCTGCTGGCCCACGACGTCGTCGAAGGTCTGAGGGCGGTACTTCCTGTACAGGGACTGATGCGCCACGGTGCGGCCTTTCGGAGTTGAAACTTCCTCGAGAAGTATACAGGCCGGGCACGACATCGCGGCCCGGCCGTGCTGCACGCGCCAAGCGCATCGAGCGGACCCGGACGCTCAGCAGAGGCCCTTATGGCTGCTGCCTTCCGGCCCTGACCAGGTTCGAGACATACCGCCGTCCGAGCCCGCTCGATGCGCTCCCGCGCGAGGGCACAGTATACGCCGCCGTCGCGCCTGCTGCTACGCGTCTGCGGGGCGATTCCGCGCGATCGCTCGCACTGCAACAGTGGGTGCACAAGCCGACCACTTGCGGGGAACAACTCTTATACGACGCCTCCGCCGCTCGTGCACGCGCCTCTGTGTCGGGCCGACGGGACACTCCCTTCGTCTGGAAGGAGGCCGCATCGATGGATATCCTCGATCGCGATGCTCTCATCACTCTCGCCCGCCCGTCCGGGTGGCCCTCAGTCTCGCTCTACCTGCCCACCCACCGCACCACCGCGGACAAAGAGCCCGACCGCCTGCGCCTCAAGAACCTCATCAAAGTGGCATGCGACGCGCTGGTCGACGGCGGCATGCGCGAAACCGCAGCCGACGTCATGCTCTCCCCGGCTCAGACACTCCTCGGCGACGACACATTCTGGCGTGACGCCTCCGATGGGCTCGCGATCTTCATAACTCCGACCGAGACGCACACGTTTCGTCTCGATGTGGCGATGCCCGAGCAGGCCGTCGTGGGTGACCGCTTCTACGTTCGTCCGCTCGCCATCGCCTATCGCGGGGACGAGCAGTTCTACGCGCTGGCTCTCGGCATGAAGGGCAGCCGACTCTTCCATGGAGGACACTTCAGCATCGAGCAGGTCCCTCTCCCCGACGCACCGGAGTCACTCGCCGACGAGCTGAAGTACGACGATGACACGGAAGATCAGCTTCAGGGCACCACGTTCGCCAGTCCCGAGTCCAAGAACGGGTCGGGCCGCACCATCGCGATGTTCCACGGCCACGGCGGCGAGAAGGACGTGCGCAAAGACGGGCTCGTGCGCTACCTGCGCCATATAGAGCGTGTCCTCGGCCGTACGCTCGATCCCGACGCGGGCATACCGCTCCTGCTCCTGGGAGTGGGCAGCGTCATCGCGACCTACCGCGAGCTCAACACCTACCCCGCGCTCGTCGCCGAGCAGGTCCTCGGCGCCGTCGATGAACTCACGCCCCATCAGATCCACGCGCGCGCACTCGCGGCACTAGGACCGCGGTTCAAGACCGCGCTCGCTGCCGACCTCGCCGAGCTCGCCGAGAAAGGCGACGCGGCACTCGTCTCCAACGATCCCACAGAGATCGTCGAGGCGGCCGCGGCAGGGCGCGTGAAGACGCTCTTCCTCGACCAGGGAACCGGGCCGTTCGGCCGATTCGACCGCGATTCGTTCCGTGCATTTGCCGACTGCCCCGAGGTCCCACGCTTCCTGCGCGACACGGCCCTGCCCGCCGATATGCCCGACGGAGCCTGCGGCTGGGACCTCGTCGACCTCGCGGTTGCCGAGACGGCGCTGCACGGTGGCGCGATCCACGCGTTTGCAGGAGAGGCCACCCCCGTGCGCGGAGTCGCAGCGGTCTTCCGCTACTAACGATTGCGAAGACACCAACGCCGCAGAGCCGGTGACTCGCGTAAGGAGTCACCGGCTCTGGAGTGTGAGATCGCGTGCGAACGGCTACTCGGCGGCGGCTTTGGCGCGGGAACGCAGCCGAGTCCACGCGGCGTGAACGAGGCTTGGCGCCACGCTCACCACGATGATGCCGATCACCAGGAACTCGAGGTTCTTCTGGATGATCGGGATGTTGCCGAAGAAGTAGCCGGCCAGGACGAAGAGCAACACCCACGCGGCGCCGCCCACCACGTTGAACCCAGTGAAGCGTCTCCAATCCATGCAGCCCACGCCGGCCATGAACGGCGCGAACGTCCGGATGAACGGAAAGAACCGGGCAAACGAGATCGTCTTGCCACCGTGCTTGTCGAAGAACACTTGGGTCTGCTCGACGTACTTAGGCTTGATGAACCGGCGCATGCGCTCGGATGCGAGCATCTGCTTGCCGAAGAACCGCCCGATCAGGTAGTTCGAGTTATCGCCGAGCACGGCCGCCGCGATCATCAGGCCGATCAGCAACCACACGTTGAGGACGGGCTTGCCGCCGGTGCTGAGCGCCGCGAGCGCTCCGGCGGTGAACAGCAGGGAGTCACCGGGCAAGAACGCCATGAACACAAGCCCGGTCTCGCAGAATATGATCGCGAACAGCATCACATACACCCACGCACCGTACATCCCGACCCAGTTCACCAGTACTGTGTCGAGGTTCAGAAACAAGTCGATGAAGAACTGCATGCTCCTCCAATCGCGCCCCCCCACGGGGGGTGCTGGGTACGCTAGTGAGCATACCGTATGGGGCCGGCGTTTCGGTGCCGTTGCGGCAACGTCCCCAAGCCGCCTGGACGGGTAGAATCTCAAGCAGACCACTCCCCGGAAGGACCCACAATGCCAGACGCCGCCGGCCAGTCCCCGCACTCTCTCGACTTCCTCGTCACGCGAGGTCCGGACTGGCTTGCCGCAGTTGCCACGCGGCAGTCCCGCCGCTCGTTTGATGGCAGCCGCCTACCGAGCGAGACGCTCGACGCAGTCTCCTCGGCGTGCGAGCGGTTCAACCCCTACCCCGACGCGCGCGTGGTCTTGGTCCGAGAGCCGGCCACCGACATCTTTCGCGGTGCGATCGGCAGCTACGGCAAGGTGAAGGGCGCGCCACACGTGCTCGTGTTCATCGGCGACGGGAGCTCCCCCTTCGCCGACCAGCACGTGGGCTACGCCGGAGAGGGCGTCGTCCTCGAGGCAGCGGCGTTGGGCCTCGACACCTGCTGGGTCGCGGGCTTCTTCGACCCGAAGGCCGCGGCACAGCTCGTGACCCTCTCGCCGGGAGAGCGCATCTACGCCGTCTCTCCGCTCGGCCACTCGCCCGAGACGATCAGCCTCGCCGAGCGCGGCATGCGCGGTATGGCCGGCGCACACAAGCGCAAAGTGCTCGCTACGATCGCTCCGGGCGCCGGCGCTGCGGAGGGCTGGCCGCAGTGGGCTCGCGCCGCGGTCGAGACCGCCCGCCTCGCGCCGTCGGCGGTCAACCGCCAGCCGTGGAGGTTTCGCATGGAGGACGGCGCGCTCGTCATCTCCAAGGACGGAGCCGCCGAGATGCCCAAGGTCACCAAGCGGCTCGACTGCGGCATCGCGATGCTGCACGCGGAGATCGGCGCACGGGCCAGCGGAGTGAGCGGCCGGTGGACCGATGTGGACGTGGGCCTGGACGTGGCGCGCTTCGTGCCGGCAGCATCCTGATGACGTCTGGAACCCGACGTGCCCTCCGCTGGCTGTGGTTGGTGCCGGCGCTGTTGGTCGTTGCCGTCGCGGCGTTCGTAGCATGGGGACTGACACCGCTCGGGCCGAGCCCCTCTGCGCTCGCCGCGCTCTCAGGCGACAGTCAGGTCAGCGTGAGCCGATCGCCTGATGGCTTCGAGTTCGCGCCCACCTCGGCCGAGCCCACCGCGGCCGTGGTCTTCTACCCCGGTGGACGCGTCGACGCGCGCAGCTACGCGATTCTGGCGCGCGACGTCGCGCGCAAGGGCTACCTCGTCATCGTGCCGGTGATGCCGCTCTCGCTGGCTGTGCTCTCGCCCAACGCCGCCGACAAGGCCGTCGTGTCACATCCCGAGATCACGCGCTGGGCCATCGGCGGGCACTCCCTCGGAGGCTCGATGGCGGCACAGTATGCCGTCAACCATCGCGACTCGATCACAGGGCTCGTGCTGCTCGCATCGTACCCGCCCAACAGCGTCGACTTGAGCGACAGCACCATGCGGGTGGTTTCGGTTCTGGGCACCCAGGACACGGTGATCGACAGGCAGAACTGGCAAAACACGAAACGGCTGCTCCCCGCCGGCACGCGCTACATCAGGCTCATGGGCGGCAACCATGCCCAGTTCGGTTCCTACGGAATACAGCCGGGAGATACACCAAGGCCCGAACTCCGCGCCGCGGAGCAGCGAGCCGCGGCGGTCGCTGCGACCGTAGCCGTCCTTGGCGACACCAAGAGGTAGTCAGCAACGCAGGCGTGATGTGACGAGGAGAAGCAGATGCGTATCGCCATAGCAGGCGGCAACGGGTTCATCGGCCGAGAAGTGACGCGCTTGCTCGTCGCCCAGGGGCACGAGGTCGTGTGGCTCTCGCACCGGCCCGGCGCCGTGATGCCGCCTGCCGGCGTGCGAGAGGTCGCGTTCCTGCCCGCCGACGAGACCGCCGAGTGGAGCGTCGACGTGCTTGCCGCAGACGCGGTCGCCAACCTGTGCGGGTTCCCGATCGCGAGCCGCTGGGGCCCGGACACCAGGCCGCTGCTTCGCTCGAGCCGCATCGACACCACGACCGCGCTGGTCAACGTCGTCCAGTACGCGCGCGGGCAGGGCCGCGGACCGGGCGCGTACGTGAGCGCGAGCGCGGTGGGCATCTACGGCGACCGCGGCGATGAGCTGCTCACCGAGGACGCGCGCACCGGCGGTGACTTCCTCGCCGACATCGCGGTCGAGTGGGAAGCGGCGGCGATGCGGGCCGAATCGAGCGGCACGCGCGTGGTGACTCTGCGCTCGGGCATCGTGCTCGGCGACGAGGGCCTGCTGCCTCGCATGCTTCTGCCGATGCGGCTTTTCGCAGGAGGCCCGGTGGGTCGCGGCGGCCAGTGGTTCTCCTGGATCCACATCGCCGACATCGCGCGCCTCTACGTCTTCGCACTGACCACCTCCTCGCTCAGCGGGCCGGTCAATGCGGCTGCCCCGAATCCGGTGTCGATGCGCGACTTCTCGGCGGCGCTCGGCAAGGTGACGAGCAGGCCCTCCTGGCTGCCCGTGCCGGAGTTCGCGCTCAAGCTCGTGCTCGGTGAAGTGGCTCCCTACACGCTCATGAGCCAGCGGCTTTCCGCCGACAAGATCCTCCGTGCGGGGTTCGAGTTCCGCTTTCCCGACATCGATACCGCGCTCGCGGACCTCGTGCACTAAGGGTGGCGAGATAGCGTTGGAGCGCCCAGTCGCGCATAATGGAGCCATGACATTCAGAGAACTCGGCTTGAACGACGATATCCTCGCAGCCGTCGAGGAAATGGGCTACACCGAGCCCACCCCCATCCAGCTTCAGTCCATCCCGTTGGTACTGGCCGGTCGTGACGTTGTCGCCGCCGCACAGACGGGCACCGGCAAGACCGCTGCCTTCGCCTTTCCCCTCATGCAGCTCATCGGCATGGGTACCGGTTCGCCTCGCGCACTGGTCATCTCCCCTACCCGCGAACTCGCTCAGCAGATCGAGAAGGTCGCCGGCGTCGTGGGCAAGCACACGGGCCAGCGCACCTGCATCGTCGTGGGCGGCGTGAAGTACGAACCGCAGGTCAAACGGCTCAAGGACGGCGTCGAGGTGCTCGTGGCCACGCCGGGCCGTCTCATCGACCTGCAGCAGCGCGGCGACCTGGACCTCTCGGCCGTCGAGGTGCTCGTGCTCGACGAGGCCGACCGGATGCTCGACATGGGATTCTGGCCCAGCGTGCGCCGCATCCTCGCCTACCTGCCCAAGGAACGCCAGAACCTGCTCTTCTCGGCGACGCTTTCCGAAGACATCACGCAGATCGTCGGCCGCATGCTCCACGATCCCGCCTACGTCGAGATCGCCCACCGGGGCACCACCGCCGAGGGCGTCGAGCAGGTCATCATGCCGGTCGAACAGTCGCAGAAGCCCGAGCTGCTCGCCGGCGTCATCGGACGTCGCGGGGCGGATCGCGTGCTCGTGTTCACGCGAACCAAGCAACGCGCCGACATGCTGGAGACCATCCTCACGCGCATGGGCATCAAGGTGGCGGTCATGCACGCCGACCGCACCCAGAGCGCACGCCAGTCCGCGCTCGAGGACTTCCGCGCCGGTGACATCGAAGTGCTTATCGCCACCGACATCGTGGCGCGCGGCATCGACATCTCCGACGTCAGCCACGTCATCAACTACGACGTACCCGAGAATCCCGAGGACTACATCCATCGCATCGGCCGCACCGGCCGCGCCGGCCACAGCGGCTATGCGCTCACCTTCGTGGGCCCCGACGAGATCGTGTCCCTGCGCGAGATCGAGTACATGCTCGGCAAGAATCTGCCGGTCGAAGATCTCGAGGGCTTCCCGTATCGCGACGGACGCATCCTGCCGTTCGAGGGTCGGCCCACCACGAAGAAGAAGCGCAGCGTCTTCGGTGGCAAGGTCAGCGGAAGCCGTCGCGGAAGCCGCAGGCTCTAAGCCCCTACTGCGCGGCGCCCTTCCCGAACGTCATCACGATTGACTCCGGCGGGGGCGAGGTCTGCTCGGCGAGCTGCCAGCTGCGTCCGACATAGGCTGCGCGGTACCACAGCGCCACATCCTGCACGCTGCCTTTCACGAGCACCTCATAGTCCCACGCGCTCTCACCCTGGGCCTCGCCACTCACCACGTCGCCGAGAGCCGCGGGCGCCTCAACCAGAAGCTCGACGCGATCAGGGAGCGCTTCTGGTCAGGCGACATCACTGCGATGGTGGCGACCGGACGCGCCGATACCGGCTGCTGCTCGGACGTGCGCGAACCAGCCGTGCGACAGCCGGCGCTCGCGATGAGCGCAGCGCTCAGTAGGGCCAGCAGGGCGACGCCGCGCACCCGGTAGATCACAGAACCGTCCTCTCACACGTCATCGAGCCTGAAGTCCCTCACGGCCTGCATCGCTGCGCTAGTCGAACCGCACGCAGCGCATCGACACCGAACCCATCTCGATGCCCGCGTGCGTGGTCGTGGCGCGAGCGGACGGACCGGCCGCAGCGGCCGCGTAGAGCAGGGGCAGGTAGTGATCGGGTGTGGGGACCGCCGAGGAGGCGCCGGGCAACGAGCCGTATCCCACCAGCGACGCGTCGCCGCGCGTGCGAAGCGCTTCGGCGATCGCGTCGTCGAACTCGATGGCCCAGCTGTAGGGCGTGGCGTCGTCTTGCCACCGAACCACGCGCAGGTTGTGCACGACGTTGCCGCTCCCGAGCACGAGCACACCCTGGTCGCGCAGCCCGGCGAGCGCCTTGCCCAGAGCGAAGTGATGCTCCGCCGGCGCGCTCAGGTCGAGGGACAGCTCTACCACTGGTACGTCGGCGTCGGGATACATGTGACGGAGCACCGCCCACGATGCGTGGTCCAGGCCCCACTCGCGATCCTCCTCGCCTCCGAGCAGCCCGGCGACCTGCGCAGCGAGTTCGGGCGATCCGGGGGCGGGGTAGCGGACTTCGAAGAGCTGCTGGGGAAAGCCGTAGAAGTCGTGGATCGTTCGGGGATGTGCCGCGCTCGTTACGCCGACGCCGTTGGTGAGGTAGTGAGCGCTCACGACCAGCACCGCCTCAGGTCGTGTGAAGCTCGCGGCAAGCGCCGAGAGCGAGCGCGTGTAGGCGTTGTCGGCCAGCGCGTTTTCTGGCGAGCCGTGGCCGATGAAGATCGTGGGAAGCCGCTCTGGCATTGCATGCCTCGTCTTCGTGGGTGTGGGCGAACGTGGAAGGGCATCTGCAATGCGCGTGCCGCGCATGCGTCGCTCCGAAGGTAGACTGTGATGATGCCCGAACACACCACGATACCCACCATCACCCACCGCGACTTCGCCCGCACCGTAGCGCACGTCGATTCGAACGCAGCGGTTCCTCGCCGCATCGAGACGCTGATGCTCAACGTCGGGCTGCGGTGCGACCTGTCGTGTGGACACTGCCACCACGCCTGCTCTCCTGCGCGCGCCGAGGTGATGCCACGCGACACGCTGCACGCGGCGCTGCGCTTCGCCGAGAGACTGCGCCCCTCACTCATCGATGTCACCGGCGGCGAGCCCGCCCTCTACCCGCACCTGCGCGAGCTGCTCGGACTCGCCCGCGAAGCGCGGCTTCCACTGCGGGTGCGCACCAACCTCGTGGCCCTGGCACGACCCGAGGCGGCCGATCTGCCTGCGCTGATGGCGCAAAGCGGCACGCGCGTGCTCGGCTCGCTGCCCGGTAGCTCGGCAGCCGAGGTCACCGATCACCGCGCGAACTCGGTTTGGGACACCTCGATCGAGGTACTGCACGGGCTGGCCTCACTGGGCTACGGAGTCGGCACCGGGCTCGGGCTCGATCTGGCGCACAACCCTCCCTTCGGCGAGCTGCCACGACCGCAAGACGTGCTCGAGGCGGAGTTCCGCGTCGCGCTCGAGCCGCTCGGCGTGCGGTTCGACCGGCTGCTCAGCATCTCCAACGTGCCGGTAGGCCGGCTCGGCGAGCGGCTACGAGCAAGCGCGCGGGCGGCTACCTACGCCACCTTGCTGCGTGACGCGTTCAATCCGGCGGCAGTGCCCGAACTCGAATGTCGGCGCAGTCTCGAAGTCGCCTGGGACGGCACGCTGTGGGACTGCGACTTCAACCTGGCTGCCGGGCTGCCTCCCGCAGCCGGGCCGCTCTCGCTCGACGACCTCGCCGACGACCTCTCCTCGCTGCCCGCCCGGCGCATCGCCTTTGGCCCGCACTGCTTCGCCTGCACCGCAGGCGCCGGCTCGGGTTGAAGCGGGGCGCTGTTGTGACCCGGTCGGGTCGCGGATCATGCATCTGCATCCTCACGCGCTATCCCCGCCTCGGTGAGGTGAAGACGCGTCTCGTCCCGCCGCTGTCGTGCGCCGAGGCCCTCGCGCTGCACGATCGGCTCGCGCGCCACACGCTCCGTCGTGCGCTCGCGCTGTCCGCCTCCGGTGACGCGCGCGTCGAAGTGCGCACCGATGCGGCGTTTCACCGCGTCGCGCACGACTGGCTCGGAGGTGGCTTCTCGTCGCGCTACCAAGGCGAAGGCGATCTCGGCGACCGAATCAGGCTGTCGTTCGGCGATGCGTTCGGCCGCGGCGCGGGACGCGTCGCCGTGATCGGCAGCGACTGCCCGCGGCTCTCGAGCGCCATTCTCCGCGAAGCTTTCGCGCGCCTCGAGAAGGTCGACATGGTGCTCGGGCCTGCCACCGACGGGGGCTATTACCTCGTCGCCCTTCGCCGAGACAGCGCGAAGAGGTCGGTGCCGGTCCTCTTCAGCAAGGTGCCGTGGAGCACCGCAGACGTCTTGGCACGCACCATTGAGATCGCCGATGAGCACGGGCTGAGCTATGCCCTGCTCGAAGAACTGCCCGACGTGGACCGGCCCGAAGACGTAGCAGACGCCGAAGCCGTGCTCGCCGCCTGCACCCCCACGCCGGACTCCCGCGTGTCGGTGGTGGTCCCCGCGCTCGACGACGCCGGCTGCGTGGCTGACGCCGTGGCCAGCGGGCTAGCGGCCGGTGCCGACGAGGTGGTCGTTGTCGATGGCGGTTCGCGCGACGAGACGCGCGCAGTCGCGGCGTCCGCCGGCGCTCGCGTCCTCGAAAGCGCGACCGGGCGGGCACGGCAGATGAACGCCGGTGCGAAGACGGCCATCGGCGGTGTCCTCGTCTTCCTGCACGCCGATACCACACTCCCCCCGCACGCCTGCGATCTCGCGCGCGCCGCACTCGCGCGCCCGGGCGTGGTAGCGGGCGCGTTCGGCTTCGCGGTTCCGAGCGAGGCGCACCACAGCCGCCTCATCAACACGATAGGCAGATGGCGTGCGCGGCTCAGTGGCCGCCCGTATGGAGATCAGGCCCTCTTTCTCTCGGCCTGCACCTTCACCGACCTCGACGGTTTCCCCGATCTGCCGACTATGGAGGATCTGGAACTCGTCACCCGGCTCAAGCGGGTCGGCAAGGTGGTCGTTCTCGACGAACCTGCCGTGACGTCCGCGCGCGCGTGGGAGGCGCACGGCCTGATCGCCACGACCGCAATCAACAAGGTTTCGATCAGCGCCTACCACCTCGGTGTGGACCCGGAACGCATCGCCGGGTGGCGTGCACGCATCTCTACGCGGGCATACTGCGAGCATGACTCCCGCGACTGACACGCCTGCACCCTCACCGGTCGTCATCGCCGAGCAGCTGCTCGCTGCCCTGCGCGCGCAGGCATCCGCCGACAACCTGGCCGGCATGGCGCGCTATCGAATCGTCACCGACCACGCGCTCGGCGTCTCGATGCCGGTCGTACGCGGCCTCGCCTCCGACGCGAAGCGAACGCTGAAGCGCGCCCCTGGCGCGCGCCATGAACTGGCGGCGCTACTGTGGGAGAGCCGCGTGCACGAAGCGCGCATCATGGCCTCGCTCATCGACGTCGCCGCGCTCGTCGACGACGCGCAGCTTGAAGCCTGGGCCACCGGGCTGGATAGCTGGGACACCTGCGACACGCTGATGAACAATCTGTTCCGGCTGACCCCGCTCGCGTGGGGCAAGGCGCATGAATGGCCCGGGCGCGACGAGGAGTTCGTCAAGCGCGCCGGGTTCGTGCTGGGTGCGACGCTCGCGGTACACGACAAGGCCGCCGATGACACGCGCTTCATCAGCCTTCTCGCGCTCGCGAAGCGCGAGGCGACCGACGAGCGGCCCTTCGTGAAGAAGGCCGTGAACTGGCAGATCAGGCAGATCGGCAAGCGCTCGCCGTCGCTCAACGTCGCCGCCATCGCCACGTGCGAGCGCATCCTCGAAGCGCACCCGGACTGCGGCGCGGCGTGCTGGATCGCACGGGACGCGTTGCGCGAACTGCGCAGTGACGCGGTGCAGGCGCGTCTGGCCGCCTCGGCAGACTAGAGCCGCGCGCGGGTGCCTATTCCGATGGGACCTTGAACAGGTCGCTGTCCGCGACGAGGACCATCGGCCCGCTACGCTGCCCGGCGAATCCGACCCGGGCGCCTGCGGTGTACGTGGCGCCATCGGACGACTGCCACGTGATGCTCACGCGTGCGGGATTGCGCCCGATCTCGTTGGACACCAGGTAGACCACCGCGTCGCTCCCCTGCTGGGTGTGGCAACTCACAACGGTGCCCGCGACCCACAGGCGTTCGAGTGCAGTCGGGTCGAACGGGCGGCTCGCCACCTCCGACGGAGAGAGTGCGCCGTCGTGCGTCGAGGGGAAGATGATCTGAAGACAGACCAGAATCAGAGTCGCCGAGTAGACGAGAACGGTGACAGCGAGCGCGAGCGCGCGACGCAACGAGACTCGGAACATGAGTCCACCCCCCGGATAAGGGACAGACCCGAGAAACGGCACCTGCCCGCTTGCCTGAACAGGGCCATCGTATCGCGTGCAGCGCGTTGCCACCAGTGAAAACTGATTCCTCGGCTAGCCCCGTAGAGTAGCCGCAAGCCGGAGCGGATCGAGGAGCAACGAGAGCGCGTCGCCGATCGAAGTCGTCACGATGTCGGCGGCGAGCAGACAGCCCGCTGCGACGCCTTCCGCGCCGATGACCGCGATGCCCACGGCCGCCGTCTGCAGCATGAGCGCATCATTGGCGCCGTTCCCGACCGCCACACACGCCTCGGCACCGAGCTCTTGGAGGTACTCGAGCTTGGAGCGGCCCTCCTCACCAGTGGGGATCACGTGCACCTCGATGCCGAGCTCCTCGGCGAGCGCCGTCGCCATACCCCGCGTGTCGGCCGTCACAGCCACCACGTGGAGGCTGCCCGCGAGGGTGCGCAGCGCCTCGGGCACGCTCTCGATCACCTCGCCACCCGACACGATCGTGCCGTTCACGTCGAGCACGAGGTGCTCGAGGATGACGGTTTCTCGGCCGGGAATGTCGATGGCGATCACGGCGTAGCCTCTCTATCGGCGGTGCGGAAGGAACTGGGCGAAGACCTCGGCAGGGGCGCTCCTGCTCTTCATCTACTGGTATTCCCCCGGCGAACGAGGCGGCAACGCGAGCATCGGCGCGGGCCGGGACGGCAGGAGTCGGCCAGAGGCGCCCGGTCGGCTACCACAGGCGGTACTCGCCATCGCGCTCCTCGACCGTCACCGGTATGTCGAACAGACCGCCGAGGGCGCTTGCGGTCATGAGGTCGCGCTTGGGACCGTCGGCCACGATCCTCCCGCCTTGCACCATCACAACGCGCTCGATCTCAGGCACGATGTCTTCGACATGATGCGTCACGAGCACAAGCGAGCGTCCCCCGGCGGCGAGCGTGCGCAACGCACCTCGCACGTGCCAGGCTGCGTGCGGGTCGAGCCCCGTGCACGGCTCGTCGAGTACGAGCACCGCCGGGTCGTGCACGAGCGCGCGAGCGAACAGGACGCGCCTCGCCTCGCCGGTCGACATCGTGGTCATCATGCGGTCCGCGAGGTGCGCCACCTCGAGTTCGGCCAGCGCTTCCTCCGCCCGTTGGACCTGCGCGGTCGTCGGCACCTGCCTCACGGGCACGCCGAGCGAGCCGAAGAAGCCTCCGAGCACGACATCGCGAGCGGGCAGAAGCACGTTGGACTGCTCCTGAACGTCAGCCGAGACCACGCCGAGCAACTTGCGCGCGTCGAGCAGCGGGATACGCTCGGCGCCGCGGATGCGCACCGGGGCCGGATCGGCCCACAGCGGGAGGATCTCGCGGGTCAGCAGCTTGATGAGCGTCGACTTACCCGCGCCGTTGGGGCCGAGTACCGCAATGTGCTCGCCCTCCTCGATGCGAAAGGAGTCCACGGTGAGAATCGGTCCACCGCCGCGCACGACGATGGCACCGGTCAGTTCAAGCAATGGAGCGGTGTGCGGTTGAGTTTCCATTCAAGCAGGATAGCGCGAAATGCCGAAACGCCGCGTCGCTTACTACCGGCCGCCCGAGTCGGTGAGCAGCCTGAACATCGCATCGCGATCGTCGAGGGACGAGCGGAGGCGGGCTGAGAGTGCGGCGGCGTTGTCTCTCTGGCGCGCGAGCGCGGAGTACGTCTCCTGCAGCACTCCCGTCGAGCGGATCGCGTAGCCTTGATAGCCCGCGAGGGCCTCGGCCGAGGAGCTGATGCGCTCGAGTTGCAGCGCGATGAACTCGCCCTCCACGTCCCCTGCGTAGCGTCGCTCCCCGCCGACGGGAATCACCTGCGGCTTCGCCGACCACGGACCGGCACCGGCGAACTCCGGCGGCACCTCACCCACATAGCCTCGCCGGGTGGTCTCGATGTAGGCGTATCCGCTGCCGAGGAACCCGGGGCCCATCCCGCGAACCGCCACGGCGGCGTGCTGCCGGCTGTCGAGCGCAACGATCGCGCTGTCGTAGCCCTCGTGCAGCAGCAGCGCACAGAGCAGCACGCTCTTGCCGCTACACACTGCGCGGCCCGACGACAGCGCGTCGGCGGCCAGGCCGAACCGGGCACCCGCGTCACCATACGGAAGATCCTGAACGGCGCGCGCCATGAGCTCTACATACTCGTCGCTATCGAGAAGAAGCCTGCCGCGCAGACCGCGCAGCTGGAGCGCGAGCGCGCCGAGAGCACCGTCCCGGCTCTGTTCTCGCACGAGCGCACCCAGATACGCGGCGCGCAGTCGGCCCTGGCCCGCGAATGCGCGCTCCGTGGGAACGGCGCGGCCGATTGAGATCGCCTCGCGCGATACCGGAACCTTGAGGGCGTAGTCATGCTGGCGGTAGCGGAAGCGCACGACAGCCACTCGGGCATCGCCACCGCGGGCCGCATCGTGGACCTCGAGGCGCCGGAGCTGGCGTGCGAAGCCCGCATAGCCCGACCACCCGACGGCGGCGGTGAATACGATGCCGACTACAGCGGCGGCCGCGACAACGCCGACCAACCGGGACGCTATCCCAAACCGAGCCATCGCCGCATCACCACCGAACCTGTCGAACCTACACCGTCGCGTCGTTGATACGCGCGAAACGGATGTGATCTTCCCACCTGCCCGCGATACGCAAATAGCGCGCCGAGAACCCTTCGCGCGTGAAGCCTGCACGCTCGAGCACGGCCAGGGACCGGACGTTGCGCGGAATGACGTTGGCCTCTACGCGATGCAGCCCCAGCTCACAGAAGGCAACCGACACCGTGCGCTGCACCGCCTCGGTCATGTACCCGTGACCGAGCGCATCGGGTGCCAGACCATAGCCGAGGTGGCAGCCCATGAGCGCGCCTCGGACGATGTTGCGAAGGTTCGCCACGCCGATGACGCGCTCGGGATCGTCCTTCAGCGTCAGGCACAAGCACAGCGCGTTATCGTTCGCCCCGTCCGAGACCTGCCCGGCGAGCCGAGCGGCGACCACCGGGAGATCCCAGAAGTCGACCGGCCTGATGGGATCCCACGGTGCCTGGAACTCCCTGCTTCTCAGTCCATAGTCGCGCATAGCCGATGCGTGTTCGGGTCCGAACTCGCGTAGTAACAGCCTATCCGTCTCCCACGTTCTCGGCACGCGACCTCCATCAGTTGTGGTCGTGACGCATGAACGGAATCATCGCCTCGCTCGCCATATCCTTGAGTATCCGCGCCCGCGCAAGAGGATCGAGCCTCGAGAGCTCTGAGCGGACCGTCTCCTCTGCGGCGCCGATCCGTGTCGAGCGTCGGCTGACCGCGCCGCCGCCAAGCACCGCGACACCACCAAGTACGAATGCCGCCGGCAGGAGGTACGACCACACACTACGCTTGCCGCGGATGAGATTGGCGATGATCGTCCCAGCGCCCGCCCCGACCAACGACATGGCGATCGCACCATCGACGATCGGGTCATCGGCCTTCTCGATGAACCGCGACTTCAACTCGTCCTTCCTCGCCAGGAGCTCGTCTTTGCGAGCGAGAAGCTCTTCCTTGCGCTCTATGATTCCTTCACGGTTAATCATCACAGTCACCTACCTTTCCTGCTCGTGTTCTTTCCCGCGCGAACCCCGGACAGCACGCGCGCGCGGTGTTTTCAACGCGGTTCGGGCGCTCGTTTGCGAGCCGCAGGCACTTGTCCCGGTGGCAGCATCCTAACCGCTCCGGCGCGCCCGACGCGTGAGGCGAGCTCGCCGCGCACGCGGGCACTGAATGCTACAGTGGGTACGTGGTTCCGGCTCAGCGGAACGCCCAACCTCAGACGGAGGATTCGTATGCCCTGGCAGAACCACAACGACACGATCAGCTTCAGCGGCCCTCTGGCCGACCTCATGGGCATCATCATGACCGCGTATGACCAAGACAGCGCTGCCAACGTGTGCGATCTCACCCCCGGCGTGTACGTGACCGCCTCCGCAGCCGTTCTGCGCGAAGTGCTGATGGAATCCCTCAAGTCCGACACCGATGCCGCCGAGTTCCTGCAGCGCGTCTCCGACGCCCTCGAGGAAGACGAGGACGGCACCGTGCGTATCGCCACGTTCGAACTGCTCGATGACATCGCCGAGCACATCAGCGGCGACGCGCTCGAGGGCTGGGTCGGCTCCCCCGAGGTCCGCGCCGCGATTGTCGACCTCGGCACCAGCGCATTCCCGTCGTAGGAGTCTAGACGCATGATGCGTCGCGTGCCCACCCACACGCACCCCGACCGTTTCGCCGCCGCGCTTGTCGTCGGCACCCTTGTCGCAGCGTTTGCAGCGGCCTTCACCGGCATCGTTGCGGTCGCACCGCCATCAGTCGCGCAAGCCGCCAAGCCCCCTGCCCGCCTCGTGGTCGTCCTGCTCTCCCCGTACCTGACCTGGAGCGATGTCTCAGCGCGTGCCACACCTGCCCTCTGGGCGCTCGCCGAACGCGGCGCAGTGGGCAACCTCAACGCCCGTACCGCTGAGCCCGAACCCACCGCAGCCGGCGGGGCGCTCACCATCTCCGCGAGCCGCTGGGCCCTGGCACCCGCTATCGGTCCGCTGGACGCCGGCAACCTCGACGCGGCGCGCGCTACGAACGAGGGCTCGCTTGCCCCCCCGGCTCTCGGCTCACTCGGCGACTCGATCCGCGCAGCCGGCGGACTCACCGCCGCAGTCGGTTGTGGAGACCGAGGCGCTCCATCATCAGGCGACGCCCGCACATCAGCCGAGACGATCAACCGCCCCGCCGAACTTCTCGCCTGCGATGCCTCTGGCGCGCTCGCCCTGCGCGATACCTCGCTCGCATTGACCACGCGCGACGCCTCCGCGCCCTTCGGGGTGCGCTCGAACCAAGTACGCCTCCGTGCAGCACTCGTCTCGGCGCTCGCCACGCTCGGATCGGCATCGGCCCCCGCGCTCCTCGTGGTCGATACGGGTGACCTGGCGCGGTCCCACGATGACACCGCACTCGCCCTCGGAGCCTCCTCAAGCGCCCATCGAGATGCGGTCACCGGGCTCGATGCCGTCGCCGCCGAGCTCCGCCGCACTCTGCCCGACGACGCCGTGCTGCTCGTGGTGACGGCGGCTACCTCCAAGTCGTGGTACCAGGAACCGCAGCTCGGCCCCGTGATCGCCTACGGCCGCGGGTATGCGGGCGAGATCACCTCCTCCTCCACTCACCGCGCGGGGCTCGCCACCAACCTTGATATCGCTCCCACGGTGCTCGCCGCACTGGGCATCGACTCCCCTGCCACCATGGTCGGCGCACCCATGGCGGCGCAGCCTGCCACGGGCTCGCTAGCCGAACGCATCTCCGCGCTCGAACGTCGCAACGCCGGCGCCGGTTCTGTCGACCAGCTGCGCGACGCCTGGTTCATCCGCTGCTTCGTCACCTTCGCGCTGATGGTGCTGGCATTAGCCACGGCGCTCGTCTGGCGCCGACGTAGGCGCGGTCGCGGGCTCGCTCGAACGCTTCTGCTTCTGTTGCTCGCGATTCCGCCGGCAGGCTGGCTCATGTTCGCCGTCAGCGATGCCGCAACTTCACCTGCCTCCGCGCTCGGCGCTTTCGTGCTCGCGACAGCACTGGTGCTGGCCTTGGCACTCGGGCTGCTGCGCCGGATTCCTCGCATGCCGCTCCTGCCGCCGATCGCACTGGCCGCCCTGACCACCGTGGTCATCCTCGCCGACCAGTGGTCGGGTCGTCCGATCGAGTCCGGGCTGTTCTCCTACTCGATCCGCTCGGGATGGCGCTACTACGGCATGGGCAACGAGCCTGCGGCGCTCCTCGTAGCGGCTTCGTTGGTCGCAGTCGGGCTCGGCGTCGACGTACTGGCGGGCTCGCGATTCCAGACTCCGCTTCGCCGGTTCGGTGTACCGGTGATCGGCGCGGTCGTGCTCATCACCGCCGCCGCGCCCTTCGCCGGCGCCAACGCCGGAGTCGCTGTGTGGGGTGTGGTGGCGTACGCGGTTGGGTGGGCGGCGATGAACGGGGTGCGGCTCAACTGGCGCACGGCGCTGTTCGCCGCAATCGGAGTACTCGTCGCAGTTGCCGCGTTCGCCGCGATCGACATGGCGGGCGCCCGCAGCGGAGAGACCCACCTCGCCCGTTTTGCGGGCGGCATCCTGCGCGGAGACGTGAGCGCGACCGCAGAGCTGGTCTTGCGCAAACTCTCGAACAATCTCGGTTACCTCGGACAGACGCCCTATGCCCTGCTGTTCATCGGATTCGGCGGCATGCTGGCCCTGTTGCGCTTCGACCGTGGGCGCGACCTGAGCCAAGCGCTCGCCTCAAAGCCTGCCTATTCGGGCGCGCTGCTCGGCGTACTCCTCGGCGGGCTCGCGGCTCTGGCGACCGAGGACTCGGGCATCGTGATGCCGGCGCTCATGTTGCTCGCAGGCGCCACACCGGTGCTCTTGATCGCGCTGTCGGGCGAAGGCCCGGGAGACGGCTCACCAGGAACAGCCGTCCCGCTCTCCGCTCCGCGCGCACCGGCGCCTCGGCGCGAGCTCGTCGGGGCCGCAGCCGAGCGCGACTGACGTATCCACCGCCTCGCTCCATTCCCCAGTCGCGCGAAACGGGCGCAAGATTCGCTCTTGACCCTCACGTAACGTCAGGGATTAGGATTCCACCAAGGAGGTGCACGGGATATGGCATGGACGGTTGGCGAGACGGCGAAAACGGCGAGGGTCAGCGTGCGCACGCTGCACCACTACGACCAGATCGGGCTGCTCTCCCCCTCGGGGCACAGCGAGTCGGGCTACCGCCTGTACTCGACATCCGACCTCGAGCGGCTGATGCAGGTGCTGCTCTTCCGCGAGTTGGGCTTTGCGCTCGACGACATCCGCCGCATCATGCTCGACCCGGGCTACGACCGCCGCGAAGCGCTTCGCGCGCAGAAGACCCTCCTTGCCGAGAAGGCCCGCCGCACTACGGCGATGCTCACGGCGATCGATTCGGCACTGGACGCAATGGATGGAGGCACGACCATGACGAAGGAAGAGATGACCGACATGTTCGGCGAGCTCTTCGATGGGTTCGACCCGGCCGAGTACGAGGCCGAGGTCGAGGAGAAGTGGGGCGAGACGGATGCGTACAAGCAGTCCGCCGAGCGCACCAAGCGCTACACGAAGGCCGACTGGGAGCAGATCAAGGCCGAGGGCGATGCGAACACCTCCGTGTTCCTGCGGCTCATGGATGCAGGCACGCCGCCCGACTCCCCCGAGGCATTCGCTGCGGCCGCCGAGAAGCACGCGCAGCTCGAGAAGTGGTTCTACGACGCCCCGCTCGCGATGTTCGCCAACCTGGCGGACATGTGGGTCAATGACGTCCGCTTCAAGAAGAACATCGACAAGGCCGGTGAAGGCATGGCCGAGTACCAGCGTGCTGCCGTGAAGGCGTGGGTGGCGTCGCAGAAGCGCTGAGCGCGGGCGACGCGGGCAGGGCGGCCGCCGGTCCGAGCGCTACATGCCGTCGTGGAACCCGCACTCGACGTGCGTGCCGTCGCAGAACGGCTTGTTCTTCGACTGACCGCAGCGGCATAGCGACACGCGATTGCGCACCTCGTAGGTCTCGCCATCCGCAGACTCGATCTCGATGCCGCCGCGCACCCAGATCGGTCCGCTGGCGTTCATCTGCGGGTCCTGCACGAAGGCGATCGACGGCTCGAGCGCAGGCTCGATGATCCGTACGGTCGCCTTCTCTTCGACCACGTAGCGACCGGAGGGACATTTCGCGATCTCTTCGATGACGGTGGCGGCAGCTTCAGCCGAGGGTTCGAGCACGAGGTTCCACGCTCCCCCGGCGCGGTGGCAGAAGCGCGCCTCGATACAGAGATCGGGTGCATCATGCAGCACGAGCGTCGGCCCATCGATAGCGATCTCGCGCTCGGCGTATGGTTGCCGGCTCGCCGTCTCGGTGCCGTCGAAGTTCACGTCGTTGTGCGAGCCGTCGCAAAACGGCTTGCGCCCGGACTTCCCGCAGCGGCACAGCCCGCACGACTCGCGGTCATCGAGCGCCTTCTCCTCGCGCCACACCACCGACTCCCCGTTCTCGTCGGCGACGATGGTCTGCTTGCTCAGCGGAACCCCGCCCGTGATCAGGTACGGGCCGTTTCTCGAGATCCTGATCCTCTTGCCGTCGGCGGGCTTCATGGTCGAGCTCCTCACGCGGGTTCGGTGGTGGATACCAGTCTAACGCTCCGGCGCGCATCGTTTCGCGGCGCCGGCTCGCCAGACGCCCTGGAATCGAGGTGCTAGCGGATGGCCGTGAGAACGACCGCGACGAGCGCCAGCGCGACGCCCGCGCGTTGCACCCACCTCAGCCGCTCGCCGAGCACCACACGCGCGAGCAGGATCGTGACGACCGGGAACAGCGAGCCAAGCACGGATGCCACCGCGAGCGGCCCGATTCTGATTGCCGAGATCATCGTGATGTTGGCGACTGCGTCAAGCGCTCCAGCCGTGTAGGTGGCCGCGCGTGCCTCACGGGCGAGCGAGATGCGCCGGACCTGGCCGTACGTGAGCGCGACCAGCATCGCTGCTGACGTGACGCGCGCAGCCAGAACCGGTATGAAGCCGCTCGTCGTCGCTGTGAGCGAGAAGGCGATGAACCCGCCAGTGAACCCGACACCGGCCAGCGCTGCCAAAGCGAGCGCGCGGGGCGGCATGTCGCGTCGGTCCTGCTCGTCGCCCGAAGCGCTCACGATCACGATCGCCACGAGGGCCAGCACCAGACCGACGATGCTCAGCGTGCTGACCTGCGTGCCGCGCGCGAAGTCGTAGAGCGCCGGCAGACCGCCCGAAAGCGCGGCCGTGATCGGCGCCACAATCCCCATGCGTCCCACCGCGAGCGCGCCATACAAGGCGGTCACCCCGATGCCGCCCGAGATGCCCGCAACCGCTCCCCAGAGCACGTCGCTCGTGCTGAAGGCGGCCGGAAAGACCAAAACGGCCACCGCCAACAGCACCGCTCCGAGGAGATGCGCGTTGGCAGTGACCGCGAACGCCGAGTCCCTACGGCTGGCGAGCCCTCCGAGGAAGTCGGAGAACCCGAACAGAACCGAGGTCGTCGTGGCGAACAGTATGGTCAACATGGTGGCCCCTAGGAGCGACCGGCCTTCTTGCGATCGTTAGCCGTGAGAATGCGCTTACGCAGACGAATGCTCAGAGGAGTGATCTCAACGAGCTCGTCGTCCTCGATGTACTCAAGCGACTCTTCGAGGGTGAACGTGATCGGCGGGTGCAAGATGATGGCCTTGTCCGCTGACGACGTGCGCATGTTGGTGAGCTGCTTGGACTTGGCCACGTTGACCACCAGGTCGCCGTCCTTGGCTGCCTCTCCGACGATCATGCCTTCGTAGCACATGACGTTCGGGCCGAGGAACAGCTTGCCGCGCGTCTGCAGGGTGTCGAGCGCGAAGGCGACCGACTTGTCGGTGGACATCGCGATCATCGAACCGTTCTGACGTCCGCCGAGGTCGCCCTTGTACGGGCCGTACTCGGAGAAGTGGTGGAAGAGGGTGCCCTCGCCGCGGGTGGCGTTCAGGATGCGGGTACGCAGACCCATAACGCCGCGAGTCGCGATCTTGAACTCGAGGTGGACGCGATCGTCGCGCTGGACCATGTCGAGCATCTCTCCGCCGCGCGAGCCGAAGATCTCGATGACCTTGCCGGCGTAGATGCTCGGCACGTCGATGACGGCGAGCTCGATCGGCTCGAACTTCTTGCCGCCTTCTTCCTTGAGGATGACCTGCGGGCGGCCAACCTGGAATTCGTAACCTTCACGACGCATGGTCTCCATGAGGACGGACAGATGCAGAACGCCACGACCGGCGACTTCCATGCCGCCCTTGTCCTCGGTCTCCTCGATGCGCATCGAGATGTTGGAGTCGGCCTCGCGCAGGAGACGCTCCTTGATCTGACGCCCTCCGACGATGTCGCCCTCGGTGCCCACGAGCGGGCTGGTCGAGGCGGCAAACACGATTGACATCGTGGGTTCTTCGACGTGGATCGGGTCGAGCACGATCGGCTCGATGCGGGACGTGATCATGTCGCCGATGTCGGCGTCTTCGATGCCGACGACAGCGCACAGGTCGCCCGCGTGGACCTCGGTGGCGACTTGGCGGCCCATACCCTCGAAGGTGAAGAGGTCCTTGATGTTGGCCAGATAGCGGCTGCCATCGTTCTTCACGACAAGGATGCGCTCGCCGTTGTGCAGCGTGCCCGAGAACACGCGGCCGATGCCGATGCGCCCGACGAAGCTGGAGTAGTCGATGGTGCAGACCTGCATGGCGACCGGACCGTCGGTGTCGACGTCAGGCGTCGGGATGTACTTGATGATGGAGTCGAGCAGCGGCACCATGTCCATGTTGCCGTCATCGGGCTCGTAGCGCGCGTAGCCGTTCACGGCACTGGTGTAGACCACGGGGAAGTCGAGCTGGTTGTCGTCCGCGCCGAGCTCGAGCATGAGCTCGAATACCTCGTCGATGACCTCGTGCGGGCGGGAGCCCTTACGGTCGATCTTGTTCACGACGACCATCGGCTTGAGGCCGTGCTCGAGGGCCTTCTTCAGCACGAAGCGGGTCTGCGGCATGGGGCCGTCGGCGGCATCCACGATGAGCAGGGCGCCGTCAGCCATCTTCAGCACGCGCTCCACCTCGCCACCGAAGTCCGCGTGGCCCGGGGTGTCGATGACATTGATCTTGGTGTCGTTGTAACGAATCGAGATGTTCTTCGCGAGGATGGTGATGCCGCGTTCACGTTCCTGATCGTTGCTGTCCAACACCTGCTCAGGAATCTCCTGGTTCTCGCGGAACACGTGGGTGGTCTGCAGGAGCCGGTCGACCAGAGTGGTCTTGCCGTGGTCGACGTGGGCGATGATTGCGATGTTTCTAATATCGTTCTGACGCATCAAAAACTCCGAACCGAGTGGCGATGCCCGCTTTTCGGTGCGGGCGCGAACGTTTAGGATACCACGCGACGCAAGGAACGCCGACTCGTGACAGCCACTCAACCAGACTCGGTGCTATCCGCGGTGCTTGCCTGCCTCGTACAGCCCCAGATACACGCGATGTGGTCCGGGCGTGCCGAACGGAACGAAAGCGACCCGATCCCCGGGGCCCACGTGCGCATCGAGCCCTAGGAGCGTCTGGTTCACGAAGACCCCCTCGATGGCATCGACCGGTAGTCCGAGTCCCTCGGCCAGATCGTGAGCCGAGAGCCCGGCCGACGCGACATCCGTCTCGAACGCGTGCGGCCGGCCAAGGCTGATCCACTGCGTACGCAGGATGCCGAACAGCCGAACCGACACTCTCCGCTCGCTGGCCTCCATCATGTCCCCTACTCCATCGCCGAAACGGGCTCGAGCACCGGCATGGGAGCCGGCGCCACGCGCGACCAGGGGCCCGGCTAGAGACCGTCGCGCTGCAAAGGACACGTCATGCAGTGGCAGCCGCCGCGGCCCTTGCCCAGTTCCGAACCGTCGATCTCGATGACTTCAATACCCGCAGCGCGGAGGTTAGCGTTGGTGCGCGTGTTCTTCGCATAGGCGACCACGACGCCCGGTTCGAGAGCGAGCACGTTGTTCGCATCGTCCCACTGCTCGCGAGAAGACTGGAACACATCCCCGCCAGTCTCGACCACACGCAGCTTCTTGACCCCGAGTGCGTCCTGCACGGCGTCGAGCAGGCCCTTCTCCTCGGTGATGTCGAAGGTATCTCCGTTCTTGCCAGGTCGGACGCTGTAGACGGTCATACCTTCGACAACCGGCGGGAACATGCTCACCGCATCGCGGTCAAGGAACCCGAACACGGTGTCGACATGCATGTACGCGCGATCCTGCTGCATGCGGCAGGCGATGACGCGCTCCGCGGCCCCGGAAGCGAAGAGCGTCCGAGCGATGTGCTCCACCATGCGGCCGGTGGAACGCTCGCCCATCCCCACCAGTACGGTCTTGTTGCCCACCGGCATCACGTCGCCGCCTTCGAGCGACGCGCCGTGGCCGAAGTCCTCGACAGAGAAGCGCTCCGCATCTCCGGACGGCGGATACCAGAAGGAGAAGCTGTCGTCCGCGAACAGCGGGTGATACCGGTAGATCGTCGAGACGTTGGCGACCTCGAGACGACGCGCGTGCCAGAACAGCGGCGGCAGCACCACGCCGTCGAAGAGCCATGCACTCGAATCGCGCGTGAACATCGTGTTGGGGAGCGGTGGGAGGACGAAGGAGTTGGGCTTGGCGAGCAGCGCACCGAGCGAGTGGCGGTTGAGCGAAGCGAGATCGAGGCCCTCGAGTTCGGACGTCAGAAGCCCGCCGATGAGGATCTCGGCGAGACGGTCCGCATCGCGCTCGAAGAGCCACGCCTGCAAGTCAGGCACGAGCGAGAGCCCGACGGTGTAGGACGAGACCGCAAGTTCGACGATATGGCGGCGAGCATCCTCGGAGATGGCCAGAGTCTCAGCAAGCAGGTCTTCGAGTGAGTAGACCTCCACCCCGTGATCGCGCATGACGGCGGTAAACGCGTCGTGCTCGGCTTGAGCACGCTCGACCCAGACCACGTCGTCGAAGAGGAACTCCTCGCGGTTCTGCGGTGTGAGACGCTCGAGGCTGAGCCCCGGGCGCTGCACGAGCACCTTGCGAAGCTTGCCTACCTCCGAGTGTGCGCCGAACTTCGTCATGGATTCCCCTTTGTGGCCGCTGGCCCTTTCAGCCTGTCTATCGTATCGTTTCGCGTCCAAACCGTATATGTTCCCCCTCCCCAGCGGCGGCGGGCTTGCGGTGGACGGCGTCGATGGCTCACCATCCCCAGTGAGCGCCCACGTCCCTTGGAGCACCGATGACTGAGCACGCCCAACACGGTTCCGCCGATAGCCCCGATCGTGGACATTCCGCGTTTGCCGCCCCTGACTTTGAGCGGTCACTGCTGGACTTCACCGAGGACTATCCCTCCTATCTGGCGACCTCGCAGCTCGACAGAGTGCGCGATGCTGACTACGGGCGGCTCGACAGGCTCGGACACGTGTATCTCGACTACACCGGTGGCGGCCTGTACGCCGAGTCTCAGATTCGCAAGCACCTCGAACTCCTTAGCGACAACGTCCTAGGCAACCCGCACTCCAACAACCCGACATCTCTGGCCAGCACGCACTTGGTCAACGAAGCTCGTGAGGCCGTCCTGTCCTTCTTTCGCGCTTCTCCCGACGAGTACGACGTGGTATTCACCGCCAACGCGAGCGGAGCCCTCAAACTGGTGGGCGAGTCGTATCCGTTTGAACCGGGCTGCCGATACCTGCTCACCTACGACAACCACAACTCCGTCAACGGCATACGGGAGTTCGCCGGGGCGCGAGGAGCACGCGTCACCTATCTACCCGTGGGCGATCCCGAACTGCGCCTCGACTGCGCGACCGTCACCGCCGAGTTGAAACAGGTGAGCGGTGGCAGAAACCTGTTCGCATTCCCTGCGCAGAGCAACTTCAGCGGCGTGCAGCACCCGCTCGAGTGGGTGTCCGAGGCCCAAGAACTCGGCTGGGATGTGCTGCTCGACTGCGCGGCTTTCGTGCCCACCAACCGGCTCGATCTCTCCGCCGTGAAGCCGGACTTCGTTCCGTTGTCGTTCTACAAGATGTTCGGCTATCCCACCGGAATCGGCGCCCTTATCGTGCGCCGCGACAAGCTCGCCAAACTGCACCGCCCGTGGTTCGCCGGCGGAACCATCACGCTTGCCTCTGTCCAAGGAGAAGGTTGGTATCACCTCGCGCCGGGTCATGTGGGATTCGAGGACGGCACCGTCGACTACCTCGGCCTGCCAGCGATTCGTATCGGGCTCGAGCATCTCGAGTCAGTGGGAATGGACGCAATCCACGAGCGGGTTGTCGCACTCACCGCCTGGCTTCTGGATGCGTTGACCTCACTTGAGCACACGGGCGGTGCTCCGATGGTCAGGGTCTTCGGTCCCACGACCTCGGAGTCCCGTGGCGGTATCATCGCTTTCTATCTGCTCGACCCAAACGGCATCCCCTACGACGTCCATCTCATGGAACACCTCGCAGGGCTCGAACGCATCTCGCTTCGCACCGGATGCTTCTGCAATCCGGGCGATGGCGAGGTGGCGCACAACATCACGCGCGATGACATGGCGGAGTGCTTCGTGGATAAGGCGAAGCCGGTCACCTTCTCGGAGTGCCACGAGATCATCCGAGACACGACCGGCAAGATGCCCAACACCATGCGCGTGTCGTTGGGACTCGCCTCGAACTTCGCCGACGTCTACCGCTTCATGGCCTTCGCCGCTGGATTCCGCGACATCCCTGCCTCCCAGATCACCAGGTGACGGAACCGGTATCCGCTTTCAGCGCAAGCCGTTCGGGTTTCCCTCCATCCAGACCAACCAGCCACAGCGCACCGTCTCGTGCGCTCCTGAACGCGAGCACGGCGCCCTGGGGCGAGAAAGCAGGGCTCTCCGGCTCGAGGCCGATCGTGGACTTGATCTGCGTCGCGCCACCAGAGGCGAGATCCACGACCCAGAGACTGGACGGACCGGTCTGGCTCGACCTCCCGGAGAGCACGAGTCTCGTTCCATCGGCCGAGAAGACCGGCTCGGTGGCCATCGAGAGTCTGAGCGCCAACGCCCGCTCAGCCCCAGCGTGCCGGACGATCACGCGCGCCGGGTCCTGCTCGAAGCTCGCGTAGACCAGACTACCGTCACGCGCGAAATCGAAGTCACCATTCGGATGCTCCCCCACAGTCTCGAGTTGAGGCTTGCGACTCCGAGCGTCGATCCTGCGCATGAAGGTGTATGGCTCGCCGTAGTAGGTGTAGAGGACATCTCCCGTTGCGGGATCGAGCCGGACGGCCCCGATCAGACTGCCCTGTCCCGTGGCGTACACGAGGAGGGGTGTGGGCGAACCGACTCGGAGCGACACGATGTTGGCGGTCATTCCGTCACCCGAGACGAAGAGGAGGCGCGTACGGTCGGGTGAGTACGCCAGCGACCGCTTCTCCTCTGCGGTCCGGGTCAACATGCGCGCGACCCCTCTCTCGACACGCCACACCTGCCCGTCAGTGACGTACGCGAGCCCCTCGGCGCGGGCTATGTCTGCGGGTGCGGAAGTCGCCGAGGCGTTCGTGGCCGCCTCGGTCGCAGGTTGGGACGGTTGGGGAATCGTCGTCTTCGCCGATGACGCCGCGCACCCCACACACAGCAGCGCAGACAGCACGATGGCAGCACACGCCACAAGTCGCCGGGCCAATGCCGTCACCTCCTCGTTCGTTCGGCAAGCCGTTAGTGGACCTTCTCCGCAAGTGCAAGCATGTCCTGCATGCTGAGCGGCCCCTCGATGGTCAGCAGCACGTCACCGACCGCGAACTGCAGGCGCGGTGCGGTAGTGTCAGGGAAGAAGACAGCAGGCCTGCCATCGACCGAAACCTGCAGCTGGCCAGGGCCGCCAGTTTCCCTCTCATCACTCGCGATACCCACCGCACCATCCAGCCCGTCGCGTCGCATCTGCGTGACAAGCACCCCCTCGGTTCCCCGCTCAAATGATGCGATGTAGGACCCGCCGCCAACAGCGGCTTGCGGGTCGATGTAGCCCTGGACTCCTGCTGAGAAGCCCGTCGGCAACGGCACGACCAGAGGGCAGAATCCCACATGGCGGCGAGCGGCGGGCGGGCCATCGGTCGGCCGGAAGCCCAGATCCTCGGTCTCTGTTCGAGAGGCCGGACCGAGCGAGGCGGCACCGAGCTCCCCCGAGGCGATCGTCGCGTTGATGTCGATGGAGTCGACGTCGACCTCGTGATTCACCTTCCCGTCGGACAGGATCTGTTCCTTGAGCGGCAGACCGATGGACTCGTCGACCCATACGTAGTGCTCCGGCGCGGTCTCGAGTTTGTATGCGGGCCGGCCCCGCACGTTCTCTCTTCGCACCTGCCTCAGCCGCGCCGAATCGACCACTGAACTGACCATCTCTCCTACGACGTTGTCCATCATCACGCCCAGCTCGGGGGGCACTCCGCTCGTCACTCGCAAGACCACGGAGCCATCCGGCTCCACTCGTCGCATGTACAGCGTCGTGCCGACCCTCAGCGTCGTCGAGACGACATCACGCCCCCGCTCGTCGCGCTCGGTCATGGTCACGCGGTACGCATCAGGGCCGTGAACAACGACGTCACGTTTCATCACCGACTCCGTCCCGTCGGACCCGGTCTCTGTTTCGGTCACCCTCGCCTTCCACGAGCGCCCGACCCTCAGGGCTCGGAGACAACGCGTCTTGATCTCGGCGGCCGAGGCCCTCTCCCTCCCGCCTAGCCACATGCCGGCCGTCACCACGCCGGCCACCACCAGTGCTGTGGCGACAGCTGCAACCGCGCGCCTCACCATGCTGTTCGAATTCACGTTCGCTCCCCCGCTCCCTACTCTTCCGGCCTATAGAGCACGCTGAAGGCCTTCCCCTTGGCTACCCAGTACTGCGAACTCGCTCTCATCGCTCTCGAGGCGTCGATTCGCGCAATGCGCCTCGCCGCATCGACAGCGATCCACCCCTGCAGGTCGCCGCCTCTCTGTCGGATTATGTAGACCGAGGACGCATAGTGCCTTCGCGCTGAAACCACATCACCGCGCCTCTCCTCGCACAGTGCCGCGTTGTACTCGCCGTAGGCCTGACCCGGGAGCCCTGGCTCGGGAAACGAGCCAGCGAAGCCGAGCCACGACGCGACAGCCTGGGGATACCGCCGGTGTGCGACCGCATCGAGCGCCAGCACACGCAAGGCCTCGGGCGCCCAGCGCGACTCGGCGTGAGTGGTCGCGAACCGACGAGCATCGACCACCACGTCGTCGTCCGGATGCCGCGGGTCCGGGCTGGCGAACCGATTCGCTGCGAAGAACTCGCGCTCCGCGGCGGAGAGACCCCCTAGCTGTCGCGAGAGCCCGACCGAGCAGACGAGCGCAAAGAGCACGAACACACACCCGCCGATCCCGAGGATCCGGCGTGCGGCGGCACTGTGAAGCGTTGCCCGGACTGCGATGCCGAGACCGCATCCGACAGCAGCCGAGGCGGCCGCAACCAGCGGGGTGATGCCGCCTCGGCTGCTGCTCGGGGCGCTCGCACCTCCGATGATCACGGCGCGGGCGGCGGTGACGGGCAGCAGCGCTGTGTACGCCGTGGCCAGGTACCAGCCTCCGCTCGAGATCCGGACGCCGAGTTCGAGGTAGCGCGGCAGCACGAGTGAAGTCACGGCCAGAGCGGCCCAACTCCAGAGTGCCCCGCACGCCGCGGCCTGCGCGGCAGACGAAAGCGCCGGAGAGCGGCGGCTTGGCCTAGTACACGACACCTTGGCTCCCCCACGTCTTGTAGTACATGCACTTCCAGAACGCAGAGGCGGTGGCGAGGTGGTTTCCGTAGTGCGAGGCGTTGTAGTGCGGATCCCAGTAGTAGATGTTTTGGACGCTCGTCGTGTAGTTGTAGCCCCGTACCACGAGGTAGTGCCCGCCCTGCTTGGTACCGGAGTAGGTGGGCAGGCCGGGCGAACCGTTCCAGGGATAGGGATTCACACACGGAATCGCCAGGTGCCCGTTGTCGACGGAGTACTGCGCGACGCTCATCATGCTGCTGACCGAGGAGATGCTCGTGCGCGGGACGGCGACGTAGGTGAAGCTCTTGACGTACACGCCAAGCACGCCCGGGATATCCCGAATCGCCACAGCGCTCCCGTCGACTCTGCCCACGCCATAGCGCGATGCCAGCGTCGCCTGCGCGACGTTGACTCCCAGTTTGTGCAGCACCGCATGCGTGGCGGCAACACCGCACCAGTTGCTGTAGTCCTGCTGACCGCATGAAGTGGTGCACCGAATCGTGGCGTAGCGCGAGCCGTTCGTGTAGGCGACCGCCGGAACTGCCGACGCCACCACGACCACTGCCGCGAGCACCGCAGCCTCAACTATCCGCTTGAGTCTCATCTCTCCCCCTCGGTCCCGACCTCAGCGCATCTCCGCGAACCGGCTGTCCCCTAAGCCCCGGCCAGGGTCCTCGCGTCGCCGACGTTCGCCTGCTCGATAGGACCATGCCGGCCTTACCGGTCCCTTACCTCACTCCAATCCGCCACTGGGACCAAGAAGAACGGGCCCCCAATGGGAGCCCGTTGTATTGGATGCGTGATGTTGCCAGCTGCAGGCCCTCTGCAGCTGACGCCGTGGGGTACTACTCGTAGGCCGTCCATGCGCCGTTCTTGACCGAGTAGAGCGTGATGACCTTATTCAGGGTATCGCCCTTCTCATCGAAGGAGATCTTGCCGGTGACCCCATCCGTATCCGTCGCGGACACAGCCGCAATGATCGCCTTACGGCCCTGAGGAGTCGCGACCTGGCCAACGCCCTGCTTCTCGGCGACCGTGAGCGCGGCGTCGATGATCACGTTGGTCGAGTCATAGCCGTACGCGTCGTATGCCGACAGCTCCTTGCCAGGGAACTCGGCTGCGTAGGCGGTCTTGAACTCGGCACCCTTCGCTAGTTTGTCCAGCGGCAGGCCGACCAGTGTCGAGAGCGCGCCCTCGGCGACGGCTGACGTTGCGAGCTTGACGAACTGGCCGTCGTTGAGCGCGTCGCCACCGAAGAAGGCCGACGTACTGCCGACTCCGCGCAGCTGACGCATGAGGGGAGCGCCTGCGTTGTAGACGCCTCCGTAGTAGACGACATCGGGGTTGACGGCCTTGATCTTCGTGGAGAGCGCGCCGAACTCGGCGTCTTTGTCAGACGTCTTCTCCGCGCCGACGATCGTGCCGCCGCCCGCCTTGAACTCCTCGGCGAAGCGGGCCGAAAGGCCCTCGCCGTAAGGAGTTGAGTCATCGACGACGTAGGCGGTCTTGAAACCGAGTGTGGTGAGTGCCGCCTTCGCACCGAAGGAACCCTGCACCGTGTCGATCGTGCAGAGGCGGAAGACATTCTTCAGCCCCTGAAGCGTGAGTTCGGGGTTGGTGGCGGCCGGGGCGACCATGACGATGTCGCGCGCAGCGTAGACCTTCGACGCAGGCATGCACACGCCCGAGTTCAGATGGCCCATGACGCCGATGATCTTCGAATCGCTGGCGAACATGTTGGCCACGCTCACCCCAGTCTTCGGGTCGCCGAGGTCGTCGTTGCTCGCGACGACGAACGTCACGCCGAGCTTCTTGGCACGCTCGGACTCGTTGGCCTGCTTAACGGCCAGCCGAGCCGAACGGGTGATGCCTTCGCCCAATGCGGCCGCGCCCTGCGTCAGTGGCATGCCCACGCCGATCTTGTACGTGACGTCCTTGGTGGCGGCGGAGCCGGACGAGCAGCCGGTCGAGAGCAGCGCCGACGCGCCAAGCGCTGCGACGAGAACACAGGTAAGTGCCGTGGTACGTGCGAACCTCATTCGATCACCCATCCCGTTGCGATGCCTTTACGGTGGCGCGCCACTTCACTACACGCTGGCGGCACAATGGGTGGTAGTATACCCGCCATACTTACGAAACGAAAGTACAGCCTTCAGAGAATGCGCGAAACAAACGAATCCAACGCGCAAGGCCGATACCAGGCGTTTATTCGTAAGCAAGGGGCAACCTGCAAGCGGCAGACGAAATGCCCGCCCCCTTGGAGGGGAGCAGGCATCTCGGCGTTTCCGTGTGGTTCGAGCAGTGCGAGGCTCGCGTGGCCCGCGCTCGTCAGACGCGCGCTGCCGACGCCATCGCTTCGGCGACCAGTTCCATGACCGGTACGATTCGTAGTCCCAGATCGTGGACCTCGTTGAGTTCCGCTATCTGCAGTCGGCAGTTCTCACAGGGGCATGCAAGTACCGTGGCTCCGGTCGCGCGAATCTGCTCGACCTTCTTGGCACCGGACTTGAGGCGCACCGCGTCGAACTCCTCCATGGCGACGATCCCGCCGCCGCCGCCGCAGCACCACTGCTTCTCGCGGTTCGGCGTCATGTCGACGAAGTCGCCGGCGACGGCCTTCACGATGTCGCGCGGCTGCTCGTAGATGCCGCCGTTGCGGCCGATCTGGCAGGGATCGTGATACGTGACCTTCTCACCGATCGCGCCCGGATCGACCGTGATGCTGCCGTCCTTGATGTACTCGTCGATGACCTCGAGGATGTGGCGGACCTTGAACGGCATCTTCTCCTTGGCCCATGCCTCGTAGAACATCTCGGCGACGCGGTAGGCGTGACCGCACTCGGTGATCACGACTTCCTTCACGCCGAGGCGCAGCGCCTCGTCCATATAGCGCTTGGCGATCAGCCGCGACTTCTCGGGGTCGCCGTAGAAGAAGCCGTAGTTGGCCGCTTCGAACATCGACAGCGTCCAGTTGGCACCCGCGGCCTCGAAGATGATGGCGGCCGGCTTGATGGAGTGCGATCCGGCCAGCGCGACGTAGAGGATGTCTGCACCCTGCTTGTCGACAGGGATCGGAATGTCTCGGCCCGTCTCCTCACGCAGCTCGGCCTCGATGTCCGCAAAACCGCTAGCGATTATCTCGCCGAACATCTCCATGTTATCGCCTTTGAACAGCGCGGCGTCGGCAAGCTCGCCGAGGATCTCGTTGCCTCTGCCAGCGGCGATGAGAATGCCCTTGGCGGTGGCGGTGATCCAACCGGTGTCGATCGAGAACGGGCAGTAGTAGGTGCACCGGCGGCACCCTGTGCACGCGTACGTGGAATCGTAGAGCTCGTCGAGCAGGTTCTCGTCAGGGTCGCGCGCCTCATAAAGCGCCGGCATGAACTGGCCCGTCTTAGTGAAGTACTTCCGGTAGATCTCGCGAATCAGCTCCGCACGACGTGCCGGGAGGTACTTCATGTCCTGCGTGGCGACGTACTGGTGGCACGCGTCCTTGCAGATCGCACACCGTGCGCAGATATCCATATACAGCTTGAGCTGGCGGTTCATACGCTTGTCGAGCACGCCCACGAGGGTATCGATCGTCTGCTGCTCCATGGCTACTCAGAGCTCCTCACGAGGTTGGTCGCGAAGGCCCCGACGGCGTGGGTCATCTTCGAGAACGGGAAGTAGATGAGAAACGCGTCGACGAAAAGCATGTGCCAGTTCAGCGCCAGACGGGTGGACGACGCGGCGAGTTCCGGCGGAAACGCCGGCTTGAACGCCATCAGACTGGCGAACCATACCTGGTAGGTGCTCGCATGCAGCTCGCCGACGAACCTCAGGTGGTCGCCCATCACCACGATGCCGAGAAGCAGCGCGAGCAGCAGGTAGTCCTCCGGAGTCGAAAGCTTGCGGTATGCGCCATACGTACGTCGCACGATCCAGTACAGCACCGCGACGAGCATCACGATACCCGCGATACCGCCTGACAAACCCGCAAACGCGTTCATGCCGTCTTCTCCGAGGAGTGCTACCAGCGGCGTGAACTCGTGGACGAGGCGCAGGTGCCCCACGAAGGCAGCAAGCGCGGCGAAGTGGAATGCGAACGCTGCGAGCATGACGCCCGTGGCTATCGCGACTGACTGAGGCGCGAGCAACGTGTCTTTGAGCAGCTTTCCGAACCGGCCGAGGCCGGTCTTGGGCTTGGGGTAGAGTGCCAGCCGCACCGTGGAGCGGGGAGTACGAGACCACTCGTAGATTCGCCATGCCATTCCGAGCGTGAAGACAGCGATGGAGACGTAGACCCCCACTCCAGATGCGAGGTAAGAGAACCAGTCCATGTGTGTACCGCCCCTACTTGACGCGCTTGACGAGGAAGACGAACTCGCCGTCGACCTTCTCGGCTTGCATGACCTCATTGCCCGTGGACTTCGCCCAGGCGGGGATGTCGGCCATTGAACCCGCATCGGTGGCAACGGCGCGGATGACGCCGCCGACGGGGACCTTGGAGATGTTCTGCGAGACTTTGACCATCGGCATCGGACAGAGCAGGCCCTTGAGATCGAGTTCGAGATCGGGGGTAACGTCGCTCATGGTGGAGCTCCTCTCACAAGTGGCCAGCGACCGGCATGCGCTGGACCGGAAACCCGAGGTCAGGCAGACCGCGGGTGATTACCGTGCTAGATGAAGAAGTGGATCTTCGAGGTCTCTGCCTCGGCGAGCATGAAGCCCACGCCGACCGGCTCCTTAACGCCCTCGACGAACGTGTCGGCTGGGATCTCCATGACGTCCATGGACATCTGGCAGCCGTACATGCGAACGCCCAGCATCACAGCGAGATCGCGGAGCTCGGGCAGCGTGGCGACGTTATGGGCGCCCATCATCTTGCCGAACATCCAGCGCCCTATGCCTCCGAAGCTGTACTTGCTCGGATTCGCCTTCTCGATGCCGCCACCCTCGAAGGCTCCCATGCCGAGCATCCGACCGAAGAACGACTTTCCGTGCTTGGCGTCGGAGCGCTTGAGAGCCTTGAGCCCCCAGAAGGTGAAGAACATGACGACGTCGAAGCCCATGGCCGCGGCGCCGGTGGCGATGATGAACGCGCCAAACAGCTTGTCCATATCCCCGCTCATGACCACCATGGTCATCTTCTTGGGCACGTCAGCGGGGCCCGCGGCCACCGCATTCACCTGCTCCATTGCGCGATCAACATCAGTACTCACAGCTGGTACCTCCTAGCGACTCAGGGGTGGTCATCCCGCGGGTTGGGTGGACCCGCGTGTGGACGGTCTCAGATCGTGATCGGCGAACTCCCCTCTGCAGTGCGAGACCTCTCGTCGATGGTGTCCTGCATAACCTCGGTGATGAGGTCGAACGCCTGAATGAGTTTGGGATTCGCGATCGAGTAGAAGACGTGGCCGCCTTCCCTTCGCGTGCGTACTACGTTGTGGGTGCGCATGAGGGAAAGATGCTGAGAGAGATTGGCCTGCGGTATGCGGGTGCTGGCGATCAACTCGGTCACCGAGAGTTCCCCGCCGCGCAGCGAGCCGAGGATCATCTGGCGCTTGTCGTTGGCGAGCGTCTTGCAGAGTTCCGAATGCATGCAGTAGAAGTCCGCGTCCATAGTTCGCCCCAACCGTTGGGTGCTTCTTCGTTAATATGGAATCAGCATATTCATATATCGTAATATTGTAAACACCACTCACCCAATGCTCCGGTTCGTACCTCGCATCGGACCGTCCGCCAGCCCCACATCGTGGCCTCAAAATGCCGCCCTGATATCTCTTTGGTTCAGGGGTTGCGTAAGCGATTACAATGTGGGCTACTCGCCCCATTTCCTATCGGAGGTATCCGTGAAGACGCCCCGCTCCCTGAGCCGCTTGGCGCTTGTCTGTCTCGTCGTGTTCTCTGTCGCACTCTCCGCAGTTCCGGCCTTCGCCGCAGAAGCGCGGGGTCCGGTCGTGTCCGGCGCCGTTGTCGCTGGTCGCCCCCTCGCCGGGCTCTCCGAAGTCGAGGCGCGCACCGCGATTGCAACGGCGACCGTCGTCCCGAACATGGCACCACTGCACCTCTCGGTAATCGGCTACCGGCGCGATTTCGTCGCCAACGGCTTGGTCAGCGTGGATGTTGACGCGATGCTGGCTCAGGCGTACGCCACGGCCGACACGTCGACGCCTTTCGCAATCGCGCCAATCTACAAGGTCAACACGACGCTTGTCCGTAAGAACCTTGGGAAAGCCACCGCTCCCTTCAACCGACCGGCACGCAACGCCTCTCGGGTCCTTCGCGCGGGCCGCTTCAAGGTCGTCACTGCAGTAGTCGGACGCCGCACGTACCTCACCGGCGGAACCACGCTGATCAGCAAGGCGCTCCTCGCCGAGGCCAAGGCCGGCGGCGCGTTGCAGCGCGCAGTAACCATCCCCGTCACGCGACTCATGCCGAGGGTGACCAACGCCAAGCTCGGCAAGGCGATCCTCGTTGACCTCTCGCAGCGCCGCGTGTATCTCTACAACGGAGCGAAGCTTGAGAAGTCGTACCGCTGTGCCGTTGGCATGCGCGGCTACGAGACGCCGCGCGGCTCGTTCAAGATCGTCGGCAAGAAGGCCTGGCCGAGCTGGCACAACCCCGGCGGTGCGTGGGGCAAGAACATGCCTAGCGTCATCGGACCCGGCGTCTCCAACCCGCTCGGCACGCGCGCGATCTACATCAACGCGTCCGGCATTCGTCTCCACGGCACCACCAAGACCCGCTCTATCGGCACCGCTGCAAGCCACGGCTGCATGCGCATGCTGCGCCGCGACGTCGAGGATCTCTACAAGCGCGTCAACGTGGGAATGCCTGTCGTCATCGTCAAGTAATCCGTGCTATGTGGCAGGCGTCTGCCAGCGCTTCACCCAGAGCTCGACCGAGCGATTCATCTCGGTCATGAACTCTGAGGCGTACTTGCGCTGGTAGATCGCCTGCACGTGGTTCGAGAATCCCGGCTTGTTGCCGTGCGGCGCGTACTCGCGTTCGAGATCAGCGGACACCTCGGCGAGGTCGGCTTCGCTCAGGCGTCGGTAGCGATCGGTATGGACCATGTGCGCGGTCTGCCGAGAAGCCCGGCGGCGCTGTGCGAGGGGCCGACCGAAGCACAGCATCGCGATCGGGAGCGTGTGCGGCGGCAACCCGAGCAGCTCGATGTGCTCCTCGGCGTTCTCGAGGACGTCGCCGATGTAGCACGAGCCGATGCCAAGCGACTCGGCGGCGATCACCGCGTTCTGGGCGGCGATGAGCGCGTCGGAACACGCTAGCATCAGATCGCCCATACCCGGGGCGCGGTACGGCAGTCCCAGCGCGGCGACATCGGCGTAGTCGAAGAGGTCCATCCACTTCTGGAAGTCGGCCACAAATACCAGCACCCACGGCGCTCGCGCGATGAACGGCTGATCGTCACAGGTCACAGCGAGACGGTCTTTGATGGCCTGGTCCGCGACGTCGATGATCGTGTACAGCATCATGTTGCCGCCGGTCGGCGCGCGAAACGTCGCGTGCAGGATCGCCTGCTTCTCGGCGTCCGTGATCGGGGCATCGGCGTAGACACGCGTAGAGCATCGCGCGTCCATCAGGCGCAGTGTCTGGTTCATTCGTTGTGCTCCTCGTCTTGAAACCTCTATCGGCCGTCGTGCGCGATCGACCGCTGGAATCCGCTGGAGAGCGGAATCCCACTCCGAGTGTAGCGTGCGTGCGGTAGACTCATCGCGATATGTCTCGGGAGCGGCGCAGCCCGCACGCAGCGCAAACCCACGTGCGGGACGCGAAGGGGGCACATGGTCGGGTCGGAACCACAGCGCATCGCAGGTCTGGACCCGCGTCGCCTGCGTCTGGGGCTGGTCGTGGCCGTCGGCATCGGCGTGACCGCGGGCCTCGTCGTCGCGCTCGTCACCGGCGGGCACGAGGTGCTCGCCGGCATCCGGAAGCTGCCGTTGAGCTGGCTCGCCCTCGCCCTCGCCCTCAGCGTGGCCTCATGGTTCCTCCAGGGACTGGGCTTCGCTGCACTCACCGCGCGCGGAGTACGCGGCCACGTGCTGCGCATGACCGCCGCATTCCTCGGTGGGGACTTCCCCGCGCTCGTGACCCCGTTCGGCTCGGGTGGTATTCCCGGAGGCGTCTTCTCGCTGACCCGCGAGGGGCTCAGTGCCGGCGAGGCGAGTGCCGTCATCGCGATGCACAGCCTGCTGACCGGCGCGTTCTTCGTGCTGTTCGGCGCGTTTGCCGCAGTCATGCTCCCGCTACGAGGCACCGGCTCCGCCGTTCTCGTGTGGTCCGGCTTCGGAGCGATACTCCTGATTGTCGGGCTCATCGTGTGGATCGCGCTTCGCCCCACACACGCGACGCAGCTGCTTGCCCGGGCCTTGTCCAGCAAGGCGGTCGCCCGCGCCGTCGGCCGCGAGCGTGCCGAGCGCCTCGTCACCTCGGCAGAACGCGAGGCCGAACTATTCGCGAGCGCGGTGCGCATGCTCACGCACGAGAAGCCCTCGGCGCTGGCACTGTCCTTCTTCGGACTCTTCACGTCGAGGCTGTGCCTTGTCGTCACGCTGCCCGTGATCATGTACGGCCTGGGCTGGCGCGGCGACGTCCTCCCGCTGCTTGCCACAGCCGTAGGTGCGATGTCGCTGTCGATCGCCTCCCCCACTCCCGGAGGCAGCGGAGCGGTCGAGGTCGCGACAACCGCGCTGCTGGCGACGCAGGCGCCTGTGGCCATCGCGGGTGCGGCCACACTACTGTGGCGCGGCATCACGTACTACACCGAAGTGCTCGCGGGCTGGATCATCTTCTCCCGCTACCTCACCATGAAGCCGAAGGCGCCTGAACCTGCCGACATCTCAGCGCGGTAGCGCGCGATGCAGGTCCGGTCTCAGCGGGTGCGAAGCGGGCAGATCAGCGCCGGCGACGCCAGTCGGTGAACGCCCACTGCAGCATCGGACGCCAGCGACGCGGCGAGCGCGCCCGCTCGGCTCGCGCTCGCTCCGCCACTTCGGTGTAGACACCCAAGAGCCGCTCTGCGAGCCGGTCGGCGTCGAAGCGGGCCGCGATAGCTCGCGCCCGCTGCTGGTATGAGGCACGCAATTCCGCGTCGTCGCGGACCGACGCGATCACTTGCGCGAAGCTCCCGTCGTTGCCCGCAAGATAGGAATCGTCGAACAGCGGGCGGTAGGTGCTCAGGTCGCGCAGCACGAGAGGAAGCCCCGCGGCTGCGGCCTCGATGATCGCGAGACCAAACGTCTCCTGACGCGATGGGAAGAACAGGCAGTCGGCCGCCGCATACCACTGCGGCACCTCGTCGTAGGGGATGTCGCCCGGGAAACGGCAGTTCGCAGGCGCACCAGCGACCGTGCGCATCATCTGGCGGTAGTGGTCGGTGAGCCGTTGGAACGGCATGCCTCCAACCCACACGAAGGTGACATCCGGCATGCTCCGCGCTGTTTCGATGAATGCGTCGAGCCCCTTGCGTGGCTGGATCTGCCCGACGCAGATGGCTACGAAGGCGTCAGGATCCACGCCGGCGCGCTCTCTGATCTGGGTGCGCCATCCTGGTTGCGGCTCGAAGCGCTTGACCTCGACTGCGTTGGGGACCAGACGGACGGGAACCGAGAGCCGCATCCGGCCGAGCCCGTCGACGACCTCGGGCGAAACCGCCAGGACCTCGTCGGCGAGGTTGTAGAACAGGCGCATGTACCACGTCCCGATGGGCAGCCACACCGAGGCGAGGATGAAGCTGCCGACAAGGGACTCGGGCACGATGTGGGCCGCAAGCACGATCGGCTCGTGAGCGCCGAGCATGTGGCGCAGGGACCGCAGCCCCATCGTCTGGATGTGCATGACGTCCGCCGGTTCGGAGGAGTTGATACGCACGTCCACGTTGGCGCGCCGAAGCGCGTCACGCGTCTGCAAGAACGCGGTGTGAACACCGTGTCCCTTGCAGCCGTCGACGGTCTCCGAGATCAGGTTCACGACGCGCCGCGTGGTTCCGTCGTTGTGAAGCGAGGTGTCCATCCGTCTCCGTAGCCGGAGCCCTCCCGGCATCGCTGTGAATCTCAGGCACGTTCTTCGCACCGGCGACACGATATGCGGTCTGCGCCAAACGCGCACGTTCCGCACGTTCGACGCGATCTTTCCCGATACAGTATGGCCGAGTCTGAGTCGTGGCTGATGTGGAACTGGCGACGCTCCCGTAACGTTTTCGTGGTCGACCGCCTCGGCGCGCCCGAACGTGCGGCGTATCATGGACGACTCGACCCTACTGAGATGAGATTCCCTGATGAGCCACAAGGTTATCGCCGCCCAGAACGTAAGCCGCATGTGCCTCGTCTGCGGCAAAGACAACGAGTCGAGCCTGAAAGCCCGCTTCTACGAGTTGGACAGCGGGGAGCTGCTCGGCGTGTTCGCGCCGCTCGAGGAGCATCAGAGCTACCCAGGCAGGCTCCACGGTGGAATCTCCTCGGCGTTGCTCGACGAAACGATCGGACGCGCGGTCAACCTCCTCGACCCCGACGCGTGGGGTGTGACCGTCGAACTCACGCTCCGGTTCAAGAAGCCGGTCCCGCTCGACGGAGAAGTGAGAGCGGTGGCTCGGATCACCAAGGACTCTCGCCGCATCTTCGAAGGAACCGGCGAGATCATCTTGGCCGACGGTACCGTCGCGGTCGAAGCCAGTGGCAAGTACCTGAAGATGCCGATCGACAAGATCGCCGAAGGGGAGTTCGATCTCGAATGGTTCGCCGATGAGCGCGCCACGCCCGCAGAGGTCGACCTGTAGCCAGCAGCCGCCGGGGATTGTGCCAGCACGGGTTATTCCATCGGGCGTCGAGGGTATGTTAGTCTACTAACTGTTAGATACCTAACCGTTCTCTTGGTATCCGACACCCCCCCCGGCATCAAGGAGCCCTCTTGCTCGTCCCGCCGCACGGCCCGCCCTCTCCCTGCCCCCCCGACGACGTGGACCCCGTCTCGCACGAGGTCTTCCACGCGTTCAAGACGGCGATGCATCTGCAGCACCGCCTCATGCTGCGCATGCTCGCCGACGGCGGGACCCATCCCGCACAGGCGGGGTGCCTGCGCCTGCTCGCGAAAAGCGATGGCATCAGCCAGCGCGATGTCGCTGAGCGTCTCGGCATCTCGGCGCCCTCGGTCACATCGATGCTGCAGAAGATGGAGGTCGGCGGAGTCATCGAGCGGCGCGCCGACGACCACGACCAGCGCATCACGCGCATCTATCTCACTGACGCAGGCCGAGAGGTCCTGGTGCGGCTTCGCGGCGTCTACGGCAAGGCGCTCGACGCAAGCCTCGGATCGTTGTCCGACGGCGACCGCATCGAACTAGGTCGGCTGCTCGGCGTCATGAACGAGGGAATGTCCCGAGCGCTCGCTACCCATGACTCAGCCGCGAGCGACGAAGAGGAAAGCGACCGCCCATGCGCACACTCCTGAACTTCCTCAAACCATACTGGAAGCAGCTCACTCTCGTCATGGTGCTGCTGCTCGTCCAGGCGATCGCCAACCTCTACCTGCCGGACCTCAACGCCAAGATCATCAACGAGGGTGTGGCCAAGGGCGACACCGCCTACATCATGCAGACCGGCGGGATCATGCTCGCCGTCACCTTCCTGCTCGGCGTCGCCTCAATCGTCGCTGTGTACTGGGGCTCCAAGACCGCGATGGCTTTCGGCCGAGACGTGCGCAGCGCGATCTTTCGGCGCGTCGAGAGCTTCTCGCAGGCCGAGATCAACATCTTCGGCACGCCGTCGCTCATCACGCGCAACACTAACGATGTGCAGCAGGTCCAGATGGTCGTGCTGATGATGCTCAACATGGTCGTCTCGGCACCGATCATGGCGGTCGGCGGCATCTTCATGGCGCTGCGCCAAGACGTGAAGCTCTCGGGGTTGATCGTCGTCATCATCCCGCTCATGGCGATACTCGTCGGCTCGATGCTGGTGCGCGCGATGCCGCTGTTCAAGCAGATGCAGGAGCGTATCGACCGCGTCAACCAGGTCACACGCGAGAAGCTCTCCGGCATCCGCGTCATCCGCGCGTTCGTGCGCACCGACTTCGAGGAGCGCCGCTTCGACGACGCAAACGTGGCGCTCACCGACGTCTCCCTCTCGGTCAACAGAATCTTCGCGCTGATGATGCCGGCACTCATGCTCATCTTCAACCTGTCGACCGTCGCGATCATCTGGTTCGGTGGCATCCGCGTCGACAACGGCATGCCCATCGGCAACCTCACCGCCTTCCTCACCTACATCATGCAGATCCTCATGTCGGTGATGATGGCGACCATCATGTTCGTGATGGTGCCGCGCGCCGCAGCCTCGTGGACGCGCATCAAAGCCGTTCTCGACACCGAGCCTGCCATCCACGACCCCGCCGTCCCCGCCCAGCGAACCGGCGTCACCGGCCACCTCGAGTTCCGCGATGTGGAGTTCCGCTACGCCGGAGCCGAGGACCCGGTGCTGTGCAGCGTGTCGTTCACGGCGGTGCCGGGCGAGGTCACGGCGATCGTCGGCAGCACCGGCAGCGGCAAGTCGACGCTCATCAACCTGATTCCGCGCTTCTTCGACGCGACCGGCGGCAGCGTACTCATCGACGGCGTGGATGTGCGCGAGATGGCTCAACACCAGGTGTGGGACGCCATCGGGTTCATCCCGCAGAAGGCGTTCCTGTTCGCCGGCACCGTGGCGAGCAACCTGCGCTACGGCAAGGCCGACGCCACCGACGACGAGCTGTGGCACGCTCTTGAGGTGGCGCAGGGCAAGGGGTTCGTCTCGGCGATGGCCGAAGGGCTCGACGCACCCATCACCCAGGGAGGCTCGAACCTCTCGGGCGGACAGCGCCAGCGGCTCGCCATCGCGCGAGCGCTGGTCAAACGACCTGAGATCTACGTGTTCGACGACAGCTTCTCGGCGCTCGACTTCACCACCGACGCCAAGCTGCGCGCAGCACTGACGGTCGACACCCGCCAGTCCACGGTGCTCATCGTCGCTCAGCGCGTCAGCACGATCATGAATGCCGACCGGATCATCGTCATGGATGCCGGCCGCATCGTGGGGATGGGCACGCACGAAGAACTGCTTACGTCCAATGAAACCTATCGCGAGATCGTCTTCTCGCAGCTGTCCGAGGAGGAGGTCGCGTGAGCGAAGACACCAAGAACGGTCGCATGGAGCAGGCTCCGCGCAAGTCCGGCGGCGGACCGAGGGGCCCGGGCGGCGGCATGTTCGGCGGGCACGGAGGCACTCCGGTCGCCAAGCCCAAGAACTTCAAGGACTCGTTTACGCGGCTCGCCGGGTACCTGAAGCCGCACCGCTGGATGATCGTGCTCATCATGACCCTCGCGATCATCAGCGTGGGCTTCACCATCGTGGGCCCCAAGATCCTCGGCCGGGCGACCAACATCCTGTTCGAAGGCATCATCAGCAAGCAGCTGCCCGCCGGCGCCACCAAGGCGCAGGTGATCGGTGGCTTGAAGGCCCAAGGCAAGACCACGCAGGCCGACATGCTCTCGGCGATGAACATCGTGCCGGGCACAGGCGTCGACTTCACCGCCATCGGCAAGATCCTGCTCGGCCTCGTGCTCATCTACCTGCTCGCAGCGTTGTTCGGCTGGGCACAGCAGTATCTGATGGCGGGCATCGCGCAGCGGACGGTGTACTCGATGCGCGAGGAGGTCGACCACAAGCTCGGGCGGCTGCCACTTAAGTACTTCGACGACAACTCTCGCGGAGACATCCTTTCGCGCGTCACCAACGACATCGACAACATCGCCAACACCCTGTCGCAGAGCATGACCCAGATCATCACCGCGGTGTTCACAATCGTCGGCACGCTGGGCATGATGTTCTGGATCAGTCCCCTGCTCGCGTCGATCTCGTTGCTGGTCATCCCGCTATCGGTGGTCGTGACCGTACTCATCGCCAAGCAGTCGCAGAAGCAGTTCGTGGCGCAGTGGGATCGCACGGGCAAGCTCAACGGGCACATCGAGGAGATGCACACCGGGCACAACGTGGTGAAGGTGTTCGGTCGCCAGGCCGAGGCCATCGAGGTGTTCGACCGCGAGAACGAGGGCCTCTACGAGGCCAGCTTCAAAGCACAGTTCATCTCGGGCACCATCCAGCCGGCGCTGAGCTTCCTCAACAACCTCAACTACGTCGGCATCGCCGTCATCGGCGGGCTGCGCGTGGCTTCGGGCACGATGTCGCTCGGCGATGTGCAGGCGTTCATCCAGTACTCGCGCCAGTTCACCCAGCCGATCATCCAGACCGCGTCGATCGCCAACGTGCTCCAGTCCACGGTCGCCTCGGCCGAACGCGTCTTCGAGCTGCTCGACGCTCCCGAGGAGGTTCTCGAGACGGCGACCCCCACGCTGCTCGACAACGTCACCGGCCACGTCGAGTTTCGAGACGTGTCCTTCAGCTACAAGCCGGACGTGACGCTCATCGAGCGCCTGAGCCTGGAGGCTCTGCCCGGACAGACCGTTGCGATCGTCGGGCCCACAGGCGCGGGCAAGACCACGCTCGTCAACCTGCTCATGCGTTTCTACGAGATCGACGGCGGCGCGATTCTGATCGACGGAATCGACATCCGCGATCTGACGCGCGACAACCTGCGCACCACCTTCGGGATGGTGCTCCAAGACACGTGGCTCTTCGGCGGGACGATCCGAGAGAACCTCGCGTACGGCTCGGAGCACGCCAGCGACGACGAGGTGCTTGCCGCGGCGAAGATGGCCTACGTCGACCACTTCGTCCGCACCTTGTCGGATGGCTACGACACCGTCCTCAACGACGACGTCTCCAACATCTCGGCGGGCCAGAAGCAGTTGCTCACCATCGCCCGGGCGTTTCTTGCCGATCCGCGCATCCTGATCCTGGACGAAGCGACCAGCTCGGTCGACACGCGTACCGAGGCGCTCATCCAGAAGGCGATGACGCAGCTGATGCGAAACCGCACGAGCTTCGTCATCGCGCACCGCCTCTCCACCATTCGCGATGCCGGCACCATCCTCGTCATGAACGAGGGCAAGATCATCGAAACGGGTAATCATGCCGAGCTCATCGACGAGCACGGCTTCTACTACGACCTGTACAACAGCCAGTTCCTCGCGCCGCTCGACGAAGTGAGTTAGACCCGCCCGCGAGCATCTGCGCGCGCGATGGTGCCCGCCCCGCATGACCGGGGGCGGGCACCTTGCATTCGGCGTGTTGCGCGACTACGCTACCGAGCCGTGCCCGGGCCGATCAGGCCCCATCGTCACTCCGATTTCGGCGATTGTTGCTTGACCGCCGTGTGTCTGGGCACATACCATATGTGGTGTTGAGGTTGGCGCCTCAACCACCACATCTGGGGAAATCAGACAATACCTGCGAACCGCGCGAGGCGGTCGTGATCACCCCATACGCACTCGAGGAGAGCACCAACCGGTTGCGCCGGTTCATCGCTGTCCCTTGAAGACGAAAGGACTGCAATGAGCCGCACCGCACCCGCTGCACCTGCCGCCATCATCAAGCGCGAAGGAGAGCACGTTCCCTTCGACGCCGAGAAGATTCGCTCGGCCATCGAGCGCGCGGGTGCTGCCTCCGGTGAGTACGACGCCCTCGAGGCGCAGCTGCTGACTGCCCAGGCGGTCAAGGTGCTCCAGCACCGTTTCGGTGACGGGGCGGTCGACATCGAGCAGATCCAGGACATCGTCGAGCAGGTGCTCATCTCGGCGAACCACTACGAGACCGCCCGCGCCTACATCGTCTACCGCGAGCAGCGCGCCCGCGTCCGTGCGGACCTGAAAACCGTCGTCGACGTCGAGACCTCGATGAACGAGTACCTCGACAAGGCCGACTGGCGCGTCAACGCCAACGCCAACCAGGGCTACTCGCTCGGCGGCCTGATCCTCAACGTCTCGGGCAAGGTCGTCGCCAACTACTGGCTCTCGCACGTCTACCCCGCACAGGTCGGCCAGGCCCACCGCGACGGCGACATCCACATCCACGACCTCGACATGCTCGCCGGCTACTGCGCCGGCTGGTCGCTGCGCATGCTGCTCACCGAAGGCCTCAACGGCGTTCCGGGCAAGGTGGAGTCGGCGCCGCCGAAGCACTTCTCCAGTGCTGTTGGCCAGATAGTCAACTTCCTCGGCACGCTGCAAAACGAGTGGGCCGGTGCGCAGGCGTTCTCCTCGTTCGACACCTACATGGCGCCGTTCGTCCGCAAGGACTCGCTGTCATACGACTCGGTCCGCCAGTCGATCCAGGAGCTCGTCTACAACCTCAACGTGCCGTCACGCTGGGGCACCCAGACGCCGTTTACGAACCTGACGTTTGACTGGACCTGCCCCGAGGACCTCGCGGCAGACTACCCCATCATCGGCGGAGAGGTGCTCGACTTCACCTACGGCGACCTGCAGGTCGAGATGGACATGATCAACAAGGCCTACATCGAGGTCATGACCGAGGGCGACGCGAAGGGCCGCGTCTTCACCTTCCCGATCCCGACCTACAACATCACGCCGGACTTCCCCTGGGAGAGCGAGAACGCCACGCTGCTCTTCGAGATGACCGCCAAGTACGGCCTACCCTACTTCCAGAACTTCCTGAACTCCGAGCTCTCCCCCAACATGGTGCGCTCGATGTGCTGCCGTCTGCAGCTCGACCTCACCGAGCTGCTCAAGCGCGGCAACGGTCTGTTCGGCTCGGCCGAGCAGACCGGCTCCCTGGGAGTCGTCACCATCAACTGCGCCCGCCTCGGCCACCTCTACCGAGGTGATGAGGCGGCGCTGCTCACCGCACTCGACACGTTGCTCGAGTACGGTCGCATCAGCCTCGAGCTCAAGCGCAAGGTCATCCAGCGCCACATCGACAACGGGCTGTTCCCGTACACCAAGCGCTACCTCGGCACCCTGCGCAACCACTTCTCCACACTCGGCGTCAACGGCGTCAACGAGATGATCCGCAACTTCACCGGCGACACTGACGACATCACGTCTGAGGCCGGTCACGCGATGGCGGTTCGCTTCCTCGACCACGTGCGCGAGCGCATCGTGGTCTTCCAGGAGGAGACCGGGCACATGTACAACCTCGAGGCGACACCGGCAGAAGGCACCACCTACCGCTTCGCTCGGGAGGACCGCAAGCGCTACCCGGAGATCCTTCAGGCCGGCACCACCGAGAACCCCTACTACACCAACTCGAGCCAGCTCCCCGTTGGCTTCACCGCCGACCCCTTCGACGCGCTTACCCGCCAGGAGGATCTGCAGAAGAAGTACACCGGCGGTACCGTGCTGCACCTCTACATGGGCGAGCGCATCAGCTCGGCCGAGGCCTGCAAGAAGCTCGTGCGCCGTTCGCTCGAGGGTTTCCGCGTGCCCTACATCACCATCACCCCGACCTTCTCCGTGTGCCCCACCCACGGTTACCTGGATGGCGAGCACCAGTTCTGCCCGAAGTGCGACGAGGAGCTTGTCGCACGCAAGCAAGCAGCCCTGTGCTGCGAGTAAGGAGCACCCGTGTCTGACACCACCACCGAAGTGCGCGAGATCGAGCTTGCCGACAGCGAGCGTCAGCCCTGCGAGATCTGGACGCGCGTCATGGGCTATCACCGCCCGCTGAGCTCGTTCAACCAGGGCAAGAAGGGCGAGTACGCCGAGCGCACCTGCTTCGTCGAGCCTCGTGACGCCAACTAGCCTCATCGTCGGCGGGCTGGCGCCGCTGTCCACGTGCGATTGGCCAGGACAGCTGTCGGCCGTTATCTTCGCCCAGGGCTGCTCGTGGAACTGCTCGTACTGCCACAACCCTCACCTGCTCGGCGCAGGTGAGGGTGTTGTGCCTTGGGACGATGTCATCACCTTTCTCAAGGCCCGCACAGGACTCCTCGACGGCGTGGTCTTCTCGGGCGGCGAGCCGACGATCCAGGCGGCGCTTGGCCGCGCGATGCGGGAGGTCCGCGAACTTGGGTTCGCCATCGGGCTGCACACAGGCGGACCGATCACCAGTCGCTTCACCGACGTGCTGCCGCTCGTCGACTGGGTCGGCTTCGACGTCAAAGCGCCCTTCGCCGACTACGAGCGCATCACCGGTGTGCCCGGATCGGGCGCTGCGGCGCTGACAAGCCTGCGCGCGCTGGTGGCAAGCGGCGTCGAATTCGAGACGCGCACCACCGTGCACCCCGATCTGCTAACCAGCGACGACCTCGAGCGCATGTCTATCGAGCTCTCGGCCGAGGGCGTGACGCGGTGGGTGGCGCAGTCGTACCGTACCGAGGGCGCTCGACCGGGGCTGCGTCCCACGCGCATCACCGAGGAGTTCGTTCCCGCGTCCGCCAGTGCGCGGTTCGCCGAGTACAGCTTCAGGCCCGCATAGGCACCCGCCTGAGCGCTACCCGGGTTCCCCGCCGAGAAACCGCTCGAACCACGCTGCCGCCAGGCGCGCCGCCTCATCGAGCGTGCCCGGCTCCTCGAACAGGTGCGTGGCCCCCGGCACGATCGAGAGGCGCTTCTCCTCGGCGCCGATCTCGCGCAGCGCCGCCTCGTTGAGGGCGATGACCTCCGTGTCGAACCCTCCGACGATGAGGAGGGTGGGCACGCGCAAGCGACCCAGCGCGTCTCCAGCGAGATCGGGCCGCCCGCCTCGCGACACGACCGCGCGCGCGTTGCCGGTCCACTCCGCCGCCGCCACGATCGCCGCTGCCGCCCCAGTGCTGGCCCCGAAGTAGCCGATTGGCATTCGCTCGAAACCCTCGAGCAAGCGCACCGCCCTGCTGGCGGCGACGAGTCGCTCGGCGAGCAGCCCGATATCGAACCGGTTCGCGTAGACAAGGTCTTCTTCGGGAGTCAACAGGTCGAAGAGCAGCGTGCCGAAGTGGCCCGAGGCACGCAACGCAGCTGCGACCTGGCGGTTGCGCGGACTGAGACGGCTCGAACCCGAGCCGTGGGCGAAGATGATGATTCCGCGCGCGCCGACGGGCACCTCGATCTCGCCTGCGAGCGCGACATCGTCTGCGGTGATTCGCACCTCCGCGTTCATGTCTCGATCCCTTCGGTGACGGCCTGCATCACGCCTTGTACCCGATCGTGCGCAGCAGGCGTGTTCTCCAGGCGATGCCGGACTCGTCCTCGACGCCCACGGGCGACTGACCATCCACCACGCCGAGGATGCCTCTCCCCTGATCGGTCTGCGCGACGATGACCTCGACGGGGTTGGTGGTCGCGCAGTAGATCCGGCAGACCTCAGGCACCATCTTGAGCGCGTTGAGCACGTTGATCGGGTAGAACCCCTCGGCTAGGACCAGCACGAAGGAGTGACCCGCGCCGATCGCCAGCGCGTTTTGTGCTGCCAGTTCGGTCAGGTCGCCGGTCCCGCTCGTGCGCACGAGCCGCTCGCCCGAAGCCTCGCAGAACGCGAGTCCGAATCGAATGCCCGGCACCGAGCCGACCATCGCCTCGTGGATGTCCTCGACGGTCTTGATAAAGTGAGACTGCCCGATGATCACACTCACCGTGTCGGGCTTCTCGATTCTGACAACGCTCAGTTCCATCGGGATCCTCCTCAGGCGTCGCTGCGCGCGCCATGCCGCGCGACTGCTTCAGGAGATATGTACCGCAGGCCTAACCGCGGTCGCGAAAGCGGCGACGGGAGGGCGAACCGCCAGCGCCGCCAGCCGGGCGGGAGGCGCGCAGACAACGAAGGGCCGCTGATGACCGAAACCCGAGTGGTCCCGATTCCCGTGCATGCGGGGCCGATGACCGTCAACGCGTATCTGCTCGTGGGCGAGCGCGTCGTCATCGTCGACACGGGCATCGGCGGTCAGGCCGAACGCGTCCTTGCAGCCCTCGCCGAGCAGGGGCTCCGCCCGTCCGATGTGACACTCATCCTCCTCACCCACGGTCACGGCGACCACGCGGGGAGCGCTGCGGCGTTGCGCGAGGCCACGGGCGCGCCTGTGGCACTCGGCGCGGGCGACGAAGAGAAGTGCCGCGTCGGCATCGACACGGAGATGGAGGGGCGCGGGTTTGTCGGCAGGTCGCTGCTCAAACTCATCCGCAGCCGTCAGAACGCCACGCCCGCCGGATCAAAGCCCGCCGGGCCGCAGGCCGACGTCATCATCGCCGAGGAGCGCTCGCTGGCAGGGTACGGTGTCGACGCGGTAGTCGTGCCAACGCCGGGGCACACGCGCGGCTCGCTGTCGGTGTTCACGGCTGCCGGAGACGCACTGGTCGGCGATCTGCTCGGCGGGGGCGGGCTCAGCCGCAAGGTGCCTCACCGTGGCATCTTCGTGTGCGACCAGGCCGCGATGGACGCGAGTATCGAAGCGCTCATCGCCCGCTCGCCGCGGCTGACCTACACCGGCCATGACGCCGAGCCGTACTCGCTTGAGCAGTTGCGGGCAGCGTTTCCCGAGTTCTAGAGCTTGGAGAGGAACTCGACGAAGCGCTCGCTTGCATGGCCGTCGTCGTACTGGCAGTGACGCGCGATAAACGCGTCGTAGCCGGACAGATCGAAATCGTTCTCGGCGATCGTGCGCGCCACTTCCTCGGCGGTGAGCGCAAACTCGCCGATCATGTCCGTTTCGTAGTCGAGATACAGACCCGGATCGATCGAGTACTGCTCTAGATCGTCGACGAAGAGCACGAGTGGCTTGCGCATCAGCGCGTACTCGAAGATCGACGATGAGTAGTCCGTAATCAGCACGTCGACCACGGTGAACAGCTCGTTGATGTCGAACTCGCTGCCGAACACGGAATCGTAGCCGCCGTCGTCGATGAGCTGCACGTCGAAGAGCGGGTGCCCTTTGTGAACGAGCGCGTACTCCTCGGGAAGCAACGCCCGAACGCGCGCTGCATCCAGCCGCTGAGTCGGGCGCTTGTCCAGACCGTGGCCGCGGAACGTCGGCGCGTACAAAACGACCTTGCGCCCCACGAGCTCCGGATGCGCCTCGAAGACACGACGGCGCGCGGAGTCCAGGCCGTCCTCGTCGAAGAAGAAGTCGGTGCGCGCGATGCCGAGCGGCAGCACCCGATCAACCGGCGTGCGCAGCGCAGAAGCGTACGGCTCGATTGCGAAATCAGCACCCACGACGACGTAGTCGTAGTACTTGTGGATGAAGCGGTTCTCGACCTCGCGGTTGGGCGGGTGCACGTCGACACCGAACTCCTTGAGAGCCCCACCCGCATGCCACACCTGGAAGACGATCGTGCCTCGGCGATGCGGCCCGACGTGGAGCGGCAGGTATGCGTTGTCGACGATGAAGTAGTGCGCGGTCGCGAGATGGTACGACGCCCGCACCATCTTCAGGAAGTACGCGATCTTGCCGAGCAGGGTGTAGGAGTAGCGCTCGAGGAGCAGTACCGGGCGCAGTTCCGGGCGCATGCGACGCAGCGCGTCGTGGATGTAGAGCAGATTGCCCTCGAGCTTCTCGGCACGTGCCGAAGCGAATACGACCTTGTCGGCCTGAATGGGCAGCAGGCAGCCGAGGAGATAGAAGGCCCTCAGCCAGAGAGCCGACAGGATGTACTCGAGCTGGCTCATCGCTTGACGGTCGGCATCTGCCTGACGATGAGGTTCTGCCCGTCGAGGCAGGTCTCGTCGTCGGACAGGAGTGTCGCGATGACATCGGCAACGTGCTCGGGCTGCATGATGGTGGTGGGGTCCTCCTCGGGAGCGAGCTTGCGACGCAGCTCGGTGGCGCAGCGGCCGGGCGAGACGCTGTAGACCTTGATCTGGTACTCGGCGAGCTCGCTGGAGAGGGTGTTGGACATCGAGATGACCGCCGCTTTGGAGGCGGCGTACGTGAGCCACCCCGGCCGGGGCGTGACGCCCGCCGTCGAGGCGACGTTCACGATCTTGGACGGGTGGTTGCGCATGTACTTCACACACTCGCGCGTAATCACGATCATCGAGAACACGTTGACCATGAACGTCTTCTCGATGTCGTCGATGGTGGTGTCGAGAAGCGCGTCGGGCGCCGCATAGCCGGCGATGTTGAGCAGCGCATCGACCGAGCCGAACTCTTCATAGACGCCCTTGACCAACGCCTCGATCCCCTCGAGGTCGGAAAGGTCGTAGGGGATCGTCTTCACGTTCGTCTCGGCGGTGTTCATCGTGGCCTTCGTAGCCTCAAGTCCCGCCTCGTTGCGCGCGATCAGAACGATGTTGCCTATGGAGGGGTCGTTGCTGAGCCGGACCGCCGCTGCACGGCCTATGCCCTGGCTAGCTCCGGTGATGATGCAGGTCTTCATGAATCCTGTGTCCTTCCGAGGACGTATTCACTGTAGATCGCTTCGCCGATGATCAGGTCGGTCGGCTCGGTGATCTTGATGTTCTTCTCAGAGCCCTCGAGGATCCGCACGGCGCCGGTCTTGTAGTGGAAGACCATGCTCCCGTCCTCCGTGAAGTCACGACCTTCTTCCCGGGCGAGCTCGTGCGCACGAAGCAGGGCGGCGGCATCGAACTTCTGCGGAAGCTGGACGTTGACGAGCGATGAGCGCTCGAGCGTATCTTCGACCCAGTCGTGACCCGCAAGCACCGTGAAGGGGATGCGCGCACCGTAGATGACGTTGTCATACTCGCTGCCGATGAGCGCTTGGAACTCCTCGGTGGTCACGAAGGGGCGCACTGCCTCATGGATGATGATGCTGTCGCAGTCGCCCAGTTCCAGAATGCCCTTGTAGACCGACTCCTGGCGGGTCTCGCCGCCTTCGATGCAGCAGAAGCGACCGGAGAGGTTGCGATGTGCCAGCAGCGTGCGGGTCTTGCCCACATGCTCGGGGGGACAGGTGATGACCACGCGCTCGACCTCGGTGAGGAGTTCGACCTTCTCGAGCACGTGCACGATGATCGGTTTACCCGCGAGAATGATGAACTGCTTCGGGGTCGGCTGACCCATCCGCTTACCCACGCCCCCCGCGAGAATGATCATTCCGGTCTTCATTACGGCATCCTGCCTGCTGATGTGGTCGGAGGCTTTTCGTCCCAGTAGCTGTACGGCAAGCCGTCGGTCAGTATAGATGAAATCGGTGTTGCACGACGCTTGGCGCAGCGCGCAGGGCTTCCCGCCGTGCGATACTGCAAGCATTGATCGCCGTCTTTCGCGCAACGCGAGTAGCTGCGTACTGGGGAGTCGCCCGCCTGTGAGAGTGTCCGTAATCGTGCCCGCGTACAACGTGGAAGCACACATCTTCCAGACGCTGTCTTCGCTCGCTGCCCAGAGCCTGGCCGACTTCGAGGCCATCATCATCGATGACGGGTCGACCGACGCTACGCTCGAGCGCATCCGCGCGTTCTGCGCACAGGACCCCCGGTTCCGCTGCGAGTCGCAGGCCAACGCCGGGGTGTCTGCAGCGCGCAATCGCGGCCTCGACCTTGCCTGCGGCGAGTTCGTCGCGTTTCTCGACGGTGACGACGAGTACCCGCCCACGGCCCTCGAGAAGCTCGTCGCGCGCGCAGACGAGTTCGAGGCAGACCAGGTCATCGGGAACTACCAGGTATTCGACGATGTCCACGCGTGGCACATCCCCGCCATGGACAAGATGCTGCTCGCGCCCGCGTACGCCCCGCTCGACGAGGGGCTGCTGGCCTGCTACGTCATCTGGAACCGCCTGTACCGCCGCTCCCTCATCGAGGCGATCGGCTTGCGGTTTCCGCCTCTGGCCTTCGCCGAGGACAGCGTCTTCGCGATGTCGTACACCTACCGCTGCAACCGTATCGCTACCGTGCGCGACGACGTGTACCGCTACCGCCGACGATCCCGCAGCGTCGAGCGCTCGGCCACACAGGTCATCAGCCTGGCATCCGAGCGCGACCACGCGGCTGCGCATGCCGCGGTCCGCGAGGCCGCAGAGGAGCGTTTCGCCGAGGAAGCGAGCTTCTTCGGGTCGGCGGTCCGCGGAGGCTTGGCGATGAAGCTCGCGTCGTATCGCGACGCGCTGCTGCTCAAGGAGGCCGGCAACCTCATGGAGGCGCGTTATGCGCACTTCTGGACCATCGAGGACGGTGTGGCCGAACTCATCGGGAGGCGAATCGACCGGATCCGTCACGAGGCGTCGCTCACTGCGTGGGACGAACTCGTACGCGAGACCTGCGAGGCCTCGGTCGAGAATCTCCCCGTCACCGCCGAGGCTGTCGTGGCCACGGCGGTCGTCAGCGTGTCGGTCTGGAGCGATGGCAGCAACCTAGAGGAGTACCGGGCGACCCTCGACTCGCTCCTGGGCCAGCGCATGGCCAACGTACTCATCTATGCGCCCGAAGAGCTTCTGGCCGAACTCGAGATACCGCGTACGGACCGCGAGAACCTCATCGCTCTGCCCCACTCCGATGAGCACACGTTCTGCAACGCCGTTCTAGACGCATGTACAACGGATTACCTTCTGGTCGCACAGAGCGGCATCATCTACCGTCCGAGCGCGCTGCGCAGGATGCACGGGCAGCTGTGCCACGCCAACTACGACTTCGTATCGACGACGATCGCGAGGATCACGCCGCGCGGCTCCTCGTTCTCGCTGCGGCCACAAGCGATCGCCTTTCGGACGCCCTCGGCCGATCGCGGCAAGCGCGCCGATGCCACGTTGGCGCTCGACTTCCTGTTCGCGAACAAGCTGCTACGCGTCTCCTCCCTGCACGATCGCGGGTTCAGGTTCACTGGGGCGAACTTCGAGGACGTTTCTGGGCTCTACCGCAGCGCTTATTTCCTCCACACCGCCGAGCAGCTCTGCGGGTCGAACCTGTCCGACGATGAGTTCGCGCGACGCTTCCTCTCGCACGCCGACGGGCGGGTCGAATCGTACCGGCGTCGCCTCTACCATGCGATCACCACCTGGGTCGCCGACGCAACTCTGCCTGTGAGCAAGCTGCTGCACACCGGCTCCGACAGGAGGACCCGCGTCGTCTTCGGGGAGTGGTGGATGGGTGTCGTCGCTGCCGTACAGCGCGTGCTTCCCGTGCGCGACAAGGTCTTCTTCTACTCGATTCGCGCGAACGGGCGGCTCACCGACAACGCGAAGCTCGTGTACGAAGCGCTCGCCGACGTGCCGCGGGCGCACTCGGCGCATCTCGTCCCGCACAGCCCGCTCATCAAGCTTCGGGTGTACTACCATCTGCTCACGAGCAGGGTGATCGTCACTGACGACTACCTGCGCTACCTGCGAATGGTGGAGCTCAGACCCGAGCAGAGGGTTGTCCAGCTGTGGCACGCGACAGGCGCGTTCAAGACGTTTGGCCTCGACGGGGGGCCGCACCCGCCGTATCGCGAGATCCTCAATCACCGGCAGTACGACGCTATCGTGGTGAGCTCCGAGTGGACCGGGGAGCGCTACGCGCACGCGTTCGGGATTCCTGCCGACCGCGCACTGGCACTCGGAACCCCGCGCACCGATGCGCTCTTCGACGCGAGCGCCATCGAGCAGACGCGTGAGCGCGTGTTCTCCCGTTTCCCCCTGCTCAGAGAGTCGCGGGTGCTGCTCTACGCGCCCACGTTTCGCGATGACGACTCCAAGCGCAGTTACTTCGACTCACGAATCGACTTCAAGGACCTCTCGGCCAGTCTGCCCGATGGCACGGTGCTCGTGATCTGCCGGCACCCGGTCATCACCAACCGGATTCTCGGCAACGCCACCTACGACAACATCCTCGAGCCCAAGGGTCTGTCGACCAACGATGCGATGCTGGTGGCCGACGTACTGATCACCGACTACTCGACCGTCATCTTCGACTTCGCGCTGCTCGGGCGTCCGGTCGTGCTCTACTGCCCCGATCTCGACGAGTACGATCGCGGCTTCTACTTCGACTTCCCCGAGCAGATCGGTGCCCCGATCGCGCATGACCATGCCGAGCTACGCGCGCTGCTTACGTCGCCTACCACGACCCTGCCCGAGATGGACGCCGACTTCGTGCGCAAGCAGGTCGGCGCCTGCGACGGTCACAGCACCACACGCGTCGCCGACCTCATCCGCGCGTACCTGGGAGACAGACGATGACAGCCGAGCGGTCCACCCCCGCCTCCGGCGCCCGGCCCGACGCCGTGCTGTTCCTCGAGACGAGGGGCTCCGGGCTGTCGTCCAACCTCGTCGCGGTGCGAAACGCGCTCCTGTCCGAACGCCCCGATCTTGAGCTGCGCTACTTGGTCTTCAAGCCCGCCAAGACCTGGGTGGGCCGAGCGCTCCAACGCCAGACGGTACGCGTCGCCTGCCGAGGCGCTGCCTGGGTCGTGTCTTCGAGCGACTCGCTGCCTCCCACCATGCCCGCCATCGCCGTGGGCAAGAAGCGCATCCTCATACAGCCGGTCCGGCAGCACATGCTCGGCGGAGAACCGGTCGCCTTCGACTGGAGCCGCTACACGGATGTCGTGGCCCAGAGCGCGTTCGTCGGGGCTGCGGTTCAGCGCGAGGTGGACGCCTCACCCTCCGTTCGCGTTCATGCCACCGGGCTTCCCGCCGCCGACCGGTTCGCCTCGCCGGAGGCGGTATCCCGGGCGCTGCGCTCGCTCCGCTTCCTCGCTCCGCGCGCCGAGGGCCGCAAGATCATCACGCTGACGACGATGCGCAAGGCGCGCACGCTGCTCGCCCACGTCGACCTGGCCCAGCTCGCCGAGCAGCTCTCCTCGGAGTACTTCCTGGTGATCAAGGCAGCCGAAACCGAAGAGGTGCTGCGGCGCTACCCGGCGACGCTCTCGGAGTTCGTCTTCGATGCGAAGAGTTCGCTGCGAAACAACGAGCACCTGCTCGCGACCGACGTGCTGCTCACCACCGTGTTCGCCGACGCCACCCTGTTCGCGACGTCTCGGCGCCAGGTGCGCCTACTGTGCTCGCCTGGCGATGCCCAGGGGCTCGGACCCCTGCTGCCCGCGCGCTTCGCCGACCTCACGCTGCCCGACCTGACCCGCTTGCCCGACTCCCTCGCCCTGCCCGACGGCGCCGCGATCTCGGCCTCGTTTGCCGATGAGTACGCCGGCGACAACGATGGCCGGGCCACTGACGCGCTGCTCCGCGAACTGTTCGCGCGGTGACGGCGCACGTCGGTGTGTTTCACATCGGAAACGGAATGCTGGACAATGCACTCTGGGCTGTCACCCTGAATCGTTGCATGCTGCCTTCGATTGTCGCCCGAGGAGTTGACGAGTGCTGACTGCCATGAAGGATTTCCTGCGCCTGTTTCGGATCAACGCGCAGAATCTGAACCGAACCTACGCCATGGCGCAGGTCACGCTCACGAAACGTCACAGCGGCTCCGCCCTTGGCGTGGCGTGGGCGCTCGTCAAGCCGATCGTGTTCATTGCCGCCTTCTGGTTCGCCGTCGCACTGGGAATTCGTGGGAATCACCCCATGGATGGCGTGCCCTACATCCTCTGGCTCATCCCGGGCATTCTGCCGTGGTTCTTCATCCAGGACGCGCTCACCATTGGCGGCTCGGCGATACGCTCGAACAGCCATTTCGTCACCAAGATGGTCTACCCCGTCGCGACGCTGCCAGTGTCTGAGGTGTTGTCGCTGTTCTTCGTACACCTGATGCTGATGTGCCTGGCCGTCGCCGCCTTCGTGGTTTCGGGATTCGGGCTGAGCGTCTACTTCCTGCAGCTCCCGTACTACATCTTCTGCACCTTCGCCTTCGGCGTGGTCATGGCGACCCTGCTCTCCGCACTGACCGCGATCAGCAACGACATCCGGCACGGCGTGAAGTCGATCATGACGCTCATGTTCTGGCTCTCCCCCGTGCTGTGGTCCGCCGACAACGTCTCTGGCATCGTTCACACGTTCGTCGTCGCCAATCCCATCACCTACCTCGTCGGCGGCTACCGCGACGCGTTCGTCTCGCAGCACTGGTTCTTCGCCGACTTGGGCCCCACGCTGTACTTCTGGACGCTCATGACCGTGCTCGCCTTGCTGGCAAGCTTCGTGTTCTCGCGACTCGAGCCCGAGTTCGCCGACGTGCTGTAGGGAGGGAGAGAAGATGGAGTGCGCTGTCCGCGTCACAAACCTCACGAAGTCGTACAAGATCTATTCTTCCTCGCTCGATCGCGCGCTCGCACCGTTCCGGCACAAGGAGACCGCGCGCCTCTTCGACGCGCTCAAGGACGTCTCGGTCGACTTCCCCCGCGGTGAGGTCATCGCCATTCTCGGAAAGAACGGCTCGGGCAAGTCCACGCTGCTCAAGATCATCACCGGCGTGGCTCAGCAGACGAGTGGTGAGGTGGAGGTCAACGGGCGCATCTCGGCGATGCTGGAGCTGACCAGCGGTTTCGACCCGGAGCTCACTGGGGTGGAGAACATCTACCTGCGCGCGCTGGCACTCGGAATCCCGCGGGAGGAAGCCGAGGCCCGCAAGGACGACATCATCAGCTTCGCCGACATCGGCGACCACATCGACCAGCCCGTGCGGACCTACTCGAGCGGCATGAAGGCGCGCCTCGGCTTCTCGGTCAGCGTGAGCGTGGACCCCGACATCCTCATCGTCGACGAGGTGCTCGCGGTGGGCGATGACATCTTCAAGCTCAAGTGCATCGAGAAGATGGAGGAGTTCCGTCGCGAGGGCAAGACGATTCTCTTCGTGAGCCACTCGCTGTTCACCGTGAAGGCCTTCTGCACCAAGGCGCTGTGGATCGATGATGGCGTGGTCATGGAGTACGGTGAGCTCGGCGACGTCGTACTGGCCTACGAGGACTTCCTACGCAGCGAGCGCGCGAAGCAGAAGAGCGGTCAGCGCGCGGAGTTTGACGGCGAGCTCGCTCCCCCTTCCGAGAAGAAGGACGTGCTCGAGGTCAAGGGCTTTCGCATGTTCAACGAGGCAGACGCGACCACCAACAGGTTCGGGTTCGACGAGGACATCTTCTTCGAGTTCACCTACGTCGTGAAACGGCCCATCGAGCGGCTCACCTTCTGCTACACCGTGCGCAATGCCGAGCTCCTCGAGGTCTACATGGCCGACAAGCAGAACCCCAACAACGAGGTGAGTTCCGAGGTCGGCACGCATCACATCCGTGTACGGCTCAAGAGCCCGCGCTTGCTCGCGGGGGAGTTCCTGCTCTCAGGCGAATTGTGGAACAACGATGCCGGCTTCTTCGTGGGCTACTCGAACAAGCGCCCGTTCCACGTGAGCCCCGGGGAGTTCGTCGGAACGGGAATCACCTACATCGACTACGAATTCGCCAACGACTGAATTCGCGCCGATCGCGACTAAGGAATCACGCGGTGTCAGGCGTCGGAGGCCACATGCACGAACTGCTCATCGATTCGATCAGCTGGGAGAGGGTCAACCTCACGCTCGAGGGCCACGCCGTCTCCCGCGTGCTGCCCGAGGGCTTCTCCGCATGCGAGATCGTGGTCATCAACCCCTCGGGAACCAAAGAGGTCTCGCTTGGCCAGCCCGAGTACTCGGGCGAGCGGTTCCGGCTGCGCTTCAACGCGATGCGCGTCGATGACCTCTATCCGTTGACGACCGGATCGTGGGTCCTGCATGTCCGGACCGGGGACGGCGAGCCGACTGCTCTGGGAGTCGACGCGGCGATGTCGCTTCCGGTTGCCGGGTACGGCGGACTGTTCAGCGCCCGTCGTCACCGCTACTGGATACTGCCTGCCGCTCAGCGCAGTACCGGAGCGTGCGTGCTCGAGGTCAACTACTCCGAACCCGAGGCCCATCCCAATCCGATCTGGCATCTGCGGGCGGCAAGAAACGCCAAGAAGGCACTGCGCTCCCTGCGCGAGCACGTCTACGTGCTGCTCTTCAACGCGATCGCGCGCTCGGTGCCAAAGAACGGCCGGCGGATCCTGTTCACATCGGACTCTCGGCCGGGCCTCTCGGGAAACCTCCAGCATCTCCACGCACGGATGGTCGAGCGCGGCCTGGACCGAACCCACACGCTCCACACGTCGTTCAAGCCCAACATCAAGGCGAAGCGACCACTTCGCGACAAGCTGCTCTTCCCGATCCGTCTCGCCACCGCCGACGTGATCGTGCTCGATGACTACCACCCCCTGCTCTACAAGGTCGAGTTCGGCAAGAACGTGCGGATCATCCAAGTGTGGCACGCATCGGGCGCGTTTAAGACCGTCGGCTACAGCCGCGTGGGCAAACCGGGCGGACCGACGCCCTTCAGTGCCGCGCACAAGAACTACACCCACGCCATCGTCAGCTCGAAGCACGACATCGGCTTCTACGCCGAGGCGTTCGGCATCCCTGAGTCCCGGGTGATTCCCACGGGCATCCCGCGCATGGACCTGTTCTTCGACGACGAGCACGCGGCCCGCACGCGCGCGGCGGTCCACGAGGCGATGCCGGTGCTTCGCGACCGCAAGGTGATCCTCTTCGCTCCGACGTTTCGCGGCAGTGGCCCACGCAACGCATACTACGACTACGAACTCCTCGACCTCGCCGCGCTCCACACGCTGTGCGAGGAGCAGGACGCGGTTGTGGTCTTCAAGATGCACCCCTTCATAATCGAGCCGCTGGACATGCCGGCGCGCTTCGCCGATCGCTTCATCGACGCAACGACGTCCCGAGAGATCAACGACCTCTTGCTCGTCGCCGACCTCGTCATCACCGACTACTCCTCGCTCGTGTTCGAGTACTCGACGCTGAACCGTCCCATGCTGTTCTTCGCCTACGACCTCGAGGAGTACGTGGCCACCCGCGACTTCTACGAGGAGTTCACTTCGTTCGTGCCCGGCAAGATCGTGCGTACGTTCGCCGAGCTCCTCGACGCGATTCGAGCAGGCGACTTCGAGTTCGAGAAGGTCGCGCCCTTCGCGCGCGAGCACCTCGGTCATCAGGATGCGGGCGCCACGGACCGCGTCATCGACCAGCTCATCCTCGGCGGTAATGACACGTCCGGCGGTGGTCGGATCCTATGATCGTCTTCCTCAGGAAGTGGATCCTCAAAATCGCGTACTGGCTCTTCACTCCCCTGCCCGTGCGCGAGCGCGTCGTGTTCGCTTCGAGTCACGCGGTCAGCCTCGGCGGGAATCTGCGCGCGATCCGCGATGAACTGCAGCGGCGAACCCCCTCACCGGAGATCGTCACCCACCTGCGCCGGAGTGTCTCGGCGCGTTCGAGCAAGCTCGATACGCTCATGCACGCGGTGCGCGCTGAGTACCTGCTCGCCACCTCCCGCGTGTTCATCGTGGACGACTACTTCTTCCCGCTGTACGTGATCACGCCCAAGCCGGACACCGTCGTCATCCAGACATGGCATGCGAGCGGGGCGTTCAAGAAGATCGGCTACAGCGTCCTGGGCAGGACCTTCGGCGCCTCCAGCACACTCGTGCGCCAGGTTCGCATCCACTCGAACTACACGTACTGCCTCATCGCCTCAAAGAACGCGATTCCCGCCTACGCCGAGGCGTTCGGGCAGCCCGCCGAGAGGTTCGTGTCGCTCGGCATCCCGCGCACCGACCTGTTCTTCGACGCCGCCAACGTCGCGCGCACCGCCGTCAAGCTTCGCGAGCGCTACCGGCTTCCGGCGGACAAACGGGTCATCCTCTACGCGCCCACGTTCAAGGGGACGAGCACGCACGCCGCCGCGTACCACGACGACCTCGACCTGCGTGTCATGCGCGATCTGCTCGGCGACGACTACGTGCTTCTGCTGAGGCTGCACCCGTTCGTTGCCCGCAGCCTGACGATCCCCGCCGACCTCGGCGACTTCGCGCGCAACGTCTCGGACTACCGCGACATCAACGAGCTGATGCTCGTGAGCGACGTGCTCGTGACGGACTACTCGAGCGCGATTTTCGAGTACTCCCTGCTCGAGCGACCCATGGCGTTCCTTGCGCCGGACCACGAGGCCTACGAGGCCGAACGCGGGTTCTACTTCGACTACGCATCCGAAGTGCCCGGCCCGGTGTTCGATTCGACCGAGGCGCTCGCACACTACCTGGCGGCCGGGCGCTTCGACACCCAGCGCGCGATCGAGTTCAAGGAGCGTTCGTTCGACCTGGCCGACGGCCACGCCAGCGAGCGCGTGGTCGATAGGCTCGTGCTTCCCGCGCTCTCAGCGAGCGCGGGCGTTCGGTCGTCACGCAAGGACTGAGATGCCCCGAGGCGTAAGCAGGAGTCCGATGAAACCCCTCACATGGTCGAACAATCTCATCGTCGCCCTCGGCGCCCTGTTCGCCGCTGGAGTCGCCGTGCTAGCGCTCTTCGCTGCGAGCCAGGCGTGGATCGACTACCTCTGGTTCGATAGCCTCGGACAGTCCGGCGTCTTCTCGACGACGATCGCCTCCCAGATAGCGGTGTGGACGATGTGTGCTGCCGGCGGATTCGCCGCGCTTCGCTGGGCGGCATCGTCGGCGTGGAAGATCGTCAGCGACCGGCCGCGTTTCGGCTGGCTCACGTCGTTTGCCTGCTTCGTGCTTGCGGGCACGATGGCGCTGACCATGTCGCAGCAGTGGATGACCTTCAGGCTCGCCGCGGCTCGTGCGCCGTTCGGCATCACCGACCCGCTGTTCGGCTTCGACGCCGGCTTCTTCGTGTTCATGCTGCCGGCGCTCGAAGCCCTGTTCTCATGGGTCAGCGGTGTGATCATCCTCATGCTCGTTGAGGTCACAGTCATCGTGGCGATCTCGAGCCGCCTCGACACCACCGGAGCCGTCGCTGCGCGCTGGTGGCAGCTCAAGCGAATTCTCAGCGTGCTCGCAGGCCTGCTGATGGCGTCTGTCGCGTTCAACTTCGTCACGCTGGCGTGGCGCATTGTCCTATCCACACGCACGCAGGTCGCCGGTGCGTCCTACGCCGACGTCCACGCACAACTCCCGGCGTACTGGGTCCTCGCGGGCCTCTCGGCCATCCTGGCGCTGCTCCTGCTCACCACCGCATCCAGGCGCTCGCTGCGCCCAGCCGTGGGCGGCTTTCTCGTCTGGGGCGTCGCGGCCCTCCTGCTGAGCAGCGCGTGGCCCGCCCTCGTGCAGAGCTACGTGGTCACCCCCAACGAGGCCACCGCCGAGGCACCCTACATCGAGCGCAACATCGCCATGACCAGGCGCGCCTTCGACCTCGAGTCGGTCGCAACCACCGAGTATCCGGCGCTCGAGAGCCTGTCGGCGACCGATGCGCGTGCCGCCGAAGAGACCCTGGCCGACGCCCCGATATGGACGCCGAGTTCGGTGAAGCAGGCGTTCACGCAGTTGCAGACGATTCGGCCCTACTACCGGCTCTCCCCCATCGACTACGACCGCTACCGCGTCGACGGCGCAGCCCCCGAGCAGGTGCTTGTCGCCGCTCGGCAGATCAACCCCTCGGGGTTGCCGGCGCAGGCACGAACGTGGGTCAACACCCACCTCGTCTACACCCACGGCTTCGGTCTGGCGATCAGCGCGGCGAGCAAGACGAGCGCGAGCGGCTTCCCCGTGTTCTACACCGGGGACGTCCCTCCCCGTGTGTCGGTCGCAACCACCTCCAGCCCCCAAGAGCTCCGACTCACCGAACCGCGAATCTACTTCGGCTCAAGAGACCCCGGCTACGCCATCGTCAACACGGCCATCGACGAGTTCGACTACCCGGTCGCCGAGAAGACGGTGACGAACCGCTACGCCTTGCAGGCCGGGGTCGACATCGGATCGCTGCCTCGTCGGATCGCCTGGGCGCTCAGGCTCCGCTCGACACAGCTTCTGTTCTCGGGTTACGTGAAGCCTGATAGCCGGGTACTGGTCTATCGCGACGTGCGCAAACGTGCCGCGAAGCTCGCCCCCTGGCTCAGCTACTCGAAGCCGTATTCGGCCATCGTCGACGGGCGCATCGTCTGGATCCTGGACGCCTACACCTCAAGCGACCACTTCCCGTACGCCCAGCCGCTCGCCGACGGGACCAACTACCTGCGCAACTCGGTGAAGGTGACCGTCGACGCGCTCTCCGGCGAGACGACGTTTTACGCCAGCGGCGACGACCCCATCCGCGATGCCTGGGGACGCATCTTCCCCACGTTGATCACCCCCGCCGAGCAGATGCCCGCAGAGCTTGCGCGCCACCTTCGCGTCTCAAAGCGCATGTTCACCGCCCAGGCGCAGGTGTATCGCACCTACCACATGACCGACGCCATGGCGTTTTACAACAAAGAGGACCTGTGGGCGGTGCCCACGGGCGCCAAAGGAAAGCCCATCGGCGCGCGCTACCTCACCATGGCGCTACCCGCTGCGGGAGATGGCTCGAGGACCACGGCGATGTACCTGCTCCAGCCGTTCGCCTCGCCCGGCCGAGACAATCTCGTAGGCTGGATGGCCGTCGCCTGCGATCCGGGTTCCTACGGCGACAAGACCGCGTACCTGCTGCCCAAGGAGCGCGTGACGCTCGGACAGCAGCAGGTGGGCGCGCGCATCAACCAGGACCCGAAGATCTCGCAGCAGCTCACGCTGTGGAACCAGCCGGGCAGCTCGATCATCTTCGGCGACATGCTCGTGCTCCCGGTCCAGGGTAGCGTCGGCTACGTCCAGCCCGTCTTCCTGCAGGCGCAGAACAGCGCCATCACGGAACTGGTGAGTGTGATCGCGGCGAACCGCGACACGGTCGAAGTCGACCGAACGCTTAACGGCGTGCTCGACCGTCTGTACGGCGATGGCACGCCGCGCTGATTCCAGTAGGCGCCGAGCTACATCGTGAGGAACGACGCCGTCGACGAGCGGCGGTAGCCGCCGGACTGGGTCTGTGCACGGACGTACACGCGGTAGCCACGCGCCGCCATGCCGATGTTGCGCGTGCTGCGGGCGACGCCTTTGGAGTTCGTGACGGTCTTGTAGCTGATCGTCCCGCTCTTGAACTTCCAGTAGAAAGTCACGGGCAGACCGGCGACAGTGTGGCCGTATCGATCGTGAACCACGGTGGCGATGGTGACGTTGGTCCGACGCTTCGGCCGCGCTACCGACTTCGTGGTTCTGATGCCGCGGGAGCCGGCGGCGAGAATCGGTGAGGGCCGGAAGGCCGTCGAGGACTTCGCCGATATGCCCGCTCCGTACGACGCGATCTGCACGGTCGCGAGCTCCATGGAAGGCAGCCCGCTGAGGATCTGCCAGTCGTACGCGTAGCCATAGTAGTTGGTGTAGGCCTTCTCGACGTCCACGCCGCCGCCCCTAAGCGGCCAGGAGAAGTACACCGCAGCGCCTTCGATCGGCTTGCCAGCTGAGTTCAGGAGCCTGGTCGTGGCGCAGACCTTGCCGGTGGGAGCCGGATAGTAGATCGACATGCGGCTGGAAGAGAGCGACGCAGCAGTGAGCGCGGGGCCGGCAGCGTCGGCGGCGGCGGGAATGCTGCTGATGATGTCCGCGAGATCGTTGGAAGCGCGATTGAGGACCAGACCGGTCACCGTGTTGGCTACCGTCCCGCGCCCGACCGAACTCGAGCTTCTGAGCGAACCAATGAGCGACGCGTACTTGCTGCGAGAGTAGTACGCGGCAGCAACCGTCTTCGCTCGCACGTTGGGAACGGCCTGGCGTTCATCGACAAGCGTCGATCCGGGGAAAACTGCCCTACTTCGCGCTGGTACTTGTCCACAGCGAGCTCATACGCCTTGTGACGATCATCTTGGAGGATGGCGCCGTAGTAATCAGTGTGGAAGGGCTGGCAGATGTCACTGTAATAGTGCGATAGGACGCCCACATAGTAGCTGGCGTCCGTATAGTGCCGCTCTCTGTACGCGACCACGGCTTGGTAATACAAGGTGGCAACCTCTGATGGAGCACCCCGACCGATACCCGCATCGCGGAAGAGGTGCAGGTTGCTGTTGGTCGCGTTGGTGTCGGGATTGTCGCTCGCCAAGAGCGCCGCATCCTTGTCGATCCACGATCCGCCGCTACCGGCGAAGGCGATCGCGTCCTCCAACACCCAGTCGTGGGTGCCCATCCCGTTGCCGACACCGCCGACGTCCGGGCCGTTCGCCCAACCCAAAGCGCTCGGTGCTGCTACACACGACGCAACCAACATGGCCAACATGAGTACGATCATTCGGCGTGTCATGGTACGACTCCCGTTCCTGCAATGACGCGGGCGCTTCGAGTGCGCGCGCATAGATTCTACGTGTGTCATCGGCAGGTTTGAGGAACCACCTGAGTGTGCTGTGACGGTCGGCACAGTGGCATAAATTCCCTCAGAATCGCGCCATGTCGGCGGCGGCAGGCAAAGCCCCTGATGAACGTGGGAATCGAGTCGCTACTGCGGGACGTCGGCGCCGTTGTCGTAGCCGCGCTGTTCCCAGTAGCCGCGGTAGTTGGCGTCGCTCGAGAGCTCGATTTCGGTCACCCACTTCGCCCACTTGTAGCCGTACTTGCTCTCGGCCACCACCTGAAACGGAAACCCTCGCTCGCTCGGCAGGTCCACGCCGTTCATCTGGTAGGCGAGCAACAGATCCCTGTCCACGACGAAGTCGAGCGGCAGCGACGTGGTGTACCCGTCGTGACCATGGAAGATGACCGTCTTGACCGCTGGTTTCACGCCCGCGACGTCCAGCAGGTCGCGAAGGCGCACGCCGCGCCACAAGATGTCGGCGCTCCACCCCTCGACACAGTGCAGCGTCACGTTCTTCTCGAACGCCGGGAGGGCGACGACCTCCGCGTACGTCAGCACGGTCGGACTCGCGACCTCGCCACTGAGCTTGAGACGATAGGACTTCAAGTCGACGACCTGAGGCCCCTTGATCGAGTTCTCACGGAAGTCCGTGATCGAGTCGAGCCTCTTGCCCTTGTACTCGCGCACCTGCGCCCGTGCCAGCTGCGCGATAGGCGTCGCTTCCGAGGAGGACTGGCCCCCAGGCGATTCCGCACCGCCCGTGCCCGGGTTCGAGGGCGTGCACGCAACGAGCAGCAGCGTCGCCATGAGGCCAACGACCAGTACGCTGATTCGTGCTCGGGTGGGGCTCATGAGCGGCTCCAGAAGTAGAAGACGAGCGCCGTGAGAAGCAGGAAGGCCGCGAACAGCACCAGACAGCCCACGGCAAACGACCGCGTGAGCTCCGCATCGGGATTGACCTGCCGATCCGGTGCGCCTGGTGTGCGAACGGCCATCGTGAGTCCGTGACTTTGCGTCTCCGCCATCCTTGGCACCTTTCCGACTGACCGGGACCCAGAAGCGCCACGCGGGCGGCGCTCTCAGTGTCTTCTTACCCGTGACCACGACGACCCCGTTCGCAGTCGCCGCTCGTGCAGGGAAAGCCGCTGGCGCGCCGAACGTAGAGGTGTTGCCCGTTTGCCATCGGAGGGTTGTATGGCGCCCACAAAGCCAGGCTCGCACGACGACCCGGTCCTGCTCGCGCTGCTCGGCGCGGCTGAGGAGGGGCTCGTGGCAATCCGCAGCGATGGCGTAATCACCTTCGCCAACGACGCCGCTGCCTCCATGTTCGGAATCGCCCGCGACCACCTCGAGGGAACGCCCGTCTCGGCGCTCGGCGAGGCCGAACTCGAGAAGCGCGTCGAACGCGCACTCGCGCCCCGTGGCAGATCGAGCCGGTTCCTGCTCGAACTCGGCGACCGGCTGATCGCGGCGCACGTCAAGCGCTCGGGCACCCCAAACGAGCGCAGCGCGGTACTCACGCTGGCCGACAATACCGAGCTCGCCGACGAAAGCGACCGCACCGAGGCCATCCTCGCGGCCACCGGCGACGGCCTGGTGCTGTTCTCGCCCGACGACGAGGTCACCTACATCAACCCCGCCGCGTGCGAGATGCTGCGCGTGAAGCCGCACAAGGTGGTGGGCTCGCGCGCCTCGATCGACGCGCTGCTCGGCCTCGATGCTCCCACCGGTCCTTCGCCGCGACCTCGCTGCAGCGACGTGATGGACTGCGGCAAGACCGCGTGTCCCGCGTACAGCTCCGACGAGGTCCGCTGCTGGCTCATCACCGGCACGCTGTGCCATCCCGACGAAGGACCGTGCACCTTCGCCAAGAAGCGCGAGGAGTGTCAGGCGTGCGAGTACCACATCGCCTACGCCGAGGCGTTCGACCCGCTCGATGCCGAATCGATGAGCGAGGTCGAGCTGCCGGGCGACGACGCGAACCTCGTCGTGAAGGCGCGCGTGAGCGCCGTGGTCGACGCCGGGGGCAGCTACATCGGGCGCGTACTGGCGCTGCGCGACATCACCGCCGAGCGTGAGATCGCCGACATGAAGAACGAGTTCGTCTCAACGGTGAGCCACGAGCTGCGCACACCGCTCACCTCGATCAAAGGCTACGTCGACCTGATCCTCGACGGCAGCGCCGGCGAGATCAGCGAGATTCAAGAGGAGTTCCTGCTCATCGTCAAGGAGAACTCCGACCGGCTCGTGGAACTCATCAACGAGATGCTCGATATCAGCCGCATCGAGTCCGGGCGCGTGCACTTGAAAGTGGAGCCCCTCAACGTCGCCGAATCGGTGCGGGGTGCGGTGGACACATTTCGCGCGGTGCTTGCGCAGAGCGAGCGCTCCCTGACGGTATCGGTGCCCAAGAACCTCCCGCAGGTCGCCGCCGACCGTGACCGCGTGGGTCAGGTGCTCGTCAACCTCATCAGCAACGCCTTGAAGTACTCCCCCGGCGGCGGCGAGGTCAGCGTGAGCGCTCGGCGCGACGGCGACTCCGTGGTCATATCGGTCACCGACCAGGGTCTCGGCATCACCCGCGAGGACCAGAAGCGGCTCTTCACGAAGTTCTACCGTGTGGACTCGGCCATGACGCGTGAGATCGGCGGGACGGGGCTGGGCCTTTCGATCTGCAAGACCATCATCGAGCTGCTGGGCGGCTCGATCGGCGTGAAGAGCAAGAGCGGGAGAGGCTCGACGTTCTGGTTCAGCCTGCCGCTCGCGCTCGACGAGCTCGTGCGCACGCCCTCGCTCGAGGGCCCCGACTCGGTGGGCGGCACCGTACTCGTCATCGACCGCGACCGCGACGTCGCCGATCTCATCGAGACCTACCTCGTCAAGCGCGGCTACGACGTGGTCAAGGCGCATACCGCCGATGAGGCGCTCGCCGTGGCGTTCCGTGTCCGCCCCGTCGCCATCACGCTCGACGTCATCCTCGACTACGGTGACGGCTTCGAACTCCTGCACCGGCTCAAGGAGCACGAGGAGACCAAGGACATCCCCGTCGTCGTGCTCTCCATCGTGTGCGACGAGGGCAAGAGCTGCCGGATGGGTGCCGCCAACTACCTCGAAAAGCCGATCGACCACCGCCGGCTCCTGTCCATGATCGACGACATCGTGGGCGGCATCGACTCACCGGTCGCGCTCGTGGTCGACGACGACCACAGCGTGGTCAAGGTCCTCTCGGAGACGCTGCGCCGCAAGGGCTTTGCGGTGGTTGCCGCCTACGACGGGCTCGAGGCGATCGCCTCGCTCGAGCAGCGCCTGCCCGACATCATCGTCACCGACCTGCGCATGCCGAAGATGGACGGCTACGATCTCATCAAGCGCGTCAAGACCACGCCTCAGTGGGCCGACATCCCCATCCTCGTCATGACGGGACACCGCCTCGATCGCTCGCGCATCGACGTGCTCCACCTCGCAACGCAGTACATGCGCAAACCGTTCTCGCCCGAGCTGATCGCCGACGAGGTCGAGGCGCTCCTCGCCGGAGCGGTGACGCCCGCATGAGCGACGTCAAACGCATCCTGGCCGTCGATGACGAGCCCCACATTCTCAAACTCGTCGCGTTCTCGCTGCGCGCCGGCGGCTTTGAGGTGCTCGAGGCGTCCGACGCCTTCTCGGCGATCGAGATCGCACACGCCGAGCAGCCCGATCTCATCCTCATGGACGTGATGATGCCCGTGCTCGACGGCTACGAGGCGTGCCGCCGGCTCAAAGCAGATACCAGCACCGCACTCATCCCCGTGGTGATGCTCACCGCCAAGACGCAGACCGCCGAGCGGAAGACCGGACTGGAATGCGGAGCCCTGGACTACATCTGCAAGCCGTTCGCCCCAAAGGACCTCGTGGCACAGGTCCGATCGTTTCTGCCCGAATAGCGTCGCGACGACGAAGAGAGAGAGCGGGAGACAGACATGGCGCCAAGGATCCTGGTAGTGGACGACGAGCCCTCGATCGTGAAGCTGGTGAGGGCGACGTTGGCCTCTAAGGGCTACGACGTCGCCGAGGCCTTCGATGGCCAAGAGGCGCTCGTGCAGGTCAAGCTGCACAAGCCAGATCTCATCCTGCTCGACATCATGATGCCTCGGATGGACGGCAACGAGGTGCGCAAGCGCCTGCTCGCAGATCCGGAGTCCCGCGATATTCCCGTCATCCACCTCTCCGCGGTGGGCGACTTTGACAAGCAGCGACAGGCGCTCTCCGAGGGCGTGACCGACTACATCGTCAAGCCGTTCACCCCGAGCGACCTTGCCGAGAGGGTGAGCGACATGCTCGACCCGAAGAAGCGCGAGCAGGTGGCGAGGGAGCGCGCCCACAAGTCGGCGCAGTTGCGCACCATAACCGACGTCATGGCGCGCAAACGCGAGTCCCAGCCTTAAGAAAGCCCCTCTCACTCCCCGCTGCCTAAATGCCGATGAACAGAGTCACATTGCACGGGGGATTCCCGTGCTCCGAGCGACAGGGGTGACGTGGGCGACCCGATGCAGCGAGATGAGCTTCACGCGCGCGTCGACGCGCTGCTCGAGCGTGGCAGTGCGCTTCGTCGCCACGACTACGACCAGTTGCGCCTCGTCGCCGAAGAGGCGTTCGAGCTCTCGTGCCAGTCCGACTCGGCCGGGCCGCTCTACCCATACGGAATGTCGTGCGCCCTCTCGCTGCTCGCTCACCGCAACTGCATGATCGGCGAATGGGGTGCAGCCGTCTCACAGGCCACTCAGGGGCTCGCGCTCCTCGAGTCAAACGAACCCGACCTCGTCCGTGGGGAGCTCTACGACTCGCTCGGCTGGGTGAAGTTCCGCACGGGTGCCCATACCGAAGCCCTCGACTACCTGATGATGGCGCTCGCAGACGCCGAGCAGATCGGCGACAAGAGCCTGCAGGCCTACGTCCTGGACCGGGTGGCCAACGTCTACTCGTTCTTCGACACGCAGGTCGATGCGGCGCTCGAGCTTCAGGATCGCGCGCTTGAGATGCATCGCGAGCTGGGCGACCGCATGGGCGAAGCGGCGGTACTGAACAACCGCGCTTACACCTACATCACACAAGGCGACCTCGACGCGGCACTCGAAACGGCACGCGCTGCGCTCCAATACGCGCAAGGGGGAGGCCGCGACTACCTGCACATGGCCGTGCTCGACACCGTGGCAGAGGTGCATCTGCTTCGCGATGAGCTCGATGAGGCGAAGCGCTGCACGCTGCAGAGCCTGTCATTCGCCGAGGAGCTCGACTCCGAGCCGGACGAGGCGAACTCCCTTCTGTCGGTCGCCCGCATCGAGCTGCGGCACGGCGATTCCGAAGGTGCCCGAGCCCACGCGCTGAGCGCCCTGGAAATGTTCGAACGGCTGGGCGCGAACGTCGAGCTCTCGGAGTGCTGCAGGTTCGTCTCGGAGGTCTTTGAGAAGGCCGGGGAGTACGAAGAGGCGCTCGCCCTCTTTCAGCGCTTCCACGAGCTCAGAGAGGCGCACGCGAGCGGGGCTACCGAGGGCCGGCTCTCCGATCTGAAGGTCGGCTACGAACTCGAGAGCGCGCGCAAGGATGCCGAGATCCTGCGGCTGCGCGGCCTGGCACTCGAACGCGAGGTCGAGGAGAGCCGGATCACCCACGCACGCTTGGAGGCTCGCGCGTCGCTCGACGCGCTCACAGGCCTCTACAACCGCGGGCACCTGCCGGTGCTCGAAGCGGAGCTGGACGTGGCCGCGGCAGAGGGCGTCGTCGCATCGCTCATGATTCTCGACGTCGACAGCTTCAAGGACGTCAACGACAGCTACGGGCATCTCGCCGGTGATCACGTGCTCATCGAGATCGCCCGGAAGCTCACACAGAATGCTCGCGCAACCGATACGCCCGTACGGTACGGCGGTGACGAGTTTCTCGTGTTGCTCGTCGGCATGGACGTCGGCGACGCGCACGCTGTTGCGGAGCGACTCCGGCTCGCCGTGTCCGGAGTCCGGGTCGCGCACGGACAGTTGATGCTCGCCGTGACCGTCAGCATCGGCGTGGCCACGATGGACCCGAACGCCGGCGCGTTGCCCGACCTCATCGCGCGCGCGGACCGTGCCCTTTACGCCGCCAAGAAAGCCGGACGCAACCGCATCTTCATCGGCGCCTAGCGACGCTCTCCGCGTACCCAGACCCTGGCCACGAGCGGCGAGCCGGGACGATACGCCAGATGCACGTGCGACGGCGCATCGAGCATCACCACGTCCGCCGAGGAGCCCGCTGACAGGTGGCCGACATCAGTGCGCCTCAGTGCCGCGGCGCCGCCCGCTGTGGCCGCTCGGAGCGCCTGCGCGGGCGTGAGGTGCATGTCGCGCACCGCGAGCGCGATCATGAGCGGCATCGACGTGACGTAGGCGCTGCCAGGGTTGCAGTCGGTGGCCAGGGCGATCGTCACGCCCGCATCGACCAGGCGGCGCGCATCGGGATACGGCGAGCGCGTGGAGAACTCCGCGCCGGGCAGCAGCGTGGCGACGACGCCGGCGGCGCCCAGCGCCTCGATGTCTGCGTCCGAGAGGTACGTGCAGTGATCCACGCTGGCGGCGCCCACCTCGGCGGCGAGCTGTGCGCCCGGGCCGTAGCCGAGCTGGTTGCCGTGCACGCGCGGCAACAGGCCGGCTGCTATTCCCGCGTGCAGCACGCGCCGGGCATCCTCTGCCGAGAACGCTCCCGTGTCGCAGAACACGTCGACCCAGCGCGCGAACGGGGCACACGCGGCCAGCATCTCTCCGCAGACGAGGTCGACGTATGCCCCTCGCTCGCCCGCGTACTCGGCCGGTACCACGTGCGCGCCGAGGAAGGTCGTCTCGGGCGTGAACTCGCGGGCGAGCTGTAGGATGCGCGCCTCGTCGGCGACGTTGAGCCCGTAGCCGCTCTTGATCTCGACGGTGGTGGTGCCCAGCGCCGTCAGCTCGGCCATGCGCCGCACGGCGCCTGCACGCAGCCGCTCGGTGGACGCCGCGCGCGTCGCCGCGACGGTGGTCGCGATGCCGCCGCCGGTGTAGGGCTCGCCGGCCATGCGCGCGGCGAACTCAGCCGAGCGCTCGCCGTCGAAGACGAGGTGGGTGTGGCTGTCCACGAAGCCGGGCACGACCGCTCGGCCTGCGGCGTCGACGCGCGCATCGGCGTCCGGGGCGTCACTCGCCGAGCCGACCCACGCGATGCGCTCGCCTTCGATGACGAGCGCGGCGTCGTGCAGCATCCCGAGCCGCGAGCCGTCCCCGAGGGAGGCGTCGCACGTGGAGAGCTCGCCGATGTTGGTGATCAGCGTGGCCGTCACGGCCGCGGGTCGCCTTCAACCCCATCGGCGCGATAGGTGCCGGCGATGTCGCGCGAGACCTCGCCCGCCTCGCCCTCGCGCATCGGCACGCGCACGCCGCGCTTCTCGGCGATCTCGATCGCTCGCTCGTAGCCCGCATCGACGTGGCGGATGACGCCCGTGGCGGGGTCGTTGGAGAGCACGCGCGAGATCTTCTCGGCGGCAAGCGGAGTGCCGTCGGCCACGGTGACCTGGCCTGCGTGGATGGAGCGGCCGATGCCGACTCCCCCGCCGTGATGGATGCTGACCCACGTCGCGCCGCTCGCGGTGTTGACGAGCGCGTTTAGGAGCGGCCAGTCGGCGATCGCGTCGCTGCCGTCGAGCATCGCCTCGGTCTCGCGGTACGGGCTGGCCACGCTGCCGCAGTCGAGGTGGTCGCGGCCGATGACGATCGGCGCGGTGATCTCGCCGGATGCCACCATCTCGTTGAAGCGCGCGCCTGCAAGCTCGCGCTCGCCGTAGCCCAGCCAGCAGATGCGTGCGGGCAGGCCCTGGAACGCGATCTTCTCGGAGGCCTTGCGGATCCATCGGTGGAGCGGCTCGTTGTCGGGGAACAGCTTCAGGATCGCGGCGTCGGTGGCGTGGATGTCGGCGGGGTTGCCGGAGAGCGCGGCCCAGCGAAACGGGCCCTTACCCTCGCAGAAGAGCGGGCGGATGTAGGCGGGCACGAAGCCCGGGAACTCCCACGCGCGGGTGTAGCCGCCCAGCTCGGCTTCGGCGCGGATCGAGTTGCCGTAGTCGAAGACCTCGGCGCCGGCATCCATGAATCCGACCATCGCCTCGACGTGGCGCGCCATCGACTCGCGCGCGGCCTGCGTGAACCCTTCAGGGTCGCGCTCGGCGTACTCGTGCCACTCCTCGAGCGAAACGGCGAGCGGCAGGTAGCTGAGCGGGTCGTGCGCCGAGGTCTGGTCGGTGACGATGTCGACCTCGATGCCGCGGCGCAGCAGCTCGGGCAGCACGTAGGCGCAGTTGCCCTCGAGCCCCACCGAGAGCGGCCGGCGCTCGCGCTTGGCGTCAAGCACGCGCGAGATCGCGTCGTCGAGGTTGGTGGTCCACTCGTCGAGGTAGCGCTGCTCGACGCGGCGCGCGAGGCGGGCCGGGTCGACGTCGACGATCAGGCACACGCCGTCGTTCATCGTCACGGAGAGCGGCTGCGCGCCGCCCATGCCGCCGCACCCGCCGGTGACCGTCAGCGTGCCGGCGAGCGTGCCGCCGAAGCGCTTGTCGGCGATGGCGGCAAACGTCTCGTAGGTGCCCTGCACGATGCCCTGCGTGCCGATGTAGATCCAGCTGCCGGCGGTCATCTGGCCGTACATGGTCAGGCCGAGGTGCTCGAGGCGGCGGAACTCGGGCCACGTGGCCCAGTCCGGCACGAGGTTGCTGTTGGCGATGAGCACGCGCGGCGCCCACTCGTGCGTGCGCATGACGCCCACGGGCTTGCCGCTCTGCACGAGCATCGTCTCGTCGTCCTTCAGCGAACGCAGGGTGCGCACGAGCGCGTCGAACGCTTCCCAGCTGCGCGCCGCGCGGCCGGTGCCGCCGTAGACCACGAGGTCGTCGGGGTTCTCGGCGACGGCGGGGTCGAGGTTGTTCATGAGCATGCGCAGCGCGGCTTCCTGCTGCCATCCCTGACAGGAAAGCGTCAGTCCGCGCGGGGCCGATACGGGGCGTGAACCTGCGGTCATCTTGAGTGCTCCCTACTCGAGTTCGCCGAGAACGGACTGAACCGTGGCGATGACGCTTCCATCGGCCACCAACACGCGCGCGGCCTCGATCTCCGGCGCAAGATAGCGGTCGGACCCGGCGGCGGCCACGTGCTGCCGGAGCAGCGCAAGCACCGCGCCCGTCGCCGGCGAAAGCACCAGCGGAGCGCGGAAGTCGAGGGCGCGGGCGGCGGTGAGCAGCTCGATGGCGAGCACGCGAGTCAGCCCGTCGACGCTGCGGCGCAGCTTGCGAGCCGCGCTCCAGCCCATCGAGACGTGGTCCTCCTGCATCGCCGACGACGGAATCGAGTCCACGCTCGCCGGCGACGCCAGCCGCTTCATCTCGCTGACGATCGCCGCCTGCGTGTACTGCGCGATCATGTGGCCCGAGTCCACGCCCGGATCGCCCGCCAGAAACGGCGGCAGCCCGTTGCTGCGGTGCGTGTCGAGCATGCGGTCGGTCCTGCGCTCGGCGATCGACGCCAGGTCGGCCGAAACGATGGCGAGGAAGTCGAGCACGTAGGCGATGGGCGCCCCGTGGAAGTTGCCGTTGCTCTCGATTCGCCCATCGGCGAGCACGACCGGGTTGTCGATCGCGGCAACCAGTTCGCGCTCGGCGACCGACTCGGCGTGCGCGATGGTGTCGCGTACGGCGCCGGCGACCTGCGGCGCGCATCGCAGCGAGTAGGCATCCTGGACGCGGATGTCGTCCGTGACGTGCGATGCGACGACCTCCGAGTCCGCGAGCAGCCGTGTGAGGTTTCGCGCAGAGGCGGCCTGACCGGGATGCGGGCGCAGCGCCTGCAGGTCGGCGGCGAATACACGGTCGGTGCCGAGCAGCGCCTCCACGCTCATGGCGGCGGTGACGTCGGCGACGCGCACCAGAGCGTGCAGGTCCGTGATCGCGAGCGCGAGCATGCCGAGCATCCCATCGGTACCGTTGATGAGCGCGAGGCCCTCCTTCTCCTCGAGCTCGACGGCCGACAGCCCCGCCGCAGCCAGCGCGTCGGCCGCGGGCATCAACGTGCCGGTCGCGTCGCGTACGTCGCCCTCGCCCATCACCGCGAGCGCGCAGTGGGCCAGCGGCGCCAGGTCGCCGGAGCAGCCCAGCGAGCCGAACTCGAACACGCGCGGCGTGATCTGCGCGTTGAGCATGTCGGCATAGGCACGCACGGTCTGAACGCGCACGCCGGTGCGTCCCGTGGACAGCGTGGAGAGGCGCAGCAGCATCAGCGCGCGCACGACCTCGGTCTCCACCTCGGGGCCGCTGCCGGCCGCGTGCGAGCGGATGAGCGAGCGTTGCAGCTGGCGGCGCTGCGCAGGTGCGATGTACTTGGTCGCCAGCGCGCCGAAGCCGGTGCTGACGCCATAGACTGGCATGCCCGACGCCGCCATCTCCTCGATGCGCTCGCGCGAGGCGAGGATCGCGGCGACGGACTCCTCGGCAAGTTCGATGCGCGCGCCGTGGCGCGCGACGGCGACCACGTCGGCGATGGTGAGCCGGTCTGAGCCGAGCATGACGGTCGATTCAAGTGACACCTGGGACCTCCGAAAGACAGCCACGTTCGTGGCGACGGTTGTGCGTTGGTGGATACTGGGCGTGAGCGGGTGCGATGTGCTCAAGTGTAGAGGTGCTCTGCGACCAATATCCACTTCACCGTGGTGGAGGAGACTCCACCGCTCGCGAGAATGGATGCCCCGTGACTGTATCTTCCCCTTCCACCGACCCGCTGTGGCCGCGCGCCGCGCACTGGATCGAGCACGCCGCGCCGAGCGGTCCGAGCACCTGCGACATCGGCCTGCTCGGGGTGCCGGCGCACAAGACATCGATAACCGTCACGAGCGCCCACACCACTCCCGCCGCGGTGCGAAACGCGCTGCTGCGCTACTCGACGTACGCAACGAGCCACGGCGTCGATGTGTCCGACCTGCACGCGCTGGACTTCGGTGACGTCGCCGACCCCGACGGCCCACTCGGCGAGGCGCGCGTCGCGGCCGCCGTCGCGCGCATCGCCAGCGACTGTGGGCTGCTCATCGCTCTGGGCGGCGACAACTCGATCACGTACTCGGTGCTTCGCGCCCTGTCGGCCGACAGCCCCGCAGGCTGGGGGCTCATCACCGTCGACGCCCATCACGACCTGCGTGACGGCGAGACGAACGGGTCACCGGTGCGCCGCCTCGTTGAGGCCGGACTGCCGGGCGCCCAGATCGTGCAGATCGGCATCGCCGACTTCTCCAACTCCGCGGCCTATGCCCGGCGCGCCGAGGAGTACGGCATCACGGTCGTGTCGCGCGACGCGCTGCGCAACGCTCGCCTCGCCGACATCGCCAGCCACGCGCTCGATATCGCCGGCGCCGGTGAGCGCCCGGTGTTCGTCGACTTCGACGTCGACGTGTGCGACCGCGCCGAGGTGCCCGGCTGCCCGTCAGCAGCGCCCGGCGGCATCGGTGCCGACGAGCTGCGCCAGCTCGTGTACTTCATGGCGCGCGACCCGCGAGTGCGCGGCATCGACATCACCGAGATCGACGCGGCCATCGACGCGCGCGACCAGCGCACCGTGCGGCTTGCGGCGCTGCTGGTACTCGAGGCTTCAGCGGGCGTGCACGCTCGGACGCGTGGCGGCGACGCCGAGCGCTAGGCCGCTGGAGACGCGAAACGCGCACAGCCCGCACGAGTGGATGACCACGGGTACGGGCTGTGCGGTCTTGCAGGCGATCCAGAGATCGCTACCGGACTGCTACTTGATCGCCAGAAGCTCAACCTCGAAGCGGAGCCCGGCGTTGGGCGGAATCACCGGAGGTGAACCCTGCGGACCGTAGCCCATGGCCGACGGGATGGTCAGCTCGCGTTTGCCGCCGACCTTCATGCCTAAGACGCCCTTGTCCCAGCCCTCGATGACGCCGCCCTGGCCAAGCACGAATGGGAAGGGCTGCCCCGAATCCAGAGACGAGTCGAACTTCGTACCGTCCAACAGCCAACCCGTGTAGTGCATGCTGAGCGAGTCGCCGTTCTTCGCCGCGGCGCCCTTGCCCACGACGATGTCCTTGATCTTCAACTCAGCGACATCTCCGGGCGCGGCGGCTGCGGGCGCCTCAGCCGCAGGCTGCTCTGCAGCCGGCTGCTCTGCCGGCGCGACTGCAGGCTCCTCGACTTTTGCCTTGCACCCCACCAGAGAAATGGCGCCGACCAGACCGAGTACGAGCATCAACGAAAGAAACCATCGCTTCGACACTATGACCTCCTGGATACGATTGAACGTCGAGACTACCAGAGTGCGCGTGCTTCCGAGTACCACAGGGCACAGCAAGGCAGATGCCGCAGCGTCATCGCACGTGCGGCCGCGCTGGTATGCCTCAAGCGTGCCTAAAGCGCACGCATGCGGTTGTTCCTCGCGTTGTGCTCGACTTCGGCCAGGCCGAGCGCCTCGAGTAGCGGCGGCATGTACATGCCGAACCGGCCGCGCAGGCCCTTCTTCAGCCCGTACCAGCCGCCGACCGGATTGTCCGCCGAGCGGCCCCACGCTTCCACGGTCCCCTGGGCGGCAGGCTTCTGCTCGTCGGCGCTACCTAGCGGCATCCAGTCGCCGTGCGCTTTGAGCATCGCGTAGAGATCGTCGATGGCGCGCAGCTGGTAACCCAGGACGGTCTTGCCCACCACGCACACGATCGCCGGCGGGTCGGCGTCTTCGTCGCGATACATCTGGTACTCCGACGAGCCGCTCGGGGTCTTCAGCATCCAAGGGTCATCGCGGGTGCCGGAACCGGCTGCGTGTGGTGCCGTCATGATCTCGCTCCATCCATCGGGCCGTATCGGCGCGCGGCGTGTCCACCCGTTCATTCCCCTGCGAGGTACTGCCCCTCCGCAAGGATTCTCTAGCGCGCTTGCCCGAGCGCCGTGCCGCAGACGCGAGACACGCCCGTGGGCCAGCGCTAGCCGCGGCGAAGCTGCTCGTCGAGTCCGAGATCTGCCGCGATCTGCCTCGCCTGCTCTGCGTCCTCTTCTTTCACGAGCAGGCGAATCGGCTGGGCGAGGGTTCTCGTGTAGCTGCCCCCCTCGCCCGGACGGAACGGATCGAAGCAGGCCTCGATGCCTTGCCCCTTGAGTTCATTCGCGAAGGCGAGCAAAGCGATGCTCTCACCGTCGAGCGAGACCCACGCGGTGTCCATCAGGTGCTCAGCAACTACGACCCACGGATCCTCGGGCATACCGTCTCCTCCTTGGTTTCCCTTGGCGCCTGCGTGCCTCACTTCTGCGTGTACCCAGAGAGTGCGGCGCAGCCGCGCCTCGGCCGAAAGGCGGCCGCTGAGGCGGGGCCTGGAGTTCTGTAGTATCAGTATCTGTGCTATTTGCTATCATGCTTGTTAATACTGTCATCCGCGCACACGCGCGCTCGGAAGGGGAAGCACTCGATGACCGACACCGTCGCACCCGACTACCACCCAATGTGGGCAGAACTCGGTCTGAACCTGCCCAATCACGACGCCATGCTCGCCGCGGTCGGCCAGATGTTCGGGGACGCCTACCTCACGCAGCACAACCGTCCCAAAGGGATGGACTACCTCAACTTCGTGATGAGTGAGGTCCACGGTCTGCGCATCAAGGAGCTCCACGACTTCCGTGCGACCGGAGGCAAGGTCGTCGGGACATACTGTCTCTACGTCCCCGAGGAGATCATCCGCGCGGCGGGCGCTTGGAGCGTGGGCATCTGCGCAGGCGCCGAGTGGGCCTACGACGAGGTCGAGCAGATCCTGCCGCGCAACACCTGCGCGCTCATCAAGTCGATGATGGGCTTCAAGCTGGGCAAGGTATGCCCGTATCTCGAGGAGGCCGACCTGCTCGTCGGCGAGACCACGTGCGACGGCAAGAAGAAGGCCTACGAACTGTTGGGCGAGATGCACAACATGCACGTCATGGAGCTCCCGCAGATGAAGCGCGAGAAGGACGTCGCCCTCTGGCGCAGCGAACTCGTGGAGCTGATCGGCAAGCTCGAGGAGCTCACCGGCAACACCATCACCGCCGAGTCGCTCAAGGCCGCCATCGTCGAAGTCAACGACAAGCGACGCGCGCTGCAGCGTATCGCCGCCACCCGCGCCGCCGACCCGGCACCGATCTCGGGCAAAGACGCGCTGCTCGCCACGCAGGTCGCCTTCTACGACGACGTGCCCCGCTTCACCGCCTCGATGAACGCGCTCGCCGACGAGCTTGAAGTGCGCGTGGGAACCGGCGAGGGAGTCACGCCCAAAGGCGCCAAGCGCGTGCTCATCACCGGCACGCCGATGGCCCTGCCGAACTGGAAGCTGCACGACATCGTCGAGAAGGCAGGCGGCATCGTGGTCGGCGAGGAGATGTGCACAGGCTCGCGCTACTACGAGAAGCTCGTGAGCGAGGACTCGTCCACGCTCGACGAGATGCTCGACGACATCGCCGCCAAGTACCTCGATATCAACTGCGCGTGCTTCACGCCCAACCAGAGCCGCCTGGACGACATCGCCCGCATGGCAAAGGATCTGGGCGCCGACGGCGTCATCGACTACGCCCTGCAGTTCTGCGGCCTCTACGAGATCGAGTCAACCGCCGTCGAGCAGACGGTCCGCGATGCCGGCTTGCCCGTGCTCAAGATCACGACCGACTACTCCATGGAAGACATCGGCCAGCTCTCAACGCGGGTCGAGGCATTCCTCGAGATGCTCTAGGGAGGCGACGATACACACGTGCGCGTTCTCGGCCTCGACATAGGCTCACGCAGCGTCGACGCGGTCTGGCTCGAGGGGGGCCAGACCGTCGACGCTGCTGTGGCGGACTCAGGGTTCGACCCGCAAGCGGCGGCCCGTGGCTTCGTCGCGCGCGGCGCACACGACGTGATCGTGGCGACCGGCTACGGGCGACATGCTGCGCGAGAAGCCTTCGACTGCGACGTCGTCACCGAGATCAAGGCGTACGGCACCGGCGTGCACGCGCTCTTCCCGTCGGCGTCCAGCGTGCTAGACATCGGCGGGCAGGACACGAAGGTGATTGTGCTGGGAGCTGACGGCCGCGTCGTCGATTTCGAGATGAACGACAAGTGCGCGGCCGGCACCGGCAAGTTCCTCGAGGTCATGGCGCGAGCACTCGGCTTCGACCTCGAGCGCATGGCCGCAGAGGCTCTGTCTGTCGAAGGCGGAGGCATCCAGATCTCGAGCATGTGCACGGTATTCGCCGAAAGCGAGGTCACCGGTCTCGTGCATCGCGGCGAGGATCGCGCGGCTATCGCGCGCGGGCTGCACGACTCGATCGCCAAGCGCACCCTCGGGTCGCTCAAGCGCATCCGCGCGACCGGACCGCTCGTGTTCGCGGGCGGAGTGGCGAACAACGCAGCGATGGTGCGCCTGATCCGTGAGGGCTTCAACGGCGAGGTGCTGGTGCCCTCAGCGGCTCAGACGGTTGGCGCGCTCGGCGCAGCTCTCAGCTACTGCTCGCCGGCACGCGACTAGCCCGGCGCCAAACGTGCTGGCGGCTTCTCGACCCCTCGCCAGGACCTAGCGCTTCGACCCGGTCGCCGGGCGCGCGGACGAGCCGAAGTGTTCGAGAAGGTTGAGCGCCGTGTTCACGAAGAACAGCGCGCCGAACACTCCCCACGCGACCCGTTGGGTGTCCCACAGCGGCCACCAGAGGAACATCTGTGCGAAGAAGTACAGGGTGACGAAGGGGCCGAACGCGCCCCACAGGATCGGATCACGCCATTCGACGCGAAGCCAGATGTCGAGATAGGCGCCAAGGGCGGCCCACGCCGCCATCAGCAGCGGCCCTGCGAATAGCCTCCACGAAGCCCCGCTGACCAGCATCCAGACGCCCACCGGCAGCCCGAGGCCCGCGAAGGCGTAGGCGAGCCAGCCCCAGCGCGCAGCTGCAACCGACCACCAACGTCTTGCCGAGAAGAACGCCACGAGCAGCACTTGGGACGCGATGCCGAACACTGAGAATGCGACTCTCACTGCTCCGACTCCCATGGCTCCGCCTCTCTGGCGTAGCGCGCCCTAGCGATTCATCCACGTGATGGACAGCTGCAGCACTGACGCGATCGTGACCCAGACCAGATACGGCGTCAGCACCAGACTCGCCCAGCGCGAGTGAGGCCAGAACGCCACCATGCACCACACGATCGTCACGAGCACGATCAGGATGTCGGCCGAGCCGAGCGGCAGGTTGCGCAGCCCGAACTGGATCGGCGTGAACGCAACGTTGGTCACGACGTTGATCGCAATGGGCACCAGCACCGAGGCCGGCATCGAGCCGCGCGTGACGCGCCAGATGACGTAGCCGAACGTGGCGATGATGATCGGATACACCACGGTCCAGATAATGCCGATAGTGCTGCCCGGCGGAGTCCATGCGGGCTTGATCAGGCTTTCGTACCAGTCCATGAGCTGTCTCCTGTAGCACCGCGAAGGCGGGTGCGTCGTCTTGCGTTCTCTCCCATTCCCTCAGTTGGCTGCTTCGAACGTGAGGGACTCGTTTCCGCCCTCTTCATAGAGGGTCAAGGTGCCGTGCGACACCTTGTACGACTTCGCCTGACCGAGCAGCTGCAGGTAGGCCGACTCGGCTCGCATCGTGGGTTCCGGACCGGCCATCAGCGTGCCCGCGAACGGTCCGCCAGCGAAGGTGTCTCCCGGGCCGAGCTTATATGGACCGCTGTAGCTGTTGACGCCGCTGTTGCCGGAGAGTCTGTCTTGTGCAAACTCCGCCGTGATCATGACATTGGCCGGGTCGATCGAACTGACCGTCCACCCGACGAGCCTCCACTGCGTGCCCTCCAGACGGCTGCCGCCGGAGTCGCATCCGACCAGCACTGCGAATGCAAGACCGACGAACACGACTGTCGCGGCCACTCGGCTGAACCTGACCATGGCTTCTCCCCTTTGAGGTCACACTCCAGACAAGCTCAGAGCGATGAGCGTCTGCCCTGCGTAGTAGGCAGGCAGTCCAAGGAGTTTGTTCTCAAACCCGGCGTCATCGAAGCGCTCGCGACCGACCGCGATGTCCGAGCCTGCCACGAGGATCACTCCGCAGAAGAGCATCCACGAACGGTGAGTGATTCCCGCAGCCGTCCCGACAGCAAGCATGACAGCGACGATTCCCACGTATGCGCCCACGGGAATACGCAGCGGTTCGGGCAGCCGGGTGCGAAGCCAGATCCAGACGCCCGCCGCAGTCGCAGCGACCGCCGGCGCCGTAGCGCCGAGCGCGGCGACGCGCACCCCGCTGAAGACGAAGGCGATGCTGTACGTCATGTAGGCAGCGGCAAAGCAGGCCATGCCTGAGAGGAAAGCCCTCCTGCCGCGCAACGAGAGGACCACGTCGCCCGCCGCCGACAGGACCAGCCCGCCGAGCGCAAGGCGGCCCCACACGGAGTCCATCGCGCCCGCCGCGAGAGCGGTGCCGATGAACCCGAGCGAGGCCGAAGCCTTCGAGACAACGTAGGCGCGTGGCATGCCGACACGAAACGACACCAGCGCGACTGCAACCCCGACACAGGTAATCAGCACGAATACAGCAGCAGGACCCGTCAGCACCCCGCGCCCCCCTTCCGTGTACGCACGGTTCGACGCACATCGTCCGCTCGTGATGCTCGTGCCCATTACGTCCGAGACGAAGACACAGGTGGTCGCCAACCACGGTGAGGCGTACGCGACCGAGACGTCAACGGGCGTGACCCGGAGGTCACGCCCGTTCGGCCGCGAAGAAGGCAGGGTGGGTAAGGGTGTCGCGTCGACTCGGTGCCGGCACAGCATGAGTCGAGCATCCCTGCCCTCTTTGCGGCCGGCACCGCGCCGCATATGGTGCAACGACCTCATCCGGTCTGGGACAACCCGGGAACGGCCACGACGCCTGTCGGCATACGTGCGCCCCAAGTGGGGAGGTTACTTCACCGTGTAGTAGTTGAACGCGTTGGCAGGATTGAAGCCGATGACCCCGCCGAGCGCAGGATCGGCGTTCCAGCTGCTCATGCCTGACATCATGTTGTAAGCCTCGTAGCCCATGAGGTTGAGGAGCATCGCGTCCTCGCCGCCGAGGTTGCCGGTGTAGCAGTACACGATGGTCGTCTTCTCGGAATCGAGCTTGTTCAGCTGATTTGCGAGATCGCTCCACACGAGGTTGACTGCACCGTCAATGTGACCGGTGGCATAGTCCGCAGTCTCTCGGACCGAGATGATCTGGTAGCGCGGGTCCTTCGAGGCAACGACAGCCTGAACCTGCGTGGCGGTCATGACGGGGGCGAGGCCCTTGGCGAAGTACGCCTTGGTCTGACCCTTTATGGCCGAGGCACCGCTGGCGTAGCGACCCTCAAGGCGAGGGGCGCAATAGGTCCTGGTGGTCAAAGTAGGCACGTTCGTCGTCGGGTACCCGGCGGCGGCACCACTCGGGATGTCGAGACCGACGATCGCCTTGTCGGCGACCCATCCGCTCATGCCGAAGAGCAGTGCGCGGGTGTCGTAACCGAGCATGCCCCACACCATGGTGGTCATCGACGAGGTCTCGCCGGTGTAGCAGACCACGACGATCTTCTTGGCAGGGTCGAGCTTGGCCAGACTCGCGTCGTCGGCGATGGTCTGGAACGGGATGTTGATGGCGCCGTCGATGTGACCCAGCGCGAAGTGCTCCGCCGAGCGGACGTCGACGATCTGGTAGCTGGGGTCCTTGGTCAGGACGACGTTGTAGAGCGCGGTGGCGGAGATGATGTGGGCGGGGCCGCTCTTGGCATAGGTGTCGGCGGCCTGGATCATGGCGGCGCGCGCGTTGAACCTCTGCGCGGCGGCCGCTCTGGCGTGGGTCTTCTCGGTGATCGGCTTGGCGGCGGCAAGCCCCGGCGCGGCCAACAGGCCGATCGCGAGTGCGCCAGCCACAACGACTGTCATCCATCGTTTGGAACTCATGAACACGTTCCTCCTAGGATTCACAGGTCTCTCATGAGACCTCGTTGACGAATCGGGTTCGTTCTTGGTGTGCTAAAAGGGTGGCCGAGACGCCTACTCGGCGGTGGTGGGGTCGATCGTGCTCATGACCTCGGACACCCGGTCGGCTGGGAACCCGCCGCGGGTCGCGTGCTCGCGCACGAGCTCCTCGCTGGGAGCGATGTAGACGCAGTAGATCTTGTCACCGGTGACGAAGCTCTCGAGCCACTGGACCTTGGGCCCCAGGTCGCTGAGCACGCCGCATGACGTCTGTGCGATGCCTTGCAGTTCGGCGGCCGAGAGGCTGCCGGCGCCGGGAATCTCGCGTTCGATTACGTACTTGGGCATAGTGGCTCCTTTTGCTGGGTGTTCGGCCCGTGTCGGGCCCTTGTTGGATCGAGCCGTGCTGTCGAGCAAGAATCACTCGGTCTGGGACAACCCGAGACCACTGGCGATGCCCGTAGCAAGCGCTTCGATGCGCTCAGCCGAGAAGTTCTTCGTCTCCATGACCATGTGCTTGCAGTCGTACAAGCTCCAGTCACGGGTGAGTATGGTCAGCCCGAGTTCCTCGGCACGCTCGTAGAACATCGTGCCCGGGAACGGCGTGGTGTATGAGATCAGAAGCTTGCCGCCCGCCTCACGGATCTGAGCCATGAAGGCTGCGGTCTGCGCCAGCGTCTCCTCGGTGTCATCCGGGAACGGGATCATGAACGAGCAGGCGACGCTGATACCGGCTTCGACCGCGCTTCGCACCGCGGCAAGCGCATCTTCCTTGCGGATGCCTTTGACCGAATCGAGGATCTCTTGAGCGCCTGACTCGATTCCGAACTGGATGCCGGTGCATCCTGTCTCGGCCATACGACGCAACATCTCGTCGTCGACGCGGTCGACCCGCGTGGCACAGCCCCAGGTGAAGCCACCACCGCGCGCCTCGATGCCGTCCATGAGTTCGTTGAGCCAACGACGGTCCAGCGTGAGAATGTCGTCGACGAAGAACACGTGCTGTGCACCGTAGTCACGGATGACTTCGCCGACTTCGTCGAGGACGTCGGCCACGGGTCGCATTCTCCGGTGTCCACCCCAGATGTAGGATGCCGAGCAGAACGGGCAGCGATAGGGGCATCCGCCGCGTGCGGCGAGGACGTTGTGAGCGTCCTCGTAGAAATCGAGCGAAAGGAGCTGCCGTGCTGGCCGACCTATGTCGGCCGAGTCGAGCGGCTCACGAGGCGCATTGAGTGTGGGCACGCCGTCCACGATGTGGCCCAAACCGGCGATCAGCTTGAGCGCCTCCGGGTCGGCGCCGGTTTCGAGTGCGGCTGCGAGCTCTGCAGCCGTTTGCTCGCCCTCGCCCACTGCAACGTAGTCGACGTCAGGCTCGGCAAGCACATCGAGCGGCACGATGCTGGCGTGAGGACCGCCGAAGATGATGGGAATGTGGGGGTCATGCTTCCTGACCAAATCGGCGATCACAAGAGCGTTGGGATAGGTCTCCGTGTGCGACGACACACCCACGAGCTGTGGGCGGACGCGGTTGAGCACGACTTTGATTCTCGCGGGGTTCAGACTGGTGACGTTGAGGTCGAGAAGGTCGACCTCGTGCCCCTGCTCGATCAGGTGCTGAGCGATGTACGCCAGGCCGAGGGGCGGCGACAGGTGTGCGTGCGGGCTCCTGATGGAGACCGGCGCTTGCAGCAGCAACACTCTCATATTCACGCACCTCCGCTCATAGGGACAGAAGAAGGAAGGCGCCGGACCCCGCCGATGCGGGACCGACGCCTTCCACACACTGCAATATGTAGAACGGCTACTCAGCCGCTCCTTCCGTGATACCCAGTACCTGCTTGGCCTGCTCGATACGCGATGCAACCACGCTCTTCAGGTCAGGCACGAGGAACCCGTACGGTTTGCGAGTCGCGGCGATCTTGAGCACGGCTGCGGAGAGTTCCTTGTCGCCCAGCACCTCGCCGATCCACGTGGCCAGATGGGTCGGATCAACGTAGTTGACCGTGGCCCATGCCCCGCCGAGCGCAACGGTCGCGCCGTCGTGGAGGATCAAGAAGCGTTCTGCTTCCTCGAGGCTGAACAGACGGACCGGTCGCGTCCCGGCCATGGGGGTCAGGATCCCGGCCTCGAGAGCCTCCGTCTGCTCGACGTGGCGCATGAGGTTTTCGGCGCTCTTGACGTCGATTTCCGCTCGCAGAGTCTCAGTCATTCTCACGCACCCAGCTTTCCGGCCTTTTCGAGCTCGTCGGCCACGTTGGCCAGGTCGAGCTTCTCGAGGGTCTCACGAGTCGGCCATCCGGACTTGATGTCCCAGCCTTCCAGCTTGAAGAACAGGGTCTTCCAGTCTTCGACCTTCTGACGGTCGAGCATGCGTCCAGCCACGCTCTTGTACGACCATTCGTTGTCCTCGAACACCGGCATGGTATAGGGGGCTTCGTAGGTTGTCGTACCGGGCTGCGCGCCCGTGGTGTAGGAGTACTCGGAGAACTTCTCGATGTCGCGATGGCGACCCTGAAGGGCCCAGATCGCACGGTCGAGGTTCCAGATCCTGCGTCCGATTTCCATGCCCTCTTCGAAGGTCATATCTCCGCCGGTGATGGCGTTCATGAACTTGTTCTCTCCGACGGAGGTCATGCCCTCGTTGTCAGGACCGTAGGGGTTCACGAAGTCGGCCCATGCCCAGTCACAGAAGAGCATCGACTGCTTGTAAAACCTTGTGTAGTGGCGGTGCCACGCGACGGTCTTGGCCATGGCCTCTGAGTAGATGCCCTCGTCGCTGTAGTTGATCATCATCGGATCGTTGTACGGTGCTGTCTTCTTGGCGAAGATCTCGGAGAGGCGCTTCGCACTCACGGTAGGCTCTACACCGAAGAGTCCGTTGATGGTAGGTGTCCAGTACACGTGCCAGTTGAAGTCATGCTCGTTGATGTCGCGCTCGCCGATCAGCGATCCATAGCCCCACTCGACCTCGGTACGGGCGTCGTAGTGGTGAGGAAGGCCCCACTCCTGAAGCGGCAGGATTCCGCTCTTGGTGTCAATCTCGAGACGGCCCCATGCAAGTGCTGCCTGGGCGACGCCCTTGCAGAGCTCCTTGCCGATGTCCGTCTGAGTGACGATGCAGTTGACGAACGCCTCAGCCCATTCGCCGGAGCCGAACTTGTCGAACGGCAGGTTCGAGTTGATCTTCTTGCCCTTGCCCATGATGCCTTGGTTGACCAGCTGCTCGATCCACAGCGTGGCTGCTTCTACCGCGAAGGCGTTGACGCCGGCAAGCTGAATCGCGTCAGCGGCACGGGGAGATGCATCGGTGACATGCCCGTTCGCCTTGACGTCATGATGGTCGTACCAGAAGAAGTCGACGCACTGGGACTCGTTGCCCTTGCCGGTGTCCATTCTGCCTCGGCAGTTGCGGATGCAGCCGACGCAGCCCTGCGGGCGGGACTTGGTGCCCTCGGGGTTGTCCTGGATCGTCGAGAGCGGCTTGCCCGGCGTGCTGGCGAAGGAGACAAGGCCGACGTACTCGGCGGGATTGTCGTGATGCCCGCCGAACGCATAGCCGTTGGCCCACATACGAGCTTCCATAAGCGCGTTCGGGTCGGCGATATTCACGCCGCCCGTGCCTACGACGCTGATAGCCTTGAGGTTTTTGGAAGCGAAGACTCCGCCGAATCCGCCCTGTCCGGCACCGTTGCCGGCGTCATGGACGAGCGCAGCCATAGGGCCGAACTTCTCTGCGTTCGGGCCGGAGGTGAGGACCGCCGGGTGCTGAGTGGTGCGTCCCGCGTCGCGCGAGACTCCCATGTTCGCCCAGCCGCTTTCCTTCTTGCTCGGCTCGACGCGCGCCCAGATCTCTTCCTGAGTCTCGCGGGTGTCGAGGGCCCAGAGGTCCGCCGCGTCCTGCAGCTTCACTTCGCCGTTGACGATGTTGAGCCACACTTTCTTCGGCGACTTGCCCGTGAGCACGATGCCGTCCCAGCCGGCGAACTTGAGCTGGGTCGAGAAGCGGCCGCCGAAGTTCGAGCGGGTGAACCAGCCAATCGGGTAGGCCTGGATGCCTATGCCCTGCAGCTCGGTACGACCCGCCACTGACGGCGCGAGCGTGCCGGAGAGCGGAGAGGTCATGATCGTAACGACGTTGCCGGGATCGGTGCCCTTGATCGTCTTGTCCTTGCACAGGTCGAAGAAGATCGCAGACCCGATACCGTGTCCGCCGCCCCACGACTTGTACTTCTCAGTAAGAATCTCTTCGAATTTCCCGGTGGTCAGATCCACTTTGAGGATCTTCCCCGAGTATCCCTTGCTACTAGCCATCGTAAGCCTCCATGAATGTCGTCATTGGGTGCGTCGCGCGCCGTCCAGGACTAGCCGAGGTGACCGCCGGACTGGGGTGCGCCCTCGAAGCCCAACTTGTCCCATACCGTGCCGGTACGCATGTTCTTCTCGTAACCGGTCTCGCTCTGCTCGGGGAGTACCTTGGTGAACTGGATGGCACCCATCGGGCATACCTCTTCGCAGGCACGCTTGCCCTCAGGGCCGCCGACCTGATCCCAGTACTTGGCGTTCTCGCACAGGTCGCACTTCTGAGCATGCTTGTCTTCGAAGTTCCAGAGGGCACGTGAGGGAGTGAACGGGCATGCGTTGACGCAGCGCTCGCAACCGATGCACTTGGCCTCGTCTACGGTGCGCACGCCGGTCTTCTCGTCAGCATGCATGGCACCCGTGGGGCATGCGGCAACGCAGGCGGGGTACGGGCACTGGCGACACTGGGAGATCTCGATGTCGTCCGGGAACTTGCCCCAAGGATTCTGGGTGATCTGGATGCGGGAGAGGGCCATGTTCGTCTCGCCGTGGTGCGTGAGCGAGCACGCCATCATGCAACTCGTGCAGCCGGCACACTTCTTCGTGTCGACCAGCAGGTAGCCGCCTGAAGCGGGAATCGCGAACACCTTGTCCGGCAGCAGCACGCTGTTGACGAACATTCCGCCGAGAACTGCGCCGACGCCTACACCGCCCACTGTGGTCATGAACTCGCGCCGTGAAAGCGTCTTTCCCTTATCGGGACCGGACACGTCCGGGCGGTCGGATGCTTCGTTACCCTTCATCGTGACATTCCTTTCGGGATTCGAATCTGAGCCGGTCATCAGGCAACACGCTTGGGAGCAACGGTCTGCTCGTCGGTCTGATCGTCGGCCTGCGCGAGTGCAGCAAGCCAACCGGCATGCTCGTGTTTCGCATAGTCAAGGCTCACATGTCCGGTGAACATGGAGCGGAAGATTGGCCAGCTTGAGGGCAGAATCGCCGCAAAGAAGATGTGCGGCAGGATGAAGGCGAACATGACGACGGTGGCCACGTCATGAGCCGGCGTGACGATCGACATCATCCCCGCGGGAACTCCGATCGAGTGGGCGAGTACCTTCAGCAGACCGGTGACGATGATCGCGATCGTCGTCGCGGCCGCCATGAGGTACGCCATCTTCTCGGACTCGAAGTACTTGCGCTCCGGCGGCATCGTGAACTTCTTGAAGCCGAGGAGCAGTCCGTAGTGACGCTTCGTGTACTCGACCGCGTCGCTCGTCGGAAGGTGTTCCTTCAGACGCTTGATGGCGAGCAGTGAGTTGGCACCGTAGTAGAAGGTGCCGAAAAGGAACACAACCACCGCAAAGAAGTGGATGTTCATGGCGATCCACACAGGACCGCCGCCCGCCACGAGCGCGGGAACGAACAGGACGCCAAGCGCGATTCCCGAAGCGAGTAGTACCGCTGTCGCGAGTCCGTGGGTCCAATGCTCGACGATAGCTGCCGTGTCGTGACGCAGGACACGATCGCCTTCGATCCGTGGGTCTTGTCGCTTGGTGACCCCCGCTGCGAGGATCCCAGCGAACGGCGCAAGCCAAATGACCCACGTCGCCGAATCGAACAATAGATTGCCTGACATGCCTTACCCCCTTTCTTTTCCGAGAACCAGTTTCTCCGCGACTAGTTCCTAGAGGTATCTGACGAGTGTCTGCGGGCGTCGCCCGAGAACTCTCGTCCGTCAACCTCACGGAGGTGCACGGTCTTGAACTGGTGCTCAACAACTGGACTGCCGGGTCCACTCTTGCCGTTGATACGAGCAGACTTTCATATAGCACGCGCGTTTCGTACCAGTCAACAAGCAATTAGTACACCATCGGTCTATGTTGACCGTGCAGGCGACTATCACGGCTGGTAGATGGTTAGTAATCGAATACCGATAACAGTAAATAATGTTCAAAAGCCGACTATTTCGTGTGATTCTGGTCACATAGGCCCGTATCAGAGAGGTCGTATACCGATATGTTTGAGAGCGGTATTACACATCATCCGGGGGCTGAGATACTGCCATCCGTGCTATCGTTCTCACTGAGTCCAGTACTGGACTCAAGGCGCAGCCGAACGTCGTTTCTACGTGGGGAATCCTTATGAACGATCCTATCGACGAAAGCACCGCCCTCAGGCTCATTCGAGCCCTGGACGAGGGCCGCCTCGACCCCCTCTTCCAGGCGGCGCACATCGAGTACTCGGAACTCGAAGGGTTCACCGGCACGAGCCTGACGGTCGGACTGCCGCAGGATGCGGTCGCCCACCTGATCGGTTCGGTCCGACGGGCGCAAGGACTCACCATCGTTGCAGCCTCCTGGGGCGACTACGCTGGCTGGATAACCCTATCCGCCGAACTCGTCGAGTTGCTGCACGAGGTCGACGTCCGAGCCAACTTCGGCTTCTCCACTGCCACCGGCTTGCCCGAGGACGAGATTCGTCACCTCAAGAACCGAATCCTCATCGAAGAAGTCCTGCCGCTGAGCCTCACCACCGGGGAGCTGACGCACTTCAGCCCCGCCGAGTTTGCCCAGGCGAAGAATGCCGCTCGCCGCATGCTGGTGGAGGGCACAGAGCCGAGCACCGAATACGAACGCTGGGTGCTCCGCTTCTTTGAGTTGATGCAGCGTCTACCTGAACTTGCAGCAGAGCCTCTCACCCTCGATCGGCTCCGTGAGCTGCATACGCTGCTGATGCTGGACAAGGCGATTGGCGGCGTGTACCGCACCGAGGAGATTATGAATCCGGAAACGGGGCTCTCGGTTGATGGGCAAGGCGCACATCCGGCGCGAATCGCACGCGAGATGAACGCGATTGCCGCCTACGGTACGAGTCAACAGCGGCCGTTCGTCCACCCGCTCATAAAGACGATCGTCTACTTCTACTGGATACGACGGGTGCAGCCTTTTGCCGTTGGAAACGGGCTGTTTGCGCGCCTCATCGCGCACATCTACGAGTATCAGCAGGGCTACCGCTGCCTGCCGTGCACTCCCTTGACGCGCACTGCGAGCGCCATCTGGGCGGTTCCGCCCCCTGGCGCCGGGGAATCTCGATTCGATGCCACCGTCTTCGTCATCAGGCGACTGGGCGTGTTCCTCAACGCCTACATCCTTGCGGAAAAGGAGGTCACGGAGGCGACGCACCGGTATCAGGGGCTGCGCCAGAGATTCCGTGCCCTCGACATCAACCACCGACAGGCCCGCATACTCAATCGGGCTCTGGATACGCCGACGACCGTGTTCACGATCAAGCGCCATGCTCGCGCATGGGGTCTGGCCTACGAGACCGCCCGCCAAGACTTTCTGCAACTCGTGAACGTCGGCTACTTCGAGCAGACGAAGCGTGGACGGGTGCTCGAGTTCCGGCTCGCCCGGGATGCGGCGAAGAAGCTCTCCCCGCTGCTCTCGTCTTAGACAGAACACTCACCGCAGCTCGAGCCGAATGCGGTCAGGGCTCGCGCGGCAGCTAGACCGCTGCGTCGAACTCGTCGCGATACCGCGCGACGCCGGATGCGCCGGCCATTGCCTCCGGATCCAAGACAAGAACCATGAAGGCCTCGTCCGGAACGCCCTCCCACTGGGACCTGAGACCGTGAGCCGAGGCCCGCTCGAATCCGAAGCGCGGATAGAACCCGGGATGGCCGAGCACGACGACGAACGGGCAGCCCCGTTCCGCAAGCAGTTCGATGCCCTTCTCGACCAGTGCCGAACCGATACCGCGCCCCTGGCGCTCGGGCAGCACGGCGAGGGGTGCCAAGCCCATCCCGATCACCTTGCGACCCTCACTCCGGATGGTCGCAGGAGTAAACAGGACGTGACCCACAACAGCGCCGTCCTCCTCGGCGACGAGCGACACGTGCTCGGGGCATGTTCGCCGAAGCTCATCGACGACGTTCGCCTCGGCCGGCTGCTCGAATGTAAGCTCGTTGACATCATGGATCGCAGCCACGTCCTGAGGCTGCTCAACTCTCAGTTCCACTGCGAGCCCCCTTCGCATTGGCAGGCATGGCAGCGGCCCGGGCGCGCCCGCAGTAAATACACGCTTCCCTGTGGACACAGAGTACGCCACCACACCCTGGGCACTTCCATCGCTGCCTCTCCATAGCCACAAAACCGTCCACTCCCAGTGCGTGGATGGTCTCGAGATTCTCCGCCATGCTCATCCCGTACTTCTTTCGGTAGCGTGCGTCGAGGTGCTTGAGCCGTGTGCACGGGAACGTGGCGCACTCGAAGCAGAACTCCCTGCTAGCCCCCAGAGTTCCGCCCTCGTCGCAGTTCCTGATTCGGCATGACTGACAGTGCTTCACCTTGTTGGCGCCGTCGCTGCTGCAGCCCGCGCAGCGGTTCTTCTCTCTGAGATGTCCGATGCACACGCCGCAGTCCATCCCACAGGGTGCGATCAACGTGGACTCGATCGACTCGGGGTATATCGTTTCCATAGCGCTCATGGCGTTGTTCGCCTCGCTCTCGGGGGAGATGCGCCCGCTTGGCAGTTGATTCCCTGCAGCGCAGGTTCCCGACCGAGGCGGTGTTGATTCGATGGGTGGCTGGACCGGACTGGCAATCCTCGTGCTGGTGGCAGCGCCGGTGATACTCGTCGTGCGTTATCTGCGAAAGCCGTACGAGTCTCGAAGTGTTCCGCGCGACAGCGTATCGATGAAAGCGAAGGGCGAGACTCGTCGACCGCTAGGGGTCTTGCCGGGAGAGGCCTTCGACGACCAGATTCGAGACAACGCTGCGGATCAGCCAGAACAGTCACACAAACGCCGCTCTACCTAGCGTCACCTGAGAACCGTTCGCGCTCGAGGAGTTCGCTCCACGCTCCTCACCCGAGTTGCCGCGTAGTGCAAGTCGGGCATATCTCATCGAACGGGCGGAGGCTCTGCAGAAGCGGAACCATCGGGATTCCGTCCAATCGAGGGGATTGCCCACGGATGCCACGAGCACACTCCAGCCCGTGTCCGGTCTGACCATGAGGGGCAGTCGCTCGCCAAGCTGGCAAACTGCATTCGCTGCCACGCGGGCGGCCGAAAGGGCGGCGACTAGGCAGGATCGCGCGGTTAAGCACACGGAAGGACCCAAAGCCACCACCCACACGGATGGTGGCTTTTGCACGCGGCACTGCTGATCGCGTTCTTGACAGGCAAACTACATTGACAGACATAGTAGTGTGTCTCATCATGCACTGCGAAGGGGGTGGCCGCATGGGCGAAACACCGATCAGTAGTGACCTCATCCGAGGTCACATCGACACCATCGTTCTCGGACTACTCAGCGTTCAAGACCGCTACGGCTACGAAGTCTGCAAGCAGGTCACGGTCTTGTCCGACGGCGAGTACGAACTCAAGGAACCGACGCTCTACTCGGCGGCCCGGCGCATGGAAGCTCAGGGACTGATCCGCTCCTACTGGGGCGAAGGGTCCCAAGGCGCCCGACGCAAGTACTACGCGATCACGCCGGAGGGCAAGGTCGCCTACCAACGTAACCTCGAAGACTGGAAGCGCGCGCGCAGACTCATCGACCGGCTGGTCTCCAGCCAGACCGAGAAGGAGTAGATATGGAAGCCATCAAGTACTACGTGAAAGGCGCCTTCCAAGGTGTGAAGGAGACCCCTCCGGTCCTCGAGCAGCAAGAAGAGCTCATCGCCGACCTAACCGCCAAAGTCGCCGATCTCGTCGCCGAGGGGAAGTCCGAGGAAGAGGCGCTCGGCGTGGCCATCGCCTCGCTTGGTGACCTGTCGGCGCTTGTCGCTGAGTTCGAGCCGGGCGAAGCGGCGATCGTAGCGGTGCCGACGGCGAACGTGTTTTCCAACCGGCTCGACCTTTGTGTTGTCGCGATCAGTGCCGGCGTCGGTGCAGCCGTCATGATCGGTAGCGCGGCCCTGGGCGCCTTCTCGAGCCTCGTGATGCCGGGAGCCGGGTTCTCGCTCCTCGCGGTCCTTGCAGTGGCCGTCTGGTGGGTTCGCGCTGCGTACCTGCGCTACCAAGACGCTCCCCGAGCCGTGGAGGTCAGAGAGCTTGTCTACTCGCAGCGCTTCCGCCGCGCACTCGCCATCTGGGCGGGCGTATCGGCTGTAGTAACCCTGTTCAATGCCGTGAGCGGGACCGACTTCTGGTGCTGGCCGATCTGGGTCGCCGGCGGTGCGTGGGCGCTCTCAATCAAGGTCGAGCAGTGGGCCGCGGTCCGCAGCGAGTTCCGCGCGCCGCTCGCCCACTCAGACGAGCACGCTTAAGCGCACACGACTTCAAGACGTCTACGCGTCGGGCGGGCTTTCCGAGTGACCGCCCGGCGCCTACTCGGCAGTGGTCGGATCGATCATCCGCACGACCTCGGTCACGCGATTGGCAGGAAACCCGCTCCTGCCCGCGTGGTCGCGCAGAATCTGTTCGCTGGGTGCGATGTAGACGGAGTAGATGATGTCAGTGGCCACGAAGCTCTCCAGCCACTGGACCTGCGAGCCCATGCCATCCAACACACCGCAAGAGGTCTGTGCGATGCTTCGAAGATCGGCAGCCGACAGGCCGCTTGCGCCGGGTATCTCACGTTCGATGATGTACTTCGGCATGGCTGCTCCTCTGAGGGACCGGTCTGCGCACGACCGCGCATGAGTGCAAGCGATTGCTGCGCCAAGCCCTCCCGCGCGCCCACCTCGCGCGGCCCGCGATACACGCCTGCGCGGACTCGCTGGACGCGAAGTGCGTCAGTCGAAGTCGACAGGCGCGGGTACGCGTACCTCGAGCCAATGGAAGTGATAGACGGCAGACTGCGCGAGGTGAGAATCTGCCTCGGAGAGCGCCTGGCTGGAGTCACCACTGAGGCCGACGACGATGCTCGTGAGCGCAGGAAGCTTCCTGAGCACGCAGTAGCGCCCTATGGGCTCGAGCAGTCGCCCGATTCGAGGTGCGGGGACGCCAATGAGCCGGCCGAGGACGTCGGCGGTGATCGTCTGGCGGTGGTATGCCGCGTAAATCAGAACCGACCAGATCTGAGCTGCTCGCTCACTCGTCGTCATAAGCACTTCCTCTTCCAGCCCGGCGCCGTGCCTGGTCTTCGTGTCGCGAATTCCCAGTGTACGCCTGCCGCTGCGACGCTTGAGGTACGCGTCGAACTACGCCAGCGCGAAGAACATCGGGCTGAAGAACGGCACCAACCATACAAGCCAGACTGCGATGCTGAACTTGTGGAAGCTGGTGATCGCATGCTCGTCGTGCCTCGCGAGCACGACCGTTGCCCAGACTGCGTGGACGAGCATCAGGACGATGGCGAGCACTCCGGTCACCCCGTGCACGTCGAACGTCATTCCGCCCGCGAAATCGAACATCAGCCCGGTTCCCCAGGTGTCGCAGACAAGCCCCATCCAGAAGAAGACGAGATGCCACACCTTCAGACGTCCGGAGATGCGCTCGCTCCACACGCCGATCGAGTAGAACACGAGTGCCAGAGTAATGATCACGCTTACGCTTGTCGGCATCGTAGCCTCCTGGTATTCGATACTTCGAGCACAGTCTACAGGTCGAAATCGCCGGCGGCCTCGGGCTGGTACAGGACCTTCTCAACACGGATGCGTCGCATACCTGCGGGCACAGGCCACTCCACGATGTCGGTCTCGGAGTAGCCGAGGATTGCCGTACCCACCGGAGCGAGTACGGAGATCGCCCCTGCTGAGGCGTCCGCATCGGCCGGAAAGACGAGAGATACCGTCATGGGCTGCTCGGAATCCACGTCCCGCAGAACGACGCGCGAGTTCATCGTGACGACGGATGCCGGAATGTCTTCGGAAGGCACGAGTGTCGCGCGCTCCAGCTCCTCGCGCAGGTCCCGCAGATCCTGTCTGCCGGTTCCAAAATCCTCGGCCACCCGGATCAGTTCGAGCAGACGATCCTTGTCGAACTGTGTGATGAAGATGCCTCTGTCACTCATGGTGCCTCCGATGCAGCATCGGTCAGGATAGACGAAGTGCCGGCTCTTCTCGGGCCGGCAACGTGTGTGGGGCGCACCGTATGGGAACGCCCCGAGATTCCAGTGTATCCCAGAACCAGTGCGGGCCGGATTGCGACGTGTGTTCAGCGGCTGGTGTCGCCAGCTTCTCGGTCCGCGCCGCTATGACGGGCCTTGCGCTCCGAGGTGTACGCCCACCATGCCTTCTCGGGCTCCCCACCCATGAAGCGGGTCGCCGCGATGAAGACGTCCAGCAGGCAGGGGTCGTGGCGTTCGCCGGTCCGGGCACCGAGTTCGTCGAACAGCTCGTAGGGATCGCGACCGATCAGGTCCGCCGGTACGCGCACGCCAAGCACCCTCAGCTTCGCCGCAATCGCCGGCCCGACGTTGGGTAGTTGCTCCAACCGTGTGAACTCCGATCGATCCATGCGAGCCTCCTGCGCTTCAACTGAGCGCTTGCGCGGTCAGGCGTCCTCTTGTGCCGACCCCTCCGCCTGAGACAACAGGCTCTCGAGCTCGGCCTTCGTAAGGGACAGGACACGGTCCACGACACCTGCGTCCATGTCCCCAGGGCAGAAGCCCATGCACATCGTGATCTCGTTTCGGTACGTGCTGAACGCGGGAATGATGCTCGCACCCCGTGTGGCTGGCCCATACATGCTCCCGGCAACCGGGGTCTGGTCACCGAAGCGCAGTCTGGCATCGTCGAGAATCCCGATGTTGGTGAACCACGGGTAGGTCTTCCCCGAACCACCCGACAGCCTGAACATGGTCTCAAGCATCAGTTTCGTCATCGTGTAGCCCAGACTCGTCATCTTCTCGGCGTTGAGCGCCGGAGCCGCCCCATAGCACGCGCTCCCCCACGCTCCCATGCGCTCCCGCATGCGTACCAGCGTGTCGTCGAACGACTCGCCCTCGACACGTGCGATGTCGAGCGAGCCTGAGATCGAGATGTTGCCGATTGGCAGGCGCGCGGCGTCCGGAAGGTAACGCCTCAGGTCGGCGGTGCACATGAGCGAGAGCGGTTTGCCCGCAGCCGGCTGAAACGCCAGCACGCACGCGCGGAAGAAGGCGGTGAGCAGTAGGTCGTTCACGGTCGCGCCGCGCGCGGTGCCCTGCGCTTTGAGCTCGGCGAATCGGCCGGGTACCAGTATCTCCGAGCGATACGTCAGCCCCTCACCGCTCTGCCCTGTCGCCGGAACGTCCCAGTTGGGCAAGGCCCAGGACTTCGCCTTCTTCGCAGCTCGCTGCTGGCCCGAGTCGAGCTGCGCCCACACGTCTCGCGCTGTGGGCCGAGCCCCCACGTTGGGCGTCGGAGTGAACGCCGGATCGACGCCGAGTCGGGTGTAGATGCTGGCGAGAAGGTAGGCGTATTGCTTTGCCGCAGAGCCGTCGGCGGCCACGTGATTGACCTTGATGCCGAGGATGTCGCGATCCGCCGAGCGAAAGAGGCCGACCGCGGCATGCGGCCCTGAGTCGCCCAGTTCGACCGTCTGGAACTCGACGTTCGCTCGCTCCGGATCCTGCGTCTCAAGGACGGTGAACGCTCGGACGGAATCGAGATCGCCGATCCGCTCCCAGTAGGCCTTGAACTCGTCGGTACAAAACGAGCACCCGAGGATGGGCTCCGCGTCCAGGGTGAGCCGCACGGCCCGCTCGAGCCTCTCGGCGTCCAACCGTTCGTCGAAGACGAGCCGCACTCCGATTCGGTGCATGGTGACGGCGCGCGTGATGCTCACCGCTGTGTCGGTGCCCGTCGCCGCGAAACGTTCCGGAACGGTCGAAACTCCCATGACTTTCCCCATTGCGCCGTCTGCAAGGGCAGCTGCGGTGGTGCGGCTTGCTCAAGCGAGCCCTACTCGGGGACGACGTCTTGGCGTCGCCATCGCAGGAGCGAACCGATAAAGAGGAACACCCAGATGAAGAACGCGGCGAGTGGCAGGAAGAACAGCGCGACGACGTCCATGCCCGCGTTCCCGGCTCGGTCCGACAGCACGAAGATCGGGACCGAAAGGACAAACGGAGTCACAACCGCGACCAGCCATGCGATCCCGAGCGCCACGCGCGCCTTAGGCAGCGCCCGAAAGCTGAGGACGACCGCGACAAGAGCGAGGATCGCCAACAAGACCGGCAGCGCCGTGGCGATTCCGTTGGCGATGTCGATCGTGGCCTGGTCCTCAGCCGCGCTCAGAATGCTGACCGCCCAGCCGAGGAGCGCCAAGCAGCCCGAACCCAACACAACGCTTGCCACAGAGATCCCCAGAGAAAACGCCAGACCTCGGTCGTTCAGCAGAAACGTGCAGACACCGATAGCAAGCACAAGCACGCCGGTCAGCGGAATCCAAGGCGAAACTCCCCTGAGCAGCAGCCCAAGCAGCGGCGGCAGGCACGACAGGACCACAAGCACCGGCAGCGCTAGCGCGAGACCCCGATCGATGTGCCGCTCTGCGTTTCCCGTCGCGTTCATGTGCAGCGCCTCCCTCCGGCTTGAAAGCCCTAGTGGTGACGTACCCAACCCGCGTACCTACTCGACAGACTGCGCGCCGCTCGACGTGCCCCTCGCAAACAAGCGCGCCACAAGGGCGAAGATGAATCCAGCCACCAGGGGCGAAGTGAGGTTGAGCGTCCACGCTATCTGCTGGCTCGTCTTCTCAAACGCCACCAGCGGGAGCTGCGCCGGACCGATAAGGATGCTGTCGGTGAAGAACGGTACGATCGGCATCGCCACGGCTTCGGCCGCAAGCACCACGAGCGTGGCCCCTACCCAGTGGGCGGCAAAGCCGGCGGGTCTACCGTCCCGCGCAGACAGCCTTTCGGCGATTTCGCCGGCTTCAGCCTCTTGGCTGTGGACTGCCATGCCGTCAACCAGATCGACCACCGTGGCATCTTTCACCTTTGCGAAAGCGACCAGGCGACTTGTCATCCACAGATCGCCGACCGCGCCCGCCGTGTTGCCGACGAACACCACCGCGAAGTACCCGACAAGCGCCGGAGCCACTAGGGCGCCGAACAGTGAGAGGGTGGAGAGCGTCAGCAGCGGGGCCAGACCGATGACAACCATCTGCCGTACCGAGAAGGCGTCTCCGGGGGAGGTCGCATAGAAGTACGGAAGGAAGTACTTGGTGCCGGCTCCGTAGCGCGGCCTCCCGCCGAAGAGGCGAAAGAACAGGCCATGCACGAGCTCATGCGCAACAACCGTCCCGAAGTAGACCGCGACGTACAGCACGGGGCGTACCCAGTCAGTCGGCTGCAGGCTGGAGCCCGAGCTCTTTGTCAACACACTGAATACGCCGGCAGCCAGGAAGCACAGCAGCACGCTGTATGCCGACAGGCGCAGCATCACGCCGCCGGCGAGGCCAAAGACGTAGGCCGGCTCCTCAGCAGCGCGATTGGTTCCCACCAGCTCAAGCGAAGTGCTCTCTGACACGGACACGACCTTTCGTTCGGACTACGCGTTCCACGCAATCAGACTGTCGAGCTGCGCCGGTAGTTCGAACAGGCTTGTGCCACGCGCGTCTGCGCCGACCTTGGCGAACAGCCCATCGATTCGATCGAACGGGGCACCGCCGACCACGATCTTCACATCGGGATCCGTCTCGCGGAGGCACTGAACGGCCCGCCGGACGCTATCCAGATTAAAGAGCCACGTCGCCGAGAGCCCAACCACACTGGGACGGAACTCTTCAACCGCCAGAACCAACGCGGACACCGGGGTGTTCGCTCCCAGGAAGTACGTGTCCCACCCTTTGGATCGAAGTACATCGCATATCATCCGGATAGCCATGTCGTGCTCTTCACCTTCGACACACGCGCCAACGAACCTGCGCTCGCCCGATGCGCCAGGCGACTCCATGCCCGAGTGCTGCGACATGATGGCTTCCGTGGCGCCGGTGGCGTAATGCTCCATCGCCACCGATACTCGGTTGGACTGCCACATTCGTCCGACCTCGTGCTGGGATGCCTTGAACACATGCTCGTAGATGTCAGGAAGTACCGCTCCGGCGCTGACGGCGCAGTGCACGATATCTGCGGCTGTCCCCCGGTCCCCGGCGAGCAACGCCGCCAGGTAGCCGAGTGCGACGTCGGCGAGAGGCGCGCGCTGCGCTGGAGGCAACTCGACCGACGCCTCGCCCAGCGCGGTAAGCGCGAGCTCAAAGTACTGACCGACCACCACGGAGAGAGTCTCTGGAAGCGCGGCGTCAAGCGTGTGGCGAATCGCCACGAGCGACCCTGCGAGACATCCCTGGGGAAGGCAGAGATTGGAGAGCACGACCTCAGCCCAGATCACATAGCTCACGAAGAGAGATGGCTCTTCGACGAGCAGGGCTTGGGTGAGCGCATGGAGGTGAAACGAGGTGTCTTCAATGGATTTCGCGTACCGGTCGCCGACACAATACGCCTGCACGCGAGGGTCCGAAGCCAGCTGCAGATCGACCGCTTGCTGAGCCAGACTCGTGATGTCGTCTCTGATGAACTGCCCCGCAAGGACCAGCACGGGCGCCTCGCTACTCAGCTCCAGCATGCTTCCCCGCACCTACCGTCTCGTACGCTTCCTTGAGCAAGTCAACGACGGCGTAGAGGTCGCCCGTGCTCGTGACGTCGAACGTGTGGGCATAGACCGCCTCCGCAGTGGGGGTCGACCGCTGCAGGCACGGGTGCTCCACCGTGCGCGGCAGATTGATCACGACCTCCAACTGCCGGCGCTGAACAGAGCTGCTCGCGAACTCATGCGAGCGCTTGAAGTGAGCGGCCGTTCTCGACATCGAGACGACAACGTCGTCACCGCACGCCTGCGCCAGCTTGATGAAGCTGCGGAACAAGGCCGCGCCCTCACGCGTCTTCCCACCGAGATACTCATCCGGACTCATGCCGTTCGACACGTGTGCCGCCCCTTCTAAGACGTGCAGTCTCCAACCGTGGCCTCGCGTGCTTGCCGCCAATCCGATGGACTTTGAACTGTCCCGATCGGTAGTCGGGGCGCTGCGCAGAGTGATATGCGTGTCTGACAATGCACCAACCTGCGGGAATCCGCACCTACCTGCTCGCGACCGCGAGAATCAGTGCTGGAATACCGGCTCATCCCGCCTTTGCAGCGACCCCGGGCTACGGCATCCGATCAGCGCTGGAGATGACTCGGCACGGATTGCCGGCCGCGACAACTCCCCGCGCAACCGACCGCGTGACGACGCTACCCGCGCCGATGATGGCGTCCCGGCCTATCTCGACGCCGGGAAGCACGATAACCCCGCCCCCGAGCCATGCCCTCGCTCCGATTGTGATGGGATGAGCCAGCTCAAGACCGGCAGCACGCTGCGCCGCATCACGGGGATGATCTGAGGTGAGCAGTTGGACCCCCGGCCCGAGTTGCACGTCGTCGCCGAGGATGATGGGTGCGGCGTCCAAAAAGACGCAGTTCATGTTGACGAAGACCCGCGCGCCGAGCCTGATCTGCTCGCCATAGTCGCAGGAGAATGGTGACTCGACCCAGGTGCCGGCGCCCACCTCGCCGAACAGTTCGGCCAGCAGAAGGGCCCGGGCATCTGAATCGGCAGGATCGAGCGCGCTGAGGCGCCGAGTGAGCCGCCGGGCACGGATTCGCCCCGCGACGAGGACGGAGTCGCTCGCATCGTAGAGCTCCCCGCGAATCATCTCTTCCTGCTCGCTCAAGGGCTACGCCTTCTTCACGAACTCGGACTTGAGCGACATCGGCCCGATGCCGTCGATCTTGCAGTCGATGTTGTGATCTCCATCAACGAGACGGATGTTCCTGACCTTGGTGCCTACCTTGACCACCGAGGAGGTTCCCTTGACTTTGAGGTCCTTGATCACCGTCACGGTATCGCCGTCGCTGAGCACGTTGCCGTGGGTGTCACGCACGACGAGTGCAGCGTCATCTGCAGTATCGGCTCCGCCCTTGACCCACTCGTGCGAACACTCGGGACAGACGTACATCGTGCCGTCGTCGTACGCGAACTCCGAACCGCATTCCGGACACTTGGGCGTGCTGCTCATGGCGCTCCTTGTTTGTCTGTAGTCGACACCCCGCGCCTCACTTGCAGCGCACGCGCACGCTTCATCCTAGCAACTGAGCGGCATACGCAGGTACGTCAGTCCAAAGTGCCGAAACGCGCCGGCGGCCAGTAGGTCAGAAACGCCCTGCCCCGCACCTTTGAAACCGGCTGCGGACCGAAGAACCGGCTGTCACCACTTCCGGGTCGGTTGTCGCCCATGAGCCAGACCTGCCCGGGAGGAACGGTGAGGGGAAGGTCGACCGACCCGAACTCGGTCGACGTGCCGTGCGTGTAGGTCTCGTCGAGCGCTGCCCCGTCAACCCAGACTCTGCTGTCGCGTATCTCGACCGTCTGTCCCGCGGTGGCAATGACACGCTTGATGAAGACCCTCTCTACCTTGTTCGTGGAGTCAGGATTGTCGAAGACGACGATCTCGCCCTGCCGGGGCGGCCGGACGAAGCGATAGGTCAGCTTCTCGGCCAGCACCCGGTCGTTGAGCTCGATCGTCGGAATCATGGAGCCGGACGGAATGATGAACGGTTGCAGGGCGAAGGCCCTGGTGCCCTGAGCGATCACGAATGCCAGCACGATCAGGACAATCATCTCTCGCAGCCAGCGGCTCACCGACCGCGGCTCCGGTTCGTCCTCGATACCGCTGCCGTCCGTGTCGGGCTGGTCGGTCTCGCCTAGCCGTCGAAGCATCGCTCCCCCGCTCGTCATCTGACGAGAGGTGCATCCTCGTCAAACAAATCCAGACACCAGTCGATACTGCGCATCGTAGTGCCGATCGGATACTCGACATCGACCTCGCCCAGCGACCTGAAGCCGAGGCGGCGGCACAACGCGTTTGATGCGGCATTCTCCACCGAGGGAAACGCGTGCATGAACCGAAGCGTGTGTCGTGCCCGCGCGCGCTCGATCATGAGTCTGGCTGCAGACGACGCCAGACCTCGCGCCTGGTACTCGAGCAGCACGTGCCAGCCGCACTCCCACACGTCTCGGCCTCGCCACGTTGTCTGCCAGTAGCCGAGCCATCCGACCGGGGTCCATTCCGGCCCCACAGCGATCGCATAGAGGGCGCCGGCGGAGACATCGGAGTCGAGATAGCGCGCGTGACGCGCTCGAATCGCTTCCGGCGTCTCTGGGCCCCCGAGAAGTTTCATCATGATGGGATCGCCCAAGAGGCGTTCGAGTAGCGGTAGATCTCCTTCAGACCAGGATCGGATTGCGACGTCGGGGCGGTCAGTTGCGCTCAACATCTTTCGCTACGACCTTCCAAGCTCGGGCGTGCGGAGCGCCGGCGAATCGCGGGCTCCGAGCGACCTGGTTCGGATAGTGCGTGTGACCTGCAGCGAGCCAACTCCTGGGGCGATTCTACCGTCTGGCCGTCAGCAAATGGAACGTACGCACACAACGAACACGACTCGGCATCGCGCGGCATCCTCCGATGCCGCCGACGCGCGCAGCCCTAGCCGACCCGCTGCGATCCTCGGCTGAGCATCCCCCACACGAAGATGAAGAGCCACACCGTCCACGGCGCGAGAATCCACGCGGCGAAGGTGCGGCGCAGCTTGTCCTCCGAGGAGGCGACCGCTCGCATGCCGACGATAGCCGCGGCCAGCATTCCGAACATCGCAACGAACGCGACGACCGTGTGGAGGAGATCCGCCATTGGGGTGAGATCAAGGCCGCCGGCTGCGATCGCCATCATCGCGGTCGCTACGCAGTCGAACGCGAATCCGATCCACAAGTACGTGACCTGTCGCTGGGTCACCGTCTTCGAACGGAAGGCCCCCCACGAGCCCATCGAGTACAAGACGAGCGCCACCAGCAGTGCGACGAGTCCTATGACGATGTTGATCGGCATGCTTGGCTCCCCCTTCATTCGCGCGACGCCCCTCGACGCCGCTATCGGTAGTCTACGATTGCGGCGCCTCTAAGACGAGCGCGGCCGACTCCGCGTGTCGGCGAACCCCGGCGACCGGCCCCTATGACGCGCCCCCGTAAGCCGCGAGAATGCGGTCCATCTCGGCGTTGACCGCGTCATCAACGCATCGGCGGCTCTCGTCGGCGGAGAACCACGCGAGCGCCCGGCGAGCTCCCTCTCGGAAGGGGATCTCGGCGTGGAAATCGGGCACGAACGACTTGATCTTGCTGTTGTCGAACACCGCGCTCCACGTCTTGTCGCCCAGCAGGCTGCCGGCCAGCTGTGGCGCCGCCTCCGCGATGAAGTCGGACGGGATGTGCACGATGTTCGCCTGCACACCGAGCTCCTCAGCGATGGTCTGGTAGATCTGGTTCCACGTGAGGACTTCGTCTGATGTGATGTGGAAGGCCTCGCCCAGCGCTCGCTCCTGGCCGAGCAGCCCGAGAAGCCCTCGAGCGAAGTCGTCGGCGTGGGTCACAACCCACAGCGACGTGCCGTCGCCGTGCACGATGATCGGTCGACCCGCGAGCAGCCTGTCGGCGAGCGTGTAACAGCCCCACCCGCCGATGGCGATCGGGAGGTTGTGGTCGTACGTCAGCGAGGGACGCACGATCGTCGCGGGGAATCCCTCGTCGTGGCACGCCTGCATCAGACGCTGCTCGCAGGCGATCTTATTGCGCGCGTACACCCAATACGGGTTGTGCAGTGGCGTCGACTCGGTGATGACGTAGTGAGCGGGCGGTTTCTGGTAGGCCGAGGCCGAGCTGATGAAGACGTAGTGCTTGGTCCGACCTCGGAAGAGCGCCAGATCGCGCTCGATGTCGCTCGGTGTGAAGGCGATCCAGTCCACGACGACGTCGAAGTCCATGCCCCGCAATGCGTCGCGAACGTCGTTCGGGCGGTTGATGTCGGCGGTCAGGGAATGGCTGCCGGGTGGCGGCGCCATCCGAGATCCGCGATTGAGCACGTAGAGGTCGAGCCCATCGGCAATCGCCAACCGGCTGGCGGCAGAACTGATGAAGCCGGTACCGCCGATGAAGAGCACCTTCATGGCAATCAGTTCCTCACCCGATGAGACGGTTGATCGGCCGAAAGCCCGCTCAGTTGCCGTTCGTACAGTCCCGCGTTCTCGGCGTCGAAACAGCAGAAGACGACTGAACGCGGCAGCTCCGCCGAGAGCAGCCATTCGGTTACCGTCCGCACCGCGATCTCGCATGCTTCGGTTTTGGGGTAGCCGTAGACGCCGGTTGAGATGCAGGGGAACGCGACCGTGGCCGCCCCGACGTCTGCTGCGAGTTCGAGAGAAGCCTCATAGCATCCGCGCAGGAGACCGGTCTGGGCGCTGTCTCCCTGGCGATAGACCGGACCCATAGCGTGGATGACGAACCGAGCCGGCAGATCGTAGCCAGCGGTTATGCGCGCCTCGCCCGTGGGGCATCCGCCCAGCCTGCGGCACTCCTCCAGGAGACCCGGGCCGGCGGCACGGTGGATCGCCCCGTCTACCCCGCCGCCCCCCAGCAGCGAAGTGTTCGCGGCGTTCACGATAGCGTCCACCTCAAGGCGGGTGATATCGCCGGTCACGACGCTGATTCGAGATCTGATTGGCTCAGTCACAATTGCCTCCGAGAAGACCCCACCTGCGCACCATGATGCAGCGCATGCGTGTGACTAACAAGCAATTTTCGCGCGCCTGCAACCGTCGGGGAGAATCTCGCGGCGCGTTCACGGTAACGCGTCGTCAACACCGCCGTACTAGGCACGGCTTGTGCATAGATGCGGCGCCCCCTCTAGGGCGCTGCTCTGATACTCCACAACCCGCGAAGGAAGCTCATGCCGGTTCTGCACATCGTAAAGCCCCACCTCGAGAGAGCTGTGTTCGGATTCGGCATGATCAACCCCGTCCTCGCGCTTCCCCAAATCTACAAGGTCTGGGCTCTTGGCTCAGTTGGTGGTCTCTCCCTGATTACGCTCAGCGCGGCGCTGTTCATGGCGTTTCTCATGACCGCATGGGGTGTCCTCGAGCAGTCCGCCGCTTTGTGGGCGCCTTCGCTCATATGGATTGTCATCAATCTGGCGCTCGTAGCAGGGGTGCTGCGCTTCGGCTAGAGGGACTCGCGCTTCTTGCCCGACTGAAGGTACCCGACTTGCGCGCTCGACAGCGCCTTCACGCGCCTCGTGTGACGACGGTGCGCGCCAAACGGTCGTAGAGTGCCTGGCGCGTCGGACTCAAGTACACGCTGAGGATGTTTGCGCCGACAAACGCCCATACGGTTGTGAATCCGAGCACGTAGAGCGCCGACGACGGATTGTCGGCAAACAATATCTTCCAAATGCACGCATGAGCCAACTCCCACGGCGCGAACTTGAGCGCTGTGCGGCCGAGCGAATGCGGGACGCTCAAACGCCGGCCCTGAAGATCGGTGACCCTCAGTCCGAGCCTGCCCTTGCCCCACGTCGCCTGTCGCGAAGACGCCTCCAGAAGCGCGAAGTACATGCTGACGGGTAGCGTGATGAGCAGGAATCCGCTCGCTTCGCCCGCCACAGGATTGCCGAACAGAGCGCGCGCCGCCGGCTCGAAGTATCGGTTCAGAAGCGAACCCGCAGCTATCAGGATTGCGAGGTAGGACGCAATCGGCACGTAGTCGAAGGCGAACGCGCGGGCGCGCACCCACAGCCCTGCCGGACGACGTGCGGAGGTCGGCATTCCATACCCTTCATCTTCGTCGGACGTGCTACGGAGCGGAGTCCGCCTAGCTGATGCGGGGGTAGTGGATGACCATGCTGATCGACGTCGTCTCCGCGCTTGGATTGTGATACGAATGCGGCACGTCAGCCTTGAAGCGGATGGCATCGCCGGCCTCGAGCACATGCTCCTCCTCGGCCACGCGAATCGCGAGCCGCCCGGTGTTCAAAGTGATGAACTCCTGGCTTCCCGAGATGTGCGCGTCGGCCTGCAAGTAGCCGCCGGGGTCGATCTCGACCGCATACATCTCGAAGCCGCGTTCGGCATCGAACCCGAAGATCGGGTAGTTGCGCACCTTGCCACCGTCTTCGACGAGCGGCTCGACGCCGGCCCGCGTCACGATTTCCGCATCGTCCTGAGCGCGCGTGACCAGTATCGAGAACGAGATCTTCAGCCCGTTTGAGATGCGCCACAGCGTCGACATGGTGGGGTTCACCTCGCCGCGCTCGATCTGCCCGAGCATGCTCTTGCTCACCCCTGACAGCTTCGCCACCGCGTCCAAGCTCAGGCCGCTCTCGGATCGCAGGCGCTTCAGGTTCTCGCCGATGAGTTGGTTAAGGCTATCCACGCGTGGCTCCTCGCTGAATGCCATAGACTCGTCGTGCACTATACTGCACGAATTGTGATATTGTACCGCACACGACGTCGAGGTCGGCTCGGCGTTTCCGTGAGGGGGCGACTAGACCGATGCCGAACGTGTTCGCATTCCTATCCTACGTCGTCGTCGCCTCGTTCACTCCGGGCCCCAACAACATCATGTCGATGGCCAATGCCAGCCGCCACGGATTCCGGCGCAGCGTGCGATTCACACTGGGCGTGTGCGCGGGCTTCTTCCTGATTGTTGGCCTGTCGATCACGTTCACCATCGCGCTGTACCGCGTGATCCCGGCCATCAAGCCCGCGATGACGGTGATCGGCGCCGCCTACATCCTGTGGCTGGCGTGGAAGACCGCAACCAGCTCGCCGCACGACGATACCTCGGCCGGCCAGACCTCGTTTACCGCAGGGCTGCTGCTGCAGTTCCTCAACCCCAAGGCGATACTGTACGGCATCACCGCAGCGTCCACCTTCATCGTGCCGTATTACCACTCCACCGCCGCCTTCGTAGGATTCGCTGCCGCGCTCGCGCTCGTCAGCCTCGCTGCGACGAGCTGTTGGGCGCTCTTCGGCTCGGTCTTCAAGCGTTTCATGGCAGAGAACCACCGCGCTGTGGGACTCGTCATGGGCGCGCTGCTCGTCTACTGCGCGGTGTCGCTCTTCCTGTGACGCGCGCCTCAGCCGGCACGCTCCTTGCGCCGCTTGGACGAGTATTTGCTCCTCACAGGGCATCAGGACCACATGTGCTCCCCGCGGCCGCCGGCTCGAATGGCGCCAGGACAGGGGTCGCAATCACAGGATCTGAGTCCGACGTGTCATCCCTAAAGACCCGAGAGGCGCTCGTTCGCAGGCCCTCGGCGACCTGCAGCCGACCCTTGGGAGGCCCTATAGCGTGCGCATTGTATACAGAGACGTCGAAACCACTGTGCCCATTCCCACGCCGCGGGTCCAAGACCCTCTCGCAGGTGACTGGCACGAGCAGATAGCGAACTCGATCAGGACCCTCGACGGGGTCGAGCAGTTCCTCCACATCGAGTTCGAGCCGGCCGAGCGCGTGCTGCTCGAACAGACGATGGAGCGATTCCCGCTCTCGGTGACCCCCTACTATCTCTCCCTCGTGGATCCGGAGAACTTCCGAAACGATCCCGTCTTCAAGCAGGCCTTCCCCTGCCCTGACGAGCTGATCGTCCAGGACCATGACATGGTCGATCCGCTTGATGAGGACAGCGACAGTCCCGTCCCCATGATCACGCACCGCTACCCCGATCGTGTCCTGTTTCGCATCAGCAACACGTGTTCGATGTACTGCCGGCACTGCACCCGCAAGAGGACAGTCGGCGACGCCGACGCGGTGCCGACCCGCGTCGAGATCGAACTGGCGCTCGACTACATTCGCTCCACCCCAAGCGTGCGCGACGTGCTGCTGTCAGGTGGCGACCCGCTCATGCTCTCCGACGAACGTCTCGACGAGATCCTCACCGCGCTCGACGAGATCGAGCACGTGGAAGTCGTTCGCCTCGGCACGCGCATGCCCGTCGTCCTGCCGCAGCGCATCACCCCCGCGCTGTGCGCGATGCTGGCGACCCACCACCCTCTGTGGATCAACACGCACTTCAACCACCCCAACGAGATCACCCCTGCCTCGAAGGCAGCCCTCGCGCGGCTCGCGAACGCGGGGATTCCGCTTGGCAACCAGTCGGTACTGCTAGCCGGGGTCAACGACTGCCCCCGCATCATGAAGAAGCTCGTGCAGCGGCTCGTGGCCAATCGCGTTCGGCCGTACTACCTCTACCAGTGCGACATGTCCGAGGGCCTGTCCCACTTCCGCACGCCGGTCAGCAAGGGAATCGAGATCATCGAGAGCCTCGTGGGCCACACGAGCGGCTTCGCGGTGCCGACGTACGTGATCGACGCGCCTCACGGCGGCGGCAAGATACCCGTGATGCCCAACTACATCGTCTCCTGGGCCCCCGACCGGGTGGCGCTGCGCAACTACGAGGGCGTCATCACCACGTACCGCGAGCCGGTCAACTACGACCGCTCCGCATGCGGCCACGAGTGCGCCGACTGCGACATGGACGGTCCGCTCACCTCGAAGCGAGCTCAGGCCGGCGTTGCGGGCCTGATGGGCAGCGAGGACGAGAGCGGAGCGCTGGTACCGGAGGACAACAGGCGGCACAACCGGCGAACAGACGATGAGTAGGTCTGCGACGCAGGCTGCCACGCTGCCGGCGCGTCGCGACAGCCTCGACCGAACCGAGCTGTTCGGTGGCGCCACCGTGCAACATGGCCATGACAGCGACCGGGCCTACCTCGTGAAGCCGGGTCCCGATGCTGCCGCCGACGTCGCGCTCCTCGAGCGCCTCGCCGCCGACCACGGCTACTCGAAGCTGTTCGCAAAGACCGTCGGCGCGGCGACTCCGACCTTCGAGCGCGCCGGCTTCCATGCTGAGGCGCGCATCCCGTCCGGGCGATCAGGCAGTGAGCTCGCGTTCTGCTCACGATTCCTCACTGCCGAGCGTGAGCACGAACGCTTCCCCGAGGAGGTACGCAGGGCGCTTGAGCCCCACACGCGTCGAGCCGGCGCTCCCTCCGACGAGACCTCGGGTGCTCAGCCGCTCTCTGCACTCGATGCGACCGAACTCGCGGCGCTCTATCACGCAGTATTCGAGAGCTACCCTTTCCCCATCGACGACCCCGCATTCCTCCTCGAAGCGATGGTCGAAGGAACTGTGTTTGTCGGAGTTCGTGATGGATCGGGCACGCTTGTCGCGGCCGCTTCAGCCGAGATCTCCGAGCAGACGCTGACCTGCGAGATGACCGACTTCGCTACGCGACCGGAGAACCGAGGAGCGGGCATGGCCGGCGTGCTTCTAACCGGGCTCGAAGCCGAAGTTGCGCACCAGGGAATCCGCGTCGCGTACACAATCGCCAGAGCGACATCGATGAGCATGAACTCGGTGTTCGCGCGCAGCGGCTACACGTATGCGGGGACGCTCGTGAACAACACTCACATCGCCGGTCGCATTGAGAGCATGAACGTGTGGTTCCGTAGGCTCGGCTGATTCGCTTGAGTTCACCCTTGTGCTACGACCGGATCGGCGACGAACACGACATCGAATCGCTCGCACACCACGGGCATGCGGAGGTCGGGCACTCTGCCGGTCTCAGCGAGTCCGCGGCTGAACGCTTCCCAGTGCTCCTTGCGCCAGTACGCGAGCGAACCGTCACCCTCCCCTTCAGTCGCCGCGAAGTCGTCGGTGACCGCTTCGAAGGGAACGACCTCGACCGAGCTCGAGCGAACCACACAACGCGCCCGACCGGCCCAATCCGTGACGATGGCAAGATCTCCGGCCTTCGGAAGTGGCTCCTTCTCGTCCTCGTAGGACCACAAGGCTCCTGCTGTCGCCCGTTTGCGGCCCAAGCACACCAGCTCCGCGAGTTCGTCGGCATCAGCGGCGTTGTCGCAGAAATGCCACGCCTGGTAGGTGGCGCCCGAACCAGCGATGTCGGGGCGCGCCGCAGCGAAGGCTGCCCACAGGCTCTCGACCGAGCTGGATTCGCTCACACCTGCCCCATTCTTACCGTGTCCGATGTCGAGGCACGCCCGCTGCGCGCTCAACCCTTCTTGACATTCTCCGCCACCCTGAACTCGACGATTCGCCGAATCAGGTCTGCCGGCAATGGCTGGCCGAGAGGGAACTGCGCCGAGCCCTTCCCGCTCCGGTAGGGCGCGAGCTCGTCCTTGAAGGCCTCGATGGCGCTCGGCACCGGATAGAAGCCTACGTGCTTCGCAAACCCCGCAAAGTGCACAAGATGATGCCCGTTCAGGTCAAACGTCGGAATCGCGTAGCTGATCGTCTCTGTCGCTTCGGGTGCGGATGCCTTGATGAGCGCCCGCATCTCTTCGAGCACCGTCTGCGTCTCCTGCGGGAATCCCGCGATGTACTCGTCTATCGAGCTGGCACTCGCCCTATTCGCCATCCTGTGCACCTGCCTATGGTCCGCCCCCGTTTGCGTCCGCGTGTCATCCCCCGAAGCCACGCCAGTTCCAATTATTCCCTTACCGGACGATTCGAAGCGCCCCTCGCCCCGCCCCTGCCGGCAGACTTCCCGCTTGCTCGCCGATCAGACCCCGTGGAGCAGGATCCTTTGGGGACGCCGAGCGAAGTAGTAGATGAGCGCGCCGAGAAGATGCGTGAACAGAATCACCAGCATCCATATCAACTTGTCGTTCCCGGTTGACGGCTCCTTCGTCGCACAGTCGATCAGCATCCATAGCCAGAAGACTGTTCCGAGCGTCCCAATCGCCAGTGCGGTCAGGAAGAACAGCAGTCCCAAAGTCACCATGCGCTTCATCTCCTCGTGTACCTCGAATGGTGCGCGCCTGTGAAACGGCCCGCCGACATGCGGCGCCTGCCCCGAGAATGCGGACGGTCCGCGCCTCCGCGGTGTCAGGATAGCCGATGAGCCGGCGCCTGAGGTCCGCGTCCGCTAGCCGAGGCCGCCAAGCGCTCCGATGCTGTTTAAGAGCCACGCAAGCGCGACACCGTTGACGACAACCGTGCACCAGAACACGGTCCGGAACGGCTGCTTCTTCGTCTTGTGCCGGAAGACGCGCATGGCGACCAGCGCTCCTGGCCATCCGCCGAGCAAAGCGAGCAGGTGAAGGGTGTTCTCGGGCGTGCGCCAGCTGCCCTTCCGCGCAGCCGCCTTATCGACGCCGTACAGCGCGAACAACACCACGCTCAGGACGACGTACACACTGACTATCGCCACGAGGGCGCTCTCGAGGGACATCATGTGGTCTCCGGTTCAGGAGTTGGTGCTGTCAGCGGCAGCCACGATGTCAATGCACTCCAGCCTCTAGGCGATTGCGACTTCCCGCTCGCGCGAAACGACAATCGCAGCTACTGCAGATGCACCGCACACTGCGAGACCGAGGCCGAGCGGCAACGGCGAAGAATCGGGCAGTCCGCCTGCCACCAACTGGGAACAGAAGAAGACCGCGAACCCAGAGAGGCCCGCTCTCACCCGCCACAGGGGCTGACCACCGGAACGCGCAAGTCCGAAAGCGACGATGGGCGCTGACACGGCGAGCAGCATGCCGGCGACATAGAGCTCCCAGCCGGCGCTCGAGCGGTCGGCGGCGGCGAGCGCACCCGAGGCGAGTTCATGCCCGAGCACGGCGAAGACAGCGTAGAGCGCGGTCATTGGAAGCGCGTATCTGGCGATCGAGGCCGTCTTGCCCATTGCGGGACTCCTTCTTGTCTCGGCTCGCGCGCTGATGAACGATGGGCACGCACTTCGAGTGTATCCCAACGCCCAGACTAGCCAGGTGCTCGACGGCGCGCGCCAACGCTATGCGCGCGCCCCTCATGTGGCCCCGAGTGCATTCGTCAGGTGTCAGCGAACCTCGATATCGGCCGAGAAGGTCGCGACCGGCGGAGCCGTCGGCTCGAAGGAGCGCCAGTACTTGAGCCGAAGCGGAGCTTTGCCCGCGCGCTTTGCGACGAACGTCCAGACCTCTGTGCCCCCCGAGCCGATCGCCTTCGAATCGGCCGCGCAGCGCGCCTCGCCCGCCTGTTCAAGCTGCGTCGGTACCGCACCGTCGACCGCCCACCGGTAGCCGGTCGTTGGATTGGCCTGCAGAGAAACGCGCAGTTCCTGACCTATCGCGAGACTCTGAGCCACGCCGGTGTCTTTGGCGGACAACTCCACCGGTTTGCTGGCGGATGAGCACCCTGAGAGCAGCATCAATGCGATGACCCCGGTGAGTAGAAGCATCTTCAGCGCGTGAGACATGAGTCCTCCAGCCCGAGCCCGCCCGTGCTACGAGATCGAGCATCGTTCACGCGCCCGCGTGCCAGGGCCAAGCTCTGAGGCGCGCTCCACCATACGTTTCTTCCCACTCGTGTTGCCTACGCCCACACGCCGTAGGCCCGGGGACTAGCTGCGAAGACTCCCGACCGTCACGTGCATGCCGATCACTGCCCACAGCAACGCTGCGTCGATGACGAGCGGCAGCACGGCCCAACCCGAGAGCCAGATGACCTGAAGTACCACAGACAGGGATGCGCCTGCCACCACGAGCATCGGGAACCACGCCGCGGGCACTCCGAGCCATCCCAGGAGCGCCGCTGCCGCCAGCAGGAAGCAGATGGCAGCCGTGATTCCGAGGATCGGCGTCAGCGTGTCGCGGAGGCCGCCCGGAGCCAGGAGCGTCTTGGTGTCGGCGAAGAATGGCCACAGGAAGCCGCCTCCAACCCACAGGGGCGGCGGGACCTGACCGGCCGCAGCCGGGACGAGCGCGCTCAGGTTGACCTGAGCGCCGAGCAGCACCAGGGCGAGCATCGGGACCATCTTGTTCATGTGAATCTCTCCTTAGTCGTGTGGAAACCGATTCCGTAGTGAGTTTCCACCCGGGACAATATGGGCTGCGCGTGACCGCAGCCCGATCGAACTAGCCTACGAACCGGCTGATGCGCTCCACGAGCTCCGTGTCGCGGTCGTAGGCGGGATTGGCGTTCACGAGCAGGAGGTACTCGATGATCATCGCGCTGACCATCTTCTCGACGAGCGTCGCGTCGCCAGCCCGAAACTCGTCGGCGTCCATACCTCCCTGCACGAGGTCGCGCAACAGATCTCCGTTCGCCTTGCGAAACGCATCCGCGGCTATCTCGTATTCGCTGAGCCACTCGTCCTCACTGGTCTCCGCTATGTGGGATCGCGCCGATTTCAGCACGTAGCGCATCGCCGCCTCCACTCGCGCCGCGTAGGTGGGCAACGTGGCCACGGTGGCCGCGAGCCGGGCCTGCTCGCGCTTCGCCTGGCGAGCGACCACGTATGCGTAGATGTCACGCTTGCCGTCGAAATGCACGTAGATCGTCTTCTTGGATATCTTCAGTTCGCGTGCGACCTCGTCGAGGGTGGTCCCGGCGTAGCCGTGGCTGTTCACGTGTCGCTCAAAGACCTCAGCAATACGTTGCTGCGTTGCGTTCACTGGTGCCGACTCCCTCACGTATGGAAACTTGTTGTGATTGCAGTTTCCATCATGGAAACTCAATAGTCAAGCAGTTTCCCGAAGAATCCCTCTCCGACTAGCTGACCGCCTTCAGCGCGATCCTACTCGCTGATGCCGGGCCTCAGCGCAGCATTGTCAGAGTCGTCATGCAAGGCAGCATCCGGAGCCAGCAGCGAATCGATCAGGCGCTCCTTCGCGAGCCGGTAGGCGCCCATGTCACGCCCAACGTGTCGCAGCTTCAGTGAGTTGTACGCCTCCCGCGCAGCCGGATCCGACGTGAGTATCGCCTTCAGCCGGTGGAAGTGGTCGTCGAGACTACCGCCCGCCACGACCAGCTGCACGGAGGCCGAAACCGCATCAACGGCCGAGTCATACTCCGCGTACTCGTCTGTCCGCGCGTTGCGCGTGCTGCAGACGAGTAGCTCATCCAGGATTCGCTCCGACCGCTGGAAGTCCGCACGCTCGACCCTCACGAGCACGTCGAGATCGCCTTTGGTCACGCAGCCAGGCACCGCCGTACTCCCCACGTGCTCGACCTCTGCCCACGGCAATGCCGCCGACAAGACGCCGGCGACCACATGGAAGGAGTCCAGGTACTGTGACGGAGCCACATGCGAGAGCGTGAATACGTTCGGCCCCTCGGCCACAGCCTTCCACCTTCCTGCTGACACACTACGCGAATGCTAGTTCGAGGATCGCAGCCGAAACGCCGACCATGCGTCGTCGACACTCACGAGACCCAGCGGTCGCATGTCCAGCCTCTCGGCAATCGCCCAGATGCTATCACGGTTCATGTCGAGCCCTGCGGCCTTGGAGCCCTTGCGGTAGAAGACCCAGATCGCGGCCCCGGGAGCAAGCGCCGCGACGGCGGGCGGCATCTGCGCTTCGAGCTCGGCGCATGTGTTGACGAAAAGAAGGACGAGCTGGGCGTCGCCCACCTCGACGAAGGTGGCGTCTTCGGGCAGGCCCAGCGACTCGACAACGCCGGGCACGCGGTTCAGGACCGCGATGGTGGTGGCTGGCTTGACGCGCGCTTTGTCGGCGACGGTTCTCTCTGTCACGGGCACCTCCGATGAGTGGTAACTGCAGGCGCGAGCTGTCTTCGCGCGCCGAACTCGTCGCGCCTGCCTAGGCCGTTTCGATTCCCCGGGCCTCAGGCGGCCCCCAGAATCAGGTGCGTCACGTAAGCCGACGCGGGCGCGTAGACGGCCTCGGACAGGATGCCGAGGCCTGCCTCCGTCCAGCTGCTCCTGCCTGAGATCGCGTCGCCGACCTCGCTCGCGGCAAACACCCCGAACCAGATCAATCCGTACACGGCCCAGCGGCCGACCCACGCCGAACCGGTCAGCTGGAACAGGAGAACGAAGCCGATCGCCGTGCCGAGCTTGGTTGCGAGGATGCCGACGAGAAACCGCTGGGGGGATGACTCCGCCGGCAACTCAAGTCCCGCCAGCGTGCTTGCCGCGCCGTAGACCACCAAGGGCACGAGGTAGACTATCGCGAGCACCGCCAGCATCGCGAAGACGATCGACACTGAAACGCACCTCCTCGGAGGAGACCGATCTGGCGTCCATCCGTCCTAAACGTTCGTTCCACTGTTCGGCGCCAATCAGCAGCCTCAGTGCCGCTCGAGACGAAGGATCACGAACGACGCCAAGGTGGTAACCGCATCCCCGTCTGCAAAGGCCGAGCCCTCGGGGCGATGCCAGTGGTTGGGTCCCATTTCGACCAGGTCGCTCACCGCGTCGGCGTGAAGCGCGATCGGGAAGCTGAGTTCGCTCCTGTCTGCGAGTCGAAACTCATCGCCAAGCTGCTCGAGCACCCGTGTCTCCTTGCCGGCCTGGATGTCGAGCAGGCCGAGCTCAGTCCGCAGATTGCCCAGATGCAACGCCGACGGAATCACGATCAGGACCGTGCCACCTGGCTCCACGATCCGCGCGAACTCGACCGGATTGCGCGGGGCGAACACATCTAGCAGGACGCTCACCCTGCTGTCCTGCAGGTAGATGCGGCGATGAACGTCCGCGACGATGAACGTGGTCTCGGGATAGTGCTTCGCGGCAAGCCGCGCGGCCGACTTCGACAGATCGGCGCCGACGAATTCCGCGGCGGAGCCGGCGCCGCGAAGATCGTTGGCGAGGTGACCCACGTAGTAGCCTTCGCCGCATCCGACCTCAAGCACGCAGGCGCCGTGCGTCGATCCCAGCCCGCGAACGTCGCGGTCGTGGAGCGAATCCGCCACCTGCGCGGTCAGCTTCTCGAGAAGCGGCCGGTAGTGCCCTGCCTCCAGGAACCTGCGACGCGCCTGCAACATGGCGGGCACGTCGCCATCGATCCCGCGAATCCGGTGCTGGGGAGGGAGGAGATTGACGTAGCCCTCCCGCGCGACATCGAAGGAGTGCCCCGCAGGACAGACGAGCGCGCCCTGCTTCCTGCGCAGCCCGGCTTCACACACGGGGCAGGCGAGCGGCCATGCATCCATCGCATCGTCGGTGCTGAGCAGATTCATGCGGCTCCAATGCCGGGGGCGATGACAGAGACGCAGATCGGTGTCGACGCCCTTCGCGACATTCTAGCGGCAATCCCCGCCAGCGGCAGACGCACAAACGCATCGAGGTGAACTCAACCGCCTGAGTTCTGCTCGATGCGCTTGTTGGGCCGAACGCCCGCTTCGTGGCCGGTCTACCCCTTGACGGGCCACGTCGAGATTCGTGAGCGACATAATGTCTCCCTCTCTAACCGACTTGACCTCGCCGACCACCGTGTTACGCGCTCCGTACTTCATCAGAGATCCCCTCTTCCGACAACTGGTTCTGCCGACCGCGATGCGCGTGAACGCAACGCATGCGGCTCTGTCCCCCCGAGTACTCCGCCTGCTGCATTCGTCTTGTGCGCCGCTGCGCGGCCCACGGTCCTCGAGCTCGATTCACTCGGCGTAGACGCGGACCTTCTCGCCGTTCTTGCCATCGACATTGACTTCCATCTCGCGCAACGCCTCGATGAGCTCGTCGATGTCCTCCGGCTTGAAGTTCGTGAAGTCGATCGACATACCGCTTTGGGCCATCTGCTCGTTGATCTGGTCCATCGCCTGCGGCGGGATGAGCGACGTCAGCTTCAGGCCAGAGCGCACGAGCGCCAGCGGCACCTTCACGTCGACCTTCTCACCCTCCTCGCCGTCGACCTTGACGTGGAGGAACTTCGGCAGGGCGTTGAGCAGCGGCGTCGGGTCGCCCTTGATCGCAGACGGCGCTGACCCAGCCGCGGCGGTGCTCGGCGTGCGCGACTCGAGCGCGTCGAGCAGGCGCTCGGCCTCCTCGGCGGTGATCTTGCCTTCAGCGAGCATGTTCAGGATACGTACACGGTCCTCACTCATCACTCTCACCCTTCTCTCACACTAGATCGATGTCTATGACGTTCTCCGCCGACCGGATGGTCACCACCGTGCCGCGCGTGGCGCCGAGCAATCCGAAGCTGCCGAAGAGAAGCAGCGTGTAGTGGTGGTAGGACTGGCCGACAATGAAGAGCACGACATCGGCCACTATCGTGATCGCAAGCACGAGGGCCACGAGCGGCAGCAGGATGAGCCACACGAGAAACAACGGCAGCCACAAGCCGAATCCCGGCCGCTGCGTGGTGCCGACACGCACGTAGAGCAGCATCGGCGGGAACATCAGGACCGCAACCTTTCGGCGGCGTCGTCGGCCGAGATCTCGCCGCGTTCGAGCATCGCGAGGACGTCCTCGGCTTCGACGGGCGCGGGCGCCTGCACGGCCACCTGCACCATGCTCAGTTGCTCGGCAATGCGGTTCAGCCGGTTCTTCACGGTCGGGTAGCTGACGCCGAAGGCCTTCTCCATGTCCTTGATCGAGCCATGGCTGCGCACGAACTCGCCGATAAACACCTGGTCCTCATAGCGCAGCCTCGCCAGCGGCGGCAACTCGAACTCGCCCTCGATCGCCACACCGCTCGCCAGTCGCACACGAGTGATCGTGAACGGCCGCTCCCCCGTGAGGTCTGTCAGCTCGTGCCACTCGTTACTCATCCCGCCCACCTCCACAAATCTGTTTCGCTGGAGATATCGTACGGCGAGGAATTCAGATAATCAAGTGCGGAATCAATAAAATTAACTATCTGCTGCCATAATCGTGATAAACAGACGGGACCGACGTTTGCTGCGGGTGCTACGAGGAGGTCAGACTCAGCGCCGCTGGCAGCTCGTCTGCCCACTTCCTGATGGCGTCCCAGTCGCGCGCGTCGCTTGGCGGCATGTTGGCCATGGCTGGGTTGTTGTCTGGGAAGCGCAACGCGGAGGGTTCGTGCCGACCGCCAAAGATGGCGACGGATGCAGGAGTTAGCCAATCGGCCTTGGCAACGTACTTGTCGACCGGCCCGCGAGCACTCGCCATCTCCTCAGGAGTGTCGTGAAACGGTCCGAGGGCAAAGAGCGCGACCGGCGTACTCGCGAGTGTCTTGCGGTGCCGCGCCAGGAATCTCTTGGCGTCGCTGTGCAGCATGAAGTAGTACAGAGCACTGCCGAGAATTACGGCCTCATAGCCGGTGACGTCGCGCACGTCTTTGGCGGGCAGAACCTCCACCCGATGGCCGTGGCGGGAGAGGACATCGCCGACCGCCTCGGCCACTTCCCGCGTCGAACCGTACTTCGTCGCAAATGCCACGAGTACCGACGACATATCGCTCTCCTTTCCCAAAAGGCGAATCCGCTCCGCGCTGTTCCTAGAGCGTGGTGCCGAACCTCGACATGCCAAACATGACCCGAGCGTCAGGCCCTTTCGCTCGTCAGGTGGTGTGCCCACCTAGTCTCATACCCAGCGACGAACGCGCTGCGAGTAGGTGCGATAGTCCTCGCCGAGCGAAGCCGCGAGCGTCATCTCCTCCGGGCGAATCTGGAAACGGTTGATGTAGGCGACGAACAACGCAGAAACCAGTGCGGCCGCCGGGCTCGCCAGCACCACCGCCCAGCTCAGGAGAACGATTTCCATCCCGAGGTACGTCGGATTACGGCTGAACCCGAAGACGCCGGACGTGACGAGGGCTGTGGTGCGACCGGGCTCGGTTGGGTGCCACGTCGTGCCGGCACGGTCCAGCGCAACGCGGGCACCGACTATGAGCCACGTACCTGCGACGATCAGGATCAACGCGAGCGGTCGGCGAAGCAATTCTCCTGCTGCGAATCCCACGGTCAGCCGTGAGGTGAGCCACATCAGCCCCGCAACTGCCACCCATACCACGTCCGGCGGGATCTTGAGTTCAAGCCTCGACATCGGACTCCCTTGTGTCGCCTAGCCTGCAGTGTACACACCCGCGGTACGCGGCCTCATCAAGAGAACTAGCCCTTGAGCATCCTGCCCAGTTCGCCGGGATCCGCGGTCAGAGACACGTCTCCGCACGTAGGACACACGGCGGCTTTGACACCACAACGGCCCGCTGACGAGACCCGCTTCCCTTTTGACAGCTCGACCCGATACACGCCCATTGCGTAGACACTCAAATCCTCAACCAGTTCAGAATCGCACTTCGCGCACTTTCGCATCATGTCCTCCGAGACTCGCCGGATGCCCCTGCTTATCCCGACCAGTCTAACTGCTGGAGCCGAACGCGACGGAATCAACCGCTGGTATATCGCTTGACTATATAGTTCTACGGTATAAAGTGTGGCTGTACCGTTTGACTGTATAGGAGGATACGTATGAATCGCAGCAAGCTTCTGCCGCTGACGGAGACCGTCTACACGATTCTGTTGACGTTGACCGAGCCAGCGCACGGCTACGCGATTTTGCAGCGAGTTCACGAACTGTCGGACGGAGACATCCGCATGGCCGCCGGTACCCTCTACGGCGCGCTGGAAACCCTCGTGAAGAACAAGCTCATCGAGCGAGTCGACAGTGACGACCCGCGTCGCAAGGTCTACGTGATCAGCGACTACGGCCGCGAGATACTCCGAGCAGATACTGAGCGAATGCGCCGCATGATCTCGCTCGCCGACCGGGAACTGTGAGAGGAGCCCCCATGTCCAAGAACACACTGACGAAGCTGCGCGCCTTCCTCGATCTCGACGCCGAGGAAGCGTGGATCAACCGGATGGCCTCAGACGGGTGGCTCATCACCAAAGGCGGGCCGATCTACCGCTTCGCGCGCACCGAGCCGGGACACCATGTGATCCGTCTCGACTACCGGAAGCACGATCGCAGAGCCAACCGTGAAGAGTACCTGCAGTTCATGGCGGACTCGGGCTGGCGCCACCTCGCGGGCAAGTCGAAGCAGTACTTCGAGTCGACGCAGCCGGAGATCGGCAGCGAGTTGTTCTCCGATCAGGAGTCGAGATCCCAGCGATACCTGCGCATGATCAAAGCGTTCGGCGCGATTCTCCTCTGGTTTCTCTACTTCACGTGGCTAACCGGAAGGGGCGCAGGGTACTCCGTCAGCACCCTGCTGAACCCCCGTGACTTCTTCCTGACCCCCGGTCTGTGGCAGATGCAGGGCTTCGAGTTCCAGCGACACTTCTACTTCGAGCTCCCGTTCGCGATGCTGCGCGGTCTCGGGGCGGCAATGTGGCCGATAGGTGCGGTCATTGTGGGCATCCTGATAGTGCGCATCGCACTCCTGCGCCGGGCATCCAACCAGACGACCGACGCGTAGCCTCGGCCCGAAACTGCTGCGCCCGCAGGGGGAGACACTAACCAGGCGCCGCCCATGTCCACGCATACCAAATGATCAGCCCGCGCTATGCATTCCCCTGCGCCACGGCAATGACGACTTTTCCCCGAGCGTGACCTTCGTCCAGATACCGGAAGGCCTCAGGAGTCTCGCTCAACGGGTACGTTCGATCGATAACGGGGGTCACCTTGCCAGCTTCGATGAACTCGTTGAGGGCGACCAGTTCCTGGCTGGTCGTGGCCGCGACAAAGGGGCTGCCCTGCTGGCGCACGAAGACTGCCGTCAGGCCAGCTGCGATGATCCAACCCATGCCCGCGTGACCGCTGCTCGGGACGTGGACCCCTTGAGGGGTGAGCGCGCGCCTGGTGTCGGAGAGCGAGTGGCTCGCGACATTGTCCATGATGACGTCGTAGCGTGGTCCGCCCTGCGTGAAGTCCTCCTGGGTGTAGTCGATGACGTGGTCCGCGCCGATGGACCGGGCCATCTCCACGTTCCTCGAGTTGCAGACAGCGGTCACCTCGGCGCCGAGAGCCTTGGCGATCTGCACGGCGAAAGGCCCCACGCCGCCCGACGCGCCGTTGATGAGCACCGTCTGTCCCGGACGGACCTTGCCGTGGTCGCGGAGACCCTGAAGTGCGGTGCAGGCGGACGTGGGCACCGCCGCTGCCTGCTCGAACGTCAGGTTGTGCGGCTTGTGCGCGATGCCGCCCTCTTTGGCGACCGCGAACTCGGCGCAGGAACCGCGGCACTCTCCATACACCTCGTCACCAGACTGGAAACCCGTCACCCCCTGTCCGACCGACTCGACGACTCCAGCGCAATCGATTCCGACGACGAAGTCCTTCTTGGGCTTGGGGAACCCGATGTAGAACCGTATCGGGAACGGCTTGCCCCTCATGCCGAAGTACTCGCCGGCGGCAAGAGAGGCCGCAAACACGCGGACGAGAACTTCGCCCACGCCCGGCGCCGGCTTCTCGATCTCCCTGAGCGCCATCACGTCCGCGGATCCGTAGCCGGTCTGGATGATCGCCTTCACGGTTCTCCCCTCCGCTCAAACCCGCCCAACCACCGTGTTGTGCAGGGGCCAAACAGCCCTCGCAAAGCGCATGGTGCCCGTCTCGACGAGTATTCCCCCGCATCGGCGCTCGAGAACGTGTCCTGGATCCAGACGACGCCAGCAAGGCTCGCGACTCGGAGATGAACGTGCTCGCTTGTACCAGGTGGCGGGTGCTATCCCCACCCCGGCGCGTCACGCCAGCACCCGAGGGCGCGCCGAGCGGATACGAGCTGGCCGAGGTGATAGGCGTTATGGTCTGCAGCGAGCAGCAGCTCCCGCGCGTACGTCTGGGCGCTGTCTCCCTGCGGCACCGAAGCGAGGAGATCGATGGTCTCATGCAAGGCCAGCCGTCTCAGCGAGCGAACATCGTCGAGGAATCCCTCCACAGCCGACTGCCACTCGGCGTCGTCTGCCGGCGCGATGTCGGGCCAGTACTCCTCCATCGATGTCGGGTACACGTAGTCGGCGTTGAGGCAAAAATCGAGGATGTCGGCCTGGGCCCGGTGCAGGTGCTCGACGAGTTGCCAACAGGAGTGGGCGAAACCGGCGGGAACGATGCCTCGCAACTCCTCGGGAACATCGGCTACAGCGCGGTCGAAGCCGACGTGGGCGTCCTGCGGGTCGAGGTTGTTCGCGAGCAGCAGTCGCATCTCGCTTTCAGCAATCACGTGGTACCTCCTCGGTTGGGTCGGGCAATCAGGACTTGCCGCTATGCTTGAAGAAGTCCTTGGATGCCTTCGCGATATCCTTCCACTTCCGAGCCTCCTCGGCGCGGAGCCGAGAATCGGTCTTCATCGCGGCGACCTCCGCCTCGCGCAGCAGCTTGTGGTAGTTCGCCAGTCGACTCGCGGGCAGCTGTCCCGACTCGACAGCCGCTCGAACCGCGCAGCCCGGCTCGTCGTTGTGAGTGCAGTCTCGGAAACGACACGCGCGTGCCGCCTCCTCGATCTCCGGGAACGTCGCGGCGATTCCGGCATCCGAGCCGGTCAACGCGAGTGCGCGCAGCCCCGGCGTGTCGATCAGTATCCCCCCGCCCGGCAACTGGACCAACTCACGAGCGACCGTGGTATGGCGTCCCCGATGGTCGCTCGTCCGGACCTCGCTGGTCTCCTGCCGACTCTCGCCGAGCAGCGCATTGATGAGCGTGGACTTCCCCGCCCCTGATGGCCCCAGTAGCACCGCCGTCTTCCCGTCTTCGACGCAGCGAGGCAACGCGGATACGCCAAGACCCGTCACCGCACTTGTCACCAGGACTTCGCATCCGATTGCCACCGCCTCGACTGCGGCGAGGGCGGCGTCGGGCGCGGAGCACGCATCCGCCTTCGTGAGCACGATTGCGGGCACGGCTCCCGAATCCCAGACCAACGACAGCTCGCGTTCGATGCGACGGAGGTTGGGCTCCGCATCGATGGGATGGACGAGGAACACGGTGTCGACGTTGGCGGCAAGGATCTGAACCACGGAGGGCTCTCCCGGGTCGCCTCTGGTGATCGCGCTGGTTCTCGCCAGCACCGCTTCGATAAGGGGAACATCGATTCCCGGTGGCGCGTGGACGACGACCCAGTCGCCGACCGCGGGCAAGTCCATGGCACCGAAAGCTGCTTTCACCAAAGACGTCGAGGGCGTCGCACGGCTCAGTCCCTCTGGCGTTGCGATCAACGCGCTTCCGCGATCAGAGCGGACGACGCGGGCCGGGAACCTGTCCGCTCCCTCGAACGGCGCGAAGAGCGCCTGCCAACGCGGCGAATAGCCGAGAGGTCGCAGCGCGGGGCTGTCGGACATCGCAGGTCCTTCCAACGAGACGCGACCAGTGCGGTCAGACGCGGCGCACCGGAATGGAAGCTCGATCCCCACGCCCAACGTCCACCAGGACTTCAACCCATTCTATCCCCGAAAGTGCTCCGCGCCGCGTCCCGCCACCAGCGCGAAGCAGCGCTAAGCCTCAGTCCGTTGGTGCGCTGGCGCGACGCGAAAGTCGATTAGCGAGACACCGAGTGCCGAGCTATCTGCCTGCGCGAATCATCGGACCGCTCATCGGGCAACCGAAGAGAGGCGCGAACACGCAGAAGTCGAAAAGCCCGGCCGCCAACGGCACCAAACCCACGACCGCCACAACGATCCCGACCGTTCCCTTGAGCACCAGCAGACCCAGCGCGACAAGTGCGATGCCGGCAACGACACGAACGATACGACCGGCAGTGGAAGCCATGAACGTGCAGAAGGGATTCACAGGAGTTCCTCTCGGTAGGTTGAACCTGTGGAGTTCATTCCCCTTGCCGCAGGATTGCCAATGCCGCATCTCCGCCGAGCGTACCGAGCCTAGCCGAGCTCCGCCCCGACGCCCTCCGCCCGCGCAGCACGTGTTTGCACGACCCGGCTCGGCTCTGCCGCCGTTGCCTTAGTCGTCATCAGCGTCGCGCCAACCCACGCAAACCACGCGATCAGCAGCATGCCGAATACGAGTGAGGCATCGTGCAGTGGCGGAATGACCGAGATCAGTCCGGCCGCTCCGATAACGACACCGAACCAGCCGAGGAGTCTCGGCAGCGCGCCGCTTCGCAGAGTCACCACGCTTACGAGCAGGACCCACAGTCCGCCGAGGATCTCCCCGCCGGCTCCGCCGAGCGCCTCAGCGACCGGCTCGATCGCCTGCCATGCAAGTCCGGCCTGCGTAGGGTCCGTGTTGGCCAGGGCCACGATGGTGGTCATTCCGTAGTTGAAGATCATCCCACTCGTCACCAGCGCAACCGACCACAGTAGGCCGATGGCGGTGGCAACACGCATCGTGGCCGGCGCGTGAGCGTGCAGTCGGTCATAGAGCGCGAACGCCAGAACGCCGAGCGCGACCCCGTAGAACACGTAGGTGAAGATGTACATCGCGTACATGCTCGCGTAGTTGGCGACCACGAGCGCGACCTTCTCCGCGGCGGTCTCAGCACCCAGATAGTCGACTACGAGCAGGAAGTAGGGCATCGCGCTGAGCAATGCGAGCGCGATGTAGAGCGCCGCTATGCCTCCTGCCTTCTGTCTCGCGGCGTCTTGGCGAGTCAACGTTTCCATTTCCGTCTCCCTTCATGGGGCCACGGCGCCCTTGTGCGCCGGGACATAAGCGCTATACTTACTTAGTAAGTGTACCCAAATATCTCACTTACTAAGTAAGTACGTCAACCCCTGGGGGAACAGTGGCCAAGGCAACTCGCACAGGCGCCGAACAACCGGAATCGCGCCTCCCCCTGAATCGGGATCGGATCCTCGTCGCAGCGGTTGCGATCGCCGACGAGCGAGGGGTCGGCGCGGTGACCATGCGCGAGGTGGCGTCGAGACTCGGTGTGGAAGCGATGTCGCTCTATAACCACGTCTCGAACAAGGAGGACATCCTCGATGGCATGGTCGATCTCGTGGTCGAGCAGTTCGACCTGCCGAAAGACACCGGCGACTGGCGCGGGGCAATGCACCGTCGTGCGGTCTCCGCTCATGAGGTCTTCGACCTCCATCCGTGGGCGCCGATGCTCCTCGATTCGCGCGAGTCGAGCGGCCCTGCGAGACTGCGATACTTCGACTGGGTGCTCGGCACGCTGACAGGGGCCGGATTCTCAATCGACGGCGCGGCGCGCGCGTTCTCGCTGCTCGACAGCTACATCTACGGCTTCGGCATCGAGCAGTTCAACCTCTCGGCTGTCAGCGATGCCCCGCAGGAGGAGAAGGCCGAGGCACTCCTCGCGCTCATCCCCGCCGAGCAGTACCCGCACCTGCATCGGATGGCATCGCACGCGATGCAGGTTGGCTACGACGCCGACACCGACTTCGACTTCGGGCTCACGATCATCCTCGACGGGCTGGAGCGGATCCTCGCCGAATCGCGACCTGGCTAGCACGTACTGCACCAGATGGGCCCAGGCTGCTGGCATGAGGGTCGGCCCCGCTCTCAGACGTGCTCGACCACTATGATGATCTCGTTGCGCCGAGCGAACCCGGGCTTCCACGGAGGGTCGTACTGGGCCACGATCGGCTCGCCGACCGCCAGGAGACCCTGCTCGCCAATCCACGATTCCAGCTGGGCCTGAGCCTGAGCTGCCCTACTCCCGGAGAAGCTGCCACCGAACCGCACAACGGCAGCTAGATGGGCGGCTACCGGCTCGATTGACACCGCCGCGTTGTTCGGGCGAGGGAGGTTGTCCATCGAATAGCCAGACGGCATCGTGAAGCTGACGAGGTACTCTTCTTCGGCTTGCTGCGCCGTCACCGGCGCGGTCATCGAGATCTTCTGGCAGCAGGCCCTGCCCGCAGTGACTGGCGCCGTCATTGCGATGCGATCCGAGGCATGGTTGTTGCCGAAGATGTAGTCAGCCAGCGGGTTGAAGCCCGCGCTCATCGCCCGGCCGTAGTCACCCGCAGTTACGCGCACGCTTGCGCTTAGGTAGCCTGCATAGCGGCGCAGTTCGAACGGGCCGTCGTGCTTGAGAACCTCGTACTCGGGAGTCTTGACCGCCATGGATCCTCCTCGACGAGAGCATGGGACTTCTCTCTGTATCTACCGCAGTCCCATCGAAGGCGCTCCAGCTGGTCCTGCAGGAGAGCACTACGCGCGACCCTGGCACGCAGAGCAGCGCTGGCACTCGAGCATCTCCGTCAAAGCGTCCGCTCGATGCGGCTGTTACGCGCAATCGTCGGAGCTGCCTATCGAATCCGGTTCCGTGTTGGGGACGACTCTGGTCGTGAACGCGGAGCCCTCTACCAGTGTCGGCAGTATCTTCGACAAGACCCACCCATTCGTCCTCAGGTAGCGCTTGCCGTTCACATTCATGCTCCACGGCCAGGTCCGGTCTCCGGTAGGGGTGAAGGAACGCACTAGTCTGTCGCCACGATACTGCTCGATGACGCACTCGCTGTTCTTCATGCGTACCCTCACCTCCAAATGCCGGATTCCGAGCGGCCGAGAACCCCGTCAGCCGATGACGCTGATGGCGCCGGATCATGCTCCCCTGCGAACGCGCTGTGACGGCTGCTACGTCGGCATCAGAGTGTTTGCGAACACAAGCCAGGCAAGGAGCGACTTCGCCGTCAGGCTCAGAAGCACGTAGGTCACTTCGCCGAAGAGGTAGTCGCGCCATGGTCCGACCTTCTTGTACTGCAGCACCATGTTGATAGCGAAGCTGTTGAAGAACACAAACATCGAGACGAAGATCCAGTACACGAATGCCGGAGGATCAGCCGCCGAGCCTGGGCTCCAGAGGTACACGCCGAGCGCGAGCCACGGCACGATGCCGGTGATGCAGCCGAAGATGAACGACATCCAGTTCGGCGAGCCAGGCTCCTCGTAGTGCTCCATCAGCAGGCCGAAGAGCAGCATCGACGCGTTCGCACCGAAGATGCCGATGATCGCCGCGATGTCGAAGACGCCCGGGAGCATGCCGATGAGCACAACCATGAGTGACGACGAGAACGCGTACTCGATCCAGCGAGCGTAGTTGCGATTGCGCTTGAGGTTCTTCACATACCAGGGATACACAGGTGGCGATGCGATGATGAAGTGCGCGAGCGCCGACATGAAGATGAATGTGGCTACCGCAAGCCCAAGTGGCACCTCGAAGAGGATCTCCGGAGCAGCCGGAGGTGTACCAGGAGGACCTGCCAAAAAGCTCGCCGTAACCGGCAACGTGAAGTCGTTCGACAGCGCGACGATCGCGATGCCTTGGCCCAGGTGAAACAACCCCATAATGAGGTTGTAGAGCCTGAGCCGACCGAATCGGCGCTCCTCAGTCATGACGCTCCCCCTTGGTTCCTCGAACGTGTCAGGCATGATCAGACGCCCACGCGCGCGCTGGTTGATTCTACCTGTTGGCGTTCTGCTCTATACCCTTGTTCGCGATCGCACCATCAGAAGCGGACGCCTCGTGCTGAGTATTCCCTTGCGGCTCGCGTGAACGTCCCTCCAAATGGATGGGCAACGGACGTCAGCCCAGCGCCGACCTCATCCGCCCGCGCCCTTGTCAGACGCTCGCCAGAGCCGACCTCGACAGCACGATCGAACACAGAATCGAGATGAGCGCGACGAGCAGGTAGCCGACCGCCAGAGCATTGATCATGAATACCAGCTCGAAACCGCACCAGAGCACCAGGAGCACGGCGGCGGCGAGTGTGGCGAGGTACTGGTTGCCGCTCTTCCGCAGCAGCATGGCCGCCGCGATCGAGTTCGGGACGCCGAGCACAAGCAGCATGGCCACGCCAATCCAGACGAAATTTTGGAAGAACACGCTCGCCAACGGGAGCCGCTGAACGACAGGGAGGAGGGCGCCAGCTTGCATGAAGCGCCCGTCCGGCCCAGCGATGAACAGCACGCCGCAGACGAGACCCGCCACGCCGTTCAGGATACTCACGACAATCAGTAGACCCCGAGCCGCTTTGCGCATCCGAAACTCCCCTTCGACGTGCCTCGTAGCTTGCGCAGGAACTGCGAATCCAGCCCCCACAACTTTCCAGCGGAGCATACCTCACGCGGCCGGTTCATTAGATTGACGCGCCTGCTGGAGCCGCGGGCAGACGCTTGCGCATCGCTACCCGCCTGACTCGCTCGAGGCCCGCCGCGGCTTCGTCTTCCAGCCGTTGCAGCATCTCGGCATCGAGATCGCCCTCGGGGATGGGTTCAAACCCGATCTTTGAGTAGTAGTCAGCATTCCAAGGAAAGTCGGTGTAGGTCGTGAGTGTCAGCTCCGCAAGCCCCTGCGATTGCGCCCAGTGCTCGACTGCCGAGACGAGCGCAGCACCGATGCCCCGGCGCCCGTACTCAGGCAGCACGTCGAGCTCCTCGAGGTGGGCCCGACCAGCCGAGGACTCGGCAAGCGCGAATCCGACTGGTTCACCGCCCGGAGCAAGTGCGACCCAGAGGCGGCCTGCGTGCTGCGCGGCCGTGAGCACCTGAGGTGGAATCGTGCGGGCAGTCACCTGCTCCGGGACCGATGCCCCGAACCGCGCGCCGGCTCTCCGCTCGACTCCGGAGAGCGCGCCCAGATGCTCGGGAGCCGCCAACAGGACGATGTAGTCGCCAAGCGCCATTCCGCTCTCCGTCCGTCAAACGTGTCGGGCACGAGCCGCAGCCGCGCAGCTTCCGGGTGGATTCTACCTTGTGGCCGTCGGCTCGATGCCATGACTCGACAGCTGAGCCGCGAGAGCCTCGGGCCGAGCGTGCCGGTCCAGCGGTCGCTCAACGGCGGCCTCTGAGCCGCGCTGCGCCCAGGCGGACCAGACGATCAGGGCCATGCAGGCGATTTGAACGGTCTCGAAGAAGTAGTAGTGGAGATACGGCGACCCGCCGCCTATCACGAACGCGGTGGTGACTACCGCCGCAAGGGTGTTCGCCCAGCGATTCGCCCTCGGCTTCAGGATGCGAGACAGGAAGATCATCGCGATCGGAATCTGCAAGAGAATCGCGAACACCAGCAGAACCCCCTGAGTGACTGGCACGCCCACCTGCCCGGCCGACATCGCCTGCAGCACTCCGGGCATCATCATGCCCACGATATCCGCGAAGACCATGGTGAACATGACCACGATCCATAGCGTCGAGATCTTCGTTCCAAGGTCCTTCATGACGGCACTCCCTTCCAATCGGGTGAGTCCTCTGCACAACGTGAACACGGACTCCGTACTAACGGTGTTAGTTCCCACTGTGCAGTCTTTACTAACAGTGTTAGTATGTCAAGAAGCGCACACGACCCGCTGTGCAGACAGTCAACGGAGGCGCCACGATCGCTCGGACAACAGGTGGAGACGGAATGAGGGACACGCTCAACAGGGATCGCGTCGTACGCGCGGCGATGGACCTTGCAGACGAGCGCGGAATCGAGTCGGTGACCATGCGCGAGCTCGGTCGGAAGCTCAGCGTCGAAGCGGCATCACTCTACAATCACGTCGCCGGGAAGGACGATCTGCTCGACGGCATGGCGGATCTCGTCGTGGCCGAGATCGATCTGCCCTCCAGTGGCGTCGACTGGAAGCAGGCGATGCGTCGCCGAGCAGTCTCCGCACGAGAGGTCTTCTCACGTCATCCTTGGGCCGCCGGGCTCATCGATTCCCGGGAGACGAGTGGTCCCAGTAGACTGTCGTACGCGGACCGGGTGCTCGCCACCCTGCTTGGGGCCGGATTCTCACCGAGTACCGCCAGCAGGGCTTTCGTCGCCCTCGACAGCTATGTGTACGGCTTCGAGCGGCAGCGGTCCAATATCGGCATGGGCAGTGAGTCGGACGGCGTGGAGGCGGCCCGAGGGGTCCTCGACGCCATTCCGCAGGAAGCGTATCCGTCCCTAGCCCGCGTCGCGATGGGATACGAAACTGAGCCCTACGACGACGCTGCGGCCTTCGAGTTCGGTCTCAATCTGATTCTCGATGGGCTTGCGCGCCTGCTGGAATCGAGTGCTGAGATGGGCGAGGTAGCAGTACCGCTGGCTCGACGCTAAGCGAACAGCTAGGCGAGTACCGCACTCGTGCCCGTGACGACCGCGGGCGTGATTGAGACCCCTTCGCGTCGGCCGAGGCAGTTCCACGTGCCGCGTTCAAACGGGATCAGCCTGCTTGCACCAATTCCAAGAGCCAGCGAATTGCCAGCACAGCCAGCCCAAGCCAGACGATGACGATCACGACGGCGGCCGTACGATTGACGGCTCCGACATCCCCCATACCCGCCTCAGCCCGGCGTCGACAGTCGTGCATGACTTCAGCCGGAACCAGCCTGATCGCGAGCCAGATGCCCAGCGGAAGCAAGAGCAGGTCGTCGAGATAGCCGAGAACAGGGATGAAGTCCGGAATCAGATCGATGGGGCTGAGCGCGTACGCAACCACCGCACCGGCTAGCAGCTTGGCGAACCAGGGCGTCCGAGGATCACGGACGACAAAGTAGAGCGTGTAGATCTCGGCCTTGAGGCGGCAGGCCCTGTCCTTGAGGTTCGCGAGCACGGCTTCCACACTCTCATCTCTCCGCGTAACGTGTTGCGCATAACCCGCGAATCCGGCGCCGCAGCCTTCCCTCGGAGCATACCCCACACAGCAGATTCGTCAGGTTGGGCGCCTGTTAGGCGCTCTATCGAGATGCGGGCTCATCAACCGCTCGCCACACCGCGCACGAACGATCTCCACTGCGCCCCCGCCGACGCGGTCGGTTCGCACCAGCTGACAGCGGGTAGGAATTACTCCAGTTGGTGCGGAAGAGAGAAGGAGATTACGCGTGTCCATGACAGTTGACTATGAGAATGTGTCCATGGCTGGTTTGGAGTCGTCACCTGTGGCCGCCGCGCTCGCCGGTCTACGCGCCAATGAGGCGCGGTACTTCATGAACAAGTACAAGCATGAGTTCACGGTTGCGCCGGCCAGCGAAAGCCAGGACACGCTTGACTATGTGAACCGAATCCTCAAAGAAGAGCGTGAGATCGAGTTCGCGGCCAAGCCGCTCGAGACGTCACGTTTTCAGGTGGAGAACCTCAAGATCGCCTACGTGTTCTATGAAGATGGCCTTTCGGTCAACGTCATGTATGCGATTGATGACCCCAAGAAGCGAGCTGTCGGCTTCAAGCTCTCCGAGGGGATGGAAGTGCCGAACGAGCTCGAGGGCAGGTTCAAGTTCGCCCGACAGAAGTCCAAGCTGGCCGGAACGATTCGCGGCTCATTCTTCGTGATCAAGGGAGAATACTAAGGCGCCGGTTCGCGTTTCGGCGCGATTCTGAGCCTGCGGCGACCGCCCGAAGCTAGGGCCTTAGTCCTCGATGACGTCCAGCCCCTGCTCCCGGAGCTGTGCCAGATGGTCCAGCATCTCCCGAAGCACCTCGGGGCTGTGCCCCTCCCAGTCCTCGACCTCGCCGACGACTCGCAGTGGCTCCCGGGTGCGGTAGGACTGGGTGGGATTGCCAGGGAATCTCTTGTTGGTGACGTTGGGGTCATCCTCGAAGGAACCCAGAGGCTCGACGATGTAGACGTGTCCCCGTTCCTCGCTCCCCGCCAGCGCCATCGCCAGTTCCGCTCCCCAGGCAGCGGTGTCCACCAGCGCGGCAAAGTAGATGTTGTTGGAGACCCTTCCTTCCTGGAAGTTGGAGCCGAAGCCGGGGACGAGCTCATCGCCTGGCTTCAGCACGGACTTCGTTCCATGGTAGAAGGGTCCCCCGACGTGGTCGCAGCGGTCGAGGGTGACTGGTACCCACTCCTGATTGCCCATCTTCGCAGCCGACGGCACTAGACGGGCTCACCGATCGGCGACCCTGCAGGTCGGGAGCCAGGCCTGAAGCAGGCGACCGTGAGTGCCGGAAGGCCAACCATGATGCCAAGGACAGGCATGCCAAAGAGCGCGGCCATGGACGCCCACTCCTGAACGAAGAAGTTGTCGCCCAAGAGCGAGTACACCGCGACGGCACCCAGTACCGGCCCGACAGCCAAAACGATGGCTGCAACAGCAAGGGCCGCCCGTGCCGGGGAATGGCATGCAAAGGCGTGGTACGTCGCGAATACGACACCGGGAAGGCTCACGTAGACGATTCCGCTGATCGGAGCCAGGACAAGGCCTGCCACTCCGACAACAATCGAGATCAGCCCCGTGACGTAGGGCCATTTGGCTGCGGCGCTGTTACGCTCACGCGCATCGCTTGCCGCAGTCTCGTCAGACGACATGATTCCCTCCCGAGTATCCCGTGCACACGACTGCCCGCATCACTGGCCCCCTTCGGCCTGAGGATCCGCCTGCCCGTCCTTCCATCAACGGTGTCGGGCTGAAGCCGCACTCACGCACATCGGGATGATTCTACCCTTGCGGCCGCCCACTCGTGATGCTCCGCCGCGGCAGAAGCGAGGGCAGTACCGTTAGCACACCGGATGCTACGGAGAGATACCGCTCAACCGCTATGGAAGGAACATCTCATGCCTCAGTACGGAATGGTCGTGTACTCACCTGCGCCCGCTGACCCCATGGCCCTCAGCGCTGAGCATCTGGCGCTGCTCGAGGACTATCCCGCACGGGCCAAGGCGCTACGCGGAAAGGTGCTGGGCGGCACCTACTTCTCAAAGCAGCGAGGGTTCGCGTTCGACTCGAGTGCCGCGAGCATGGCCGTCCAAGGCGACGCAGTCCGAGAAGGAACGCTCACGGGCTCGGATTTGGTCGTGTCCGCGTTCTACGTTGTTGCGGCACCCAACATCGACGTGGCGGTGCAGATCGCCAGAGTCCATCCCGCCGCGCGCGACGGAGGCATCGAGGTCCGGCCGATGTTCGTGCCAGCCGGCCAAGTGCAGGACGATTACGCGGACTAGGGCCGGGCTGCTGCCAACCAGGGCCGAGCCACCGTGTTGCCCGTAACCTGCGTGGCGAGCGCTTCCTGAGTATCCCACCGGTATCGCATCGGGTTGATGCGCTTGTCAGGCGCATGCGGACTACGCCGCCATCGTCCGCCGCTCGTTTCCGTGGCTCACCCACGACACCCACACATGGAGCGCCCCGAAGTACAAAGACACCCCAAGCATCAACCACGAGCCCATCAGATACGAGGACACTGCGAACAGGGCGATGGGCGCGAGGGCGAGTGGCGAAGGGATGCCGACCAACCGCGCGCTAAGGAACTCCTCAGTTCGACCGTTCACAAAGTAGCGGCCCCAGGCCACGTAGTAGACAGCTAGGGCTAGCGTCATGGCTGCCAACGCCAGCATCGAGAGCTGACGCTGCAGATTCAGCGAGTAGAAGAACGGCAAGACGAGTACTGCCCCACGCCCCACGTTCTCGGCAATCGCCAATGCAGCCGGCACCGGGGGTCGGGACAGGTCATCCGCCCCGGGGAACAACATCCAGGCCACATTCGGAAGCATCAACAGCACCGGAATGACAGCGCCTGACTGGATTGCGAGTCTCAAGTCGTCCCCTTGTGGCGGTGGTGGCAGATGTTCAGTGCGCCTAGCGTGTTGCGCATGAGCGGCGCTCCGGCGCTTCCAGAATACGTCAACCGAGCGCGCATCACGGAGTCTGCTCGATCCGCATGTTCGACGACACGCTGAGCTCGATGCCTGTGCCAGCGCCTCACGCCCGAGGCCACGCTCCTGAAACACGATATCTTGAAGCGCATGACGACTGCGCGGCTTGGGCTCATGATCGCGAGCAGCGTACCGCTGTTCCTCTCGTGGAGTTCCGTCCTAGGTACCATGGATGACCGCACCCGCGGCCCGAGCCATCAGCAGGTCATGCTGCACGTCGTCGCCAAGGACGAAATCCGCCTCGCCGACGACTTCGAATCCCCACTTCGAGTAGAAGGCGATCGCGCGGGCGTTGCGATCCCACACATCGAGCCAGACTACATCGCATGCCCGCGCAGCCGCCTCGTCCAGACACGCCTTCATAAGCGCCGCGCCCACGCCGCGCCCAATCCACGGCGAGTCCGAGTAGAACCTGGCGATCTCAACCGGGCGGACGGCGCAGACGCATGTCGGCGCGGACCCGAAGCGCAGGCGGGAGTATCCGACGGCCCTTCCCCCGACCTGCGCGACAAGGAACGCCGACGACGGGTCAGCCAGTTCGCGCGTCTGGATGTCGACGCCGAAGGCCCCCACAAGGTAAGCGGTCATGTCCGACTCGCGGCTGTCCGCAGCGAATGCGTCGAGGAAGGTGCGCCTGCCCAGCTCAGAGAGCAAAGAAGCATCACTAAGGGTCGCCGTGCGAATCTCGATGCGTGCGGCATCCACCCTGAGTGCTCCCCCCCTCACCGACACCCGCCGGGCTCACGTGTTGCGCATAGCCTGCATACCGTGCGCCTTCAGAGTACGACAACCTAGCGCGTGTCAGGGTGCGCGCTTGGTCGGCAGCGCGTCGCTATCGCGCATCTTCTACGTGGCGGTTGCAGCGCCATCGCCAAACCCGAGAATGCGACTACGCGGCGCCTTCGGCATACGCTGCTTTCGCGGAGGAGGCCGAGGACCCGCGCAAGGTGGGCCACCGGGAGATCGACACGGTGATGGGAGAGGCAGCGCAGACCGAATAGTCGCCGATGCTGAAGAAGCACTTGGAACCCGAAAGCTCAACGAAGGCGGGATGGACGAGCGGTTAGGCGGAGCCTGCCATCTTGAGTCCCGCGATGCCTGCAATCACGAGCCCCAGGCTGATGAGCCTCAACGGAGTGACTGACTCGTGGAACAGGATCGAACCGGCAACGGCCGTTCCTACCACGCCCACCCCCACCCAGACGGCATACGCAGTACCCAGCGGGAGGGTGCGCAGAGCCACGCCGAGCAGGTAGAGACTGACACCCATTGCGCCAACGGTGATGAGTGACGGGGTGAGCTTGGTGAAGCCCGCACTGTGCTTCAGCCCGATCGCCCAGACGACCTCGAAGAGGCCTCCGACAAGCAATGCAATCCAGTTCACTACGCGGCTCCCTGCTAGTGAAGGGGCCGTCCCCGTGATTGGAAGATGACACCAAGGTCGTCCCTGATGCCTGCCGTGCTGCACAAAGCGTTCACGACTGAACAGAGGTGCTCAGCAACGCTGAAGGCTGTTCGCACAACCGCAAGAATACCATCAGACAAGACACCGGAGCGCTCTGTCCAGCCCGCGCCACCGTGATCTCCGCCTAACGTGCTAGGCACGAGCAGACGCGCGTGCTTCGCTTCAGTCTGGCGCCGACGCCGTCCGCTCGATGCCTTTGACAGGCGCCGCTCAGCCGAAGAAGCAATCGTAGGCGTCAGCTTCGACCAGGGCAACGAGCGCGGCGAGATCATGCACATCGTCCGCTGTCAGGGCCACAGGCCGCTAGCCTCAGCCATGAATGATCAGGTACAACGCCAGAACGGCAAGCAGTACCAGAACGTAGCGCTCGAACCCTGCCCGAGACACGCGCGAGACAATGCGATTGGCAGCCCATCTGCCCGCGATCATCGCGACTCCCAGCAGCGCGCCGAGGGCCCAGAACTCCGAGTCGAGCGTGAGCATGCTCCCGTAGACGACTGTCTTGACCGCATGCATCGCAAGAGCCGTGGACGCTTCACTTGCGACATAGGCGACGGGCGGTAGTCCGAGGGACACAAACACCGCCGCACCCAGAGGTCCGGCGCTTCCGACCAGACCCGAGAGCAGCCCGGTCACCCCGCCGCCGACGACGAGGAGCCGGTTGGAAGGCCTGAAGTCCAAGAGGTGGAAGTACTTGAGCGCGGCGAACACGAGCACCGCGACCCCGATGCTGCGAGTGACGACGCCGGCGGGCAGCCGGACGAAGGACAGCGCACCGACGAGGCTCAGCGGAATCGCACCGAGCAGGAACCATGCGACCGGTTTCCACTCAATCTGCTTGAACCCGAAACCAGCCCGAGAGAAGTTGCCGAAGAGCTGGGCGACTGTGAGCAGCGGGACCGCCTGCCTGGGTCCGACCGCAGCGGTCAGCAGAGGCAGCAGAAGCAGCGCGCCGCCGAAGCCCGCCGAGCCTGAGATCGCAGCTGCGGCGAACGCTCCAGCTATGAGGAGTGCAATCTGCATTCGGCTCCCCCGTTGGCCCCAACGTGTTGCGGATACCCTGCGAGCCATGCGCTGTCAGAGTACCCCAACCTCGCGCGAGTCAGATTGATGCGCTTGTTAGATGGGTCGCACAAATGTGCTACACTCACGACATCACTCCCAAGGAGGCCCCGAGATGACCCAGGCGATGAAGCTGCGCCGTGCCGGCGGATCGATCAGCGCGACACTCCCCAAGGACATGGCCGACCGGCTCAAGCTCGAAGCGGGCGACACCGTCTTCGCCATCGAGACCGAGCGGGGCATCCTGATCACGCCCTACGATCCCGAGACCGAAGAGGCCCTCGCGATCGCCGGCACCGTCGCGCGCAAGTACAGAGGCGCGCTGCGAGAACTGGCTAAGTAGCCGTGCCCCCACGTACCGAACCGCGTTGGCTCCCGCGTCTGGTGATCGAAGCCATACACCACGACATGATCACGACGCACGGCGGACTGCCGGGGCTGCGCGACGAGCAGCTCCTCGAGTCCGCGATCGCGCGCCCGAAACAGATCCTGGCCTACGACGGGAATGCCGACATCGTCGTGCTCGCGGCCGCGTACGCCTACGGCCTGGCCCGGAATCACCCGTTCAACGACGGCAACAAGCGAGTCGCGTTCATGTCGATGGCAGTGTTCGCCGAGCTCAACGGTCTGGAGTTCGACGCCCCTGAAGCCGAGGTCGTGGACGTGATGCTCCGCCTGGCCGCAGGGGGACTCGAGGAGGCGCAACTGGCCGAATGGCTACGCGCCCGACTCACTGGAATCGGATCCAGTCACTCCGTCTAACGTGTTGCACACAACCTGCGCCGAGCGCTGTCCGAGTACGACAACGGTGCGCGTGTCAGGTTGATGCGCCTGTCCGTCAGCGCCGCCCAGTCGCAGCCGACACATCATCCGGTCACGCGCGCGCTGCATCACCGCTGGCTGGGGCAGCGTGGCGTTGAGTCCACACAAGTTGACCGTCCACGAGTTCGACGATCGGAATCCAGCTCGTCCCGCAGTCGTCGACTATCCCGAATTGGGTCGCGCCCGATGCGAGCAGACTGGCGAATGCAGGAGAAGCAAGCGCAATCTCGCCGACAACCGCACGCGCCCGGTCGATGAGCGCCAGAGCCTTCTGGTCGTCCAACGAGTCAGACGGCCGGGCGACCGCATCGCAGCGCAGCGTGTCGCCGAGAAGGTGGACCCACACCTCTTCGTACTGGAATCCTGGACCCGCCAAGACAGCACCGACCGCGACGCCCATGCGTTCAGACTCCGGGTCACGCAGTTGGAATGTATCGTGCACCGCCACATCCTTGAGTCTGGCTAACGCGTTGGGCGTGGGCACACGCACACAGCCTCCCGGGTCAGTCTACCTTCTGGCCGTCAGGTTGATGCCATTGTCAGGCACCCGGACGCTGCCGACGCAGACCCCCGAGAGCGGCGCTCACAACACTCCGGCCGTAGTCGTAGCGCAGGAGCAGGAGCGGAATGACGAGCAGGAGCGGGCACCATGCCGTGTACCAGCCCATCGAGGGCCACAGGAACACGACCCACAAAGCGGTGCCGATCAGGCCGATCCGCACGGCGGTGCCGCGGGACAGGATCAGCAGGCCGGCGGTGAGTTCGAGGAGGACGACCACGGACGTGATCGCCGTGGCATTGGGCAGGGCGACCGAGATCAATGCGTCCCGGTACCAGGCGAAGAAGGTGAGTTGGGAGAAGGCGCGGTAGACTTCCGGCTGCGGCAGAGTGAAGAGCGCATTGAACGTGGCGCCGCCGATGAAGAAGAAGCCCCACAGGGCCCGGCCGATCTGCGCCCCGACTCCGGCCTGCAGCCGTGATCTCACCCGTCGCCCGACAATCGCCGACGCTTCGTCCATCCCGACCACGTTCCCCCCGTTGTTCGGTGTGCCTAACGTGTTGCGCATAACCTGCACGCGGTGCGATTCCAGAATACGACAACCTCGCGCGCGTCAGATTTTGATGCGCTTGTTAGCCCGCGCCCCGAGCGTGAAGTCCATCTCATATGACGCTCGCGATCGTTACCACGTCGGCTAGGCCGGGAAACGTCAAACAGCCAAAGCGCGCTGCGAATTCGCGGCGCGCTTTGCTCACGGGCCAACATGGCGCTCAGCGCCTCGGCCCCAGCGGTCTGCCTTCTGGCGTTCTGCTCGATACCCCTGCTCGACTGCGACCGCTGCGCACGTGCCATGCATCACCGAGGCCAAGACAGCGTGAGCGCGAAGACCCCAAGCACAAGGCCCGCGATGGACAGCGACCCGAATACCATCGATCGAGGTGAGAGCCTGCGAACCGCGATGCCGCCCGACTCGTCTTGCGTCCGCATCAGGGCAATACCGGTGGTGATGCACAGCACGAAGAGCGCGACGTCGAGCGGTATCGCAGCGTAGACGCCGAGAAGCAGGAACGTATCGGATGCATTCTTGCTCCATGGAATGCCGATCGCAATGGAGGCTGCCGCCACAACGACGAACACGCCGTAGGCGACGCCCGCCCATCCTGCACGCCTGCGCCATGGCCGGTCGACGAGTGTGAGCAGCGCGCCGCACACCGGAACCATGAAGGGTATGCCCGGGACACTCCCGCCGCCGCTGCCCAGGGTGTAGAGCCAAGTCGGGACAGGCGCGAAGATCGCGAGTCCGAGCGCGATGCCGGCCGCTCCGCTCGCGACGAGCGCCAACCCGAAAGCGCGACGTCCACGGCCGCCGAGCGACGCATGCTGTGCGGCAGACCCCACTTGACCTCCCCCGAGGCTCTCAGTCAGTCGAACGTGTTGCGCGTCACCCGCAAACCGCGGCTCGCGCGCGTTCCAACCAGGCTACCCTTCCATGCCGCGGTTTGTCGCAGTTGACGCGCTTGTTAGACGCGCGGTTGACGCTTCGCGGTGGCGCTGCCGATCAGGAGTCCGCCGACGACGAACGCCAGTCCAAGTACGGTGAAGATGACGAAGGCGAACGGGATGAGGAGTGCGGACTCCGAATTAAGCCATGACGGCGTCGGCATCACGAACATGATTGCGACCACTGCGGCGAGCAGTAGCAGCGCCAAGCCGGCAATGAGCAGCCACTTCGATGCGCCGGTCGGTCCGGTTTCCAAGCCGACCCCCCCTTAAACGACTACTCGCTGCGTCTAACGTGTTTCGCATAACGCACGAGCGATGCGCCTCTCTTAATACGATAACCGTTTGCGAGTCGTGTTGATGCGCTTGTTAGGTACGGCGAATTCAGATACTAAGTGCAACACCCCTACCCCGGGTGGGCGAGGCAATCTGGGACACTCCAGGTTCCTCCACTCCGCCAAGAACAGGGGAACCATGCATGAAGTATCGCCAGATCACCTCTAG